>Ga0209369_1000016_pt1 | contig 490541 bp, 456 predicted proteins | sample EBPBio142010_DNA_FD_185865 | JGI IMG/M metagenome (GOLD analysis project Ga0209369, IMG submission 185865) | Wastewater treatment Type I Accumulibacter community from EBPR Bioreactor in Madison, WI, USA - Reactor 1_10/4/2010_ DNA (SPAdes)... | ecosystem: Engineered > Bioreactor > EBPR >...
CGGGCGGTGTGTACAAGGCCCGGGAACGTATTCACCGCGCCATGGCTGATGCGCGATTACTAGCGATTCCAGCTTCATAGAGTCGAGTTGCAGACTCCAATCCGAACTGAGACCGGCTTTCGAGATTTGCATCACATCGCTGTGTAGCTGCCCTCTGTACCGGCCATTGTATTACGTGTGTGGCCCAAGACGTAAGGGCCGTGATGATTTGACGTCATCCCCACCTTCCTCTCTACTTGCGTAGGCAGTCTCACTAGAGTCCTCAACTGAATGTTAGCAACTAGTGACAGGGGTTGCGCTCGTTGCAGGACTTAACCTAACACCTCACGGCACGAGCTGACGACAACCATGCAGCACCTTGAAAACTGCCCGAAGGAAGCTCTATTTCTAAAGCGATCAGTTCCCATTTAAGTCTTGGTAAGGTTCCTCGCGTATCATCGAATTAAACCACATAATCCACCGCTTGTGCGGGCCCCCGTCAATTCCTTTGAGTTTCAGGCTTGCGCCCGTACTCCCCAGGTGGCTAACTTATCACTTTCGCTTGGTCTCTGAATCCGAAAATCCAAAAACGAGTTAGCATCGTTTACGGCGTGGACTACCAGGGTATCTAATCCTGTTCGCTCCCCACGCTTTCGTCCATCAGCGTCAGTTAAATCTTAGTGACCTGCCTTCGCAATTGGTGTTCTAAGTAATATCTATGCATTTCACCGCTACACTACTTATTCCAGCCACTTCAAATTTACTCAAGACCTACAGTATCAACGGCAGTTCGACAGTTAAGCTGTCGGCTTTCACCACTGACTTATAGATCCGCCTACGGACCCTTTAAACCCAATAAATCCGGATAACGCTTGCACCCTCCGTATTACCGCGGCTGCTGGCACGGAGTTAGCCGGTGCTTATTCGTACAGTACCTTCAGCATTCTACACGTAGAATGGTTTATCCCTGTACAAAAGAAGTTTACAAACCATAGGTCCTTAATCCTTCACGCGGGATGGCTGGATCAGGCTTGCACCCATTGTCCAATATTCCTCACTGCTGCCTCCCGTAGGAGTCTGGTCCGTGTCTCAGTACCAGTGTGGGGGATCACCCTCTCAGGCCCCCTAAAGATCGCAGACTTGGTGAGCCGTTACCTCACCAACTATCTAATCTTGCGCGTGCCCATCTTTATCCGCCGGAGCTTTCAATACTAAATGATGCCATCTTGTATATTATGGAGTATTAATCTTCCTTTCGAAAGGCTATCCTCCAGATAAAGGCAGGTTGCACACGTGTTCCGCACCCGTACGCCGCTCTCAAATTTCCGAAGAAATTCTACCGCTCGGCTTGCATGTGTTAGGCCTCCCGCTAGCGTTCATCCTGAGCCAGGATCAAACTCTCCATTGTATGTTTGTTCTGACTCACTCAAAGTTTTTTTGACTTCGCTTTGGTTTTTATCCTTACTTGGTTGTTATATCTTATTTCAATGATCTCTTCTCTTTCGCTTCCTCTTCACATGCGACCTGTCAGGCTTTTGTTCCGATTTGCGAGTGCAAAAGTATAAACTATTTTTTTAATGACCAAATGTTTTTGAAAAAAAATTTAAAACTTTATCTAACTGCTTTAATTTCAGCTTGAAAAATTTTAAAGTCTTTATTTTTTATTAATTCAAATCATCTTATCTTCTACCCCTGCGCTGGTTTCTCTCAAAACCGGACTGCAAAGGTATAACTTATTTTCTAATCCGCAAATATTTTTTCAAATATTTTTCTAGAAACTTATTTTAATTGTCTACTCCTGCGCTCCCTATATTTGGGACTGCAAAGATAGAAAGATCCTCATTAACACCAAATATTTTCACAAAAAAAAATCTCAAAATCTAACAAGTGTTTGATTTTGAGAACGAAAAATTTAATATATTAAAACCATCGATGGTGACAATTATTATTTTCAGTTTATTTTTTCTTCTTATATATTATAGTTAGAAATTCTGCAAACGATTTTTCTAAACTAATTATATCACCTGATTTAAATATTAAGCCGGGGTTACTTTCATTTCCAAATTTCAAATTATTAGAAAAAATTTGGAAATACTGGGCAGGTTGATTTTCTTTTACCAAAAATTTTACAGAAGAACCAAATAATTTCTTCGTTGATATCTCATAGGTTTTACCTGCTTCAACTAATATTTCTTTATAAGATCTTGAAGAAAGCTCAAAATCATTTTTATTGACTCTCACTTTTTGCGCTTTATCTTCAGAAGAAAAAATAAAAATTTTCCCTTGTTGAACTGGTATTTCTTCTTTGGGAATATAATAAAAGGATAATTTATAATGATGTGGGTCGAAATTTTGAGTTCCATTTATTCCTTCAAAAGGTTTAAATTTAAAAGTATTTGCGCCAATTTCTTTTGCCTTTTTATATATTTTATCAAAAACTTCCACATCATTATTAGAAAATCCTTGTACTTCAATTTCTCCTAAATAAAAAGCTTCTTTTGTATTTTCAATTTTATATAAAAATTTGTCTTCATTCTGATGCGTTTTTTCTACTTTATTAAAAACAACATTTTGTGCATTCATAAAAGCCACTAAGAAGAAAGATAAACTCCAAATCAACTTTTTCATTCCTGATTCATTAAAATATTAATACATTCCTCCAAACTGTTCTCCCAGTTCTTTAATTCTATTTTATAATCTTGTTCAATTTTCTCAAGAGACATGGTGCTTCGTTTTGGTCTTTTAGCTGCTGTTGGGAATTGTTCTGTGGTAATTGGATGTAATTTTATGTTACTTTTTGAAAATTCTGCAATTTTTTTTGCAAAATCGTACCAAGTAGTTTCCGGTTCGTTTGAAAAATGGTAAATGCCAAATTTTTTGTTGGGATAATTTACAATATGCATAATGGTTTCAGCTAAATCGCTGGCATTTGTTGGCTGTCCAAATTGATCGGAAACGATATTAAGTTCATCTTTCTGGCTAAACAAATTCAACATAGTTTTCACAAAATTTTTATTGAATTCCGAATAAAGCCATGATGTACGGATGATAATGGTTTCTTTATTGTTTTCTAATGCAAGTTCTTCTCCTCGTAATTTAGATTCTCCATAAACTCCATTTGGACTTGTGAAATCATCTTCAGAATAAGAAATATTGCTTTCCCCATCGAAAACGTAATCTGTAGAAATATGGATGAAAATAGTTTTATTTTTTCGAGATGCTTCTGCAAGATAACCAACACCTTCAGCATTTACAGCAAAAGATTTTTCTGGTTCAGATTCAGCTAAATCTACCGCCGTATAAGCTGATGCATTAATACAATAATCAGGTTTATATTCTTTAAAAAATTCAAAAACATGATCTTCATCCGTAATATCCAAGGTTTCAGAATCTGTAAAATTGAATTCATAATCCAACTCAAAATTGGGTACAATCTTACGAAGACAATTTCCTAGCTGTCCATTTCCGCCAACAATTAATATCTTTTTTTTCATGATTTATTAATTTTATTTTGAGAACGAAGAAAATTAACTCTGGATTGAAAATCTTTCTGATCAAGTTTAACCAAATATTCTTCGAAACGATTTTTTATTTCTGCACTTACCATTTCAGATTTTCTTGTCCTCATGTTGAAGTAAATAACGGTAAGCCATAATACAGCATGAATTATGCTTCCGTCTTCACTTTTCATTAATATCTCAATTTTCGAAATTCGATCAGTTATTTCGATGGTTTTACTTGTGATTTTTACTTTTTTATTTGCTCGAACTTCTTTCAAATAGGCAATTTCATTCTGAAGTGCAATCCAAGTACAACCGGTTTCTTTGATATAATCTTCGTAAGTAAATCCATAAAAAGCTTCCACATGATCTTCACGAGCGTTCATCATATACTCGAGATATTTCACATTACTAAGATGACCAATTGGGTCGCAATCACTAAAACGGATTTTTACGATACTCGAAATTTCTTTTTCCATAGTACAAAAATAAAAAAAACCACCCCGAAATGAGATGGTTTTATGGTATTTTAATCTTAATTAAAGACCTAGTTCTTTTTTTACAAGTGGCGTAGCATCCGGACCATTTTTAATAACAAATGCTGTAGAATTTGCATCCATAATATAATCCCATCCATTTGCTTTTGCAACTTTGTTTACGGCATCGTAAAATTTCTTTTCGATTGGCGCATAAGCTGCATCTTGTTTGGTGTTAAATTCCTGCATTGCTGCATCTCTTTTTTTCTGAAGATCTTCACCTAATTTTTGCATTTCTGCACCTCTTGTTTTGTTTGTTTCTGCAGTTTGAGACGCTGCTTCTTTTTCATATTTTTCATATAAAGCTTGTGCTGCATCTGCTTGCTTTTTAATTTCAGCTTGTTTAGCATTGGTAAAAGCAGTTAACTGATCGTCCGCTTTTTTCTTTTCCGGCATTGCATTAAGAACCGCAGCTACATCCATGGTTGCGATTTTCTGAGCTTTTGCAACTCCTACAGCTAAAAACATCATTACTGCTGCAAATAATACACTTAATTTTTTCATAATTGAGGTTAAATATTAATTTATACTTGTTTTAGATAAAATTTTTTGATTTTGGTTAAATTTTTATTTTTTCTTTTCTAAAGTTCCTTTCAAAAGATAATCCAATACTTTATCGGTGTAATCGTATCTTTTTTGAAGAAAAATAACACTAACGTTGTTGCTTTTATCAAACACTATGCCCAATCCATTTTTTTCGGACATGGTTTTGATAGCGTTCCAAATTTGATCCTGGAATGGTTGCGTAAGATTGGCTCTTAGTTTGGCAATTTCACCATTGGTTCCAAAACGCAGGCTTAACGTGGTTTTAATATTTTGATCCAAATCGCGAACCTCTTTTTCGCGCTGCTTCAGCTGATCTCCAACTAAAAGCACTTTTTCACTTTCAAAAGCGGATTTTTTTCTTTCGTAATCCGACTGTAAATTCTGTATTTCCGTTTGCCAAGTTGCGATTTGTGTGTTAAGACGGTTTTCTGCGTCTTTATATTGCGGCAATTTTTCCAAAATGTAATTGGTATCTACAACCCCAATTTTTTGTGCATTGGCAAAAAAATTAAAAAACAGGAATTGGATTAGCAATAAAAATTTTAAATTTTTCATTTTTTTACAAAGATTGGTTCATTAAGAAATGGGTTTTCCATCCCGATGGTTCATTGTTGTATAATGGTTTATCAAAACCATAAGCAAAGTCGAAACCAATTAAACCAAATGCGCCCATATAAACCCTCACTCCAATTCCGGCGGATCTTTTAAGTTGGAATGGATTGTACTGTCCCCAAGAGTTCCAAACATTTCCACCTTCTAAAAAGGTAAGTCCATAAATTTTTGCAGTTTGATTTAAAGAAATCGGGTATCTTAATTCTAACGAAAAACGATTGTAAATAGTACCTCCTCCTAAAGGTGTAACATCTTCTGTGGTTCCTCCATACGAACTTGCATTTTCGTAACCTCTCAAAGGAATCAATTCACGACCGTCAAATCTTCCCCCGAAAAGTCCAACTCCACCAACATAATATCTTTCAAAAGGAGGTGCTCCAAGCTCTTTATTATACCCATCCATGAATCCCATTTCAGCGGTACTTCTAAGAACTAATTTTCCAATAATTTCATTGTAAGCATCAGCTTTCATCTTTATTTTATAGAATTCCATCAACTTGTATTTTTCAACAGGCGTCATGGTGGAATAATCTTTCTTGCTAAATAAAGAGTAAGGCGGTGTTAATTTCGCTGTTAACTCGATATTAGAACCACTGGTTGGGAAGATTGGATCCACCCCCGCTGAATTTCGGCTTAAACCAAGGTTAATACTGAAGTTTTGAGCACTTCCATAATATTCAGTAGAATCTCCAAACTGGAAAGGATAATTTTTGAAATTATAGCTTTGATATTGTAAACCGGTATACATGGAGAAATAATCATCTGGCCATTTTAAAAGTCGGTTTAAACCTGCACTTGCAGAGAAAATATTTAATTTTTGAGAATCTCCGTAAGTGTCGCTATACTTCACCAAGGATTGGTTTACACTTACAGAAAGTGCAGTTGGTTTTGTACCAAACAACCATGGCTCAACAAATGAAATCCCATAATTCTGAAAATACTGTCCAGCTTGCGCTTGAATGGAAAGCGTTTGTCCATCTCCTTGAGGAACCGGTTTGAAATCTTTAAATTTCAAAAAGTTTCTTAATGAGAAATTATTGAAAGTAAGTCCTAAAGTTCCGATAAAGGAATTTCCCCCATATCCTGCCTGTAATTGAACTTGCGAAGAACCTTTTTCTACTAAACTCCAATGGATATCAACGGTGTTATCCTGTGGATTTGGCTGTATTTCCTGTCCAACCTGTTGTGGATCGAAAAATTGCATTCCTGCCAAATCAAAATAGGTTCTTTTGATGTCGGATTTTGCAAAAAGATTTCCTGGCTTTGTTCTTAGAGATCTTAGTACAACGTGGTCATGCGTAGTGGTATTTCCACTCCATGTTACTTTGTTCCAGCTTGCTTTTTCACCTTCGGAAATTCTTATTTCTAAATTGATGGAATCTCCGTTTACCGATTTTTCCACCGGTGTTACATTTGAAAACAGATAACCATTATTAAGATAAATAGATCTAATATCGGAATCATCTTCTTTACCTCCATCTTCACCAACTTTTTTGTTGAATCCTACTGCATCGTAAATATCTCCTTTTTTATAGCCTAATCTTCTTTCAAGATATTCTGTTGGAAAGGCAGTATTTCCGGTAAAGGTAATATCACCAATGTAATATTTTTTTCCTTCACTTAGTTTTACTTCGATTTCGTAATTGTTATTTTTGTTTCTCCAAACTGAATCTGAAACGATGGTTGCATCTCTGTAACCTTGGGAGTTGTAATAATCAATTAAATTTTGTTTGTCTTCTTCATATTTATCTTTGATAAATTTTGAAGGCTTGAAAATGGCTTTAAGCCCAAATCTTTTCTGCTTGGTTTCTTTAAAACCTTTATTACGAAGCTTTTTATCGGAAATATCTTTATTTCCTTCAAATTCGATGTGATCGATTTTTACTCTTTTCCCTTTTTCAACTTCAATAGTCCAGTCTACAAGATTTGGATCTGCAGCATTTACTTTATCTTTTATAGTAACTTTAGCGTCAGTAAATCCTTTTTTTACATATTCCTGAGGAATGTTGGTTTTAATAGTAGAAACTAAATTTTGAGTGATTTTTGTCCCGGGTTTCAGATTATTGTCTTTAGCAAGTTTCTCATTTTTGCTTTTTCCAATTCCTTTTCCGGTGAATGTTACTTCTCCTAGTTCTTTAAGATCTTCTAAACGGAATTTCAAGATGACGTTTTCACCTTGAATGTCCTGAACATACACTTCAACTTCTGAAAACGAATTGGTTTCCCAAAGTTTCTTGATGGCATTACTGATTTTCTGTCCCGGAATATCTACGGTTTCACCCTTCACTAAACCAGTAAATCTCAAAATTTGTGTTGTGGAATATTTTTTTACTCCATCCACCACAATATCTTTCAGAATATAGGATCCTTGTTGGCTTTCTGCATAAACAGGATTGGTATCCTGATTTCCCTGTGGTGTTACCTGACCATAAAAATGTGCCGAAGCAACGAACATAATAATGGGAATGAATCTTAACTTCATTGTATATTTTTACTACTTTTTCTTTTTTTATTTTGAAATCTGCTCACTTGTTTTACCGTATCTTCTTTCTTTATTCTGATAATCCAGAATACATTGAAAGAAGTGATTTTCAGAAAAATCCGGCCACAAAACATCTAAAAACTGCATTTCTGCATACGCAATTTGCCACAAAAGGAAATTGCTAACTCTCATTTCGCCACTCGTGCGGATTAAAAGATCTACATTGGGAATATTTTTAGTGTATAAATGATTTTCAAAAAGTTGTTCATCTATAGCCTCTACTTCAATTTCTCCTTTTTTTACTTTTGAACTAATTTCTTTTACTGCATTCAAAATTTCATTATGAGAACCATAACTTAACGCTAAGACAAGGTTAAGTTTTGTATTTTTAGAAGTGAGTTCTACTATATTGAATAATATTTCTTTTACTAAATCCGGCAATTTGTTGATGTCTCCTATGACATGCAATTTTAAACCTTTTCGATGCATTTCTTCTACCTCAGCCAATAAAGACTCTGCAAGTAAATTCATTAATGAATCTACTTCATCATCAGGTCTTCCCCAATTTTCAGAAGAAAAGGTATATAAAGTAAGAAATTTGATGTTGATTGAATCTGCCGCATTAATTGCATTTCTAACAGATTCTACGGCTACTTTGTGTCCAAAAGTTCTTTTTTCGCCTCTGGATTTTGCCCATCTTCCGTTACCATCCATAATAATGGCAACATGTTTCGGTAAATTGTTCGGATTTATTTGTTCTTTTATCAACGACATGTTAGTCACAATAACAAGGAGGTCTTCCAAAAGAATAGGTAAGTGCTAATGTAACACTGTTTACCCAATCATTTGAATTTAGATCTCCAACTTTTCGGCTGTTAATAAATGCTTTTTCTCTTTCTTTAGCCACAAGAAAATAAACACCGTTCTGTAGAAGAGAACTATTGGTATTTGGTGCTAAAATATCTGCATTGTAAGTTGCTTTTACATCTTTTTCATTAATAGTACTGTAATCTACTTGATCTGAAAGTACAGGACGCAACATTACTTCTCCAGAAATTGCCCAATTATAATTAAATTTATATTTAAGACCTACCCCAAAAGGAATATAGGCCGCTACTTTTTTTCCACTTTCATAGGTGATGTTGGATACAAAATCCAGTTCATTGGTTGGTGCTAAAGCAACACCATTAGCGTCTCTATTAAAATCATGGCTTATTCTTGCCTGGCTAACATCATGCATCATAGCTCCAACTCCTGCAAAAATGTATGGACTTACCATTCCTCTTTCTTGTTCGTTATTTACAGGAAAAAAATTGTATTCAAAAATAGCATCAGCTTCTAATAAAGTGTTAGTTCCCCACAATCCTCTATTTCTTCTGTATTCTTCTTTTGCGTAAGCATCATGAAATTGAATGTGGTTATACCCTAAATCAAATCTTAACGTTTGATGTGGATTAAAGTTCATTCTGTACATAACACCTCCATAAAAAGGCACACCATAATCCAAACCTCCTGTTATCATCATGGGTCTTTGCAAAAGATAGTTTGTTCTACCAATGTCTCCTACCAAATTGGTTGTTCCCAAACGAATTCCTAGCTCATGTCTTTGTGCGTTTAAACCTGAAACTGAGAAAACAGCCACAAGCAAGCCTAGTAATAAATTTTTATTCATAGAAGAGGATGGTTTTGGTTTTATATAAAATCTTAATTCTGCAAATATAAAACATTTTTATATTACCGAAATTCTTAATAATTAGTTAAAAATAAACAAAAAAAACATAAATTAATAAAAGAAACGAAAAAACAAATTTTTTATTCTGATTATCAAAATTTTGAAGGAATTTTTTAATTTGAAAATTTTGATAACCTTTGCGATAATTTCCCTTTTTTGGCCATTAGATATTCTTCATGTGTACAAGGCAAACAGTAATTTACATCATCTTGGTTTCCAAAATACCAAAGATCTGTAAAAGTATCTCTTAAAAAAGCAAATTGGCGATCATCAATAATAACCCAAAAAGTTTCCATATTTTTTTCTTTTGGATGCGAGTTTCTAATGTTTATCCCTTCCATAAGATACCAAAGCATTTGCGCTAACAGCTGATGATTCAAAATGCTTACTGCTTCAAAATTAAAATTAAAAATTCCTACAGATTTTAAATTTTCGCTTAAGCCAATTTCTTTCATATAAGCACAAATTTCTCTTCGGTTCAAACCGTTTACCTGCGGATGTATTGAAAAATCTTCACCAAAACTTTCTATCGCATTACAATTTAGGGTTACCAAATCAGCATTTCTAAAAAAAGGTTCTGTTTTTTTGGTATCTCCCATCATTTCTGCTAAACGAACGACATCAAATTCCACTTGTTTAATCATTTTTAAACCCTCTTCATCATTCAAGTGCTTCTGATAGCCTAAAAGATGAAAATTATTAATCGAAAAATTTTTGGTGGAAAAAATCCGGCTCAAATAATTTTTTTCATTCATTTCTTCGCCTTCGTTTGCTAAAGAAACTACATTAGAAATTTGAGTATAATTGATGTTTTTATGATGAAAATTGAGCGTCGAAAAAAGTGAATAAGCAAGATCATTACTTCCACCAATAATAACCGGAATAGTATTTTTATAATGACAAGACGATAAAACTTCCTGCAAAACATAATGCGAATCTTCAACCGTTTTTCCGGAAACCAAATCGCCCAAATCGCAAATCGGCAATTCAAAATCGAGTTTAGAAAGTTTATAAAAAATTTTTCTGATGGTGGTGAAATCCTGAATTTCCGCACCCTTTCCTGCTCCACGAAAATCCGAGACAAAAAGTAAAACAATCCCATTTTCAGGAATTTCTTCAGTAATCAAAGAACCAATTTGCCATTTTTCGTGTTTAATATTTTGGTGCGGAATGATAAAATCTTCAAAATTCATGAAAAGTTAATTTTCTGCAAACTTATTAAAACTGCACAAAAAAAACCTTATAGGTTTCGGAAACCTGTAAGGTTTAATTTTCTCGAATACAATATTCTTTATAGGCCTTGTTTGAGTTTAAAGCTCTAACAACGCTTCTTAGATTTATTTCTTTTTTGTAGTGCTTTTTTTCGTTGCCGTTTTCTTTGCGGCTGGTTTTTTCTCTTTAAACGCATTACTGTCCTGCGCCGAAATCCACTTTTTCACCTCATCCAAAGAAACGTTGGCTAAATCTTCGGCAGTATATTTTTCGTCTTTTTTATTTTTTGGAATTTTGAAATTGGCTTTTCCAAATTTGATAAAAGGTCCCCATCTTCCATTTTCAATGGAAATTTTTTCCTTTTCCCATTGTTGAATATAACGATTGGCTTCTTTTTCCAATTTTGCCGTAATCAGTTCATTAATATCACTTTGTGAAAGGTTCTCGAAATCGTATTTTTTCGGAACATTAACGTAAATATTTTGATATTTTACGAAAGGACCAAAACGTCCGGTTCCTTTGGTAACAGGTTCTCCTTTGTAGGTTGCTACAGGTTTGTCGGCTTCAATTTTATCTTTAATAACTTCTTCAGCCATTTCTTGATTTACAGAAAAAGGATCTGTTCCTCTTCCCAAAGAAATAAAAGTTTCGCCCCATTTTACGTATGGACCGTATCTACCAACCCCAACAGAAACTGTTTTCCCATCAAAATCTTTTAAATCGAATGGAATTTTGAATAATTCCATTGCTTCTTCAAAGGAAATCGTCGCAATATTTTGGTGCGGAAGAAGCGATGCGAAAGTTTTTTCTTCATCGTCATTGTCGCCAATTTGGATCATGGCTCCATAACGCCCCATTCTTGCGATGACTTTTTTTCCGGTTTTCGGATCGGTTCCCAATTCTCTTTCTCCGGTTGCACGATCTGCATTTTCTTCCACATCTTCAATTTTCGGATGGAAATCTTTATAGAAATCTCTTAAAACTTCTTTCCATTTTTCGGCTCCGTTCGCAATATCATCGAAATCCTGTTCTACTTTCGCTGTGAATCCATAATCTAAAATTTCAGCAAAATTATTGGTTAGGAATTCATTCACCACTTCGCCAATATCAGTGGGAACGAATTTATTTTTATCACCACCAAATTTTTCTGTTAAAATTTCTTTTTTAATATCGGATTTGGAAAGTGACATTTTCAGAATTTCTCTTTCCTGCGGCTCAATTTCTCTTTTATCTACATATTCTCTATTCTGAATCGTCTGAATGGTGGGAGCATAAGTGGAAGGTCTTCCAATTCCTAATTCTTCCAATTTTTTTACCAAACCGGCTTCAGTATATCTTGCAGAAGGTTTGGTGAATTTTTCCGTTGCAATAATTTTTTTGAAATTCAAAATTTCACCAACTTTTACTTTTGGAAGCAGTTTTTCATTGTCTTCTGCGTCGTCATCTTCATTTTTTACAATTCCATAAGCTTTCAAAAAACCATCGAAAATGATAACTTCACCTTGCGCTTCAAAATTTTGGGGCAATTTTGGATCTCCAATTTCAATCGTCGTTTTTTCAATTTCGGCATTAGCCATTTGCGAAGCCAAAGTTCTTTTGTAAATGAGTTGATATAATTTGTTCAACTGTGCATCACCAACGGATTTCACAGAAAAATCGGTTGGACGAATCGCTTCGTGTGCTTCTTGTGCAGATGCAGATTTTGTCGTATAATTTCTCGGTTTTGAATATTTTTCACCAAATTCTGAAATAATTTGGGATTTCGCTCCATTGATTGCTTCTTGCGATAAATTCACGGAGTCTGTTCTCATATAAGTGATGAATCCTTCTTCGTATAACCTTTGAGCAACTCTCATCGTAGAAGTTACGCCGTAACCCAATCTGTTCGAAGCTTCCTGTTGCAATGTAGAAGTTGTAAATGGCGCGGAAGCAGAACGCGTTCCTGGCTTTGTTTCAACATTTAGAACTTTAAAATCAGTATTTTTAGAAATTTCTAGAAATTCTTCAGCCTCTTTTTCGTTTTCAAAATCTTTTTTGGTTTTGGCAGAAATATCTTGTTTAGTTTCATTCACAAAAATACCTTCTATTTTGAACGAAGATTTTGGTTCAAATGCTCTAATCTCCAGCTCTCTTTCCACAATTAAACGCACTGCAACCGATTGAACTCTTCCTGCAGAAAGTCCGGTTTTTACTTTTTTCCACAAAACGGGTGACATTTCAAAACCAACAATTCTGTCCAAAATACGGCGAGCTTGTTGTGCATTTACCAAATTTTGATCAATTTTTCTTGGATTTTCGATGGCTTTTAAAATCGCATTTTTCGTGATCTCGTGAAATACGATTCTTTTGGTATTGTCTTCTTTTAGTTTTAATTCTTGGGCTAAATGCCATGCAATTGCTTCTCCTTCACGGTCTTCATCGGAAGCCAACCAAATCATTTCTGCTTTTTTTACAGCATCTTTCAGTTCCGCAACAATTTTCTTTTTGTCTGCAGAAACTTCGTAATCTGGTGTGAAAGTATTCAAGTTAATCCCCATTCCTTTTTTTGGCAAATCGCGGATATGTCCGAAACTGGACTTCACCTCGAAATCGCTTCCTAAGTATTTTTGAATGGTTTTTGCTTTGGCCGGAGATTCGACAATAACTAAATTTTTTGGCATCCCTGATTTTTTTTGCAAAAGTAGAATATTTTTATTTGGTGCAAATTTTCTGTTAAATCTATTCCTTATTATATAGATGTTTTTTATAAAATAAATCTTTTAATTTTGCTAATAAATTCAAATTTTTGAAAAACTTCATCCAAAATTCTCTACAATCCCAAAAAATTTTCTTCAGATATTTTCGTAGAAAAGGTTGGAAAAGATTTTTAAAAGAGAATATTATACAAACCCAAGGAAGTAATAAAACAAAAGCCCTTTCTGTTGCTCTTGGAATTTTTGTAGGACTTTCGCCTTTTATTGGTTTTCATACGGTTATAGTAATTTTTTTAGCCACTGTTTTCAAATTAAACAAACTTATTTCTTATTTATGTACTCATATTAGCTTTCCTCCTCTTATTCCTTTTATTATAATGATATCGATGTGGATTGGTGGATACTTTTTGAATAACCAATCCTGATTTTCAAAAGCAAAATTTTTCTTTGGATTTAATTAAAAATCATGTTTTGCAGTTTTTTATCGGAAGTATTATTTTGTCAATATTTTCAGGGATTTTCTTTGGCTCAATCACATTTATCATTTTAGAAAAAACAGCCAACAATAAGATCCCAGCTTAACTTACTAAAAATCAGGTTAACAAAGCTATTTTATTAAAAAATATTCAGCAAAATTCATTATATTCGCAAACTTAAAATTTGAAGAAGAAAACGACTCTAATGAAGAAGTTTAAAGAATATAAAAACCTGGATTTAACCGCTGTTGCAGAAAATGTTTCTAATTTCTGGAACGAGCATGAAACGTTCAAAAAATCTGTAGAAATCCGTGAAGGTGCACCCGAGTTTGTTTTTTATGAGGGACCGCCTTCTGCAAACGGTTTGCCGGGAATTCACCACGTGATGGCAAGAGCAATAAAAGATATTTTCTGCCGCTACCAAACACAAAACGGAAAACAGGTTTTCCGTAAAGCAGGTTGGGATACGCACGGTTTGCCAATTGAGCTCGGTGTTGAAAAAGAACTCGGGATTACCAAAGAGGATATCGGCAAGAAAATTTCTGTTGAAGATTATAACAAAGCCTGTCGTGAAGCGGTAATGCGCTACACCGATGTTTGGAATGACCTTACCGAAAAAATTGGGTATTGGGTAGATTTGCAATATCCGTACATCACCTACGAACCGAAATATATGGAAACCGTTTGGTGGTTGCTAAAGCAGTTGTACGACAAAAATTTGTTGTACAAAGGGTATACTATTCAGCCGTATTCGCCAAAAGCAGGAACCGGACTTTCGTCGCACGAACTGAATCAGCCTGGAACTTATCGCGATGTTTCTGATACGACAGTTGTTGCTCAGTTTGGAGTAAAAAAATTGTCTGAAAAAGTTGCTGAGAAGATTTCAAAAAAATCTGAAATCAATATTGAAGAAGTTTCACAAAATTCGTGTGGCGGTGCTTTGCATTGGGCAGAATTTGATAATGAAAAACAAATTCCAATCTCAATTTTAGCTTGGACAACAACTCCTTGGACTTTACCTTCTAACACTGCTTTAGCTGTTGGTCGCGATATCGAATATGTTTTGGTAAAAACTTTTAACCAATACACTTTCGAGCCGGTTAATGTGATTTTGGCAAGTGCTTTATTAGAGAAAAATTTTGGTAAAAAATATTTTGTCGGAACTGACGAAGATTTCAAAAATTATAAAGCTGAAGACAAAACCATTCCGTATCAAATTTTAGCTGAATTTACGGGTGAAGATTTAGCCGGAACGGAATACGAACAGTTAATTCCATGGTTTTTACCTGCTGAAAATCCTGAAAAAGCATTTAGAGTAATTGTTGGAGATTTCGTAACAACGGAAGACGGAACCGGAATCGTCCACATTGCGCCGACTTTTGGTGCGGACGATAACCGTGTTGCGCAGGAAAACGGCATTCCACCAATGCTAGTGAAAGACGAGAACGACAACCTCGTTCCTTTGGTAGATTTGACCGGAAGATTTTTGAAAGGCGAAAAAGTTCCTGAAGTTTTCAGTGGAAAATATATCAAAAACGAATATTACGACGACGCAACTGCGCCTGAAAAATCCTGGGATGTACATTTGGCTATTCAATTAAAGGAAGAAAATAAAGCCTTCAAAGTAGAAAAATACGTCCACAGTTATCCGCATTGTTGGCGAACCGATAAACCGATTTTGTATTATCCTTTGGACAGTTGGTTTGTAAAAATGACGGAAAAACGCCAACGTTTGGTGGGATTAAATGAAACCATCAACTGGAAACCAAAATCTACCGGAGAAGGAAGATTTTCGAATTGGTTAGAAAACATCAACGATTGGAACTTGTCCCGATCCAGATATTGGGGAATTCCGCTTCCGATTTGGCGTTCCGAGGATTTAAAAGAAGAAAAAATCATTGGTTCTGTGCAAGAATTGATGAACGAAATCGAGAAATCCATTTCCGCAGGATTGATGAAAGAAAATCCTTTCCAAAATTTTGAAATCGGAAATATGTCCGAAGAAAATTACGCCCAAATCGATTTGCATAAAAATATCGTCGATAAAATTATTTTGGTTTCCGAAAGTGGAAAACCAATGAAACGGGAAACCGACCTGATTGATGTATGGTTCGATAGCGGATCCATGCCTTATGCACAATTGCATTATCCCTTCGAAAACAAAGAAATGATCGATCAAAACAAGGCTTTTCCTGCGGATTTTATTGCGGAAGGAGTCGATCAAACTCGTGGTTGGTTTTATACACTTCATGCAATTGCGACATCGGTTTTTGATTCTGTGGCATATAAAAATGTGGTTTCCAACGGTTTGGTTTTGGATAAGAACGGACAAAAAATGTCCAAAAGATTGGGAAATGCAGTCGATCCTTTTGAAACTTTGGCGGTTTACGGTCCCGATGCGACACGTTGGTACATGATTTCCAACGCCAATCCTTGGGAAAATCTGAAATTTGATTTGGAAGGAATTGATGAAGTGCGAAGAAAATTCTTCGGAACGTTGTACAACACCTATTCATTTTTTTCCTTGTATGCCAATGTGGATGGTTTTAAATACGAAGAAAAAGACGTTGAAAACAGGCCGGAAATCGACCGATGGATTTTGTCGGAATTGAATATTTTAATTAAAGACGTAAAATCTTTTTACGAAGATTACGAACCTACGAAAGTGGCAAGAGCCATCAATACTTTTGTGAATGATAATTTAAGTAATTGGTACGTTCGACTTTGCAGGAGACGCTTCTGGAAAGGTGATTACAGCGAAGATAAAATTTCCGCTTATCAAACGTTATACACCTGTTTGGAAACCGTGGCGAAATTATCCGCTCCAATTGCGCCGTTTTTTATGGATCAATTGTACCAAGATTTGAATAATGTTACCGGAAAAGAAAACACAGGAAGTGTGCATTTAACGGATTTTCCGGAAGTGGATGAAAGTAAAATCGATCAAAATTTGGTAGAAAAAACACATTTGGCGCAAACGATTACTTCGATGGTATTTTCACTAAGAAAAAAAGAAAATATCAAAGTTCGTCAACCGCTTCAAAAGGTGATGATTCCGGTGATGGATAAGAAAACTGAAGAACAGATTTTGGCAGTTTCAGAATTGATTAAACAGGAAGTGAACGTGAAAGAACTTCAGTTGATTAATGCTGAAGAAGCCTCATATCTCATTGTAAAACAAATCAAACCGAATTTCAAATCTTTGGGTGCAAAACTCGGTAAAGACATGAAAACTGTGGGTTCAGAAATTTCTTCAATGAATTCTGAGAAAATCGCTGAATTGGAAAAATTAGGAACAATGAATATTGCAGGGCACGAAATCGGTTTGAATGATGTGGAAATTTCCACGAAAGACATTCCGGGCTGGACGGTAGCTAACGAAGGAAAAATAACGGTAGCATTGGATCTTACGATTACGGATGAGCTGAAATCGGAAGGGATCGCAAGAGAATTTATCAATAGAGTTCAAAATTTAAGAAAAGACAAAAATTTTGACTTAACGGACAGAATTTCAATCCAGTTGGAGGAAAATTCACCGTTTGAAAAAGAACTTATCAACAATAGTCAATATATTTCGGATGAAGTATTGTCGGATAAAATAGAAATTGTAAATTCACTTCCACAATTTGACGAAATCGACATTGAGGACGTGAAGTTTAAGGTATATGTAGAGAAAATGTGATCATTTGAGAATATGATGATGTGATAATTGCTAAATTTTAAAATTATCTCATGAATTCATGAACTCATTAACAAATTAGAGTTATGGCAGACGAAAGAGTAAGATACAGTGATGCTGATTTGCAGGAATTTAAAAAAATAATTCAGGAAAAAATAGCAAAAGCCGAAAGAGATTTGGCCTTAATCAACGAAAGTTTTATCAACGATCAAAATAATGGAACGGATGATACCTCTCCAACATTCAAAGCTTTTGAGGAAGGTGCAGAAACTTTAAGTAAAGAGCAAAATTCAATTTTGGCAGGTCGTCAGGAAAAATTTATCCGCGATCTAAAACACGCCTTAATACGCATAGAGAACAAAACCTACGGAATTTGCCGTGTTACCGGAAAATTGATTCCTAAAGAACGTTTAATGGCTGTTCCACATGCAACTTTGAGTATCGAAGCTAAAAACATGCAGCGTTAAAAACGGTATAATGTTCCACGTAAAATGTACAATGTATGATGTATTCTAAAAAATGCATTTTACTTTGTACATTTTACATTTTACAAAAAATATGAAGAAAATAGCACTGGTTACTTTTATTATTCTTTTAATAGATCAAATTTCCAAAATTTATATAAAAACCCATTTTCAATTGGGTGAAAGCATCCCGGTTTTAGGACAAGATTGGTTTAGGATGACTTTTGTAGAAAATCCGGGAATGGCTTATGGTTTTCATTTTGGCGGCCTAATTGGTAAATATTTTTTAGTAATTGTAAGAATTTTCTTAATTGCCGGAATGATTTATCTTTTCGGAAAATGGATAAAAGAAGGACGAACGACCAATTACTTACTCATTCCTATGGCAATGATTTTTGCAGGAGCTATAGGAAACTTAATCGATGGAATGTTCTACGGAATGCTTTTCGACAGCGGAACTGTGTATGATGAAAATGTTGGAAGATGGATTGAATATGGCGGTGTTTCAAAACTCACTGCTTTTGGGCAAGGATATTCCCATTTTATGAAAGGTTGTGTGGTAGATATGCTTCATTTTCCTTTGGTAGATTGGTGGGTTCCTGAAAACTGGCCAATAATTGGCGGAAAACATATTGAATTTTTTAAATATATTTTTAATGTTGCCGATTCTGCCATTACGGTTGGTGCTGCCTTACTCTTTATTTACCGTAAAAAAGCATTTCCAAACGGATTTGAGATTTAAAGAATAAAAATTAAAAAAATAATAGTATTTGGATTTATTTTCTTCGGAATTTCAGTCCCTTTTATTTTTGGCCGAATTACAAATAAAACCTGTTCTAGAAAAAATTGTTACTTCGGAAATTGCGAAAAACTTCCGACTTGAAAGATTGAGCTTCTTTTCGGAAAAATTTGTATTATGGTGATAAAATTTTTTCAAATTACCAATAATTGTTTTTTAATTCAATATTATTCATTTAATTTCTTTAAAAAAATCCTAAACCTATAACAAAAATTGACTAAAACGATTCTCGTATATCACGGTTGCAAACTATATTTGTAGCAAATTATAAAGAATGGCATATACAGACTTTTCTAAAAAACTTTTAAACTATTTAAAAAAGGAGAAAAACGACGTCTTTACTATTTATATTTATGCAATTCTCAGTGGTCTAGTTAATTTAAGTATCCCACTTGGAATACAGGCTATCGTAAGCTATGCTTTTGGTGCAACCATGGTTACTTCTATTTACATTCTTATAGGATTTGTAACTTTGGGAACTTGGCTTGTAGGTTTTTTTCAGGTTCGGGTAATGGATATTTTAGAAAAATTACAACAAAAAATTTTTGTGGAATATGCTGTTGCATTTGCAGAAAAACTACCTAAGCTCAATCTTGCCAAAACCAATAAATATCATTTACCAGAACTTATAAATCGTTTTTTTGACACGCAAAGCTTGCAAAAGGGAATTTCTAAATTTTTATTAGAGCTTCCGGTAGCCATCATTCAAATACTTTTTGGACTTATTTTACTGAGTTTTTATCACCCATACTTCATTGGTTTTGCCATTTTGGTGATCGCATCTCTTTTCGTTCTATTTTTAGTAACCAGAGATTTGGGGATAAAAACCAGTTTGGCGGAAAGTGATGACAAGTATGAAGTGGCTTCTTGGCTTGAGGATATTGCAAGAGATGTAAAAACTTTTAAGAATAGTGCGTTTTTGGAAACGCATTTAGAAGAGACCGACCAAAAGCTCTTGTCTTATGTAGAGCAAAGGACCGCACATTATAAAGTTCTAAGGTTTCAATACAAAACTCTTATCTTTTTTAAGGTATTGATTACCCTTTTTATGCTGCTTTTAGGAACTTATTTACTCATCAATCAAAAACTAAATATCGGTGCTTTTGTGGCTACAGAAATTGTGATTCTGATGATTATGTCTGCGGTGGAAAAGTTGGTAAAGAGTTTGGAAAAGTATTATGATATTGTGACATCTTTCACTAAGCTGCACAAAGTTTTGGATCTACCGGAAGAAGAACAGGGTTCTTTACCTATTTCACAAGAAGCAGGTCATCTTTTAGAAGCCAAAGAAATTTCTTTTGGTTACGATTTGGATAAGCCTATTATCAATAACCTAAGTGTAGTGTTTCCACAGAATAAAATCAGTTTGATTTCAGGAAAGCAAGGCTCTGGAAAAACTTTACTATTTAATCTATTAGCAGGATTTTATCAGCCAGATTTAGGTAAAATAATAATTAACCATCACCCAATAGAAAATTATGCTAATAATGAATTAAGAAAGAGCATTGGATTTTACATGGATGATTTAGAAGTAATTAAAGGTTCTGTATTACAAAATATCAATCTCGGGAATCAAAATATTTCTGCCAAAGAAATTAATGAATTAGCCGAAAATTTAGGAATTACAAATTTCTCTAGTCTTTTTGCAGAGGGTCTTTTAACACCTATTCAAGCCGCTGACCAAAGGTTGTCTTACACCACTAAAAAACTGATTCTATTGCTAAGAGCGTTTGTGGGAGAAAAAAAATTATTATTTCTGGAAGACCCATTAGAAGGGTTCAATACAGAGGTTAGAAACAAAATGCTGCAATTCATCAAAAAAGTTTCTATAGATAAAACCATCATTATGGTAGGAAATTCAAGGGATTATGATACTATAATTGATTCAAAATATGAACTTTCTGAAGGCACATTAATACCTAAATAATCTAGTAAACATGCAAAATTTTAAATCTTACCAGAACATATTTAGAATTAATGAAAAATCAAATGTCAAGATTTGGTTCTTTATTTCTCTTTTACTTACCATTGTAATGCTATTTTTACCATGGACTCAGAACATAAAATCCAAAGGCAAAGTCACCACGCTATACCAAGATCAGCGTCCACAAGCTTTGCATTCACCCATTCCTGGGAAAATTATGAAATGGTATGTGAAAAATGGCGATCAAGTAAAAGAAGGTGATACCCTTTTGCAAATCTCCGAAATTAAAGAAGATTACATGGATCCTCTTTTGGTTGAAAGAACTCAGCAACAAGTTAATGCCAAAAGAAATATGCAGGATTATTATGCCTCGAAAATTTCTGCGGCCAATAATCAGTCCCAAGCTATTAATAATGTAAAAAATTTAAAAATCAGTCAACTACAAAATAAAATTCATCAGCTAAACAGCAAGTTAAAAGCAGAACAGGCAGATCTGAATGCAGCAAATAATGAACTGAATCTTACCAGAGACCAATACGACAGACAAAATAAAATGTACAATGAAGGGCTGGTATCCCTAACTCAACTGCAACAAAGAAGTGCAGCCTATCAAAATGCCACCGCAAAAAAAATTGCAGCTGAAAATAAAATTGCTCAAACCCAACAAGAGATATTAAATACAGGTTTAGAGCAAAATGCCGTTTTGCAAGATTACACCGAAAAAGTCAATAAAATTGAAAGTGATAAATTCAGCACCATGTCTTCTATTGCCGGAAGTCAAGGTGATATTGCCAAACTAGAAAATCAAGTGGCAAATTACAAGGTAAGAAAAGGGCTCTATTTTATTTTAGCTTCTCAAGATGGACAAGTGATTAACATTAATAAAGCTGGAATTGGTGAAATCTTAAAAGACGGCGAAAATATTGCCACCATTGTTCCTGACCATGCAAAGTATGCGGTAGAAATGATGATAAAACCTGTAGACTTACCATTGATAAAAAATCGACAGAAAGTTGTTTTTACTTTTGACGGTTATCCAGCTATTGTATTTTCGGGCTGGCCAAATACCAGCTACGGAACATTCTCGGGAAAAGTACTCACTATAGAAAATAACATCAACGAAAATGGTTATTTCAAAGCCATTGCAGAAGAAGATGCTTCTGTGAAACCTTGGCCAAAATCTATTAGAATAGGAACAGGAACTCATGGGATTGCAATTTTAAAAGATGTGCCAATTTGGTACGAAATATGGCGAAACATCAATGGTTTTCCACCTGATTATTATGAAGTGAAAACAACGGAAAAAGATAAAAATAATGTTGAAAAATAAAATTTTATTGTTTTTTCTGCTTTGCTTTTATACCATTACTTTTGCACAAAGTGACACCTTAACTCGTGCCGAATATATTGATTTGGTTAAAAAATACCATCCCGTTATCAAACAAACTCAACTTCAGAACAAAATTGCAGAAAATGAAGTCAAGGCTGCAAAAGGGAAATTTGATCCCATTATAGGCGGCAAATTAGGTGAAAAAGTTTTGGGTGGAGAATCATATTACCAACAAAAATCTGTTGAAATTGCTGTTCCAACTTGGTATGGCGTAACTGTAATAGGGCAAATTAATGATTTACAAGGCAATAGATTGCTTAATACAGATACCAAAGGTACCATTCCACAGATTGGGATTGAAGTTCCACTAGGTAAAGGTCTTTTTTTTGATGAAAGAAGAGCGCAACTACAGCAAGCCAGAATTTTTGCCCAAATGACAGAAAATGAACAATTTTTAATTGTAAATGATTTACTTCTAGACGCCCACCAAGCGTATATAGACTGGCAAAAAAATTTCAGAGTTTTACAAATCAATCAAAATGCTGTTAACTTAAATACAGAAAGGCTGAAATGGATTGAAAAAACTGTACAGTTGGGCGAAAGACCAGCCATCGACATCACCGAAACCAAAACACAGTTGCAGTATTACGAATTAAAAGTTAATGAAGCAAACCTGAACCTACAAAACAGCCAACTTTTACTTTCGCTTTATTTATGGAATGAAAACTTGCTAAATGTAGCCGTTCCTGAAAACGTATCACCAGAATATCAATTACAATCCTATAAGCTTCAGGACAATCCAGAGCTCGCTACAATAAATCCAGAACACCCACAAATACAATATTATTCTATAAAAAATGATTTTTTAGAGATAGAAAGACGATTAAAGCTTCAAAGTTTACTCCCGAAAATCGACTTTAATTACAATTTTTTGCGATATAAAGATTTGCAATTAACACCACTTTTTCAGAATAATTTTCAGTACGGTTTAAAAGTTGAGGTTCCCATTTTCATGCGTAGTGCGAGAGCTAATTATGAGAATGCAAAATTGAAAATTTTGCAGAATCAAACCCTGTTACAGCAAAAAACACAAGAACTGAATGTAAAACTGAACCAGTATAAAACGCAATACCAATTCAGCAATACCCAGATAAAACTTATAGAGGAAAATTTAAATGATTTAAAAAATTTATTAAGAGGCGAAGAAATTAGATTTCAGAATGGGGAAAGTAGCATGTTCCTTATAAACAGTCGCGAAAACAAATTATTTGAAGCTCAAGAAAAATCAGTTGAATTGCAAGCAAAACGACTAGAAAATCTTTATAAAATTCTTTGGATTACTGCAGGATTGTAAAAACTTAATTCTTTTAGTATTTTTGCTTTCTAAATCTCAATTTTTTACCCTCAATCATAAAAACATGTCAAGAATCCTCACCGGAATACAAGCAACTGGAACTCCGCATTTGGGAAATCTTTTGGGCGCTATTTTTCCAGCCATTGAACTTTCAAAAAAATCAGAAAACGAAAGTTTTCTTTTCATCGCCAACATGCATTCTTTAACGCAGATTAAAAATGCGGAAGAATTAAAACTCAATACCTATCAAATTGCAGCAGCTTGGTTAGCATGCGGTTTAGATACCGAAAAAACGTATTTCTACAGACAGAGTGATATTCCGGAAGTTTGTGAGCTTTCATGGTATTTGTCGTGCTTTTTTCCATTTTCGAGATTACAGTTGGCACATTCTTTCAAAGATAAAGCGGATCGTTTGGAAGATGTAAATGCCGGACTTTTCACGTATCCGGTTTTAATGGCTGCAGATATTTTGCTCTATGATGCAGAAGTGGTTCCTGTGGGAAAAGATCAGTTGCAACATTTGGAAATGGCGCGAGATATGGGTGCAAGATTCAACAACCAAATGGGCGAAGTTTTTGTACTTCCGGGAGCGGAACTGCAGAAAGATACGATGTATGTGCCGGGAATTGACGGTCAGAAAATGTCAAAATCCCGTGGAAATATCATCAATATTTTCTTGCCGGAAAAAGAACTTAAAAAGCAAGTAATGTCTATCGAAACCGATTCCAAATCTTTAGAAGAACCAAAAGATCCGGAAACCGATAAAGTTTTTGCCATATTTTCTCTAATTGCTTCTCCTGAACAAACAGAAGATTTACGTCAAAAATATCTCGCTGGAAATTTCGGTTACGGACACGCAAAAACAGAACTTCTGAATTTAATTCTTGAAAAATATTCAAAAGAAAGAGAGCTTTTCACTTACTACATGCAGAATTTGGAAGAACTAGACGCAAAATTATTTGAAGGCGCTGAAAAAACTAGAAAAATTGCAACAGAAACTTTAAGAAGAGTACGAGAAAGTTTGGGAATGTAACTCGATAAAATTTTGCTTCTGATTATTTTTGGAAAAAATAAAATATGAAATATCGGTTTTGTTTAGTATGGATTTTGTTTTCCGCTTTTTGTATTGCGCAGAGCGTAGAAATTATAAATGAATCGGGAGAAAATAAAATTTTATCTGCAGAATTCCAAAAACTGGAAATTAGTAATCGTAGAAGCCATCTATTTAAAAGTATTCCTAAAGCTTTTAAAATTTTTACTGAAGGTTCCCTTTCTTCCAAATATTTTACAATTTATACTTCCAATAATGAAGCCGTTAAACTAACTCTTCTTCCAGAAAAGAAATTTGAATTTTTAGGCAGTAATGAAAAGATTAATCAATTGGTTAACGAAGATCTCATTCCGGACTTACAGAACGCAAAAAAACAATATGAATGGCTTACAAAATATTCTCCAGAAGTAGCCGCGGCAAAATTCTATTTTTTCGTGGAAATGTGGAAACAGAGGCTTAATAAAACTGATGATAAAATTTTTGAAAAATTTCCCGAAATTGAAAACTATCTCTTTGATCAATCATTTATCTTATTGATTGCCTATAGCGGCTCTAAGAAAAAAGAAGTGAGTGATGTAATGAAAATTTTGTACAATAAATATTATACAAAACAGCTACAAAAAATCAATTGTAAAAGTGATTCCAGATATTTTTTAATACAATATTTAGCAAAAAATGAAAAAACTAATGCTTTAGGTCTTGCAAAGTATCCTATCATTGTAAAAGATTTTTCTCCTGCATATCTAGAATACTTCCCAACCGATTGTCAAAAAAAATACTTTCTTCTCGAAAAATTAGGTAGAGAAATGTCTGGCGATGCAACTGATACTGTAGCTGAAATTCTCTCGAAATACTTCAACCACATCGATTAAAAATTTACAAATAATCGAAAATTTCTTTCAAATTTTTCACGGTTTTCACTTCGGTTTCAAAATCGTCATTAAAACGATCGAAAAAAACAGCATCCATTCCAAAAGCTAAGCCTCCTTCTACATCCGCAATCCAATCATCTCCAATAATGATTGAGTTTTCTTTTTTTGCGTCAGCTTTTTTTAAAGCATACTCAAAAATTTCGGGTTGCGGTTTTCGGATATTAATTTCGTCGGCCGAAGTTATCGTCGCAAAATAATTTTTAATGCCCGAAAGTTCACATTTTCTGTAAGTTACTTCTTCAAAACCATTGGAGAGGATATGCAAACGATATTTTTTCTGTGCCAAATATTCTAAAAGATCAAATGCACCTTCTACCAGTTCATTATTTTCTATGATTTGATCCAAAAAATTATTTTCAAATTTTTGTGAAAGTTCTTTATCATCAATTCCGAAAAACAGAAAACTGTCGTAAAATCGATGATCTCTGATGTATTGTTTGTCTATTTTTCCATCACGTATTCCCGCCCAAAGATTCTCATTGATGGTAAAATATTCTTTGTGAAACTCTTCAAATCCAATTTGATATTTTTCCTGAACTTTTTCGCGGGCGAAAATTTCTTTAAGTGTTAAATAGGCGTTTTTGCGGTGATCCCAAAGCGTGTTGTCCAGATCAAAAAAAATGTGCTGTATCATACAGCACAAAAATAAGTTTTTAATTTTTTGAAATCAGAAAGTTTCTGTTTTTTCCTTTTACAGTTTCCAAATTTTTAGAAAAGCGAAGCAGAAAGTCCACCGTTTCTTTTTTGGGTTGCCTCTGTTTTCTTTTTAAAGTGTCAATTTTTTTCATAGGCGAAAAGTTTACTGACATAAAAACGAAAACTTTTTATAATTATTATGATCTTGTGAGAATAATGTGATGTTCTTCCATAATTTTTCTTAAATTAATTAAGGCATAACGAACCCTTCCCAATGTAGTATTAATACTGGTTTCTGTATGTTCTGCAATCTCTTTAAAACTTAATCCATCGAAAAACCTGAGTTTTATCACCTCTTGCTGATTTTCAGGAAGATGAACCAACATTTTCAGCAAATCGCTGTTAATTTGTTCTGTAACCAATTGATCTTCAATATTTTCTGAAGGTTCACGGATTAAATCAAAAATTGAAAATTCTTCATTATCGTAAGAAGATTCTGAAACTTTAATATTTTTTGATTTTAGCCTGAAATGATCAATGATAAGATTGTGTGCTATTCTTTTCGCCCAAAGAATAAATTTTCCTTCTTCATTGTATCTTTTCTCTTTTAGCGTAACAATAATCTTCATAAAAGTATCCTGAAAAATATCGTTAGCCAAATTATCATCCATTACTTTATAAAAAATAAAAGTGAATAGATCTTTTTGATGCCTTTCTATAAGAAGGGATAAAGCCTTTTCGTTTCCGCTTTGGTATTGTGCAACCAGTGAACTGTCGGTTTGTGATTTCATAACTTTTCTTCAATAATCTTAAAATGCACCTCCCCAAAATTTGGGACGCTTTCATTTTTAGTAAATTTTTTATCAATCGAAGTAAAAGTTTGCTATAAGCTTTTATTTTAAGAGGTTAAAAATATAATTTTTTTTTAACACTTGTTAATTTTTCTTAAATAATTACTGGTTTTATACTCAATAATCATTTCATAAGATCAGAAATCATGACGGTAGGAATGTTAATGGTGAAATTGACATTCACGCCTTCTAACTTTTTCCCATTGATGCCATTTTTATCAATTGGAAATGCATAACCTCCCGTTAAATCTATTAATCCAAACAATGTTACGCCAATTTTCGGTGCAATATATTTGGTGGTAAGTTCTGCGCCTCCAAGAAAATAATAGGAATGATAGATATCTACATTTCTTTCAAAATTTAACAAAATATCACCTTGTACTTTAGGCAAAATAGCAAATTTTCCGTTTGTAACTCCCATCATAGCAGATCCTCCCAAGCGATAAATCATGTCATCATTTTCCAAAAAAAGCAATCTTCCTCCTATTTCTCCAAAACTTTGATTTTGATAAACATAACCTGCATGAACCATTTTGTGCATAGTAAGTTGTGCTTTTACAAAATTTCCGATAAAAATCAGAAATAAAACCAATATCAGTTTTCTTATTTTCATTATTTAAGATTAAAATTAATGGCTAAAGTTAAAAAAACTGCTTTATCTTTAAGACAAAGCAGCTGAATTATTTTTTTTACGGATTTTATAGACCAAATTCTTTCTGTATGTCAATCACTCTATCCAATTTTTCCCAGGTAAAAAACTCGATATTATCTATCGTTAACTCGTTATTTTTTCCCTTATTGAAAGTTTTGCTGCCTACAAAATGTTCTCTTCCCATGTGTCCGTAAGCTGCGGTTTCCTGGTAAATAGGATTTCTAAGTTTTAAATTTTGTTCGATTGCATAAGGTCTTAAATCAAACAATTTTTGAACTCTTTTGGCTAATTCACCATCAGAAATTCCCACCTTGGAAGTTCCGTAAGTATTAATGAAAAGTCCGCAAGGTTCTGCCACACCAATTGCGTAAGAAACTTGAACCAAAACTTCATCTGCAACACCTGCAGCAACTAAATTTTTTGCGATATGTCTGGTAGCATAAGCAGCACTTCTGTCCACTTTGGAAGGATCTTTTCCGGAAAAAGCGCCTCCACCATGAGCTCCTTTTCCACCATAAGTATCCACAATAATTTTCCTTCCTGTAAGTCCGGTATCACCATGTGGACCCCCTATCACAAATTTCCCAGTAGGATTGATGTGAAATTTAATTTGATCATTAAAAAGTTCTTTGATTTCCGGTTTTTGAGCGCTTCTCACTTTCGGAATAAGGATTTCTTTAATGTCTTTTCTAATTTTCTCTAACATGGCCTCATCACTCGCAAATTCATCATGTTGGGTAGAAACCACGATAGAATCGATACGTACCGGTTTATGATCGTCTGAATATTCAATCGTAACCTGAGATTTTGCATCGGGACGTAAATATTGAATGGCTGAATTTTCTCTTCTCAAAACTGAAAGTTCTTTTAAAATGGAATGCGCCAAATCCAAAGCTAAAGGCATGTAATTTTCAGTTTCATTGGTGGCATAGCCAAACATCATTCCTTGATCTCCTGCTCCTTGTGCGTTTGCTTTTGTTTCAAAATCAGCTTCTTCAGTAATTCGGTCAACACCTTGATTGATATCCGGAGATTGTTCGTGAATTGCAGAAATTACCCCACAAGAATCTCCATTAAACATATATTCTCCTTTAGTATAACCAATTCCGTTGATAACGTCTCTTGCAATACTTTGAACATCAAGGTAAGCTTCAGATTTTACTTCTCCCGCTAATACCACTTGTCCTGTTGTTACCAAGGTTTCACAAGCCACTTTTGAAGCTTTATCATAAGCCAAAAAATGATCAATTAATGCATCGGAAATTTGATCTGCAATTTTATCAGGATGTCCTTCTGAAACAGATTCGGAGGTAAATAAATATGACATATTTCTTTTGTTTTTTATTAATTAATCAGAAAACAAGGAGATTACAAAAGAAACTAAAATAGAAAATTCTGTTTTAGCATTTTTTTAAGAGGTTGCAATCAGCCCAAATTTTTCCTCGATAATTTAAATTGGGAGCAAATTTACTCACTATTTTTCAAAATTGCAAAATTTAAAATAATGAAAAATTATTGGGGCTCGACACTCATAAAATCTTTTGGATTATTAGAAAAATTAAGTTTATTTTCAACAGAAGTTTTAATGGTGTTGATTAATTCATCTATAATTTTTTGTTTGAAAGTGGGCTTATAATAAAGAATACTTATTTCCCTAAATGGATAAGGCTTTCGGAAACGGAAAACTTTATTTTTTTGATCTTCAGAAAGCTGATAGGTTGCCAATTCCGGAAAAATGGTGATACCGCCAACTTTATCAACCATTTGCACCAATGTATTGATATTAGAAGCTAAAAAATCCAAATTTTTAGGTTTTAAAGTATTTTCTTTAAGATGACAAATATGCTCGAATTGGGTTCGCAAGCAATTCCCTTCTTCAAGCAGCCATACTTTTTCCACATCAATTTTGTCCGGAACGATATAGGTATCTTTATTATCATGATTGTCTGCTGAATACAGCATCAATTCTTCATTAAATAAAAAATCCTGATAAAATTCTGAAGCTGCATCGTAAGGTGTAGCAATAATTCCTGCATCTAATTCACCCGCTTTTAAAGCTTTGATGATGTTATCAGTTGACATTTCTTTTACATTCATCTCTATTTTTGGATTTTTTTGTAAAAAATCGAAAATTTCGGTGGGTAAAATATAAGTCGAAACCGTGGGAATAATTCCCAGATTTATTTTTCCTCCTAAAATATTGTTCAATAAATTGGCTTTATTTCTCAGTTCGTTGATGGATTCGATGATGCTTTTGGCGTGGACAATAATTTCAGCGCCAACATCAGTCGTTCTGATAGGATGCGTGGTTCGGTCAAAAATTTTCACATCCAGTTCATCCTCAAACTTCTGTATCATGGCACTTAACGTAGGTTGTGTAATAAAGCAAGATTGAGCAGCTTTTCCAAAGTGTTTATATTTATCTACAGCAATAAGATATTCAAGTTGTTGGATATTCATTATGATACATGTTATCTATTACAAAGATACGTTCTTTATGATGATATTTATGAGCATTTCCTGTAAAATTAAAATTCTAAAACATAAATTTGTAATTCACAAAACCCAAAATATGGATAACGAAAAGCTTAGACGACCTTCTGGAGCACCTTATTATGAACATCAGGATTCGCAAACTGTTGGAGAACGAGGTCCTGTATTACTTCAAGATTTTATTTTACAGGAAAACCTAGCTCATTTTGTTAGGGAAAGAATTCCAGAAAGGGTTGTACATGCAAAAGGAACCGGAGCCTACGGAAAATTTACGGTAACCCATGATATATCACAATACACCAAAGCAAAACTTTTCGCAAAAATAGGAAATTCTTGCAAAATGTTTGCGCGCTTTTCTACCGTTGGTGGGGAAAAAGGAAGTGCAGATACCGCAAGAGATCCCAGAGGTTTTGCTTTAAAATTTTACACCGAAGATGGAAATTGGGATTTGGTTGGAAACAACACACCTGTTTTTTTCATTAAAGACGCCAAAAAATTTCCGGATTTTATCCACACCCAAAAAAGAGTTCCCAAAACAAATTTGAAAAGCGCAACAATGATGTGGGATTTTTGGAGCTTGAATCCAGAATCTCTTCACCAAGTTCTAATATTGATGTCTGATCGCGGAACTCCTTATGGACACAGACACATGCATGGTTTTGGCAGCCATACATTTTCTATGATTAACGAAAAAAATGAAAGAGTTTGGGTAAAGTTTCATTTTAAAACAAAACAGGGAATCCAAAATTTCAACAATGAAGAGGCTACAAAAATGGCAGGAGAAAATCCCGATTTTGCACAAGAAGATCTTTGCAAAGCGATTGAAAATGGTGATTTTCCAAAATGGACACTTTACCTGCAAGTAATGACAGAAGAACAGGCAAAAGAATTTCGCTGGAATCCTTTTGATGTTACAAAAGTTTGGTTTCAATCCGATTTTCCTTTAATTGAAGTAGGAGAAATGGAACTGAATGAAATTCCGGAAAATTACTTTGCCCATGTGGAACAATCTGCTTTTTCACCAGCTAACTTAATTGACGGAATTAGTTTTTCGCCAGACAAAATGCTCCAAGGAAGGCTTTTTTCTTATCCTGATGCACATCGTTACCGTTTAGGAGTAAATGCTCACTTGTTGGAAGTAAACCGCTGTCCTTTTGCTGTAAAAAATTACCAGCGTGATGGTTTTATGGCAGATTCATCCAACTACAAAGACGCTCCAAATTATCATCCCAACAGCTTTGATCATATTAAACCCGATGTTTCTTACAAAAATTTTGAATATGAATTAGACAGTAATAAAGTTGCCAATTTTAACAGAAATGAATTTGATGACGATCATTACACACAACCTGGATTACTTTACACCAAAGCAATGAACCCTGAAAACCGGGAAAAACTCATCCATAATATTATAGAAAGTATGAAAGGCATTGAAGGGCCCAAAAAAGATGAAATTATTAACAGACAGCTTTGCCACTTTTTTCGCGCTAATATCGAAATGGGGATGAAAATTGCCTCTGGATTACACATCAACATTAATTCTGACATGATGAATCACATGAAATAATTAAAAAAATTCACTCATAAATAAAAAAAAGGGAAAATTTAACAAGTTTTCCCTTTTATAATTTATCAAAAAATCTTAATTTGCCATATAATTTACAAATTTTCTATTTTAAAAAAAATTATGACTTATCAAAACTTAATAATAGAACAAGACCACCATATCGCAACGGTTTTTATTAACCGACCAGAAGCTTTAAATGCCTTAAATAAACAAACTATTTCTGAACTGAGCGCTGCTTTTGGGACATTAGAAAACGACAACAACATTCGGGTAATTATCTTAACAGGAAGTGGAGAAAAATCTTTTGTTGCAGGAGCAGACATCAAAGAATTTAGTGATTTTGGAACTGCAAAAGCGGAAGAATTAGCCAGAACAGGACAAAATATTTTGTTCAATAAAGTAGAAAATTTAAAAAAACCGGTGATTGCCGCTATTAATGGATTTGCGCTTGGCGGCGGATTGGAATTAGCGCTTTCTTGTCATATCCGTTACGCATCAGACAATGCAAAATTGGGACTTCCGGAAGTAACTTTAGGTTTAATTCCGGGTTATGGTGGAACACAGCGACTTCCAAAATTGATTGGAAAAGGTTTAGCGAATGAAATTATTTTTTCAGCTAAAATGATTCCCGCATCAAGAGCGAAAGAAATGGGTTTGGTAAATGAAGTTTTAACATCAGAAGAATTATTATCAAAAACAAAAGAACTTGCGGAAACCATTTCCAGAAACTCTCCAATGGCGATTTCAAAAGCTATTGAAGCAGTAAACCAATGTGACACTTCCGAAGGTTTTGAAAGAGAAATAAAATCATTTGGGGAATTATTCGAAATGGATGATAAAAAAGAAGGGGTAACTGCTTTTTTAGAAAAAAGAAAACCCAATTTCTAATTTTTTAAGAAAGTGGAAATCACAAAGTTTGATATCGCCTATCTAAAAATGGCGAAAGAATGGGCGAAACTTTCCTACTGTGAAAGAAAACAAGTGGGCGCACTTATTGTAAAAGACCGCATGATTATTTCGGATGGGTATAACGGAACCCCTTCAGGATTTGAAAATAAATGCGAAGATGAAGATGGAAAAACGCAATGGTATGTTCTTCACGCTGAAGCAAATGCTATTTTAAAATTGGCAAGTTCCACCCAATCAGCGAAAGGAGCCACCCTTTATTTAACACTTTCGCCATGTAAAGAATGTAGTAAATTAGTTTTGCAAGCCGGAATTTCAAAACTGGTTTACATTGATCGATATTCCGATCATGAAGGAATTTCATTTCTGGAAAATCACGGCATTGAAATTATCAATGTTCCTCCGGAAATGTTGGATCAAAATTAAATTCAAAAAACACACACCATGTCTAATTGGGATGAAAAAATTTTAGATTTTGAGAATTTTATGAAATTTGAACGTAATTTCTCGGATAATACTTTAGATGCCTATTTAAGAGACATCCGAAAATTACAAAATTATGCCACAACAAATTTGATGGTAAATCCTGAAGAGATTACTTATCTTCAACTTCAGGAATATCTGTACCAACTCTCCAAACAAAAATTCAGTGAAAGATCACAAGCAAGATGGGTTTCCTCCATCAAAGCATTTTTCCGGTATTTATTAGAAGAGGAAATTCGGGAAGACAATCCTTCTGCGCTTTTGGAAGGTCCAAAACTGGGACTTTATCTTCCAGATACTTTAAGTTTTGAAGATGTTGAAAGAATTATTTCAGCCATTGATATTTCCACCGATTTAGGTAAAAGAAACCATTGTATGATTGAAGTTCTCTATGGATGTGGACTTCGGGTTTCAGAATTGATTGATTTAAAAATTTCAAATATCAATTTCAAAGAAAATTATTTAAAAGTGGACGGAAAAGGTGATAAAATCCGCTTTGTTCCATTGGCAGCTTATACTGCAAAACTTTTAAAAGAATACATTAGTCATGTTCGTTCCGGATACAAAATCAATAAAAAATGTGAGGATATTCTGTTTTTGAATAGCAGAGGTTCTTCCATGTCCAGAGTTATTGTTTTTATTATCATTAAAGAATTAACGGAAAAAGCGGGAATTAACAAGAAAATTTCACCGCATACTTTTAGACATTCTTTTGCTACACATTTGTTGCAAAACGGTGCTGATTTGCGATATATCCAGGAAATGTTGGGACATTCTTCCATTACAACCACTGAGATTTATACCCACCTGAAAACAGAAGAACTGCGTGATGTTATATTAAACTATCATCCAAGAAACATCTCCTAAATTAATGGAAAATCTGGAATTTTGTCCAAAATGTGGAGAAAAAAAACTGAATTGGGATAACGAGAAAAAATGGAGCTGCGATTGTGGTTTTACCTTGTACAATAACGTTGCTGGAGCTGTTGCTGTAGTAATTAAATGTAAAAACGAAATATTTTTCACGCGAAGAAATCAAGATCCTAAAAAAGGAAAATTGGATTTAGCCGGTGGATTTGTTGACCCAAGAGAAAGTGCCGAAACCACTTGCAAACGTGAGCTTTTTGAAGAAATGCAGTTGGAAGTTGATGAAACGCAATTAAAATATCTTTCCAGCCTTCCCAATGTTTATCACTATAAAGGAATTGATTACAATACTTTGGATCTTTTTTATGAATATGAAGTTTCGGAAAAATTTGAAGTAAAATTAGAAATTTCAGAAATTTCAGAAACGGTTTGGATTCCTTCGGATCAAATTAATTTAGAAGATATTGCTTTTGATTCGCAAAAGATTTTTTTTGAAAAATATGCTAAGAAGTAATTTTTAATTCTTTTTCAAAACCTCCTCAAAATAATTGATTAAAATTTTTCTTTCAGCCGCAGAAAGCTTGGCTTCTGGATGTTGCGTAATATAACCCGGCATTGGCATTTTCCCGTCTTCTAATGTTTGAACCGCTTTTTCAAGCATATTTTTTTTCAGGTCGCTGTTATAAGTGTTCCAATTTGAAAAATTTATATGTTCTCTTCCCTCGTTAATGTGATGTTTAACAGACCATGAAAGGGGTGCTACATAGGCATATTTCGGATATTTGGTTTCAAAAGAATGACAGTCGTAACACGAATTTTTCAAAATTTCTGAAATTTTTTGTGGTGTTTGTTCCACATTCACAAAATTTTGAGAAGATTTTATGGGTGGATTGGTTCGATCTACAGGAATAAACTGTATCAAAACAAAAACTACTACACTCCACAACAAAATTTTTCCAAAACTTTTCATTATCTTCTCAATTCTAAATTTCGGAGATTTCCATTGGTAGAAGGGTTATTTCGGTTGATGGTATTGGGATTTGTGTTTTCTTCTTTTTCCTGAGCTTTAGGTTTTGGAGCCGGCGTAAAAGTTGTTCCCGGTTTTAAACCAATTGTCTTTTTATCAGATAAATCCCAATCTTCAACACTATCCCAAAGTGGACGAATACTCATGATTTTATAATAGATATAAGCCTCTTCTGCAAAAGTGTTGGTGCTGAAATCTGCAGCATCCCAAAATCCGTTTTCATTATTGTCCACCAAAATTCTTATCGCATAACTTTCCGGTTTTACAATGGGAAATTTAGTTTCAGCATCGGAAGTATATTTACTGTACATTACTTTTTCATCAGCATTCAAAAGTTGAACCCAAAATTTAGAAGTGGGCTTATTCGCTAAGCGTAAAGTAAAACTTCCATAATTCTGAATTTCATCCGCCTCAAAATCGAATCTTATGGATTGTGCATTACTTTCATAATAAGAATAAACGGTGCTTTTAGGAACGGTAAGTTGATATTTTTGCTTCTCTTTAAAATTGGCTGAAACCAAAATTCGGAAAGGATTTGCTTCGTCAATTCTTGCCGTGAAAGGTTCTGTGGTTAAACTATCGAGATTTAGCGACCATTTTTCCGGTTGAATTCTTTCCACCAAATAATTGGAAACTAAAGCAAAATCTTTTCGAGGTGGCAAAATATTTCCGCTTTCGTTGCTCAAGGTCATTTCATTTTTTTCGTTGTACTTGTAGGGTAAAGAAGCATTATTCTTTTTACCGTCTGCATCATAGGAAAATTTTAAAATTTCGGTTCCGTCTGTTCCAATATTTTGCTCTTTAGCGTTAAACCAAACAAATACACTGTCCGATCTTTTTGTGTGAGTTACACGATAATCTTTTAGTTTTTCAAATTCAGATTTTACCTCAACTTTTTCGGGATTTCCTTCAAAAAGCAATAAAACACCGCCTGGATTTTCTTTTATTTCTTTGTATTTCACGTTTTTTTTCACCGGAAAAACATTCATATTCAATCCGGAAATTGATTTATCCAAAACCACAGAATCTTTTTGAAAACCTATTTTTTCAGTTCCTGGATCATAAACAGAGTTTCCGTTTTCATCTTCAAAAGCAATAATTCGGTAAGTTCCGGGAGAAAGATAATTCAGTTCATAATATCCATCATCATCCACTTTTGTGATGTAGTAAGGTTTTTGACGATAATCTATGGAATCCGCTTCCTTGTAAAGTCCAACAACTTTATTTTTTTTCTCTGAAGAAGTTTTGATGATTAATGCATCTTTTATCTCTCCACTAATATAAGTATCATCTATTTTTTCTCCTGTAGAAAATGCAAAATTGAAATAAGACAATGGATTGGATTCATTATTATCCTGAATCGCATTCCCAAAATTAAAATTGTAAGTTGTATTTGCCTGAAGCGTATCTTCCCACTGAATGCTGATAAATTTAGTCGCCAAGTTAGACGGAATTACCTTCTTAATTTTTTTGATGGGTGGAGAAATATTAACGTTTTTCTGAAAATCTTTCAGCATAACATATTCGTCGAACTCTAAACGCAATTCTTTGATGTCTCTTGGAACGTTGGTTCTTGGAGAATCGATGTTAGCTCCTAAAAAAGTTGGCGCAATCGTATCTTTTTCACCACCAATGGGTGAACCAACCCTTGCGCAGGAAAATAAAATGATAGAAATGAAAAAAATCTGGAAAAACCTTTTCATGAGAAAATTTGCACAAATGTAATATTTATTCATCAGAAACAGAAAGTGAATCGCTATTGCCCTTGGTGGAGTCTTTTTCTCCTAATGCTGCTTGCAAACGATGTCTTTCCATAGGAAAATCTTCAAAAAGAGATGCTAAAGATAATGCTGAAAAAACATTTCTTGAAAATTTATTTCCGATAGCAACAATAGTAACGTCAGAAACCAAAAGGTGGGCAAAGACTGAATTCGTTCCGTGCCACCAACCGGTATGATAAGGAAGAATTTTTTGGTTTTCGTAAACTTTCATTCTGAAACCGATTCCATAATTTTTAACGCCTGGTCTTTCGTTGCTGTAGGGTGTAAAAACCATATCCATCAAATCTTTTTTTAGAAAATTTTCAGCATACATGGCTTTTGAGAAATTCAGTAAATCTCTGGGTGTGGTGTAAACATTTTTATCTCCATAAATCAAGTCCAAACGATCTAAAGGATGCGGTTTAGGTCCACGATTATAAAAAGATTTGGAAGCTGTAGCAATATCTTTTTCTTTAAAAATAAAAGTGTTGTTCATTTTCAAAGGTTCGAAAACCATTTGTTTCATGGCTTCAGGGAATGGTGTTGCTGTAATTTTTTCAATAATCAAAGCCAACAAAGCAAAATTGGTATTGCAATACACAAATCCGGTTTCTGGAGCTCGGTTTACTTCCGGTTTGTAGCGGATTAACAAATTTAAAATGTCTTTATTGGTGAGGAAAGGCTTGGAAAGTTCTACAGGTTCCGGCTGAATTTTCTCGATAAAATACTCATATTTTGGAAGTCCACTTCTTTGGCTCAACAAGGATTTTACAGTAACTCCGGGGTATGGAAAACCTGGGAAAAATTTAGAAACCTCATCATTAAGTTTTAACTTTCCGGCTTCTATCAACTTCATAGTAGCCATTGCAGTAAGCGTTTTGCTAATGGAAGCAACATGAAGCGGAACATTTTGGTCAATAGGTTTAACTCCTTTTTCCAAAGCATAACCTCTATATTTTTCAAAAAGAATTTTATCTCCTTTTGCCACTAAAAATCCTCCCCACAAATCACCTTTTTCCCAAACATTATTGTAATATTTGTCTATGGTACTGATAATGGAATCGTTATTCTCCAGCCTGTTGTCTTTGCTGGAAAAAATATCATCAAGATTTACGTTGCTAAAATTGGGAAGTGATGTGGTTTTTACTTCTGCAGTTTGGCCTTCATTTTTACAAGAAAAAATTAGTAATAATAAAAAAAGGCACGTTAAAAATTTTCCTCTCATATTTTTCAAAACGGGAGGCAATTTACATAATTCACTAAAAAAAGCTTTATGACTGTAGTAAGATTAAGATTTTTTTAACAATCTTTGAATCAGATTCAAGAATATTTTTCTAAAATTTTATCCACAATAACCTGTGCCAACTTTTCTTTGCTTTGGTGCGTCCAACCGGCGATATGTGGCGTTACTATTACTTTTTCTGACGAAAGTAAAAATTGTAAATCTTCATTTTCCGCATCTATTTTTTCAAAAGAAGACGATTCAAATTCCAAAACATCTAAAGCGGCACCTTTAACTTTACCGGATATTATCGCTTTAACTAAATCCTTCGTTTGAACGTTTTTCCCTCGTGAAGTGTTGACAAAATAGAACTCTTTCTCCATTTGATTGATAAAATTTTCATCAATTAAATTCAAAGTTTCAGAAGTTAGTGGAATATGTAAACTGAGAATATCAGATTCTTTTTTTAGGACATCTAAAGAAACCTGTTGTGCAAATTCGTCTCCCAAATTGGGCAAAATATCATGAAAAATAACTTTACAACCGAACCCTGAAAGTCTTTTGGCAACAGCTTTTCCCATATTGCCGTAGCCTATTATACCAAAAGTTTTTTCCAGAATTTCATCTCCTCTATTTTCTTCTCTTTTCCAAATTCCAATTTTCACCTCTTCTGAAGAAATAATAATCCGGTGCATTAAGTTTAAAAGCATTCCAACAACATGTTCAGCAACGGAATCCCGATTTCCTTCTGGAGAGTTAATAAGCGAAATACCCAATTCTTTCGCTGCTACTTCGTCAATATTTTCCATTCCTGCTCCAACACGAGCAATAAACTTCAAATTTTGGGAATTTTCTAAAAAATTCCGATCTAATGGAATTCTGCTTCTGATAATGATGCCGTCGTAATCAGAAATCTTTTTCAAAATTTCTTCGTAAGAAGATTGATGGTCTTCATCAATAACAAATCCTTTTTCTGAAAGCTGTTCCGAAATTAAAGGATGGTTTTTGTCAAGCTGAAGAATTTTCATTTGTGAATATCCTCTTTTGAAAATTTATCTAGGAAATTTGGTCGCAAAAAAGTTTACGCAATTCTACAGAGTCTTGTGGTTTCATTCTTCCGGAAAGAATTAATGAAAGTTCTTTTCTTCGTAAAGCCGCAGCAAAACGTTCTTTTTCTAAATCAGTTTCTGGCTCTAATTGCGGAATTGGAACAGGTTTGTTGTATTCATCAACAGCAACAAAAGTATAAATTCCTTCATTGGTGTGAATTTTTTCACCTTTAATAGGATCATCCAACCAAACATCGACGTAAATCTCCATAGAAGTAGAAAAAGCTCGGGAAACTTTCGATTCTAAAACAACAATTCCAGCTTCGGGAATTGGATGGTTAAAAGAAACGTGATTAACGGAAGCTGTAACCACTCTTCTTGCGCAATGACGAGCTGCAGAAATTGATGCGCAACGATCCATTTTAGCCAAAAGTTCGCCTCCAAAAAGGTTTCTAAGTGAATTGGTTTCGTTCGGAAGAACGATATTGGTCATTATAGTTAATGATTCTGACGCTTTTTTGGCTTCCATTTTTTTGAAGAATATTTTTTAGATTTTTTTGTGGGAGTCCACTTTTTTGAAACTGTGCTTTTCGGTAAAACACCTATGGTTTTTAAAGAGTCTTTTGCAAGACTGTCTTTATTTTTTTGTATTAAAAGTGAATCATTTAGGATTACTTTTTTAACGATTTTCTTTGGTTCCTCTTTTTTCAGAGGCTGATTAAAAGATCTTTTTCCAAAAACTAATTCTGGTTGTGTAATACCAAAATATGCTAATGCGCCCATTGGTATCAAAAATAAAGCTACCCAAAGAAACGATTTACTAAACTGATAATTTTTGGTTTCCGTTGTAGAGGCATGAAAATTTTCTTCTAAGTTTTTACCCGGAATTTCAGAAATATTAATTTCTTCCAAACCATAAAAATCGGGAGATTCTGAATGAATTCTGTTTCCTTTAAAAATGAGATGATTTTCTGAGACAAAAAATTCGCCCAAACCTTCAATTTTAAAAGTATCGTTTCTTAAAAGTAAATTTTTCCAATAATTGGTTTGAACATTTAACTCATGCTCAACAGAATTAACTCCATTTTTTTGTAAAAAACTCTGGAGTTCATTATTTTGAACATGATAATCCGCTTCAAATTTTATTTCTTTTGCTGGTGGAAGAATTGTTTTTTGATCCTCATCAAAAACTGCTCTTGAATTTTCAGTATAAAAAACACCAAACTGAGGCACAACAACGCGTCCTGTTCTTTTAAGTATTTCAAGAATTCCTTCGGTAATTTTCATTGTGCGCAAATTTAGGTTTTTTCTTGTTTTCTTAAAAATAAAAAAAGACAGCCGAAGCTGTCTTCACTAAAATATATTTCTTAATTATTTTAAGAATTTTATTGCTTCTGTTCCTTCGTTATTTGAAACTCTAATGAGGTAAGCTCCTTCTTTTTCAACGCCTAAATCGATTAGGTTTGAAGAAGCATTAATTTTCAAATTTTTAATCATTCTTCCATTAAAATCGAAAACAGTGATGTCCAAAGTTCCTTCTTTGGTAGTATAAAGCATCCCTTTTGAAACTAAAGTTTTGTTTTTTAAATTACTGAATTCAGAAATCCCTAAAGATCCTTGAGTTGTTGTTCCTGTAAAACCATAAGCATCTGTACTTCCTCCGATAATAATGTCTGAAGATTGAGAAGTTGCTCCATTTTGCTGATTTTTGAAAACCATACCCATTTCATCAACGGTTGTATTTGCAGGAACAGTTGTGTTACTGTTCGTGAAAACTTTGGTATTCAAATCAATGGTAGCTTCGTAGGCAGAAATTCCGGCATTCCATACCATTTCTACATTGGAATTTGTCCATGCATCGTTGTGAGAAGTTGATGGAATCCAAGTGTGAACCCAAAAACTCGTGGTTCCAACTCCTGGACCATACAAAGAATAATTGTTGCTTTGTCCATAAGTAAGTTTAATAACTCCCGCCGAAACATTGGTAACAACCAATTGTGCAGAGATAAATGTTACTGTAAAAAGTACAGTTAGAAGAGAATAAAGTTTTTTCATGTTTTGAAATTTTAAATTAACCTTCAAATGTAACTTATTTTTAAACATCTTTTAACAAAACATCTATTTTACTTCCATTTTAATGAAACTCCAAACATAAAATTGGTTCCAGCTTGTGAAAAGTAATATGGATCGTTATCATACACATAACCGTTGTTCACATATTTTTTATCAAAAATGTTATTCAATAAAAATTTAAAATCGATAGCCGTTCTTTCTAAATTCAAAGTATATTTTGCGTTAAAATCTGCAAGAAAATAACTGTTTAATTTTAAATTTTCAGTTTCCGTATTATCTAAAAACTGACTTCCAACATATTGATTTTGAACACCTAAACTAAAATTTTTATAAGGCGAGAAATTGACTAATAAGTTCGCAATCGTATTTGGTGAAAAAGAGATTGCTGTATTTCCTAAATTTTGAATTCCGGCAGAATTTTCATTTTTGAAATCAATATTTTTGTTTTCACTAAGAGTTAAATTTCCAGAAAGATTCCATTTTTCAGAAAGTTTCGCAAATGCTCCCAATTCAATTCCCATTCGGTAAGATTTTCCGGAATTGGTTCTGATAAATTCACCTATATTATTAATTTCTCCGCTTAAAACCAGTTGGTTTACGTAATTCATATAATAAGCATTGGCAGAAATTTGAAAATTTCCGAAAGTTTTTTCCAAGCCTGCTTCAAAATCGTGCAAAGTTTCCGGTTCGGTATTTGGATTGGCAAATAAATCATCCCGATTTGGTTCGCGGTGAGCATTAGCGTAAGAAATAAAAATTTTCCCTGATTCGATAAGATAAGAAAAGCCGGCTTTTGGATTAAAGAAAGTCCATTTTTTATCCAAATTAGCGCCTTCAAAATCGCCTTCTTGCAAAATTTTGGTATCGTAGGAAATATTTCTAAGTTGCAAATCTCCAAAAATTTCAAATTGATTGAGTTTGAAAACCGCTTTTCCAAAACCTGAAATTTCACTTTTCAAAGAACGGTTTCTATAATATTCATGCTCCTGAATTTGTGGAAAATAAACTCCGGAAACCTCACCATAATGTTTTCCAAAATATTGATTACCTACTACTCCAAAATTCAGTTCCAAATTTTCAAATTTTCCGTAAAGGGTAGAAACAATCCCGTAAAAATCGTTATCCAACCATTTTTTTCTTATAAAATCGGAATATTCTTCCAATCCTTGATTGGGCAAATTATATCTCAAAAAAGGATCTCCCTGTTTGTAATTTTCGTAATACCCTTTTCCTTTCGTATAATGAAGGGTGGTTTCCAAATTCCATTCTTTGCTTAATCCCTGATTCCAAAGTACTTGGAAGTGATTTTGTCTGTAATTATCGGTTTCGTTGTCATAAAATCCTACAATATTTTCCCAATTTGCATCGTAAATTGCTCCGGAATAATTGAACTTTGGATTGGTTTCCCAGGTTGCTTTATCAATACCATTCCAGGCTTGGTAGGTTTTTTCTTTTCCTCCAAATGCCATTAATCGAAGTTGGGTTTTGTTTTCCTCAAAAAGTGCGGTAAAATTGTAGGAATCTAAATTGGAAGAAGCGCGGTCAATATAGCCATCAGAATGAATTTTGGTATAACGTCCCATCAAACTCAAACGATTTTTCCAAAATTTTCCGCTCCCTATTTCTGCAGAATATTTATAGGTATTAAAAGAACCATAACTATTATCCGATTTTAAGTAAAACTGGTCTTCAGGATTTTTAGAAATTACATTAACACTTGCTCCAAAAGCAGAAATTCCGTTCGTTGAAGTACCAACTCCTCGTTGAATAACAATTTTCGACGCAGAGCTTGTTAAATCCGGAACATCCACAAAAAAAGTTCCTTGCGATTCAGCATCGTTGTAAGGAACACCGTTCATCATGACATTAATGGAAGTTCCACCAACACCACGAATCCTAAATCCGGTATAACCTACTCCGTTTCCTGCATCGGAAGTGGAAATTACCGAAGTTTGATTTTTCAGTAAAATCGGTAAATCCTGTCCCAGATTTTTCTGATCCAGATCTCTTTCGATGTTAATGATTTCTTTGACAACCGGAAGTCTTTGAATTAATTTTACTTCCTGAATTTGAGATTCTTTTATCGAATCTTTTTGAATTTGTGCATACAACACCGCTGGACTTACGCAAAGTCCCAAAATAAAAAATCCTTTCATTCTTTTAATTTTTATGATTAATTGAATAAAAGGGGCAGATTCTAATGTGATAATATGGTGATTTTCAAATGTGGTGATGTTGTGAAAATAAAAACCAACACATTAGCGCATTAACTCATCATCAAATTATCTTTCCCTAAACAGCATTACCTGTTCCAGGTTCATTGGGTATCATCTCAGCCACAAAACAGTTGCAGCACCCCTTAAATTTCTGAGCGCAAAATTATAAAAATATTATTTAATAGTGGTTGTTTTTAACATCTACGTAAAAATAATTTTTCCCGTCTTTGGTAACTTCAAAAAGTCCGGCCAATTTCCAACTGAAATTTCTCTTGATATCTGAATAGATAATGGGAACAATAACATTGTTATTTTTATCTACAACACCGAACAAATCGTTTTTTACCACAATAATCATAGGATTTTCCAAATCGTCACCTTCCATGATATGTACCAACTGGTATTGTGGTAAAATTTGAATGCTGTTTTTGTAATGATTTTCAGAATTTTTGATTCCAAATACACCATTTTCAGAAAAACCATAATATTTTTGTTTCACAAAAGCATGGGTACATTTTCCCAAATCGGCTTTTTTCACTTCGTAAACCGTTCTTCCGTTTTTATCAATTTTTACGTCTTTTCCATTTCTAATGGCAGAAGCATAATCTGCAGAACCAAACTTTTTAACAGCTGCTTTTGGAGAATTTAGCAACGTACAATCTTCTGTAAAAAAACCAACATTCGTATATTTTGGCGGAATCATCATTTTTGAATTCTGATTGATAAAACCATACAATCCTTTAGATTTTTTAGGAATTAAATCAGCAATAACCTTACTCTTGTTTGAAGTCGCATTGGAAATAATAACAGAAAGGTTCTCTTCCGCACTGTTCTGCGAAAAAAAACATAAGGGAATAAAGCAAAAAAATAAATAATAAAATTTCATGCAAAGCTTAAACTTTACAAATTTATGAAATTCAAATTTTTAGTAAGCTCTGTTCTGGTTATCAATAAAATAATAATTTTCACCATCTTTTGTCACCTCGAAAAGCCGGGCTAACTTCCAACTGAAATTAGGTTTAATATCTTCATATTTAAAAGGTACAATAATCCTGTTATGAATATCAATAATTCCAAATTTATCATTGTATGAAGCGATAATCATAGGATTTCTTAAATCATCTCCTTCCATAATATGAACGTATTGATACTGTGGATAAATCTGAAAATCCCGGTAATCTTCAGGATTTTGAAATTTTGCATCTTCAATGATTCCATAAAATCCGCTCTTCATATAGCCATGAAAAAGTTGCTTTTTAAAACCATTTTCACATTTCCCTAAATCAGCATCTTTAAATTGATATACTATTTTACCTTTCCTGTCAATTCTAAAATCCACATCATTCATTCTTACCGAAGCATAATCCGCGGAACCAATTTTTTTTACTTTATTGTTAGGAGAATTCAGAATATTGCAGTCTTCAGTAAAAAAACCAACATTTGAATAAATGGGTTCGATTAAAACTTTCCCTTTTTGATTTTTATACCCGAATTTACCTTCTATTTTAAAAGGAATTAAAGCAGCAACTGAATCATTAATTTTTACATAATCCAGATCATCAAACTTTTTTATAACCTTTGCTGAATTCTTCTTTGTAACTTTCTTTTTCTCTTGTGACAAAACAATTCCTGAAAATAAAAAGAAAATTATTAAAAAAACATACCTCATAATGGCCTTTTTTACAAAATTTTTGCCAAATAAATTAAAAGAACTGAATAAAACTAAAATTTATTGTTCAAAACATAGATAATTTTGATGCTATTTATATTTATTCTAAATGAAATCTCCACGATAAAACTGTAGAATTTTGTAATTTTGGCAAACTTTATTCAAAAAGACAATTAAAAAACTCAAGATATGATTTTTGACCTTGATATGATTAAAAAAGTGTACGAACGCTATCCGGAACGTATTGCAAAAGCAAGAGAAGTTGTCGGAAAGCCTTTGACACTGTCAGAAAAAATTCTTTACGCTCACCTTTGGGAAGGTAATGCAACCGCAGCTTACGAAAGAGGAAATTCTTATGTCGATTTCGCTCCGGACAGAGTGGCGATGCAAGATGCCACTGCACAAATGGCGCTTTTACAGTTTATGCAAGCAGGAAAATCTAAAGTAGCTGTTCCTTCAACTGTACATGCGGATCACTTGATTCAAGCTAGAGTTGGTGCTGAAACAGATTTACAAGAAGGAATCAATAAAAATTCGGAAGTTTTTAATTTCTTGAGTTCAGTTTGCGATAAATACGGAATCGGATTTTGGAAACCAGGTGCAGGAATTATTCACCAAGTGGTTTTAGAAAATTATGCATTTCCTGGTGGAATGATGATTGGAACCGACTCTCACACCGTAAATGCAGGAGGTTTAGGAATGGTTGCAATTGGAGTTGGTGGTGCAGATGCTGTAGATGTTATGGCAGGAATGGCTTGGGAATTGAAAATGCCGAAATTAATTGGGGTAAAATTAACCGGAAAAATGTCAGGCTGGACTTCCGCAAAAGACGTTATCTTAAAAGTTGCAGGAATTTTAACTGTAAAAGGAGGAACCGGATGTATCGTTGAATATTTTGGAGAAGGAGCAGAATCGCTTTCTGCAACGGGAAAAGGAACAATTTGTAATATGGGTGCTGAAATTGGAGCAACAACTTCTACCTTCGGTTATGACGATTCCATGAGAAGATATTTAGCAGCGACCGGAAGACAAGAAGTGGTTGATGCGGCTGATAAAATCGCTGAACATTTAACTGGTGACGCAGAAGTTTATGCTAATCCGGAACAATATTTCGATCAAGTAATTGAAATTAATTTATCTGAATTAACTCCACATTTGAATGGTCCTTTTACGCCGGATTTAGCAACTCCTGTTGCGGAATTTAGAGCAAAAGCAGAAGCAAATGGATGGCCAATTGAAGTAGAATGGGCGTTAATCGGTTCTTGTACTAATTCATCTTACGAAGATTTATCAAGAGCGGCTTCCATCGTTGAAGATGCGGTTGCAAAAGGCGTTAAACCAAAAGCAATTTTGGGAATCAACCCAGGTTCTGAGCAAGTGAAATTTACAGCAGAAAGAGACGGTTTCCTGGATTCTTTCAGAAAATTTGAAAACGCAAGAATTTTCACCAACGCTTGTGGACCTTGTATCGGACAATGGGACAGAGAAGGTGCAGATAAAGGTGAGAAAAACTCAATTATTCACTCATTCAACAGAAACTTTGCAAAAAGAGCGGATGGAAATCCAAATACGCACGCTTTTGTAGCATCACCGGAAATGGTTGCTGCTGTTGCGATTTCTGGAAGATTGGATTTCAACCCGATTACCGATACTTTAACCAACGAAAGTGGTGAACAAATAAAATTAAACGAACCTAATGGTTTTGAACTTCCTGCAAAAGGCTTTGATGTTGGTGACAATGGTTATCAAGCGCCATCAGAAGACGGTTCCGGAGTTCAGGTGATTGTTTCTCCAACTTCTGACAGACTTCAGTTGCTTGAACCTTTCCAACCTTGGGACGGAAAAAATATTGAAGGTGCAAAAGTTTTAATTAAAGCATTCGGAAAATGTACAACTGACCACATTTCTATGGCTGGTCCGTGGTTGAAGTACCGTGGACATTTGGACAACATTTCCAATAACATGTTGATTGGAGCGGTAAACGCTTACAACATGGAAACCAACAACGTAAAAAACCAATTAACTGGCGAATACGGCGAAGTTCCTGCTGTTGCAAGAGCGTACAAAGCAGCCGGAGTTCCTTCGATTGTGATAGGTGACGAAAATTATGGTGAAGGTTCTTCAAGAGAGCATGCTGCAATGGAACCACGACATTTGGGAGTGAAGGCCGTTTTGGTAAAATCTTTCGCTCGTATCCACGAAACAAATTTGAAAAAACAAGGAATGCTTGGTTTAACATTTGCGAACAAAGCAGATTACGATAAAATTCAAGAAGATGATTTAGTGAATTTCTTGGATTTAGATCAGTTCGCTCCAGGAAAACCATTGACTTTGGAATTTATTCATGCTGATGGAAGCAAAGATGTTATATTAACGAACCACACATACAACGATCAGCAAATTGGTTGGTTTAAAGCAGGTTCTGCTTTGAATCTGATTGCAGAAGAAGCAAAAAATTCTTAAGAATTTTAAAAATCTAAATATTAAAACCGTTCAGAAATGAGCGGTTTTTTTATTTGGGAATGTAACAAAAATCATATTTAACCTACTAAACAATTGATTAATTTTGCACCCCGAAAAATTTAAAACATGAAGAGAAGTTTACTATTACTTTCTGTTGCGGCATCATTTTATTCTTATGCGCAAGAAAAATCAAAAACAGAAAGAGAAACTAAAATTGACGAAGTTACCATCACAAAAACAAAAAAAGCGGTAGAACAAAAAGCAGACAGAACTATTTTTGATTTTTCTGAACAACCCCAACTCAACTCCGGTACTTTAATGGAAGGCGTAAAAAAATTGCCCGGACTTGTGGTAACCGATATTGCAGGAATGATGTATCAAGGGAAATTACTGGCCGTTTTTATGGATGGAAGACCTTTAAACATCACTTCCAACGAACTTACTTCATTTTTGGAAGGACTTCCTGCAAATTCTGTTGACCGAATTGAAATTATCACACAACCCGGAGCAGAATTCCCGGCTACAGCAGGTGGTGCAATCTTGAATATCATTACATCAAAAACTGCAAAAAATTATTTAACCGCAACTTATTCCGGGAATTACAGTTTTTCTAATTATGAAAAATTGCGAAGCAGAACCAATAATTCATTAAGCTTAAATGCGAAAAATAAATATTTTGGTTGGCAGCTGAATGTGGGACAAAATTACCGCGAAAATATGATGCTGGGTGAAATTGATAACCTTTCCTCCACATTTTCTGATAATTTCAGAAGAGGATATTTTGCAAAAGCAGCTTTAACCTTTGATATTGGGATAGACCGCCTTTTGTTGAATTACGATATTTATCATAACAACAACGATGGAAATACATACAGTACAGGAAGTTTTTTTGGAACACCTTATCAAAGTGATGATTATACCAGAACATTAAATCTTAGAAACGAAGCCGTTTTAACCTACCAAAAAAGATTTGATGACAAAAACAAAAAGTTAGATTTCAAATACAGTTTCAGCAATTCCAAATCGGATTTCGAGCAAAATTCATTGTTTTCAACGCTTCCTAACAGTTTCAACAATTTGGAAAACAATACAGATATGAATGTTCATACCGTAAAAGTAGATTATTCGCAGCCTGTAAAAATTTTGGATGATGGAAAAGTAAGTTTTGGTGGTCAGTTTGAATCATTAGCTTTTGATACCGAAAGTTTTGGAATTACCAACCTTGATTATGAAAGACAAAATGCTGCAACTTATGTTGAACTACAGGCAAAATTGAAAAAATTCGATTTTATTGTCGGAACAAGAGCCGAAAACTATGACATTTCGGGAATTACCAGAGATAATTCCACCGGAACTATTGTGGAAAAAAAATTATTGCCTTTCGAAAAATTCAAACTTTTTCCTAATGCCAGTATTCAGTACAATTTTGTTCCGAGAATTTATTTTTCTTTGAATTATAACAAGAAAATTTCACTTCCAAGTATTTCTGCTTTGAATCCAAATAACGTGATTTATCAAAACGGAAATACCGTAAATTATGGAAATCCGAATATTCAACCCACTATTTATGACAACTACGAAGCAAAAATCTCGATGTTCGATTATGCTTTTATTGGCTACAGTGTAAGTGCTGCAAAAAATCAGGTAACGCAAATTGTTACGCGAGAAAAAATTACCGATCCAAACTCTGGTTTACAGAATGAATACATCCAAAACAGACAAGAAAATGTAGCGGAAATGCAAATTCAAAATTTCAACGTCGGACTCCCGATTCCGTTTATGATTTTCACAAAACCTTTGAAAGAAATTATGCAGTTTAATTTCAATCCGGACAAAATTAATTTCTTATATGTTTATGCAGCTTATCAGAAGCATAATTTTTCCAATTTCGACACCAAAGGTTTCTGGATGATGAATTTGATGTCGCAGATTATTTTACCAAAAGATATAAAACTTACCGCCAATTATTTTGTGATTCCGCCAAAAGGAAATTACTATTATTTTGAAGCCATAAAACCGATTGGAAATAATTTGGATATTACACTTTCCAAAAAATTCATGAACGACCGTTTGAATGTTTCTGTTTTTGCAAATGATGTTTTCAACGGTTCCAAAATGGCATTCCGTTCCATTGCATCGCAACCAAACGTGGTTTTAAGTAATAAATACGACACTAGAAATTTCGGAATTTCCCTGAATTACAAAATCCCAACCAAAAACAAATTGGCCAAAGAAAATCCTAACCTACTAAATGAGGAAAAGAAAGAAGACAACGGCGGGTTGATGAATCAGGGCCAATAACTTCGAATTTTTAATATAATTAAAAAAAGTTGGAAAAATTTTCCAACTTTTTTAGTTTTCACTAGCTTTCCATACCGCATCATTTTGCGGAACTGGAGCAATAATTTCAATATTTTCTTTGGTTACAGGATGGATAAATTCCAATTTTCTTGCGTGAAGCGAAATTCCACCATCCGGATTGGATCTTGGAGAACCATATTTTAAATCTCCCTTTATTGGAACGCCAATTTTTGAGAGCTGCGCCCGAATTTGATGATGACGACCTGTCTCCAAATCAATTTCTAGAAGTTGATAATTATCTAAAATTTTGATAATCTTGTAAGTTAAAATTGCTTCTTTAGCTCCATCGGTAACTTTTGGAAAAACAATGGCTTTGTTATTTTTTTCGTTTTTCTTTAAAAAATGAACCAATCTTTGGGTTTGCGGAATCATTTCTTTGGGAACGATTGCCCAATATGTTTTTTTAATTTCACGGTTTTTCACCATTTGGGTTAATCTTGAAAGTGCTTTGGAAGTTTTTGCGTAAATCACCAATCCTGAAGTTGGACGATCTATACGGTGAACCAAACCCAAAAATACATTTCCAGGTTTTTCATCACGTTTTTTGATGAAATTTTTAATGAGTTCCAGCAAAGATTCATCTCCGGTTTTATCACCCTGAACCAATTGTCCAACCTTTTTGTTAATAACCAAAAGATGATTGTCTTCATAAAGGATTTGGGATTTTTCGAATTGATGATTTAATGCATTCATTAAAACTATCTTCTAGGTTGAGGTCTTGCAACAAAAGTCAAAATTACCCCCGCAAAAAGTCCAATAGTTTTCAGAAAAGCCAAATTGGTAGGTAAAAAAGCACCAACAATACACAAAGCTGCAGCTACATAAGAAATGTATTGATAATTTTTATTTGGATAACTTGAAGCCGCGAAATAAAAGCTCAATCCTATTAAAACATAAAAAACAATATTGTATAAAATATGATTGAGTTGTGGCGAAAAAAGATTAAACCAACCTACAGCTAAACAAATTAGCGCTCCGATTGATAAAATTCCTTGTATGGATTGTGTATTTTGCATTTTAATAACTTTCTTTTTCGTTCGGGAAATTCACTTCTTTTACATCTTTTACGTAGTTCGCAACAGCACCAGTAATTTCTGAATAAAGATCCAAATATCGTCTCAAAAATTTTGGAGAAAAATCTTTGTTCATTCCCACCATATCGTGATATACTAAAACTTGTCCGTCACAATGATGTCCAGCTCCAATTCCAATAGTAGGAATACTAATGCTTTCAGAAACTCTTTTCGCTAAATTTGCTGGAATTTTTTCCAAAACCAAAGCAAAACAGCCCAGTTGTTCCAAAAGTTGAGCATCATGAATCAATTTCTCAGCTTCTTCCTCCTCTTTTGCACGAACTTTATAGGTTCCAAACTGATAAATGGATTGTGGCGTTAAACCCAAATGTCCCATTACAGGAATTCCGGCATTTACAATTTTCTTTATTGATTTTGAAACTTCTTCACCACCTTCTAGTTTTATAGCATGCGCTTCAGATTCTTTCATAATTCTTACTGCAGATTCCAGTGCTTTTTCCGGATTACTTTGGTAAGTTCCAAAAGGCAAATCCACCACAACCAAAGCTCTTTCTACGCCACGAACCACACATTGTGCATGATAAATCATATGATCTAAAGTGATTGGAAGCGTCGTTTCGAAACCAGCCATAACATTGGATGCAGAATCTCCTACAAGAATCGCATCAATTCCTCCTGCATCTACCATTTTTGCTGTCGTAAAATCGTAAGCGGTAAGCATAGTAATTTTCTCTTTGTCGAATTTCATTTTTCGCAAAGTTTCGGTGGTTACTTTTTTTATTTCAGTATGTACAGACATAATTTGGATTAAAGTTTAGGGTTTATGGTTTATTCAAATTTGAATTTTGAACTTTTGAACTTTGAACTTTGAACTTTGAATTTAAAGTGCAACGTGTCCCAATTTCATTAATTTTTCGTGATTGAGAATTTTGATATTCCTACCATCCGTTTCTACCAAATGATCAGCTTTGAATTCAGAAATTAAACGAATGGCACTTTCTGTAGCAGTTCCTATTAAATTGGCTATTTCTTCTCTGGTCAATGAAATTTTGATGAAACCTTCAGGATCGGTTCCTAATTTTTGTTCCAACAAAAGCAAAACTTCCGCTAACCTTTCACGAACGGTTTTTTGAGCCAAAAAAGTGATGGTATTAGAACTTTCTCCCAATTCGTAGGCAATTTTCTGCATCATGGCAAATGCTAAACCGGAATCTATTTTTAGAAGTCCCATAAAAATTTCAGAAGGCAAAAAAGTACACTGAATATCCGTCATAGCTTCCGCTTTGGCTTGAAAATTTTCTCCGCAAAGCATGGAACGATAACCGATTAAATCTCCTTCTTTTATAAATCTCAAAATTTGATCTTTTCCGTAAGCGCCGGATTTTGAGAGCTTTGCGGTCCCTTTCTCAATAAAATAAACTCCTTTAGGATGTTCTCCATCTTCAAAAATAACCTCTCCTTTATGAAAATTTAAAATTTCTTTGGAATCTAAATATTTTTTAAAATCTTCTTCTGAAAGGCGCTTTTTTAATTCGTCTTCGTTAAACGCATGTTGCAATGCTTCTTCAACAGCAACCTGTTTTTCTAATGACATAAATATGACTTTTATCAGCAAAAATAGCTTATTTCCCACCGAAAGGCAAAAAAAATTGTCATAATTTTGCAAGTTCAAATCCTGAAAAAGTGTCGGAAAACTGTTTTCATTGCGGCCAAAATATCAACAAAGAGCGTCTTCTTTTTGATGATAAACTGTTTTGCTGTAATGGTTGCAAATCGGTTTACGAAATTTTGAACCTCAATAATCTCGGAAGTTTTTATGAACTGAATAAAAATGCAGGAACAAAACCCGATGAAAATTCCACACAATTTGATTATCTCGACACTCCTGAAATTTTTGAAAGAGTAGCCGATTTTTCCGAGGGAAATACCACCATTGTTACTTTCAAAATACCCGTAATTCATTGTTCTTCCTGCATTTGGCTTCTCGAAAGCTTGCATACACTTAATAAAAATATTCGTTTTTCACAGGTAAATTTCACCCGAAAAACTTTGCAAATTTCTTTTTCCCATCATGAATTAAAATTGAGCGAACTTGCAAAATTTTTAACCAATTTAGGTTACAAACCAGTGATCAATCTTGAAACTGCCGACAAAAAAGAAGAAAAACTGGATAAATCTCTTTTAATAAAACTTGCTATCGCTGGTTTTGCTTTTGGAAACGGAATGTTTCTGAGTTATCCGGAATATGCTCATGAAATTTTCGGTAACAATGATCAATACATGGATTCTTATAAAAATCTGTTTCGTTTCATTATGTTTTTGTTGGCAACACCGGTTGTTTTTTATTCTGCTTCAGATTATTTTAAATCGGCTTGGTTTGGTTTAAAAAATAAATTTGTAAACATCGATGTACCGATTGTTTTGGGAATTTTAGTTCTTTATCTTAGAAGCATTTACGAGGTTTTAACAGATTATGGCCCTGGATATTTTGATACGCTTTGTGGTTTACTTTTCTTTATGCTTTTAGGGAAAACTTTTCAGAAAAGAACTTACAGTGCACTTTCTTACGACCGCGATTACAAATCTTTTTATCCCATTGCTGTTACCAAAGTAGATTTTGAAGGAAAGCAGCAAAATATTTTACTTTCCGAGCTAAAAGTGGGTGATCGAATTATGGTTCGTAATCAGGAAATTATTCCGGTAGATGCGATATTAATTAATGGTGATGGAAATATCGACAATTCCTTTATCACAGGAGAAAGTGCTACCGTTTCCAAAAAGCCTGGTGATAAAATTTTTGCCGGAGGAAAACAAAGTGGATCCATCCTTGAACTTGAAGTGATAAAAAATGTAGATCAAAGTTATCTTACCCAACTTTGGAATAAAGAAGCTTTTAAAAAACATGAAAATGGATTGGACAATATCACCAATAATATCAGCAAATATTTCACTTTCATCATTTTAGGAATCACTTTGATTTCCGGAATATACTGGTATCGTATTGATACCGAAAAAATGTGGCAGGTAATTTCTGCCATCCTCATTGTTGCGTGTCCTTGTGCATTAGCGCTTTCCGCTCCTTTCACTTTGGGACATATCATGAGGATTTTGGGTCGTAATAAATTTTACGTAAAAGACACTTTTACCATTGAAAAATTAGCTAAAGTAAATACTTTGGTTTTTGATAAGACAGGAACTATTACCCATCATAAAAAATCGAATATTGTTTATTTCGGTGATGATTTGAGTGAATTTGATCAAAAAAATATCAAAACATTGCTTAAAAACTCCAATCATCCTCTATCAAAATCGCTTTATGAATTTTTAGAGATACATGATGAATATTTACCTGTGGAGCATTTCAAAGATTTTGCGGGAAAAGGTTATGAAGCAAATGTTCGTGGAAATCATTATAAAATAGGCTCCGCAAAATTTGTTGGCGAAAAATCACAGAATTTTGAAACTGCGGTATATATCCTTAATAACAATCATCTTCTTGGAAAATTTGTTTTCAAAAACGAGTATCGTGAAAAACTGGATGAAATGTTCAGATCGCTCAAAAAATATTCAATTTCGATTCTGAGTGGAGATAATTCTTCAGAAGAAAAAACGCTTCAACAAATAATGAAAAACGAAGCCGAAATGCGGTTTAACCAGAGTCCTGAAGAAAAGCTCAATTACATTCAAGAATTGCAGAAAAAAAATCAAATTGTTGCCATGTTTGGAGACGGATTAAATGATGCAGGTGCTTTAAAACAAAGCAATGTGGGAATTGCTATTGCAGACGACACCAATTCTTTCACGCCAAGTTCTGATGTTATTATGAATGGTGAAAAACTCACCCAAATAAAAAAATATTTTGATTTGTCTAAAGACGCCATCATTATTGTGAAAATTACTTTTATCATAAGCTTTCTGTATAATATTGTCGGTTTAGGATTTGCCGTATCGGGAAATCTTTCTCCTTTAGTTGCGGCTATTTTAATGCCTATAAGTTCAATTACGGTGGTTGCATTTACATCTGTAGCCACATGGTTACGCTCCACTAAATATTTTAAAATCAGTAATTAAAGAATTCATTTACAATTTAGACCCGTTTTAAATTAACAATATTTAACGTTTACTGACTAAAATCATTATTTTTCACTAAATTTGAGCGCCTTAATATTTTAAATTTGCTAAGTAGATGGATATACTGTACCTGATGATCATTTGTAGTGTTTCGCTGGCAGTAGTTTTCCTGATTTTATTTGTCATTAATGCAAAGAAAGGACAATTTGAAGATGATGAATCGCCGGCAGTAAGAATACTTTTGGATAAAGACAATCCCGAAGATCCTGAAACCGAAATAGAACAAAAAACTGAAAAAAATAGTGATTAGTTTATATGGAAACACAAAAGTTTAGTTATGACAATGGTATCGTCCGTGCATTTCTTTACGCCACCGTGGTTTTTGGTATCGTAGGATTTTTGCTTGGACTCACTGCCGCATTAATGCTTTTTTATCCGGAATTGCCGGAATGGCTTTTAGGAACAGATGATCCTACGGTGAAAAGTTTAGCTGCCGGAAACATTGAAGGTTTAATTAATTCTCAAGGGGCATTTGGTTTTGGAAGGATAAGAATGTTACACACCAGTGCTGTAATTTTCGCATTTGTTGGTAATGGCTTCTTTGCAGGATTTTATTATTCAACCCAAAGGCTTTTAAAAAGCAGAATGTGGAGTGATACGCTTTCATGGATACACTTTTGGGGATGGCAATTCATGATTGTTGCCGTGGTAATTACCTTCTTAATGGGTATTAACACTTCAAAAGAATACGCTGAACATGAATGGCCAATAGATATTTTAATTACTATTGTTTGGGTTATTTTTGGAATCAACATGTTTGGAACTATTGCTAAAAGAAGAGTACGTCATTTGTATGTTGCGATTTGGTTCTATATTGGAACTTGGATTGCGGTGGCAATGCTCCATATTTTTAACAATTTAGAGGTTCCGTTAACATTTACAAAATCGTATTCCGCTTATGCAGGTGTAAAAGATGCTTTAGTACAATGGTGGTACGGTCATAATGCGGTTGCATTTTTCTTAACCACACCTATTTTAGGTTTAATGTATTATTTTTTACCTAAAGCAGCAGATCGTCCTGTATTTTCTTATAAATTATCCATAATTCACTTTTGGTCCCTAATTTTCGTATATATCTGGGCTGGTCCTCACCACTTACAATATACTGCGCTTCCGGCTTGGGTACAAGCTACAGGAACTGGATTTTCAATAATGCTTATTGCGCCTTCATGGGGTGGTATGTTGAACGGTTTATTAACATTAAGGGGAGCTTGGGATAAAGTAAGAGAAAACCCAATTTTGAAATTTTTTGTTGTTGCTGTTACCTGTTACGGTATGGCAACTTTCGAAGGACCTCTTTTAGCAACAAAAACTTTAAACAAAATTGGTCACTTTACCGATTGGGTAATTGGACACGTTCACATTGGAGCATTAGGATGGAATGGTTTCATGGCTTTTGGTATGATTTACTACTTGCTTCCTATTATGTGGAGAACAAAACTTTGGTCTGTAAAATTAGCGAATTGGCATTTTTGGCTAGGAACCTTAGGTATTATTTTCTACGCTGTACCATTATATGTTGCCGGATTTACCCAAGGATTAATGTGGAAACAGTTCAATCCGGACGGAACCCTTCTTTGGAAAAACTGGTTAGATACAGTTACTGCAATTATTCCTTATTATATCATGAGGTTTGTAGGAGGATTACTTTACATTTCCGGAGCTATTTTAATGGTAGTGAATGTAATCGGAACTGTTAGAAGTGGATCTTTCCAAAAAGAAGTTCCTGCAGAAGCACCAGCTTTAGCTAATATTGGAACTTCCAGAAAAGAAGGTGAAGGAACTCATCTTTGGTTAGAAAGAATGCCATTATACCTTTCAGTATTAGCTTTCATAGCTGTGGCTATTGGTGGCGCCATACAAATAATTCCTACTTTAACGGTAAAAGATAATGTTCCGACAATTGCAGCTGTTAAGCCTTATTCACCTTTAGAACTTGAAGGTAGAGATTTATATATTCGTGAAGGTTGTAATGCTTGTCACTCACAAGTTATTAGACCTTTCCGTGATGAAGTGGTTCGTTTCAACGGTAAAAACGGACAATATTCTAAAGCTGGGGAATTTGTTTATGACCGACCTTTCCTTTGGGGTTCTAAAAGAACAGGACCGGATTTACATCGTGAAGGCGGTAAAAATCCAAGTTCTTGGCATTATAAACACATGTACAACCCAAGATCTACTTCCGCAGGATCCATCATGCCACGTTATCCGTGGTTAATTGCCAATGATTTAGACCGATCTTTGATGGTTGACAAATTGAATTTGATGAAGAATACGTTTGATGTTCCTTACACCAAAGCAGAGATTGACACTGCCAATGTTTGGGCGGATAATCAAGCTAAAAAAATTGTTTCAGATATTTTTAATGAAGCTCCGGATTTGAAAGAAGCGTATGCAAAAAGACCAGCAGGCGAACTTGAAAAGAAAGAAATTGTCGCATTAATTGCTTATCTTCAAAGATTGGGAACAGATATTAAAACTACTGAAATTAAAACTGCAAGTAATCCTTAAACAATAATCATTAAAACTAAAGAAGCAACATGATTCCTCAAAGTTTTAGAGACATCCTTTCAAACGGCGAAAACGCAGGGCTTTACCAAACCATTGCTTTGCTGATATTCATGGCTTTCTTTATCGGATTGATTCTTTATGTCTTCAGCAGACCAAAGAAACATTATCAGGAAGAAGAAAAAGCTCCTTTAGATGATGATCAACCGTTGAATTTTTAAAAATTAAACTGTTATGAAACAAAGAACTCCCGTATATATTACCATACTGATTATTTTAGTATTACTGTATATTGTATTTTATATGTTTATTCAAGATGCTTCATTCTTGAAATCACCTTACTTCTGGGGTACTGCAATGATCAGTGCAATCCTTGCACTTATTCAAAATGCAATAGGAGATTTAATTGAAAATGATAAATTCAAAAAATTAACTCCTGAACTTCAGGCGGAATATCTTCAGCAAAAGAAAGTACCTTATTTTAAGAGTCTTTGGAACTCTGCATTCAAAAAACAGTCTGCAACTGAAGAAAAAGACATTCTTATCGATCATGGTTTCGATGGAATTATGGAGCTGGATAATCAACTTCCAAAATGGTGGCTAGGTTTATTTTGGTTTGGGGTAGCGTATTGCGTAGTTTATCTTATTGCTTATGCATTTACAGATTTCGCGCATCCAATTAATGAATATGAAGTGGAACACAAAGAGCAAATTGCTTCTATCGACAAATGGATGAAAGAAACTCCGCCTCCAACAATTGAAAATGCTGTTTATTCAGCAGATAATATTGCTGCAGGTGAAGAAGTTTTTAAAACCAACTGTGTTTCTTGCCATGGTGATGGTGGAAAAGGAGGAATTGGGCCAAACTTAACCGATAACAACTGGATAAATCAACCAGAAAAAACACTTTTCAAAAATGTATTTTATATGGTTGAAAACGGTTCTACAAATAACCCCACAATGCAAGCTTGGGGTAAAAATGGAGTATTAACAGGATTTGATATTCAAAATGTGTCTGCTTATGTATATCACATTAACCAAGAGAAAAAACCTATTACCGTTGCAGAAGGTGGAGCTGCTCCACAAGGAGATCCTGCAAACTGGGAAAAGAAATAATTTTTAAAAGCCATTTCCAAATGGCTTTTTTTTTGCTTTATAACTGACAAAAATTAGAAATTTTAAAACGTTATTTTAATCCATAACCCATTACTATTTCGTAAATTTGTTAATACACATTAAACAATTCATCAAGTAGAAATGTCGGAAACAGATATTAATTACAGAGGTGGACAAGGACAGGTTCTAGATCCTGAATCCTTCAGAGATTCCGTTGGAACAATGGAACAATCCGGGAAAAGAAAATGGGTTTTTCCGAGAAAGCCTCATGGTAAATTCACCAATTATCGGTATATAGTAACCATTATACTACTCTTAATTTATTTTGGTTTGCCCTTTGTGAAAATCAACGGGAATCCATTTTTATTAATCAATGTTCTGGATCGGGAATTTTACATTTTTGGACAGCCTTTTTACCCTCAGGATTTTTTTATTTTAGCATTGGGAGCTATTGCATCCATTGTCTTTATTATTTTATTTACGGTAGTTTTTGGAAGAATTTTTTGTGGATGGATTTGTCCACAAACCATTTTCCTCGAAATGATTTTCCGAAAAATTGAATATGCCATAGAAGGAGACAGAAACAAACAGATAAAACTTGATAAACAGGAGTGGAATTCTGAAAAAATCTGGAAAAAGGGACTAAAATGGTCAATTTTCGCATTAATTTCTTTAATAATTACCCACTTTATGTTCATGTACATTGTGGGATATGAAGAAGTTTTCAGGATTATGCAGGAAGGTCCTTTTGCAAATACCACCAATTTTATGGTGATGATTCTTTTTACTGCTGCATTTTATTTTGTTTTTGCATGGTTTAGAGAACAGGTTTGTACTTTGGTATGTCCTTACGGAAGATTGCAGGGCGTTTTAATTGATAAAGAAACAATCAATGTTTTTTACGATTATAAACGTGGAGAAAACCGCGCAAAATGGAGAAAAGGAGAAGACAGAAAAGCGGCAGGAAAAGGAGATTGTATTGATTGTAACCAGTGTGTCGTAGTTTGTCCTACAGGAATTGATATCAGAAACGGACAACAATTGGAATGTGTAAACTGTACCGCTTGTATCGATGCTTGTGATGAAGTAATGATAAAAACCGGACTTCCTCCAGGACTCATCCGTTATGCTACAGAAGATGAAATTGAAAAACAAATTCCTTTCAAATTTACCAATAAAATGAAAGCCTACACAGTAGTTCTTTCTCTATTGGTAGGGTTCTTAGGATTTTTGCTTTATAATCGTGGTGAAATGGAAGCTAAATTTATTAAACCTGCAGGAAGTTCATTCTATGTTAAAGACGGCAGAATTTCCAATACGTATAATTATACTATTCTTAATAAATCAAACGATAAAAAAATTCTCACCATAAAAGTGGAAGAACCTGCAAACGGAAGTATTTCTTTCAGTGGTGATCATAAAATTATCGTTAATCGGGACAAAATGGAAAAAGGAACCATCAACATCAGTTTTCCGGAAAATGATATTAAACTTTCCAAACAAAATATTGTTATTGGAATTTATAACGAAAAAGGCGAAAAAGTAGATGAATATGAAACCTATTTTGAAGGACCTTTTAAATTACAGTTTTAAAAATTGAGTATGTTCAAAAAATTTTCTTGGGGGCATGGTATTGTTATCGCATTAGGATCCTTCATCGCTTTTATACTTTTCATGATTTTTTTGTTTCCTAACGGACAGCAAAATTCTGAAATGATTACCGAAAATTATTACGAAGAGGAACTGGCTTATCAAAAAGTAATCGACGCTAAAAACAATGCCGATTTGCTTCCTGAGAAACCAAAATATAACCAAGATCAATCAGGAATAAAAGTGATCTTTCCGGAAGACATCAATAATGAAAATTCCAAATTTACGATCGATTTACACCGTGCTGATGATCAAAAATTAGATGTAAAACGAGAGATTAAATTAGATGGAAAAAATACCCTTTTTATTCCTGCCAATATTTTGGTAAAAGGGAATTACGTACTTCGTACGATGTGGACCACTAACAACAAAAATTTTCAAATCGATTACGATTTGGTTTGGTAAAATGGAAACAGCGCTGTTACTTTCAGCTTTAGGTTTAGGATTTGCTTCCGGATTTCACTGTATCGGAATGTGCGGTCCTATTGCACTTTCCATGGGTTTAACCAAACAACAAGCCATCAATTTTCATTTGCAGAATTTCACCTATAATTTCGGCAGAATTGTAACCTATGCTTTCATGGGCGGAATTTTAGGTTTTGTGGGAAAAGGCTTCGAAATGGCGGGTTTCCAGCAATATCTAACCTTTATTGCAGGAATTCTACTGATCATCATGGCGGTATTTTCTTTTGGTGGAAAAGATTTTGCATCAAAAATTCCTTTTCTTTCCAAATTTTTATTTTCTGTGAAAATGAATTTGGGAAAATTTCTGCAAAAAGCAGATCTAAAATCGAGGTTTTTTACCGGAATTTTAAACGGATTTCTCCCTTGTGGAATGGTTTATATGGCATTAACGGCTTCTCTTGCAGCAGGCGGAATTTGGCAAGGCGCATTATTCATGGCACTTTTCGGCTTGGGAACTTTTCCTTTTATGTTTGCAGTAGTTTTTCTTGGAAACATGATGACAACAGCTTTCAGAATTAAAATTTTAAAATTTGTTCCGGTTATGATGATTGTTTTGGGCGGAATTTTTATTCTTCGTGGAATGGAACTCGGAATTCCGTACTTATCCCCTCCAAAAGAAAGCATGAAAGTAATCCACAACAATTCTGAGAAACATCATCAGGGAGATCATACTTCTTGTCATTAATTTTTTTCAACACCTATATTTCGCTCTAAAATTAATGGAAAACCATTTCCATAAAAATAATTATTCTGTTGACTTTCAACATTTTTACGGATTTTTTAAATAGTTTGGAATGAAAAAAACACTTATCTGGCTATTCTTCTTATTGTTGAGTGTAGTATCCTGCAACAAATCAGCAATAGATAAAATTTCCAGAGAAGAATATTTAGTGATTAATGCCGCATTAAACAGCGTTTTAAAATCATCGCTAACTCCAAATTCTTTAGAATACGAAGAAATAGCAAAATCTGAAGGTTTATACGGTAGAAGTTGGAGCGAGAAAGATTTGGAAAAATTTCAAAAAACTTTTGAATTGAAAAAAATGGCTGAATTTTCGCTTTCAGACACGCTGTTTGCCGTTTCAGCCGAAAAACCAGTATTTCAAGCTTTGCTCAACTCCAGAAATTTAAAAGCGGAACATTCCAATTTATCACAACAAATTTTAGATTATGCAAGAATTTTTACTTCTGAAAACTATACAAAAACCAATAAAGAAGTTGCAAAAAACAGGACTTTTGTAGGGAAATTTCAATTTGGGAGAGTTATTTTTGACCGTGCCGGCAAAAAAGCATTGGTTCCATTTTATTACTGGAAAGAAAAAAATTCTGCTCAAAAAAAAGAATCGGTCATTTTTATGAAAAAAGAAAAAAATAGTTGGACACAGGATATTCGTTTTGGTGGAACTACTTTCAAATAAAAAAGCCGCAAGTTGCGGCTTTTATCTTTTTAATTGATTATATCGAATCTCGCATATTCTGCAATTTTCTTAGGAAGTTTGATTCCTTCTTCACTTTGATTATTTTCTAAAAGTGCCGCCATAATTCTCGGCAAAGCCATTGCTGAACCGTTTAACGTATGAACCAATTGTGTTTTTCCATCCGCTTTATAACGGCATTTCAAACGATTAGCCTGGAAAGTTTCAAAATTGGAAACGGAAGAAACTTCCAACCATTTTTCCTGTGCAGCACTCCAAACTTCAAAATCGTAAGTCATCGCTGAAGTGAAACCCATATCTCCTCCACAAAGTCTCAAAATTCTGAAAGGAAGCTCCAAGTCGGTTAAAATTCCTTTCACATGTTCCACCATTTCTTCCAAAGCAGCGTAAGAATTTTCAGGTTTTTCAATTCTTACAATTTCTACTTTTTCGAATTGGTGAAGACGGTTCAACCCACGAACATGAGCGCCGTAACTTCCCGCTTCTCTTCTGTAACACTGCGAAAAAGCGGTGTTTTTCACCGGAAAATCTTTTTCTTCTAAAATAACATCGCGGTAAATATTAGTAACCGGAACTTCTGCTGTTGGAATAAGATATAAATTATCTTCATTCACAAAATACATTTGTCCTTCTTTGTCCGGAAGTTGACCAGTTCCATAACCTGAAGCTTCATTTACCACATGTGGCGGATTAACTTCAAGATATCCCTTATCTGTATTAAAATCTAAGAAATATTGCACCAAAGCTCTTTGCAAACGGGCTCCTTTTCCCAAATAAACCGGAAAACCGGCACCGGCAATTTTTACCCCAAGTTCAAAATCGATTAAATTGTATTTTTTTGCTAACTCCCAATGTGGAATATTTCCTGCTCCTAAACCTTGCACTTCATGAGATTGATAAACAATTTCGTTATCTTCTGCTGAAAAGCCGGCTTTTACTTTTTCATAAGGAATATTTGGGATGAGATATAAAATATTTTGAAGTTTGGTTTCGATTTCAGGTTTTTGCGCTTCCAGTTCAGAAATTCTGCCTGAAAATTCTGAAGTTTTCGATTTTGCTGATTCTGCCTCTTCCTTTTTGCCTTCCTTCATTAAAATCCCAATTTCCTTCGAAATTTTATTTTTTTCGGCATTCAAGTTATCCAGTTCTACCTGAATTTTTCTTCGTTCTTCATCCAAAGCAATAGCTTCATCGACCAACTCAGGATTTTTGAAATTTCTTTTCTGCAATCCTTCCAGCACGCGATCTTTATTTTCGCGCAAAAAATTAACCTGTAACATAAAAGTTCAATGTTTAAAAAATTTGATATTCAAAGTTTCTGGATTCAGAATTCTCTTTGAAACAAAGCACAAATTTACGGATTTATTTGTGGATTTTGATGATGTTGGGATTTCCGGAAATTTTAGTAAAAATTGTGTTTCCATTGAAAATCGCTTGTTGTATTTGAAACACTTCCGGTGTAAAATTATAATTTAGAACCAACGTGTCGTACTGAATCTTGTTGACCGAATCATTTATTTTGGTTACAAACTGCATCGCAATTTTGCTTTGAAGTGTTTTATGATTGGTATCCGTTGAATCTACTGCAATTCTTCTAGCTCCAGCGACATATTTCAAAAAATACAAAGAATCTTCATCCAAAACTTCTGTGAAACTAACAGGAGCATTATCCGTTAATCCGTAAACATCATTAAAACTGTAAGAAGTGTAAGCTCCGGAAACATTTTCATTCAACATATCAATTCCCGCAGAATCGATATAAAAATGAAGAACTTGATCGATCTGTTGCAAAGAATCCTCTTCACTTCGACAAGAAATTACCGCTAGTAATGCTACAAAAATAACTGCCAAAAGGTTTCTTTTCATTTCACAAAGATAAAATTTATTGTAAACTTCGCAGATATTTGTAAAAATTAAACATCAATAAAATTCCGCTAATAAACATCGTGGCTGAAATGGCAAAAGCCATTCCTTTTTCCTGAAAATCCGGAACTAAAACCAGCGAAAAAACCACCAGCAAAAAAAGCGAAAATGCGGAAACAAACGTATTAACCTTCATTTTCCCAACAGAAGCCAGCAAATTTCCGTAGAGGTTTCTAAAAAGCATATTGAGAAGAAAAGCGGCGGTAAGAATTAAAAAAATCAGTTGATTTCCCAAATACTTTTCAGAAAAAAACAGATGTAATATTTCTCCGGAAAAAAACCAGAAAACCCCGAAAATCAGTAAACAAATCGGAAGAAATATTTTATAATAATTTGAAATATAATTTTTTAAATACATTTTATTCTGAAAATTTTTAGCCAAAACCGGAAAATCCGTCTGCAAAAAAACCAAAGCCAAAAAGGTAAGATTGGCAGGAATCAAAATCGCCACTTTATAATTGGCCACGGTATTTTCATCCGCTAAAAAACCCAACAAAATAACATCTACAGCAAAAAGTGCATCCGAAAAAACGGTTGTTCCTGCGGTATGAAAAGCATAATTCCAAATTTCTCTTTTTGAAAATTTTATCGGAATTTTAGAAGAAATCATTTCCTTTCTAAACCAAAATAGCGAAAGAAACGGACTGAAAGCCATGGCAAAAAGATATCCGTAGATTTTAAAATAATAGGTCAGAAGCAAAACCAAAGAAAGTCCGACAATATTGATTACATTGTTGCTTCTCGCAAAATCCCGGTTATTTTGCGTTATTCGAAGATAGCTTTGGATATGGTTTTGAAAATAAACACCCACGAAACGAATCCCAAAAAACAGAAAAATAAAAAAAATATCCTGAAAACTTTTAACAAAAAACAGGGAACAAATCAGGAAAAAAACCGATAAAATAAGATGATAAAAAAAACCTTGTTTCAAAATATGGGATGAAATTGCATTTTTTTCCAAATCATCTTTTGCAATGGAACCAAAACGCAATAAACTTTGATATCCTCCCAATCCTGAAGCGGAAGAAAACATGACAAAAACAGCGGCAACTAAAGAAATTTTTCCGAATTCATCTTCCGGAAGCCAACGAATGATCAACAATGATGAAAGAAAAGCACAAATTTTCCCGACAAGCAACGAAATAAAAATATATTGACCTTTATTTTTAAAAAAATCGCCGAGAAATTGCAGCAAGCTTTTCATCAATCAAAAAAAAGTTTAAAAATTGATAATACATTTACTGCCAATGATTTATCTGTGAATTTTTCACTAAGAAAAATTGTTTTAACATCATTGGAAAGTTCGGGGTAATCTGAAATTCTTTCAAAATTTTCATTAAAATAAATCTGATAATAATCTTGAATTTCTTTGCTGGAATCGTAGTAATATTGATAGGGATACATGCTTACTAAATATTCTTTACCAAGCAATCTATTGTAAAAAATATTATAGTAACGTTTTACAAATTTATCTCCAACTAAGGTTTTCCATTTAGCATCAGGCTTCAATCTTGTTCGTTCCCAAGTATATTTTGTTGCTTCTCCACAATATTCCTTTATCCAATCCAAATAAAACTTATTTTTATATTTCCAATTTGCAGGTAAACTGAAAACAAATTTTAAGAAATTAGTTTCCATAAAAGGTGCAGTTTTATGAGCATATTGGTTAATGGTTTGATGACCAATAACAAGCTTATTAAATCCGATATTTCGTAATAAAAAATGCTCCTCAACATCAAAGTTTTTAAAATATGAAAGAGTTGTAGATTCAATTTTTGAAAGAAAACGATTATTAGCCGTCATTCTAGATAATCTTGGTTTTATGTCTTTTTCAGCAGCAATGAAAGTGCCTAAAACACCACCTCCAACTTGACCAGTATGCACTATTGAAAAACTTGAGCCAGCATAATTTTGAAATGCAAAATCCATATGTATCGCTCCGAAACAGTTACTCGTACCTTCAGAAATTTCGGTCATTCTATCAATATTTTTTAGAAATTTTCCCTTGTCTAGCGGCACAAAACTATAGGGGATTTCATAATCCTTCGCAATTTTTCTAGAAACAGTTTCATCCAAGTAATTCGATTGAGAAAAACAAAAAACTTCATCAGGTTTCATTTGCATTTTATTTGCGTATAATATAGCGACACGACTATCTAAACCTCCACTTAAAAGTGAAAAATGTTTCGTCCCAATTTCAATATCTTTTTCATATTCCAATTTTACAGCTTCTTTAAAAAGAAAATCTATTTCTTTTATTGCCTTACCCTTATTATTAAGAGTTCCAGTTGGAACATATAAATTACAATATTGTTTCTCGATTATGATTAAATTGTTAATCTCAACATCTAAAAAATGACCGTCCAAAAGTTTTTTTACATTAAATATCGGTGTATCTCCTTCTAAAGTATTTCCGAATGTTAATAATTGATAAAGTGATTCCATATCCGGCTTTGTAGAAATTCCAGAAGTTTTTACCGTTTTGTTTAGACGAACCAAAGAAGAATCTATAAAAATTCCTTTTTCATTTTTGGTATAAAAAACCCTTTGTGTAGCTGTTGGATTGGTGAAAACAAACACTCTATTCTTTTGAAAATCATGAATAAATCCACGAAACTCTCCTTCAAATTCATCTATAAATTGGATTCCCCGAAAATGAAACCGTTCAGAAATAAAATTTTTAAAATCGCTTACTGCGAATTCTTGTAAAAGCTTTTTTTTGTTGAGAATAAGGCCTTCCAAAACAAACTCAAAATGTTCTGTTTTGAAATGGATATTGTCATATTGCTCAGAAAAATAAATTTCGGATTCTACTTTATTTTGATGAACTCGCAAAGAAAAACCCTGCATCATGATATAACTGCATTATAAATTTCCGAAAATTGTTGAGCAACAGATTCCTTTGAAAAATTTGAAACCACATAATTTCTCAATGTTTCGGGCTTTTCAAAATGGATACTTTTTTCCAAAATGGATTTCATGGCTTCGTAAAGTTCGGATTCGTTATTTTTCTCAATCAAAATTCCAAAATTTTCCTGCACAAACTCCGGAACTCCACCAACTGCCGTAGAAATTACCGGGACTCCACAAGCAAAAGATTCCAAAATAACACAGCCTTGGGTTTCATTTTCGCTAAAAAGAATAAAACAGTCTGAATTTTTCATTTTTTCTGAAACTTCCTGATAACTAATTTCTCCAAAAGTTTTGATGAAATCTTGCGCATTCAAATCATCAATCTGCTTTTGCAAAGTCTCGAAATCGCCATCTCCACCAATTTCTAAAGAAAACTGATATCCTTCATCCTGCAGTTTTTTTGAAACTGCGATAATTCGATCCGCTTTTTTTCTTGGAATAAGACTGGAAATGTGTAAAAATTTTGGAGATGCTTTTGCACGATTTTCAATGTTGAAAATTTCAGTATTTACTACATTCGAAATCACTTTTTTTGGAGTTTTTATTCCAATTTCATTCAAAGATTCTAATAGATTTTCGCTAACCGGCAAAATATAGGAAGATTGATTTCCGATAAATTTGGCAATTTTTAAAATATTTGCCGATGTTTTCTTTAAATTCTCTTTCTGAAGCGACGTCCAATGTTCGGTAATTACAAAGGGAATTCCCCATTTTTTCTTTAAATAAACCGCAAAAAGCATATTGTTGTGCATAACATTGGCATGAACCAAATTTGGTTTTTGAAGTTTTGAGAATCCTAAGGTGTAAGCTTTCATCCGGCGAAAAAAATTCTGAACCGGATTTTTAGAATTTCGGTAATAAACCATCAGTGTCCGAATTCCATTGATTATTTGATCATCAAAAATGAATTTTTCTTTTTGCTGAAAATCGCCAATAGTGTGAAGAACTTCCACATCGTTTAGCAAAGAAACCGCTTCTGCATGTCTTTGAACAAAATTGCCATTGGTAGGTTCCAATTTATTAGGAAACCATGAAGAGATAAAAAGTATTTTTTTTCTGCTCAAAATTTTGTTTGTCTTATCTTTGCTTCTATGCCATAAAGCATTGCAAAATGATACATAAAAGTAAAAAACTTCTTTCTTTTTTTAAAACGCTGTTAAAAGAACCACATTTAGTAAATCTTATCCTTACCAATAATGAAGTTCAGAAAGAGAAGTTCTTACAAAAATACCAAAATTTAACGGCTCTTCCGCAAATTGAGATTAAAGATTTGGGACAAGAAGTGGCGGAAAAAATCAGCACTTTTATTTTAGATGGCGGTTCTTTAATTACTGATTTGCAGCTTTTAATGTCTTTAGCCTCAAGAAATGAAGTAAAATCCTATTTCGAAATTGGAACCTGGCGCGGAGAAAGTGTTTTTAACGTGGCTAAAATTTTGGAAGATTGCACTACTTTAAATCTTTCCGAAAAAGAAATGAAAGACTTTGGATGGAATCCAAAATATGCAGAACAACACACGATACTTTCCAAAAAAAATCCGAAAATTTTACATCTTCAAGGAAATACGGTAAATTTTGATTTTGAAGCATTAAATAAAAAGTACGATCTTATTTTTATCGACGGAGATCACACTTACGAAATGGTAAAAAGCGATACTGAAAAAGTTTTCCAGCATTTGGCACACGAAAACTCTATTGTGGTATGGCATGATTACGCTTACAGTCCGCAGGAAATCCGTTATGAAGTTTTCCGGGCAATTTTAGACGGTTTAGGAAAAGAAAATCATCAATATTTATATCATCCGAAAAATACAATGTGCGCTGTTTTTTTTAAAGGAAAAATTAAAAGTTCAACATTTGATGAGATGAAATTTCCGGAGCAAGTTTTTGAAATTTCTATCAAAGAAAAATCCTTTCCAAATTAAAGAAAGGATTTTTTATTTATTGGAGTTATTTTAATCAATGTAAATTCCGGCCCAACTTCTTCTTAAAGGCAAAAGAAAATCCGAAAGAAAAGCAACATACGTGTCTTTAGAAAAATCAAAAACTTCAATTTCTTTTGAAATTGTTCCGTCTTTTAAACCTTTTCTAAAATCCTGAAGTTTCATGGTTTTTATTTCTCCGTTTTCTACAAAACTGGCTTTCATCCTGTCGAATAAACCTAAAGAAAATTCCTGATCTAATTGTCGCATCACGCTTGAAAGTGCATCAATGGAACAACCGGAAGCGGCTTCTTTTTCTTCATCCACCGCAATAACAATAAATTGATTTTTCTCAATTTTAAAAGATGCAGAAAGTGGTTTTCCGTGGGCTGCCCAAGTTCCCAGAAAATCGAAAATTTTCTCGGTAATTATTTTACTTTCCTTAGCAGTAAAAGGTCTTGACGCCGGATAAATAATTATTCTAAAATCACTGGTTTCTACAATATTGGATTCTTCGATGTTCATTTTTTATTTTTATGAATCAAGAGCCGAGAACCAATATTCAAGATGATTTTAATATCTTTTATCTCGGTTCATGATTCTTGATTCTCGGTTCTCTTTATAAGTCTTCGGTTTCAGCAAGAAGTTCTGCAATATCTTTCACGGCCACTTCTCCTTCTTTATTAAAATGTTTTACACCGTCGCTAATCATCGTCATACAAAATGGACAACCTGTAGCAATAACGTTGGGTTTTTCAGCTAAAGCTTCTTCCGTACGTTCGATATTGATGTCTTTTTTTCCTTTTTCGGGTTCTTTAAACATTTGTGCTCCACCTGCACCGCAACAAAGTCCGTTTTGTTTGCAGCGTTTCATTTCTACCAATTCGGCATCTAATTTTTGGAGCAAATCTCTTGGAGCTTCGTATTCATCATTCGCTCTTCCCAAATAACAAGGATCGTGGAAGGTGATTTTTTTTCCTTCAAATTTTCCGCCTTCAATTTTCAAACGGCCTTCTTGCATTAAATTTTTTAGAAATTGCGTGTGATGCATCACTTCGTAATTTCCGCCTAAACTGGGATATTCATTTTTTAGAGTATTGAAACAGTGCGGACAAGCAGTCACAATTTTTTTTACTTCGTAGGCATTTAAAATTTCGATATTGGTAAGTGCCATCATTTGGAAAACAAACTCGTTTCCTGCTCTTTTGGCGGGATCTCCGGTACAGCTTTCTTCCTGACCAAGAACCGCAAATTCAACGCCAATTTTATTTAAAATTTTGCAAAAAGCGCGCGTAATTTTCTTCGCTCGATCATCAAAACTTCCTGAACATCCTACCCAAAACAAAACTTCAGGCGATTTTCCTTCTGCAGCATAATCTGCCATGGTTTTTACTCTAAAATCCATTCTCTGCTTTATTTCTTACTATAATAATCCTTTGCCAGCTGCATAATTTCCTTTGGAACGATGCTCGTGTACATCGGATTGTTTTCATCATGATTCAAATATTTCCACTCACCTTTTGTCTTTTCATCGTTTAAGGCCAGCATCATTCCCGGTTTTGAAGCCAGTAACGATTTTGTATCCGTAAACTTTACAGAAATCCCCTGCTGCTCTAATGCAGAAGTCATCATCTTTTTCGAAGCTTCATCCAAATCTTCCTTAAAAGTCATTGAAAATTTCGAAGGATACGTCACAAAAGCATAACTGATACCGTCTGACGTTTTTCTGATATCAGATACCTCGAATTTATCATTTTTGTCTACAACAATATCCATGGTAAAAGCGTCATTGTTTTCAAACATCGCTGCAAAAGCCGATTTTAACTGCTCACGGTCAAGTTTTTCAAACAGCGCCGGATAAGTAAGATCAAGAATATGGTCGTAATTTTTTTCCTTAAATTTTTCAACAAAAGATTTGGAATCTGCCAAAATTTTCTGCTGATCCTTGGACTGCGAAAAAACAGCCACCGAAAGTATCAAAGCGAAAAAGAAGAGTATTTTTTTCATAGTATTAATTGTCATTAGCCCAGTTTAAACGGTCTGCCTGGTTGTACTGCCAAGGCGCAGCGTTATTCTCGATATTATTCTGCATCAGCTGCCATTCATGCGGCATGGAAGATTCTTCCATAATCATAAATCTCCTAAGATCCATAATAATAGAAAGTGGATCTATTAATACGGGACATGCTTCTACACAAGCATTACATGTGGTACAAGCGCGAAGTTCTTCCCTTTGAATATGATCGTCCAACAGTTTTTTTCCATCATCAACAAATTTTCCGTTTTTATTGATGTTTTTTCCAATTTCTTCAATTCTGTCTCTTGTATCCATCATAATTTTACGAGGAGAAAGTTTTTTTCCTGTAATATTGGCCGGACAAACGGAAGTGCATCTTCCGCATTCTGTACAAGTATAGGCATTGAGGAGTTGAACTTGGTTTAAATCAAAAATATCATTAGCTCCAAATTTTTCCGGAACTGCATTAGGATCTGTTTCCGGAGGTGCTGCGTAAGGATCTGCATTGGGATCCATCATCAATTTTATTTCCTTCGTAACGGATTCCAGATTATTAAATTTTCCTTTTTTATTGAGATTAGCATACCATGTATTGGGAAATGCGAAAATAATATGAAGGTGTTTGGAATAATAGAGGTAATTCATAAAGAACAGAATTCCCACAAAATGAAACCACCAAGCTGCTCTTTCAGCAAAAATTAAAAGGTCGTTATCAAAACTAAACCATTCATAAATTGGAACAAACAAATGCTGACTAATAGGAAAAAAACCATGATGAGGATAACCTTCAACACCTCTACTTTGCAAGATAAAATCGGTAGAATTCATTTTAAAGAAAGCCATCATCAGAAGGAATTCAATCACCAAAATCCAATTGGCGTCGTTTTTTGGCCAACCAAAAAGTTCTTTCATTGTTAATCTTTTAACGCCGTAAAAATTTCTTCGGATAAAGAAAACAACAACTGCAAACACTACCAAAAAGGCAAGAATTTCCAAAGTTGCCGTAAACCAAGAATAAAGAGTTTCTCCTAAAACAGAAACTAAAACACGGTGTGTTCCAAAGATTCCGTCGATGATAATTTCGATTAATTCAATATTGATAATGACAAAGCCAACATACACCAAGACATGCAAAAAACCTGCAATAGGTCTTGCTCCCATTTTGCTTTGTCCCAGAGCAACATTCAACATTGTGGACCAACGTTCTGCTTTTCTGTCCGATCTGTTAACGGGTTTAGCTAATAAGATATTTCTGTAAATTTCTTTTAAGCTTTTTATGAAAAGTCCAACTCCTGCTACAAGAAGTACGAAAAAAAGAATATTGTCCAAATAATGCATGGGCTTTACTATTATTAATCTTTATTATTTTTTCCAAAGACAGAAAAGTTCAGATATCTTTTAGGATTTGCTTTTAAGTCTTCTATTAATGTATTAAGATTTTTAGAGGTATTTTCTAAATTGTTGTAAAGTTGCTCATCTTTGGTCAGTTTTCCTAATGAACCTTCCCCATTTTGTATTCCTGCAATAACATTATTTAATTTATCTGCAGTGGAGCTAAGTTTATCAATCGTATTATTCAATTTTTGTACATCAACCTGTTCTGCAACTCTTCCATATTTATCGATAGCGCTTCGTGCACTGATGGTTGCTAAATTGGCATTATCCAAAACTTTCTGAACTCTAGGATCATTATTCGCTAAAAGGGCATTGGTTTGCTGAGAAGTGGTTTCAAAAGCAGAAACAGTTCTGTTTAGGTTAGCTAATAAACTGCGTATTGCGGCTTGATTTTGTGCATCAGTAATTAAACTGGCATTTAATAGTAGAGAATCTGCTCTTTTTAAAACGACTTGTAGCTGATCTTTTACAGGACCAACTTGTGACGAAATATTATTCATCATCGACATTTTGTAAGCACCTTGCAGAGTATCTCCGTCTTTTGCTTTTGCTCCACCATAAGCAAGGTTAATTCTCGCTTGTTTTCCAGACATTAAGCCTGGTTCGAAGATTTCAATGGTTGAATTTTTTGAAAATTCAAATTCGTCATCTACTACTACTTTAAGTACAAAATGTATTTTTCCTGATTGATCGGTAATCGGTAATATTTTATCCACTTGTCCCACTCTTAGACCATTGATGGAAACCGGGCTGGAAACTTCTAATCCCTCTACATTATCGTATTTTGCGTAATAAATATTGTCTGTGGTAAAAAGGCTTTTTCCTTTCATAAACTGGTATAATAGAACAAATCCTATTATGGAAACCACTGCAATAATACCGGCTTTTATTTCTTTACTGAATTTCATTTATGTTAATTTCTAAAAGGCAAATATAACATAATTTATTATTCTACATTTCACCTATTTTTCATTATAAAAATAAAAGAGCGGCTTTAATAGCCGCTCTTAACTTATCATAATCGATTATTGTTGTCCTTTATTCCAAACTTCAATTCGATAATCTTTTATATCGGCATTATCCTGTAAACTTTTTAATAAAGCTTGTCCAAATTGTTGTGTGTTTTGAGCAGTAATGGTTTCTGTAAGTTGCTTAACATCTCCCGGTTGTTTATTAACCGTTACGGATTTTTTTATTAAAACATAAACTCCGGTCATTCCTTCAACAGGATTAGAAACTTTTCCTTTCGCTACTCCGAAAGCTGCACCAGCCACTTTTGGTTCCATAGATCCAGCTACTTGTGGGTTTAATAAATTTACTTGTGCTGATTGTTTTGTTGTCGCAAATGTTTTGGCAATTTGATCTAAGTTGGTTCCTTTTCCAATTTTAGCCATAATTTGTTTTGCCGCTAACTGATTTTTAACAATGGGTTCAATTTGATCTCTTACTGATTCCGGATCAGCAAGACCTCTTTCTTGTTTTCCGTTCAAATAAACTACAATTCTATCTCCGGTTCCATCAACGGTGAAAAATTCGGTATCTCCTTTACTTCTTTTTTTATCAAAAGCCCATTCTATAATTTCTGAATCTTTATCCGTTCCTAAACCTTGAATTTGCCCTTCAAATCTTTGAATTCTTTTTGGATTTTGAAAGTTGTAATTTCCTTTTTTAGCAATATTCACAAAATCGTTGAATGTTTTCCCTTGAATTTGCTGAATAAATCTTTTTGCTTTTTTGTCTAAATCCGCAGTAGTAGCATCAGAAGGACGTACATGTTTTACTAAATTGGCAATTTTATACGTCATTGCGCCCGATTTTTTATCCTGAATATTAATAATATGATATCCAAATTGAGTTTCCACTACACCAGTTGCACCTTTAGGATTATTAGCAAGATAAGCTAAGAATTCCGGAACAAATGGAGTTTCAGGTGTAGTCCAACCTAAACTTCCACCTTGTTGTGCAGAACCTGTATCATTGGAAAGTTTAATAAAATCTTCAAATTTTGCAGGATTTGCTTTTACGGCCGCACCGATAGAATCTGCTAATTTTTTGGCCTCTTCTTTTGTTCTGGTAACATCTTGTCCTGCAGGACTTCCTTTAAATGCAATTAAAATATGTCTTGAAAGTGTTGAATCTGAGGGTTTTTTATCCAAAAGTTTAGAAACCACATACATATCACCTTCTTTATAAGGACCAAAAGTTTGTCCAACAGATGCTCCAGCAACTTTATCTTTCAAACTTGGCGGAACTTGTTGAAGGTTTACATAGCCTGCATTAAAAGGCATATCCGAATTCAACATGACAAACATCGAGTCGTTGGTGGTATTTTGAAAATTTTCTTGTCCACCACTGGCATCAGTTCCTTGTGCAAAAAGTTTGTTAATATCCTGTTGTGCTTTTTTACCATCTGCAGCACTTGGTGTAGCTGGGAAGTAAGCAATTCCAAGATTTACACTTGGTTCAGATTTATAAGTATTTGGATATTGTTTAATATAATTAGCAAGGTCTTCGGTAGTTACTTTAATAGGATTTTTTGCTAAATAAGAAGCGTAGTCAACTTTCACAAAATCGATATCGGCAAGTTCATCACGTTGCTTCATCATTTCCTGAACTTCTTTTTTACTCGTTGTAATACCTGTAGAAACATTAGCAAAAACCTGTCTAGCCATCATTCTGTATTCAATGGATTTTCTTGTTTTCAGCCAGCTGTTATACATTTCAGGATTGTTAGCTTGTGCTTCATCAACCTGACTCTTAATTTCTTTTAGCTTGAAATTTCCTTTATCATCAAAATTTTGTTGATTCTGTGCAAACATCGGATCATACTGAAGTTGATTCCAGAAATATTCGTCCGTCATTTCGAAGCCCATTTTTTCAAACTGTTGCTTTATCAGTTTGCTTTGCACCATCATTTGCCAAGCTTGCTCTTCCAAACCTGTACCTGGTTGTCCTTGTTGTTGTGCTTGTTGCTGAAGAACAAATAATTGATCCATGTATTCTTCACGCGTAATTTTTTCACCATTTACTTTTCCCAAAACCATTGGATCTTTCCCAAAAAGTTTATCCAAACTATCTGGATTTACCAAAAATGCAAGTAGTGCAAGGGCAATAATCCCCATCAACAAAATTGGTCTTTTTCTAATTTCTCCTAATACTGCCATTTTATTGTTATGTATTTTTATCAGTCTGCGAAAATACACATTTTTAACAGATTACTGAAATTTACGTAAATTTTTTAAAAAACTCTTTTTTTATGAGTCATTTATGGAAATTTTGGCGCTTATTTCTGATAAGATTTTCATGGCATAAGAATTGGAAAACTTCTTTTGAAATAGCTGTTTTAAAAGTAATTATGAGCAAACCTACTCATTATTACATAGTATTAATTTTTGTAAATGACATTTTGTCATTATTTTTTTATGATGAATAACGACTTCAACGATATTAATTTGGGGGAAATTTTGGACGACGGATTTAGCATTGTTGCTGAAGAAATTAACTTAAGTGATTTTTTAGAAACTGACGAAAATACTTCCCAAAAAGTTTTCCCCATTTTACCCGTAAGAAATATGGTGATGTTTCCAAAAATAGTTATTCCTATAACTGCTGGAAGAGAAATGTCTATCAAACTCTTGGAAGAAGCACAAAAGAATAACGAAACCATTGGGATTTTAAGTCAAAATAATTCCACTATTGAATCCCCAACGTTGCAAGATCTTTTTCAAGTGGGAACTTTAGCTAAAATTATTAAAATAATCAAACTTCCTGAAGGTAATATCACGGCTATAACCAGAGGTTTTCAAAGGTTTAAAATAAAAAATTTCACCGAAACAGCTCCTTATTTTAAGGCTGAAATCGTTAAATTAAAAGATACACTTCCAAAAAATAAGGACGTTTATGAAGCTTTTTTAGAAAATATTAAAGATTTAGCTTTCAAAATTATTGAGCTGGATCCCAGTATTCCCAGTGCTGCGAGTTTTGCATTAAAGAATATGAAAGATCAGGAAGATTTGCTTAATTTCATTTGTACAAACGCTAATTTCTCCTCCATCGAAAAACAAAAATTGTTAGAAGAAAAAAACCTTTTATCGCGCGCTAAAAAATTGTACGAACTGATGCAGGACGATTTTAGGAAACTGGAACTCCGCAACCAAATTCAGCAAAAAACTTCAAAAGATTTAGACAAACAACAACGGGAATATTTCTTGAACCAGCAAATGAAAACCATCCAAGAAGAATTGGGAGGCGGTGCAGAAAGCGATGCAGATGAACTTCGGGAAAAAGCAAAAAATAAAAACTGGACACTGGAAGTAAAAGAGCATTTCGAAAAAGAATTGGCAAGATTGCAGCGACAACACCCCAATTCTCCGGATTATAATGTGCAAAGAAATTATTTGGATTTTTTCACCGATTTACCTTGGGGAAATTATTCTAAAGATATTTTTGATATTATAAAAGCTGAAAAAGTTTTAGACAAAGCCCATTTTGGATTGGAAGACATCAAAAAAAGAATTTTGGAACACATGGCGGTTTTAAAATTAAAAAACAACATGAAATCTCCGATTCTATGTTTGGTAGGACCTCCCGGTGTTGGAAAAACTTCTTTGGGAAAATCCGTTGCTGATGCTTTGGGAAGAAAATATGTAAGGGTTTCATTAGGCGGACTTCACGACGAATCTGAAATTCGCGGACACCGAAAAACCTACATTGGAGCTATGGCCGGAAGAATTTTACAATCCATTAAAAAATCGGGGACTTCAAATCCTGTAGTCGTTTTAGATGAAATTGATAAAATAGGACAAGGAATGCACGGTGATCCAAGTTCTGCTTTACTTGAAGTTTTAGATCCTGAACAAAATTCTACTTTCTATGATAATTATTTGGAGCACGGTTATGATTTGTCCAAAGTCATGTTTATTGCAACTGCAAATTCACTTTCTTCCATTCAAAGTCCGCTTTTGGACAGGATGGAAATCATTCAAATTGCGGGGTATACTTTAGAGGAAAAAATTGAAATCGCCAAAAGACACCTCATCAAAAAACAACAGGAAGAAAACGGTTTGGACGCCAAATCTTTCAAACTTGGAAATCCCGAACTGAAACATATCATCGAAGCACACACTTCAGAAAGCGGCGTTAGAACTTTAGAAAAAAGAATTGCCGCAGTTTCGCGTTGGGTAGCTTTGCAAACTGCGATGGAAAAAGAATTTAATCCGAAAATTTCTATTGAAAAAATTGATGAAATTTTGGGCGTTCCAAGACCAAAAAATCTTTCGGAAATTTCCGGAGTTCCTGGTGTAGTTACAGGTTTAGCATGGACTTCCGTTGGAGGCGACATCTTGTTTATCGAAAGTATTTTAAGTTCTGGTAAAGGAAATCTTACCATGACCGGAAATCTCGGAAATGTGATGAAAGAATCTGCAACCATCGCTTTAGAATATATTAAAGCAAAACACGAAGATTTGGGAATTTCCAAAGAAGAAATCGAAAAAAACAACATCCACGTTCACGTTCCTGAAGGTGCAACACCAAAAGATGGTCCTTCAGCGGGAATTGCGATGCTGACTTCCATGGTCTCCAGTTTTAAAAATAAAAAAGTAAAACCGCATCTTGCGATGACCGGAGAAATTACCCTTCGTGGAAAAGTGCTTCCTGTTGGTGGAATTAAAGAAAAATTGCTCGCTGCAAATCGTGCCGGAATTAAAGAAGTAATTCTTTGCGAAGCCAACCGAAAAGATGTAGAGGAAATTAAAAAAGATTATCTCAAAAATCTGAAAGTTTCCTACGTCAATAGAATGAGTGAGGTGATTGAGATTGCTTTAGAAAAATAGTTTCAAAGATAAGAATATAAAAAGTCCTGTTTTTTCGCAGGACTTTTTTGTATTTTTGAGTTACATTAATTTTTTAAACTATGAAAATTCTAAAAACAATTGTGTTCTCATTATTCGCTTTAATGTTTATTAATGCGGGATTAGACAAATTTTTCCATTACATGCCGATGCCGACAGATTTGCCAGAAGATGCGAAAAAAGCCTTCGAAGCCATGGGTAATTTGCCTTGGTTAATACCTTTGGTAGGTTTCATCGAACTTTTGGGCGGATTACTAGTGTTGTTCCCAAAAACCAGAACTTTTGGGGCGATTATGCTATTTCCGGTTTTAGTAGGAATTTTAGCACACAATTTTACCATTGCTCCGGCTGCTGCAGGAATCGGAATTGCGGCTGTTTTATTGCTGATTGACTTTTGGATTATCTTCGAAAACAAACAAAAAATAAAAACAATTTTCGAATAACTAGATTCAAAATTCAACATAATATAAAATCTTTCTCATTGATTTGGGAAAGATTTTTATTTTACAAAATACTGTAAATCTGCAACTTGTATTGCAAACCCACTTTACAAGTAGAAAAAAATTCATTTACAAACTTTACAAAAAATTCATGTGGAACTTTGAGACAACAATACCAAAAAATTTCCGTTATGAAAAATTTACCAAAAAAATTACTGATTTCAGCAATCGTATTTTCAACCGTTTATTCATGCAAAAAAGGCAATTACGAAAAATCTGAAATAGCTGTAGAATCCTCAGCAGATTATACCGCTGCAGTTTCAGACTCAGTTTCAATGGCTGCTTCGCAAAACATTCCAGACAAAAAATTTGTAAAAACCGCTGATATCAACATGGAGGTGAAAGATGTTTATGACGCCACGATTTTCATTGAAAAACAATTGAAAGATTTAAATGGATTTGTTACAGAAAGTCGATTGCAAAGCAATATCGTTTCCGAAGAAACTTTTGAAACATCCGATTCAGAAGCAACTTTAGTAAAAAAATACCAAACCGATAACAAAATGCAAGTTCGTGTTCCCACTGAAAAACTTGGCATATTCCTCACTTTCATCAACGATAAAAAAGTTTTCCTGAACTCCAGAATTATCATTGCAGAAGATGTTACGGCTAATGCAAAAATCGCCGAATTAGAAGCTAAAAAACTCAAGAAAACCAGTGAAGTAATTGATAAAATGAAGAATAACGGTGAAAAAGTAGAAAAAACCGAAAATAACCTCGAGCAAAACAATCAACAAGAAATCGCTAATATTACATTGGTTGACAAGTTAAAATACTCAACAGTAGATATTTACATCAAAGAACCAAAAGTTCGCGTTGCCGAAATTGCGGTAACTAACACCAAAAATATCGACAACAAATATAAATTCAACTTTTTGTATGACGCTAAAAACGCATTTGTAGAAGGATTTTATCTCATTCAAAAATTGCTAGTTGGTTTAATTTCTATTTGGCCAATTCTTTTGATCGGAAGTGTGATTGTTTATTTTTTAAGAAAAAGAAAAAGTATAATTCCGCAAGTGAAGCAAGAAAAAACTGAATCTTAGCTTTTAGGCAAACTTCATCTATTTTAGGTTTTAAAAAATCTCCGGTTTTTCTGGAGATTTTTGTATTTCTTTCACTTCAGATTATATAATTTTTCATCCCATCAAATTTCCGTAATTTTGCCAAAAATTTACAGAAAAAATGCTGCCCAAAATAAATCCTACACAAACCGAAGCCTGGAAAGAATTAGACCATCACTTTGAACAAAACGATTTCGAACTTCGTTCCCTATTTCAATATAATCCGAACCGTTTTGCTGAATTTTCCGTTCAGCGCGAGCATTATTTGTTCGATTATTCTAAAAATTTAATCGATTCGAGAACAAAAGAGCTATTGCTGAAACTGGCAGAAGAAACCCAATTGAAAGAAGCAATTTCTGCAATGTTTTCAGGAGAAAAAATCAATGAAACCGAAGGAAGATCCGTTCTTCATACTGCTTTGAGAGATTTCTCTGACAAAGAAATTTTGGTGGATGGCGAAAACATCAAGCCGAAAATAAAAAAAGTTTTGGAGCAAATGAAAAATTTCTCCGAAAAAATAATTTCCGGCGAACATAAAGGATTTTCAGGAAAAAAAATTACCGACGTCGTGAACATCGGAATTGGCGGTTCGGATTTAGGTCCCCTTATGGTTTGCTCTGCTTTAAAGCATTTTAAAACCAGGTTAAACATTCATTTTGTTTCAAATGTCGATGGAAATCATATTGCCGAAACAATCAAAAATTTAAGTCCGGAAACCACGCTTTTCATCGTTGCTTCCAAAACATTCACCACACAGGAAACCATGACCAATGCAGAATCTGCAAAATCATGGTTTTTAAAATCCGGAAAACAAGAAGATGTTGCAAAACATTTCGTAGCGCTTTCTACCAACATCAAATCTGTTAAAGAATTCGGAATTGCGGAAGAAAATATTTTCGAGTTTTGGGATTGGGTTGGCGGAAGATATTCGCTTTGGAGCGCCATTGGTTTAAGTATTGTTTTAGCGGTGGGGTACGAAAATTTTGAAAATTTATTAAAAGGCGCTTTTGATACCGACCAACATTTTCAAAACGTAGATTTTTCAGAAAATATTCCCGTATTGATGGGACTTTTAGGAGTTTGGTACCGTAATTTTTATGGAGCAACTTCTTATGCTGTTTTGCCTTATTCCCAATATTTAGACCGATTTGCGGCGTATCTTCAACAAGGAGATATGGAAAGTAACGGAAAATGTGTGGACAGAAACGGCGAATTTGTAGGTTACGAAACCGGTCCGATCATTTGGGGAGAACCTGGAACCAACGGACAACACGCTTTTTATCAGCTGATTCACCAAGGAACCGAACTGATTCCTGCAGATTTTATCGCTTATGTAAAATCTTGTAATGAGGTTTCTGACCATCAGGAAAAATTATTGGCCAATTTCTTCGCACAAACCGAAGCCTTGGCTTTTGGAAAATATGAAGCAGAAGTAGAAGCAGAGTTAAAAGCATCCGGAAAATCAGATGAAGAAATTGATAGATTATTGAATTTCAAAGTTTTTCATGGAAATACACCTACCAATTCGTTGATGTTTAAAGAATTGACTCCTTTTTCTTTAGGACAACTTATTGCGCTTTACGAACATAAAATTTTTGTTCAGGGAATTATTTGGAATATTTTCAGTTTCGACCAATTTGGGGTAGAATTAGGAAAAGTTTTAGCTGGAAAAATTCTGCCGGAGCTTGAAAACAAAGAAGTAATCACTTCGCACGACAGTTCCACCAATGGTTTGATTAACTATTTTAAAAATTCAAAATAATAATTTGATGAAAAGAAATCTCTATTATAAATTATCTCCGGAACTGCGGTTTCTGGCAAGAAAAATTTATTATTTTCCGATAGATTTATATGAAAAAATGAGCGGAAAAAGAGATTCAAATTCGCCTGCAAAAGGAGACATTTTCATTGGTTCGGGGGATTTCAAAAAACAGGGAGAACATCAGCTTCATTTGCTGAAAAAGTATATCGATATCAAAACAAATGATACCATTTTAGATGTTGGCAGCGGAATTGGAAGAACGGCAAATGCGCTCACAAAATTTCTGGAAAAAGACGGTAAATATGACGGTTTCGACGTCGTAAAAAAAGGAGTGGATTGGTGCAATAAAAACATAAGCAAAAAATTTCCGAATTTTCATTTTAAATATATCGAACTAAACAATTCCTTGTACAATTCTCATCAGGAAAAATCTGAAAATTTTAAATTTCCCTATCCAGATAACAGCTTCGACAAAGTTTTTTTATTTTCCGTTTTTACGCACATGAAAATCGAAGACATTCAGAATTACTTAAATGAAATAGAAAGAGTTTTAAAAACAGGAGGGAAATGTTTGGCTACTTTTTTCACCTATTCCAATGAGGATTTTGAAAATTTACCCGGTTTGAAATTTCCTTTTAAAAAAGAGGGATACCGACTTTTAGACGAAAAACTTCCGGAAGCAAATATTGCCATAGAAGATGCCAAACTTTTAGAAATGATTGAAAAAAGTGGTTTGAAGAAAACAAATGAAGTGAAAGGCTTTTGGAGAGATTTTTCAAAAAAACATGAAGATGTTAATTTTCAGGATATCATCATTTTAGAAAAAAATAAAAAGTAAAAATAAAGAAAAAATGGCTCAGATTTTAGATGGTTTGGCTTTATCCAAACAAATAAAAGTCGAAATTAAGGAAGAAGTACAGAAAATACTTGCCAAAAAAAGAAGAGCTCCACACTTGGTTGCAATTCTAGTCGGAAATAACGGTGCAAGTAAAGCTTACGTCCACTCCAAAGTAAAAGATTGTGAGGAAGTTGGGTTTACTTCAGGCTTAATAAAATTTCCAAGTACGGTTTCAGAAGCAGAATTATTAGAAAAAATTGATGAGCTCAACAAATCAAAATCAGTTGACGGATTTATTGTTCAGCTTCCTTTACCCAAGCAAATTGATCAGGAAAAAATTATCATGGCTATTGATCCGAGAAAAGATGTGGACGGATTTCATCCGGAAAATTTTGGAAAAATGGCTTTGGAAATGGATTCTTTTTTACCAGCAACACCTTTCGGAATTCTTACTTTATTAGAACGTTATAATATCGAAACTAAAGGAAAACACTGCGTAATTATAGGAAGAAGCCGAATCGTAGGAAAACCGATGAGTATTTTGATGGGAAGAAAAGATTTCCCGGGAAATTCCACCACCACACTTACCCACAGTTATACAAAACACGTGGATGAATTTACCAAAAACGCGGATATTGTAATTACCGCTTTAGGAGATCCTCATTTTTTAAAAGGAGATATGATTAAAGATGGAGCCGTTATTGTAGATGTAGGGATTACAAGAGTGGATGATGATTCTGAAAAAGGATATCATCTTGCAGGCGACGTTGATTTTGAAAGTTGTGCCGAAAAAGCAAGTTGGATAACTCCGGTTCCTGGTGGAGTTGGACCGATGACAAGAGCAATGTTGATGAAAAACACTTTGATTGCTTACAAAACTTCAGTTTATAATGACTAAAGAAGAAAAAGATATTTTATTAAAAGAAGGTAAAATGCTCCCTGTAATGGAGCATTTTTACACTTTACAAGGAGAAGGTGCACATACCGGAAAAGCCGCTTATTTTATTAGATTGGGAGGCTGTGATGTTGGCTGTCATTGGTGCGATGTAAAAGAAAGTTGGGATGCGGAACTTCATCCTGCAATGGATACGATTGAAATTGCTGAAACCGCCGCAAAACTTTGCAAAACCATCGTTTTAACAGGTGGAGAACCTTTGATGTGGAATCTTGAAGTTTTAACATCAAAATTAAAAGAACTGGGGTGCCAAATTCATATTGAAACGTCCGGAGCTTATCCAATGAGCGGACAATTGGACTGGATTACGCTTTCACCAAAGAAAACAGGATTGCCATTAGAAGAAATTTATACAAAAGCGAATGAACTGAAAGTAATCGTTTTCAACAATAACGATTTCAAATTTGCTGAAGAACAAGCCTCAAAAGTTTCGGAAAATTGTAAACTTTACCTGCAAAGCGAATGGAGCAAACGAAACGAAATGTATCCTAAAATTACAGATTTTATTCTAGAAAATCCTAAATGGCAAGCTTCTGTACAAACCCATAAATATTTGAATATTCCTTAATTTATTTTATATTAGCAGTCCTTCATTGGAAATTAAGACTTCATGCAACGACTTCGATTTTCTATTTATTTTAAAGGAATTGCTATCCTTCTTGATCTCATCGTTCTTGCAGCTGTATTTCTTTTCTTTTTTATCATACAAAACCGAGATCTGCAAGTAAAAAATGTAGATTGGGAACAAAATATTTTTTCAATTGTCCTTCTAAGTCTTTTTTGGGTTTTATTGGGCGGAAGATCCAAGCTGTATTCCATTCCAAGAAATTTAACCTATACATTATATTTGGAAAGATTTATAACCCACATGGTTATTTTTCTTTTTGGTATCATTCTTTTAGGAAAAGTAAGCAACAATATTTTCATAAAACAGGAAAGATTAACCTTAGCGTTGATTCTTTTTCTGTCGCTGTTTATTATCAAATCAAGTATATTTTTCATCCTAAAACACATCCGTACTTTAGGTTTAAATTTCCGGAATGTGATGTTTCTAGGAAACACTTCCAACTCTAAAGAAATTCTGAAAAACACCTTTAAAAAAAGGAAAGATTACGGTTTCAAAATTTTTGAATTTCCAGAAAGTGAAGTTTCCGTCGAAAATCTGAAAATGTTTTGGATCGAAAACGGGATTCACAGTTTATACTTTTCTTCAGAAAATTCCGGATTTTCAAAAGATTTGGAAGAACGTATTTTTCATGAAGCAGAAAAACATAAAGTACGTATTGTGTTAGTACCAAGTATCATACAAAATAATTTTTTCGCGTATGATTTAGGTTACATTGAAACACAACCCATCCTTACCCCAAAAAAATTTCCGTTAGATTTTTTTTCAAATTACATACTAAAAAGGATTTTTGATATTCTTTTTTCTCTATTAATTTTAATTTTGGTTTGCAGCTGGTTGTTTCCCATAATCGCCCTTTTAATTAAGCTAAACAGTAAAGGGCCTGTATTTTTTATTCAGAAGCGATATGGTTTCCATGATGAAGTTTTTAATTGTTTCAAATTCAGAACAATGTTTGTGAATGAAGATCACGCCACAAAAACAACCACTGAAAACGATCATCGTATCACGAGTTTAGGGAAATTCCTCAGAAAATCCAGTATGGACGAGCTTCCACAATTTTTAAATGTCTTGTTTGGAAATATGTCTGTGGTTGGACCAAGACCTCACATGTTATTGGTAGATGATTTTTATAAATCCAAAATTGAAAGATATTCATTAAGGAGCAAAGTGAAACCGGGAATTACAGGACTTGCCCAAGTAAATGGACTTCGTGGAGATGAAGAAGATATGAGCATTGCCATGCAAAAAAGAATTCTGGCAGACAGTTTTTATGTAAGAAACTGGAGTGCTGTTTTGGACTTGGTTATTATTTTAAAAACGGTATTTTTGTTAATTTCCGGTGATAAAAATGCTCGTTAAAACCTTATTGTCAGTAATTTCAATTAAAAAGAGTACTTTCGCAATATGATAAAGAAATTTCTTACAGCTTTTGGAGAATATTTTATTCTTTTAGGAAAGGCCATCAGTGCGCCACAGAAAAAAGCTGTTTTTTGGAGAATTTTTATGCGTGAGGTTAATGATCTTGGCGTTAATTCTTTTGGATTGGTCGTTTTTACCTCCATGTTTGTTGGAGCTGTAGTAGCGATTCAGATGTATAATAACTTTAATGCTTCCGATTTTCCTATTCCTACTTCTTTTGTGGGATATGCAACAAAAGCGGTATTGGTTTTAGAATTTTCTCCCACCATTATCAGTCTTATCCTTGCAGGAAAAGTAGGATCCTATATTGCTTCCAGTATTGGCGCCATGCGCGTTTCAGAACAAATTGATGCATTAGATATCATGGGTGTCAATTCTCCCAATTTTTTGATTTTACCCAAAATTTTAGCCTGTGTAATTTTTAACCCACTTTTAATTGCATTAAGTATTGTGGTGGGAATTGGCGGTGGTTTTGTTGCCGGAGAACTTACCGGAAATTGGACACAAGCTGACTTTACCACTGGTGTACAGATGTATATGCCCAATTTGTTTTATTATTATGCTTTTATAAAAACAGTCGTTTTTGCATTTATCATTGCCACTGTACCTTCATTTTTTGGATATTATGTAAAAGGAGGATCTTTGGAAGTAGGACGTGCAAGTACACAAGCTGTTGTTTGGACGATGGTTTTCATCATTATTTCCGAGTTGTTTTTAACCCAAATGATCCTAAGCTAATGATTGAAGTTAAAGATTTAAAGAAGAGTTTTGGTAACGTAGAAGTTTTAAAAGGGATTTCCACCACTTTTGAAACCGGGAAAGTAAACTTAATCATCGGACAAAGTGGTTCAGGAAAAACTGTTTTTCTGAAATCATTATTAAATGTTCATGAACCCACTTCCGGAACAATATTATTCGACGGAAGAGATATTACAAAAATGAGCCGGGATGAAAAACAAACCTTACGCTCAGAAATTGGTACCGTTTTTCAGGGAAGTGCACTGTTTGATTCTTTAACTGTGGAAGAAAATATTACTTTTCCTTTGGATATGTTTACTGATCTTACTTATCGCGAGAAAAAAAGACGCGCGTTTGAAGTGATGGGAAGTGTACATTTGGATAATGCCCAGAAAAAATTTCCTTCAGAAATTTCGGGTGGTATGCAAAAACGGGTAGCTATAGCAAGAGCAATCGTTAACAATCCTAAATATTTATTTTGTGATGAACCCAATTCCGGATTAGATCCTTATACCTCCAATGTCATTGATGATTTAATTGTTGAAATTACCAAAGAATATAATACTACAACGATTATTAATACCCATGATATGAATTCGGTAATGACGATTGGCGAAAAAATTGTGTATCTTAGAAACGGTCTTAAAGAATGGGAAGGTGATAAAAACAATGTAATTACTGCCGGTAATAATAACTTAATTGATTTCGTTTATTCCTCAGAATTGTTCAAAGAATTAAGAGACTATTTTATTGAAAATAATAAAACTTCTATCGATAACATAATAACAAAACCATTAACAGATGACTAAGATTTTCAGCACATTAACTGTTTTATTATCATTAGCGCTTTCAGGGCAAGTTGCTTTTTCTGTAAAAGGAAATTTAATATTTCCAACTTCCTCCGCTTCCTGGAAAAGCATTTCGCAATCTGCTATAACGGCTTATGAAAATTCCGGAAAAAATAACGTCGGATTTAATATAGGTCTATCTGCAAAAATTGATTTGCCATCTGCCTTTTTTATAATGCCGGAATTGTATTATACTACTTTTAAAAACGAAATTACGGATCCAATAACCAATACTTCGGTAGAAGCAAAAAGCAATAGAGCTGATTTGCCCATTCTTGTAGGGTATAAGGTTTGGGGAGATACTGTTGGATTTTTTGCCGGACCTGTAGCAAGCTACAATCTTAGCTCGGAAAATCAATTCAATGATTTTATGGAAAATGTAGAAAATAATTTCACAGTGGGTTATCAATTTGGCGCACAAGTAAAAATAAAAAACTTACTAGTTTCTGCAAGATATGAAGGTGCGTTTTCAGACGATGAACGTAATTTCATTAACAGTAACACCAACCAAACCATTCGTTACGACAACCGTAACAGTTTATTTATGGCAGGTTTAGGTTATCAGTTTTAAAAAAAAGCAGAATTTAAAAATTCTGCTTTTTTTCTTGTTCGTTTATTTCCGCTTCCCGCTTTTGTTTTTCAAAATCGGCCGCTTTTTTCTCCAACTCTAATTTATCTTTTTGAAGCTGTTTAAATTCCCTTCTTTTCTGTTCTTCCTTTATGGCAGAACCTTTACTTACGTAGCCTACCATTCCGCCAAAGATTAAACCCAAACCTATACCTGCCATAATTCCCATCATGTGGGAAAGTTTTAATTGCTCTACACTAAAATCTGTGGTTAGATAAAAAAGAAATGTTGCTACTAACAACAAGATAATTCCAATTAATGTAATACTTCTCATGATTATTAGTTTTAATTAAAAAAACCTTTCCAAATTTATAAAAAATTAGAAAAGGCATTATTAAGATTTATAAAAAACTTTTTTTACATTTTTCCACCAGCAGCTCGGTAATATTGTAAAGCTTGATCCATAAATTTATTCAAACCTGAAATTCTGTTTTCAGGACCAGGATGTGTGGATAAAAATTCTGGCGGTCTTTGTGAATTTGCTGAAGCAGCTTCCATTCTGTTCCAAAAAGGAATTGCTTGTCTAGGGTCATATCCTGCCATACCCATCAAATAAAGTCCCATTTGATCTGCTTCCAATTCTTGTTTTCTTCCGTAAGCCAATAAACCAACTTGTGCACCAATAGGATAAACTTGTTCAAAAATCTGAGCCCATTGTCCGTTAGAAATGGTACTGCCCAAAATAGCACCTCCATATTGTGCAATCATGGTTTGCGAAATTCGCTCATTTCCATGTCCTGCAAGTGCGTGAGAAACTTCATGACCCATAACTACTGCTAAACCTGTTTCATTTTGTGTTATGGGTAATATTCCTGTATATACCGCTACTTTTCCACCAGGCATACACCATGCATTAAGTTGTGGACTTTCCAATAAATTAAATTCCCAATTATAATTTGCTAAATCACCTTCTCTGCCAATACTTTTATAATAATTATTAGCTGCATTTTTAATTCGGACTCCCACATTAGAAACATTTTTCGCTTGAGTAGTTCCACGGATTACTTTAGCTTCAGACAATGCTTTTTTATATTCTGCAGTTGCCATGGATGCAATTTCTGCATCATTAGCTAATTGAATTGATTTTCTTCCTGTAATTGGATTTGTAGTACAGGATGTCATGGATAATGCAAAAACTCCAATCGTTAAAAAATGAGTAATTTTCATAATAGTGTTTATATTAATTAGAAAAAAATAAACAATTATTATTCCAAAGGATTTTGGATGAGAGTTTTGCATAAAATTTGTTATCAATTTATAATTAATTCCTAAAATAATGAAAAAATTACTGTTTATAATGCTCTCAATTTTGATCATGCAAAGTTGTAATTCACAAGCCTATTTGGACAAAAATACCTTGAAAACTATTGTTAATAATAATGAATTTACCTTCGTTGCACAAAGAGCAATTCCTACGAATTATGATGTTATTAATATCATGAATTCCATTCCAAATTCTACAAGTTCTCGAATTTTGAATTTAGATGCCGGTTATGATGTTGTAATAAAAAATAAAGAACTTACAGCAACGTTACCTTATTTTGGAAGATCTTTTAGTGGAACACAAAACCCTAATGATGCTGGTTTAAGATTTGTTTCAAAAGATTATACCATTACAAAAAAAGAAGGAAAAAAAGGAAAAATTATTTTAACGATTTCACCAAACGATGTCAGCAAAGTAAATGCCTTACATTTTGAAATTCACGAAAACGGAAGAGCTTATCTTTCAGTAGATTCACGAGACAGACAACCCATTTCTTTTGATGGTTATATTTCAAAAAATTATAAATAATTTTTTATTTTTATTTTTTATCTTTAGCATAAAATTTTTTATGAAAAATATAGTTCTCACATTTGCTGTGTTACTTTTTACAACATTCCCTTTTTTTTCTCAGGATAATATTTCAAGCAATGAGGGTAGGGATTTACTTATAAAAGAAAATTTTGATTTCAGTATTACTAGATTCGATTCTAGTACCAAAATTTATCAAGATGGTATTAGGAATTATGATATTGATTATGGATATTACGTAAAAGTAAACGAAGAAAAATTTTACGCAAACATCCCATTAATTTTAAAAAATAGTGGTGCCCTGCAATCTAAAAGAAGTTACTCATATTCTGAAAACACTAGAGATTATGGCAAATATCGCAGCAATTTTAACAATAACATCAACAAAAGTTATTTGTCATTGCATAACTCTGTAAACCGGTATGAAAGTCCGAATAGTTTGAGGTTCGAAAGCGTAAATTTTACAGTAGAAAAAACAGAAGTAAAAAATGATGGTTATGTTTTGACCTATCATTTGAAAGATGTAAAGAATTACGAAAAAGTTGAGTTTAAGATCAAAAATGATGAAGTTTCTACAGTCACTTTTTTTCAAAAAGGAAAAAAACAAAACAAATTAACCTTTGAAGGTTTTATCGAAAATAGTAAAATTGCCTTAAATTAAATTTTAAGCAGATTATCAACAAATAATTTAGCTTCCGAACTTGGATTTTCTTTCAGTTCGGAAGCATTTTTTTTATGTTCTTCAAATGAATTTTCAGCATTTTTATCGGATTTTGTTCTCTGAAGAATATATTCCTGAACCCAGAACTCGAAGCGCTTTTCAGCTTGCTGTTTTCGAACTTCTAAAAATCGTCCCGTTTCATTTTTTAAATTAATAAAATCTTGAATTTTTTCAAAAACATCGTCCAATCCTTCATTATTCAAAGCCGAACCAAATAAAACAGGAACTTTCCAATCTTTTTCTTTGGGATGCATAAAATGCAAAGCTCTCAATAATTCCTGCCTTGTAGATTTGGCTTTTTGCAGATTTTCTTCATCAACTTTATTGATAAAAACAAGGTCTACCATTTCCATAACGCCCCGTTTTATGCCTTGAAGTTCATCACCACCACCAATAATTTTCAAAAAAAGAAAAACATCAGAAATATCATTTACTAAAACCTCGCTTTGTCCAACACCAACAGTTTCTATTAAAATATAATCGTAACCTGCAGCTTCACAAACCAACATCGTTTCAAAAGTTGAATTCGCAATTCCACCCAAAAATCCTGAACTTGGAGAAGGACGAATAAAAGCATTTTCTTCTTTAGCCAATTCTTCCATTCTGGTTTTATCGCCCAAAATACTTCCTTTATTGATAGATGAGCTTGGATCAATGGCTAAAACAGCCACTTTTTTACCGTTTTTGATGGCTAATTTTCCAAAATTTTCGATGAATGTAGATTTTCCAGCGCCGGGAACTCCGGTAATTCCTACACGAATAGAGTTTCCTGTAAAAGGCATTAGTTCTTTTAGAAGATCTTCTGCAATTTCCCGATGTTCCGGTTTTTTACTTTCGATTAATGTAATGGCTTTTCCGAGCAATCTTTTATCGCCAGATTTTACACCATTTATCAATTCTTGTTTTGAAATATTCATCAAAACAAAAATAGGTATAAATATTGTTGCAGAAAATTTTAAATTTGATTCACAAATAAGAAAAAACTATGAAAAAACTATTTTTTTTACCAGCTGTTGCCGCAATTTTTTTGATTTCGTGTAAATCTACCAGCAGTTCAACCGCTGCTAATGACAAGGTTGTAGGAACTTCTCCTGCTTTTACAGGAAAAGCTAAACTTACCGAATCGATGATTGCTGCAGGAAAAACAACTTTCGAAAATTCTTGTGCAAGATGTCACGATTTGCCAAATCCTGCGGATCACAATGATGAAGCTTGGGTTGGAATTATGAATGCTATGGCTCCAAAAGCAAAACTAAACAAGGAACAAAGTGAAAGTGTTTACAACTACGTAACTTTCAAAAATTAGAAAAAAGCTCTGAATTTTTCAGAGCTTTTTTATTTCAAAGAAATTCCCAAACCTGGCTTTTCGGATAAAAAAACTTTTCCGTTTTCGACAAAACTTCCTTCGGCATAATCGTTAGAAACAAGGTTTGCGCCGTCCAAATCGACAAAATCGCAAAGTGGCGCAATCGCAATTCCGGCAGAAATTCCGACGCTGGATTCGGTCATGCAACCAATCATAATTTTGTATCCAAAATCTTTGGCTTTTTTGATGATTTCCAAAGCGGGAGTTAATCCACCACATTTCATTAATTTTATATTAATGGAATTGTAATGTGGTTTTAGTTTTTCTAAATAGTTTAAATTCTGAAAATCTTCATCCGCCATCCAATTGACATTCAGCGTTTTATTTAAAATTTTGAAATCGCCGATTGGTTTAGGTTGTTCCACATATAAAAGTTGTTTGGAAATTTCCTGATTTTGCAAAAATTTGCAACCTTCATCGGAGAAACTGGTATTGGCGTCCAAAGCGATTTGTTTTCCTGTTTCTAACAATTTCTGAATGCTTTCAAAGTTGAAACCGTTGCATTTTACTTTAAAACGATTCCATTCACTTTGTTGGATTTTCTGGATTTGTTCCTCAATTTCTGCAATGGAAATCGTGAATGTACTTACCGGAATTTTTTGATTATCAATATTATTTAATTCAGCAAAAGATTTATTTTCAATTTTTCCGTATAAATCCCAATAAGCGCAATCGAGCGCAGAAAGGAGAAAACTATTTAACTCAAATTGCAGTAAAAAATCAAAAAAATCTCGTGGATGAATAATGTCTTGCTCTTCAATTTTGGGTTGAATTTCATTTAATTTTTCTACAAATTCATCCAAATGAATTCCATAATAATTGATTTCCACACATTCTCCATAACCTTGAAAATCTTGATCAGAAATTGTTATTAAAAGTGAGTTGCGGAAATCGTAATTTCCGTAAGAAATTGAGAATGTTTCTTTCAGTTTTAACTGTTTTTTTTGCCAATTGAGTTTCATCGAATAAATATAAAAAAGGAAACCTTATTTGGTTTCCTTTAATTTTTAGCTTAAAAATTTATCCAAAATTTCACAAGCCGATTTCGGCAAATTGGTTCCTGGTCCGAAAATAAAATCCGCCCCGTTTTTGTAGAGATAATCATAATCCTGTTGCGGAATTACACCTCCCACAACTATCGTAATATCATCAGCTCCAAGTTTTTTTAATTCTTCAACCACTTGCGGAACCAAAGTTTTGTGACCTGCAGCCAATGAAGAAATCCCGAGAATATGGATGTCATTTTCCACCGCTTGTTTTGCCACTTCTTCCGGCGTTTGGAAAAGCGGAGCAACATCCACATCAAATCCCATATCTGCAAAAGCTGTTGCGACTACTTTTGCACCACGATCATGACCGTCTTGTCCCATTTTTGCAACCATAATTCTTGGTCTTCGTCCTTCTTCGTCTTCAAATTTTTGAGTTAAAGAAACGGCTTTTTCAAAAAATTCGTTTTTGCTGGCATTCATGGCGTAAACTCCTGAAATGGTTTTAATATTAGCTTTGTATCTTCCGAAACTTTCTTCCATGGCGTCACTCATTTCGCCCAAAGTTACCCTTCTTCTTGCGGCTTCAATACACAAAGTGAGAAGGTTTCCTTCTTCAGTTTTTGCGCAGTTTCGGATTTTGTTGAGAATTTCTTCAACTTTTTCGGAATTTCGATCAGATTTTATTTTTTCTAAACGCTCAATCTGTTTTTTACGAACTTCCGTGTTATCAATATCCAAAATTTCCAATTCCATTTGCTTAAGATTGGATTTGAATGAATTTACCCCGATAATAAATTCTTCTCCACTATCAATTTTTGCTTGTTTTTTTGCGGCGGCTTCTTCAATCCTCATTTTCGGAATTCCGGCTTCAATGGCTTTCGTCATTCCGCCTTCTTTTTCCACCTCATCAATGAATTTCATGGCTTCTTCAATCATTTGTTGCGTCAAAGATTCCACGAGATGACTTCCTCCCATTGGATCGACCACATCACAAATTCCAGATTCCTGTTGCAAAATAATTTGAGTATTTCTCGCAATTTTTGCGGAATAATCGGTCGGTAAAGCAATAGCTTCGTCCAAAGCATTGGTGTGTAGAGATTGTGTTCCACCCAAAGCTGAAGACAAAGCTTCTATAGCAGTTCTGGTGATATTATTAAACGGTTCTTGCTCCGTCAAACTCCATCCTGAAGTTTGGGAATGCGTTCTTAAAGCCAAAGATTTTGGATTTTGAGGATTGAATTGCTTCAATAAATTCGCCCAAATATATCTTGCGGCTCTCATTTTCGCAATTTCCATAAAATGGTTCATTCCGATTGCCCAAAAAAAGGATAGTCTTGGTGCAAAATCGTCGATGTTCATTCCGGCTTTTATTCCGGTTCTTACATATTCCAAACCATCTGCTAAAGTGTAAGCCATTTCCAAAACAGGTGTCGCTCCTGCTTCTTGCATGTGATATCCTGAAATGGAAATTGAGTTAAATTTGGGAATACTTTGCGAAGTATATTCGAAAATATCCGCAATAATTTTCATCGAAGGTTTCGGTGGATAAATGTAAGTATTCCGCACCATGAATTCTTTCAAAATATCATTTTGGATCGTCCCTGAAAGTTGATTTTGTGAAACACCTTGTTCTTCAGCAGCGACAATATAAAAAGCCAAAATCGGCAAAACTGCACCGTTCATCGTCATGGAAACCGAAATTTCACCAAGTGGAATTTGATCGAATAAAATTTTCATATCTTCCACAGAATCAATAGCAACGCCAGCTTTTCCAACATCACCAACAACCCGTGGATGATCAGAATCGTAACCACGATGCGTGGCTAAATCGAAAGCTACGGAAAGTCCTTTTTGTCCGGCTGCAAGATTTCTTCGGTAAAATGCGTTGGATTCTTCAGCAGTGGAAAATCCGGCATATTGACGAATAGTCCAGGGTTTTTGTACATACATGGTAGAATAGGGACCTCGCAAATAAGGCGCTATACCTGCACTTCCATCTTTAATATTTTGGTCTTTAATATCTTTTTCCGTGTAAGAAGATTTCATTTCCAATCCGTCTTTTTCAAAAAAGTAAGGCAATTTTTCGTCGAAATTTATGGTGAAATCCGGATGTTGATTTTTTATTTTCTGTCGCATGGAAGAGTTTTGAAGTGAGTAAAATTACGAAAATTTACGCTGTTGAAAAACTATGAATTTATCATAAAAAAACCTCACTTGATGTGAGGAGTTATTTCATATAAAAATTCAAAATTTCTATTTATCTGCAGCTTCTTTAACGTTATTCGCTCCTTTTTCCACAGCACCTGCAACATCGGAGGTTACTTCTTTAGCTCCTTCTTTTACTTCGTTTGCTCCTTTCTTAATGGCTTGTCCTGCGTCTTTCAGTGCTTCTTTTGTTTTGTCGGCTGCATTTTCTGTAGCTTCTTTCACATTTTCAGCGGCAGAATCCATCTTTTCATTATCAAAACCTAAAGTTTCTTTTGTCACTGTTGTTCCATCGTCTTCAATTTTGGTTTCGGTTTTTTTTGCACAGGATGAAATGGAGAAAATTGAAATGGCACTGATGATTAAAATATTCTTTTTCATATTTTTAATTTTTTCTGTTATAGATTCTTAGGTAATTATTTTTTGTATTTAATGGTGCATCCAATAGCAGCGGTTCTACTGGTTTTTATATCTTCATCTTTTAAAAGAGAATTCAAAGCATCTTGAGCATAATATTCTGAAACATCATTGGGATTTTCGTAATTGTTATCTATTGCACCAATATATTTCACAATATTTTTACCGTTTTCTTTTTTCAAAATGAAAATATGAGGTGTTTTTGTAGCTCCATATTGAGGATGAATTTTTTGACCTTCATCTATTAAATACGGGAAAGTAAAGTCTTTTTCTTCAGCTCTTTTTTGCATCATTTCGAAACTGTCCTTTGGCTGAGCCGCAGGATCATTGGGCTGAATTGCAATTACAGGATAACCGAGATTTTTGTATCTTTTATCGAGCTCAATAATTCTGTCCTGATATTTTATTGCGTAAGGACAGCTGTTGCAGGTGAAAACGACAATAAAGCCTTTAGCTTTTTTGAAATCAGAAAGAGAAACCATTTTTCCGTCCACATTTTTCAGTTTGAAATCTGTGGCAACATCGCCAATTTCGTAACCTTTTCTGACGGTATTTTGTGCTGAAACTATTCCAGAAATGCAAAAAGAAATTAGAACCAGAAGCATCGTTTTAATATTTTTCATATTGAAATGGATTAAATTATTGTAAGTATTTTGTGACATGTTCCTCCAGCTGGTTTAAACTCATTTCCCCATTGTGAAAAACTATTTTTTGATGATTTTGATAGAAAATAGTCACAGGAATTTCCCCACTCCAGTTTTCTTCAAATCTTGGGATCCAAGTATTCATTCTTTTGATATCATCCAAAATTACTACTTCAGCAGTAAGATTTTTCTCTTTAATGAATTTCTTGACTCTTTCTATATCTTTTGGGCGATCTAATGATACCAAAAGCATTTTGAAATCTGGGTTACTTTTATATTTTTCATTAACTTCCATAAATTCTGGAAGCTCTTTTACACATGGTGCACAAGTAGTTGACCAAAAATTGACAACCGTAAGTTTAGCTTCTTGGTTTTCTATTTTCTTTTCTAAATCTTCATATTTCAGAAAAGAAATTTCGTTTTCTTGTCCAAAAATTGAAATCGAAAAAAGTAATATTAAAATTTTGAAAACGTTTTTCATGCTTAAAAATAATAATTAATATTGAAACGAAAAAAGTGCCATTTCTGACACTTTTAATTTATTGATTTTGAGAAAAAATTTAATAATTTTCTTCCTCGCCTTTCATCTTTTCAGCATTTTCCGCCATAATCACTGCATCGACCATCTCCTGAATATCACCATTCATATAAGCATCCAAATTGTAAATCGATTTATTAATTCGATGATCCGTAACACGACCTTGTGGATAATTGTAGGTTTTAATTTTAGCAGAACGGTCTCCGGTAGAAACCATGGTTTTTCTTTGCGCTGCAATATCCCCAACAACTTCCTGTAATTTAATGTCATACAACTTTGCACGAAGCATTTCCATCGCCAATTCCCGGTTTGCTAATTGAGAACGTGCTTGTTGACAAACCACGACAATTCCCGAAGGTTTATGCGTTAGCTGAACTTTCGTTTCAACCTTGTTTACGTTTTGCCCACCAGCTCCTCCGGAACGCGAAGTCTGCATTTCGATATCTGCAGGATTTATTTCTACATCCACTTCTTCAGCTTCGGGAAGAACCGCAATTGTAATAGCAGAAGTATGAACACGACCTTGAGATTCCGTTTCAGGGACACGCTGCACCCTGTGAACTCCGGATTCAAATTTCATAATTCCATATACCCCTTCACCTTCAACTTTCATGACCAATTCTTTGTAACCTTTTGAAGCTTCGCTGGAATCGGTAACTTCGTGTCTCCATCCTTTGGCTTTAAAATACATGGTGTACATTCTGTACATATCTTCCACAAAAATGGCGGCTTCATCACCTCCAGTTCCCGAACGTAATTCTACAATTACGTTTTTATCATCTGCAGGATCTTTAGGGATAAGTAAAACTTTTAAATCTTCTTCAAAAGCAGGAATTTTTTCCTGAGCTTCCAATTTTTCCATTTTGGCTAAATCCACCAAGTCTTTATCGGAACCATCCGCAATAATCTCATCAGATTCTTCTATGGTATCTAAAGCAGATTTATATTCATCATAAACTTTAACAATTTTCCCCAAGTCACTGTACTCTTTGTTCAACTGTCCGTATTTCTTTTGGTCGGAAATTACATCAGGTTGAATGATCAAATCAGCAACTTCGTTATAACGCTGCTTTATTGCTTCCAATTTTGGGATGAGAGACTTTGCCATTGTAGAAATTTTGTGGGTGCAAAGATAGCGATTTTTGTTTTTTGAATCTTCAAAGATCTAATAACTAAAAAATCAGCTCCTTTGGGAAGCTGAATTCAATATATTGTTTTGCTTTGATATTACCTTTCTCAAATTCAGGGAGAAAAGCAATGACATCAAATTAATGATGACCGTGGTCGTCGTGATGATGCAGGAAAGGACCCTGTCCTTTTGGATTACTGTAAATTACTTCTGCACCTTGTTCTACTATCGTTTTTCTTCGGATATCTTCAGGATCGAAAGGCTTTGTTTTTCCAAAATATTCTGCAAGACCTTCAGAAAGCCACATTGGAATAACGACACCAAAAAACATAAATATACACCAAAACCCAATAAGGAACATTACTAAAAAGAAACAGAACCATAAAAATTGGTAACCCGGCCAAAATGAAGATAAGATTAAAAGCATATTTCAGATTTTCAGCAAAAATAAACTATTTTTTCAATTTTCACAAATGGATTGCTTTGAAATTTATCATTTGTTCAGCCAATGGGAATTTAGTAAATTCGTGCTCATTAAAATTCATAAAAATGAACTACAGAATCGAAAAAGACACCATGGGTGAAGTGCAGGTTCCTGCGGATAAATTTTGGGGAGCGCAAACCGAAAGATCAAGAAATAATTTCAAAATTGGTCCGGAAAGTTCGATGCCAAAAGAAATTATTGAAGCTTTTGCCATCCTGAAAAAAGCTGCCGCTTTTACCAATTGTGAGTTAGGTGTACTTTCTGAAGAAAAAAGAGATCAAATTGCAAAAGTTTGCGACGAGATTTCTGAAGGTAAATTAGACGACCAATTTCCGTTGGTAATTTGGCAAACCGGTTCCGGAACACAATCCAACATGAATGTAAATGAAGTAATTTCCAATAAAGCACATGTAAATTCTGGAGGAAAATTAGGAGAAAAATCTGAAATTCATCCGAATGACGATGTTAACAAATCGCAATCTTCCAACGACACTTTTCCAACTGCAATGCATATTTCTGCTTATAAAAAAGTGGTGGAAACAACAATTCCTGCATTGGAAAAGTTACGAAACACTTTAAAAGATAAATCGGAAGAGTTTTCAAAAATTGTAAAAATTGGAAGAACGCATTTGATGGATGCCACACCTTTAACATTGGGACAAGAATTTTCTGGTTATGTAGCTCAATTAAATTATGGTTTAAAAGCTTTAAAAAATACACTTCCGCATCTTGCTGAATTGGCTTTGGGCGGAACTGCGGTAGGAACCGGCCTTAATACTCCAAAAGGCTACGATGTTTTAGTGGCAAAATATATTTCGGATTTTACTGAACTTCCTTTTGTAACCGCTGAAAATAAATTTGAAGCTTTGGCAGCGCACGATGCCATTGTGGAATCTCACGGTGCGCTAAAACAAATTGCTGTTTCTTTATATAAAATTGCGCAGGATATTCGTTTGTTGGCATCAGGACCGAGAAGTGGAATTGGCGAGATTTTAATTCCTGAAAACGAACCAGGTTCTTCCATAATGCCCGGAAAAGTAAATCCTACCCAAAATGAAGCGATGACGATGGTTTGCGCGCAAGTTTTAGGAAATGATACTACGATTTCTTTTTCTGGAACGCAAGGAAATTATGAGTTGAATGTTTTCAAACCGGTTATGGCTTACAATTTTTTACAATCAGCCCAATTAATTGCGGATGCCTGTATTTCTTTCAACGATCATTGTGCCGTAGGAATTGAAGCCAATGAACCGAGAATCAAAGAATTAGTAGACAAATCTTTGATGTTGGTTACCGCTCTTAACACGCATATTGGTTACGAAAATGCTGCAAAAATTGCAAAAACTGCTCATAAAAATGGAACGACATTGAAAGAAGAAGCGATTAATCTTGGTTTGGTAACGGCAGAACAATTTGATGCATGGGTAAAACCTGAAGATATGGTATAATTTAGATTTTCAGAATCAAGAATCAAGATTTAAAAATCCCGAAAAGTTCCGGGATTTTTTGTTTTTAAATTTTATAATTCCATCGGCGAAACCTGTTCTGCAAAGAAATTTTCCAATTCTCTTAACGTTTCGGGATTGGTTTTGATGTCTTTGATGACTTCCCCTTTATTCAACACGACAATTCGGTTGCAGACTTCTGTAGTGTGGGACAAATCGTGACTTGAAATAAGAAATGTTACATTGGAATCTTGAGACCAAACACGGATTAAATTCTTCAATTTTATTTGCGTTGAAGGATCCAAATTGGCAAAAGGTTCATCCAAAACAATCATTTCCGGTTTTCCGATTAATGCTCCTACGATACCTACTTTTTTCTGATTTCCTTTGGATAAATCTCGGATATATTTTTTGGCATTTAAAATTTCTCCATTGAAAAAATCGTTAAATTGTTTTAAAAATTCGTCCACGGTTGCTTTGTTTTGTCCACGCAATTCACCTAAGAAATAAAAATATTCTTCCGGAGTTAAATAACCTATTAAAAATGACTCATCAATAAATGCTGAAACTTTGTTTTTCCAAACTTCGGATTCATTTACCTTGATTTGATCTATGGATATTGATCCTGAACTGGGCTCTATTAAATCCAGTAAACAGCTAAAAAGCGTGGTTTTTCCTGCGCCGTTATTTCCCACCAAACCGAATGTTTCACCTTTTGGAATTTCCAGATGTTCAATATTAAGCACTTTTTTTTCTCCGTAAATTTTTGAAATATTTTGTACTGAAATCATTTTTTCTAATTTTTAATTTATGATTCTTTAAAGGCTTTTAAAGTGGAATATTTTTCAGATTTATAAACTTTTACAATCCTATCGAAAATTTTATCCCGAAGCAGAAAACCTATAAGTCCTAGTAAACCAATTGCCGCAACTGCAGGAAACATTCCGAAAAAATATTTTACCACAGCAAAGACCGCCATTGGAACGAGCATTTGAGGAATCATCATTAAAAATGTCCTTAAATTAAAAGCATTTTTTCCGCCTCCAAAACTTTTTGCTGCGGTATTCAAATCAATGGATTGTTTATTGTAAGCTCCAGCTAATAAAGTGAAATAGGCATTTGCACCGATATTGTACAATCCACCTGCAAAAATCACAAAATATAATTCCCAACTAATAAATACATAGAAAAGTGCCAAAACCATAGAAACTGCGGTTGCTAAAACAACGAGCGTCCATTTTGCTTTCAAATACTGTTTGTAGGGAACATTTTGCGTCATCATTAATGGATAATAAGAACTATCCCAAGAAGGAACCCTTTGTCCGAACATAAACATAAAACCACCCGTAACGAAAATTCCCGTGAAAAACCGCATAAAATCCGAACTGTAAACATCCATTTGTGAAAGCAAACCGTAGAAAAGAAACATGATCCCTCCTATTGCTGCAGATTTTGCCGCTTTACTTCTTTTCAGTAACCGGATGTCATTGTTTATGAAAGTTCCTGTAACTCCAAATTTGTTCAGAAATTCTATATTTTCGGTTTTGCCTTCTGCTTTTTCAGTTTCTAAACCTTTATCCAAATAAAATCTTTCCGTAAATGTTTTATAGACAAAATAAGCGAGAATAGAGGTTAAAACAACAGGAATTAAAAAAGCACCTGGAACCGCATAAAAAGAATAAAAAATCTTTTCGGAAATTTCTGAAATTCTGATAATATTAAAATATTCCAATCCGCCCAAAGCTGCAAAAACTACACACACCGACACTACAACAGCTGTTTTTCCGTTCAGTAAAATATTCAGAAAATTGGAGAAATAAAACGTAAATAAAATCCCAATTGAAAACATCAAAACTCCCAAAACCGAATAATCATTTAAAATTAAGCTAATGGCAAAAGGAATCAGAAAAAGCAAATATCCCCAATTGAAAAAATGGGTAAAGGTTTTAATAATGGAATATTGAATCAGCTTGTGTTTGGTAATATTTTGCACCAACAGTGGTTTCAGATTTTGTGTTGGCATCTGCTGCAAAAAATATCGAATTAACAAATCCAAAATCCAATAATAAATAAAATACCGACTGAAAAATTTTAGGGAATCCTGATGAAATTCTTCATTTACAAGATAATGAAATCCCAATCCCAAAACCACAAAAATTACAGAAAAATAAGCCATCATGAAAAACATGAGGATTTTCATCGCCAAGTTGGCGCCAAACTGAGGATTTCTGAAAAAACTTTTGATTTCGAGACGAAGTAGCTTTACAAACATGGGAAAGTTTTGAAATAAGTATCAAAAGTAAACAAAATGTTACAAAATATTTATTTCATCAACTCTTCTGCTTGTTGCAGTGCAGCTTCTGTAATTTTGGAACCAGAAAGCAACTGGGCAATTTCCTGAATTTTTTCTGATGCATTCAGGGCGATAATATTGGATTGCGTTTTTCCTGAAATTTCCTTTTTTACCACTTTATAATTTTTGTCACCTTTTGCGGCTACTTGTGCTAAATGCGTAATCACAATAAGTTGTCTGTTTTTGGACATTTCCCGCATCACATTTCCTATTTCTTCCGCCACTTTTCCGGAAACCCCCGTATCTATTTCATCCAAAATTAAAGTGGGAAGTTGTGAATTTTCTGCCATAATTTTTTTTACCGCCAACATCACGCGACTTCTTTCTCCACCGGAAATAGCTGTTTGAATTGGCTTTAAAGGAAATCCAGAATTGGCCTGAAACAAAATATCAACATTTTCTTTCCCGAAATTGGTAAAAGCTTTGCTCTCCGTTAACTGAACTTCAATTTTTGCTTTCTCCAAGCCCAATTGTTTCAATAATTTTTCTATGTTTTTGGTGAAAACTGGGATGCTTTTTTTTCGGTTTGATGATAGTTTTGCTGAAAATCTTATTAATAAATCGGTGGATTTTTCCATTTTTTTTTCAGCTTCTGCGATATTATTTTCGATTTCTAAAAAGCTGTTTTGTTCATTAGAAATTTCGTTTCTAATGCGGAGAAGTTCTGCAACAGAATTTACCTGATGCTTTAAAAAAAGTGCATTTATTTTATTTACTTTCTCATTCAGATCCGATAAAACTTTAGGATTAATTTCAATTTTTTCGGCTTCATTCTGAAGTTCAAACACCAAATCTTTCAGTTCCAAAAACTGACTTTCAAACCTCTCACTAATGGCGGAGAAATGATGGGAAAGTTCTGCAGTTTTTGCCAATTTTGAACGTATTTCAACCAAGTTGTCCAAAACACCAACCTCATCCTGATCAAATCTTCCTAAAACTTGTCCCAAGTTTTCCGAAATGCTTTCTGCATTTTCATGCATGGAAAGCTGATCTTGTAATTCCTGTAGGTCTAAATCATCCAATTGAGCTTCATTAAGTTCTGCTAAAAGAAAACTTTTATAATCTGTTTCTTTTTTTCCTTCAGACAAACGGTTTTTTAACTGTTGAATTTCTGTTTCTAATTTTCTGGAGTTCTGAAATTCAGATTGAAATTCTGAAATTAAATTTTTATTTTCAGAGAGTCCGTCAATAATTTTGAACTGGTATTCTTCCTTGAAAAGATTGGAAGTTTCAAATTGTGAATGGATATCGATAAGTTTCTCGGACAAATTTTTCAGAACATCCAAAGTTGCCGGAACATCATTAATAAAAGCTCTGGATTTTCCGTTGCTTAAAATTTCACGGCGGATAATGGTTTGATTTTCAAAATCTAAATCATTTTCTTCAAAGAATTTTTGAAAACTTTCATTCAAAGAAAATTCAGCTTCTACCACCGATTTGTTCTCAGAATTTTGGATGGATTTTACGTCGGCTCTTTCTCCTAAAATTAATCGTAAAGCCCCTAAAATAATCGATTTTCCGGCACCTGTTTCTCCTGTGATGACTTGAAGTCCGTCCTGAAGATCCAATTCCAATGAATCAATAAGCGCAAAATTCTGTATAAAAATCCGGTTCAGCATAATAAAAAAACTTTAAGCAAAAGCCTAAAGTTTTACAAAAATATTGGTTAAAAATCTATTGTACAAATTATCACTTCCACTTGTTCCATTTACTTTCTGTATTTTTTGGCGAAAGCAAAATCATCAACTGTTTTAGATCGTTCATATTAACCGATCCGTTGTTGTTGGAATCAAAAATATTAAAAATTTCCTGCACTTTAGAATCTAAAAAAAGATTGATGGCGTAGTTCTGCTGGAAAGTATTTTCATAGGTTTTCAAACTCATTAAAGCATCTGCAATAATTTTTTTTGGTGCGTTTTGATCCTGATTGAAAAGATTGTCCAAACCTGCTCTGTGATAGGAATAAGATGCCGCACGAAGTTTCGTAAGATTAGGATTAATAATTCCGTCAATTAACGAACCTCGGCTTCTTGGTCCTTCCACGACAGACCAGCCGTCATAACCTCTGTTCATCGAATTTTGTGAAATTTGCTGCGCTTTCAAAAACCACTGTTGTCCTCCCATGGATTGAAAACTGTCTGCATCATAACCCAAAACCAGATACACATAAAAACTAATAACATCAATTAAATTCTTCCCCGAAAATTGTCTTTCATTGAAAATTAAATTTTCATTTTCCAAATATTCAAAGGTAAATTTGGTGTCGTTCAAATTCACCAAAGGAGATTCGTAAGTAGAATTAAAAACCGGACGGACTGCCTGAACTACGATACTTCCGCTGTATTTATTTCCTTCTTTACCAGAGATAATAATAGCAAAATTGGATTTTACTTTTTCGAAATTTTGGAGTTTTTTTCCGGTCCAGCTTGTATTATTGATAAAATCGCGAAGATTTTTTTCCAAAGTTTTATAAACTTGCTGGTTACTTCCCGCCATTTGCTGGGCATTTACCGTAACATTTGCCAAAAGCTCCTGCGCAAAGGAAAAATGAGCAAATAAAATCAGCAAAAAAGTATAAAGTATTTTCTTCATTTAAACGTAAAATATGAGAACGGAAATTTAGAAAAATTATTTCAGAATTTTTTCCTCTACAAAATCCAAAATATCTTTTGCGACATCGTCTTTAGATTTCAAATGAAATTCTTTTTGTTCCGTTTTAGTTAGAATTTTTATTTTGTTGGTATCGTTTTTAAAACCGGCTCCTTCATCACGAAGAGAGTTTAGAACGATCATATCCAAATTTTTCTTTTCGAGTTTTCCTTTGGCGTTTTCTTCTTCATTTTGAGTTTCCAAGGCAAAACCAACCAAAAACTGATTTCTTTTTTGCGCTCCCATTGTTTTTAGAATATCTGGATTTTTCACCAATTCAAGGGTCAAATTTTCATCATTTTTTTTGATCTTTTCTTTGGCAATTTCTTTGGGCGCATAATCTGCAACTGCTGCACTTGCAATGGCAATATCTACCTTTTCGTAAAATTTGAAAACCGTTTCAAACATCTCTTTGGCAGAAGTAACCCGATGAATTTCAATTCCTGAAAAATCTGCTTTCTGTGAACTTGGTCCGGAAATCAAAATAACCTTTGCTCCACGTTTTGCGGCTTCTTCAGCTAATGAGAATCCCATTTTTCCGGAAGAATGATTTCCTATAAATCGTACAGGATCAATGGCTTCATAGGTTGGACCAGCCGTAATTAAAACGGTTTTTCCCGTTAAATTTTTAGAAATTTTTGAATTTGAAAAATAATCTTCAATGATTTTCAAAATGGTTTCAGGTTCAGCCATTCTTCCTTGCCCAACAAGTCCGCTTGCTAATTCGCCTTCTTCTGCAGGAATAATGATATGTCCAAAATCTTCAGCCATTTCCAAATTTTGTTTTGTGGAAGGATGAGCATACATATCCAAATCCATTGCTGGAGCAATAAAAACCGGACATTTTGCAGACATATAAGTCGCAATCACCAAATTATCGCAAATTCCGTAAATCATTTTAGCCAAAGTATTTGCTGTACAAGGAGCAACAAGAATAACATCCGCCCAAAGCGCGAGTTCAACATGAGAATTCCAAGTTCCGTTTTCTCCATAAAATTCTGAAAAAACCGGTTTTTTGGAAAGCGTAGAAAGTGTTAGCGGCGAAACAAAATCTTTTGCTGAAGGAGTTAAAATCACCTGAACTTCGGCTTCTTTTTTTATAAAATCGCGAACCAAAGAATTTACTTTGTACGCAGCAATTCCACCGGTAACGGCGATCAATATTTTTTTGTTTTCCAAGCTCATTCTTTTACTAATTACTTCACGAATTTAGCAAAAAAAGCCACAAAAGTTGTTTTTTGTGGCTTTATATTATAAAGAATTTTGTTATTTTTCTTCTGTTTTTCTGAAGTAAATATCGTCTTCCATAAACTCCTGAATGGCGATAGAAGTTGGTTTCGGAAGTTTTTCGTAATGTTTAGAGATTTCAATTTGTTCTCTGTTTTCGAAAACCTCTTCCAAAGTAGAGTTATGCACTGCAAATTCATCTAATTTACCATGCAGTTCGCTACGGATTTCAGCATTTATTTGTTCTGCTCTTTTACCCATAATAACGATGGCTTCGTAGATAGAACCTACTTTTTCTTCAATCTTATCTTTGTCGTATGTAATCGTGTTTAGTTCCGCTTTAGAATCTTTTACGCTCATTTTCAGTGAGTTTTTTTTAAAATTAAGATGCAAATATACTAATTATCTTTGGATTTTGAAAGTTGCAGCTGGTGGAGGTGTTGCAATGGTAGCACTGTCTCTTTGGATTTGCATTGCTTTTTTCTCCGCGGCATCCTGTTCCTGCATTTGTGTTTGCACTTTATTATTGGCTGACATTTTTTCTTCTTCTACTTTTTGTTTCGCTGTAAGTACTGCTTTTCTTGCTTCTTCCTGTTTTTGCAAAACGACAAAATTTTCTTTTTCTCTCATCAATTTAGTGCGGTAATCTGCGGCATCTTTTGCATAATTTGTTCCCGGAAGTTCTTTTTCCAATTGTTTAGAAAAAGCAATGGCGTTATCCAATCTTTCTTCTTTTAAACTGTATAAGGAATTCATTGCCAATTCGTATTTAGATTTCATTTGGTAACCATAAATCTGTGGACGAAGTTTGGTGGAAGGAAAATCATTCAAAACATTATCAAAAGCAACCACAGCAGCTTTATATTCTGCCATTTTTACATATTGTTTTGCGTTTTCGTAAGCTTTAAATTCCAATTTATACGTTAATTCATCAATTAACTGGCTGATGTTTTTTGATCTTTCCGAATTTGGATAATTATTTAAAAAGTTCTGCAATTCATTAATCGCCAATTCTGTACTGGATTGATCCAAATTGTAATCCATAGATCCTTCATAGTAACATAATGCAGACATGTAAGCTGCTTCTTCTTTTCTTGGATCATCGGTAAAAGTAACCGAGAAATTTTTGAACTGATGCCCTGCCAATTTATAATTTTCATCATAATAATTTGCATAGGCTGAATTGAAAACGACATTAGCTGCATCATCTGTACCTGCTACTAAGTTGGTTAATCTTTCATAAAGTGCAATAGCATTAGCCCATTTCTTCTTTTCGAACTGTTCGTTGGCAATTTTCAGGATATAATCCTTATCTGCACTTTTCATTGCTTTGTCATAATTTCGGTTACAAGAAGCCACCGTTAATGCTACAACGAAAATGAGGAAGTATTTTTTCATAAAATTTTAAAAAAAGTAAGCGATAACAATAAGGTTAAGCTTATCAGTTTGCAAAAATATAATTTTTTTACCAATACTGCTTTTTTTATGACTTTTTAACGGATTTTATTGTGCCACATAACCCAATAAAGCAAAAACAGACATTAAAATATTGGCTTTTACTTTCTTTTCTGCTTCCTGCATATATTTTTCGTCGGTGTTATAAACTACAAAAATTTCTATAAATTTCCGGTTTCTTATCGTAAAAAGCGTAGGTCCCAAAATAAGGGTAAGAATATCTTCAGGTTGCGGAGCGAAGGTAAAAACACCAGCTGCAATACCTTTTTTCGTAATATCATCAATTTTGGCCACGCAAATTTCGTAGAATTCCATCAGTTCATTTTTTAAATGTTCTGTTTGTCGCATCTCCTGCGTTACAAAACCATGAAAATAATTGTATTTAAAAAGTTGAGAAACAATATATTTTATTACTTCTCGCATCTGCATTTGAGGTTTCGCATCTTTAATGGTTTCTGTAAATTCAGCAAAATGTTCTCTGGTTTTTTGTACACGAAACTGATAAAGGTAGGCCATCATTTTCTCTTTAGAACCGAAATAATAGGAAATCATCGCTACATTAATTTCTGCTTTTGATGATATTTCGCGAACGGAAGTTCCTTCGAATCCTTTTTGTGCAATAAGCTCCTCTGCTACATTTAATATATGAATTTGTTTGTCGGTAAATTTTTTACTCATTCAAGGTAGTTTTAGTAAAATTAAGAAATTTTTAACAATTTATGAAACGGACGTTTAAGGTTTATTACAAAATTTCTATTTTTGATTATGTATTTTTTCAATTTCCATCATCATTTTAAAGATGAATATGGAATCTATAATTATCAAATTCCTGAAAATACCGAGGTTGATTTTTTTTCGGTAGGCATACATCCTGCAGAAATCTCTGATGATTTCGAAGAAAAATTTCAAATTTTAAAGGAAATTTCAAAGAAAAAAAATTGTTTCGCGATTGGAGAATGTGGTTTGGATGGATTAATTTCTGTTGAAGATTCAATTCAAGAAGAAATTTTTGAAAAGCAAATTTTATGGGCAAATGAAATTCAAAAACCTGTAATTATCCATTGTGTAAGGCGGTTTTCGCAATTAATTCGATTTCGAAAAATGGCAAAAGTTCCCCTAATTGTTCATGGTTTCAACAAAAAACAAAATATAGCCAATGAACTTCTGGAAAACGATTTTTATTTAAGTTTTGGAAAAGCACTCATTAGCAATGTATCTTTGCAAACCACTTTTAAAGAAGCTCCAATAGATAGGATTTTTTTGGAAACGGATAACGAAATTTTCAATATTGAAGAACTTTATCTTTTTGCAGCAGATTTAAAAAAATTAAGTGTCACTGATTTGCAAGAACAAATTTTTCAAAATTTAGAAACCATAAAAAATGGATAAAAACTGGCTTGAACGTACGGAATTATTAATAAAAGATTCCGGTTTGGAAATTCTGCAAAATTCTAATTTATTGGTTGTTGGCTTAGGCGGTGTAGGTTCTTTTGCTGCCGAATTTCTTGTAAGAGCCGGTGTTGGAAAAATGACGATTGTTGATGGAGACACTGTTGATATTACTAATGTGAACCGACAACTTCCCGCTTTACATTCTACCGTTGGGAAAAATAAAGTTGATATTGTTTCAGAAAGACTTTTGGATATTAATCCAAAGTTGGATTTAACCCCCATTAATCAGTTTCTAAATCCTGAAAATATGCAGGAAATTTTGGATTCTCAAAGTTTTGATTATGTTTTAGATTGCATTGATAGTGTTACCCCAAAACTCACCTTAATAAAAGAAGCCAAGAGAAGAAAAATAAAAATAATTTCTTCCATGGGAGCTGGAGGAAAGATGGATCCTTCAAAAATTATGGTTCGAGACATCAGCAAAACTTACAATTGTTTTTTGGCAAAACAAGTTCGAAAACGATTAAAAAAAGAAATTAATCTTCAGAAAGGTTTTAAGTGTGTTTTTTCGTCTGAAATACAAAACGAAGAAAGCTTGAAAATGACGGATGGAAGTAATTTCAAACGCTCTTTTTACGGAACAATCAGCTATATTCCTGCTGCTTTTGGACTCCATGCTGCAGCAGAAGTTATCCATTATTTATTGAAGAATAAAAAATAATTTTTTGTGAAAAAATTCGGATACCCCAAAAACGAAAAGCTGAAACAAACCAAAGAAATCGATCTTCTTTTTAAAAAAGGAAAATGGAAAACGGTGGGAAACATCCGAATTGTCTATCATCATTTTGAAGATTTAAAAAATACCAAAATTGGCGTTTCGGCATCTAAAAGATTTTTTAAAAAAGCTACGGACAGAAACAGAATTAAACGATTACTAAGAGAAAGTTACCGCTTAAATAAGGAGATTTTTCTTCAAGGTTTCGGTGAAAAAACCATAGCGATGGTTTTTTGGAATTCCAACAAAATGCCCGTCCATTTTAAGGATGTGGAAACAGAATTCTTAAACCTCTGTAAATCAAAAAAATAAAACTCTTAAAAATTGCATAATTTTTGTAATTTTAGGTGAAAATAATTGATAATTTTTTTGAAAATGTTAGACAACATTCCTTTTTTACCTCATGTTTTAAGCGCTTTTATCGGTATCGGACTTGCCGCTGCTACTGGTTTCAGGGTTTTTCTTCCCATGTTTGCAGTTAGTCTTGCATCATATATGGGATGGATTCCAATGAGTGAAAGTTTTGAATGGTTAAGTGGACTTCCAACTCTTATTACCACAGGAATTGCCACCATGGTAGAAATTTTGGCTTATTACATTCCTTATGTGGATCATTTATTAGACACGCTTTCTGTTCCTTTAGCTACTATTGCAGGATCGGTGATGTTTGCGAGTCAGTTTACCGATTTGGGAACATTTCCACAATGGGCTTTAGCATTAATTGCTGGAGGAGGAACTGCTGCTGCGATAAGTTCTGGATTTGCAGGAACAAGAGCTGCTTCAACCGCTACAACAGGAGGTTTAGGAAATTCTGTAGTGGCGACAACGGAAACCGCTGGTGCAGGAATTATGAGTTTTTTAGCGATGGCTTCACCAATCATTGCAGGAATTGCCGCTATCTTTTTATTAATTGTGGTGATTATTTTAGGAAGAAAAATTTGGAATAAATTTCGAAAATTTAATGTGGATTCTCCATCAAAAACAATAAACGTTGATCCCATAGAAACCAAACATTTAGAATAGTTGAAAAATAAAAAATCCCGAAAATTTCGGGATTTTTTTATTGTGAATTGTTGCTTCTGATTTCTTTTACTTCCTGAATTTTTTGTTTGAAATATTTTGTTTTTTCAGGGTGTTTTTGGGAAAGAAACTCAAAGGCTTTAATGGCTTTTGCGTACAACCTTTGCTCTACATAAATATTGGCTAACGTTTCGGTCATTAAATGCGATATATCGTCTTTTTTCTCTTTGATCACATAATTGGAATCTTCCTTTAGCTTAGAAATTTTGGGTTCATTTTCAATGAATTTTTCAATAGCTTTGGCTTTTATTTCCTCTTTAGGCGCTTCTTCAGTTTTATTCTCTGTTGGAGCTAAATTTCTTTCTATTTTCAGCCAGCTTTGCCAAGTATTGATGAAATTTGGAACATTGCTTTCCGGTTCTGTTTTATCTTTTTCTTCCTGAATTTTTTCTTCGGAAATATTCTTTTCGGTTTCCTCAGGCTTATTTTCAATTTTTTTCTCTAAAATTTCAGATTTTGTATTTTCTTCAATTGGAGCTTTGGTTGTCTGGTCTTTTTTACCAAGTAAAGAATCCGGAGTTGAGGTGGTGAAAGTCAATGGTTTCCAATCTGATTTTGATTCAGAAGTTTCTATTTGAAGTTCTTTTTTTAAAAAATTTTCTTCCTTTATCTGAATCTCTTCTTTGGTCTTTTCAACGTTCTCAACAGTTGTTTCTTCTATTTTTTCAGCAACTTCAAAAGATTGCGTTTCTGCAAAACTTATTTCAGAATTATCCTGAGTTTCTTCAACGGCAATAGATTTTGAAGCGGTTTTTTTATTTTTCATTTTGGCTTCCACTTCAGCAATAAGACGCTTCATTTCCTCATCTTGCTTGCTTGCTTTATTGCTTATTGGTGCGGATTTTAAGTCGGAAGATTCTTTTGTTTCGATTTTCACATCCGGCAAAAATTCCTGTAAACCATGAAAACTTAGTTGCGATTGATCCTGAATTTCAGATTTTTCATCTTCAATATTTTCTTTTTCAATTATTTTATCTTCCTGGTAAATTTCGGTTTTCTCCTCTACCATTGGTTCGATTATCTCTTCAACAATTTCCGGTTCAGAAATTATTTCGATAAATTCAGTTTCTTCAGAATTTTCTACTTCAGGAGTTTCTTCCACAATCAACTCAATTTCTTCAGGAACTTCTACGATTTCAGTTTTAGAAATTGGTGAAGTTTCTGTTGAAATTTTCTCTGTTATTTTTTGTGGTGTAACTTCTTCAATTAAATTATTTTCCGGAGTATTTTCAAACACCAAATTCTTTCCGTTAATCAGTTGGTAAAGAATTTTTTTATCGGTAGTATAAGCTGCGGTTGTAGAAAGTTCTTTATGAAACATTTCGCTGTTAAAACGATGTGTTCCCAAAAGAAACAAGGCTCTTAAACTTTGAATATAAGGAGTTTTAATAATTTCCTTAGAAATCATTCCCAAATCTTCATTCACCAATAAATACGGATTTTTTAACAATTCTAAAACTCTTGGATTCATCATTACCAGTTATTCATTATATCGTTAAAAATTTTATTTACAATTCTTTCGTTTACAATTCTTACTTGGGATGCTTCTACTTGTGAAATATCTAAATCGCTCGAAAAAACGGCTTCATCAGAGAATGTTCTGTCGAAACTTTTTTCGGGTTCAATAGCATTTTCATAATGAACCCTTACCGAAATGGTAAGTTTATTTTGTGCTGCCTGTATTACATTTCCTGAATTGGTTCCCACGGATGAAGAAATGGTTGTTGGAGAAATATTGTAATCTGTAATTTCGCCTTCAATTAAAAGATGTGGCTGTTCTGTAGTTCCTTTCAGGGTTGTTCTTTGCAAAAATCTTTGCTGAATTTCTATGGAAAATTGCTGCGCTAAAGTGGGATTTACCAGTGCAGCATTATTTACAAATTCTTTGATTTGGATGGTTTTAATTCGTTCATCCAAAGTATTTCCTGTGAAAGAATAACAACTTTGGAGAAGAATGAAAAGAGAAAAGGCGAAAATACTTTTCAAATTTTGAATTTTGAATTTTGAATTTTTGATCATTTTTACTCTTCCAAATTATACTGTTTTATTTTTCTGTACAACGTTCTTTGGGAAATTCCCAGTTCATCTGCTGCTTTATTTCTTCTCCCGCGATGTTTTTCTAAAGCTTTTACAATAAGTTCCCTTTCATTGTTTTGGAGGGATAAAACTTCAGGTTTTGCTTCTTCAATTTCAATATCTTCTATATCTTCAAAATGATCTTCCGTATTGGGATTTTGAGGGAAATTTTGGTTTGAATTTTCAAAATAAAGCAAAGAATTAGGATTTTGTACCGAAGTTTCTGGTGTAAAAACCCTATTAATTAAATTCCTTTCCTGATTACTGAATTCTCCGTTTCCACGATTTTTTATCAGTTCCGAAGTTAAGGATTTTAAATCATTCAAATCATTCCGCATATCGAAAAGGATTTTGTACATAATTTCTCTTTCGCTGTGAAATTCTGAATTGGAAACGCCATTTCCTCCTTTCTGAACTACTGCAGGAAGATTGGTTTGCATGGGAATATATTCCGACAATTTTGTAGAATTGATTTCACGATTTTGCTCTACCACCGTCATTTGTTCTACCAAATTTCTTAATTGGCGGATATTTCCCGGAAAGCTATAATTTTCTAAATATTGAATCCCATCCTCTGTTAAATGAAGTTCGGGCATTCTGTATTTTTCAGCAAAATCGATGGCAAATTTTCGGAACAAAAGATGAATATCGCCCCGTCTTTCTCTTAAAGGTGGCATATCGATTTGTACGGTGTTTAAACGATAATACAAATCTTCACGAAATCTTCCATCATTAATCGCATTCATCATGTTCACATTGGTTGCGGCAACAATTCTCACATTGGTTTTCTGAATTTGGGAGGAACCTACTTTCATAAACTCGCCGCTTTCCAAAACACGAAGCAAACGAACTTGGGTTTGAAGTGGTAATTCACCAACTTCATCTAAAAATATTGTACCTCCATCAGCAACTTCAAAATAGCCTTTTCTGGTTGCAGTTGCTCCTGTAAAAGCTCCTTTTTCGTGACCAAAAAGTTCGGAATCGATTGTTCCTTCAGGAATTGCACCGCAGTTTACCACGATATAAGGTTGATGCTTTCTTTTCGATTCCGCATGAATGATTTTAGGAATATGTTCTTTCCCAACTCCCGATTCTCCAATAACGAGAACCGAAATATCAGTTGGTGCCACTTGAATTGCTTTTTCGATAGCACGGTTCAAAACGGGATAATTCCCAATAATTCCGAAGCGATTTTTTATGGATTGTAAGTCTGTCATTTTTTTAATGTGATGATTTGGTAATGAGTTAATGCGATAATTAAAATTTTACTTTAAGACGAAGTGATTTATTAATTACCTCATCTTCTTATTATAAAATTATCTCATTAAGAGACTGTTTCCCCCAAAAGTGTTCCTTGTGTATTTCCGTGAACAAAAACCGTCACAATGTCGCCAATTTTTTGTCCTTCCAACTTATCGAAAACACAAACGGCATTTTGGGAGTTTCTTCCTTTCCATTGTTTTTCGTTCTTTTTGGAAGTTCCTTCAATTAATATTTCGTGATTTCTTCCGACATAACCTGCCATTCTTTTTCTGGAAAGCTCGCCTTGCAAAGCAATAACTTCCGCCAACCTTCTTTGTTTAACATCAGCCGGAATATTGTCTTCCATTTTTTTATGAGCCGGAGTTCCCGGTCTTTCGGAGTAAGCAAACATATAACCATAATCGTATTCTACTTCACGCATTAGCGACAAAGTATCCTGATGATCTTCTTCAGATTCGTTACAGAAACCAACGATCATATCCTGTGAAAAAGCAATTTCAGGAACAATTTCTTTGGCTTTTTTAATTAAATCTAAATATTCTTCACGGGTGTGTTGTCTGTTCATCGCTTCCAGCATATTGTTGCTTCCACTTTGAACCGGTAAATGAACGTATTTGCAAATATTATGGTGTTTCGCCATCATTTTGAAAACTTCTAAGCTCATATCCTGAGGATTTGAAGTTGAAAAGCGAATTCTCATTTCCGGCACCGCTTTCGCCACTAAATCCAGCAACTGAGAAAAATTTACTGCGGTTGCTTTTTGCATTTCTGATGCTTTAACAAAATCTTTTTTGGGACCGCCTCCATACCAAAGATAAGAGTCAACATTTTGACCTAATAAAGTTATTTCTTTGTAACCGCTGTTCCACAAATCTTTACATTCGTTAATAATAGAATGTGGATCCCGGCTTCTTTCGCGGCCTCTTGTAAAAGGAACGACGCAAAAAGTACACATATTATCGCAACCTCGAGTAATGGTAACATAAGCGGTAACACCATTTCCTCCTAAACGAACAGGATTGATGTCGGCATAAGTCTCTTCTTTGGAAAGAATAACATTGATTGCGTCACGACCATCATCAGTTTCTTTTAAAAGATTGGGCAAATCTCTGTAAGCATCAGGACCAACAACCAAATCTACTAACTGCTCTTCTTCCAAAAATTTGGTTTTCAAACGTTCTGCCATACATCCAAGAACGCCAACTGTAAGGTTTGGATTTTCTTTTTTCTGATTTTTGAACTGGGAAAGACGCATTCTCACCGTTTGTTCTGCTTTTTCCCGGATGGAACATGTGTTTAGCAAAATTAAATCTGCTTCTTTTACATCCAAAGTTGTATTGTAGCCTTGCTCGTTAAGAATTGAAGCAACAATCTCAGAATCAGAGAAATTCATCTGACATCCATAACTTTCCAAAAATAATTTTTTGGTATTTTCAGGTTTTTCTGCAATCGCAAAAGCTTCTCCTTGTTTGGTTTCGTCTATATATTTTTCTTGCACTGTTTCGGTTTAAAGTTCAATGTTTAAGGTTCAATGTTGTAAACTTTAAATTTTTGAGCCTTGAATCTTGAACGAATTAAGTGTGCAAAGATATGAATTTTTTGTGACAGAATGGCAGAGTTTTTAGTCGGTTTTGATTACATTAACAGAAATTGGTAATCTAAATCTATAACTCATTACGTAGCCGTGAAAATTTGCTGGAGTCCATTTCTTTTTTGAACTTCTTGTAATTGAACTGATAATCATCTCATCATATTCCTTTAATCCTGAAGATTTAAGAATTTTTAAGTTTTCTAATTCGCCCTTAGTATTAATTTCGAAAGTTGTTTCAACTGTAAGTTTTCCACGTCCTTTAAAATAAAACATATCTAAATCAGCTCTTTTTAGAACCTCTTTTCTAAAAGAATTCAATCCACCATCTTTTTCATTATTATATATTGGTCGAATAATAGCATTTTCAAAATCATATCCTTCTTTATATTTTTCAAATAGGTCATCAGGAAAAATTAAATACTTATCAACTGCACGGTAAGGTTTTCCATCAATTTTTGCAGGAATCCATTTATCCATATGTTTCAAAACTTCTTTTGATAAATTAAAACTACATTTTCTATTTTCACTTATCAAACTGTCTGAAACTATTATTTCTGCTGTATTATCAGTTTCTACTAAAACTGGTATTGAAATGAATTCTTTTTTATTTTCACATGGTCGGAGCTTTTTTTCAATCAAAATTTTGTGAAAATCTTTGTAAAATTCTTTCTCACCTCCAAGATAACTGTATTGGTCTGTTGGAAAATTATCGTAAATAATCATTTCATTCTGAGCACTTACTTTAAAAAAAGTAAGAAATAAAATAAATAAGTAAATATGGCTTTTAGAGAAATAAATCTTCATTTACATAGTTTTTAAAAAAGTTCTCCAAATCTTCTTTTTGAAAGAAGTGAAAAGCACTAAATTAATCTCCATGATCAGCATGATCTGTTGTAAAGTTAATTTTGAGGATGTAGTTTGATTTTATGGGAATTCCGTTTGGATTGCCGGTTTCCATTTTTTCTTAATTCTTTTCATGGCAAACTCCATATCTTTCTGGAAATCTTCACTGTTTCTTACTTTAGGAATTACATTCAAAAGTTTCATTTTTCCTGTTTCATCTATTGATATATTGAAAGTAAAAAGTCCGTTAACGGCATAAACTCTTACATCAACATATCCATGAACCATCTGCATAAACTCTTCCCGGAAAGCGTTTTCTCCACCTGGAAACTCCGGCCTGTTATAAATATTGTTGGTAACGTCTTGGGTATAAACAAAAATCCCAAAAATCAAACTAAAAAAGAATAATATTTTTTTCAATTTTTATAAATCGGCAGCTATGGAATTAAAATTCATTTGGATATTCATTTCAGAAGAAACCGGAACGTTATTGCATTTCGCAGGAGTCCAATTATTTTTAATTCTTCGAACCACATATTGCATATCATCAAAGAAAATATTGCTGTTCATTACTTTGGGATTTCCTTCTGCATCATAAACTTTTCCTTTTTCATCAATTTTTAAAGTAAAGGTAAATTCACCATTAATGGTATAAAAATCTGAGTTAAGAAATTTAAACATATTATCGCTCAACAATTGCTTATACGCTTTTGCACCGCCTTCAAAACTGGCCGGTTCAAAATTTTGACATCCTTTCGCTTTTATTTGGTTAAAAGGAATTTTAATGTCAATTTTCAGAAGATTTTTATTGTTCTCCAGAATAAAAGAATCATCTCTTTGCTCCAAATCGTCTTGTGCAAAACCATTGATGAAGCCCAACATAAAAATCAAAATAATAGCTTTCATAATTTAAAAAACTTCGATATTGGTATAAAGTTAGTTTTTTTATCAATAAAATTCATGATTTTTCTACAAAACCTCAATCTGATTTCTCAACAAATCCTCAAATTCATCACGTTTTCTGATTAAATGAGATTTTCCATCTAAAAACAAAACTTCCGCAGGCTTTAATCGGGAATTGAAGTTGGAACTCATCTCAAAACCATAAGCTCCCGCATTTCTGAAAACCAAAATATCGCCTTCCCGAACTTCATTCAGTTTCCTATCCCAAGCAAAAGTGTCGGTTTCACAAATATTTCCAACAACGGTATAAATCCTTTCTGCTCCTTTTGGATTGGAAAGATTTTCAATTTCATGGTAAGAATCATAAAACATGGGGCGAATTAAATGATTAAATCCAGAATTAATTCCCACAAAAACTGTTGCTGTTGTTTGTTTGATGACGTTGGATTTTACCAAAAAATGCCCACTTTTACCAACCAAAAATTTCCCCGGTTCAAACCATAATTCAAACTTTTTTCCGGTTTCTTTTTGAAATTCGGACAATGCTTTTTCTACTTTTTTTCCGAGTGATTTTACATCGGTTTCCATTTCAGAATCCTGATATGGAATTTTAAAACCGCTTCCCATATCGAGATATTTCAAATTCGGGAAATGTTCTGATAATTCTAACATAATTTCCAATCCTTGCAGAAAAACATCCGGATCTTTTATTTCGCTTCCGGTATGCATGTGAAGCCCTTCAATACTGAGGTTGGTAGATTTCATCACGCGTTCTATATGACGCAGTTGATGAATGGAAATTCCAAATTTTGAATCGATATGTCCTGTTGAAATTTTATAATTTCCGCCCGCAAAAATGTGTGGATTAATTCTAACAAAAATGGGATAAGAATCTCCGTATTTGTTTCCAAACTGCTCCAAAATGGAAATATTATCAATGTTAATGTGAACTTTGTGTTCCATCACTTCTTCAATCTCTGCTAAATCCACACAATTTGGGGTAAATAAAATTCTTTTAGCAGAAAAACCGGCTTTTAAACCCAATTTTACTTCGTTGATAGAAACGCAGTCCAAATTCGCACCCAATTTTTCAATATATTTTAGAACATTAATATTCGTTAGAGCCTTTGCAGCATAGAAAAACTTGGTATGTTTATGAAAAGACGAAGTTAGTTTTTCGTATTGAATTTTAATGGATTCTGCATCGTAAACATACGTTGGTGTTCCAAATTCCTGGGCGATTTTCAGTAGATCTTTATCGTTCATAATTTAATTTTTTACATAAAAAAAGCAGATTCTTCCAGGAAGAGTCTGCCGCAATAATTTATTTTCTGCAACGCAACTCTTATACATTCCAAACCTTAGAGAACTTTACAGCGCCCTTTTTACCAGTCATTTTTTGTTGAAAATTTTGCATTGTTTTTTGTTGAAATTTTTGCAAAAGTAAATGTTCTTGTTAAATCCACAAAATCAACTTTGTCAAAGTTTAAAACTTTGACGAAGTTCTAAGAAATAAAGTTACTTCTCAGGAAAAGGATAAACTTCCACACTGCCTTTCAGCAAGGCTAATTTTAAATCATTTTCCAAGTCTTTCGTGGAGCCCGGAATTTCAATTTTTAACTGATGAATTTTATATTTAGATTGGATTTGATGGAACAATTCGTAAAATCCGAATCCTGATAATTTTCCTTTTTCAAATATTAAAAATAATTTTTCTCCTAAAATTCTTCCACTCAATGTCCAAATTTCGTTTCGGTTTTTCAAGTTTAAATGTTGAATTAAAAGGTTAAGATCCTGAAATTTTTCTTCTTTCTTTAAAAAATTCAGCACTTTCAAAGCTTGGGTAAAAGACTGAAATTTCAAGATCGGGTTTTCTTCTTTATGAAGGGAATTTTTTTCCACCAAATATTTTCCGTTCCGATGATACAAACCAAAAGGAAGCGTTTCTTTTTTTCGGATATTTTTTATTTTCATCAGCAATTTGGCTAAAATTTTATTTCCTGCCAAATCGTAATTTATTTGTTCGCATTCGTCTTGAACCGCTTTCCAACGATTTGATTTTGAACTGAATAACTTCTTTGCAGATTTTGAAATATCTTCAACAAAATCACTAAACAGAATTTTTCCTTTCTCATTTTGAAAATAAACAATTCCTTGAGAATTCGGAAGATCTTGGGTAAGTTCTTTTACCTTGTTAATATAATTTTTAGAATTGGTTTCTTCGTGCTGCTTTTGGATAATTTCATTGTCAACATCTTTATTAATCAACAATTTAAATAAATCCAAAGTTGCTCTTGCATCTCCTGCAGCTCTGTGGTGTTCAACCAACGGAATTCCCAAAGATTTTACCAATTTTCCCAAGGAATAACTTTCCGCTTCCGGAATTAGTTTTTGGGCAAGAGGAATGGTATCTAAAGTGTTGATTTTAAATTCATAACCAAGACGTTTGAAGGATTGACGAAGCATTCGGTAATCGAACTCGATATTATGACCTACCAAAGTTGTTCCTTCGGTAATTTCGATTACTCTTTTTGCAATTTCATGGAATTTTGGCGCACTTTTTACCATTTTTGGACTTATTCCGGTTAATTTCTGTACAAAAGGTGTAATTTCAGATTCGGGATTCACCAAGGAAATAAACTGGTCAACAATTTCATGACCATCATATTTAAAGACGGCAATATCAATGATGTTTTCTTGTCTATAACCTCCGCCGTTACTTTCTATATCTATTATTGAGTACATTGTTACTTTTCAGTTCAACAAGATGAAAATGAACTGTTTAATTTTAAAAATTTTATCTTTTTCTCCTTCCTAAACCCAGCATTCCTAAAATCGCTTTAGCGCCTTCTCTCATTAAGGTATTGGTAAAAGTCCTTCCTTGTCTGCTGTTTAAAACCTGCTCAAAAACACTTGGATCTTCTTTTACTGTTTTTGATTTTGTTGTTTTAGGAGCGTTTTCAACCGCTTCTTCCATTCTGTTTGCCAAAATTTCGTAGGCAGAAATTTTATTCACTGCTGTTTCATATTTCGCTACCAATGCAGATTTTGAGGTTAATTCCGAAACTTCATCATCGTTCAAAACATCCATTCTGGATTCTGGAGAAATTAAAAAAGTGTGAACCAAAGGCGTAGGAATTCCTTTTTCGTCTAAAGCGGTTACAAAAGCTTCCCCAATTCCCAAATTCTGAATTAAATTGCCTGCATCATAAAATTCAGTAATGGGATAATTTTCAACGGCTTTATCAATTTCTTTGCGGTCTTTTGCGGTAAATCCTCTTAAAGCATGCTGAATTTTCATCCCCAGTTGTGAAAGTACATTTTCAGGAACATCACCCGGAATTTGTGTGATAAAATAAATACCTACTCCTTTTGAACGGATCAATTTCACCATGGTTTCAATTTGTGAAAGCAAGACTTTTGAAGATTCCTTAAAAATTAAATGAGCTTCATCAATAAACAAAACCAATTTTGGCTTCCCGGCATCTCCTTCTTCAGGAAAAGTCATGTAAATTTCTGCAAAAAGAGAAAGCATAAAAGTTGAAAAAAGCTGTGGTTGTGTTTGGATATCTGCAACGCGAAGAATGTTTACCACGCCCTTTCCTTGTCTTTGTTGCAGTAAATCCTCAACATCAAAACTTGTTTCGCCAAAAAAACCTGTTGCTCCCTGTTGTTCTAAAGCAACAATGGATCTTAGAATGGCTCCTAATGATGAAGAAGCAATGGATCCGTAATGATTAGATAAATCGGATTTTCCTTCTGGATTATCAGTTATATATTTTAGTACTTTTTTTAAATCTTCCAGATCAATTAATGGCAGCCCTTTATCATCACAATATTTGAAAACAATAGACATTATGCTGGATTGCGTTTCGTTAAGCTGCAGGATTTTAGAAAGTAACACCGGGCCAAATTCGGTAACGGTTGCTCTTAGTTTCACACCTTTTTCCCCAGAAATCGTCATTAATTCTACCGGAAAATTTTGTGCTTCCCAGTTCAATAGGGTTTTCAAATAACGTTCTTCAATAATAGAATTTTTCTCTCCCTTTTCAGCTATACCCGAAAAATCACCTTTAATATCGAGAACTAAAGAAGGAATTCCTGCATGAGAAAGTTGCTCTGCAAAAACCTGTATTGTTTTCGTTTTTCCGGTTCCTGTTGCTCCGGCAATTAATCCGTGTCTGTTAATGGTTTTTAAGGGAATGGTGACATTCACTTCCGGAATTACTTCGCCTTCCAAAATTCCTTTTCCTAATATTATATGCTCTCCTTTAGGAGTATATCGCAAGTTCAAATCATTGATGAATTTCGCTCTTGTATTCATTTTTTCAAAATTTTACTCATTCAAACAATGGATAAAGATAGAAAAAAAATTACCGAAAAATCTATGAATATTAAATATTAAAGAATGATGTTTCCAAATCTAAAGTTGTTACAATTACCGTTTATTTTTGCTAATTTTGTTAATTACCAAATTTATTTGTGATGAACCGAAAAGAAATCCTCTCTAAAATAACGGAGGAACAACAACGTGTAATTGACAGTTTAAAACAATCTGTAGAAAGATATAAAATAGCTTCTGATTTGGATGAAGACGACACCTCTGATCCTGATGATTTAGCAAGACAAACCCAAGCGAAAGACATGCAACTTAGATATGAAAAACTGCTTCAAAAAGAAAAAAATGATATGGAGTTTGTACTGTCACAAAATGAAAATTCTCATCAAGAAATAGAATTGGGAAGCCTTGTAGAAACGGAGAAGCATTTGTTTTTTCTTGGCGTTGCTTTACCCGTAATAAAAGGAAATGCTAAAGAAATCTATTGTATTTCTCCTGAAGCTCCTATTTATAAAAATTTGCTTAACAAAAAAATTGGAGATTCGGTACAAGTAGGCAACAGTACTTTTGAGATAATTTCTATTTCATAATTTATGGAAATTATCGGTTACTTTGCCGCTATTGTTATTGGGATTGTAATGGGATTAATTGGTGGAGGCGGAAGTATATTAAGCGTTCCTGTTTTTGCTTATATTTTTAAGATTGATGCTATTACCGCTACAGGACTTTCGCTTTTTGTTGTAGGAATTACCAGCAGTGTTGGTTCCGTTGGTTACATAAGACAAAAATATGTTAACTACAAAACAGCCCTCCTTTTTGGATTGCCTTCTGTATTAGGAATTTTATTTTCCAGAAGAGTTATTGTTCCGCATTTACCCAAGTACATTATTAACCGTTGGGGAATTACGCTGGATAAGGAAATGTTTATTCTTATCCTTTTTGCTGTTCTCATGATTATCTCGGCGGTAAAAATGATTAAAAAATATGATCGCCAAAGAATTAGAAAATCCGAAGAAATTAATTACACTATTTTAATTTCTCAAGGTCTTTTGGTGGGAATTATTACTGGCTTTATTGGCGCTGGTGGAGGATTTCTCATTGTTCCGGCATTGGTAATGTTGTTAAGAATGTCCATGAAAGAAGCCGTAGCTACTTCCCTTTTTATCATTTCCATCAATTCTACGATTGGTTTTATTTCTTCTCTAGATAAAATCGAGGTAGATTGGAATTTTCTCCTGTCTTTCACAGCGCTTTCTGTGGCAGGAATTATTGCTGGTGTACATATTACGAAGAAAATTGATGGAAAAAAATTAAGACCCTTTTTTGGATGGTTTGTTTTAACCATGGCCATTTGGATTATTTTAAACGAACTGTTTTTTAAAACCTTTTTATAATTTTTTTTTAAAAAAAAGATAAATATCATTATTTCAGGGATTCAATATTAACAATATGGTTGCAAATTTGTAACTGAAAATAAACATTTTAAAAAATGAAGGTAGAACAAATATACACAGGATGTCTTGCACAGGGTGCTTATTATATCGTTTCTGAAAACGAAGCTGCGATTATTGATCCTTTACGAGAAATACAGCCGTATCTTGAAAGATTACAAAAAGACAATGTAAAACTAAAATATATTTTTGAAACCCATTTTCACGCCGATTTTGTTTCCGGGCATTTAGATTTGAGCCGTAAAACAGGAGCTCCCGTTGTTTTCGGACCCACAGCAACTCCTGAATTTGAAGCAATTATAGCAGAAGACAATCAAATTTTTGAAATTGGAAAAATCAAAATAAAACTTCTTCATACGCCTGGTCATACCATGGAAAGTTCAACCTATTTATTGATGGATGAAGAAGGCAAGGAAACGGCTATTTTTTCCGGGGACACTTTGTTTTTAGGGGATGTTGGAAGACCCGATCTTGCGCAAAAATCTGCAAACTTAACCCAAGAAGAACTTGCAGGCTTACTTTATGAAAGCATCAAAAACAAAATTTTACCTCTTTCCGATGAAATCACCGTTTATCCGGCTCATGGTGCTGGTTCTGCTTGTGGAAAAAATATGCAAAAGGAAACTGTGGATACATTAGGAAATCAGAAAAGAACAAACTATGCATTAAACCAGCCTGATAAAGAATCTTTTGTTCACGCTGTTTTGGATGGACTTACTGCCCCTCCAAAATATTTCGGGATGAATGTTGCCATGAATAAAGGTGGTTACGAAAGTTTTGACCAAGTTTTGAATAAAGGACTTAACGCAATTTCTGTAAATGATTTTGAAGCTGTTGCAGAAGAAACAGGCGCTTTAATTTTGGATACCAGATCTGCTGCAGATTTTCATAAAGGATTTATTCCAAATTCTATAAATATAGGACTAAAAGGAGATTTTGCACCTTGGGTGGGAAGCATGATTGTTGATGTGAAGCAGCCTTTGCTTTTAGTTACCGATGCTGAAACCGAAAAAGAAGTAATTACCCGTTTATCCAGAGTTGGTTTCGATAATGTTGTGGGTTATCTTGAAGGCGGCTTTGAAGAATGGAAAAACTCCGGAAAAGAAATTGATGAAATTCACCGAATTTCTCCGCATGAATTTGCTGAAAAGTTTGATGAAAATTCCAAAGTTTTGGATATCCGCAAAATGTCAGAATATGAAGCAGAACATATAAACGAAGCGTATAATAAACCTTTAGATGCCATTGCAGATTGGGCTGGAAACATCAATGATGATGAACATTTTTTCATCCATTGTGCAGGAGGTTACAGAAGTATGATCGCAGCAAGTATTTTAAATTCTCGCGGTATTAGAAATTTCACAGAAATTGAAGGTGGTTTTAACGGAATTAAAAAAACCGAAAAAGTACCTATTACTAATTTTATCTGCCAGAGTAAAATACTGAATTCATAATTGTTTTTAAAAAAAAATAAAAAATGTCACAAAGATTCAACGATTTAATTAACTCCGAAAGACCGGTTCTTATTGACTTTTTCGCAACTTGGTGTGGTCCATGTAAAGTGCAGTCTTCTGTTTTAAATACGGTGAAAGAAAATGTTGGCGAAAAAGCAAGAATTGTAAAAATTGATGTGGATCAATATCCAGCTATTGCCGCTGAATACAATGTTCGCGGAGTTCCTACTTTAGCCATTTTTAAAAACGGAGACTTGCTTTGGAAAGAAAGTGGTGTACATGATGTAAACACTTTAACTTCACTTTTGGAACAACATTCTGAAAATTAAATTATTATAAATTTAAAGTAAAATCATCACGGTCATTTAAAAACTGAAAATGTTGACGGAAATTCTCCAATTCATTTACATTTATTTTCGCTTTCACTAAATTTTCATCTTTTTCCACAATATCTTTTCCATCTGCAAAAAAACAGTGTGAGCTTTCTTTATAAATAAGATTATTTCCATCAGTTCCTATTCTGTTGAGTCCAAAAACAAAGCTTTGGTTTTCAATCGCTCTTGCTTTTAATAAATGTTCCCAAGCTTCTACTCGTTTTTCGGGCCAGTTTGCAACGTACAATGCAACATCATAATCCTGCAAATTTCTTGAAAAAACAGGAAAACGTAAATCATAACAAACCTGGAGCAAAAAACGAATTCCTTTATAAACTACTACAACCCTATTCTTTCCAGGCGTATAAACCTCATCTTCTTTAGAGAAAGAAAATAAATGTCTTTTATCATACTGCTGAAAATTTCCATGGGGTTCAACAAAATACATTCGGTTGTAAAATTTCTCATTTTCTTTTATGGAAACACTTCCACAAACCGCTGCATTTTTTTTCTTCGCAAAACTTTTCATCCAAGAAAGCGTTTCTTCTTTTGAGTCTGCAATTTCTTCTGCATCCATACAAAAACCAGTTGAAAACATTTCGGGTAGAAGAAATAAATCTGCTTTTTGACCTTCAAACTCTTTTTCAATTTGCTCGTAATTGGCTTGTGGATTTTTCCAAATAATATCCAAGTTTAAACCAATAATTTTTATTTCGTTCATGAAAAAGATTTTATGAAATTTATAGAATTTTTTTCAAAATTAATTTTTTTTAAATAAAACCATACTGTAAGGTCTCATTTTTGCTACAGGCTTAGTAATTGTTGAATTAATGAAAAAAATTTTTATAGCAGTAGCATTGGGCTTATCAGGATGCTTTATTAATGCACAGGCATGGAATGGAAAAGGAGATCAAAAAGTGCAGATAGGATTAAGTGCTTGGGGAAATGGAACAGGTTTAACAGGAACTTATGATTATGGAGTTTCAGATTTAATTTCCGTTGGCGGGGGTGCAAATATTTATTTTGACAATTACAAAGACAGTAATAAAGACAATAATTTTTTCATTTTTGGTCGTTTGAATTTCCATTTACAAGATGCATTATCATTACCTGAAAATTGGGACATTTATCCCGGCCTGGATGTTGGAGTTATAGGAAATACTTTTGGTTTAGGAGCTCATTTAGGAGCCAGATATATGTTTAACAATAAATTTGGCGCCTTTCTTGAAGCCGGAAACAATGGAAGTTTAGGAGTTTCCATTAATCTTTAGAAATAACATTAAAATAAATTATTATGAAAAAACTATTTTCAATGGCAATTGTTGCCTCAGCTTTCTTTTTAGGAACTCAGCAGATGAATGCTCAATCTTACAAAACAGGTCTTGGACTTATGATTGATGTAGGAGATGGTGGAACCTTAGTAGGACCACATGTTAAACATTTTTTCTCAAGCAATGGTGCTGGCGAATTCGATTTACTTTTCGGAAACGGAGTTACTGCAGTACAAGCGCTTTATCAATATAACGCTCCTTTTGCAGGAACTAATGGTTTAAGTTGGTATGTTGGTGGTGGACCTGGAATTGTATTCGGAAATAATGGTGGTGGAAGTTCTTTTTATTTAACACCTGCTGTGGGTTTAGATTATAAAATAAGTGGTGCGCCGTTAGCAATTTCTGCAGATTGGAGACCAAAATTTTTCTTATCTGACGGAGGTGGTTCTTCAGTAGGAAGATTTGGACTTGGTTTCAAATTCACTCTATAATAAAATCTTAATAATAAATAAAGACTTTCAGAAATGAAGGTCTTTTTTTTTGGCACACTTTTGATAATTGTTACCTTTGCGAATTATAAAAAATTAGATGGAATTAGCATTAAAAATATTTCAATTTATACTTAGTATTTCAATTTTAGTTTTTCTTCATGAACTGGGGCATTTTCTACCTGCTAAATGGTTCAAAACAAGAGCAGAAAAATTTTTCCTTTTCTTTGATCCTTGGTTTTCTCTTTTTTCAATGAAGAAAATAAACGGAAAGTGGGAATATAAATTTTTATCAAGAAATTTACCCGACACCGAAAAGGTGATCGTAAATGGAGAAAAAAAAGAAATTCCCATTAATATTGAAAATCTTCCGGAAAACGACTGGAGGAAACACCCGGAAAACACGAAATGGGGGATTGGATGGCTTCCTATGGGAGGTTATGTAAAAATTGCAGGAATGGTGGATGAAAGTATGGATACCGAACAATTAAAAAAACCTGCCCAACCTTGGGAATTCCGAAGCAAACCGGCATGGCAAAGATTAATTATTATGTTGGGTGGTGTTACCGTTAATTTTTTCTTGGCTTGGTTTATTTATTCTTGCCTTTCTTATTTTAATGGGGAAAAAATATTTGACGCCGGAAAATCGGATTTATCAATGCATTATGGTGAACCCGCAAAAAAAATGGGTTTTGAAGACGGAGATAAAATTTTGAAAATTGACGGAAAAACACAATCCAATCTCGACAAAATGACTTTGGATGTGCTTTTGAGTGATCATGTAACAGTTTTAAGAAATGGCAAAGAAGTTACTTTTCCTACAAATGATGACGGCAAAGCTTTGGCTTTCCAAGAGGATGTTCCAAAAAGTTTTTTGACTCCAAGAATTGCTCCTATTGTTGATACGATCACTTCAACCAATGCTCAAAATGCAGGTTTACAAATAGGAGACCGAATTTCAAAAATTAATGGAACTGCAGTTCAATATTACGATGAAGTGGCTCCATTAGCTTCAAAATTTGCTGGAAAAAATGCAAATGTTGAAGTTTTAAGAAATGGACAAAGTATTACATTATCGTTACCAATCTCTAACGAAGGTAAAGTAGGCTTTGGTTCTATCAAACAATTTGAAAAATTTCTTACCGAGCGTTCTTTTACTTTTCCTCAAGCGATAAAAAGAGGTTTTACGAGATCTGTGGAAGTTCTTACTTACCAAATAAAACAATTTAAACTTGTTTTCAACAAGAAAGTTCAAGGTTATAAAAAAGTTTCGGGACCAATTGGAATTATTAACCAAATGGCTGTTGATAAAGACAAAGCAGGAAATATTTCTATAGATTGGGAATATTTTTGGGGATTTACCGCTATGTTCTCTGTTTGGTTGGCGTTCTTGAATCTTTTACCAATTCCTGGTCTTGATGGCGGACATGTGATGTTCACGCTTTGGGAAGTAATTACAGGAAAACCTGTTCCGCAGAAAATTTTGGAGCATGCGCAAATGATTGGCGTTATTTTCCTTTTGGGTTTAATGGTCATTATCTTCGGAAACGACATCTTTAAGGCGATAACAGGAAAATTTTAAAATTTTTAAAAAATAATTTGTGCAGAAATAAAAAACATTTTATATTTGCACACGCTTAACAAAAACAAAGCATTCCTCCTTAGCTCAGTTGGTTAGAGCATCTGACTGTTAATCAGAGGGTCGCTGGTTCGAGCCCAGCAGGAGGAGCAAGTCATCAGAAATATCTGGTGACTTTTTTTATTGAAAATTTTCAATAAAAAACTCCGCATCAACCTCATGAGCGGAGTTTCTATTTATTTTTTGAATTATTTTTTTAAATTTCTAATTCCCATTTCGTAGAGCGCAAAACTCATTCTATCCGTGTTTTCATTAATAGATTGTTCTGTTGATCTTCCGGCTCCATGTCCACCATCAGTTTCAATTCTTAATAAAATGGGTTGATTACAGCTTTGTTTTTCCTGAAGTTCTGCTCCAAATTTAAAAGAATGGGCAGGAACAACCCTGTCATCATGATCTCCAGTAGTAATCATAGTAGAAGGATAGCAAACTCCTTTTTTAACATTATGCAGCGGTGAATAAGATTTTAAATATTCAAACATTTCTTTAGAATCTTCTGCAGTTCCATAATCGTAACTCCAACCAGCACCTGCTGTGAATTTATTATACCGCAACATATCTAACACACCCACTGCTGGAAGCGCTACTTTAGCTAAATCTGGACGAATGGTCATGGTTGCTCCTACAAGCAAACCTCCATTTGATCCACCTGAAATTGCCATAAACTCTTTCGAAGTATAGCCTTTATTTTGCAAATATTCTCCGGCCGCAATGAAATCATCAAAAACATTTTTCTTTTGTTGCTTGGTTCCGGCATCATGCCATTTCTTTCCATATTCTCCACCACCGCGAATATTTGGAACCGCATAAATCCCTCCATTTTCCATCCAAATAGCATTCACAACCGAGAAAGCAGGTGGCAAACTCACATTAAAACCACCATAAGAATATAAAATGGTAGGATTTTTTCCGTCCAGTTTAACTCCTTTTTTATAGTTAATCATCATCGGAATTTTTGTTCCGTCTTTAGAGTGATAAAAAACCTGTTCCGAAATGTAATCTTCAGGGTTAAATTTTACTTTAGGTTTTTGATAAATTTCAGATTTTCCGCTTTCTGCATTGAATTTATAAATAGTTCCAGGCGTTATGTAATTCGTAAAAGAATAATACATTTCTTTTTCATGTTCTTTACTTCCGAAACCTCCCGCTGTTCCTACTCCAGGTAAATTAATGGTTCTTATGATTTTTCCATCATAGTTAAATTGTTTTACCGAAGTAACGGCGTCTTTCATATATTTTGCAAAAATATAACCTCCACCAGTTGAAACACTTAATACATTTTCCGTTTCAGGAATGACATCGATCCAAATTTTTGGATTTTTAATGTTGAATTTAACCAGTTTTTTATTGGGCGCATTTTTATCGGTAATTAAATAGATCATATCCCCTTTTGAATCTACAAAATCAACATTATAATCGAATCCATCCTGAATTAAAATAAAATCTGATTTTTTATTTGCTTCTCGAATGTAAAGTTCATTTCCATTAGTAGCATTGGCAGCACTTAAAATTTCAAAACGTTCATCTTCAGAAACCCCAACATTCATATATCTTCGTTTAAAACTTTCGCTTCCAATAACCAATTTATCCTCTTTTTGTTGGGTTCCTAATTTATGGAAATACACTTTGTGCAAATCCGTCATACCTGAAAGCTGACTTCCTTCTTTAGGTTGATCATAAACAGAATAATAAAACCCATCATCTCCTGACCAAAAAGCACCTGAAAATTTTGAAAGAATAGGTTCATCAATAATTTTTTTGGAAATAGCATCCATGATGATTATTTTATTCCAATCTGATCCTCCTTCGGAAATGGAATATGCCACTAAATTTCCTTTTTTGTTAAAAGAAACTCCAGATAAAGAAGTCGTTCCCTTTTCAGAAAATTTATTGGGATCCAAGAAAACTTCCGTTTTTCCCTTTTTATCTGTTCTGTAAAGCACGGACTGCGCTTGCAAACCATCATTTTTATAAAAATAGGTGTAATCTCCTTCTATAGATGGTGCTCCTATTTTTTCGTAATTCCAAATATCACGAAGTTGTTTTTTTATTTGTTCTCGGAAAGGAATTTTTGCTAAATAATCATTGGTGAAAGCAACTTCTCTTTTTACCCATTCTTTGGTGTCTTCTGCTCTATCATCTTCAAGCCAGCGATAAGGATCTGAAACTTTTACGCCGAAATAGTCATCCACTTGTCCAATCTGTTTGGTTTCAGGATATTTCATTTTTTTAAAATCTTTGTTTTGAGCGCTGTGATTGGAAATAACTAAACAAGCGCTAATGGTTGCAAGAATTTGTATTTTCATTATACTCTTTTTTTCAAAATTAGCAATTTTATTGTCTTAATAAACTGATGCTTCAAAGATTAACAAATTTTAAAACTATAAAACATGAGTAAGGAATGAAATTTGTATAATCTGAAAATCAAAATAATTTTTATGAAAAAAGAAACTGGAATCGTTATTGCGGCAAGTGTTGGTTTTTTGGCCGTTTTGGGAATCTTAAAAATTAAAAGTTTTTTGAACAGGAAAGAAAAAGAATATCATGATTATTACAACGATTTTCATCGACATTTTGAAAAAAAATCGGAAAAAGATTATTATCATGGTGTAGAATATTTATAACAATTCATCCCACATATATTTTCAGCCCACCTTTTTTGGTGGGTTTTTTTGTGACAATTTCTACCAAGAATTTCAATAGAACTCATTTTCTGTTTTTTAATTTTGTTATGATATGAAACCCAATATTGAAATCAAAGGACAAGGCGCACAAAGAAATGTAATCAACCGTTTCGACCGTTATACTTTTGAGCCGGAAGATGAAGATTTTGAAATTTCTAAAACTACCTACACCGAGATTTTTCCTAAAACCATCGTCAACGAAGTGAAAAGCCCTGATTTATCGATGGATTATTCCATGAATCCTTATCAAGGTTGTGAACACGGCTGTTCCTATTGTTTTGCTAGACCAACCCATGAATATTGGGGTTTTTCTGCAGGAATTGATTTTGAGCGTAAAATTATGTACAAGAAAAATGCGCCGGAATTATTGGAAAAATTTTTCCAGAAAAGAAATTATCTTCCCAAACCCATTATGCTTTCAGGAAATACGGATTGTTACCAACCGATTGAACGAAAATTAGAAATCACAAGGAAAATTTTAAAAACTTGTTTGGATTATCGTCATCCTGTTGGTATTATTACAAAAAATGCATTGGTTTTGCGAGATTTGGATTTATTGAAACCAATGGCTGAACAAAGTTTGGTGCACGTTTCAATGAGTATTCCTACTTTAAACGAAAATCTTCGTCGAGTGATGGAACCCAGAACAAGTTCGGCAAAAAATAAACTGAAAGCTATTGAAATTTTAAGTGAAAATGGAATTCCAGTCAATGTAATGGTTGCTCCGGTTATTCCTGGTTTGACGAGTGATGAAAGTTTATCTATTTTAAAACATGTTTCCGAAGCTGGCGCTTTAAGTGCACATCATGCTTTAGTTCGCTTAAATGATACTGTTGAACCAGTTTTTGTCCGCTGGTTAGAAACTCATTTTCCAGATCATGCCGAAAAAGTTTTGAATTTGATTCGTTCCATGAGAGGTGGAAAATTAGGAGAAAAAAGATTTTACGAACGATACAAAGGTGAAGGAAATATCGCCACAATGATTCACGAAACTTTTAAATTGGGAAAGCGCAAATATTTTGCGGATAAGATTTATCCTCCTTTAAATTTTAACAATTTCACAGGAACAAAAGATCAGCAGTTGAGATTGTTTTAAATGAAAAACCCTTTCATTTTTGAAAGGGTTTTAATTAATTATTTGAAAAAATTATTTTTTAATTAATCCCAATTCCACCAGTCTTTCGTGTAAAAATTCTCCGGCAGTTGTATCTTCGTACAATTTTGGATTTTTGTCATCATAAGTTCCTTCCAATGCATTCAACGGCATTTCGCTTACAGGATGCATAAAAAATGGAATTGAATATCTCGATGTTCCCCACAATTCTCTCGGCGGATTTACCACTCTGTGAATGGTAGATTTCAGTTTATTGTTCGTGTGTCGGGAAAGCATATCACCAACATTAATCATTAATTCATCAGGCTGTGCAATTGCATCAATCCATTCTCCTTCATGATTTTGAACTTGTAAACCTTTTCCATGAGCTCCCATCAAAAGTGTAATTAAGTTAATATCCCCATGTGCAGCAGCACGAACTGCATCATCCGGTTCTTCCTGAATCGGCGGATAATGAATTGGTCTTAAAATCGAGTTTCCTTGATCGATATATTGATCAAAATAAAATTCATCCAAACCAAGATACAAAGCCAAAGCACGAAGAACATATTTTCCGGTTTTCTCCAACATTTGGTAGGTTTCCTTCCCAACTTCGTTGAATTTTGGAAGCTCATCAACTATTACATTATCAGGATATTGAGTTGCATATTTCGAATTTTCTGGAAGATATTGTCCAAAATGCCAAAACTCTTTTAAATCTGCCTTCTTAAAACCTTTTGCCGTTTCTTTTCCAAAACCAACATAACCTCTTTGTCCACCAATTCCTTCAATTTCATATTTGGATTTGGTTTCTTCCGGAAGTTCAAAAAAGTTTTTTACTTCGCTATATAAATTTCCTACCAATTGGTCATCCAAAAAGTGGCCTTTCAAGGCTACAAAACCAATTTCTTCGTATGCTTTTCCGATTTCATTTACAAATTTTTGCTTGCGTTCCGGGTCGTCCGAAAGGAAATCACGCAGATCTACACTTGGAATTTTATTCATTTTGAATTCATTTTTCAAGCGCAAATTTACAATTTTTTTGAGCAACTCTATATTCAGAAAATTTCTAAAACAGTACCTTTGTATTTTCCTTTTTTTGATGAAACAATACTCTTCTAAACGCAGCATCCAAATCCTTTCTCACCTTTTAAAAGAATACGGAATTTTTAATTTTATTATTTCTCCGGGTTCCCGCAATGCACCTTTAGCAATACATTTTTCCGAAACTGATGAGTTTAATTGCTACAGCATTATAGATGAAAGAAGTGCTGCTTTTGTAGGACTTGGAATGGCGCAAAGTTTAAAAAAACCGGTTGTTTTAACCTGTACCAGCGGTTCTGCAGCGGCTAATTATTATCCCGCAGTTACGGAAGCTTTTTATCAAAATATTCCCTTGCTTTTATTAACAGCAGATCGTCCCACAGATTTTGTTGATTTATTTGACGGACAAACCATTCGTCAGAAAGATCTTTTTCAACAACATTCTTATGGAGATTTTGAACTTTTAGAAGACGAAAAAGAAGGCGCTGATGAACATAATTTTGAAATTATAAAAAAAGCGCTCGAATTATGTTTTGAAAAACAAGGTCCTGTACATATTAATATTCCTCTTTCGGAACCACTTTATGAATTGGTTTCGGAACTTCCGATGCTTCCTCCGGTGGAAAAAACCATTCAAAAAAAGAATTTTGAAATTTCTTCAACTGTTATCTCGGATTGGAACACTTCAAAAAAAATATTAATTCTTGTTGGAACTCGTCCCTACAGCGAAGAACTGCAAATGCAACTTTCACAATTGGTAAAAAACCATAGTGCCGTAGTTTTAACAGAAATGAATTCCAATTTGGATAACGAAAAGTTTTTTGCACATGTTGACCGTTATGTTTTCAATTTTTCAGAATCAGATTTCCAAAATTTTGCTCCTGATTTATTGATTACGGTTGGACAAAACGTTGTTTCAAAAAAAGTAAAACAGTTTTTAAGAAAAGCTAAGCCTCAAAAACATTGGCATGTTGATTCAGTATGGCAACCTGACACTTATTTTTCATTAACGCAGAAAATTGAAACAACCGCTGAAGTTTTCTTTTCGAAATTATTGAACAATATCAAATTGGAACCTCAGCCTTATTATAATCTTTGGGATGTTTTAAGAGATAAAAAGGATTTAAAACACCTGGAATACGTAGTAAAAACCGGTTTTTCAGATTTTTATCTTTTTAATCGGTTATCACAAAATATTCCGGAAAACTATAATATTCATTTTAGTAATTCAACCGCAATTAGATATGTGCAACTTTTTGATTTTCAGAAATATCACTCCTTTTGCAATCGTGGAACAAGCGGAATTGACGGCTCCACTTCTACAGCCATGGGTTTTGCTATGGCCGACAAAAACCCAACAATTTTAATTACCGGAGAACTGAGTTTTTTCTATGATATTAATGGTCTTTGGAATCAATATATTCCGCCTTATACCAGAATTGTGGTTTTCAATAATGGAGGTGGCGATATTTTTAAATTTATTCCCGGTCCGTCCAAAGCCAGCAATGCTTTAGATGAATTTATTGCTACAAAACATTCCAAAAATGTGGAATTATTGGCAAAACATTTCGGCTTCTCTTACACTAAAGTGGAAGATGAGGATACTTTAGACCGCGTTTTACACAATTTCTTTAGTCCTGATACAAAACCAAAAATTTTAGAAGTGGATACACAGGAAATTGAAAATGCGGAAATCCTTAAAAATTATTTTGCATTTTTGAAGTAAATTAAATCTGAAGATAATCTCCTGATTCCGGAATATTCCGAATTTTTGAAATCGGATAAACAAACATATCATCGAAATCATTAAGCGCGTTAATCATTTGAAAATGAGAGAAATTGCGCATATTTTGTAAATTGATATCTGCCTCTTTTATTTTTTTATTTTTGAGCAAGTGTTGTCTTTGCACACCATTCAGTAAAAAAGTGGAAGGTGTAAACCATTCTTTGCCTTTTAAAAACAGAAGATTGGTGAAAGAAGTATCGGTAATATGGTTGTTTTTTACAATAATAATTTCCTCTGCCTTTGCTTTGGTTTTCATTTTTTCAAATTCTTTTCGCTCTTCAAATTTGAATGGATAATCAAAACAATTGTTCTCAACCAACTGAAAATCATCAATTTCAGGAATTGCGTAAGGAATAAATTGCGTTCTGAAATTTTTTTCTAAATCGTAGGCAATGCGTAGTTTATACAATCCATCTTCATCATGATGTAAATCTTTAAAAACTTTCTGCAAATCAACAGAACCTTCTTTTCCGAAGTGTTTAAAGGTTTCATTAATCCGTTTTTGGTGCAAATCGAGAAGAAAAATTTTCTGATCCTCAACTTTGATACTTTCAATAAACCGATACATAAATTTTGTTTTTCATTTCCTGATACTCATCAGCTAATTTACTTAAATGTGTGATTCCGCCACCACTTTTAAAATAGAATTTATCGTCTTCTTTTTCGATAAAACGGATCATCACACAAGAATCTAAATTCTCGCCATCAAACCAGCCGCAAATCCCGGTGTACCAATTTCTTTCATAATTTTCTGAGGCTAAAATAATTTCTAAAGTTTTGGGTTTTGGGGCTCCTAAAATACTTCCCGCAGGAAGTAAAGTTTTCATAATCGTTCCTATTTTTCCTTGAAATTCAGGTTTCAAAATTCCGGAAATTTCAGAACTCATCGCAAATAAATCTTTTTGTTTGGTTTGGATAAAATCGATTCTTTGAAATTCCTCTACCTGAACTTCATCAGCCACCATACTCAAATCATTTCGAAGTAAATCGACCACCGTATAATGTTCTGCCTTTTCTTTTACATCGTTTTTTAAAATTTCCGGCGCATTTTCTATGGAAGCATCAATGGTTCCTTTCATAGGATGGGTGAAAATTTTTTCATCAACAATTTCCACGAAAGTTTCGGGTGAGAAAAAAACGAATTCGTCTTTGTATTTCACTTTATATTTTGCTTTTGATGCAAAATAAATTTCTTCCAATGAATAATTGGTTTCAATCGCTGTTTTACAGGTGTAATTGGCGAGATAAGAATTTCCAAATTTTAAATTTTTCTGAATATTTTCGAATCCAGTTTTATACTGATCTTCGCTTTCAGGAAGACTCTTTAGTTCTAAGTTTTTTGTTTCGGTGAACAGTCCTTTTTCTTTTTTGAATTTAGGAAATTCAACAAAAATATTATGATTTAAGATTTCATTTTCTTCAAAAATTTCTATTTTCTCCATTAAAAAATCTACCAAAAACAAAAAAGGTACTTTCTTTTCGGAAAGTTGATCCATTTTCTTAAAATTCGGGTGAAATTCTTTAGGCTTCATTCCGCAAAAATAATTTTTTAAAAGTTTACTTTTGCAGAAATCTTAAAAATGCAGCCAAATTATCCACAAAAATCCGGACTGGAGATTACTTTGAAAAAAGCTTTTTTTTATTGGAGCAAAACGCTCCTGTATCACGTTTTATTCAGCTTGGTGTATTTTTCAGTTTTTTTTCTGGTGTATTATTATGTTGCTGAACGGTATGGAATTTTGGAAAAAATGATGACTGCCTTACAACAAAATCAAAATAATTTTAGTGCTATGAATGAAGCCATGCGTAAAATTTCTGCACTTCCGGAATATTACAACCTTTCTTTGGCTTTGATTTTTGCAATGACTTTTCTTTACCCGCTAAATTTAGGCTTATTACAAATTTTCAGAAAAATTGATTTGGGGGAAAAATATAACATCGAAGATTTGTTTGTTGGGTATAATGGAATAAATTTTTTTAAATTTTCAAGCTATTTTCTGTTTTGGATTTTTGTTTATCAGCTTGCAATTTCCACACTCATTTTGGGCATTGTTTGGGTTTACATTACGCTTTTTACGGCGCCTTTAATGTTCTTTATGGATAAACGTATTTTTGAAACTATCAATTTGAATATTAAAGCTTTAAAGTTGTTTTTTCTTGAAATTTCAGTGGCTGTTTTTGTGGCTTTTACCTTTCGTTATTTTGGGATTATTACCCTTATTGGATTTCTCTTTACTTTTCCTTTTTGGAACGCCATGATTTATTCGATGTATCAGAAAATATTTACTGAGAACAAATAATTTCTGTTAACATTATCGATTTAATCTCTTCAATTTTTTTATATTTGAGGAGAAAAAAATAATTTATGGAAACTTTTAACGAATTTGATCAGTCGGGAACTGCACCTCAGAAAAACTTTAGCGAAATTATCAATCATGCATTTACCAATTATTTTAAAGTGATTGGATGGTGTATTTTACTGTTTGTTATCGTACTTGTTTTATCCATCATTTTATCTTCCATTGCTGGACCTATTACAGGTTACGATCCAATGGCTGCGCAAGATGAAATGCAGGAAATTGCAAATGATGGAAGATTTATGGAGGCTTACCAACACATGCTGGGAGTTCCGGGATATAAAGAAAATATCTTGTTATCCTCTTTATTAAGTTTATTGGTTTATCCACTTTATGCGGGTTTCTTAATGATTTTACATCGTGGAAATGTTTCAGAATCGGTTTCTTTCAGCGATTTGTTTGTGGGAATTAGAAAAAATGCGTTGCAATATATTATTTACGCAATTATTTCAACTATTGCTACTGCTATTGGTTTAATGCTTTGTGTTTTGCCTGTTTTTCTTGTGATTCCATTCTTTTTCCTTGGTGTTCCATTTATTCTTTTTCAGAATAATTCTGCTATGGAAGCTATTTCTAAGAGTTTTAATATTGCGAAAAATAACTATGGAACTTTCTTGGGAGTTACAATAATTTCGATTTTAATTGCTATTGTTGGTGTTATCTTTTGTGGAATTGGAATTTTACTTACCGCTCCATTCTACTTTGCAGCAATGTATTCTGCATATTGTGCTTATGTAGGAATTCCTGCAAGAAATATTAATTAAGAAAAAAAATTAAAAATATTTTTTAGCCATCATTAATTTGTACATTTGAGTAACAGCAATAAAGCTGTTACTTTTTTATTAGAACACCATGCCAAACAGAAAACATCAAATTAGCGGAGTAAAAATAAAGCAGGTTTTTCTCATTTTAATCATTACCGCCATGTTGGGGTTGATTGTATGGAATCTTTCTTTATTTATACCCTCATTATTGGGCGCGCTTACTCTATATGTGGTATGCAGAAAATTGAATTTTTTTCTTCACGAAACAAAAAATTGGAAACCAGTTTGGTCTTCGCTTTTCATTATTTTTCTTTGTCTTATTGTGTTGATTATCCCGGTTTATCTTCTTGTTGATGTTATTATTGAAAAATTAGGCGATTCCCAGCAATATATGTCGAAGTTTAATGTTTTTCTGGATAAAATACAGCAATATATTCTTTCCAAAACCAACATTGACGTTCTTAATGCTGATAATATGAAAAAGGTTCAGGATTTTGCTGCAAAAACCTCAACTTCTTTTTTAAGCAGTACTTTTAATATGCTTTCTATTGTGGCTTCGATGTTTTTCATGCTGTATTTCATGTTGGAAAAACCCCGCCTTTTTGAAAGATTAATTTCCTCAGCAGCACCTCTAAAGAAAGCCAACATCAATTTAATTGGTGAAAAATTTAGAAAATTGGTGATGGCTAATGCGGTTGGAATTCCGGTTGTTGCACTTGGACAAGGGATTGTGGCTTTAATTGGATATTTAATTTTTGGCGCACCAAGTCCGGTTTTGCTTTTTGCTTTAACTGCCGTTTCTTCTATGATTCCTATTGTTGGAGCCGCTATTGTTTATGCACCGGTAGGAATTTATATGATTGCGGAAGGTGATACGTTTGGTGGAATTGGAATTTTGGTTTATTGTATGGTGGTTGTAGGATTAACGGATAATATTTTACGTTTTACCTTGCTTCGAAGATTGGAAAATATCCATCCTTTGAACACTGTTTTCGGAATTATTATGGGGATGAATCTTTTTGGATTTATGGGCTTAATTTTTGGTCCCATTCTCGTTTCAATGACGGTTTTACTAATACAAGTTTATCGTGATGAATTTTCAGATGATGAAACCCCTGAACTGGAACTTCCGGAACCCAAAGAAATTGAGAAAAAAATAGATTTAACCTTATGACAGAAGGAATAAATCCACAAATTTTAAAAGAAATTTGCGTCGAAAAGATGCCTTTTGGAAAATATGAGGGTCGCTTTTTAGCCGATCTTCCAATTTCTTATTTAGAATGGTTTCTACGAAACGGAGGCTTCCCCAAAGGAAAATTGGGAATGCAACTTGCTACGGTTTACGAAATAAAACTGAATGGTTTAATGGATTTACTGACACCAATTCGAGGTGAAGTGAGTTATGAAAAACCGAAAATTAAAAATTACAAATTTTAGAAATGATTACGGCGGCTTTGCCGCCGTAATCTTATACTATTATCCTTTTAAAACCGCAATTTCATCACGCAATTTTGCCGCTTTTATAAAATCCAAATTTTTTGCTGCAGCTTCCATTGCTTTTTGTTTTTCAGCGATTAGTTTTTCCAAATCTTCGCTTCCGTAGGTTGCTTTTGCTTCGGCAACTTCTGCCAAAATCTGTTTTTGGGTATATTTTTGATCCGGAAAATCTTTGGCTCTTCCAACCAAAGCTTCAGAAATTTTCTTGTTTACTTGGGTTGGTGTAATATTATTTTCTTTATTATAATTTTCCTGTTTTTCCCTACGATAATTGGTTTCATCAATGGTATTCTGCATGGATTTTGTGATTTTATCGGCGTACATAATCGCTTTTCCGTTGATATTTCTCGCCGCTCTTCCAACCGTTTGAATCATCGATCTTCGGGAACGCAGCATTCCTTCTTTGTCGGCATCTAAAATGGCAACCAGCGAAACTTCCGGTAAATCCAAACCTTCACGAAGCAAGTTTACCCCAATTAAAACATCAAAAAGTCCGGTTCGTAAATCCTGCATAATTTGTATCCTTTCCAAAGTTTCTACATCTGAATGAATATAACGGCATCTAATTCCAAATCTTGTAAAATATTTGGTGAGTTCTTCCGCCATTTTTTTGGTTAAAGTAGTCACCAAAACACGTTCATCCACTTCTGCTCTTTTTTGAATTTCTTCAATTAAATCATCAATTTGATTTAAAGTAGGACGAATTTCAATAACAGGATCCAAAAGTCCTGTAGGACGGATAATTTGTTCAATATATTCTCCTCCTGTTTGCTGTAATTCATAATCTGCAGGAGTTGCAGAAACGTAAATCACCTGATTTTGCATGGCTTCAAATTCCTGAAATTTCAACGGACGGTTGTCCATAGCTGCAGGAAGTCGGAAACCAAACTCCACCAAAGCTTCTTTCCGGCTTCTGTCTCCACCATACATCGCATGAACTTGTGGTATCGTAACATGACTTTCATCAATAACCATCAAAAAATCCTTAGGAAAATAATCTAAAAGACAAAAAGGTCTAGAACCGGGAAGTCTTCCGTCTAAATATCTAGAATAATTTTCAATTCCGGAACAATAACCGAGTTCTTTAATCATCTCCAAATCCAGTTCAGTTCTTTCCTGCAAACGTTTTGCTTCTAAAGGTTTTTCCACACTTTGAAAGAAATCGACTTGTTTTACCAAATCATCCTGAATTTCCCGAATAGCGCCATTCAAAGTTTCTTTTGTGGTAACAAACAAATTAGCCGGATAAATTTGAATTTGATCAAAATTGGAGATTACATTTCCGGAAACCGGATCAAAGCTTTGAATTTTTTCGATAGAATCACCAAAAAACTGAATTCGCAATGCATTATCCGAATAAGCTGGAAAAACATCAATAACATCACCTTTTACCCGGAATGTTCCCCGCTGAAACTCATTTAAAGTTCTAGCATATAAAGCATTAACTAAAGAATGAAGAAAAGCGGTTCTGGTAACTTTAGAATCAATTTCCAGAGAAATTAAAGATTTATTAAACTCACTAGGATTTCCAATACCATAAATACACGAAACTGAAGCCACAATCAAAACATCTCTTCTTCCGGAAAGTAAACTTGCAGTGGCGGAAAGTCTTAATTTTTCAACTTCTTCGTTGATGGAAAGATCTTTTTCAATATAAGTTCCTGTACTGGCAATGTAAGCTTCCGGTTGATAATAATCGTAGTAAGAAACAAAATATTCCACCGCATTTTCAGGAAAAAACTCCTTAAACTCCATAAAAAGTTGCGCCGCCAAAGTTTTGTTGTGCGCCAAAACAATCGTTGGTCGCTGTATATTATTCACCACATTAGCAATGGTAAATGTTTTTCCGGAACCCGTAACTCCGAGTAAAGTTTGATATTTTTCACCAATTTCTAAACCTTCAGTCAATTTTTTAATCGCTTGTGGTTGATCTCCTGTGGGTTTGAATTCGGATTGAAGTTGAAATTTCATTTTGTGGAATAAAGAACAAAGATAAAAGAATAATGAGTTTGCGTTTTTATAAAATTTTAAAAAAAAGAGCAGAAATTTCTGCTCCTTTTACATTTCAAAAATTTGAAATTTATTTTTTAAATCTCGTCATATCATCAATATAAACTTCTGTACCAAACTTAGTCATGGTTTTTTTGTTTCCAATAAAATTGATTCCTTTACTGAAAGGTGAAAAACCCGCTCCTGAAGAGCCTTTTGCTGAGGCTAAACTTAATGCTTCCGCTAAAGCTGGATCAGAAATGTTTCCAAATTCTTTCAAATTTCCGAAATACGAATAAGAATTGATGACATGATTTGGAACAATTCCAGCAGTCGGATTTGGATCTTTTTTTCCATTAAAATAAGAAAATGTAATAGGTTGCATTGCCCATTTATGCGATGTATTTCTCTTTTCGTAGGAAAGATAATCTTGTGAAGGAGAATCATACAGAGTGTGTGAACCTACAAATTTTCCATACGTTTCTGCTCCAATGGTAACGACATTGATGTATGCTTTTAAACCCATAATGGTTAATTCGCTTGCAGAAGCTGTTCCAGAAGAGGTTAAAACATAAACTTTACTCAAATTTAAAGAATTTACATTTTGTTCTCCTGTTGGTGTTGTTTGTCCGTTCGAAAAACTGTAAGTTTTTACGGTAGATTCTAAATTATCTGTGGAATTATACTGACTTTTCTTTTGGTTGAACTCCATCTTTACATAAGGTTGTCCCGTAAATTGTCCCGTAACCATTTGTCCTAAAGCTACAGCAGTTTGTACAGAACCGCCACCATTATAACGAAGATCTAAAATTAATTCATTAATTCCATCTGCTTTCATGGTTGCAAAAGCAGCGTTTAGTTCATCATTATAGTTTGATTTGAAACCATTGTAAACCAAATAGCCAATATTTTTACCATTTTGTTGAAATTTCTGATAAAATGCTACAGGATTTTCTTCTAAAACCACAGAAGTTAAAGAATAGTTTTGTCCTCCTGTAGTAACAATTCCTGACGAAGTTTGTGTCGCAGAATCTGCAATGGTAATGCTGATTTGATCATTCACAAGCTGTGTATAATTGGAGGTGTTCAAATCTGCGTTATTCACTTTTGTAATGACATCACCTCTTTCAATTCCCGCAACAGCAGCAGGAGAATTCGGTACGACATAATTTACAATTCCGACAATATTTATTTGTCCGGAATCTTTGTAAAAAAGCGAAAAATCCATTCCATTGCTTTTAGAAACGCCATTAAAACTCGCTATTAAGGCATCAACATCATCAACAATCCAAGAAAAACGGTCCACTCTTGGAGTCGTGTTATAGTTGTAAAGCAAACTGTAAAAAAGATTATCCGGACTTTTCCCTTCAATAACCGAGGAAAATTGGTTTCCGCTTAGCAATTGATCAGACAAATTGGGAACATTTTGTTGCCAGTAATACCATGAATTCATGCCTTTCCAAACGAACTCATTAACACTTGCGCTATTTTCGTTATCGTCATTTCTACAGGAAATGAGCATTAGCGCAAGAAGAGCAATTAAAGAAATATTTTTTGTAATTTTCATTTCAATAAAATTATAATATGTTAAATCTATTCAAAAATAGGAAATCCTTTTGTATTATTTTTCTGAGTTTCTCAATATTTAGTTTTTTTCTTTTCAGTTGTAAAAATCAAGAGTTGAATAATCTACAAAACATCGAAAATTCCACCTACTTCATCTATCAAATTTCTGGTGAAAGAGGCTATAAAGTGCATTTTGAAATGGAAGAAAGTGAAGCACTCCCAAAAGCCGTAATTATTAACGGAATAAAACAGAAAATTTCAAACTTTGATAAGAATGGAAATTCTTACGATATTAACGTTATTTCACAAACCGAAATAATCGCCAATCATAAAATTGAAACTTCCGAAAAACCTAACGGTATTATCTTTCAAATTCAGGGAAAAGAAATTTTTCAACCCGTAGAATTCACGCTTAAAAGCAACTAAAATCCTGCAAAACATTGAAAAAAATCTGTAAAAAAAATTAATAGTCAAACCTTTAGCTTTGTTATAATTACCATTATGAATTTAAGAATTGTTTCCACCATACTCCTTTCAGGAATTTTATTTCTTTCCTGCAAAAACGGAGGTTCTGCACAAACCAATACTGAAAAAACTGAAAATTCTTCAGAAAACCCCGAAACTGCTAGTAGAAACACCAGTATTAAACCTGCTTTTGAAGGACAGACAAGAGTAAAAGGAGTACACACAACAACACCTTACGATGTTGTTGCTCTAAATTCAGATTTAGGAAAACCTTGGGGTATCACTAATTTTCCAAATGGAAGGTTTTTAATTACGGAAAAATCCGGTTTTATGATGATTGTTTCTGCTGACGGAAAAAATTTGAAAAAAATTACTGGTTTTCCTAAAGTAGATTCAAAAGGACAAGGCGGAATGTTAGATGTAGCCTTAGATCCGGATTTTAAAAATAACAGAATGATTTACTGGTGCTTTTCTGAACCTGTTACGGATGGAAACCTTACTTCTGTAGCCAAAGGTAAACTCTCAGAAGACGAATCAAAAATTGAAAATGCTGTGGTTATTTTTCGCGCAAAACCAGTTTATGACGGGGACAAACATTTTGGAAGCAGATTGCAATTCGACAAAACAGGAAATCTTTTTGTAAGTACCGGTGAAAGATCGGATCGTGAAACCAGACCTTTAGCACAAGATCAAACTACTTATTTAGGGAAAATTTTAAAAATCACAAAAGAAGGAAAACCTGTCTCAGAAAACCCTAAAATTTCAGGATGGAAACCAGAGATTTATTCAACAGGACACCGAAATCCGCAGGGAATAGCCTTAAATCCTAATTCCGGTGAATTATGGGTAGCGGAAATGGGACCTAAAGGTGGAGATGAAATTAACAGAATTGAAGCCGGTAAAAATTACGGATGGCCAACAATTACCTATGGTGAAGAATATAGTGGTTTAACGATTGGTGAAGGAATTGGCGAAAAATCTGGATTTGAGCAACCTGTTTATTTTTGGGACCCTTCTGTTTCTCCTAGTGGAGTTGATTTTTATACAGGAAATATACCGGAATGGAAAAATAATTTAATGATTGGCTGTTTGAGTGGTGAAAAAATTATCCGTTTAGTGATTGAAAATAATAAAGTTATTGGTGAGGAATGGCTTTTAGCCGATAAAAAAGAAAGAATTAGAGATGTACTCAATGGTAATGACGGCAATTTGTATGCAGTTACCGACAGCGGAAAACTCTTGAAAATTTACAAAAAGTAAATAAATGTATCTTTGCCGCTCGAAAATTTAAAATAAAAATTATGAAAAAGTTATTATTTGCAATTTCTTTTGCTGCTTTCGGATTAGTAAGCGCACAAGAAAACACCTCAGATAATGATGCATTCTCTGGAAAAGGTGATGTAAGAGCTAATATTGGTGCCAATTTCCAAAATGGTGGAACCGGAATTCAGGCTTCTTTAGATTATGGATTAGGCCAAAGTTTTTCAATTGGTGCGCAAACTGGATATTTACTTGGTGTAAAGGAAATAAATGGTGATAAACCTTCAGGAACGCATCGTTTTGATGTAAAAGCTAGAGCTAGTGCACATTTAGGCGATGTTATTGGCCTTCCAGCAAATGTGGATGTTTATCCAGGATTAAATCTTGGTTTGAAAAATTTTGGAGCACATGTGGGAACAAGAATTTTCTTTGATAAAGGTTTCGGAATGTTTGCTGAGGCGCAATTTCCTATTTCCAGATATAATACTGAAGCTTCTTCTTACCGATTGCTAAACAATCAGTTCGCCTTTGTTGTAGGCGCTTCTTTCGATTTGAATAAGCAGTAAATTATATAAAATAAAAATAAAAAACCGGGAAATAAGATCCCGGTCTTTTATTTTTTAATTTGTAGGTTCCATTTTTAAGGTTCCATCTGCTTCTTCCAATTTCACGGTGAAATGTCTCAAGATTTCCGGCTCCCAAACAATTCTGTATCCTTTTGTAATTTCGTTTCTTCTGTCAAAAACATTTTTTACTGCAGCAGCAATATAATCCATGTGGTTGTTGGTATACGTTCTTCTCGGAATTGCCAATCTTAAAAGCTCCAATTTCGGATAACGGTTTTCTCTTGTTTGTGGATCACGATCTGCAAGTAAAGTTCCTATTTCTACACATCTAATTCCCGCTTCTTTATAAATTTCCAATCCTAAAGTTTGAGCCGAAAACTCTTCACGGGGAACATTCGGTAAAAATTTTACGGCATCGATGAAAACCGCATGTCCACCAATGGGTTTTTGTACGGGAATTCCGTATTCCATCATTTTATTTCCAAGATATTCTATTTGCGAAATTCGGCTTTCCAAATATTCGAACTCTGTAGCTTCGTTTAAACCAACAGCTAAAGCTGACATGTCTCTTCCTGCCATTCCTCCATAAGTAATAAAACCTTCATAAATAATGGTGAAATTAGATGCATCCTGAAAAACTTTTTCGTCATTCAAGGCAATAAATCCTCCGATATTTACAAGTCCGTCTTTTTTGGAACTCATCGTCATTCCATCACCGTAGGAAAAAATTTCTTTACAAATTTCTTTTATGGTTCTGTTTTCTTGTCCTGCTTCTCTTTGTTTGATGAAATAAGCATTTTCTGCAAACCTTGCACTGTCGAAATAAACTGGAATTCCGTATTTTTTGGAAAGTTCACTTACTGCTTTAATATTTTCAAGAGAAACAGGCTGTCCTCCGGAAGTGTTACAAGTAACCGTTACCAAACAAAAAGGAATTTTCTCTTTTGGATTTGTTTGGTAAACGTTTTCCAGTTTTTCCAAATCGATATTTCCTTTAAAAGGATGGATATTTTCCACATCAAAAGCTTCATCAATGGTACAATCTATTGCATGCGCTTTTCGGAATTCAATATGTCCTTTTGTGGTATCAAAATGTGAATTTCCGGGAACCAGATCTCCATCTTTCACCAAAACCGAAAAAAGAACATTTTCCGCGGCTCTTCCTTGGTGTGTTGGCAAAAGAAATTGATAGCCTGTAATAGAATTTACAGAATTATACAATTCTTCAAAAGATCTTGATCCTGCGTAACTTTCGTCTCCTCTCATTAATGCTGCCCATTGAGAATCGGACATAGCTCCAGTTCCCGAATCGGTAAGCAAATCAATAAAAACTTGTGATGATTTTAGGTTAAAAAGGTTGTAATGCGCTTTTTTTAGCCATTCTTCACGTTCCTCTTTGGTAGATTGACGGATTTCTTCGATCATTTTTATTCTAAATGGCTCTGCGTATGGAAGTTTCATAATTTTAAATGTTTAAATAGTTTGACTTTTTTTGAAATTTTTTGAAATTTCAAAAAACTATTCTGGAGCTTTAAAAATATTTTCATCAGAATGAAAGCCTGCAACACCTCCAGAAACAGCAAATTTCATCGCTTGTGCAGCACTAACGTTTTCAAGTTCCACAACATTGGTTCCTAAAGCAAAAACGACCCATCCAGAAACGGCATAAGCGTGAGGAAGATAAACCGAAACATACTGTGGAAATCCTACAGAAGACAAGTCGCTTTGGGTTAAAAATCCGATTCTCCAGGTTTCAGGATTTTCATTCGTTTTTATTAAAACTGGCTTGTTAAACTTCTTTTTGTCTCCAACGAAAGAAGTCATAACATCTTTCAAGGAAGTGTAAATAAATTTTATTCCCGGGGTGTGTTCCAAAATATAATCGAAACTGTCCACAATAAATCTACCGATAATAAATTTATTTCCTAAAAAACCTATTAAGGTAGTTGTGGCAATAACCACTAAAAAAGTAATTCCCGGATAAACTTTTTCAGAAAGTGCAGGAATAATATTGTCTATAGAAGATACAATATACCAAATAATCCAAACCGTTAATGCAAACGGACCAATAATCAAAAGCCCTTGAAAAAAGGATTTGACCAAAAGGTTTACAATATTATCGGTTCTTAATTTCTGCATTTTTTAGAGAAAATTTCTAAAATTATCCGTGGATTGTTTCTTTGTTACCATAGCTTTGGATGATTTTGGCCTCATACTCCAGCCATTCTTCCCATCTTTGATTTACTTTTTCAGGATCTCCTAATTGTCTTGCAAATCCTATAAATGTGGTGTAATGATTAGCTTCGGAAATCATCAAATCGCGATAAAAAATTTTCAGTTCTTCATCTTTAATATTTTCAGTAAGCACTTTGAAACGTTCACAACTTCTCGCCTCAATCATGGCAGCAAAAAGCATTTTGTCGATAATTAGATCATCTCTGTTTCCTCCTTTTTGCATGAACTGCAGAAGATCGTTCACATAATCGTCTTTTCGGGTTCTTCCTAAAACGCCTCCTCTTTTTTTAATTATTTCATGAACTTGATTGAAGTGATCTAACTCTTCCTGAGCAATAGCTAAAAGCTCCGTTACCATTTGCGGATATTCTGGAAGCATCGTTATTAAACCAATAGCATTAGTTGCTGCTTTTTGTTCACACCAAGCGTGATCTGTAAGGATTTCCTCCAGATTTCCTTCCGCAATATTGGCCCAACGTGGATCTGTTGGTAATTTTAGTTTGAACATTTTTTAAAATTTTGGTAAATTTAAGATTATTCTAAAAAAACATGATTTTTAATGTAAGTTTTTTCACAATTTTGAATGTTTTTTTATAGGATTTTCACCCCATTGTAATTTGGCATTTAATTTGAAATTTTGCAATCAACAAATAAATTATGAATTATGAAAACTACTACTTTACTTAAAAGAAAATTTGAAAAACTTTCACTATTAGTTATTATGTTTTTTGCTAGCGTAATGGCTTTTGCACAAGAAACTACCAATGAAGTAACCACTTCCACCACAACTACAACTACTGAAGAATGGTATGCAAACCCAATGTATTTAGCTATTGGAGCCATTGTTTTGATTATCATTATAGCTTTAATTGCCAGAGGAGGAGGAAAAAAATCTTAAAATTCGTATACTCCCTATATATTAACCGTTTCGTAATATTACGAAGCGGTTTTTTTTCGAAGATGTTCTAAAAAATTCCAGCCTAAACCATCCATTTTTTGTAGCAAATTAGCGATGATTATGGCTAAAAGAACATTCAAAATATAAATAATCACCATCAAAATCCACCAACTCATTTTTTCTTCAAAAGGAACCACTATAAAGTAAACCAATGACGAACTAATTCCTTGAGCGAAATAATAAAAAATAGCGTTTGTTCCGATGTTAGTAATAAAGTTTGGTTTTGAAATTTTTAATCTGTTGTAAAAAACGAAAAGTGTAATTATTGAAAATGAAGACCAAAAGATGTACAACAATTTCGGTGGGAACTTGGCTTTGTTCATTTTCAATAAAATTTCTGACCCATAATTCCAACATAAAATTCCCAAAACTAAAAAGAATGCTCCGTAAAGAATCGGAATCCAATTTTTCGGAATTTTCTTTCCTTTAAGTTTATTCGCTAGCAAAAACAATCCTAAATAAAAAGCAACATAACCAACCTGTCCTGTAGGATAATAATGTGGTAACAAATTAAAAAGCAAAGTAAACCCAAAACATAAACCAATGAACCAATTCAGATGATTTTTAAAAAATCTTAAAATTAAAACTCCAAAAACGGTGAGAATAAAATATACTTTCAAATACCAAAAACTTCCCATTACCACAGGAAAAGTATCTGCATTGGTGTAAGAATGAAGATACCAATTTCCTAAATTTTGCCATTGCGGAACATCGGAAATGCTTTGTGGAACATACTTTTCTCCAAAAGTCGCATAGAAATTTTTCATCCAATCCAATCCAAAAACGGAAAGTCCAAAAACTTTAAAAAAATAATCGAGAAAGAAAAGAAACGTCACAAAAATCATATAAGTTATTTGGAGTTTCAGCAATCTGTACAATGTTTTTTCCACATTTCCGCTAGAAGTAATTCCGCTTAAAGCAAAAAACAATGGAACATCAAAAAGAAGTGACAAAACCCTAACTTCTGTCGGAATATAAAATTGCCCGCTCCAAAATGCGGTATGAATAAAAATAATAGAAAGTGTGGCTAAACCTTTAGCAAAATCGATATAAAGATCTCTTTTCATAAAAATACTGGAAAACCAAATTTACTTAAAATCTGAATTCAATGGTTTTTCAAATTCAATTTTCATCAAAAAAATAATAATTAAGTTAATAACTATTTGTATTTCAAAATAAATTAGTATTTTTGCACACTCAAAAAAGTGTATTTAATTAATTAAAATTTATAAACAATGTTTGCAATTGTAGAAATAGCAGGGCTTCAATACAAAGTTGAGCAAGACCAAAAGTTGTTTGTAAACCGTTTAAAAGGAGATAAAGGAGGAAAAATTTCTTTCGATAAAGTTCTTCTTACTGTAAATGGTTCTACAACAGTTGGCGCCCCGGCTGTAAGCGGTATCACGGTTGATGCTGAAATTTTAGACCACGTAAAAGCGGATAAAGTAATCGTTTTCAAAAAGAAAAGAAGAAAAGGTTATGAGAAAAAGAACGGTCACAGACAATCTTTAACTCAGATCCAGATTACAGGAATTACTGGTTTCGACAATAAAAAAGAAGACAAAAAAGCGGCACCGAAAGCGAAAAAGGAAACTGCGCCTGCTGCAGAAGAAACAACCGCACCCAAAAAAGCGGCTAAAAAATCAGACAGCGAAACCGCTGAATAAGTCTAACCCAAAAACCTTAAAATAAAATGGCACACAAAAAAGGGGTTGGTAGCTCCAAAAACGGTAGAGAATCTCACTCTAAAAGATTGGGTGTAAAGATTTTCGGAGGACAAGAAGCAATTGCCGGTAATATTATCGTAAGACAAAGAGGTACAAAACACCACCCTGGAACTAACGTTGGTATCGGTAAAGATCATACGCTTTTTGCTCTTGTAGATGGAAAAGTAGTTTTTACTAAAAAAGCAAACGACAGATCTTTCGTATCTGTTGAACCCAACGCATAATTTTGCGCTTATAAAATAAAAATCCTGAGCTTCGGTTCAGGATTTTTTTTGCAAAAATTTGTGAAAATTATACAATACAAAAACTTTCTTTCAGCACGTTTATTGTTACTTATTCATGAAAATTAAATTATTATGGAAAAGCCAAAACCAATGCTAACGTTAAGCCAAGTAATGGGGAAATTAGCGAAAAGAGGAATAACCGATGAATTCCGAATGAATGAAGACGGCGAAATGAAACTTAACGAAAATCCTGAAAATTATCTTCCACAAGATTTAAAAATTTTAAAAACCTACCGTTTTGAGGGAGACTCTAATCCGGATGATAATGCAGTTTTATATGTGGCAGAAGCCTACAATGGAAATAAAGGAATGATTATAGATTCTTACGGCGCCGAAAGCAATTACCCAGGAGATAAATTTGATAATTTCATTCGCGACATCCCGGTTGAAGAAACCGATGATTACAATTTTGACAATTAGTAAAACTTGATATAAAGGCTGAAAAATTAATTTTCAGCCTTTTCTTTTTTCTTAAATAATCCGCGAAGAAAACCTTTTTCTTCTTTCTTTTCAGTTTGCTTTTTGGGTTCAATAGCTTTTTTAATATTTTTCTTTACGTCCTGAAAATCAGATTTTACATCAGAAACCGCTTTTTTGGCTGCTTCCTGTTGTTTATCAAAATTTCTGCCTATTAAAGTTTTCTTTAAACCTTCTTCAATTCCTTTCCAGAAAAGGTTGAAAAACGATTTTGTAGGATCTCTTTTAACATCATCTACTGTTACAGATTCCGGATATTTGTCCGAGCTTGTTTTCACAAAAATATTGGCAACAGCACTCAACAACTTATTTTCTTCTTTAGAATCTTTTTTAAGAACTGCTACTTTTAAATCTTTATGTTTCATATTTACCGAACCATTAATTCCCGTTTTGGATCCTCTGAAATTAAAAACTAAATTTTGAATGGAACCTGTAGCTCTGATTTTCAAATAAGGTTCTATAAAAGGATTAATTCTTGAAGCAGGCAAATCAGCAACATTTCCGGAAATGCTAAAATCATCATTCATTTTGGATGTATCAAAACTCCACTTTACATTCATAGGAGAAGCATTCATAAATGATGTTTTTATGGTAATGGGAACTACGGTAGGTTTTCCTGCCATTTTTCCGGAATTCAAATTTTTAATATTCAGATTAAAATTTCCAAAAATCAACTTTCCGGGACCGTCGCTTTTTTGGGTATCTTCTTCATATTCTAGAATTGAATTTTTTATATCCAAATTACCGACAAAAAGAGGAAATTTGATGCTTCGCAACAATTCGCTGTACATTTTTTTTATGGATGGATCATCTTTGGGAACTTTGCTTCGGAAAATATTGGCATCTACTCCATTTAAAAGAATGTTTGATAAATTCATGGATTTTTTTTGTGAGAAAAAATCCCAACTTCCTTTTCCACTGATTTGTTTTGCAGAAATATCGTATAAATCTTTTTCCACAGGAATCATTTTGATAAACTGAGCCCTGGAAACTTTAGGCTTCATCATAAAATTGCTCAATACAAAATTTCCTTTCTGAATTTTGATAAATGCTGCATTAATATTGTAGAATTCTGTACCGTAATTAAAGTTGTTCGTCGTTAAATCATAAGATCCTATTTGAAATGGAAATTTGTTTTTTATGGTTTCTTCATTCATTTCAATATTTTGAAGATTCGCCTGCAAATTTTTAAAAACCAAAGGCTCATCACCATCTACCGTAAAATTAGAATTTTTCAGAATGACCCTTTTCACTTTCAAAGGCAAAGCCAATGAACGTAGGTCCGTTTTTTTCTTTTCTTTGGTTTTTGCCGATATTAATTTACCATTTAAAGCATTAAGGGTAATATTTTCTACATCAAGAGCCAACTTTTTGTTTTCAAATTTCCAATCTTTAAGGTTTACTAATATTTGATTTAATGAAAGATCTAATAGAGTTTTTGAAGAAACCGAAACTCTTGGTTTTACGGTAATTCCTCGGGATTCGATACTTTTCGGTTGGATGGAAAGAGCATTAATATTTATTTCCTGCTGCGGAGTTAGGTAATTTAGATTTTTGCCACCAATCAGAAACTTGCTGTAAGAAAAAGGAATACTTTGTTTTGCAGTTTCCTCATCCATCTTCATTTTTTCGATATTTATATCTATTGTTTTTGCTGTAAAAAGAGGTTCTTCTTCTTTCAAAATTTCAATTTTTGCGCGGTTAATTTGAAGATTTTCCAGGTTTACATCATACGTGAAATCTTTCTTTGTGGAAACTGATTTTACAGAACCGGTATGTATTTTTATGTTCGGTTCATCCAAAACAACATCGGAAAGTGAAATTTTGTTTTTCCCCATTTGAATGTCTTTGAACGTCATTTTTCTGGTTTCAACATCAAAAAGATTACTCTTTTTAGGATAATATTTATGAAACTGACTAAAACTAAGCAATGGGATCCAATGAAAATTCTGAATTTCCACTAAACCATTATTGGTAGAGATAAACCCGGCTTTTAATGCATAAACATTATCCGGGCGAAAGTAAAAATTCTGTCCGTTAATGTCGTATTCATCCAAAACTACAGGAAGCTTTCTTTCTACAGATTTTTCGGTTAACTGCAGATTGGAAACCTCCAGCTGAAGTTTCTTAACACTCAAAAATTTTTGTTTTGTATGACGGTATATAGTGATATTACCATCTTTAATCCTCAAGTTTTTGAATTTTATCGGATTTCTTTCTTTTCCGGTTTTATCATCAACCGGTTTTGCAAAAGTAATTTTTAAATTAGGATGAGTCATCAAGAGATCTGATGTACTAATTTTTTTATTGAAAATGGCATCAAAAAGACCAAGCCTCGCAATTTTTAAAGAATCAACGCTACCTTCCACACCAATAACATTTTGGTTATTTGGATTTTTGGGTGCAACGGAAATTTTTGTTGCGGAGATATTTCCCGTACCTAAATCAACATCAAGATTTTGGTATTTTATCGTATATTGGGTATTATTTTTTATATAGGCAGGCAATTTTTTTTGTAGCCACCAATTAATGCCCAAATTGATCAATAGAAAAAGAGCGGCAAGTATGCCCAAAAAAATTAAAATTTTCCGGGTCCATTTTTTTTTCAAAACATTTGTCATTTGGAAACAAATTTATATCTGAAATTAGGAAAAGCGGTTATAAAACACAATATAACTTTTATAAAATTTGAACGTTAGATTTCCATTTCAATGACGTAACCTTCGTGGCTTCTGACATTCATTACTTTTCCGTCATCAAAACAAATATACTGTCCTTTTATTCCTGTAAGAATTCCTTCAAATTCCGGATTTTTGTCTAAAGTAAAAGCGGTGATTTTCCCGTTGTTTTCGTATGGATAATCCAACCGAATAATTTCTTCATTTTCACGATAAAAATTTTCAAAATTTTCTGGAAAATATTGTTGAATGCGGTTTCGGAAATCGGCTAAATCCAATTCCCCTTCAAAATCATCATCCAACATTTTTTTATAATTGGTTTTGTCGGGAAGATGCTCTTTAAGCGCAACTTCAATCATTCCGGCTTCATAACGGTTTTCAGTTTTTGCGATTGGCAGTGCAAAAGTTGCGCCTTGATCAATCCATCTTGTCGGAATTTGTGAAACTCGGGTAACTCCAACTTTCACATCGCCAGTATAAGCCAAATAAACAATATGAGGCTGCAACTGAATTTGCTTTTCGACTTCCAAATCTCGCTCTTCCTCCCCCAAATGTGCGCGGGAAAGTTCTGGACGAATGATGGTTTCACTGGCATAAGGACTTTCAAAAAAACATTTTTTACAAAACCCCATTCTGTAGATTTTTTCTTCACTTCCACAGTTTACACATTGGTAACCAACGTGTTTAATTTTTATTTTACAATTTATGAGTTGATTTACACTGAGCAAATCGTTAGACAGTGAAAGATAATACTGAATTGGATTTCCAATTTGGGTGATCATTTTTAAAATTTGTCCTTTGAAGAGCATTTTTTTGGAATTTTTAGTAAAAATAGTTATTTAAAATTTTAAAAAACTATTTTGATAAATTTGTACAACAAAAAAATACAGATGACTTATCTTGTAACAGGTGGAAGCGGTTTCATTGGATCACATTTAGTTGAAGCTTTAGTTAAAAATGGACATTCTGTCATAAACATTGACAATTTCGATGATTTTTATGATTATAAAATAAAAATAAAAAACACATTAGAATCGGTTGGGAAAATTCCAGAATTTAGTTTCTCAAACAAAGAATCTGGTATTCAAAAAGTTATCGAGACAACTAAATCATCAAATTACCAACTCTATTTTCAAGATATCCGTGATTTTAATGGTTTAAAGGAAATTTTCGAAAATCATAAAATTGATATGATTATTCATTTGGCTGCTTTAGCCGGAGTTCGTCCTTCTATTGAAAGACCTTTGGAATATGAAGAAGTGAATATTAAAGGAACATTGAATCTTTGGGAACTTTGTAAAGAATTCAAAATTTCAAAATTTGTAAACGCTTCTTCTTCAAGTGTTTACGGCAATAACGAAAAAGTTCCTTTTTCTGAAGAAGATAACGTTGACAAACCCATTTCACCATATGCCGCTACAAAAAAATGTACTGAAATTTTAGGACATGTTTATCATCATCTTAATAAAATTAACATGATACATTTGCGGTTTTTTACCGTTTATGGACCTCGACAAAGACCAGATTTGGCGATTCACAAGTTTGCCAAATTAATGTCTGAAAACCAAGAAATTCCTTTTTATGGAGACGGTTCAACTTCAAGAGATTACACTTACATCGACGATATTATTGATGGAATTTTGAAATCCATAAAAACATTAGAAGAAAAAAAATCTTGTTTTGAAATTTTTAATCTCGGTGAAAATGAAGTGGTTAATCTTCAAAAAATGGTGGGAACATTGGAAGAAGAAATGAATCTTCCAGCCAAAAAAAATCTTTTACCAATGCAGCAAGGTGATGTTCAAAAAACCAATGCTGATATCTCCAAAGCAAAAAAAATAATCGGCTATCAACCCACCACTAACTTCCAAAATGGCATAAAAAATTTTGTGGAATGGTTTTTGAAAAATTGAGCCGAAAGTGAAGAAAAACAATATTAAAAACCACCATTTTTTAAATATTTTTTGAACCTTGCTTTTGTAGTGCAAAATTTTGAAAATCAGCAAGAAAAAACTTTGATTTCTCATCTATTTTTTTACTTTTGCAAAAAATTTAGAAAACACACGTAATCCTATGTACTGGACACTAGAATTAGCTTCATATTTAAGCGACGCACCTTGGCCAATGACCAAGGCAGAATTAATTGATTACGCCATTAGAACTGGCGCACCAATGGAAGTTGTAGAAAATCTTCAGGCTATTGAAGATGAAGGTGAAATTTATGAATCCATTGAAGAAGTTTGGAGCGACTATCCTACAGACGAAGATTTTCTCTGGAACGAAGACGAATACTAAAAACAAATAGGCTTCAGGAAAATTCTTAAAGCCTATTTTTCATTGTAACACATGCACTTTTGTGCAAATTATTAACGCTTGAACATTTATTTTCAAGCTTATTTCAAAATATTATGAGTTTTTTAAACAAAGTTCTTAAAGGCTTTCTCGGCGATAAAAATGCTACAGACCTTAAGGAAGTAAAAAAAGTGGTTGCAAAAATCAAATCGGTTGAACCAAAAATTCAAGAACTTTCTGATGATGGTTTAAGGCAAAAAACCGAAGAATTTAAAGAAAAAATTAAAGCCGCTTCTGCAAATTACACGCAAGAAATTGAGCAAACCAAAGAACAAATTGCCAACTCCAGCAATATTGATGAAAAAGAAGCGCTTTTCACCAAAATTGAGACCCTAAAAAAGAACTCTTACGAAGTTGAAGAAAAAGTATTGAATGAAATTCTTCCTGAAGCTTTCGCTTTGATTAAAGAAACCGCAAGAAGATGGGCACAAAATGGAGAAATACGTGTTACAGCTACAGATTGGGATAAGCAACTTGCCGCAGCAAATAAAGATTTTGTTTCCCTTGAAGGAGATACCGCAATTTGGAAAAATAATTGGAACGCTCATGGAACTGATGTAGTTTGGGACATGGTTCATTACGATGTTCAGTTTATTGGTGGTGTGGTATTGCATTCCGGAAAAATTGCAGAAATGGCAACCGGAGAAGGTAAAACCTTAGTAGGTACGCTTCCAATTTATTTGAATGCACTTCCTGGACGTGGAGTTCACGTTGTAACGGTGAACGATTATCTTGCAAAACGAGATTCTGCTTGGATGGGACCTTTGTACCAGTTCCACGGACTTTCTATTGACTGTATTGATAATCACCAGCCAAACTCAGATGCTAGAAGATCAGCTTATAACAGCGATATTACATACGGAACAAATAATGAATTCGGTTTCGATTATTTGAGAGATAACATGGTAACTTCACCTGCAGAATTAGTTCAAAGAGATTTGAATTTTGCTATTGTAGATGAGGTAGATTCTGTTTTGGTAGATGATGCAAGAACACCTTTAATTATTTCCGGGCCTGTTCCTCAAGGAGATCGCCAGGAATTTGATGTTTTAAAACCATCTGTTGACAGAATTGTTGCAGTACAAAAACAAACGGTGTCCCATATTTTTAATGAAGCAAAAAAATTAATTGCTCAAGGAAATAACAAAGAAGGAGGGTTTAAATTACTTCAAGCATACAGAGGTTTACCAAAATCCCGACCTTTAATTAAATTCCTTTCTGAAACCGGAAACAAAGCTCTATTGCAAAAAACAGAGGCGTTTTACATGCAGGATAACAACCGCGAAATGCCAAAAGTTGATAAAGATTTATATTTTGTAATCGACGAAAAAAATAATCAGATTGATCTTACCGATAAAGGGATTGAATATATGTCTCAAGGAAATGAAGATAAAGATTTCTTCGTTCTTCAGGATATCGGAACCGAAATTGCAGAATTAGAAGCAAAAAACCTTTCAAAAGATGAGGAATTTGCTGCGAAAGAAGATCTTTTCAGAGATTTTTCTGTAAAATCAGAGCGTGTTCATACCATGAACCAGCTTTTAAAAGCCTACACTCTTTTCGAAAAAGATGACGAATATGTTGTAATCGACGGTGAAGTAAAAATTGTTGATGAACAAACGGGACGTATTATGGAAGGAAGACGTTATTCTGACGGACTTCACCAAGCTATTGAAGCTAAAGAAAATGTAAAAATTGAAGCCGCAACCCAAACTTTTGCAACCATTACACTTCAGAACTATTTCCGTATGTATAACAAATTAGCGGGAATGACGGGTACAGCAGAAACAGAAGCTGGCGAATTTTGGCAAATTTATAAATTGGATGTTGTGGTAATTCCTACAAACCGCCCTATTCAAAGAGATGACAGACAAGATTTGGTGTACAAAACCAATCGTGAAAAATACAATGCCGTTATTGAAGAAGTTGAAAAATTAACCGCAGCAGGAAGACCTGTTTTGGTGGGAACAACCTCTGTAGAAATTTCTCAATTATTGTCAAAAGCGTTACAATTAAGAAAAATTCAGCATCAGGTTTTAAATGCAAAACTTCACGCTAAAGAAGCTGAAATTGTAGCAGAAGCTGGAAGACCGGGACAAGTAACTATTGCTACAAACATGGCAGGTCGTGGAACCGATATCAAACTTCGTGAAGGTGTAAAAGAAGCAGGAGGTTTAGCGATTATTGGTACTGAAAGACACGATTCCAGACGCGTGGACAGACAGTTAAGAGGTCGTGCCGGAAGACAGGGGGATCCCGGAAGTTCACAATTTTACGTTTCTCTTGAAGATAATTTGATGCGACTTTTCGGTTCTGAAAGAATTGCAAAAATGATGGACAGAATGGGTCATAAAGATGGAGAAGTTATTCAACATTCAATGATTACCAAGTCTATTGAAAGAGCCCAGAAAAAAGTAGAGGAAAACAATTTCGGTATCCGTAAAAAATTGTTGGAATATGATGATGTCATGAACAAACAGCGGGATGTAATCTACAAAAGAAGGAAAAACGCTTTGTTTGGAGATCATTTAAAGTATGACATCACCAATATGATTTATGATGTTTCACATTCCATCGTTAACAAAACTAAAATGGAAGGTGATTTTAAAGATTTTGAATATGAAATCATTAAAAACTTCACTATGGAATCTCCGGTTTCTGAGAGCGATTTCAAAAACAAACAAGTTCCGGAACTTACCAATATTGTTTTCAAAGCAGCACAGGAAGATTATAAAAACCGTTTGGAATTGATGAAAGAGAAATCTTTCCCAATTATTGAAAACGTATATCAAAATCAGGGTTCAATGTTCAAAATGATCCAGGTTCCTTTTACAGACGGCCTTAGAACCATGACGATTGTTACCGATCTTCAAAAAGCTTATGAAACAAAATGTCAAAGCTTAATTGATGATTTTGAAAAAAATGTCACTTTAGCTATTATTGATGAAAACTGGAAACTTCACCTTCGTGAAATGGATGATTTAAGAAGATCTTCCCAAGGTGCGGTTTACGAGCAGAAAGATCCCTTGGTAATCTACAAACAAGAGTCTTTCTATTTGTTCAGCGATATGGTGGACAAGGTTAATAAGGAAACCATTTCTTTCCTTTACAAAGGAGAAATTCCGGCTTAGTTTTGAAATGATAAATTTAAAATCTGTCAATTTTTTGACGGATTTTTTTGTTGATAAAAAGATTAACAACCGAAAGGTTAGCAAAAAAATTCATCGAAACCTCACTCACAATACTAATTTTCTTTATTTTTATTGTCTTAAAAATTTTTGAAGGTATGTCATTAGTAGATCTGTCAAAACAAGTGGCTTTAGGAATCGATATTGGTGGTACTAATACCAAATTCGGACTTGTAAATCATCGTGGAGATATTCTTGCAAAAGGATCCATCAAAACGGATCAACACGAGAAAATTGAAGATTTTATTGAAGAATTGTATCAAAATATAAAACCATTAATTGATGAACACTGTTCTGATAAAGAACTGGAAGGAATCGGTTGTGGAGCTCCCAACGCAAATTATTATACAGGAACCATTGAGCACGCCCCAAATCTTCGTTGGAAAGGCGTGATCAATTTTGCGGAATTAATGTCGAAGAAATTCGGAAAACCTTGCAAAATTAGCAATGATGCTAATGCTGCAGCTTTAGGAGAGATGATGTACGGCGCGGCCCGCGGAATGAATGATTTCATTATGATTACTTTAGGGACCGGCGTTGGAAGCGGTATTGTTTGTGGAGGAAAATTAGTTTATGGTCACGATGGTTTTGCAGGCGAATTAGGACACACCATCGTAAAACCAAACGGAAGAAAACATTGGAGTACTGGATCAGAAGGAAGTTTGGAAGCGTATGCATCCGCCACAGGAATTACTATTACAGCAAAAAAATTTCGTGCAGAATTTCCAGAATCTTTACTGAATAATTATCCTGAAGAAGAAATTAATTCAAAAACAGTGTATGAATGCGCTTTAAAAGGTGATGCAACTGCTATTGAGGTTTTTCGTTACACAGGACAAAAATTGGGAGAAGCTTTAGCCAATTTCGTTATGTTTTCTTCACCGGAAGCCATTTTGCTTTTTGGCGGAGTTATAAAAGCCGGAGATTTTATTTTGAAACCTACAAGAAGACACATGGAACATAATTTACTTCCGATTTTCAGAGGAAAAGTACAATTGGTTTTTAGTGAATTAGACGAAGCGGATGCTGCAATATTAGGTGCTAGTGCATTAGTTTGGGAGAAAAAATAATTTTTTTCAGTTTTAAAAATTATCCAATATTTTTAGGAAAATTTCGTTGGTATAAAATGAAAAACTTTTTTCTAATTTTACTTTCCCTTTTCATGATGTCTTGTAATGGACAAAAAAAAGAAACTATGCAAAAACGAATTCAAAAAAAATGAATAAAGAAAATTTACAGCAAATCACTTTTGGTGGAGGTTGCTTTTGGTGTGTAGAAAGCTGTTTTAATATGCTTGATGGAGTAGATTCTGCCATTTCCGGATATTCTGGCGGAAATATAAAAAACCCAACTTATGAAGAGGTTTCTACAGGAAATACCGGTCATGCAGAAGTGGTTCAAATTAGCTATGATCCCAAAATTATTTCTTACGAACAACTTTTGGACGTTTTCTTTTTTCTTCACGATCCTACCCAATTAAACCGTCAAGGAAATGATGTAGGGACACAATACCGTTCTGTTATTTATTATCAAAACGATACTGAAAAACAAAAAGCTGAGGAAGCGATCACGAAAATTGACCAATCAAAAAAATATCAAAATAAAGTGGTTACAGAATTAACAAAATTTGAAAAATTCTGGCCTGCAGAAGCTTACCATCAAGGCTATTACAATGCCAATCCTAATCAGCCTTATTGTTCGGCGGTTGTAGGTCCTAAAATCCAAAAGTTTAAAAAACATTTTGGGTCATTGGGAATGTTGAAAAAGGAATAAACTTTTCTAAAATTTATTTTCTGAACATTTCCGTATGCGGTATGTTATCTTCTAAATATTTCTTACCGGTATCTTGAAAACCCAATTCAGCATAAAATTTTAAAAGATAATCTTGAGCAGAAATTCGTATTTCTGAGGTTTTAAAACGGTTTTCAATAATTTCAATAGCAAATTTCATCAGTTGCCTTCCGAAGTTTTTTCCTCTTCCTTTTTCGGTGGTTAAAACTCTTCCGATGGAACTTTCTGGATATTTAATTCCTTTTTGGAAAATTCTGCAATACGCTAAAATTTCATTATTTTATTCTGCCCAAAGATGGATGGCTTTGTCGTCATAACCGTCCAAATCAGGATAAGGACAATTTTGTTCCACTACAAAAACATCAATTCTGGATTTCAGAATTTTATATAAATCCTGGACTGTTAACTCGTTAAAATTTTTGATTTTCCAAACTATATTCTGAAAATTTTTAACTTCCATCTTCCCATACCGATCTTCCATCCTACTCAAATTTTACATGGTTTTTCTCCAGAAAATCATTTGTTTTTTGGATAAAATGCAGAATTTCCTCCGTTCCTTCTTTCTTTTCAGCCGAGGTAACATAAATTTCCGGTAAATCTTCCCAGGTTTTTAGAAGCTCTTCTTTGTAGTTTTCAACATTTTTTACCGCAGCATTTGGTTTTAGCTTGTCCGCTTTAGTAAAAACGATGGAAAAAGGAACTCCGTTTTCACCACACCATTCGATGAATTCCAAATCAATTTTTTGTGGAGTATGTCTAGCATCAACCAGTACAAAAAGATTGACCAAGTTTTTGCGGTTCAGAATATAATTGGTTATTAATTTTTCAAAATCCTTTCGCTGGACTTTTGAAACTTTCGCATAACCATAACCCGGCAAATCGGTTAGAAACCAATTTTCGTTGACCAAAAAATTATTAATTAGTTGCGTTTTTCCCGGAGTTTGCGAGGTTTTGGCTAAATCTTTCCGATTCATCATCGCATTGATTAATGAAGATTTTCCTACGTTGGAACGTCCAATAAACGCATATTCCGGTTTATTTGGCTCTGGACATTCCTGCCATTTTCCGGAACTTTTTATAAAATCTGCTGTTTTTATTACCATAACAAAAAAAAATCTCGCGGATTAAACAGATTTAGCGGATCATCAAAATCTGCAAAATTTGCCGAATCTGCGAGAGATTAAATAAGTTTTAATTAATTATTTTTTACCTTGGAGCCAATCATAGAGAATTTGGTTGAATTCATTTGGTTTTTCCATCATGGCAGCATGTCCACATTCATCAATCCAATAAAGATTTGAATTTGGAATCAATCTGTCCATTTCAATAGCCACTTCCGGAGGTGTTACATTATCCTGTTTTCCCCAAATAATACAAGTAGGAACTTCAATTTTATGAAGTTCTTTTTCCATATTGTGTTTTATGGCACTTCTTGCAAGCATTACGGTTTTTATTCCTTTTCCTCGATCATTTACTACGGAAAAAACCTCATCTACCAATTCTTCTGTTGCTACTTTTGGATCATAAAAAACTTCTTCTGCTTTTTTACGAATGTATTCTTTGTCATTCTTTCTTGGAAAACTGTCGCCAAAACTTCTTTCATAAAGTCCCGAACTTCCCGTAAGAACCAATTTTTTTACAAGATCGGGTCTGGAAAGAGTAAGAATTAATCCTACATGTCCTCCCATCGAATTCCCAACAATTATCGCAGGTTCTTTTACTATTTCCTCTATAAATTTAGCTACAAATTTGGCCAGTGAAGTGAGATTGGTATTTAATACCGACATATCATAAATCGGTAAATCCGGAAAATACACTTTATAACCTCTTGACGAAAAAAATTCAATGAGCTGGGTAAAATTACTCAAACCTCCCATAAGTCCCTGTAACAGAACAATAGGATGACCTTCTCCTTCTTCAATGAAATTGAATTTTGTCGCTTTCTTCTTTTTGAATAACATATATATTATGGTGTCGTAAAGACAAAAGTACAAATAAACAAGTTTAGTTTTTGGTTTTGCTAAAATATTTGAAAGAAAATTAAAACTATATAGGTTTTTTGCGAAATTCAGTAAGAAATTCGTGTCTTTTCGTATTTTTATTTTAACTCATTTTTAATCAGTCATTTAAATAATATTTCTAAAACTTATTAACATTAAGTCAAAAAGTGGGAAAAAGTGGGAATTTTTAGAAATAAATATATAAATTTGTCCCAAATGATGAATTTCTACGAAACATATGAGTGCAAAATTGATGAAAAAGGTAGGTTAAAACTCCCATCTTCATTGGTAAAGTTGCTTGAAACTACTGAGAATAAAAACTTTGTAGTCAAACGCTCTGTGGCAAGAACATGTTTAGAAATTTATCCTATGGCTCCTTGGCAAAAAATTATGGCAAAAATAAGCAAGATGAACCGTTTCATCACTGAAAATGCCGATTTTATCAGAATTTTCACTTCGGGAGTCAAAAATATTGAATTGGATGCGTCAGAACGCATTTTAATTCCTAAAGATTTGAAAAATTTTGCCGCCCTTACAAAAGAAGTGGTTATCGCTGGTGCCGGTGAAATTTTCGAAATCTGGGATAAAGATGCGTATGAGCAAATCACTTCAATAAGTCAGGAAGATTTTGCAAAACTCTCGGAAAGAGTGATGGGAAACATCAGTTTTGATGAAGATTAACCCCAAAAATTAAAAATCTTGGAACAAGCTTATCACGTACCGGTTTTATTGAAAAAAAGTGTGGATGATTTGGTGACGAATCCTGACGGAATCTACATTGATTGCACTTTTGGTGGAGGCGGACATTCCAGAGAAATTCTGAAAAGACTTTCGGGAAAAGGTAAACTTTATTCATTTGATCAAGATTTAGACGCATTGAAAAATTCCATTGACGATGCAAGATTTACCTTAATCAATCAGAATTTTCGGTTTTTAGAAAATTCCTTGATGATGTACGGTATTACACAAGTTGATGGTGTTTTAGCGGATTTGGGAGTGTCTTCACATCAGTTTGATGAAGCGGAAAGAGGTTTTTCGACGAGAAGTGACGCGCCTCTAGATATGCGAATGAATGTAATGCAACATTTAGATGCTAAAAAAGTGATTAATGATTATGAAGAAGAACATTTAGCAGATATTTTTTATCACTATGGTGAGTTAAGAGAATCAAGAAAATTAGCAAGAGAAATCGTTCATCACAGAAAAACTAAAAAAATAAATACTACTGAAGATTTGAAAAAACTCTTCAGTTATATCCCTCCACATAAGCAAAATAAATTTTTTGCTCAGGTTTTTCAAGCTATAAGAATTGAAGTGAATCAGGAATTGGAGGTTTTGAAAGAAATGTTACTTCAAGCCTACAAAGTTTTAAAACCAGAGGGAAGATTAGTAGTTATTTCTTACCATTCATTAGAAGATCGTTTAGTAAAGCGTTTTTTGAAAAATGGAATGTTTGAAGGAGAACCGGAAAGAGACATTTTTGGAAACTATTCAAAAGCATTTGAGTTAATTCAAAGTAAAGCAACCATTCCCAATGAAGATGAAATTGAAGTAAACTCCAGAGCTAGAAGTGCTAAGCTGAGAACAGGAATAAAACAATAAAAAGTTTTAGAAAATTTCTAAAACCAAAAAAATGGCAAAAAGAACAAATTATCGCCCTCAGAAAAAACTCACTTTCATTGATATTTTGAAAGGTAATTTCCTGAATCGGGATGAATTGAAAATGCACTACGCTTATTTTCTTTTGCTTTTTGCTTTGCTGATGATGATGATTTACAGTAACCATTTGGTGAATAAAAAAATAGAAATCGTTAATGAATTAAAAGAACAGACAGAGGAATATAAATCCCGGAATGCCTTTGCGCAAAGCCGCCTTATCAAAGTAAAAATGGAGTCGGAATTAGGAAAAGAAATGATACAAGATTCTTTAATGCCCCTTGAAAATCATCCACATAAATTATTAATAAAACTGGACAGCATCGATGCCAACAAAACAAAATGATTACGAAACAAAGCGTTCAAAAACGCTGAAATGGGGCTACCTTTTTGCCGGGGCAGCGTTCTTGGTGTTTCTACTGTTTTTGATCCGGATTGTGCAGCTTCAGAACACCAATGTTGATGCAATAAAAGCGGATTACATCAACAATAATTACCGTGAAGCCACGCTAAAAGCAGCCCGTGGAAATTTATATGCTTCAGACGGTTCTATTTTGGCAACAACCGTGATGCGTTATGATATCTATTTGGATTTCAAAACCATTAAAGATTCTGTTTACAGTAATAATATTGGTGCATTAACAGATTCTTTAAGCAGAATGTTTAATAAGCCTAGAAATTACTTCAGACAGCGTTTAGATGATCAAAAAGCCAAAAAAAATCAATACTACAGTTTGGTTAAAGGTCTGGATTTCGATCAGTATGACCGTATAAGAAAATTTCCAATTTTTAAAAAAGGAAAACATAAAGGAGGGTTTATTGTGGATCGAAATTACAAACGTGAACTCGCCACAACAGAAATCGGAGCCGGAACCATTGGAATGGATGATCATCGTGGAAAAGCTGGTTTAGAAGCCGCTTTTTCAAAATATTTGAGCGGAATTGATGGAAAAAGACTAGAGCAAAGAATCAACTCCAGTCAATGGAAACCAATTGATTACTGGAAAGTTCAGGATCCTGTAGATGGACAAGATGTTTACACCACTTTAGATTTAAGAATTCAGGATATTGCCACTTCAGCTTTAGAAAAGCAATTGATCAATTTTGAGGCGGTTCATGGTTGTGTTGTGGTTATGGAAGTTGCTACGGGAAAGGTAAAAGCAATGGTAAATCTACGCAGAACCGAACCTGGAATTTATGTTGATGCCTACAATTATATCTTAAAAGATGGTATTGAACCGGGTTCTACTTTTAAAACCGTGTCGCTTTTAGCAGCAATGGATGATGGTTTTATTGATGAAAAAACAACGGTAAATGTTGGAGGCGGTGTTTGGAACTATGCCGGACAAAGAATTTCTGATGGGCATGGTGGTGGAACATATGAAATCAGTGATGTTTTAGCGAAATCCAGTAATGTTGGAACTGCAAAATTGATCACTCAATTTTACGCTGAAAAACCACAAGTTTTTCTGGATCATTTGAAAAGATGGAAAATGTTCGATAAAATGCAAATCGAACTTCCGGGAATTACAAAACCATTTGTTTACACGCCAGAACATAAAAGATGGAATGCCGCAACTTTGGCTTCAATTTCTTACGGATATTCAACCAATTTTAATTTGCTTCAACTTACTACTTTTTATAACGGAATTGCCAATGGTGGAAGAATGTTAAAGCCTCTTTTCATCGATAAAATCATGAAAGACGGACAAACAACCTACGAGGCAAAACCAGAAATTTTGGTAAAAAAAATGGCTTCCAAAGAAGCAATTACCATGATGACGCATGCTTTAACCAAAGCGGTGGAGAAAGGAACCGCAAAAAGTATTTTCACGCCAAATTTAAAAATGGCGGGGAAAACAGGAACTGTTCGTTTTGAATATTGGTTGCCGGGAAAAATGAAATACCGTTCTTCATTTGCCGGGTTTTACCCCGCTGATAAACCAAAATATACTTGTTATGTAATGGTTTCGGAGCCGAATGTTGCCAAAGGTTTTTACGGATCTGCAGTTGCTGCACCTGTTTTTAAAGAAATTGCCGGGAAAACTTTCCTAAAAACCCCACAAAATATAGAACCTAATTTATTGGTAAACCGAAAAGTAGATTTAAGCAAAATGGTGGAACCTAACAAAAAGTTGGCATTCAACGGAACCATGCCCAATGTTACGGGTTTAATAGGGAAAAATATTATTCCACAACTTGAAAATCAAGGGTATAGAGTGGATTATAAAGGTGTTGGAAGAATAAAAGAACAGTTTCCTTCAGAAGGAACAATGATAAGTAAAAATCAGAAAATATATCTGAAACTTCAGTATTAAAGATGAATTTAAGTGCATTATTAAACAGAATTCCCCTTTTAGAAACTTACGGTGAAATGAATCGTGAGGTTTCCGAAATTGTATTCGACAGCAGAAAAGCGGTTGAGAATTCTCTTTATGCCGCTTTAAGAGGTACAGTTTCTGATGGACATGATTTTATTGATTCCGCAATAAAAAATGGGGCTAATGTAATTTTGGTTGAAGAAATTCCAGAAGAAAAAAATCAAAATGCAACATACATCAAGGTTAAAAATTCAGCTAAAACATTGGGGCAAATTGCCAGTAATTTTTACGGAAACCCTTCTGAAAAACTTAATTTGGTAGGAATAACGGGAACAAACGGAAAAACTTCTGTAACCTCACTTCTTTTTGATATTTTCAAAAATTTAGGTTTTAAATCTGCTCTTATTTCAACAGTAGAATACAGAATTGCTGACGAAATCATTCCTTCAACACATACAACACCAGACGTCATTCGTTTAAATCAAATGCTAGCAAAAGCGGTGGAAGTTGGTTGTGAGTATGCCTTTATGGAAGTTTCTTCCCATGGAATACACCAAGAAAGAACGGAAGGTTTGCATTTCAAAATTGCAGGATTTACGAATATTACCCATGATCATCTGGATTATCACAAAACGTTTAATGAATATCTAAAAACCAAAAAACGTTTCTTCGACGAACTGGATGAAAATGCTGTGGCCATTACAAATTCGGACGATAAAAACGGAAATGTGATGCTTCAAAATACCGCAGCAAAAAAGAAAACTTTTGCTTTGAAAACCATGGCGGATTATCATGGTCGTTTGTTGGAAGCTGATTTCAACGGAATGTTGTTGAATTTTAACGGAAAAGAATTTTGGACCACTTTAACAGGGAAGTTCAATGTTTACAATTTGCTTTTGGCTTTTTCCGTGGCTTTGGAATTAGGCTTTCATGAAGAAGATGTTTTGCAGGCCATTTCAAAACTTTCCCGTGTAAAAGGAAGATTTGAAACCATAAAATCACCTTCCGGAATTTTCTTTGTGGTGGATTATGCGCATACTCCAGATGCTTTGGAAAATATTTTGGACAGCATCAACGAAATACGCACAAAAAACGAAAGATTAATTACGGTTTTTGGTTGTGGAGGAAACAGAGATCATACAAAACGTTCAGAAATGGGAAAAATTGCCACAAGAAAATCCACTTTAACCATTATTACTTCCGATAACCCCAGAACTGAAGATCCAAATATCATCATCAAAGAAATTGAAGCGGGTGTTGAAGCACAAAATTTCAGCAAATACACTTCAATTCCTGACAGAAAAGAAGCCATCAAAATGGCGATAAAATTTGCAGAACCTAAAGATATTATTCTTGTTGCAGGAAAAGGACACGAAAATTATCAAGAAATAAACGGCGTGAAACATCATTTTGATGATAAAGAAGTAATTGATGAACTTCTGAAACTCATGGGAAAATAAAATTTTTGAGAAACTAAACTTTGAATTAAATGCTTTATTACCTGTACGAATATCTAACCAACAACGGAATCCATGTTCCGGGAATGAACTTGCTTCGTTACATTTCGTTTCGGGCAGCGATGTCAGTTCTTTTTTCACTGATTATTGCCATGGTTTACGGAAAAAGAATTATCAACTATCTGCGTAAAAAACAGATGGGCGAAATGGTTCGTGATCTCGGTCTTGATGGACAAAAACAAAAAGAAGGAACACCCACTATGGGAGGTTTCATCATTATTTTGGCGACGATGATTCCGGTTTTACTTTTCACGAGAATTTTCAATGTGTACATTATGTTGCTCATTGTTTCGGTAGTTTGGATGGGCGGAATTGGTTTTATTGATGATTATTTAAAGAAAATTAAAAAAAATAAAGACGGCCTTAGCGGTAAATTCAAAATTATTGGGCAAGTTGGTTTAGGATTAATTGTGGGAATTACGATGTATTTTCATTCCGATATTACCGTAAAAAGAAAATATGCAGATGCTATGGTGGTAAACCGTAACAATGTAGAGAAAAACTTCATGCCTACAGAAAAATCAACCGTTTCTACCGTTCCTTTTTTCAAAAATAATGAGTTTGATTACAGCAAAAGCCTTTTTTGGATGAATGAAGAAGAACAGCAGGAATGGTCTTGGATTATATTTATACCGGTCGTTATTTTTATTGTTACCGCTGTTTCAAACGGAGCCAATATTACGGATGGAATTGATGGACTTGCAGCTGGAACCAGTGCCGTAATTCTCCTCACCTTAGCTTTTTTAGCTTACGTTTCCGGAAATATCATTTTTGCAGATTATCTCAATATCATGTTTTTACCCAATATGGGTGAAGCCACCATTTTTGCCATTGCCATGGTAGGTGCTGTAATCGGATTTTTGTGGTACAACACTTATCCAGCACAAGTTTTCATGGGAGATACGGGAAGTTTAATGTTGGGCGGTGTTATCGCTGTTTTAGCCATTATTCTTCGAAAAGAGCTTTTGATACCTGTACTTTGCGGAATTTTTCTTGTAGAAAATATTTCGGTAATGCTACAAGTAGCCGTCTTTAAATACAGAAAAAAGAGATTCGGGTTGGAATATGCTCAGAATAACAGACTTTTCAAAATGTCCCCCATTCATCATCATTATCAGAAAGAAGGATATCACGAAAGCAAAATTGTCAACAGAATGATCATCATTGGTGTAATGCTCGCCATTATTTGCCTTATTACATTAAAAGTACGATAAAACACAAAAAGAAAAAAGATAAAAAATTTATGAAAATTGTTGTTCTTGGTGGCGGTGAAAGCGGTTTTGGCGCAGCTTATTTGGCAAAAAAGAAAGGATTGGAAGTTTTCCTTTCCGATAAAGGCCAGATAAAAGCGGAGTACAAAAAAATGCTGGAAGAAAACGGAATTGAATACGAGGAAGAAAATCATGATGAAGAACGGATTTTAGCTGCAGATTGGATTATTAAATCGCCGGGAATTCCTAAAAAGGCAGAAATGATTTACAAAATCAATCAGAAAGGGATTCGTTTATCTTCTGAAATTGAATTTGCGGCCGAATTTACCAACGCAAAAATCATCGCTATAACTGGGAGTAACGGAAAAACAACCACCACTTCTTTGATATTTCACATCTTAAAAAACGATGGGTTTAATGTGGGATTGGGAGGAAATATCGGTAAAAGCTTTGCAAAGCAAGTCGCAGATGAAAGTTTCGATTATTATGTTTTAGAAGTCAGCTCTTTTCAGTTGGATGATATTCAGAATTTTAGACCGTTTATTTCTCTGCTGTTGAATTTAAGTCAGGATCATTTAGATCAGTACAATTATAACTACGAAGAATATGCTTTAGCGAAATTCCGAATTACTGAAAATCAGGAAAACGATAATTTTTTCATCTACAACAAAGACGATGAAATGAGCATGAATCTTCTGGAAAGATTAGAAATAAAAGCGAAAATGTTACCTTTCTCACTCCACGAAAAAGTAAAAGAAGGAGGTTTTGCAGATGAAGATAAAATTTTTGTAAAACTGCATGAAGAATTTTCAATGAAAATTGATGAGCTTTCTTTGGTTGGAAACCACAATGTAGCCAATTCATTAGCGGCATCCATTGCAGGTAAAATTTTGAAAATTAGCAACGAAAGTATTCGAAACTCTTTAATGACTTTTCAAGCGGTAGAACACCGTCTGGAACAAGTGGCGGAAATTGAAGGCGTAAAATTCATCAACGACAGCAAAGCAACCAACGTTAATGCGGCTTATTATGCTTTGGAGAGCATGAAAAATCCAACGATTTGGATTGTTGGTGGAGTTGACAAAGGAAACGACTATACCGAAATTGAAGAACTGGTAAAAAGAAAAGTAAAAGCAATTGTTTGCATGGGTGTTGATAATCAGAAAATCATTGATTTCTTTAGCGATAAAAAGGATTTCATTTATGATACATCCAGCATGGAAGAAGCGGTAAAAATTTCAAAATCAATATCAGAAAAAGGAGACACCGTTTTACTTTCCCCTTGTTGTGCAAGCTTTGATTTATTCAAAAATTATGAGGAAAGAGGAAATAAATTTAAAGAAGAAGTTTTAAAAAATCAGAATTAAAAAATGAACCAACAAAATACAGAAAGCAAATTTGAATTTCTAAAGGGCGATAAAGTTCTTTGGATGGTCATTATCGTGATTTCTGTTTTTTCGATTTTCCCGGTTTACTCCGCAAGTTCCAATTTGGAATACATTGTAAACAACGGAACAACCACAGGCCACGTCATGAAACATATGTTTTTTGTCGTTCTTGGTTTAGGAATTATGCGTTTAGTTGGATCCGTAAAATATGAACATATTGGAAAACTAAGCAGCATTTTACTTGGATTAATGGCTGTTTTATTAGTTCTCACCATGTTTACCGGACAAACCATTGATGGAGCTTCCGCTTCGCGTTGGTTGAAAATTCCGGGAACTCCAATTTCTTTTCAGCCTTCTTCATTCGCTTATTTAATGTTGGTGATTTATCTCTGCAGATATTTAACGAAAAGAATAAAAAGAGAACGTGTCCCTTTAGAAAATATCATTTACATTTTTGGTCCTATCTTGTTGATTTTTGGTTTAGTTGCAAAAGACAATGGTTCCACCGCTTTAATGATTATGATTGTCTCTATTGCTATTTTGATTATTGGGCAACTCAATTGGAAATATGTTGGTGGATTTATGGCAACTGCTGCTATTTTCATTAGTTTATTCCTTTTTGTGGCTTTGAAAACAGACCTCATCAAAAGCAACCGAGTTCACACTTGGATGAGCCGTATTGAAACATTTACCAATACCAAAAAAGGAAATGAAATAGAAACAGAAGCTGATAAAGCAAAAAATTATCAAGTAATGCAAGCGAAAGCTGCTATTGTTCATGGTGGAATTACAGGAATGGGACCAGGAAAATCTGCCCTAAAACAAATGCTTCCGCAATCTGCATCCGATTTTATTTTTGCCATTATTGTTGAAGAATATGGTTTTTTTGGAGCCGCATTTTTAATCATCATGTACCTCATTATGATTATCCGAATTGTGATGATTGCCAGTAAAATGCCCGCATTTTTTGGTTCATTGTTGGTTTTAGCAATGGGCTTAATGATTTTCGTACAACTTGCCGTAAACATTGCTGTAGCGGTAAATCTCATTCCGGTTACAGGACAACCTTTGCCATTGATAAGTTATGGTGGAACCTCAATGTTAGTAACCTATATACAGCTTGGATTGGTTCTAAATGTAAGCTCAAGAATACAGGTTTTTGATGAAGAAGGAATGGGTAAAAAACAAAATATTGAAGAAATAAACGATATCGCTTAAATGAGCAAAAATTTAAAAATATTAATGAGCGGCGGCGGAACTGGAGGACATATCTTCCCGGCTGTAGCCATTGCGCAGGAAATCCAAAAAAGATTTCCTGATGCTGAATTTTTGTTTATCGGAGCGAACGGAAAAATGGAAATGGAAAAAGTTCCACAAGCTGGTTTCAAAATTGAAGGATTGAATATTGCTGGATTTAACAGAGGGAATCTTCTGTCAAACTTCAAATTACCTTTTAAAATATTTTCCAGTTTAAGAAAAGCGAATCAAATTATTAAAAAATTTAAACCCGATTTTGCTGTTGGAACAGGTGGTTTTGCAAGTGGACCTGCATTGTATATAGCCTCAAGACATAACGTTCCCTTTTTTGTGCAAGAACAAAATTCATTGCCTGGAAAAACCAATATGTTTTTAGCGAAAAAAGCGGAAGCCATTTTCACGGCTTATCCAAATATGGAAAAGTTCTTTTCCGGAGCTAGAACCGTTTTTCTTGGAAATCCTATTCGCCAAAATATTATTTCAGATTTAACAGATTCTGCTTCAGCAAAAGAAAAATTAGGATTGGATAAAAATAAATTGACAGTTCTTTCAGTAGGTGGTTCTTTAGGTTCAAGAACGTTGAATAACGCTTGGAAAGAAAATTTAGAAAAATTTCTGGCAAAAGATTATCAGTTAATCTGGCAAACCGGAAAAACAGATTTCGAGAATTTGAAAAAAGAAACTGAAGCTCAAATTTCAGATTTTCAATCACAGGTTCAGTTAAGAGAATTCATTTCCGATATGCCTTTAGCTTATTCTGCTGCAGATGTTATTGTTTCCAGATCTGGCGCTATTGCTATTTCAGAATTGGCAGTTGCAAAAAAACCAGTGATTTTGGTTCCGTTTCCTTTTGCGGCTGAAGATCATCAAACGAAGAATGCAGAAACTTTAGTGGAGAAAAATGCAGGAAGAATGGTGAAAGACGTGGAAATGAACGAAAAATTCTGGAAAACGCTAATGGAACTTTGCGAAAACGAAAACTTGCGTGATGAAATGAGCCAAAATTTGAAATTTTTTGCAAAACCAAAAGCAACGGAAGAAATTGTAGATGAAATTTTTAAAATTTTAAATAGTAAACCTTAAAAATTTGAATTGGTGAAACCTTTAGAAACATATCAGACCTTCTATTTCGTAGGAATCGGCGGAATTGGCATGAGCAATCTTGCCCGATATTTTCACGCTTCAGGAAAAAAGGTTTTGGGCTACGATAAAACCCATACAAAGCTTACAGATGCTTTAGAAAATGAAGGAATCAGTATTATTTTTGAAGATATCGTTGATTCAAAAATCACCGATTTAGACAAAGCAACCACTTTGGTAATTTATACTCCAGCTATAAAAACTTTAGGAATTTTAGATTTCTTCAACCAAAATGAATTCGAGGTTTTAAAAAGAGCAAAAGTTTTAGGTTTAATTACAGAAAACACAGAATGTATCGCTGTTGCTGGAACACACGGAAAAACAACAACTTCAACTTTAGTTGCACATTTGGCTAAAGAAGCCAATTTGCCTTTCTCTTGCTTTTTGGGCGGAATTTCTGAAAATTTTAAATCAAACTTTCTGTACAACGGTAATAAATATTCGGTTTTAGAAGCAGATGAATATGACAGAAGTTTTCTGAATTTATCTCCAGACTGGGCCATAATTACCTCAACAGATGCGGATCATTTAGATATTTATGGTGATGTAGCAACCATTGAAGAAGGTTTTAATGAATTTGCGGATTTAATTCCTGAAGAAAATCAACTTTTTGTAAGAAAAGGAATTAACATTGGAAGGCCTTCAAAAACGTACGCCGTAAATGAAGAGGGAGATTATTATTCCGACAACCTTAGAATTATCGATGGTTGGATGATATTTGATTTTCATAAAGGAGAGGAAACCATTGAATTCGCTTGGGAAATTCCGGGAATTCATAATGTAGAAAATGCTACGGCAGCCATTGCTTTACTGAATAATTTGGGCGTCGATTTTGAAACTTTGCAAAAAGGAATTAAAAGTTTTAAGGGAATCAAAAGAAGATACACGAAGCATATTTTCGAAAACGGAAAAATTTATATTGACGATTACGCGCATCATCCAACAGAATTGAATGCTGTAATTGGTTCCATACGAACTTTTTACCCCGATAAAAAATTGTTGGCGGTTTTCCAACCTCATTTGTTCAGTAGAACCAAAGATTTTGCAGAAGGTTTTGCGAAAAGTTTGGAAAATAGTGATGAATTAATCCTTTTGGATATTTATCCGGCACGAGAACTTCAGGAAAATTTTTCTGGAATTACCTCAAATTGGCTTTTGGAAAAAGTGGAGCATCACCAAAAACAACTTTCAACTTTGGAAGCGGCATTTGATAAGATAAAAAACACGGAATTCGACATTCTATTAACTGTTGGAGCCGGAAACATCGATACTTTATATGATCCAATTGTAGAATGGTTGAAAAACAAAATTTAAAAAAATAAGGCTTTAAGTACGCATGAAAAATAAGTGGAGAATATTGAAGATACTTGTCACAGTAATCATTTTTGGATTTCTGTTGAGTTTTTCATTGAAGCGTTTCAATAATGCGGCTATGGAAAAAGTATCGGTTCGTTTGATCGCTCCACAGGGAAAAGAAAGCGTTTATTTCATTGATGAAAAAGATGTAAAAGACTTCATCAAAAAGTCGAATCCCACAAAAAAAATTGGTGATATCGACATTCCACATCTAGAAAAAGAAGTGAACAACTTTCCTTCAGTAGACAGTGCCAATGTTTATTTGAATCTTAATGGACACTTAAATGTTGATATTTTACAGAAAATTCCTGCTTTTCGCCTGTTTAAAAATAATCAAGATTTTTATGTAGATGCCAAAGGAAATGAATTTCCGGTTTCCAAAAATTACTCGCATCCTTCCATGTTGGTTATGGGCGATGTAAAGCGTAATGAATATAAAAAATTGGCGGAGTTGGTGCAAAAAATCAACAAAGACGATTTCAGCAGAAAATACTTTATCGGAATTTCTAAAGAAAATGGAAATTACAATTTGCTCACGAGCGAAGGAAATTACAAAGTAGAAATCGGAGATTTAGAAAATATTGAATTTAAAGTAAAAGGATATAAAGCGTTTGCAGAAAAATTTTTGGTTTTTCAAGATCCTGATAAATACAGCAAGGTTTCAGTGAAATATGACAACCAAATTGTCACTACACTTAATCCTTATTTTGAAGAAAACGACAGCATTTTGGCGGTGGGTAAAAAGGAACTTTCAAAAGCTCCGGAAATAGCCAAAAAGAAAGCGGAAGCAGAGAAAAATTTAGTGACTATAAAACCTCACACAGTATCAAAAGAAAAGCCTAAGGTCGTTACAAAAAAAGTGGAAAAACCAAAACCCAAAACAGAAGTAAAAAATAAAACCAAAGAACCTGTAAAAAAGGAAGTTGTAAAGAAAACCACAACAAAACCTAAAGCAAAGGTTAAAATAGAATAAAAAAAATCAAATCGTATATATCAATGGAAAATCAACAGTATTCAGTAGGACTGGACATCGGAACAACAAAAATTGTTGCGATTGTTGGTCGTCGTAATGAGCACGGCAAAATTGAAGTATTAGGTGTTGGTAAAGCCAAAAGTCTTGGCGTACACAAAGGAATTGTGAACAATATTTCCCAAACCATTACCTCTATAAAAGCGGCTGTAGAAGAAGCTCAAAAAAGCGCAGGTGTTCCCATTAAAAATGTTACCGTAGGAATTGCAGGAAAACACATTCGTTCCTTACAGCATTCCGACTACATCATGCGTGAAAATCCGGAAGACTACATTACGGAAGACGATATCGAAAAATTAAAAGATCAAGTAAAAAAATTGGTCATGCTTCCTGGTGAAGAAATTATCCATGTGCTTCCGCAAGAATACAAAGTAGATTCTGAAGGTGAAATTCATGAACCAGTTGGAATGCACGGAAAACGTTTAGAAGCCAATTTCCATGTGGTTGTCGGACAAATGGGAAGCATTCGAAACATCGCAAGATGTGTAAAGGAAGCCGGTTTGGAAATGGAAGCTTTAACACTAGAACCATTAGCTTCTTCAGAAGCCGTTCTTACAAAAGAAGAAAAAGAAGCCGGCGTTGCTATTGTTGATATTGGTGGTGGAACAACAGATATTGCTATTTTTAAGGACAATATTATTCGACACACTTGTGTAATTCCTTACGGCGGTGGAATTATTACTGAAGACATCAAAGAAGGTTGTTCAATTATCGAAAAACATGCAGAGCAACTAAAAACAAAATTTGGATCAGCACTTCCGGAAATGGAGAAAGAAAGCACTTATGTTACCATTCCTGGGCTTCATGGTCGTCCTGATAAAGAAATTTCTCTAAAAACATTGGCACAAATTATCAATGCGCGTGTTGAAGAAATTTTGGAAATGGTGAACACTGAACTAAAAGCTTATGGAGCTTACGAACAAAAGAAAAAATTGATCGCCGGAATCGTTTTAACGGGTGGTGGTTCTAATTTGAAACACATTCGTCAGTTGGCAAATTATACAACCGGTTTCGACAGCCGTCTTGGTTTTGCGAATGAATATGTAGCGAATGACAAAAACCAATATTTAAAAGGTCCGGAATTCGCAACTGGAATCGGTCTTTTAATGGAAAGTTTGAAAATTCGAGATAAAAAAACGGTTCCTGTACCAAAGGAAGAAACAAAAGCTCCTGAACAAAAAACAGAAATTTTACCAGTATCTGAAACTGCTGGAGAAGAATTCCGTGGAGAAGAAACTGCACCTAAAACAGTAGAACAAACAAGGACTAGACCCACATTTGGTCAAAACCTTTTGGAAAAAGTTAAAAAATTCTTCGAAGAAGTAGAATAAATAGAGATTAGCAATTAATAAAAAAACAGAAAAATATATGGAAGGATTTAGCACACAAGGATTTTCTTTCGATTTGCCAAAAGGAAATTCATCGATTATAAAAGTAATTGGTGTTGGTGGGGGTGGAAACAACGCCCTAAAACACATGTACGAAAAAGGAATTCACGGCGTAGATTTCGTGATTTGCAATACAGATGCCCAAACATTAGACAACAATCCTGTAGCCAATAAAGTTCAGTTAGGCGTTACCATCACCGAAGGTTTAGGAGCTGGTGCAGATCCTGAAGTGGGCGAAAAAGCCGCCATTGAAAGTATTGAAGATATCAAAGCTGCGCTTGGACAAAACACAAAAATGGTTTTTATAACAGCAGGAATGGGTGGTGGAACCGGAACCGGAGCTGCACCTGTAATAGCAAAAGTGGCAAAAGATCAGGGAATTCTTACCGTGGGAATCGTTACCGTTCCTTTTAGTTTTGAAGGAAAAAGACGTTTGGAACAAGCTGATTTAGGATTGGAAAAATTGAGAAATAATGTAGATTCTCTTATCGTCATCAACAACGATAAACTTAGACAACAATTCGGAAATTTAGGATTCAAACAAGGTTTTTCCAAAGCTGATGAAGTGTTGACGAACGCTGCAAAAGGTATGGCAGAAGTTATTACCGGTTATTTTGATGTCAATATCGACTTCCGTGATGCGAAATCGGTTTTGGCTAATTCAGGAACTGCATTGATGTCAACAGGAACTGCTTCCGGAGAAAATAAAGCGGAAGAAGCGGTAAGAAAAGCGTTGGATTCTCCTTTATTGAATGACAACAAAATTACAGGTGCTAAAAATGTTCTTCTTTTGATAAGATCTGGAAATGAAGAAGCTACAATGGACGAAATTGGTTTAATCAACGATCATATCCAGCGTGAAGCAGGAAATACGGCTGATATTATTTTTGGTGTTGGTTCTGATGAAGAATTGGGAGATGCAATTAGTGTATTGGTAATTGCCACAGGTTTTGCAAAAGAAAATCGTAAACATTCTGGTTCTACCGAAAAAGTGAAAATTGCTTTGAATGACGCTAACTTCCAAAGAGAATCGCCTTTCAAATCGAAAAATGAAATAGAAGAATCAAAAAATGAGGATCTTAACGAGAAAAACTTGTTTCGGCTAGACGATGAAACAGAAACGCAAACCCCGTTTTTTCAATCGAGCACTGTTGAAAAAAAAATGATTGTTGAGGAAAAAATCGAAGTTCGAACAAAAAATATGAAAATTTCCGAAACTTTTGAAATTCCTGTTCAAAATTTTGAAAAATTCGAGGAAAAAACTTCAGAAGAAACCCAAGAAATTGATCTTTTTTCTTATGACGATTTTGCTGATGAAAACCTTGAAACGCAGTCGTTTTCTTTTGAAACAGAAAATAAAATTGATGACAAACTAATTTCTTCAACATTTTCAGAAGAAAAACCTATTGAATTTAGCTTTTTTGTGAATGACCCAATCGAAAATGAACCTTCATTTGAAATTTCGGAAACCAAAACTGAAGAAATTGTAGAGTCTGTTGGACAATATAATGAAAAACCGGTTTCTAACTTTTTACCGGAAGATTTAACAAAAAAAACAGAATTCACTCCTGAAGTAAAAAATGAAAAACAGGCTGTTGAAGAAATGGAAGAACCGAAATCCGATTTATTTGGCGGGTTTACTTTTATCTCAAAAACCACCCAAAACAACGAAGCAAAAGTTCAGGAAAGAAGAAATAAATTAAAGGAATTCAATTCCAGATATCAAATGAACGAAGCAGAAGACGATTTTGAAACCGTGCCTGCATTCAGAAGAAAAAACATCGCCATTGAAGGCGAAAACGCTTCTGAACAACGCACTAATTCATTCCTTTCTGAAAATGAAAACGGACAAATGCAAGTTCGCGAAAATCGTTTTTTAAATAAAGATGTAGATTAACATGAGTTTAGAAAATACCATCAACGAAGCTATAAAAACCGCCATGCGCGAAAAAGATAAAGTAGCTTTAGATTCTTTAAGAGCCGTAAAAGCGCAAATTTTACTTTTGAAAACGGAAGCAAAAGGTGCTGAAGTTTCTGGTGAACAGGAAATTGCTATTTTGCAGAGAATGATTAAGCAGAGAAAAGATTCTTTCGAACAATTTGCTGCACAAGGAAGAAATGACCTTGCAGAAGTGGAAGAAGCGCAAATGAAAGTGATTGAACAATTTCTTCCCAAGCAACTTTCTTCGCAAGAACTGGAAGCCGAAATAAAAAACATCATTGCTGAAACCGGAGCTGAAAGCATGAAAGATCTGGGAAAAGTAATGGGAACAGCTTCCAAAATGTTAGCAGGAAAATCCGACGGAAAATCGATTTCCGAAATGGCAAAAAAACTGCTTTCGTAAACTGTTCAATGTTCAGGGTTCAATTTTCAGGGTTCTAAAACCTTGAATAATTTGAACCTTGAACTTTGAACCGAAAATAGGATATTCAACCTTTGCATATCGATTTGATTGAGGACCCGGAGTTTAGCGACTTCGGGTTTTTTTGTCAATTTGTCACGATTGATAAACGGCATAATATTGATAGAGATAGTAGAGTAAATTTATTTTTAAATTTGCACGAGATATTCGATATCTAAGTTTTGAAATTCAAACCGAGAATCTCGAATGTCAAAAAAAACAATTTCAAATTAATTTTAAAAATTTTATATGTATCCACAAGAACTTGTAATGCCCATGAAGGCAGAACTTACCGATAAAGGATTTGAAGACCTTACGTCTTCTGAAGCTGTAAATTCAGCATTGAAAAAAGAAGGAACTACCCTTTTGATGATTAATTCCGTTTGCGGATGTGCTGCGGGAGCTGCAAGACCCGGTGTTATTTTTTCATTAACAGGAGATAAAAAACCGGATCATTTAACCACTGTTTTTGCCGGTTTTGATACGGAAGCTGTTGCTGAAGCAAGAAAACATTTAGCTCCATTTCCACCAAGTTCGCCTTGCGTTGCTTTATTTAAAGACGGAGAATTGGTTCACATGTTGGAAAGACACCATATCGAAGGAAATCCGGCTGGTGCTATTGCTGCTAATTTGCAAGCCGCTTATGAAGAATATTGCTAAATTTCTGTAAAAAATTAAAAAAACCACAGTTTTTACTGTGGTTTTTGTTTTTCTAAAAAAGGTATTTTATTATATTTGCTTTTATGGCCACAAAAGCACTTTTCAATTCTGTAGTAAACTGGTTTATCAAACAAAGGATTGACCAAATTCAGAATTTTATAGATCATCCTATAGAAACCCAAAAAGGGATTCTTTCCTCGCTTTTGTATCATGCTGAAGAAACAGAATACGGAAAAATACATGGTTTCAGTTCGGTTTCCAACTATGAAGATTTCAAACGAAATGTTCCCATTGTTTCTTATGAAGATTTTGAGCCATACATCGAAAAAGCGAGACAAGGACAAAGAGATATTATTTGGCCGGGACTCATTCGTCAGTTTGCAAAATCTTCAGGAACCACCAATGCTAAAAGTAAATTTATTCCTATAACAGACGAAAGTTTAGAATACTGTCATTTTAAAGCAGGAAAAGATTTGGTTTCAATTTATGCAAATAATCATCCTGAAAATCAACTTTTTGCTTATAAAAATTTGCGTTTAGGCGGTTCTGCGGAAGTTTATGAACAGTTTAACACCAAATTTGGAGATCTTTCTGCCATTTTAATTGATAATTTGCCTTTTTGGGTAGAAATTACCACCACACCAAGCAAAAAAGTTTCTTTAATGTCGGAATGGGAAACTAAATTAAAAGCCATTGTTTCCGAAGTAAAAAATGCTGAAGTAGGAAGTTTAACCGGAGTTCCAAGTTGGATGATGGTTTTACTTCAACGGGTTTTGAAAGAAACGAATGCCGGATCAATTTCAGAAATTTGGCCTAATTTGGAGGTTTTCTTTCATGGCGGAATCAGTTTTAAACCGTATAAAGACCAATACCGGCAAATTATCGGAAAAGACATTAATTATTACGAAATTTATAACGCTTCGGAAGGCTTTTTCGGAATTCAGGATCAACATGGTTCCGATGAAATGTTGCTGATGCTGGATTATGGGATTTTTTACGAATTTATTCCTATGGAAGATTTCGGGAAAGAAAATCCGCGCGTTTTGTCTTTAGAAAATGTCGAAAAAAATAAAAATTACGCATTGGTTATTACCACAAACGGCGGTTTATGGCGATATTTAATTGGCGATACGGTTTGTTTTACTTCGTTAAATCCTTTCAGAATAAAAATTTCCGGCAGAACAAAACATTACATTAATGCTTTTGGTGAGGAATTAATGATTGATAATGTGGAATGCGCTCTTCATAAAGCTTGTGAGAAAACCGGAGCTCAAATTACAGAATATACCGGAGCTCCAATTTTTATGAGCGGAAATGGAAGCGGAGCTCATGAATGGATTTTTGAATTTTCTAAAGAACCTTCCTCTTTAGAGGATTTTACAGATATTTTTGATGAGCATTTAAAATCGATAAATTCAGATTACGAAGCAAAACGCTATCTGAACATGACGCTGAAAAGACCGGTCGTAAATGTTGCAAAACCAAACCTTTTTTATCATTGGATGGAATCTCGCGGAAAATTGGGCGGACAAAATAAAGTTCCAAGACTTTGTAATGACCGGGAATATATCGATCCTCTTTTAATGCTAAACGTTTAATTTTCTTTCGGGTTTTCCGGTGTCGTTGATTTTTTTTCTGAATTTTTTTTCTCCGATTCTAATTTTTTCTTTTCATCAGCTTTTATTTTTTCTTCTTTGGCTTCCGCTTCACTTTTAGCCTTGGCTTCTTCCTCTGCTTTTGCTTTCAAGGAATCTTGATAGGCTATGGATGATTGGCGAATTTGTTCTGCAACATCTACAGAGATGGCTCCTTCAGCGAAAGAATCTATAGCTGTAGTGTCGTATTTTGAAACGACAAATTCAGAATTTTCAATAAAATTTTCATTTTTGGAACAAGAGAAAATTAGAAATAATATACTTATATAGGAAATATTTTTTTTCATCATTCAGCAAGTTTTATTTCGGAAACTACCGGATAATGATCCGACACATGAATATTTCTGTCTATTTTGTAGGAAACGGATTCAAAATCTTTTGTTCCCAATAGATAATCTATTCTTATCGGAACTTTAATATCGTGAAATGTTGTTCCTAAACCATTTCCGGATTCTGTAAAAAAATCTTTCAATCCTTTGGACATTTCATAATATTCATAGGAATTTGGAACCGCATTAAAATCTCCACCAACTATTACTGGATAAGGTGAATTTTCGATATAGGGTCTGATTTTTTTTATGCTTTCTTGGTGTTTTACAAAATTGGGCAAAAGTCTCTTCAGAAGGTATTTAGCATTTTTTTTATTATCACTCATCCCTTCTGAAGCATCTATTTTTTTCTTATTCAGGACAAAAGAATTTAAATAAACATTTATAAATCGCATCTTTTTTCCTCTTATTTCCAAATCTACATACATTGCATTAGCGGCATTTTCATTCATATAATTTAGGATTTCTCCATAACCCAAAACTTTATGCTTGGTGTAAAAAGACACCAAAAAATAATCCAGAATTTCATTTTTGAATTGAAGTTTAGGCATGTTGATATACAAACCTGTTTCCTGAAGCATAATGATATCACAGTCATAATCTTGCAAGTACTTATTGATGATATGTTTTTGTTCGTATCCTGTATTGTGTATATTCCAAGTAATAACCTTGATTGTTTCGGATTTATTTTCTTGTGTTGAAAAATTAAACCATCTTGTTATGGGATTTAAGAAACACAATAGTAGTACAAAAAAGAAAAATGCTCTTTTTCTAAATATAAAAATCCAAATAACAGTTAAAATAACGTAAGAGATAACTAAACCTGGAAAGGCTAAGGATAATAAATTTAAATAGGAAAATTCCTTTGGTGTAATATAGGCATTCATTGTTGTCATAAACATTAAAAGCCCAATCACAATATGAACAAGTAATAAGAAATTCCAAAAAAACCTCATCTACATGATTCTAAATCGATTGATATAATTTCTCCAGTTTCTGGCTAATAACCATCCTACAATAGCACCGCCAACGTGCGCAAAATGAGCAATTCCACTTCCGTCTCCGGTAATTCCTAAATAAACAGAAACAGCTATGATAATTGGTAAAAGAACCTTGGCTTTTATGGGAAAAGGAATAAACAGAAAGATCAGTTTTGCATTTGGAAAAAGGGTTGCAAAAGCCGCAACAACGCCAAAAATGGCTCCTGAAGCACCCATCATTTGACTGTTCAACATTTGACCCAAATGAAGTGCTGATGGATTTTTAAAAATATTTTGATCTCCCTGATAACCAATAGCGGATTTTGCATACACTTCTGCCACGTTAATTCCGTCTTGCTCTATTAATTTTGTTATTTGCATAATTTCATAAAAATTCCAAATATTAAAAAGCAAAAAAGCACCAATACCACTCAAAAAATAAAGAATTAAATATCTTTTTTCTCCCAATGTTTTCTCTAATACGGGGCCAAAACTCCATAATGTAAACATATTGAAAAGAATATGGGTAATACCAATTCCGGAACCAAAAGGCGCATGCATAAACATATGCGTAAATATTTGCCAAATCTTAAAATTAGGAGAAAAAGGATAATAAGCCGAAAATATATTATACAAAAAATCTCCGGGAACCAAATTGGCAATGAGATAAACGACCACATTTAAGACAATAATGAATCGAGTGATGGGAGGTATATTTTGAAACATTTTTTAAAATTTATTTTTTAATTCTTCCAAAGGAATTTCATAATAACAGCGTTTTCCATTGGGTAAAAATTCCGGAAAACCCAAAGCAGTAAAATCTCTGATAACCTGTTCTGCATCTGCTTTGTAAATAAAATCAAAACGAGATTTGCTGTTCATTTTATTCCACTGATTTTCATAATATTGCATAAATTCTTCTTCGTTTCTGTATTCTAAAATTTCAAAAAGATTCTCAAGGAATTTCATTACCTGAGTTTCTTTTAAGCCTTCGGGAACGGCATCAATTCTCAATACATTTTCATGCGCTGTTTTAATATCAAAACCAAGTTCAGGTAAAAACTTCTTTATTGAACGAAATTTATTTTTTTCAATTTCGTTCATGTGGTATTCCAAAGAAAATAGCAAAGAATGGGCTGCATTGCTTTTCTTTTTTCCTTTATTTTTTTCTGAAACCGTTAAACGGTGCATTCTGCCAAGATCCAGCATCAGTGTTTTTTCACCTCTGTTGAAAAGCCAATAACCGTTGGGAAGTCGCATCAAATCTTCATCAAAATCCTCATCCTCAAAAAGGTTTATTTTTGAAGGTTCCGCAGAAATATTGTGGTGATACATCTCTGCAAGATTCTGTATTTCAATCTGTTTTACTTCACCTTCGTCTTTAAATGGATTATAATCCCGATCTACTTTTACCTCAGGAATCTTCAACGAGAAATTTCCTTTTGAAGGCTGTAACATCACGTCCATTTGAGGATCACGATCAAAATCGAGACTTGGAGCAATATTATAAATCCCTAAAGCTTTTTTTATAGTGGAACGAAGTAGAGCAAAAATGAGATGCTCGTCTTCAAATTTCACTTCGGTTTTTTGTGGATGAATATTAACATCAATTTTTTCTGAATCTAATTCTAAAAAAAGAAAAAAAGACGGGATATATCCGGGTAAAAGTAATCCTTCAAATGCCTCTTGAACCGCTTTGTTTAAATAAGGGCTTTTAAAAAATCTTCCGTTTACAAAAAGAAATTGCTCTCCACGAACTTTTTTGGCTCCTTCTGGTTTTGCGGCAAATCCATTGAGTTTTACCCAACCTAAATCTTCTTTTACAGGAATTAAAAGAGGTTGAAGTTTCCTTCCAAAAATGTCGATAATTCTTTGCATTTCACTTCCTTTCCTCAGTCGAAAAACAGGATCATCATCATGAAAAAGCGAAAATTCAACATTTTCGTGTGCCAAAGCTACTCTTTGGAATTCATCGATAATATGCCGGAACTCTACATTATTATTTTTTAGAAATTTTCTTCTTGCCGGAACATTATAAAACAAATTTTTAACCTGAAAATTTGATCCTTCTGCTGTTTGTACCGGTTCCTGAAACTGCAATCCTCCTCCTTCAATATAAATATTGGTACCAACGGTTTGATCTTTTTTTTTGGTTTTCAATTCTACTTGAGCAACCGCAGCAATGGAAGCCAAAGCCTCGCCTCTAAAACCTTTGGTGACAATTTTGAAAATATCTTCTGTAGTTCTTATTTTAGACGTTGCATGTCTTTCAAAAGCCATTCTAGCATCAGTTTCAGACATTCCGCTACCATTATCCACAACTTGAATTAAGTTTTTCCCAGCATCTCGAACGATAAGTTCAATTTTATCGGCTCCTGCATCAATGGCATTTTCCAAAAGCTCCTTTACAATAGAAGCAGGTCGTTGTACGACTTCTCCTGCAGCAATTTGGTTGGCAACATGATCGGGCAATAACTGTATGATATCTGACATTATATAAGGAAAAGACTTACAAAAATAGCTGATTTTTTTTAGAAAATCTATATAAAACCTATAAATGAAATATTATAAAATTTAAAAAAATAAAACAAAAAAACGCTGAAAATCAGTCGATTAACAGCGTTTTAAGTACCCCAGACGGGACTTGAACCCGTACGTCCTTGCGGACACAGGATTTTAAGTCCTGCGTGTCTACCAGTTCCACCACCAGGGCAAGTGGAATAGAGCGAAAAACGGGACTCGAACCCGCGACCCCAACCTTGGCAAGGTTGTGCTCTACCAGCTGAGCTATTTTCGCAAAAAAAATTTCTAAAAAATTTAGAAATTTTACGAAGTGCGGATGAAGGGACTCGAACCCCCACGCCGTGAAGCACCAGATCCTAAGTCTGGCGTGGCTACCAATTACACCACATCCGCTATTAGAAAGATCTCTTTTCTTTTTTGTGAGTGCAAATATACTATATTTTTTTACTTTCCAGCAAGATTTTTTAAAAAATATATTTTTTTCGAAATTGTGTGTTTTTCGTTTATGTTTTCGTTTTCATTTTTATTACTTTTACATTCTTAATTTACAATGACATGGAATTACAAGGTACCGTAAAGAAAATATTTGAAACTCAAACTTTTGCAAGTGGTTTCCAGAAGAGAGAATTGGTTCTTTTAACACAAGAACAGTATCCGCAACCTATTAGTATTGAGTTTTTGCAAGACAAAATTAGTCTTTTGGACAGTGTTTCTGAAGGCGAAAATGTTAAAATAGGCATTAATATTAGAGGTCGCGAATGGACTTCGCCACAAGGTGAAACAAAATATTTCAACAGCATTACAGGTTGGAGAATAGAGAAAGTTTCAGATTTCGGAAATGAACCAACACAAGCTCCTCCAGCAAACAAAGCAAAGCCTGCGCAAACTGCAGCTACCAATGAAAATCCTTTTGCGGAGGATGAGGATGATGATTTGCCTTTCTAATTTTTTTAAAATAATCAATTATAAAATCCTGCTTTTTTTGTGAAGTAGGATTTATTTTTATTCATGTTTTTGCTCGATAAAAATAAAATTTTGTTTCCCGATCCGGAAGTTTATGATACGGAAAGTGGACTTATCGCTGCAGGTGGAGATTTGTCTGAAGAAAGAATTCTTCTAGCTTATCAATTGGGCATTTTTCCTTGGTTTAACCCTGATGAAGAAATCCTTTGGTGGTGTCCCGATCCGAGATTTGTATTATTTCCTGAAAATCTGAAAATTTCAAAATTGATGCGGAAAATTTTACAAAAAAACGTCTTCCGTTTCACTGAAAATCAAGCTTTTGAATCGGTGATTGAAAATTGTGAAAAAATTAAAAGAAAAGATCAGGACGGAACTTGGCTTTCTGAAGATTTGAAGACGGTCTTCATTTCATTGCACAAAAAAGGCATTGCAAAAAGTGTTGAAGTTTGGCAAAATGATGAATTGGTTGGCGGCTTTTACGGATTACAATTTGGAAAAGTTTTTTGTGGAGAAAGCATGTTTTCTAAAGTTAGCAACGCATCAAAAGCTGGTTTTATCAATTTTATAGAGAAAAATAATTTTGAAATGATTGATTGCCAGGTTCACACAAACCATTTGGAATCTTTGGGAGCTACGATGGTTCCAAAAAAAGAATATTTAAAAATTCTAAAAAGAAATTTATGAACCACGAAAGAGAAAAATGGATTTTACTTTTGGTTTTATCTATTATTTGGGGATCTTCTTTTATCTTAATAAAAAAATCGCTGGAGCACTTTAACCCTTATCAAGTGGGAGCTTTACGGGTTTTGATTGCAGGTTTGATGCTCTTTCCTATTGCTATTCCCAATCTTAAAAAATTTCCAAAAGCAAACTTGAAATGGCTCATTATCGCCGGTGTTTCCGGAAATTTTATCCCAATGTTTCTTTTTCCTATTGCGGAAACTGAAATCAGCAGCAGCATTGCGGGAATTATCAATTCGATGATGCCGATATTTGTCATTATCGTGGGTGCGGTTTTGTGGAAATTTTCTACTTCAAGAAAACAGCTCATTGGAGTTTTTATCAGTTTTTTGGGAGCTATTATTCTTGCTTTAGGTGGACAGGAAGGTTTTAATATTAAGATTTTCCCCATTTTTCTTCTCTTATTAGCTACATTTCTTTATGCAGTTAGTACTACTACTGTAAAATCCAAATTAGCACATATTCCTGCAAAAATATTATCGGCCTATGTTTTTTCATTTGTTTTGTTTTTACCTTCACTAATTGCTCTTGTAATTTCAGGATTTTTTGAAAATTTTGAAGCTTCAAAATCTGATTTTATCGGTTTGGGTTATGTTTCTCTGCTTTCCATTTTTGGAACAGGTTTAGCCATGATGATGAATTACCGTCTTCTGAATATTTCAACCCCGTTATTTGCTTCAACGGTAACGCTTTTGATGCCAATTGTTGCGGTAATTTGGGGGATTTTGGATGGTGAAAAACTAACACTTAATCAAGCTTTTGGTGGCATTATTATACTTGCCGGACTTTTATTTTTAAGAGCGAAGCCTGTTTCTAAAAAAGAAAATCCCTAACTTAACTTCCTAAAATTTTCCCATGAAAGCATTCTCAGAAAAATTAATTGAAATAAGACGTCATCTTCACCAAATTCCGGAAATTGGCTACCAGGAACACAAAACTTCCGAATTCATTTGTCAAAAACTTGATGAAATTGGTGTTTCTTATAAGAAAGGATTTGCAAAAGGAACCGGAATTTTAGCAGAAATTTCAAAAGGAGAAGGAAAAACGGTTTTACTTCGTGCCGATATTGACGCACTTCCGATGCAGGAAATTACCGGACTTGAATTTTCTTCAAAAAATAACGGTGTAATGCATGCTTGTGGACATGATATGCATGCTACAATGCTTTTAGGCGCCATCATGAAACTGAAACATTCAGAATTTCAGGGAAAAATAAAATTTATTTTCCAGCCCTCCGAAGAAGGAACCAATGGAGATGAAGAAAAAAAATCCGGCGGACAAAGAGTGGTGGAGGAAGGAATTTTAGAAGATGTTGATTATGCTTTAGCACTTCATGTAAATCCATTGGCTCCTGTTGGAATGTTAAATTACACTCCAGGAACCGCTTTAGCTTGCGCTGGTAACTTTACCATTGAAATTTTTGGAAAATCGAGTCATGCAGGAGCTGCTCCACATCTTGCGATTGATGCCGTTTTCATTGGTTCGGCTTTGGTTCAAGCTTTAAATAGTATTGTTTCTAGAAATGTTTCTCCAAATGAAGAAGGTGTCGTTTCGGTTGCATCTTTTCATGGTGGAACCGCTCCTAATGTAATAGCAGATTATGTAGAAATGACAGGAACGCTTCGAGCAATGACCGACGAAAATTTTGAAATAATTTTAGGAAGAATTAAACAAATCATTGATGGACTCTCAAAAACGTATGGTGCTGAAATCAAATTCACGTTGGACAGTCATTATTTAAGCGTGATTAATGATTCTGGATTACATCAAAAATTGGAAACGGTGGCTAATTCTGTTTTTCAAATGGGTTTACATCCAATTCCTCCAACTTTAGGTGCTGAAGATTTTGCTTTTTATTCCAGAAAAGTTCCTTCAATGTTTTATTTTTTAGGCGCCATGAGTGAGCAAAAAGGAGAATTTTTCTTGCATCATCCTAAAGTAATTTTTAATGAAGATTGTATGGTTCTGGGAAGCGAATTTTTTGTAAAATCTGCTCTTGAAATTTTAAAATAAAAAAAGCCGGAAAATTTTCCGGCTTTTTTATTTCTTCTTTGCTTTTACCTTTTTAGCTTCGTCCTTTATGAAAGGATACTTCTGTTGCATGTCCTCAAGAATTTCAGGATCGAGTTCCATGGCTTTTTCCAGCATTTCTAAACTGAGTTTATCGTTTTTTAAATGATGATAGCTGTTGCTCAATTGAAAATAAAGCTCTGCACGATGATGTTTTTTCAGTCCTTCATTCAAAACAAAAACAGCGTCTTCATATTCGCCAATAAGCATTAACACTTCCACATAAGCATACCAGTTATAGAAACGATTGGTTTCATTATCCACCAATTTTTTTAAGCAATGAAGGCTTTCTTCATATTTTCCTGAAGAAATGTATAAATAGGCTAATCTTTTTTGATAATCGAGATTATTTTCGTTCAATGATGTAGCTTCTTTAGCAAAATGGAGCGCTTCTTTCATACCGCCCATTTCTTCATAAAGGTAACTTTGCTCCATCATGGACATATAAAACTGAGGATCTTCGATTAATGATTTCTGAAAAGCGTTTAAAGCTTGAATTTTTTGATCTATCTCACGATAACAAAGACCCATTTTATAAAAAGTAAAACTTTTATTGTAATCTAAAACTAAGGTTTCTTCATACACTTCAAGGGCTTTATCCCATTGTTTCATGGCTTCATAACAGGCTGCTTTATTAGCATAAACGCCAACAGAATTACTGTTTATTGCCAACAAATAATCAAAACCTTTAATGGCTTCTTCAAAATTTTTCTTGTTGAAATAAAACTGTGCATATTCGTACCAAGCGGTTTCAGAAAAAGCGAATTCATCCAAATATTGATTCAGAAATTCAATAGCTTCGTCCGGTTTTTTTAGATCATTAAAACAAAGCATACAGTTTTCCATGGAATATTCGTCCATTGGATCTGCTTTCAGGGCTTTTTTGTAATGTTGTAATGCCGTAAAAGGATCGCCAAGATTTACTAATTCATCCGCAATAAAATTGTGAAGAAAATTTTCTTCTTCTTCCATTTTCAGGGCTTTTTCACAAAACTCAATGGCTTTTCTCGGATTTCCTAAGTTGGAATAATATTTTGCACAGCACACCAAAAAATCTACATTTTCCTGGGAAGATTCTTTGAGTTCTTCCATGAGGGATTTTGCTTGATTATAATCTTCAAGCTCTAATAAAACTTCTAATTTTTTTACTTTTATTTCTTGGGAATTAGGGTGCAGTTTCAGACCAAAATTTACAGCCTGTTCTGCATAAGAAATGTCCCCAAGTTCAAGGTAATAAATAATGATATCTTCCAATTCTTCGGTATCGAAGTAGTATTCTTCATTATTTTCTATCATTTGCTCGAATTTTATAGCGAGCTCATTTTCAAAAAATTCTTCCAATATTTTCTTTCTGTATTTTCAAATTCTGAAATTAAGTTGCAGACTTTGAAAAACTTTTTTATTAATTGTTATTTAAAATTAAGAAATTTGAATGAAAAGTCAAATACTTTTTTTCTGCTAAATCAAACTTCTAATTTTTGCAATCATTTCGTTTCCTAAATGATCTGCTTGTTCCTGAGATTTTGCTTCGGTATAAATCCTGATAATAGGTTCTGTATTGGATTTTCTGAGGTGCACCCAATTTTCAGCAAAATCAATTTTAACACCATCCACCGTAGAAACCTCTTCATTTTGATACTCATTTTGCATTTTGGTTAAAAGTGCATCAACATCAATTTCCGGAGTTAGTTCAATTTTCTTTTTTCCCATAAAATACGCGGGATACGTGGCTCTAAGTTCCGAAACGGTTTTGTTTTCTTTAGCTAAATGCGTTAAAAACAATGCAATACCAACCAAAGAATCTCTTCCGTAATGCAAATCCGGATAAATAATTCCGCCATTTCCTTCTCCTCCAATTACGGCGTTTTTTTCCTTCATTAAATTCACCACGTTTACTTCACCAACTGCGCTTGCAAAATAGTCGGAATTGTGATTTTTTGATACATCTCTTAAAGCACGACTTGATGACAAATTGGAGATTGCAACACCGTTTTTATTTTTTAAAAGATAATCGGCAACCGCAACCAAAGTGTATTCTTCCCCAAACAATTCTCCGTTTTCATCCACTAAAGCTAAACGATCTACATCTGGATCTACTACAATTCCTAAATCGGCTTTTTCAGTTTTTACCAATTCGCAAATGTCGGTTAAATGCTCTTTCAAAGGTTCCGGATTGTGCGGGAATTGTCCATTCGGTTCGCAATACAATTTCACGACTTCGCAACCAAATTTTTCCAAAAGTGGCGGAAGTGAAATTCCTCCAGTGGAATTTACGGCATCCAAAACCACTTTAAATTTTTTAGATTTTATCGCCTCTGCATCAACCATTGGTAAATCCAAAATTTTCTGAATATGAATATCAAAACCGTCATTTCTGGTTTCATATTTTCCTAAATCATCCACTTCTGCATAATTGAAATCTTCGCTTTCGGCTAAAGCCAAAACATCGGCTCCGTTTTCTGCATTAATGAATTCTCCTTTTTCGTTCAACAATTTTAAAGCATTCCATTGTTTTGGATTGTGAGAAGCGGTTAAAATAATTCCTCCATCTGCATTCAATTCAGGAACCATTACTTCAACAGTTGGTGTTGTGGAAAGTCCTAAATCGATCACGTTGATTCCCAAACCTTGCAACGTTGAGGAAACTAAAGAAGAAACCATTTGTCCGGAAATTCTGGCGTCTCTTCCGATAACCAGGACTAAGTTTTTTTTGTTTTTATTGTTCTGAAGCCAGGTTCCAAATGCGGAAGCAAATTTCACAACATCAAGCGGTGTAAGATTATCATTTACTTTTCCACCGATGGTTCCTCGGATTCCTGAAATACTTTTGATTAATGACATGTTTATTAATTTATTAATTGTGTTTTTTGAAATTGTTGCAAAAATACAAAGAATTTTTCCGAAAGAAATTTTCCAAATTTTAAAGAAAAGTTAAAATTTGTGGTTATGAACACCCACAGTCTTTATCGCAATTACTACGTTTGCTGTCGAACTTTTTCGGAGAAAAGTTCTTTTTCAAAATTTTAAAAATCGACCAACAAGCAAAAAGAAAGACTAATGCCAGAATAATATATTGTATCGTTATCGAATCCATTATTTAAAAATTTGATAAACAATCATTGAAGCAAAATAAGCTAAGCCAGACATTCCAATAGTTTGTAAAACCGTCCATTTCCAAGATTTTGTTTCTTTGAAAACAACCGCAATCGTAGAAATACATTGCATCGCAAAAGCATAAAAAACTAAAATTGAAAGACCTGTTGCAAAATTGAAAACCTTTTCTCCATTTGGTTTTACGTCGCTTCGCATTTTCTCGATTACTTTTCCTTCCGGCGCGTCGTCATCCAAGCTGTACAATGTAGACATTGTTCCCACAAAAACTTCTCGCGCTGCAAAGCTGGTTAAAATTCCCACTCCCATTTTCCAATCGTATCCTAAAGGTTCAATAGCAGGTTCAATACTTTTTCCCATTTTCGCTAAATAGGAATGATCCAAATGTACATCTGTAGCAACTATTTCGTTAGGATTGGTTTTCGGTCCAAAGTAACTTAAAACCCAAATGATGATACTAACGACAAAAATAATTTTTCCGGCACCTGTAATAAATCCCCAAACTTTTTCTAAAACAAGCTTTAAATCGTATCCAAAAAGTGGTTTTTTATAGGCTGGAAGATCCATTACCAAAAATGTTTTTCCTTTATTTTTAATTATTTTTTTCAAAATTAAAGAAGCTACAAGTGCCATTCCAAAGCCTAGAATATACATGGCTAACAAAGCCAAAGCCTTATAGGAAATTCCTCCGAAAAATTTATCGGGAATAACCAGTCCAATAATAATACTGTAAACCGGAAGTCTTGCAGAACACGTCATAAAAGGAGTAACCAAAATCGTGATGAGTCTTTCTTTTACGTTTTCTATATTTCTGGTAGACATTATTGCAGGAATTGCACAAGCCGTTCCTGAAACTAGTGGAACAATACTTTTTCCGTTCAAACCAAAAGGTCGTAAAAACCGGTCCATAAGGAAAATAACTCGCGCCATATAACCAGAATCTTCTAAAAGATAAAGGAAATAAAGTAAAATTCCGATTTGTGGTGCAAAAATGACAATTCCACCAATTCCAGGAATTATTCCATTAGAAATTAAAGAATTGATTGGACCTTCTGGAAGATTTTCTTTCGCCAAGTTAGATAAATTCAAAAATAATGAATCAATCCAATCCATTGGATAAACCGCCAAATAAAAAACCATCTGAAATATAAGAAGCAAAATCGCCAAAAAAATGAGATAACCCCAAAATTTATGAACCAAAATTTTATCCAATTTCTCTGTTAAAAGTTCTTTAAATTGCGGCTTTCTAGATATTACTTTCGAAATTACAGCGTCAATTTTTTGATAACGTCTAATGGTTTCCTGCGTTTGCAATCTTTTAGGAATCACACATTTAACCTCATCTTCGTTCAGTTGATCACGAACGGTTTCTAGTTTTCCTAAATAGGTATCGGAAGAAAGCAGTGTCCAAACTTTATACTGATTTTCTTCTTTCGTATTTTCCAAAATTTTGAAAACCATCCCTTTCTGTTCGGTTGGAATTTCAAAGGTTGGATGAGATGATTTTATAAAATTGTTTTCAAAAATATTTTTCCGAAGTTCTTCAATTCCCAGATTTTCTTTGGCGTTAGTAGAAATTACTTTTACGCCCACTTGAGTTTCCAACTCCTTTAAATCGAGATGAATTCCGCGTCTTTCTGCTTGATCTATTTGATTAACCACCAAAAGCATGGGAACTCCCAAATCCTGAATTTGCTGAAAAAGTAAAAGTCCTCTTTTTATGCTTAAAGCCTCCAAAATGTAAACTACCCCGGAATAATTATGGATTTCTTCCACCAAATATTTTGCAAAAATGGCTTCGTCTTCGGAACTTGGATAGATGCTGTAAGACCCCGGCAAATCAATGACTTCAACTTCTTCGTTTTGGAAAATATAATTTCCGGAATGGCTGGCAACAGTAACGCCAGCATAATTCCCCGTTTTTTGCTTTCGGTTACACAAAACATTGAAAACGGTAGATTTTCCTACATTAGGATTTCCTACCAAAAGTATTTTTTTGTTTGGAAAATTTTTCTGCATTATTTTACTGCTTCAACAATGATAAATTTTGCTTCTTCTTCACGAAGGGCAATTCGGCTTTTTTCTTCGCCAAATTCAATATAAAGAGGGCCATGAAAAGGAGCCTGATAAAGAATTTTGAAAACCGTTTCGGGCAAAAGACCCATTTCAATTATTTTTCCCGGCATTTGCAAATGTTCGTTATCATAGTCTAAAATTTTTCCCACTTTTTTAATGGGAAAACTGGATAATTTGTTGGAAAAATTGTGGTTCAAAATTCTGTAATTTAATTGCAAATATACTCTATTTAAATTAAATCTAAATAAGGTAAGATAAGTAATAAAAACCCGGAAACAGTACATTTCCGGGTTTCTACAAAATATAATTGAGTTGATATGAATGTTATTTTTTGGCAGGTTGAGAAATTTCTATGGAATTGTTGTTTTCGTTCAACATTTTTTTCAATTGCTCTTCCTGGTTTTTCATCATTTGCGACATGGATGTTCCGTCAGGAAGTTTAAAATCAGCCGGAATTTGCGCCAATTGTGTTCTGATACTTCCAAAAGGGTCTTTTTTATAGGCTTCGTACACTTTTTCAAATTTTTCGCGACTTACCAAAAGGTCGTTTTTTCCTTGTCCAAATTGCTTCATCATTTTTTCTGAATAGGATTCTTCCTCAAAATTGGACACTTTTTTATTTCCTTTTAATTCCCAAGAATAGTTCTTTTTATCGTCTTCCAGTTTTACAATTAAGCCCGGTAAACCGTAAAATTTATATGGTCCATCTTGAAAAGGTATGTCTGTTGAAAACCAAGCGGTCCAATTTCTTCCTCCAAAAGTGGTGGTTGCTTTTTGAGCGTTGTATTCTCCAATTTTTTGTTTTTCTCCAGAAATTTTCCAGTCTAATTTTATTTTTTCTTCGTAGGACATCTTATCTTGAAGGATGTTTTCCGAATATTTCAAATCCATAGCTGGATAAGTTTTGGTTACTTTATAGCTAAAACTAGGTTGTTTTAAGGTTTTTGTTAAATCCTTAAAAGTTCCTGCTTTCATCATATTTTCCACTTCCAATTTTAAAATAGAATCTTGCGAAACCATCAGATAATCTCTGTAAAAAGATTTTTTATCCGTGATATCTAAAATGGTCATTGCTTTTTTAATGGTGTCCAAATCTTTTCCCGGCTTGTAAGAAAGTTCATAGAAAAATCGATTTGCGGTTTCTTGTGCATGGGCACCAAAAAAAACCAGCATTATCAACAGTGAAAAAAGTTTTTTCATTTTTTTGAATTTTGATTATTAGTAGTGGCTTCTCCAATTTTGTTACAAAAATTGCAGAAAAAAATTTAAACCTCCTAAAAAAATCCCGGAAATTTTCTGGATTTATACTATTGATCATACAAGGTAGGTTCTATTTTATTGTTGTTTTTTGCTTCGTTTTCTTTAACTCTTTTTTCCATATTTCGGTAAATTTCGTTGGGATCCGAAAGTTCTCTTCCATCCGGAGTTTTCATTTTTATAATTACCGTATTGGTTGGGGAATTTCCCATCATCATTTGGCGCATACTTTTGGATGGATCTTTCAGATACTCCTGCCATATTTTTTTGAATTTTGGCTCGTCCACTTCAATTTCTTTTCGGTCAAAAATTCCACTATTGAAGCTTCCTGATTTTATTTCTGTATCAAAAGTGTTTTCCAGTTTTTTGTTAGCAACTAAGGTCATTACATGGCTTCCTGTACTATCTTCCGCTTTAACAATAAGACCCGGAAGTCCATGAAATTTGTAAGGTCCATCCTGAAAAGGAATATCTTTAGAAAACCAAGCAATCCATTCTCTTCCGCCAAAACTTGCGGTAGCTTTTTGGGTTTCGTATTCTCCAATTTTCTTTGTTTCAGGTAAAATTTTCCAATTCAATTTTTCATCCTCCAAAACTTTATATTGGTCTTGACCAATGGTTGTGCTCAATGTAGTTTTGAAATCGGGATACGTTTTGTTTACTTTATAACCAACTCTGCCCATTCTTTCGTTGCGGTTCATTTTGATATTGTTTGAGCCCATCGAAAGTTGTTTTTCCAAATCTACTTTCATGATGGAATCCTGAATAAAACGGTCATAACTGTAGTATTTTGATCCTTCTTTTTCAATATCCAAAACCATCATTTCTTTTCTAATGGTATCTTTTTGATTGATGTTTGGAATGTATTTGTATTCGTAGATAAATCGGTTGCTTTGCGCGAAACAAAACGACGAAACCAATAAGCAAAAAAGGATCAATTTTTTCATTTTTATCTTTTTTAAATTTTTATTTGAAATTAAATTTAACGGTGAACAAAAGTTGTCTTGGTCTTAGCTGCATTCTTGTAAATGATTCGTTTTCAGCTGAAATACTATAGGCTTCAAACACTTTCTTGTTAGCAATGTTCATTAATTTTACTTCGAAATCAACTTTTTTTGTAGTCCAGGCAAATTGGTAAGATAAATCGAAGAATGGGTTTTTGTAATTGGATTTTTCGTTCTTGCTATTCATTTGATCCCACATAAAACCAACGGTATGATTTTCAATCGGGTAAACATAAACCGCTAAATTGTGATTGTATTTATTGAAATTAACTTCTGTATTATCACGCGTATTTTGCTTATTCCATGAATAGTTGAAGTTAAAATCGGCATTAATCCAGCTTAGAAATGAATTATTGAATTTGAATCCAATAGTTTGTGCGTTATTTTTACTTTCGAACACAATAGTATTTTGAGAAGCTTCCGATGTTGACACTGAATTGTTATACGTTATAGCAGCATTGGTTTTAAAACTTGGAAAATATTTTCCTATTTCTGCTCCGAAAGACCTACTATTGGAAGTATTTTCTTGTTCGATATAACTGGTGATGTAATTAAGTGTTGTTACTATTGGACTTGCCATTAAATTTCTTTCGGTACTACTTAATCTGTAATTAACATTAAAAAACAAATTATTCAACGGATTCCTGTATTCAATTCTAGAGCCGGCACTTTTAGAAAATGTTTCGGGAATTGGGTTGTTTGCATTCATCGCCCCAATATTTCTGGGTGATTTCAATATCAAACCTGCATAAACAGATTCTGTTTCACCAAAATTATAATTTAAGCTTCCGCTAACACTTGCTTTCCAAAAAGAGGCGAAAGAATATTGTGCAAAAGCATTAGGCTCAAAAGTAATTTTACTTAGTGATTTTGATAAATTTCTTGATGGATCTTCCGCTTTGATATTATTGAAATTTGCCGGAAAATTTGCAAAAATTTGCCAAGATTCATTTTTGAAATTCACTCTTAAACTTCCATAAGGAATCGCGTTACTAAAAACCAAATCATTTTGAAAATTTGATCCAAAATTTGAATTATCACCAAATAAATTACTTTCCAAATGATTTCTTGTATAGTTGAACCCAACTTCAGGCGTTAATGTCCAAAACTTCTTTGTAAAACTAACATTAGCTGAATGATTGGCTTCAAAGGTTTTTAAGTTAAAGCTTTGATTTAAATGGTTTACATTTTCAAATAAATTTATTGTTTTTTCAACTCCATTTTCCTCTATTACTTCCGGATAAAAAGCATAACTACCTGGTAATAATGAGAGATCTTGAGCGTCGTTTTGGTAGCTTAAAAACGACTGTATGTTCACCATTTTTTCTTTCCACGGTATAATTGTACTTAATGAGTTCTGAAATGAAGAAGTTGGCGACTCTACTTTTTGGTTAGACTGTTGATTAGTATTTGTCCCATTAAAGGAAGCTAAGGAAGTGTTAGCTTTATCGGTATTCCAAAATTGAGTAAATGTTGTTGTATTCTTGAAAAAACCTTTCTTGGCATTTTTTGAAAAAATTAATTCTCCTTTCACTTTATTACTATAAAAATTGGTAGAGATATTCTCTTTCGAATCTCCCAAATTATTAAACCAGTTAACTTCCTTATAGTGCTCTCTTTCAATGACATTATTGGTATAACTTGCATTGGCTTTCAGTTCCCATTCTTTATTTTTAAACGGATTGGTTAATAAATTTGCAGAAAGAAAATGGACGTTGTTCAGCAAATATCTTTTTTCGGGAACTTCTGGAATAGAAGCGTTTTCTACATTCAGCCATTCGTTTTGGGAGGTACTTCTTCTAAATCCTTCCCAACGACTTCCCATAGCAAACATATTTCCTTCGTTTTCAACAGCTTCTCCTGTGTTGTTCGCTTTATAATTTACTACCCATTGGTTTTTTTGTCCAAAAAACATCGGCGTTAATTTTACATTCCAAAGTGCGGGATCTGCAATTCCTAAACCTATTTCTCCACGACCCGTCATCGTGACTTTATTTTTTAATTTGATGTTAATTGCTGCCTGATCCGAAGCAATTTTATCCTGAAGAATTTTCACAGGTTGATGGTTTTCCATCACTTCCAATTTTTGTACGGCATCTTTAGGTAAGGATTTTGTGATCACGCCATAACTTCCTTCCATTAAATCTTTTCCGTTAACGTAAAATTTTGCAAGCGGTTGTCCCTGATACAATATAGAGCCGTCTTTATTCACTTCCATTCCCGGCATATTTTTGATAACATCGGCAAGAGTTCGGTCATTTTTGGTTTCAAAAGCCTTTAAATCATAAGAAATGGTGTCTCCTTTTTTCGTGATGAGTTTCGTTTTTAGCTTTACTTCTTTAATTTCTGTGGCTTCTGTATCCAAAACAAAATTCAAATCCTGATTTTGGTTGATTACTTGTCTTGTTTGCGTTTTATGATTAAACGCTTTAATTTTTAAATCAACATTGGATAAAGCAGAAGTAAAAACCACTTTATATTCCCCTTTTGAATTTGAAATTCCGTAAGCAATAATAGCATCACTTCCCGGTTCTTCAACGGTAACACTTGCACTGGGAACATTTTCTCCTTCACTGTTTTTGATAGTTCCGGAAATGGTTTTTTGTGAAAAAACAAAAATGGTAAAAAGTAAAAGGATGAATGTATAAAAACGCTTCATGGGTAATAATAATTTGATCAATAAGTATTCTACAAATGATATTTGTTACAGATTAAATGATTTGATATATTAACCAAAGAATAATGTTACATTTTTATTAATTTTTTTTAGATAATTTTGCAACCTAATTTAATATAGATATGGGAATTCACTTAAAACCAATTGATGTGGTTGACGATATTTCACAAGAAGATTTCATGGAAAAATATCTAAAACCCAGAAAACCTGTCGTTATTAAAAATATGGCAAAAAAATGGCCTGCTTATCAAAAATGGACGATGGATTACATGAAAGAAATGGTAGGTGATGTAGAAGTTCCTTTATATGATTCTTCGAAGGCAGATCCTTCTGCGCCTATTAATGCTTCTGCAGCAAAAATGAAGTTTGCAGATTATATCGACCTCATCCAAAAAGAACCCACAGATTTGCGGATTTTTCTTTTTGATCCCATCAAATTTGCGCCAAAATTATTAGACGATTATATTTCTCCTAAAGAATTAATGGGCGGTTTTCTGGATAAATATCCCAATATGTTTTTTGGTGGAAAAGGTTCCGTTACTTTTTTACATTTCGATATCGATATGGCGCATATTTTCCACACGCATTTTAATGGCAGAAAACACGTGCTTCTCTTTGACTACAAATGGAAAGACCGTTTGTACAAAATTCCTTATGCAACCTATGCTTTGGAAGATTATGATATCGAAAATCCTGATTTTAAAAATTTTCCCGCTTTAGACGGCGTTGAAGGAATTGAGTGCTTTTTGGAACACGGAGATACCTTATTTATGCCTACAGGATGGTGGCATTGGATGAAATATTTGGATGGAAGTTTCTCCATTTCGCTAAGAGCTTGGGACAAATCTTGGGCTGTAAAAGCACATTCTTTATGGAATCTTACGGTACAGAGAAATTTCGACAATTTTATGAAGCGCCGATATAAAAAAAGATATATGGATTGGAAGGAGAAAAAAGCGGTTGCCAATGCTAATGTCGCGTTAAAGAAAGGGCTTCCAAAAAAATAGAAAATCCGCTTTTTAGCGGATTTTCTTTCTTTAATATTGTTTATTTTTAGTCGTTCAGTTTTAAAACAGCCATAAAAGCAGATTGCGGAACTTCTACACGACCAATTTGTTTCATCTTTTTCTTCCCTTCTTTCTGCTTTTCCAAAAGTTTACGTTTTCTGGAAATATCACCACCATAACATTTTGCGGTAACGTCTTTTCTTAATGCTTTAATGGTTTCTCGGGCAATTACTTTTGTTCCTAAAGCCGCCTGAACTGCGATATCGAATTGTTGTCTTGGAATCAGTTCTCGCAATTTTTCACACATTCTTTTTCCGATATAATAAGCATTACTATCATGAATTAATGAAGAAAGTGCATCCACCATGTCGCCATTAATCAAAATGTCCATTTTCACCAATTTTGAAGCGCGGAAACCAATAGGATGATAATCAAAAGAAGCATAACCTTTAGAAATAGATTTCAAACGGTCGTAAAAATCAAAAACCACCTCTGCTAAAGGCATATTGAAAACCAATTCTACTCTATCCGAAGTCAAATAACTTTGGTTTACAATTTCTCCTCTTTTCTCAATACAAAGTGTCATCACAGAACCCACAAAATCAGATTTTGTAATAATGGATGCTTTGATATAAGGTTCTTCGACACGATCCATGATTGATGGATCCATCATTTCAGAAGGATTGTTGATAAGAATTGGTGTTTCAGGCTCTTTTTTAGAATATCCAATGTAAGAAACGTTTGGTACAGTGGTAATGACATTCATATCGAACTCTCTGTCCAATCTTTCCTGAACAATTTCCATGTGCAGCATTCCTAAAAATCCGCAACGGAATCCGAAACCTAAAGCCGCAGAACTTTCTGCCTCAAAAACTAACGATGCATCATTTAAACGGAGTTTTTCCAAAGAAGTTCTTAATTCCTCAAAATCCTCTGATTCTACAGGATAAATTCCGGCAAAAACCATTGGTTTTACTTCCTCAAATCCTTCAATTGCGGAAGTTGCCGGTTTTTCTGCAGAAGTTATGGTGTCTCCTACTTTTACTTCACGAGCATCTTTAATTCCTGAAATAATGTAACCAACATCTCCACATTTTATTTCTTGTTTTGGTGCTTGTTTCAATTTCAACGTTCCTACTTCATCTGCATCATAGGTTTTTCCTGTAGCCATAAATTTTACTTTCTGTCCTTTCTTGATGCTTCCATTCACCACTTTGAAATATGCCTCAATTCCACGAAAAGGATTATAAACTGAATCAAAAATTAGCGCTTGAAGCGGTGCATTTTCGTCACCAACTGGCGCTGGAATTCTTTCTACAATTTGTTCCAACAAATGATGCACTCCTTCTCCGGTTTTTCCTGAAACTCTTAAAACATCATCATATTCACAACCAATCAAATTCATAATTTCATCGGTAACTTCTTCGGGATTTGCTGATGGTAAATCTATTTTATTTAGAATAGGAATAATTTCCAAATCATTTTCCAAAGCCAAATACAAATTGCTTATCGTTTGAGCCTGAATACTTTGCGCAGCATCTACAATAAGAAGCGCACCTTCACAAGCAGCAATGGAACGTGAAACTTCGTAAGAAAAATCAACGTGTCCTGGTGTATCGATAAGGTTTAAAACAAATTTTTCGCCTTTGTATTCGTAATCCATTTGGATGGCGTGAGATTTTATGGTAATTCCACGCTCTTTTTCCAAATCCATATCATCTAAAGTTTGTGCCTGCAGCTCTCTTTGGGAAACGGTATTAGTGTATTCTAAAAGTCGGTCTGCAAGTGTAGATTTTCCGTGATCGATATGGGCAATAATGCAAAAATTTCGGATATTTTTCATTGAAAATTAATAGTTTGCAAAGATAGGAAAAAGTGGCTAAAACTAGATTTTAATATTAAAGCTCTTTCGTTACTTATCAAAAATAAAATTTCCTGTAAGTGAATCTATGTAAAATTCTTGATTTTTATCCTTTGCAATATCCATGTGCTTTGATTTTTGAGCGGAAGAATCATCAATTAATCCACCAACAACGCCACCAACAATCCCAAACGCTAGAACTCCAAATAATGCATAATTATTGCTAACGTTTATTGGTAGCAATGCTTCACGTTTGTTAATGGTATAAAATCCTTTATTATTCTTTAAAATTTCAACTGAGCATATTTCTGAGCCATCCAAACCGCATTCTATATTTTTATAAACTTTTCCTAAATTGGTGAATGCATAAACTTTTCTTGCAGGAAATCTTTTACTTTTTGAATTTTCTGTAACTATTGCGTAATCCAAATTTCCTTTCTTATTAAAATCCAGTTTTTCAACGGTTCCTGATGTTGGCGTTTGGTTAAAAAAGCTCTCATAATCTTCATAAATTCCTTCTTTTACTTGATCATTTACTATTGCTGGAAGCTTTTTGCTATAAATTTCTTCAAAATTTTTCAGTTCATTTTCCGTAAAACTAATGTCAGATGGCTTTTTATGATAAGTTTTATGTATAAAGCGAAATAAAACTGAGTGGATATCTTTAACTATTGATTTCGACACATCTGAACCTTGATAGAAAATTAAAGTGTCTTTTTTGTAAAGAAAACGATATTTATTCTCCTTTTTTTGAAATGTTGAAGCTTTAAGAGAAGTAGCAGCAATCAATCTTCCATCCTTAGCTTGAACACGAACTGATTTTAATTGATGTAAAATCATAAAAAGCTGTGAATCTCCTTTTTTTCCATTATTATATTTCTTAAACCAATTTTCGATATCGGTTTTAGCATTTGTTTCGAAATTGATATGATTAACTACTTTGTTTTCGAAAATTTTTCCCACGGTTTCTTCATCTCTTAAATCGAGTACTTCCAAAGAATGATAATCCCTAAACATCCCATTGGAAATATTTAGATTGAGTTCAATATTATGCTGTTTTTGAGAAAATAGATGACTGGAAAAAATAATTAAAAAAAGGGAAAGGTATTTCATCATTGTACAATATTGCGTCAAAAATAATAATAAATGTAGAATCAAACGAGCCCCACAAAAAAATTGTAAGGCTCGTTCAAACATTAAAAAAAATAAACTGATGTGGTTATTTATCTTCTTTGTCCTCTTGTGGCGGAATTTCCACTTTTTGTTCTAAAAGGCGAGTTTCCAGAGGTTTCATTAAATTCTCGTTTTTTGTCCATTACTTTGTTTCGCATCATGCCTTCGTTCTGAAACATTTGCAAAATTTGTTGAGGTTTGATAACTTTTTTAAATTTTTCACAATATTTTTTTCTGTTATCCAAAAGCTGTTGACTTACCACAAAACTTCTTTCCAACTCTTTTTTTGCTTCTTCTTCTGAAAGTGTAGAATAGTTTTCTTTTGGAACGAAACTGCTTTTTATTTTTTTCTGACTGTCCTGATATTCCTGATACAAATCTTTAAACTCCTGCTGCTTTTCCGAGGATATTTCAAGCTCATCCACCAACATGTTTTCACGGAATTTGTTGAGCAACTGTACTCTTTCAGTTGGTGAAAGATTGTTGATCAAGTCTTTGCGTTGTTCAGGTTTCATCTTTCTCCAATCCGTTAATTCCTGCGCATTAAAAAAAGCACCGAAAATTAAAAAAGATAGTATAAAAATTGAGGTTCTCTTTTTCATAATTGCTGATTCTTCTTTTAATAATACAAATCTAAATAAATATCCTGATCTGCGTTTTTGGCTAAAGCACTAATGTCAGCTTCTGAAAGTCCTTCCAACATCTGTTCAATTTGTTTTTCTTTTTGAACCACATTGGGTTTAGATTTTTCAATTTTTGTTGCTTTTGCAGGAGAAACCTTCGTAATTGCAACACTGTTTTGGGTAGAAGCAGATTTATTTTTTTCAACTTCTTCAATATCAGAAACTAATAGCTTATGATTTTCCGAAGTTTCTTTTGGGGTTTGATCAACATCTTCTATTTGTGCTGATAAAATTTCTATATTTTTTGCTGGCTCATTATTCGTAGCAATTGCAGTATTTGCTTGAGCTTCCTCTGCATTCATAAAAAATAAAGTTCCAAAAATAACCGCAACAGAAGCTGCTGCATACCACCAATTCATCTTCACCACTTTTCCAGAAGTCCTTGTAACTTCTTCAATTTGAGGTTGGTTTCTAATAGCTTTTTCAATTACATTATTCTGCATTTTCTCGAAAAAATTATCGGGGGCAGTGTAAATGTTTTTGCGTTCTAGTTTTTCTATATCAAAATTTTTCATTCTAAAGTTTTTGACAAAAAGTCTATTCTTCGTAATTCTCTTTTATATATTCTTCAATCTTTTGTTTTGCGTAATGAAAGTTGGTTTTTAAAGTTCCAACAGACATATCCACAATTTTTGAAATTTCTTCATAAGACAGTTCTTCATAATACCTCATCGTAAATACCAATTTTTGTTTCTCAGGAAGTGTTTGTATTGCTTTTTGCAGTAATATCTGAATTTCTTCTCCTTCTATATCTGCATTATCGGCAACCAAATTTACCAAATGGTTTTCTGCATCTTCATCTGTTTTCTGCATTCTTTTCATTTTGTTCAACTGTTGTAAGGCTTCATTGGTAGCAATTCGATAAAGCCAAGTGTACAACTGACTATCCTGCTTGAACTGATGAAAATTTTGAAACGCTTTAATAAAAGTCTCTTGCAAAACATCTTGAGCCGTATCATGATCCAAGATTAAACGCCGGATATGCCAATAAAGACGGCTTTGATAAGCATCCATCAACATCCGGAGTCCTTTTTCCTGACTCCTTTTCTCCTGCATCATCGAAATTATTTCCGCGTCTTTTAGTTTCATGAAATGCTTCGTTGGTTTGATATCTATTTTGCTCTAAAGTTAAAATTTAATTTGGAATTTTAACGATTCAATAAAAATAAGAGCCTATCAAAAACCGTGAAAGTTTTTAAAAAACATTTTTTTTTAATCTTATTCATAAACTACAAATAAAGATTTCGTTTTCCGTTCCTTATATTTGTTTTATGAAAATTGTTATTATTGGTTCCGGAAACGTTGCTTATCATTTGGCAAAAGCTTTTAGTGAAAACAGTATTGAAATTTCCCAGATTTTTGGAAGAAACAAATTGGATTTACAAGCGATTTCAAAAGAAACTAATATTCCGTATTCTGTTGAAAATCTGATGATTGCAGATTTGTATATTATTGCAGTTAACGATAGTTCAATTGCAGAAATTTCAGAAAAAATAAAAGGAAACAATTGTATTGTTGCGCACACTTCAGGTTCTGTTTCACGTGACACATTGTTTGGAAACTACAGAAAATCAGTTTTTTATCCGCTTCAAACCTTTTCAAAATCAAAAAAACTCGACTATCATGAAATCCCATTTTTCATTGAAGCAGAAAACGATAATGACTTTGAAATTTTGAAAAATTTAGCCTCAAAAATTTCTAAAAAAGTAATGCGGGCAGATTCTGAAAAAAGAAAATATATTCATTTAACAGCTGTTTTTGCTTGTAATTTCGTTAACCATTTGTATGCAAGGGCAAAAGAAATTTCAGATTTCCAAGACATTCCTTTTGAATATTTTATACCCTTAATAGATGAAACAACAAACAAGATTCATATTTTAGAACCAAAACTTGCACAAACCGGTCCTGCGGTAAGAAATGATCAGCGGGTTTTAAAGATTCATGAAGAAATATTAACCGATAAAGAACATTTGAAAATTTATAAAATGATGAATGAATCCATAAAAAAAATGTATGAGCTATAAAGAAAAATTAAAAAATATAAAAGCTTTTGTTTTTGATGTTGATGGCGTTTTTACTGATGGTTCGGTTTATCTTTTGCCAGGTGGAAATATGTGTCGCGTAATGAACGTTTTGGATGGATATGCAGTGGTAAAAGCTATAAAAAACAATTATGTAATTGGTGTGATCACAGGAGGAAATGACGAAATGGTAAAACATCGGATTCATTATCTTGGGATAAAAGATTACTATCCGAAATCTGCTGACAAAATGGAAGATTTTGAAAATTTTAAATTAAAATATGGATTGAAAAATAATGAGATCCTGACCATGGGTGATGATATGCCGGATATGAAAATTCTGGAAAATTCAGGAATTTCTACTTGTCCGGAAAATTCGGTTCCCGAGATAAAAGCAATTTCTGATTATATTTCTCCTATACAAGGTGGAAAAGGCGCAGTAAGAGATGTTATTGAACAAGTGATGAAAGTACAGGGAACATGGCATGAAGACAACACACAATCTGTTTAAATAAAAAAAATGAAAATTCTTTTAGCTTCACAATCTCCCAGACGAAAAGAGTTGCTTTCGCAACTTGGATATGAATTTGAGACTGTTTCTATTGATTGTGATGAAAATTTTCCCGAAGAAATGCCGGCTGAAAAAGTTGCAGGTTATCTTTCAGAATTAAAATCCAGTTCTTTTAGAAATTTAGAAAAAAATGAAATTCTTATTACGGCAGATACGGTTGTTGCCAATGAGGGAAATATTTTGGGAAAACCGTTCAATGAAGAAGAAGCAAAGAAAATGCTGGCTTCTCTTTCAGGAAAAAAACATCAGGTTTATACCTCAATTACCATCAAAACTTCTGAAAAATCGATTACAAAAACAGATGTCGCCAATGTATATTTTGATGCTATAACCAATTATGAGTCTGAATTTTACCTGAAAAAATTCGCTCCTTTTGATAAAGCTGGAAGCTATGGAATTCAGGACTGGATTGGGATGGCAAAAGTTTCTAAAATTGAAGGAAGTTTTTATACCATTATGGGACTTCCAACACATCTAGTCTATTCAATTCTACAAGAAATATTAAACAAATAATTTTTTGTTATTTTTACTTTCCAAAATTCTCTTTTCTGCATAATAAAAAGAGGATTAGAAAGTTATAGAAAAGTAATGAAAAGAAATATACTTTACCTTCTGTTTGCAGGTTTGCTTTTTTCTTGTGCTGTAAAAAAGCCGGAAAAAAGAACTGGCTTCATGAAAGGTTTCTACACCAAATACAACACGCTTTTTAACGCAGAAGATGCGCTAAATACGGAATTTGAAACACGTTCTGAAGCGCATAAAGACAACTTTTATGCTCCTTACATCAATATTCTTACTTATGAAGAACAACCTTTAGGAAGCGAATTAGGACAAACTGTTGCCTTTAAAGATCCTAACCCAAATATAAATGTGGCTTCAGAAAATAAAGATTCAAGAAAAGGTTTCAATAATTCGCCTGATGTTTCTGAAAACTCTGGTTTGGAAACTAAAGGAGCTACCATTTTAGAAATTGCAGAAGCCAAAGCTTTAAAAGCCATTGATAAATATTCTGTAACCAGAAAAGGAAAAGAAGAAAATAAGAAAATTTTTGATGCGTACATGGTTTTGGCGCAATCAAGGATTTACATGGGAAAACCTTTACAAGCTTTGGATGCTTTGAATTACGTTTTCACGTATATGAAAGATGATAAAAGAGTTCCCTTAGCGAAGATTTATCAAGGTTTGGCTTATACAAAATCCGGTGATATTTTTAAAGGAAACGAAATTTTTTCGAATCTAAAAAAACAAAAACTAGATAAAGATTACGAAAAATTGTTAAGCATTTATTATGCAGAATCGCTTTTGGACTCAGATAAAAAAGATCTTGCCGTTCAAGAACTGAATAATGCTTTTGAACTAAACAAAAACCGAAAATTAAAAAGCAGAATTGCCTTTCTTAGAGGACAGGTTTTACTTTCGCAAGGAAAAAATGAACTGGCGAGAGAAAGTTATCTAAATGCTTACAAGTATGCTAATGATTTTGAATTTGAAGTAAAATCTCAAATCGAAATCGCTAAAACATACAATGGAAAAGGTGGATATGATGGGGCAAAAAAATATTTAGAAGACATCAGTAAAAAAGGAACTTATGCTTCCAGAAAAAATGAATTTTATTACGCTTTAGGTTTAATGGCCAATAAAGCCGGAAAAAAAGACGAAGCCAAGGAATATTTCAGAAAATCTTTGAAAGAAAAAGTTTCCGATCCACAGATCCGTGGACTAAGCTACTATGAAATCGGTCGTGGATACTTCGATGAAAACGAACATATTGCAGCGGGTGCTTATTATGATTCTGCCATAGCTGTAATGACGTATGCTCCAACAAAAACTTTATTGGAGGAACAATCTGCAAATATCAAAATGTTGGCTAAAAACTATTATCTGATTAAGAAAAACGACAGTATTTTAGCGTTGAGCAAAATGAATGAGGCTCAAAAAACAGCCTATTTTGCAAAATACATCGAAAAAATAAAAGCACAGGAAGAAGCAATAGAACGAGAAAAAAGAAGAGAAGAACGAAGCAGAGGTTTTGATACCGGAGATTATAATGCCAATTCCATTTTTTCCTCAAGTAATAATTCTTTTCAGGATTTTGGAACCGGAACCAAAGGTTTCTATTTTGCCAATAACAATACTGTGGCAAAAGGCTCTACGGAATTTAAGCAAACTTGGGGAAACAGAGCATTGTCCGACAATTGGCGATATTCTAAAACAATGGCTTCCATTGGTGATGCCAAAAATCAGGCTTTGGGAATTACAGCTACCGTTCAAAACCCAAGAAGATTTGAGCCTTCTTTTTACATCGAAAAAATCCCCAAAGATGCCAACACTTTAGCAAATTTGAAAAAAGACCGTGATACTGCTGCTTTAGGAATGGGAATTATGTACGACGATTATTTCTCGAATCGTCCGCTTTCAACAAAAACTTTATACGATTTGGTGGACAATAATCCTGAAGAAAAAGTAATGTTAAGAGCACTTTATGAAATTTTCTCCATGAATTATGAAAGCAATCCGCAACTCGCAGCAAGAGCCAAAGAAATTTTATTGAGAGATTATCCTTACACTTCCTATGCAGAATTTGCCCGAAATCCAAAGGCAGGAAATTTTGCAAAATCCACAGCAGAAGCCGAAAATGCCTATAAAACCGCTTTTGCATTGTACACCAATGAACGTTTTGATGAGAGTAAAACCTTAATCGATCAATCGCTTCAACAATACTCTAAAGATGCTTTAGTTCCAAAATTTGCGCTTTTAAATGCCTTTAATGCAGGAAAAACTTCAGGAAAAGAAGTCATGATTTTACAATTAGAACAAATTGCGCTGAATTACAAAGACACCGCAGAAGGTGAAAAAGCGAAAGAAATGCTGAACTGGCTGAAAAGTGATTTAAAAGTTCAAATGAGGGATGATAAAGGAAATATAATTCCACAGAATCAAAACAAGCCAAATCCGTCAACAAATAAACAAAATACCGGAAATTTGAATCTCCCTACCAGAAATAATATTAAAGAAATGGAGCGAAACAAAGCCATGGAAGAACAGCAAAAAAATGTTTTGGATGCGCCTAAAGCTCCGGGACAAATCAAAAGAAATTAATAAAACGGATTTTTATCCGTTTTTTTTCTTTTTTACCCCTTGAAAATCTTTCAAATAAAACGGTTCAAAATAAGCAACATCTTCAAAGTCATTATTGTTGTATTTTTCAAACGATTTTTGAATTAAATATTTTGCTGAAGGAAAAATATCCTTATTAAATTCAGCAGAAATTTGTAATATTTCTTGTGCTTTTTCTGCGCCATCTCCAACAAAAAGAATCTTCTTTCCTTCCAATTCTGTAAACGAGTTTTCCTCTAAAATTTTAGCTTCGGTATGAGAAATTTGACTTCCGGAAATTCCATCAAAAACAGCACAATAAACCTCCATTCTTCGAGCATCAACCATCGGAATTATATAATCATATCCTTTATTCAAGAAAGGAATAATCATCGTTTCTAAAGAATTTACCGCAATTAATGGAATATTTAATCCATAACAAAAGCCTTTTGCGGAAGATGCACCAATTCTAAGACCGGTATAAGAACCAGGTCCCATTCCCAAAGAAACAGCATCCAGATTTTTTAATGAAATTTCTGCTCCTTCTAAAGCCCATTTTACAAAAGTGTGCAGCGATTCGCTTTGTTTATAATTTTCGGAAACTTCTTCGCATAAACAAAGAAGTTCTTCACCCTCAGAAATAGCTACAGAACAATTTCTGGAAGAAGTTTCAATATGAAGAATTTTCATCTTGCAAAGTTAAGGTTTGTGCTAGAAAATCAAATTTTTAAAATTTTTTGTGTATCATTCTTGGTTCTGCCTGTGCTTTTGGATATATACAAAGTTCGGCAATGGAAACTCTTTCCGGCGCATTAACACAATAAGAAACCGCATCTGCGATATCTTCTGCCAACAATGCTTCATAACCTGTATAAACAGCTTTTGAACGTTCTTCATCTCCTTTAAAACGAACCATTGAAAAATCGGTTGCAACAGCTCCTGGTTGAATATTGGTGATTTTAATTCCAAATTCTGTAAGTTCAATTCGCATTCCTTCGGAAATTACATCTACCGCTTTTTTGGAAGCACAATACACTACTCCATTAGCATAAGTTTGTCTTGCTGCAACAGAAGAAATATTGACTACATGTCCTGAATTTCTATTTTTCATGAGCGAAATAATCGGTTTTGAAACATATAAAAGTCCTTTAACATTTCCGTCCATCATCGCATCCCAATCGTCGCAGTTTCCTTCTGAAATGGAATCCAAACCATGTGCATTTCCGGCATTATTAATGAGAATATCAATATTTCTCCAGTTTTCCGGAAGCGAAGAGATGGCATTTTCAACTTCTTCTCTATTTCTAACATCAAATTTTAGTGTAATTATTTCTGTTTTTGTTGATAAATCTTCTGTTAATTTTTTCAAAATTTCTTCTCGGCGTCCGCATAAAATCAACCGTTTTCCCTCTTCTGCTAAACGTTCTGCAATGGCTTTTCCGATTCCGGAAGTAGCTCCTGTAATGAAGGCTGTTTTCATTAATTTATATTCTAATTTTACTCTTTTAATATTTTGGAAATGTGATAATTAACTACAAAATCAATTGGCATCGAAAGCATCAAATCCATCTTCAATATGGGTGATTTGCAATTTTCCTTTATCATCGGGAAGAACCGAAATAATATCAAATCGAACCTCTTCTACCCTATTATTTTCCTGCATAAATTGATCTGCCGCAAAAACTAAATTTTTGATTTTTTTCTTATTTACCGCTTCATGAGGCTCCAAAAAAGCGTCGGTATTTCTGGCTTTTACTTCAACAATAATAATTTTTGAATCGAAACTGGCAATAATATCGATTTCTGCTTTTTGCCACCTGAAATTCCGCGCAATGATTTTATAGCCTTTCTTTTTCAAAAAATCGGCAGCAAGTTCTTCTGCTTTGTTTCCAAAATTATTGTGATCTGCCATTTGAAAAATTAAAAACTGATCGTAACTTTCTCTCCTACTTTCATTTTTATTTTGGCTCCAATGATAAGAGGACGGTTATCAAAAATATGTCCATTTGGAAACCCAAAAACAGTGGGAACATCATACTTTTTGAGTCTTTCTGAAATAATTTGATAGGCAAAATGATCGAAACTTTGTTCGTAATTTTTATTTTCTTTTTCATCCCCCATATTGGTCATTCCACCCACAATAATTCCTTTTACTTTTCTGAAAACTCCGGCTAAATCTAAGCTTATCAGCATTCTGTCTAAAGCATAAAATTTTTCTCCAATGTCCTCAAAAAATAGGATTTTATCTTTAAAATCAAACGAAAAAGGCGTTCCTAAAAGCGCATAAATGAGGGCTAAATTTCCTCCCACTAAAATTCCTTCCGTATTTCCGAATTTATTAAATTCATTTTTCTGAATTTCATAATAGGGCATTTTTCCTTTTAGAATTTGAAAAGTGTTTTCATAACCCTCTTTAATAACCCCAAAAGAAGACGTTTTAATAGTTTGTGCATGAATTGACGCAAAACCTTTTTTCAACAAATAACTCTGGATCACGGTATTATCGGAATATCCTATGTACCATTTTGGATTTTCTCTAAAATGATTCAACTTGATACTTTTCAGCAAATGTTGGCATCCATAACCTCCTCTTGAAGCCCAAATTGCAGAAATTTCCGGATTATTTACTGCCCAGTTTAGGTCGTGAATTCTCTGTTTTTCGGTTCCTGCGTAGTTATAACCATTTGAAAATTTAGTGTACAAATTCTCACCCAAAACAGGTTCAAAGCCATTTTCTCGAATCTTTTTCAATCCTTGTTCAAGCTGACTTTCATCCACAGATCCTGCAGGTGAAATAATGGCTATTTTATCTCCTTTTTTAAGTTTTTTTGGAAAAACGACCTCTTTCATCAGTTATCTTTTTTGTTGTGTTTTTTCAGCTTCTTCCAGCTTTTTTTCGAACTGATTGAATTTTGCAAAACTTTGTAAAAAAATAAAAAAGCTAAATGCAATTAAGATAAATCCTACCCCTTTTCTGATTTGATTAGCCAATTTTTCGGTGAGTTTATAGTGAAATTGTTTAGCTAAGGTAATTTTGAAAAAATCGATAACCAAATAAGTTCCCACCACTAAAGCCATATAAAGGAAAAAATCTTCAAAATTTGGATAAGCATTTCGCACAGAAATTACCGTTACCAACCAAAAAAGAACAACGCCAATATTCAAAAGATTAAAAAAGAATCCGTTGAGAAAAGTTTTAATATAATTTTGATTAATGAGCTTTTCTTCTCCTGCCAAATGCATTTTCGTTTTTGAAACGACCATATAAATGGCATAAACAAAAATAATAAGTGCTGTTATGCGGTAAAATCCCGGATGTTTATCAATGAGCTGAACCAAATCTTTACTGGCAAAAAAAGCGGCAAAAATGCATAAAATATCGGCAACAATTACTCCACAATCTAAAGCTAAAGCGTGTTTTGGTCCGCGTGAAAAACTGGTTTCAATCAACAGAAAAAAAATAGGTCCGATGAAAACCAAACTCAGCATAAATCCCAAACCAATGGCAGAAAAAATCAGTTCTAGCATAACAGTTTAATGTTCAAATTTACTGAATCTGAAATAAAAAAATAAAATTTTTCTTTTTAAAAATTAAAAAAACCGGGATAAATTAATAATCTCGGTTTAGTTTTTTTTATTAAAATCTATCTAATCAACAATTTTGAAATCCAATTGTTTTTGAATTAAATTGGCTTTCATCACCATTATTTTTACGGTATCGCCTAATTGATATTGTTTTCCGTGTCTGGTTCCAAAAACAGCGTGGCTTTTAGCGTCATACCTATAGGAATCATCCATCAAATCTCGTAATTTTATTAAACCTTCTGCTCCATTTTCAGGAATTTCTACCCAGAAACCAAACTCGGCAACTCCTGAAATTACGCCTTCAAAAACTTCACCGATGTGTTTTTCCATAAATTTCACCTGCATAAATTTAATGGAATCTCTTTCAGCATCAGCTGCTAATCTTTCCATAGCAGAACAATGTTTTGCTTTTTCTTCCACTTCATGTTTATTTGGGGATTTTCCGCCATGCAAATAATGCTGCAACAAACGGTGCGCAATAAGATCCGGATAACGACGAATTGGAGAAGTAAAGTGGGAATAATATTCAAATCCAAGTCCGTAATGTCCTATTGGATCTGTGGAATATATTGCTTTGCTCATGGAACGCATCGCAAGAGTTTCGATCATATTTTCTTCCGGTTTTCCTTTTACGCCTTTTAGAAGCGCATTCATACTTTCCGTGGTTTTTTTAGAATTTGAAATGTTCATTTTATAACCAAAAGTACCCACAAATTCCCTCAAAGATTCCAATTTTGCAGGATCCGGATCATCATGAATTCTGTAAATAAAGGTATTGTTGGTTCTCTCCCCTTTTCTGCTCAGAGAAACAAATTCCGAAACTTTTCTATTCGCCAAAAGCATAAATTCTTCAATAAGATGATTGGAATCTTTACTCATTTTGAAATAAACTCCTATGGGTTCGTTGTTTTCATCAAGATTGAATCTTACTTCACTTCTATCGAAAGTAATGGCTCCATTTTTAATTCTTTCCGTGCGCAAAATTTTGGCTAAACGATCAAAAATTAAAATTTCTTCTGCTAAATCGCCTTGTCCGGTTTCAATTCTTTCCTGCGCTTCTTCGTAGGTAAATCTTCTTCTGGAATGTGTTACGGTTCTTCCAAACCATTGTTTTTGAATTTCGGCTTGATCATTCATCTCAAAAACTGCTGAAAAAGTGTATTTGTCTTCATTGGGACGAAGAGAACAAACGCCGTTACTTAAAACTTCCGGAAGCATGGGAACAACCCTGTCCACCAAATAAATGGAAGTTGCTCTATCATAAGCTTCTTCGTCCAGCAAAGTTCCTGGAATCACGTAATGTGAAACATCCGCAATATGAACCCCGATTTCCCAATTTCCGTTTTCTAATTTTTTGAGTGAAAGAGCATCATCAAAATCTTTTGCGTCTTTTGGATCTATCGTAAAAGTAAGGGTATCACGCATATCCCGGCGTTTTGCTACTTCTTCTTCACGAATTTGAGTATCGATTTTGGCGACTTCATTTTCAACTTCGTCAGGAAAATGGTAAGGAAGTCCGTATTCTGCTAAAATGGAATGAATTTCGGTTTCGTGTTCTCCCGGAGCTCCTAAGACTTTGATAATTTCACCTTCAGGATTTTTCTCTCCGGGTTTCCAATCGGTCATTTTTACGATAACTTTTTCACCGTCTTTTGCGCCACCAATTTTTCCTTTAGGTACAAAAATATCGGTATTAATCTGTTTTCTGTCGGAAACTACAAATCCAAAATCTTTATGTTTTATAAACTGAAAAGTTCCTACAAATTCTTCACGTTTTCTTTCGATAACTTCTAGAACAGAGCCTTCCATTTTTTTACCTTTGTAATGGTAAACCACGATCATCACGGTATCTCCTTGGATTGCGTCTTTTACATTTTTGGAATGAACAAAAATATCATCTTCCATTCCTTCCACTTTTACATAAGCATTTCCGGTTTGGTTAAAATCGATAACTCCCGTTAAAGTACCCTCAATTTTCAAATTGAGGATATATTTCCCTTTTTCAACTTCTTTAATGGATTGCTCTGCTAAAAGTTTATGCAATGCTTGGATAACTTGCTCTCTTTGTCTAGGATTTTTGTAATCAATTCCATCGGAAATATGTTTGTAATTGTATATTTTCGAAGAATTTTCTTTCATAAACTGCAAAATTTTTCTTCCTAAATCCTGCAATTTATGGTTGTTTTTATTTGATATAAATTTTGATTTTTTTGGCATATAATGTTCTATTAATAATTTAGCAGCGCGATATTTTATCTACCCTACCTTGGTGTCTTCCACCTTCAAATTCTGTAGTTAGAAAAGTTTCTACAATTTCTAACGCAAGTTCTTTGGCAATAAATCGTGCCGGAATTGCTACCATATTGCAATTATTATGCTGTTTTGCTAAAGCTCCAAGTTCGGGCATCCAACACAATGCACAACGAATTCCCTGATGTTTATTTGCGGTCAATTGTACCCCTTGTCCACTTCCACAAACTAAAATTCCCATTATATTTTCACCATTTTCAATGGAACTTGCTGCTGGATGAACAAAATCGGGATAATCTACAGATTCCAAAGAATGGGTTCCGTAATCTGTTATTTCATATTTTCCTTCCAATTGTTTTTTAAGATATTCTTTATACTCATATCCTGCGTGATCTGCGGCAATGGCAATTTTTTTCATTTTTATTTTATTGATTATTTACAAATTTAGCATTATTCGTTGTATGGTGAATGTTATCCACAATTTAATTTTAGGGACACCCAACTTTGAAAAATTATAAATCATTGAAAATTAACTCATTAATTTATCTATTGAATTAATAAGTTATTGAATAATAAGTTTTTAAAAAACATGTTGATTGAAAGTCATTTTACTGTGGAAAACTCATAAAAAAAATAGTTTTCAAATTTCAGATAAAAAGCATAATGAGTAAAAAAAATGAAAGGATGATCATTAAGATATCAGAAAGTTTGGATGAGAATTCCAAAACTTTTCCCATTGATAATTATTCATAAGCAAGAAAAAATAGTTTATGAACATTTGTGCAAAACCTCAAATTTTTGTTAAAAATCAATTAATTACAATGTTAATAAAGTATTAATCAAAAAAAAACTTAATCTTAAAAATAATTGAGTAAAACTTATCCCCATCATAACAATACTCAACAACAATATTCAATTTCTTTTTATTTTAAAAAATAATATTTGTTGATTATTGATGAATGGGGACTTGTGGAATTTTTTGTACACAATGTGAACTTTTGCTGATATAAAATATTAAATTTGTGATATTAAAAATAAACTTATTAGTGATAATGAAGACAATTAAAGATTTCAACTTTAAAGATAAAAAAGCTTTGGTTCGTGTTGATTTTAACGTACCGCAAAGTGCTGATTTAAAAGTAACCGATAATACGCGTATTGTAGCTGCTAAACCTACTATTGATAAAATTTTAAATGATGGTGGTTCTGTGATCTTGATGACGCATTTAGGAAGACCAAAAGGAAAAGTAAGTGCGGAATTTTCTTTAAAAAATATTATTGAAGAAATTGAAAATGTTTTAGGAAAAGAAGTAAAATTTTGCGATGATTGCATGGGTGAAGATGCTAAAAATTTAACTCAAAATCTAAAACCCGGAGAAATTTTACTTTTAGAAAATTTACGTTTTTATAATGAAGAAGAAAACGGAGATAAAGAATTTGCAAAAAAATTAGCTTCTTATGCAGATGCTTATGTAAATGATGCCTTTGGAACAGCGCATAGAGAGCATTCTTCCACAGCAGTAATAGCTGAATATTTTCCATCAACTAAATTTTTCGGTTTACTAATGGCTAAAGAATTAGAAGCTATTGATAAAGTTTTAAAAAGTGGAGAAAAACCGGTAACTGCAATTCTTGGAGGTTCAAAAGTTTCTTCTAAAATTACAATTATTGAAAATATTTTACCGGTTGTAAATCATATGATTATTGGTGGAGGTATGGCTTTCACTTTTGTAAAAGCATTAGGAGGTAATGTAGGAAATTCCTTAATAGAGGAGGATAAGATGGATTTGGCTTTACAAATCCTGGAAAAAGCAAAAGCTGAAAATGTAAAAATTTATCTTCCTGTTGATGTAATTGCCGCTGATGAATTTAATAATGATGCAGAAACAAAAGAATTAGATATTTTTGACATTGATGAAGGATGGATGGGATTAGATGCTGGACCAAAATCAAATAAAATATTTCATGATGTGATTTTGAATTCAAGAACAATTCTTTGGAACGGACCTGTTGGTGTTTTTGAAATGCCTAATTTTTCTGAAGGAACGAAATCTTTAGGTAATGCTATTGCAGAAGCTACAAAATTAGGCGCTTTTTCTTTAGTTGGTGGTGGAGATAGTGTAGCTTTTGTAAAACAAAATGGTTATGAAGATAAAGTTTCCTATGTTTCAACGGGAGGAGGAGCGATGTTAGAAAGTTTGGAAGGTTTGGAACTACCGGGAGTTGCCGCAATTAATAAATAGGAAAAGAGTAAAATTTAGAAAAAAGATGTTTCATTTTGAAACATCTTTTTTCTTTTTTTTAAATTTAGCAATATTTAATAAAAAATGACCTTCATAAATAGGGTTATTTTTAAATAACTATTTTTTTTCGATAATATATATCAAACTTGAAAATTCGTTGGTTTTTGATGCTTTAAAATTAGAAATTGCTCCAATAATTCCACCTTTAAGCCAAAAAAGTGGATTTTTTTTATATTTTTCACTCAGTATCGATATATAAAGTGAATCGAGTAGGAGAGGCTTTATTTTTTTTAAGGTCCATGAATTGGAGTTGAAAAATCTTTCCATTCCATTTTTTGAAAAATGATATAGGTGTCTTGGAACATCATATGCAGCCCAAAATTCTTTATAATATTTAGCATCATAAGAAGTATAATTGGGTACAGCAATAATAAGTAAACCTTTGTTTTTCAGTTTATTATAAAATAATTTTAGCATATCTTTCTGATTTTCAATATGTTCGAAAACATGCCATAAAGTAATAACATCTAAAGAATCATCTGATAATTCTGAAATGTGGTTCACAAATTTTGTTTTGCCGGATTTAATTTTTGCAAAATTTCTCGCATTTTCATTAGGTTCATAACCGAATGTTTCAAAATCATCTTCTATGTATTTGATGAACTCACCAGCACCACAGCCATAATCTAAAATTTTTGCATTTCTAAAGGTTTCTTTTGCCAGTATATTTCTTTTATAGTTGAGGTTAAAACTTTGTGCAAATTTGTATATTTTTTCTTTTAATCCACCTTTATCTTGATGATGAGAGATGTATTCCACACTTTCGTAATATTTATCCAAATTATTAGGAATAGGGTAGGTCTTTTTAATCCCAGAAAATTCAGTATCCTGAATTTCAAAAATTTCATTACTTAAGAAATAATCTTTTACTTTCATATTTTTTGTCAATGTTTCACGTGAAACATTTAATAAATTATCTACCTAAATAAATGAGAAGAACATTAATATCAGCAGGTGAAACTCCGCTAATTCTTGAGGCTTGGGCAATCGTTTTTGGTAAAACCTTTGAGAATTTTTGTTTTGCTTCTGCGGATAAGGAGGATATTTTTGTAAAATCAAAATTTTCGGGTATTTTGATATTTTCCATTCGCTGGAGTTTAGAAACATTTTCACGTTCTTTCTCGATATATCCTTTATATTTTATATTGATTTCCGCTTGTTCTCTTACTTCATTAGAATAGAGTTCAACTTTTTCTCCAATTTCCTTAATTTCTGAGAGCGTGGATAGATTAATATTAGGACGTGTTAAAAACTGAGATGCTTTATAAGCTTGATCTACAGTACTGCTTTCCATAGTTTCAAGTATTGGATTAATAAGTCCAGGTTTTAAAGAAAGGTCACGAAGAAAAGTTTCTAATTCATTACTTTTTTCAATTTTTTCTTCTACTTTTTTTAATCTTTCTTCATTCGCTAAGCCTAGTTTATAAGATTTTTCAGTTAATCTAATATCAGCATTATCTTGTCTTAAAAGAAGTCTATATTCTGCTCTTGAAGTGAACATTCTATAAGGTTCTTCTGTACCTTTTGTAATAAGATCATCAATTAAAACACCAATGTAAGCTTCATCTCTATTTAGGATGAATTCTTCTTTCCCGTGAACTTTATTATGGGCATTTATTCCAGCAATTAAACCTTGTCCAGCTGCTTCTTCATAACCAGTTGTCCCATTAATTTGTCCAGCAAAATATAGATTTTCAATGAGCTTAGTTTCTAAAGTATGAGTTAACTGAGTAGGAGGGAAGTAATCATATTCTATGGCATAACCAGGGCGGAAAACTTTTACATTTTCGAATCCTGGAATATGTTTCATGGCTTTTATTTGCACCTCTTCAGGAAGTGAAGAGCTGAATCCGTTGACATAAATTTCTATGGTTTTCCAACCTTCAGGTTCAACAAAAAGTTGATGCCGGTTTCTTTCAGCAAAACGATTAATTTTATCTTCAATACTTGGACAATATCTTGGACCTAAACTTTGGATTGTTCCATTGAACATAGGACTTCTGTCAAATCCTTCCCTTAAAATATCATGAACAGTTTCATTGGTATAAACTATATGACAGCTTCTTTGTTCAGTAAGTTTTGGAGTATCCAAATAGGAAAATTTTTGTGGATTTTCGTCCCCTTTCTGTTCTTCCATTTTGGAATAATCTAAACTCCTTCCATCTACTCTTGGCGGAGTTCCGGTTTTCATTCTTCCGGCATCAAAACCTAAATCAACAAGTTGCTCTGTTATTCCAAATGCACGAGGTTCTCCCATTCTTCCACCTCCAAGTTGTTTATCTCCAACATGTATTAAGCCATTTAAAAATGTGCCATTTGTTAAAACTACAGATTTTCCTTTAATTTTAATTCCCAATGAAGAAGTTACACCAGTAACTTTATTATTTTCAATGATTAAACTTTTTACCATATCTTGAAAAAAATCAAGATTTTTGGTTTTTTCCAAGGCTAATCTCCATTCCTCTGCGAAAAGCATTCTATCATTTTGTGTTCTTGGAGACCACATTGCCGGACCTTTAGAAAGATTAAGCATTTTGAATTGTATTGCAGATTTGTCTGCAATAATTCCAGAATATCCACCCATTGCATCAATTTCGCAAACAATTTGTCCTTTTGCAATTCCGCCCATAGCAGGATTACAGCTCATTTGTCCAATGGTTTGCATATTCATGGTGATGAGTAAAGTATTGGAGCCCAGGTTAGCTGCTGCTGCTGCTGCTTCACATCCAGCATGTCCTGCTCCAACAACGATTACATCATATTTTTCGTTTATCATTTAATTCAAAAAAAGAAAAGTTTTACAAAAATGTTTCACGTGAAACATTGATTTTTTTTCTAAAGTAATTAGAATATATTAAGATAGAAATCTTCTTTATTACGCATTTCTTTTTGCTCTGCTTCAGTTTTATCCTTATAGCCGCAAAGATGCAAAATACCGTGTGCTAAAACTCTTTTAAATTCTTCTTCAAAATTTTTAAAGAGGGAAGATGCATTATCTGAAATACGCGGCAAAGATACGAAAATTTCACCTGATATGGTTTTACCTTTCACATAATCAAAAGTGATAATATCAGTGTAATAATCATGTTGTAAAAAATCTTTGTTTACTTGCAAAAGCTGATCATCATCACAAAAAATGTAATCAATTTTTCCGATTTTTTTTCCTTCTTTTATAATAATATTTTCTAGCCAGGAAGATATTTCTGGTTGTATTTCTAAAGTATCGATATGATCAAAATAAAAATTTATCATTTTTAAAACCAATGACCCAATATAACAGTGAAATGACCACCATTAAGATTATTAAACGCTTTATTGTAATTTATTTTTATTTGCCCAAAAGGGGATTTATATCCTGCTGAAATTCCGGCAGAGCCAAATTTGGTTTTAAACAAATCGGATACCTGAATATTATCAAAAGAGGTGGCTGCGGTTAAATTAGGGATAAGATAGAAATTTTTATACACTTTAAATTGTAAAGAATTTGAAATTTGTAAAATGTTTTTTGCCGTTTTTTCTCCTAGTTCGAAACCGGGTGTACTGATGAGATTTCCTAAGTTTTGAGCAAAAATTCCACCCACTCTATACTCATAAAATTTGGAAATATTATCTCCTAAAGTAAATCCACCATCCAATTTTACTATATTGGAAAACCAATTTGAAACAGGAATGGCAATTTTTATTTCTCCTTTTGCTTGAAATGATTTTGATTCTACATCGTCGTTTAAAAGATCTAAAACTTTTCCTTCAAGATTCATGTAAAGACCTTTTGTAGGGAAATCTTTGTCATCTTGCGTATCACTTTTTACAAAAACATAAGGATTGATATAGTTTTCAAATGTAGTTATTCCTGTAGAGTTTAAATATGAATCAAAATAATCAAAGCTTATACCACCTCCAATAGCGTATCGGTCTTTCCAAATAGATTGAAGATATACTTCGTTTCTAAACCATTTCCATTTTTCTGTAACATCTCCTTTATAATTCTTGAGATCAAAAGTCATCCCAGAAGCATAAGCCCCAAAACCTGGTAGATAACCATTATCTATGAAATAATTGAAATAATATCTGGTATTATCACCAATAACAAGATCTAATGAGATTGTAGAGTTTCTAAACAACAATCTTTTAATGGTCATATTGCTCAATAAACCGGTTTTAAAAACTTCATCATAATGAAGTCCAAATTTTAGAAAAAAGCGCGTATTATCTTCTGTAACGGTTAATTTCAAAGTATTTCCATCTTCATTTTGAACGATATCATAGTTGATCAACCTATAGTTGTTAGTTGCGTAAAGCTTATCAATCATTTTGTTGATACTACCATAAGTTTGCATTGAAGGAAGTTTCAGATTCATTTTTCCTTGTACATATGAATTGTTGAAAATAGAACTATTTGCAACTTCCAGGGAATTTATTTTATAAACATTGGAAAAAATATTTGAAATAGGGGATCTTAGAATATTAGTTTCAGATTTTGGTAATTGGGCTATTATTTGTTCATATTTCTTTGCTTCTACGTAGCCGGAATCGAGAATTTCTTTTTTTGCATCATAGCTTGTGGCCGATTTTCCTGTTAAATCAGGATGAATATTAATATCAACATAGTTATATTGAGCTTTCGTTTCTTTTTGTATACCAAAATCAATAACTTGATTCAGAATGGAAACGGCAGAATTTAACTGATCTCTGGAAGACAATCCTTGGCTGAGATCAACACCGATAACAATATCAATTCCTTTGTTTTTAAGGGGTTTTGCGGGATAATTTACCGTCATTGCTCCATCAATATATAAACTGTCACCAATCTTCACAGGATCTATTAAAGAAGGAAATGCAGAGCTTGCCATAATGGAATTAATAAGGTCTCCCTTTTCAAAAATTTCCATTTTTCCACTCTCAAGATTCGTCCCAATACACATAAAAGGAATTGGTAGTTTTGAAAAATCATCAATACTGGATACATTTTTGAAAAGTTCTTTCAACATATAAATATTTTTTTGTCCCGTCGAAATTGATTTCGGAAGAACGTTCACTTTACCGTCTTTAATAGGAACTGAAAGTAGATATTTATCATTTGCTTTATTAAAAAAAGTGGTTTCTTGGCGTGTTTTTTCATTGGCAATAATAGTGTAGAAATCGGTGTCCATTACAATTTTTTCAATGTCTTTTGCTTTATAACCTGAAGCATAAAGCCCGCCAACAATAGCTCCCATACTGGTTCCGGAAATATAATCAATTTTAATTCCCAAAGAATCAATCACTTTTAAAACACCAATATGTGCAAATCCTTTGGCGCCACCTCCAGAAAGTGCCAAGCCAATTTTTGGATTTTTGGGAACTGTAAAACCTTCTTTTACTTGAGAAAATATTAAAAAAGGAAAGAAAATAAAGAGTAAGAGGAGCTTTTTCATCTATTTTTTGATATATATTCTTTTAACACGTCGAGAAATTGAAGTTAACACTTCATAAGGGATAGTCTGGCAATAATCAGAAAAATCTTCCAAAGTGGGCTTGGAATTAAAAATAATGACTTCATCTCCTTCTTTTACAGCTAATTCATCAATATTTAGCATCATCATATCCATACAAACATTTCCCACAATAGGAACTAAATTTCCATTAATTCCAACATAACCCTTTTTATTTCCAATTAATCTTGGAATTCCGTCTGCATATCCTACAGGAATGGTGGCAATTTTGGTACTTTTATCAGCTTTAAAATTTCTGCTGTAACCAACAGATTCTCCTTCTTGAATTTCTGAAATTTGCGAAATTACCGTCTTAAAAGTCACCGCATTTTGCAACAATTTTTTAATATTATTGTTTGAAGAAATTCCTACCATACCGATTCCAATTCTCACCATATCAAATTGATATTCCGGATAATTGGTTATTCCTGAAGTATTTAAAATATGTCTTATGGGTTGATAGTTTAACTCCGAAATTAATTTTTTGGATACTTTTTCAAAAGTCTTTATTTGCATCAAAGCATAGTCTTTTTCTTCAGGCATATCTGATGTAGAAAGATGTGAAAAAACAGATTTTACTTTTACATTCATTTGGTTTAAACGAGCTATTAATTCATCAATTTCGTTTTCCTTAAAACCAAGGCGGTGCATACCGGTTTCAATTTTTATATGAATAGGATAATTTCCTTCAAATCCTTTCTCTTTTAACTGATTGTAAAATAATTCTAAGACACGAAAACTATAAATTTCCGGTTCTAGTTGATAATCGATAATGATATTATAGCTGTGCTGTTCCGGATTCATTACCATTATCGGTGTGGTAATACCGTTTTTTCTTAAATCTACCCCTTCATCAGCATAAGCAACTCCCAGATAATCAATGTGATGATGTTGCAAAAATTCTGCAATTTCGTAACCTCCCAAACCGTAAGAATAGGCTTTTACCATAGCCATCATTTTGGTTTCAGGCTTTAGTAAGGATTTGTGAACATTGATATTGTGCAAAATAGCATTTAAATTTACTTCCAAAACGGTGTCATGCTTTTGAAGTTCTAAATGATTTTTTACTTTCTCAATTTCAAATTTTCTTGCACCTTTTAAGAGAATTAGAGAATTTTCTATTTGATTAAGTTGCTGACTTTCAATAAAAAGAGAAGTATTTTCAAAAGAATAAGTTTCTGCATTAAACTTTTCAGCATGCTTCGTTATTTCTTCACCAATTAAGAAAACTTGATCAAAAACCTGTTCATTGGTTAACTCAGCAACATTTTTATAAAAAATTTCTGAACTTTTACCTTCAACGAAATCAGTGATAATCAGTACTTTATTAGGCTTGTTATATTCCTTGATAAACTGATAGGCAATTTTTAGAGAATCCATATCTAGATTAAAGGAATCATCAATAAGTAAATTATTTCGAATACCGTTAACACTTTCCAAACGCATTTCTACAGATTTCAAACGATTTAGTTTTTCAGTAATTTCTGAAAACGAAAAGCCAAAATAATTTAAAACCGCAATAATTCCCAAGGCATTGCTTAAGGTAGCTTCATCACGTTGCTGAACTGGAAATTTCAAAACTTCACCAAAAACAGAAACTTCAACTTCTTCCGATTTGCTCTCCCAATTACCCAAAATATGAAGGTCTGCATTTTTGGTAAAACCATAAGAAATCAATTTTTTTTGAGAATATTCTTCTTTTATTCTATGAGAAGCTTTTTCATGATCACCATTGTAAATGATGGTTTCAGAGTTTTTAAAAAGAAGGATTTTCTCTTCAATAAGTTCATTTTCATCTTTAAAATTGGCTTCGTGAGCCGTTCCTATATGGGTTAAAATTCCAATTTTTGGAGAGAAAATATCTTCTAGAGTGCTCATTTCTCCAGGTTTTGAAATTCCTACTTCAAAAATTCCCACTTCATGATTTTCATTAATTTGAAGCAAGGAAAGAGGTAAACCTATTTGGGAATTAAAGCTTTTTGGACTTTTTACGGTTCGAAATCTATCATGAATACTTTGATAAATCCATTCTTTCATAATGGTTTTACCGTTACTTCCTGTAACTCCTATTGTTTTTAAGTTAGGAAAATTTTGAAGATGATGTTTCGCAAGCGTTTGTAGAAATTGAATGCTATCCTTTACAATGATCCATGTAACATTTTCTAAATCAGCAATAAAACGTTCAGAAATAATAATATTAATTCCCTTTTCTATGGCAGAATAAATATATTTTTCTCCCGAATTTTTATTAGTGTTGATAGCTATAAAAGCAGTATTTGAAATAGAATAAATGTTTCGACTGTCAAAAGCAATCGATTTTACCATAAGGTTTCCATTACCAATTAACTTGGAGCTGGTAATTTCAGAAATTTGTTGTGTGGTGTAATTCATTAAATTTCGTTTCTATCTTTCAAAACTTCATCAACAAAAACTTTCCGGCTTACTGCTTCATAACTTTCTGTTTCACCCAATTGAACCAAATCTTTACTATTGGAAGTTCGCATGGAATAATTCGCAAGATTTCCAGTTTTTTTGCAAATAGCATGCACTTTGGTAACATATTCTGCTGTAGCCATCAAGTTGGGCATCGGTCCAAAAGGTCTTCCCAAAAAATCCATATCTAATCCTGCAATAACGACACGAACTCCGTTATTTGCTAGATTGTTGGCAACTTCTACAATTCCTTCATCAAAAAACTGAGCTTCATCAATACCCACAACATCGCACGTGGAACCTAAAAGTAAAATTTCGTTGGAACTTTCAACCGGCGTACTTCGGATTTTGTTGTAATTATGCGAAACGACTTCTTGTTCATCATATCTGGTATCAATTTTTGGTTTAAAAATTTCTACATTTTGACCGGCCATTTCTGCACGTCTCAACCTTCGGATTAATTCTTCGGTTTTACCCGAAAACATCGATCCGCAAATCACTTCCATCCAACCGCTTTGTTTCGCGTGATTAATTGTATTTTCTAAAAACATTTTCTATTTTAGCCGTATAATTTCTAACCTCAAAAATAACTAAAAATTCACAAGAATTGGTATGGAAAACTTTTCAGATATTCAGGAAAAAGTGTTTTCAGATTGTAAAAAGATTATCACCGAGCTTAGTTTACTCGAAACCAAGGAGGAACTGATATCAGCTCAAGAGAAAATTTTTGATCTCGAAAATTTAATGTCTTTTTTAGCAGTTTCAAAAAATTACGAAAAACAAAGTGCTGATATTTCTGAATTTTCAAAAGATAATGAAAGAGAGAAGAGGGCAACTTATGAAGCTGAAGAAGAAGTAATTTTTAATAATCAGTTAAATGAAATTGATGAAACCGAAATTCACCATCCGGAAAATTTAGTGGATATTTTAGAAGAAGAAGCCGCTTTTAATAATGAATTGAACGAAATTGATGCTAATGAAACACAGGAAGAGCAACCACTGACAACAGCAGAACTGGAAGATGAAGAAATGCAAGCTATTGAAGAAACTCTTGAAGCAGATAAATTAAACGAAGAAACAGAAAGCATTAATGAAGTTTTTGAAGGAAAGGAAATCGTTTCGCAATATGACGAAAACCGCGGGAAAATTGTTGAAATTTCCAAAAGAGAGGAATCAATAAAGGATACCGAAAATCCAACAGGAAACCTACCTACAGAAATAAAACCATCAGAAAGTAAATTCAAATTAGCCAGCATCAAAGGCTTGAGAAAAGTAGAATCTTTGTTTGATAATGATCCTCTGGAAGAGATAAATGAAGAAGAAAAATCTGAAAAAACGGGAAGTTTATTTAAAAATAACATTCCTACGGATTATATGGAAGCGGAAAAAAGTAAACTGGAATTTAAACTGGATTTAAATGATAAAATTGCTTTTTCGAAAATGCTTTTCGGAGGCAGCCAAAGTGAATTGAATGAAACCGTAAACATTCTGAATACTTTCAAAAATATGGAGGAAGCCAAAGAATATTTGAGCGATTTATATTACCAAAAAAATTGGAAAAACGCGGAAGAATACGCCCAAAGACTTTGGACACTGGTCGAAAATAAATTTCTCTAACCATAATATTTTCAGAATATTAAAACCATAATATGATTAAAAATCTTTCCGATTTTCAAAACGTTTTTTTTATCGGAATTGCCGGCGTTGGAATGAGTGCTGTTGCGCAATATCTGCAAGGAATTGGAAAGCAAGTTTCCGGAAGTGACCGCTATTTTCACCCAGAAGAATTCAACAAAACAAAAAATCAGCTTGAAGCAGAAGGAATAAAGTGTTTTTTACAAGATGGAAGCGGAATTTCTGAAAATACCGATTTAATCGTCGTTTCTACAGCTATTGAAGATACGGTTTTTGAAGTTAAAGAAGCGAAACAACTCAATATCCCGATTATAAAAAGAAGCGAACTTCTTGCATTAATAGCGAAAAGCAAAAAAACGGTTGCGGTTGCCGGAACTTCCGGAAAATCAACAACTTCTGCGATGCTTTTTCAAATTTTGGAAGATGCAGGATTACAACCAAGCATTATTTCTGGAGCTGGATTAACCAAAATTATTAAAGAAGGAAAAATAGGAAACGCTGCCGTTGGAAAAGGAGATTGGTTGATTATAGAAGCGGATGAAAGTGATGGTTCCGTTGTTCAGTACGAACCAGAAATCGGACTGCTTTTGAACGTTGATAAAGACCATCAGGAAATTGAAGAATTGATGGAACTTTTCACCATTTTTAAAAATAATACGAATAGTTTGTTTGTTGTAAATCAGTCCAATACCTTGGCAAAAACATTGTCTGCAAATTTCCAAAACGATTTTGGTTTTGAGAACGAGCAAGCTAAATATAATATTACAAAATTTAACCAAAAAGGATTTGAATTGTCTTTTGAAATTTTAGGTCAAAAAGTAAAAATGAATTCTATTGGACAACATTCAGCTGAAAATGCTGCTGCAGCTATTGCAGTTGCGAACCAAATAGGGGTTGATTTAGAAATTTGTGTTAAAAGTTTGGAAAACTATGAAGGCATTTATCGCAGACATCAAATCTTAGGACAGAAAAATGGAATTTGGGTTATTGATGATTATGCGCACAATCCTGCAAAATGTGCAGCATCTATAAAAGCTTGTCAACCTTTAGCACAAAAAGTAGTAGCCTGGTTTCAACCTCATGGTTATGGACCAACAAGATTTTTAAGAAAAGATTTTGTTGATGAAATTTCAGCTGCTTTAAGACCTCAAGATGAAATTTGGATGAGCGAAATTTTTTACGCTGGTGGAACAGCAGTGAAAGATATTTCGGCAAATGATTTAATTGAGGATATCAGAGCAAAAGGTAAAAACGCTTTTTTTATAGAAGACCGAAATCAACTTTTAGAAAATTTGAAACCCCATTTAGCAGAAAATTCGGTTTTACTTTTAATGGGAGCCAGAGATCCTAGTTTGGAAGATTTTTGCAAAAATATTTACGAAGAACTTTGATGAGCGGAATTCTCTATTTTGTTCCAACACCAATTGGAAACTTGGACGACATGACTTTTAGAGCCATCAAAGTTTTAAAAGAGGTGGATTATGTCCTTTGTGAAGATACTCGTACTTCAGGAATTTTGTTAAAACATTATGAAATTTCAAAACCCACAAAATCATATCATCTTCATAACGAACATTCTGCAACGGAAAAGGTAATTCAAGACTTAAAAAACGGACAAAATATAGCGATTATTACGGATGCAGGAACACCGGGAATTTCCGATCCGGGTTATCTTCTGGCGAAAGCTTGTGCCGATGAAAATTTAGAAATGATTTGCCTTCCAGGAGCTACGGCATTTGTTCCGGCTTTAGTGGTTTCCGGTTTACCCAATCATGATTTTTATTTTGCAGGTTTTTTGCCTCAGAAAAAAGGTAGACAAACGAAATTAAAACAATTGGCGGAAGAGAAAAAAACCATCGTTTTGTATGAAAGTCCACATAAGATCAACACTACTTTAGAACAAATTAAGGAGTTTTTTGGTGAACATTGCAGGGTAAGTTTAAGCCGAGAAATTTCAAAAAAATTTGAAGAAACCAAACGTGGAACCATTGTTGAACTTATTGCATTTTCAAAATCAAAAACTTTGAAAGGGGAGATTGTACTCATTGTAAATAATTCGATTTAATATTTTACATTAAATTTGCTTATGCTTTCACCACAGCAAATACAAATGATCATCGATGTGATGAAACCTTACAATCCAAAAAAAATAGGAATTTTTGGCTCATTTGCACGTGGAGAAAATTCAGTTGAAAGCGATATTGATATTTTATATGATTACGACGGAAAACTGTCTTTGTTAGACCATATTCGGATGATGAATGAACTCGAAAAATCCTTAAAAAAGCAAATTGATTTAGTTACATTTAATGCGCTTCATCCACTTTTGAAAGAGCAGATTCTCACAGATTTAAAAATAATCTATGAAAACTGACAGAAATATTTTCCGTTTAAAACATATTCTTGAAAGTGTGGAGAAGATTCTGTTCATCACAAAAAAAGTTCTCTATAAAAAATTTGAGGAAGATTGGATTATTCAAGATGTCGTTATCCGAAACCTCGAAATTATTGGAGAAGCAGCAAATCATATTGATGAAGATTTAAGGGAGAAATTTCCAGAAATCCAATGGAACGAGATTCGTGGATTAAGAAATTTAATCGCTCATGTTTATTTTAATATTGATACTTTACAAATTTGGGAAACAGTGCAAAATAATATTCCTGAATTGAAAGAAAGCATTCAAAATATCCTTAAAAATTTAGAAAAATAACAATATTGTATGAAATTACTAGAAGGAAAAGTTGCACTGATTACCGGTGGAACAAGAGGAATTGGAAAAGGGATTGTAGAGGTTTTTGCAGCGCAAGGTGCCAAAATAGCATTTACTTATGCCGGTTCTGTTGAAAAAGCAAAAGATTTGGAAAACGCTTTAATTTCTTCCACCCAAATTAAGGCCTATCAATCTGATGCTTCAGATTTTGATGCCGCTCAAAAATTGGTTGACGATGTTATTGCAGAATTTGGTCAAATTGATATTTTGGTCAATAACGCGGGTATTACGAGAGATAATTTGATGTTAAGAATGTCAAAAGAAGATTGGGATACGATTATTAAAGTGAATTTGGATTCCGTATTCAACTTAACAAAGGCGGTCATTAAACCAATGATGAAAGCAAAAACTGGATCAATAATTAACATGACTTCTGTAGTTGGAGTAAAAGGAAATGCAGGACAAGCAAATTACGCCGCTTCAAAAGCGGGTGTTATTGGTTTTTCAAAATCGATTGCTTTAGAATTGGGTTCCAGAAATATTCGTTGTAATGCTATTGCTCCAGGATTTATTGAAACTGAAATGACGGGTGCTTTAGATGAAAAAACGGTGCAAGGCTGGAGAGATGCTATTCCTTTGAAAAGAGGTGGACAACCGGAAGATGTAGCTAATGCTTGCGTTTTCTTGGGAAGCGATATGTCCGCATATATTACAGGACAAGTGATGAATGTTGATGGCGGAATGCTAACCTAAAATTTTAAAAAACACAAAGGCTTGAAAAAGCCTTTTTTTATGAATATTAACGGAAAAAATTATCAAAATCCACTATTTGTTTTTGCGATGGAAGCAGAAGCAGCGAATGAATTTCAAGAATTTCGGAAAACTTTTACTGGATTAGGAAAATTGAATGCCGCTTATACATTGATGAAAGCAATTTCAAAATTTAAGCCTGATGTTATCATCAATTTGGGAACCGCTGGAAGTTCCATTTTCCAAAAAGGAGAAGTGGTTTGTTGTACGGGATTTATTCAAAGAGATATGAATGTTACTGAACTTGGTTTTGAAAAGTATAAAACACCATTTTCAGAAGAAAATCCTGTTTTAGTTTATGGTTTGAAAATCAGTAATTTAAAAGAAGGAATTTGTGGAACTGGAGATAATTTCGAATCAGATCATCAAGTTCACGAGTATAATGTTGTCGATATGGAAGCTTATGCTTTGGCTTTAATTTGCAAAAGGGAAAATATACCTTTTTTATGCTTGAAGTATATTTCTGATGGAGCCAATAGTTCTGCAGCAGACGATTGGAGGGAAGAAGTGAAAAAAGCACCAAGAAAATTAAAAGAAGCCTTATTCCCATAAAAAAATCCTGCAAAATTTTGCAGGATTTTTTTTTAATCTTTAAAAACTTGGTTTTCTTGTTCCTGAACCCGAATAAATGTAGTTCTTTTAGACAGTTCTCGCAACTCTGAAGCGCCAACATAAGTACAGGTTGATCTTACGCCGCCCAAAATATCTTTCACTGTTTCAGAAACCTTACCTTTGTAAGGAACTTTCACGGTTTTTCCTTCAGAAGCGCGATATTCTGCAACGCCCCCAGAATGTTTATCCATGGCTGTTTTAGAACTCATTCCGTAAAATAAACGATACATTTTTCCATTTTCTTCTACCATTTCGCCACCACTTTCATCGTGTCCTGCAAACATTCCGCCCAACATTACAAAATCAGCTCCTCCACCAAAAGCTTTCGCAACATCACCAGGAACTTTACAGCCACCATCTCCAATAATGTGTCCTCCTAAACCATGTGCAGCATCTGCGCATTCAATAATTGCGGAAAGTTGGGGATAACCAACACCGGTTTTTACTCTTGTTGTGCAAACAGAGCCGGGTCCAATTCCAACTTTGATGATATCTGCACCTGCAAGAATTAGCTCTTCCACCATTTCGCCGGTAACAACATTTCCTGCAATAATAGTTTTATCAGGAAAATTTTTACGGATTTTTTTTACAAATTCTACAAAATGTTCGGAATAGCCGTTGGCAACATCAATACATAGAAATTCTATTTTCGGATGTTTTGAAATAATATTTTTAATTTTTTCTTCATCCTGATTTCCTGTTCCAGTACTTAAACAGATAAATTGATGAATTTCCTTAGGTTGAGATTTTAGAAATTCCGTCCATTCTTCTTCGGAATAATGTTTGTGAACCGCGGTAATTATTTTTTCTTCAGCTAAAGCAACCGCCATTTCGAAAGTTCCTACCGTATCCATATTTGCCGCAATAATGGGAACTCCAGTCCATGATTTTTGGGAATTTCTAAACTTGAAAGTTCGTTCAAGACTTACTTGTGATCTGGATTTTAAAGTGGATCTCTTTGGACGAAACATCACATCTTTAAAACCTAATTTGATATCGTATTCTATTCTCATTCTTAATTATAATTTAATCAATCCACGAAAACCTCTTGCTGCGTAATAAGATTCTGCACCATTATGATACGTAAAAACGGTATCAAATCTTTTGTCGCAAAACAATGCACCACCTAATTTTCTAATTTTTTCCGGCGTTTTAATCCAGCTGGAGGTTTTTAGATCAAAATTTCCCAATTCTTGAAGTTTTCGATATTGTTCTTCGTCCAATATTTCTATCCCTATTTCTTTTGCAAAGTCTAAGGCAGTATTTTCCGGTTTGTGTTCTTTTCTTTTTTCCCAAGCTTCGCGGTCATAACAAAAACTTCGTCTTCCTTTTGGACTTTCTGTTGAGCAATCAACAAAGCAAATTTCTTTTGAGTTTTTATCGAAAATGACAACATCCGGTTCTCCACCAGATTCTTCCATTTTGTCCAAAATCTCCAATTTTTCATGATTTTTATCTAAAATCTCTATAATTTCAGACCATTTCAATCCTAAATGACGATTTTCATTTTCAAGAAATCTTTTTTCTAAAATGGAAAGTAAAGCTTCAAAATTTTTGGATTTTTCTTTTGCCATGGATTTATCCTTTTTAAGAATTTAAAACTTTACCTAATGAAACTATATATTCATGGGCTGTTAAATCGAACTTTACAGGAACCACCGATATATAACCTTCGGATAATGCTACTTCATCTGCGTTTGCGCTATTATCCATATTATTAAAATATCCGGTCAACCAAAAATATTTTTTTCCGTGAGGATTGATGCGTTCATCAAAACTTTCTTCCCATTTTGCATCAGCTTGTTTGCAAACCCGGATTCCTTTAATTTCATTTTTTTTAAGTTTTGGAATGTTTACATTCAAAACAATTCCTTTTGGAAGCGGATTTTGCAGCACTTTTTTTACAATTTGCTGGATAAATTCCTTAGCCTGACTAAAATCGGCGTCCCAACTAAAATCCGCCAAAGAAAAACCAATCGATTGTAATCCTTCAACACCGGCTTCTACCGCAGCAGACATGGTTCCGGAATAGATGACATTAATGGATGAATTGGATCCGTGATTAATTCCTGAAACCACCAAATCCGGTTTTCTGGTGAGAATTTTATCTAGTGCAAATTTCACACAATCTACAGGAGTTCCACTTAAAGAATAATCTTTTTGTGATCCTTCCAAATTTATTTCTTCAAAAGTAAGGGTTGAATTAATGGTTATAGCGTGTCCTTTTCCACTTTGTGGAGAATTGGGAGCCACCACAACAACCTCACCAATTTCGCTCATGAAATTTACTAAATTCCGAATTCCAGGAGCGGTAATTCCGTCATCATTAGTGACCAATATTAAGGGTTTTTGCATTATTTAGGTACTTTTTAACAAAAATAATTAAAATTGACATTAAATTGTAAATTAGGTATTAAATTTGATTTCTAGGAAAGCTTGTAACAAAAAAGCTTTAATAACAACTTATTTCAAAAATTTTTAAAGAATTATGTTTAATAAATTTAAACTCAATAAATTACTTTTATTCATTCCATTGCTAAGCTTGATGTTTTGCTTCAATGCTCCCAAAAATGATGATGAAAAAATGCAGACCATTATGGTAAGTGTAAAAAACACTTTATCTTATCTACACTACAGTCCAAAACCAATTAATGACGCTTATTCCAAAGAGGTTTACAAAAAATATTTTGAAATGGTGGATGCCGGAAAAAGATATTTCCTAAAATCTGACATGGATGAATTTGTAAAACATGAAACCAAGTTGGATGATTACCTCAATCAAGGAAATCTTACTTTCTATAAACTTACAGTTGATCGACTTTTTCAGCGAGTTGATGAGGTTGACAAAATAACACAGGATATTTTAAGCAAACCCATCAATTTAGATGAAGATGAATCAATCATTTTAGAAACAAAACTGAAAAAAGTTCCTGAAAATAAACAAGAACAGTACAACGAATGGAAAAAATTCATCAAATACAATATTCTTCAGGAAATTGAAACTCTAAACGCTAAAGAAGAAGCCCAAAAAACAAAAAAAGATTCTGTAATTAAAAACGGTTTGAAAGACACCATAAAACTCAATATTCTTACCGCCGATGAAAAAAGAATAAAAGCGACTGAGGAAGTAAAAGATCTTTTGGGAGAAACATTCACCCGTTTCAAAAAAAGAAAAAAAATGGACTGGTTTTCCGTTTATATGAATGCTTATACTGAGGTTTTTGATCCACACACAAGCTATTTTTCTCCTCAAAATAAAGACGAATTTGACGTGAATTTTACCGGAAAAGTTATCGGAATTGGCGCCATTATTCAAGAGAAAAAAGGAAATCTTTATTTGGGAGCTCTTACCGTTGGTGCGCCAGCTTGGAAATCTAAACAGCTTACCGAAGGAGATAAAATTTTAAAAGTAAAATCCAAACCAAACCAAGAACCTGTAAATGTTGTCGGAATGCTTTCCAACGAAGCGGTTCTTTTGATTAGAGGGGAAGAAGGAAGTCCGGTAACATTAACGGTGGAGAAAAAAGATAAAACCATTAAGGAAGTTACCATGGTTCGTGAAGAAGTGGCTATGGAAGACACTTATGCAAAAAGTATTATCGTAAATGCTCCAGATGGAAAAAAATATGGATTTATTAATCTTCCGGGTTTCAATGCAGAATTTGAAAAAGCCAATGGAAGAAATGCATCAGATGATATTAAAAATGAATTAATAAAACTGAAAAAACACAACATCAACGGTGTTATTTTAGATTTAAGAAACAATGGAGGAGGATCATTAACAGAAGTAGGCGATATCATGGGTCTTTTTATGAATGCAGGACCTTACGTACAAGTTAAAAACGGAAACGGAAAAATTGAGACGTTGAGAAATAAAACGAACGCACCAATTTGGACAGGTCCTTTGGTTATTATGCAAAATGAATTTTCAGCTTCCGCTTCAGAAATTCTTGCCGGTGCAATGCAAGATTACGGAAGAGCTTTGGTTATCGGTTCTCCACAATCTTTTGGTAAAGGAACCGTACAAACTTTTGTAGATTTAAACCGGTTTTTAAGCACCAATGATGATTTTGGATCTTTAAAACTAACCATTCAAAAGTTTTATAGAATTACAGGAGAATCTACCCAAAGAAAAGGAATTGTTTCCGATGTAGAAATGAAGGATTATTTTACCTATTCGGAAATTGGGGAACGTTTTGATGATTACGCTTTAGCTTGGGATAAAATTTCACCGGTCGCTTTTGAAACCCTAAATTTGTTTAATGCAGAAGCTTTAAAAGCGAAATCTGCAACTAGAATGGCAAAAAACACCAATTATCAGTTAATGTTGGATGCCGCAAAATGGAAAGAAAATTTAGATAAAGAAGAATCCATAACCCTTAATCAAACCAAGTTTTTTGAATTGATGAAGCAAAGAAAAGCCCAAATTAAAAAATTTGAAGCTTTAGAAAAACTTTCAACAGGTTTGAATTTTACGGTTTATCCTGAAGATTTAGAGCGCGAGAAAAAAGACGAAGCCTTTAAAAAGAAAACAGAAAACTGGACCAAAAACCTTTCAAGAGACCTTTATCTTCAAGAAGCGGTAAATATCGTTTCAGATATGATATAATTTTTTTCACATTTAACACCGGAAAATGGGCGAATTTCTGTCCAGTTTCCGGTTTTTTTTATTAGGATTTATGAAAGATGATGTTAAAAAACTTACCAATGAGGTAAGTATAACGTTCAAAGATATCTTAGAATATAAAATTTTTACCTTAGGAAAATACAGCTTAACGGTTTATGAAATTGCCGCCGCATTAATCTTTATATTGATGGGTTATTTTGCCGTTTTATTGGTGAAAAAGCTAATTTATCGTTCAGAAAAACTGGATTTAGGTAAAAAATTCGCTTTTACACAAATTCTGAAATACATCATTTTAATCATCACTTTTTTTATTGTGATGCGAACCATTGGAGTTAATATTTCTCCTTTATTGGTGGGTTCTGGAGCTATTTTAGTAGGAATTGGTCTTGGCTTACAGAATCTTTTTTTAGATTTTATTTCCGGAATTATCATTCTCTTAGATCGTACTGTTCGTGTTGGTGATGTGGTAGATGTAGATGGAACGGTAGGACAGGTTCAGGAAATACAAATGAGAACAACCACCGTTTTAACCCGCGATAACAAGAATATTATTTTCCCGAACTCAATGCTTACCAAAGATCGGTTGATTAATTTTTCCCATAACGATTCCAATGCGGTTTTTGATATTGAAGTTGGCGTACATTACGATACCGATATCGATTTTGCAGAAAAACTAATGATGGAAACTGCATTACAGCATGATGATGTCATGAAAGAACCGGCTCCTGTTGTTCGTTTAGAGGAATTTGCAGACAGTGCTTTGGTTTTGAAAATGTTTTATACTTCGGAGAATTTATTTAGATCACCCAGAGTGAAAAGCGATATCAGAAAAGGCATTCTTAAAAAATTTCGAGAAAATCAAATTAATATTCCTTATCCAATAAGAACGTTGCAATTTCCTATGACTTTTTCAGAAAATGAAGAAAATAAAAATGCCTCACCAAAACAGTAAGGCATTCCTAATATTTTCAAAAATTATTTTATTTCTACACAGCCTACTCTTCCACCGGCATTTCCTGTGGGTTGCGTTTTAAAATCATCTTTATCAGCGTGGATAATTAAGGTTTTTCCCAAGATATTAGTTGTTGCATCTCCTCCTAAACTCCATTTATTAGTACTGAAAGTTAAGGTTGCGTTTCCGTTGTCATCCGCTTCCAAATTTCCGATATCGCCCATGTGATGATGTTCTTCTCCCCATTTTCCGTGGTCATCTGTTGAAGGATTCCAATGTCCGCCTGCAGAAGAAGCATCAGCCGCAGAACAATCACCAAATTCATGAATATGAACAGCGTGAGTTCCGGGAGTTAAATTTTTCGCATCAATAGTCATGCTTACTTCTTCTCCATTTTGTGTAAAAGTTACAGTACCAGATGTTTTTGTATCGCTTTTTGCGGCGATATTATATGTTTTTGTTTCAGATTTTGGTGTCTCTACATTTTCTTTTGTTGTTAAATCTTCTGAAGAAACCGTTTCATTCGTTTTTTCTTGTTTGCAGGAAATAAGCGACATTGCGATACCTGCCATTAAAAAGTATTTTTTCATAATTAGAATTTGATTTTAAATTTTGGTGATTATAATAAAAACCTAAAGTTATTGCAAAAATTGAAAAATGCCAAGTTTAAGATGAGTTAGAAATAAATTTTGTTATAAAAAATTAAAATTCTGAAAATGTACTTATCCCATTCAGTTACTCAAAAATACCATTCGGGTAAAATTATTTTCTAAGATGATTTGCTGAATCTATATTTGAACTAAATTTATCATCCATGAAAACCTCATTTTTAAAATCAATCCAATTTTTCTTTTTCTTTTGCTTCTCTTTATTTTATTCCCAAATAATAATTTCCGGAAAAGTAGAATTCCGAAACAAAGGTATAAAAGATGTGAATGTAACATTGAAGAATACTTACGATGGTGCAACAACGGATGAAAAAGGAAATTTTAGTTTTGAAACTTCTGAAAAAGGGGAACATATTTTAGTTTTTAGTCATCCCAAATATGTAGAAGTTGAAGAAAAAATCAGCATTACCAATCAAAATATTGAAAAAAACACCATTTTAAAAGAAAGCATCAGCGAAATTGATGCGGTAGTTATTACTGCAGGTGCTATTGAAGCTAGCGATAAAAAGAGAGCAACAGCGCTTTTAACGCCGATTGACATTTACACTACCGCAGGAGCGGATGGTCAAATTTCTGCAGCTTTAAATTATTTACCCGGAGTTCAAAAAGTAGGCGAATCTGAAGGTTTATTTATCCGTGGTGGAAGCGGTACAGAATCTAAAATTTTCATGGATGGAAGTTTGGTGAACAATTATTTTTCAAATTCTGTTCCTGGGATTGCAGGAAGAGATCGTTTTAATACTTCACTATTTAAAGGAAATATTTTTTCCAGTGGAGGTTATTCTGCACTTTATGGACAAGCACTTTCAGGAATTCTTATTTTGGAAAGCGTTGATTTGCCGGAAACCAGTTCTTATGATTTTGGAATTTCTCCGCTATTTCTTAGTGGAGGATTTCAGCAGCTTTCAAAAAATAAAAATGCATCTTTTGGAGCAACAGCTAATTATTTCAATTTAGGATTAGCACAAGAAATTTTTAATTATAATACCGATTTTACAAAAGCGCCCAGAGGATTTGGTGGAGATTTTAATGTACGTTTCAAAACAAAAAAAGGAGGATTTATAAAATATTACGGAAGTTTTGATGATAATAAAATGGCCGTGAAAAATGAGAGTTTAGAACCGGAATTTGATTTTTCAAAGGTCCGGTTAAAGGCGACAAACACTAATCACAATCTTTCTTTTAAGCAGAAATTTGGAAATTATTTATTGAATATGGGTTCGTCTTATTCTTATAATATTTCGGATTTAGGATTTTCCACGATTGAAAATGAGGTGGAATCACCAGTAAACCAAATGAAAAATGTGGATCATTATATCAATTTCAAAACCGTCATTGAACGAAAAATAATGAAAATAAGTTCTATTAGAGCTGGTTTTGAGTTAAATAATGCCAATGAAAAAAGGAATTTTGGTGGATTTTCTAAAAATTACAAAGATTTGATTTCTTCTGTTTTTGCAGAAACAGATTTGGGTTTAAACAACCGTTTTTCCACAAAAATTGGGTTAAGAGCCGAAAACTCTTCTTATCTCGAAAAAACCAATATAGCGCACCGTTTTGCCTTAGCGTACCGAATTTCTCCACAATGGACAACATCGCTGGCTTATGGTATTTTCTACCAAAATCCTGAAAGCAAATATTTAAATTCTTCCGCGCCGCTTACTTTTCAGAAATCGGAACATTATATTTTTCAGCTTCAAAGAAATTCCGATGGAAGAAGCTTACGAATGGAAGCTTTTTACAAAAATTATGATCAGTTGGTAAAAACTTCAGGAAACCAATATATTCAAATTGCTGAAAATAATTCTGGGAACGGTTATGGAAAAGGTCTTGAAATTTTTTGGAGAGATCAAAAATCTTTGAAAACTATTGATTATTGGTTAACCTATTCTTATTTAGATTCCAAAAGAAAATCCTTGAATTATCCCATCAGTTTACAGCCTAATTTTGCTTCGGAACATACTTTTTCTGCAGTTGCCAAAAAATTTGTTTTGAAATGGAAAACAGGTTTCAATCTTTCCTATACCTACGCAAAAGGACGTCCTTATTATGATATTGTTTCGCAAAACGGACAAAATATCATCCGAAATGAAGGAAGACTGAAAGATTACAACGCCCTGAATTTTAGCTTAAATTATCTGCCTAATCTTGGAAAAAAAGACTCTAAAACATTTACAGTATTAGTCCTAAGTGTATCCAATGTTTTAGGAAGCAAAAATATCTTTGGCTACAATTTTTCCAATGATGGATTGAGAAGATCAGCAATAGTTCCGCCTGTTAATACTTTTGTGTTTTTGGGAGCCTTTTTCAGCATTGGTGTAGATAAAACCAACGATGCTATTAACAACAATCTCTAACGATTCAGAGTTTAAAAAACACCGTTCAGTAAATTAAATTTCAGAAAAAATAATTATTTAAACTACTTTTGAAACATTAATAACGACAGAATTATGAAAAAATTAATTTTCACATCAGCAGTATTGCTCATCACAACTTTAGGTTTTTCGCAAAGCAAATACGAAACAGCCATGAAAGAAAAGATCGATAAAGTGGAACAACATCTTTCAGCAGACGATTTTCAAAAACTTTCTAACGATTTTACAAGAATCGGTGATGCCGAAAAAACACAATGGCAACCTTATTATTTTGCGTCTTTTGCACAAATTCAGAAAGGGAGAATTTTAATGCAACAAAACCAAACAGCGGAATTGGATGCTGTTGCTGCAGAAGCTCAAAAACCATTAGATAAAGCAATGGAGCTAAGTAAAGACAACGCCGAACTCTATATTTTGAAAAAAATGATTCACGGTTTAAAAATGATGGTAGATCCAATGAACCGTTATATGACGGAAGGAACTGCGGCGCAAGAAGCCTTGGCAAAAGCAGAAAAACTGGATGCCGAAAACCCGAGAATTTCTATTTTGAAAGCAGAAGATCTGTATTATACACCGGCTCAGTTTGGTGGAAGCAAAGAAAAAGGATTAGAATTGTTTAAAAAAGCATTGGAACAGTTCAAAATTTATGAAACAAAATCACCCATGAATCCAAATTGGGGAAAAGCTGAAGCGGAATATTTCATTGCCAATAAACCGTAAAATTTTTAGTTTCAAAAGGAGCGGGCTTTAGCCCGCTTTTTTGTTTTCTTTAGCATAAATATAAAAAACCGTTCGGTTTCAAAAAAACACCATTCAGCAAGAAATAATTTTATTTAATTTTAAACCAAACTACCTTTGGATAACAAATTTTAGAAAATGTCGCGCAAGTCAATCATCACCATTCTCTGGGTTTCTTTAATAATAGGGACCGCTGTTTTTTTCTTTTTCAATGAAGAAAAAAATATTGAAAACCTGATGCTTTCCATTTTCGTGTCGTTTCTTTACTGTTTTCCTTTGGCTTTTGCGAACGGTTTTCTCAATAATTTTTTAAGTAAAAAATATTCTTGGGTTGATCAAACGAAAGTTCGGGTAATTCTTGGAATTGTTGGAACTATTTTATTGAATACCATATTGGTTTTCGTCATCAATTACATCAATTATGTATTAATTTACGGAGCCGATTCTTCAAAATTTTTTACCGGAAAATTGGCTGTTATCAATTGGATTACCATAAATATTGCTCTTTTGGTTTCCGCCATTCTTCACGCTAAAAGCTTTATGGACGAGTGGAAAAAATCCACCAAAAAAGAAGTTGTAGAACAGAAAATTATCGCAAAATCGGCAAACGCACAATTTGAAAGTTTAAAAAACCAGCTCGATCCGCATTTTTTATTTAATTCTTTAAATGTTTTGAGTTCGCTAATCGACGAAAATCCAAATCAGGCGCAAAGGTTTACGTCCTCAATGTCAAAGATTTACCGTTATGTTTTGGATGAAAAAGATAAAGAAATGGTAACGGTTTCCGATGAAATCGATTTTGCAAAAACATATTGTGATTTGTTGAAAACCAGGTTTGAAGACAGCGTCAATTTTGAATTTAATGTTGATGAAAATATAACCCATGCATTTGTCGTTCCACTTTCCTTACAATTGCTTTTGGAGAACGCCATTAAACATAATTATGCGACTTCACAGAAACCTTTAAATATCAAAATTTTTTCAGAAAAAGGGTTTCTATGTATCGAAAATAATCTTCAAGCCCGAGAAATCATCAAAGAAAGAGATGGAATCGGACTTTCCAATATTGTACAACGCTATTCTTTAGTAACAGACAGAAATGTTTTTATTGAAAAATCTGAAGATTATTTTAAAGTGAAAATCCCGGTATTAACAGAAAAAATAAGCATCATGAATACACAAAACCCCAATGAAGAAATGTTGGCATATGAAAAAGCCAGTAAAAGAGTTGATGAATTGAAAGGATTCTACGGAAACCTTATTTCCTATTGCTTTTTTATTCCATTTTTGTTTTTTATTAATTACATGACTTCACCTAATTATTGGTGGGCTTTTTGGCCGATGTTTGGTTGGGGAATTGGTGTTGTTGCGCATGGAATTAGTGTTTTCGGAATCGGAAAAGATTGGGAAGAACGACAAATCCGAAAATATATGGAACAAGAAGAATCTAATGCAAATAAATGGAAATAACCATGGATAATAATCATTTTAATCATGAAAGAGCATTTCAAAATGCCAAGAAAAAAATGGAAGAAATTAAAAACTATTTCATCTTTGTCGTTGTTTATGTACTGATTGTTGCATTTTTATTACTATCCAATTTTACTCAGAAAATGGGAATTGAAAGTACCCACCGAAATTTTTTAATTGTTCTTCAAGGACTTGTTTTACTGGGTTATGGAATATATCTTTTCATTCCTAAATTCCAAAAATGGGAACAAAGAAAAATACGAGAGCTCATGCAAAAAGAAAAATCAGAAATACAGTAATTATGGAAAAAACAAATTTCAACAGCGAGTTAGCTTATAAAAAAGCACAAAAAAGAGTTCGTGACATCAAAACTTACTGGTGTATGGTTTTAGGATTTTTTTTAGTGGGTGGACTTTTAATTTATCGCGATTATGACGGGAATATTTTTAATTTGAGCTACTCTTATCAAGTTTGGATGGTGGCAACTTGGGCAATTTTCTTAGTAGGTTTCGGGATTTTCCTTTTTTTGCCCTATTTCAGAAATTGGGAGGAGCGAAAAATTAAAAAACTAATGAACAAAAAGTAAAAACATGGAAAATAATAAAAATGATATCAAATATCTAAACGCGAAAAAAAGAGTGAAACAAATGAAAGGGTTTTACATTCATGCCTTAGTTTATGTGTTGGTCAATGCATTTCTAATTTTTGTGAAATGGCAAAAACACGGACAAATTGATTTTCACGATTGGGGAATAGGACTTTGGGGTCTCGGATTATTTATCCATGGATTGTCCGTTTTTCTTCCGAATTTTATTTTTGGAAACAATTGGGAAGAGAGGAAAATTAGAGAATTAATGGATAAAAACAGAAAATAGATTTTTAGATTTCAGAACCGAGAAACAAGAAACATGATTTAAAAAACAACTAATACCCATCACACAAAAATGATCAAAACTATTATTATCGAAGACGAAAAACCAGCAGCAAGAAAGTTAGAACGAATGTTGAGTTTATTTGCTGATTTAGAATTGGTTGAAACAATCAATTCCGTGGAAGAAGGCATTAGTTTTTTCGAGAATAATCCACATCCAGATTTGATATTTTCCGATATTGTTTTGGGTGATGGTCTGTCTTTCGATATTTTTGAGAAAATTCCCACTAAAAGTTTTATCATTTACACCACAGCTTTTGATAATTATACTTTGAAAGCGTTTAAACTGAATTCCATTGATTATCTTTTGAAACCCATTTTGGAAGAAGATTTGCAAAAAGCGATTGAAAAATATAAATCTTTCGTTCCACAAAATCAATCTTATAACGAGTTGAATTTCAAAAACTTAATTCAACAAGACAAACCAAAACTTTCCCGAATTGTTTCTAAAATTGGTTACAATTTGAAAGTGATTCAGATGGATGATGTTTCGTATTTTTATTCTGAAAATAAAATCGTGTATGCCCAAACTTCGGAGCGTAGTTATCCAACAGAATTTACTTTAGAAGAATTGGAAAGTGTTTTGGAGCCGAATCAATTTTTCCGAACCAACCGACAATTCATCATCAATCTCAATTTCATCAAAAACATACATACTTCCCCGAATTTCAAAGTTGAAATGCAGTTTCAACCAAATGAAGAAATCACAGTGAGTCGGGAAAGAGTTCGCGATTTTAAAGATTGGTTGGAAAAATAAAAACTTCGGAATTTCCGAAGTTTTTTGTGAAGATTTTTTACTTTATCCTCTTTTTTCAATCGCTTTTTTCTGCATTTTCCCGCCATTATTTTCATAAAAAGAACTTCTGCGTTTTTCGTGATTCGCTTTGAATTTTGTGTATTGATCTTTGCTCAGAATTTTTTGGATTTTCACATCGAAATCTCCTCTTCCTTTATCGTTTTTCGCAAAACCTTTTCCTTCAGGTCTTTCTCCATTTTGTCCGTTAAAATCACCACGATTTTTTTCCATTTTTTGATATCTTTCTTGGAACAAAGCCGTCAACTTTTTTTCTTGTTGGTTAGAAAGATTCAGCTCTTTATCCATTTTGGAAACCATTTCTTTTGCGTTTGGCTTTTGTCTTTGTTGTTTTTCTCCGGTTTGTTGTGCAGAAACTGCAAATGCTACAAATAAACTTGCTGCTAAAAATACTTTTTTCATTTTATTAAATTTTAAAGGTTAATATTCTTGTTTACGATTTGAAAAAAACAAGGATTTTGCCTAAAATTTATTTTTTAATAAAAAAGAGGTTAACCGAAAAAATCTGTCGGTGAAAAGAGAAAAGTGTTAAAGAAATTTAACAATAAATTAAGAAATAACGCCACTGCCGAGCAATTCTTCACCATCGTACCAAGCTGCGAATTGTCCTTCCGCAATTGCGGATTGTGGATTTTCAAACTCGATGAAAAGACCGTTTTCAAATTGATAAAGTGTGGCTTTTTCCAAAGGTTGTCGATAACGGATTCTGACCAAAAACTCTTTGGATTCTCCATTTTTTAATCTCAAATCTTCCCGAATCCAATGCACATCTTGATTTTCTATTTTCAAGGCTTTTCTAAAAAGTCCGGGGAAATTTTTTCCTTCACCCACAAAAAGAATGTTGTTTTCCATATCTCGGGAAATAACGAAACACGATTCTTTATGACCACCAATTCCCAAACCTTTGCTTTGACCTATCGTATAATATTGTGCACCTTGATGTTTTCCAATGACTTTTCCGTCGGATTTTTGATATTTTATCTTAGAAGAAAGAAATTCCAATTCTTCCAATTTTGAAGAAAATTGTGGCATTTCTTTGTGAAATCCAGCAAAATCGTTGAAAATTTCGATAATTTCGCCTTCTTTTGGTTGAAGTTGTTGTTTCAAAAATTCTGGTAAACTTACTTTTCCGATAAAACATAATCCTTGAGAATCTTTCTTTTCCGCTGTAACTAAACCAAGTTCTTTTGCTATTTCACGAACTTCAGGTTTTGTCAATTCACCAATTGGAAATAAGGCTTTACTTAGTTGATTTTGACTCAGTTGGCACAAGAAATACGACTGATCTTTATTGTTATCTTTTCCTGCTAAAAGTTGGAAATTTTTCTTTCCTTTTTCGTTTTGAAAAGAGTTTAAACGCGCATAATGTCCGGTTGCAACTTTGTCAGCCCCAAGAGAAAGTGCGGTTTCCAAAAAAACATCGAATTTCACTTCTCGGTTGCACAAAACATCAGGATTTGGTGTTCTTCCTTTTTCGTATTCGGCGAACATATAATCAACAATTCGTTCTTTGTAAAGTTCGCTCATATCAATCACCTGAAACGGAATTCCTAGTTTTTGAGCGACCATTAAAGCGTCGTTGCTGTCTTCAATCCAAGGACATTCGTCTTCCAAAGTAACAGAAGCGTCGTTCCAGTTTCGCATGAAAAGACCGATAACTTCGTGTCCTTGTTGTTGTAAAAGAGAGGCGGCAACTGAAGAATCTACTCCGCCTGATAAACCCACTACTATTTTCATAATTTTGCTACGCTTTCGTTAAGGGAAAGTTTTGCGTTGCAAATTTACACTTTTTTGAAATTTTCAGAATTACTTATATTTTTCAAAAAAAACCACCAGAATTTGGTGGTTTTTTGATATTTAAGCTTTTTCTTTCTTTTCTTTTACTGCTTCCTGTTTTTCTAAAGCTTCTTTAGCTTCATTGAGTTGTAGAACAACTTTTTCGCCTTCTTTTATTTGTTTGTTTACCAACATTTCGGCAAGCAGATCTTCAATATATTTTTGAACAGCGCGTTTTAAAGGGCGAGCTCCAAAATCTTTATCCCAACCTTTTTCAGCAATGAAGTTTTTAGCTTCTTCTGTTAATTCCACATGATAACCCAGTTTTTCAAGACGACCGTAAAGTTTGGTGAGTTCAATATCAATAATTTTTTTGATGTCTTCTTTTTCTAATGAATTGAATACGATAATATCGTCAATTCTATTTAAAAACTCTGGAGCAAATGCTTTTTTAAGGGCACTTTCAATGGTTGATCTTGCTCTGGCATCGCTGGTCGTTTTCTTAGCTGAAGTTCCAAAACCAACACCATCTCCAAAATCTTTCAAATCCCTTGTTCCAATGTTAGAAGTTAAAATGATAATGGTATTTCTAAAATCTATTTTTCTTCCCAAAGAATCGGTAACGTGTCCTTCATCTAAAATTTGCAATAAAATATTGAAAACATCGGGATGTGCTTTTTCAATTTCATCTAAAAGTACGACAGAATATGGTTTTCTTCTTACCGCTTCCGTTAATTGTCCGCCTTCTTCATAACCCACATATCCTGGAGGCGCACCAACCAATCTGGAAACTGCAAATTTCTCCATATATTCACTCATGTCAATTCTAATTAATGCTTCATCAGAATCGAATAATTCACGAGCCATTACTTTTGCTAATTCTGTTTTACCAACACCGGTTGTTCCAAGAAAAATAAAAGTTCCTATAGGACGATTTGGATCTTTTAATCCAGCTCTGTTTCTTTGGATGGCTTTTACGACTTTTTTAACAGCTTCCTGTTGTCCAATTACTTTTCCGTTCAGTTTTTCGTCCATTTTCGCCAGTTTATCCAACTCGTTTTTTCCTACTTTTGTAACGGGAACACCGCTCATCATAGAAACAACTTCAGCAACATTTTCTTCGGTAACGACTTCTTTCTTTTCTTTGACATCTTTATCCCATTTTTCTTGGGCTGCAGAAAGCTCCATCGTTAGCCTTTCTTCTTCATCTTTCAGTTTTCTGGCTTCAAGATAATCTTGCGCCTTTACCGCTTTTTGCTTTTGTTCTTTTATTTCTTCAATTTTCTTTTCGTGATCAATGATGTCATTTGGAACTTTCATATTTTTTATATACACCCTAGATCCCGCTTCATCCATTGCGTCGATGGCTTTATCAGGAAGAAAACGATCCGTAATATATCTCGAAGTCAGATTTACACATGCAGTAATAGCTTCATCAGTGTAGGTAACATTATGGTGATCTTCGTATTTATCTTTAATTTGATTTAAAATAAGTATGGTTTCATCAATGGAAGTAGGTTCAACCATTACTTTTTGAAATCTTCTTTCTAATGCACCGTCTTTTTCAATATATTGTCTGTATTCATCTAAAGTTGTTGCACCAATACATTGGATTTCACCTCTGGCTAAAGCGGGCTTAAACATGTTAGAAGCATCTAAACTTCCTGTGGAGCTTCCTGCGCCAACAATTGTATGCAGTTCATCAATAAAGAGAATAACATCACGATTTTTTTCTAATTCAGTCATGATGGCTTTCATTCTTTCTTCAAACTGTCCACGATATTTGGTTCCCGCAACCAAACTTGCTAAATCTAATGTAATGACTCTTTTATTATAGAGAACTCGAGAAACTTTTTTCTGGTGAATTCTCAAAGCTAAACCTTCTGCAATAGCGGATTTTCCGACACCAGGTTCTCCTATTAAAAGGGGGTTGTTTTTCTTTCTTCTGGATAAAATTTGAGAAACCCTTTCAATTTCTTTTTCGCGACCTATAACAGGATCTAATTTGCCGTCTTTTGCAAGATTTGTTAAATCTCTTCCAAAGTTATCCAAGGTTGGTGTTTTGCTTTTACCCGTGCTTATATTTCCTGTGGGTTTGCGCATTTGTGAATAATCTTCACGCTCTTCATCATCATCATAAGCGCCCATTTTCGGAGATTCTCCGGAATTTTTCAACATGGTTTGATATTCCTTTGAAACACTTTCGTAATCCACATCATAAGCACCTAAAATATTGGATGTCGGGTCTTCAAATTTGTATAAAATACCCAAAAGGAGATGAACCGTATTTATTTCTGAACTTCGGTATTGCCTGCATTCCAACTCAGCCCTTTTTACGGCTTGATCTGCCATTTTCGTGAAAGAAATATGAGTTGTTTCTTCCACCAAAGGATTAATATTGGAGTTAAAAAATCGCTCTACCTTTCTGCGGATTTGGGTAAGATCCACGTTTAAACTCTGAAGAATTTCCCTTGCAGAATTTTCTGTTTTTATAATTCCTAATAATAAATGTTCTGTATTTAGGAATTCGCTTTTCAGTCGTCTCGCTTCATTTTTGCTTTGTTTGAACACTTTGTCCAAACCGTCTGAAAATTTATAATCCATAATTAAATCTCAATAATTTTCTGGAAGTTCATTCTTCCAAGTTGATCAAAGTTACAAATACTTTACCAAATTTTGTTATCTGACTTTATGTCATGCCAAATTTTATTATCTCATTGGAAATGATTAGGTTTGCCCTCTAAATTTTTATTATGACACCGGAAATTACAAATTATGTAGGCTATGCAGCGTCTTTTTTTGTTGTTTTGAGTTTTATACTCAAGGATTTAAGAAAAGTACGTTTAGTGAATCTTATTGGATGTATTTTATTTGTAATTTATGGTGTGTTCAGTGATTATTTATGGCCTATTATTATTCCTAATGCGATCCTTTGTTTCATTCAGCTTTATCATTTGGTAAAAAAGAATTAGTATTTTGCTATGAAAGTTTTGGTAAGTGTTTTTAATAATCTTTATACGGATCAACGGGTGGAGAAAATTTGTAAAACACTACATGATCAAAATTATAAAGTTGAGCTGCTTGGAAATTCCTGGGGCGGATTGAAACCTATAGAAAGACCTTATCCCTATTTCAGAATTCTTTTAAAATCCAAAAATTTAAAATTGGGCTATCCTGAATTTAACTGGAAACTTTACAATGAGCTTTTGAAAAGAGTTGATAACAAAACGATTCTTTATGCCAATGATTTGGATACGCTTTTGCCAAATTATTTAGTATCGAAAAAGAAAAATATTCCTTTGATTTTCGACAGCCACGAAATATTCACAGAAATGCCTTCTTTAAAAGGAAGATTTACCCAAAAAATATGGCGAATTCTTGAAAAAAAGCTTTTATCAAAACTCAAATATTTTGTAACCGCCAGCGAAAGCTATGCAAATTGGTTTGTGGAAAAGTATGGAGTAGAAAAACCCATTACTGTTCAAAACTTCCCTAAGAAACAAATAAGTTCAGTTTCGGAATTAAAAGAAATTGAAGAAAAAATAATAATTTATCAGGGAACCATCAATCCTTTTAGAGGTTTAGATAAAATAATTCCTGCCATGCAAAAAATTGAAAAGGCAGAACTTTGGATTTTTGGAAACGGACCTAAATTAGACGAATACAAGCAACTAACTAAAAAATTAGTTTTAGATAAAAAAATAAAATTTTTTGGAGCCATATCTCCAGAAAAGTTAAAAGAGTTTACTACAAAAGCTGATGTGGGAATTAGCATTGAAGAAAATAATGGATTGAGTTACTATTATTCTCTTCCCAATAAAATTTCGGATTATATTCAAGCAAGAATTCCGGTGTTAACTTCCGATTTCCTGGAAATGAAAAAAATTGTTGAAAATTTTAATGTTGGAGAAAAGATACAAAATCACTCCGAAGAAGAATTGGTATTAAAAATTTCAAATATTCTGAGAAAAGGAAAAAATTTTTATCGAGATAAATTGAATATTGCTGCTAATGAGCTTTGCTGGGAAAATGAAGCACCTAAAATTTTACAACTTTTTGAGAAAGTGGTTAAGGAAAACTTTCATTAATTTTGCAAAATGACAATTAAAGAAAAACAGCAGGAAATTATTAATGAATTTGATTTTTTGGAAGATTGGGAACAGAAATATGAGTACATCATTGATCTCGGAAAAGAATTAAAAGGACTTCCTGAATCTAAAAAAACAGACGAAAACTTAATAAAAGGCTGCCAATCAAAAGTATGGATTGATGCTGAATTTCATGATGGGAAGTTGTTTTTTAATGCAGATTCAGACGGAATTTTACCAAAGGGAATTGTAGCCTTATTGGTTTCTATTTATAATGGTCATCCAACACAGGAGATTTTAGATTCCGATTTTAAATTTATTGAAGAAATCGGTTTACAGGAGTTTTTATCACCTTCAAGAGCAAATGGATTGATGGCCATGACAAAACAAATTAAATTTTACGCCGTAGCTTTTCAGTTAAAAAAGTGAAAACCATCCTTGCATATCGATTTTCTGCATTTGGCGATGTCGCCATGATCGTTCCTGTAGTTCGTGAATTTTTACAACAAAACAAAGAAGTGGAAATTGTTATGGTAACGCGGAATATTTATCAAGATCTTTTTGCGGGAATTCCCAACCTAAAAATTCATCCGGTGAAAGTAGATGACTATAAAGGCTTTGTGGGAATGAGAAAACTTTCCAAAGAATTGCTTTCGCTTTATAAACCAGATTTTGTTGCCGACTTGCATGATGTTATCCGAACTAAAATTTTGAACACCATTTTTTCAGTAAAAGGTTTTCAAGTTTTTAAAATTGATAAAGGAAAATTAGAAAAAGACCACCTTACGGATGTTAATAATATTGAGAAAATTCCTTTAAAAAGAACTGTTGAAAGATATGCTGATGTTTTCAGAGAAATTGGTTTTTCACTAAAACTTTCCCATCAATTGAATTTGGCGAACGTAGAAAAAGAAGGAATAGGCTTTGCGCCATTTGCACAGCATTCTGGTAAAATGCTTCCGTTGGAGAAATCTTTTGAAGTAGCAAAAATTCTTTCTAAAAACCATAAAATTTATTTTTTTGGAGGAGGAGAAGGAGAAAAAAAAACATTAGATCAATGGGCGCAACAAATTCCAAATTCTGAAAATCTTGCAGGGAAACTGTCTTTAAATGAAGAATTACAGGTGATTTCTGGACTAAAAACTATGATTTCTATGGATTCAGCAAATATGCATTTAGCCAGCTTAGTTGGAACCAGATGCGTTTCGGTTTGGGGATCAACCCATCCATTTGCAGGATTTTTAGGTTATGGACAAAGTGAAGAAGATGTGGTTCAGGTTAAAGATTTAACTTGCCGCCCTTGTTCAGTATTTGGAGATAAGGAATGTTATCGCGGAGATTATGCTTGTTTACACGAAATTGATATTCAAAAAATAATTGATAAAATTTAAAAATTTTTAAGAATTGAAAAACAAAAAAAATCTCTCAAATTTTTGAGAGATTTTCTTTTCAAGTGGGTCCTGAGGGATTCGAACCCCCGACCCTCTGGGTGTAAACCAGATGCTCTGAACCAACTGAGCTAAGAACCCTTGATTTTGGTTCGGCAAATATACAACGATTTTCTAAACCTGCAAATTTTTTTCTAAAAATTCTCCAACAATAAAATTACTCCCGCCAATAAAAATCATTTCATCAGATTTAATGGCTTGTTTAGCAGTTAAATAAGCCTCTTGTAAATTTTCTAAAATTCGGTAAGAAATTTTAGATTTTTTCAGTAAATCCTCATATTCTTTAGGATCTCGACCACGGTTTAGATTAGGTTTTACAAAATAATAGGTTGAATTTGCGGGTAAAATTTCTAAAACTTCTTCAATTTTTTTCTCTTTTACAAAACCCAGGATGATGTGCTTATTTTTTTTGATTTTGTTTAATTGATCAAAAACTTCAATTAATCCGGCATGATTGTGTGCGGTATCACAAATGGTTAGTGGATTTTCAGAAAAAATAAACCAACGACCAATAAAACCAGTGTTTTTGTGAACATGAAGTAATCCGTTTTTGATGTTTTCTTCAGAAATAGTAAAATTTTTCTTTTGAAGTTCATCAATAAGCGCTAAAACGACACGAATGTTTTTTTGCTGATAATTTCCTTGTAAATCAGATTTTAAATCTGTTTTTATTTTAGTTGCATCAACAAATTTTGATTTTTTTTCTAAAGCTTTGTCAGAAATTATTTTTTGTACAGATTCTTTTTCATCACCGGATATAATTGTAATTCCGTTTTTTACAATTCCGGCTTTTTCAATAGCAATTTCTTCAACCATGTTTCCTAAAATATTCATGTGGTCCAAATCTACATTCGTAATTGCTGAAACCAAAGGTTGAATAATATTGGTGGAATCTAGTCTTCCGCCAAGTCCAACTTCAATAATAGCAACATCCACATTTTGCTGAAAAAAATATTCAAAAGCCATAACCGTGGTAAATTCAAAAAAAGAAGGACGAATTTCTTTTGGGAGATTTTTCAGTTTTTGGATAAAATTGAAAACAAATTCTTTATCTGCATTTTGTCCGTTTACTTTTATTCTTTCCGTAAAATCTATTAGATGTGGGGAATTATAAAGCCCAACTTTATAACCCGCTTCCTGTAAAACTGAAGCCAGCATGTTACTTGTAGAACCTTTTCCGTTGGTTCCGCCGATGTGTATGGTTTTTATTTTTTCCTGAGGATTTCCAAAAAATTCACAAAGTTTAGAAATATTTTGAAGTCCGGGTTTGTACGCTTTTTTTCCGTCAATTTGATAATTGGGAGCTTGTACAAATAGCCATTCCACAGCTTCCAGATATTCTTTTGAATTCATAATGCAAAAATCAAAAAAAGAATTCATTTATTTTGTTTACCCATGTATAATTGTAACAAAATGTTGAAAAGTTCGTCTAATTCTTAAAATTATTGAAAATGAAAAAGCTGTTTTTGGCATTGCCTTTTTTCGCATTCGTAATGATGAACGCACAGAAGAAATGGACACTTCAGGAAACGGTGAACTATGCAATAGCCAATAATCTTCAAGTAGTGGCTACGCAAAACAACCAAAAGATTCAAGAAAACCAGCTTCAAGTGGCAAAAAGAGAATATTTGCCATCAGTGAATGGTAATATTAATAATAACTTTTCTTTTGGGCAATCCAGAGACAGCTATTCCGGTGCAACTTTCAGAAACGATTATTTTCAGAACAGCGCCAATGTAAGTGCAGATATGTTGCTGTTTAATTATGGAAAAATCGAAAAAAACATCCGAAAAGTAGAGTTTGATTTACAAGCTACCGGTTTTGATTTGGAGCAAACCCAAAATGACATTTCACTACAGGTGGCACAACAATATTTGCAGATTTTACTGAATAAAGAAATTGAAAAAATTTCGCAAAGTGCGGTTGAAAATGCAAAAAAACAGTATGATAGAGCCAAAATAACAACGGAAGTTGGAACGACCGCCAAAACGATTTTAGCAGAAGCAGAAGCCGCTTTAGCAAGAGAATACCAAAATTTAAAAACCGCAGAAATCAATACCAACAGAAGTTTATTTACTTTGGCACAATTGCTACGTTTAGAAGATTACAAAAATTTCGATGTTGAAGACGTTTCTGTGGACAATATAGTAGAAAAACCATTTTATACAGCGCAACAAATTGTAGAAAAAGCGTATGAAAATCAGCCCCAAATAAAAGCGGCAGAAACCAGAATCAGATCTGCTGAAGCACAAACAAAATTGGTAGAAACAGCTTTTTGGCCCACCGTAAATGCAAGTGCAGGAATTGGTTCTTCATATTTTAATTCTTTGATGAAAAGCAACAACCAAGTTGGAGGCTTGGTAAATGACAGAAATCTATTCCAGCAATATGCCGACAATTTTGGTCAACAAATCGGTGTTTCTGCAATAATTCCTATTTTTAATAAAGGAATTACAAAATTGCAAGTGCAACAAAGCAAAATTAATGAAGAGATTGCAAAAAATAATTTAGCACTCCAAAAGCAGGAAGTTTTGCAAAATGTTCAGAAAGCACAATTTGATGCGGAAAGCAATTATGAAGTTTTTTTAGCAGCACAACAGGCGGCAGAAAGTTCTAAACTGGCGTTGGATTTTGCAGAAAAAAGTTATGTTGCAGGAAGGAGCACGATTTATGATGTAAACATCGCTAGAAATAATTTTGCTAATGCGCAAGGTTCGGTTGCACAAGCCAAATACAACTATCTTTTCAGCTTAAAATTATTGAATTTTTATGCGGGAATTCCTATAACACTTTAATGTCGGTTCACAACCTTTTAAAATATCTTCCGGAAAACGCTTTACCTTTTTTAAAAAAATGGTTTGGCGATTTTTATATTCATATCAAAATTACGAAAGACCGGAATTCCAAATTGGGAGATTATCGGAAAATGCCCGATAAAACCCATCAAATTACGATAAATTCAACACTTCAATCTGAACTTTTCTTTTTTGTTTTAACCCATGAATTGGCGCATTTAATAGCTTTCGAAAAATTTGGATTCAGAATTTCGCCTCATGGTAAAGAATGGAAAAATACTTTTTCAGCGATGTTGGCGGAAAGTATTTCTGTTTATACTGATGAATTAAAAACTATCATTTTAAATTTTTCAAAATCGCCAAAAGCGAGCTTTATGGCAAGTCCGGAATTGGTAAAATATTTTCATGCAGAAAATTTGAAAGATGAACTGAATTATATTGAAGATCTTGAAGTAGGAGAAAAATTCATTTATCGTAAAAAAGTATATCAATTGGAAGAAAAACTGAAAAAGAATTATCTTTGTGTTCAACTCGAATCCGGTAAAAAATATGCTTTTAAACCATTGGCAAGAGTAGAAAAATTAAGTTAAAAATGACCACAAATAACAATTATTGCGTAATTATGGCAGGAGGAATCGGAAGCCGATTCTGGCCTATGAGCACCCAAAAATTTCCAAAACAGTTTCAAGATATTCTTGGTACAGGAAGAACCATGATTCAGCAAACCTTTGACCGTATCCAGAAAATTGTTCCGAAAGATAATATTTTTGTCATCACCAATAAAGAATATGTTGAACTTACTGCACAACAATTGCCGGAAATTTCTCATGAAAATATCGTTGGTGAACCGATGATGAAAAATACTGCGGCTTGTAATATTTACATGTCGAATAAAATTTCCGAAATAAATCCTAATGCTAATCTTATTGTGCTTCCTGCAGATCATTTGATCTTAAAAGAAGAAATTTTTTTAGAAAAAATAAACCTGGCTTTTGATATTGCTTCAAAAAATGACTACCTCATTACTTTAGGAATTACCCCAACAAGACCAGATACCGGTTATGGATACATCCAGTTTATTGAAAAGAAAAATTCAGAAATTAATAAAGTAAAAACGTTTACCGAAAAACCGGATCTGGAAATTGCAAAAACTTTTTTGGAAAGTGGCGATTTTTTATGGAACGCCGGAATATTTATCTGGAATGTAAAAAGCATACAAACCGCATTTCAAAAATATCTTCCGGATATGTATGAGCAGTTTTCTTCCTGCGAATACAATTCTAAAGGAGAGGAAAGTTGTATTGAACTGATCTATCCCAAAGTTTTTAAAATATCCATTGACAACGGAATTTTGGAAAAAGCCAAGAATGTTTATGTAATTCCTGCAGATTTAGGATGGAGCGATCTTGGAACTTGGAATTCCGTTTTTGAAAACGCCGAAAAAGATGAAAATAAAAATTCAGACAATTCCAAATATGTGCTGAATTATCATAGCAAAGGCAATATTATCAGAATCAAAAACAAAAATAAAGCGGTCATTGTAGATGGCCTTAAAAACTATATAATTGTAGATACCGACAAAGCACTTTTAATTTGTCCTAGAGATAATGATCAACTCATTAAAGATTATGTTCAGGATTTAAAAAACGGTAAAAAAGGCGGAAAATTTATGTAAAAAAGACTTTTTAGCAATAAATTGGTGTTTTTTTTGTTTTAATAATTCAGCTTTTTAACATAATATGAAAAAAAAATCGATCATTTTTCTTTTTTTCTTTTTTTCTTTTTGGGCATTATCTCAAAAAAACGAAAAAACCTTAATCTACAATGCAGAAAATATTCTCACGAAAATAATTCCCAATAATCAAACCGATTCTTGGACGCTGGTTTATAATGAATACGCAAGAGATAAAGTCTTAAAAGAAGGAAATCATAAAAATTATCTGCCTCAATTTTCGGGTTTTAAAATGAATCCGCACGAAGAAGGATTTTATTATATCGCCGCTTCAAAAGGAGGAAGCTTTTATTACATCCAAAACATGGAATCCTTAAGAGATTTCATTGGAACCATTGATAATGGAGAAGAAGCTGCACTTTTGGCAATTACAAAAGGATATTTGGTGGATTTTGAATTTAAAGAATACGCCGCTAATTACAAAAATGTCGGAAACAGTTTTGAAGTTGAAGTAGGAAAAATTACTTCAAAAGAATGTCCTTTAGCGAAATCCCATTTTATTTTAACGATAGATAAAAAAACAGGAGAAATTTCTGAAGGTGATGATTTGGGAAGATACGCCGAACTTTACGGCAAAGATTGTAAAAATAACCCACATTATGCTGCTTTAGAAAAACAAATGCGGGAAGCCAAAGCCAAAGCTGATGAACTGAAAGAAGAGCAAAGAAAAGTAAACGAAAAAATGAAAAAAAGATTAGAAAAAAACCGCAGAAAAGATTAGTTTTCTTCTAAAATTTGATGGGCAGCTTCTTTAGATTTTACTTTATCAATTACTTTAATACAAATTCCGTTTTCATCGAAAAGAAAAGTGGTTCTTACAATTCCCATATAGGTTTTCCCAAAAGTTTTCTTCTCCTTCCAAACCCCGAATTTATTGATGATTTCATGGTTTTCATCAGCAAGTAAATCATAAGAAAAACCATTTTTTGAATGAAAATTTTTCTGCTTTTTTACGGAATCTCCTGAAACGCCAACCAATTGAAATCCCGCCTTTTTAAGTTGTGAATAATGCTCATTAAGATGACAAGCTTCCACGGTACAAGTAGGCGTACTTGCTTGAGGATAAAAGAAAACTACCAGTTTTTTCCCGATAAACTTTGACGAATTTATTTTTTTTCCATTTTGATTGAGAACTTCAAAATCCGGCAAATGGTCTCCAACGTTTAGCATTTTTATATTTTTGCTCAAAAATAAGCCTTAAATGACAAAAAAGCAAAGAGCAGCAACGATTATGAAAGAGTTGGAAAAACTGTATCCCGACGTTCCTATTCCTTTGGATCATTCCGATCCTTTTACCTTATTGGTGGCGGTAGCACTTTCTGCCCAAACCACAGATAAAAAAGTAAATCAGGTAACACCGCAGCTTTTTAAAATTGCTGGAAATCCTGAAAAAATGGCAAAATTGCATGTTTCAGAAATTAAGGAACTCATCAAAGAAATAGGCTTATCCAACCAAAAAGCTAAAAATCTAAAAAAAATGGCTGAACTTCTTTTGGAAAGGCATCAAGGTGAAGTTCCCAAAACATTTGAAGAACTGGAAGCACTTCCCGGAGTTGGTCATAAAACAGCTTCTGTAGTGATGAGTCAAGCTTTTGGATTTCCTGCGTTTCCTGTAGATACCCATATTCACCGTTTAATGAAAAAATGGAAATTAACCGAAGGAAAAAATGTAGTACAAACAGAACATGATGCGAAGAAAATTTTTCCGGAAAGCGTTTGGAACCGGCTTCATTTACAAATTATTTTTTACGGACGAGAATTTTCACCTGCAAGAGGAGACGCCAGTAAAGATTTTATAACAAAAATGCTTTTTGAGGTTAAGAATGAATAAGCGCTTTTACCTTATCCAGCAAATCTTCCATTTGAAAAGGTTTTGCTAAAAAAGCATCAGCGCCCTCCAAAATACCAGGTTTGTTGAATTCTAAATTTGCAGAAATCATAATGATTTTAAGGTTTTTTCCTTCTTTGGTAGCGCGTAATTCTTTCACCAGATTTCTTCCGTCCAATCCACTCATTAAAATATCGGTGATTAAAATTTTGGGACGCACTTTTTTAATCATTGCACCGGCAATTAAAGGATTGGGGCAAGATACAGAATCGTAACCTTCTGATGCTAAAATGGTTTCAATCATTTCGCAGATTTCACGATTATCGTCCACTACTAATATTTTCATCAATTTCTTGCTATTTCTTTTTAGAAAATTCTGAAACAAATATATTAAATTTTATAAACTTTATAAAAAAAAATATTTATGGCATAAAATTATTGATTTTTTGCCCAGTTTTCCATTTTCTTTTCTAAAACTGAAAGAGGAAGACAGCCCTGGCTTAAGATGGCATCGTGAAACTTTGCAACATTGAAGTTTCCGCTGAGTTTTTTAGAATATAAATCCCGCAATTCCCGAATTTTAAGGGAACCAATTTTATATCCCAAAGCTTGTCCTGGCATTGCCATATAGCGTTCCACTTCTGCAGTTGCGCCTGCTTCGTCGTAAGCTACATTATTTAAAAAATAGTTTATGGCTTCTTCCCGGTTCATTTTTCCGGTATGCAAACCTGTGTCAATAACCAATCGAACGGCGCGTAACATTTGGTCACTTAAATAACCCATTTTTTGGTAAGGATCCGTGTAAAGTCCCAATTCGAAACCTAAAGTCTCGGCATAATGTGCCCAACCTTCACCATAAGCTCCGAACCAACCAAAACGCATAAATTTCGGCAAATCGGTATTTTCCTGTTGTAGAGAAACCTGATAATGATGTCCCGGTATTGCTTCGTGAAGAAAAAGAGATTCCATACCGCTGGTTACATTAAATTTTGCAGGATTCGGCAAAGGCATATAAAAAATTCCGGGTCTTTTGCCATCTGGAGTTCCCTGGATATATTCTGCACTTGCACTGGCTTCGCGGAATTTTTCGGTTTGCCGGATTTCAAAACCGGTTTTTGGGGTTACGGAGAATAAGGTTTTTAATTTGGGTTCTATTTTTTTTAGAATTTCGTTAAATGCGGCAATAACTTCTGTATTGGTTTGGTAAGGCATTGCTTTTGGATCGGTTTTTACAAAATTCAGAAATTGTTCTAAACTTCCGTTATATCCTAATTCTTGTTTCACCTTTTCCATTTCAGAGCGCAACATATTCACTTGTTGAACTCCTATTTTATTGATTTCGTCGGGACTGATATTGGTGGTGGTCCAACTTTTTGAATAGTATGCATAAATGTCTTTTCCTTTAGGAATTCCATTAATTCCATCGGTACTCCGGGATTTCGGCAGATAATCTTTTTCAAGAAATTCAGCCATTTTTAGATAAGAAGGAATAATTTTTTTGGTGATTGCTTCTGTATATAAAGTTTTGTATTTTTCTTTTTGGGCTTCCGAAAAGTTACCCGGAAATTTTTTTAAAGGACCATAAAAAATATTTTTTTCAAGATCGGTATTTACAATTTCCTCAGCATTCATTTGCGGAATCATTTTGATTACCAGTTTTTTTGGTAAAACAATTTTTTGAGAAATTCCGGTTTTAAAATTTTCTATGGCAGCATCCATCCATTCCGGAAATTTCTCCATTCTACGCAACCAATTTTCGTAATCTTTTTCTGTTTTAAAGGGTTGTGTTCCTTCTCCGCTTCCTAAAAGCGGAAAATCTAAAGGAAGTCCGCTAAATTGGGTAAAAGGGATATATTCCGGATGATAGGCATAACGCTCAATTTTATCTTTCAGGGTATAATCCAAAACATCGAAAACTACTTTTTTATTATCGGGCAAATTTTTGTAATCTACTTTTTTCAATTGTTCCTGTACCGAGCTGTAAAAAGCAATTTCTCCGGAAATTGACTCTTCATTTATATTAATAGGCAACAAATCGTTATAACGGTTATCTCCTTGAGCCGTAGCTTCAAAAGGATGTAATTTTAGATATTGCTCATAATAGTTTGCCGCAATGGAATCTAAATCGGTGGGTGTAACCTTTGTTAAAGGGGAGTCTTTTTTCTTACAAGAAGAAAAACCAGCGAAGATAAAGGCTATAATAGCATAACAGGAAAAAAGCTTTTTCATCATTATTTTTTTCAAAAAGCTAATTTAGAAATATTTTCCTTGAATTTTTTTAGATTTACCCCATGAAGTTAAATTAAACCTCAAAATATTTTGCACAATAAAGCAATTTTTTATCTTTGTTCAATCAGTTTAAAAATCAAATAATTATAATTCTTTTGGCATCAAAATGAAAGGGATACTGAAAATTTATCACCCTGACGAAACGCTTAAATACAATATTAAAAGCACCTATTGCAAAGCGGTTTACAGCAACAAACAATATTTTTTAGAACTGGAAGTTATTACCGATGATTCTTTGGATCACGTTGACGATGATTCTTTACAGTATCATTTTCCACAACTTTCTTTGGATGTTTTCGATTTTCCGATTGAAGATGGCGAAATTGCAGGAAAATTATTTTCCGTTAATGATTCCGATGAAGAAACTTATACAGAAGTTGACTTATTTGATGATGAAGAAGCTTATCTTTACGATAACAAACTAGAATTTTCGCAAGACGATGAAGATAATCTTTGTTTGATGTGGAAGGGTTCTATTGATGATTTTTATACCGGTTCAGACGAACCTATTCCTTTCAAGCTGAAATGCGATTTTAAGCAGGAAGCTCTTGAAATGGATGAAGAGTAATTTTTTTTGTTCTGAACAAAAGCACCTAAAGCCATTTTCATTATTATTTCGCTTCAATAAAGACGTTGAAGCTGAATTTTATGAAGAAAAGGCAGTGAAAAAGATCATGGATAATTTACTTTGCTGAAAGAAATAGTGAAGATTATGACTATTTGTTTAAAGCAATAAAATATTAAAAAATACGTTAGAAATTATTTAAAACACCCGATTTATGCAGGACAGCACGCAAGTTGTAACACAAGCAGCAAATGGAGTAAAACTTCAACCGGAAAAACAGATTTTTTCACTTTGGGACATCCTTTTTAGTGGAGGCATGGTAGGAAATATCATTATGGTTTTAATCTTTCTTTTGGGTGTTTTGGCTTTGTATATTTTTCTTGAGAGATATTTTTTCATTAAAAGAGCATCAAAAGAAACGCCAGGTTTTCTTGAAAATATAAGAGATTTTGTTCAGGAAGGTAAAATACAAACTGCTATAGATTACACCAAAACCATTGATTCTCCCGAAGCAAGAATGATCGAGAAAGGATTGGCACGGGTAGGAAGACCTATTTCTGATATTTCTAATGCGATGCAAAACCAAGGTCAGCTGGAAGTTTCAAAATTGGAAAAAAATCTAAATATTTTAGCCTCCGCTTCCGGTGCGGCTCCCATGTTAGGTTTTTTAGGAACCGTTATCGGGATGATTATGGCATTTTTCGAAATTTCTAATGTTACGGGAGCTGTTTCTCCAAAATTGTTAGCTTCCGGAATTTATACCGCTATGGCAACAACTGCAGCCGGACTTTTTGTAGGGATTCCTGCCTATTTTTTCTACAATATTTTAGTGACCAAAGTAGATCGATTGGTGTTGAAAATTCAAACCCATGTGAATGAGTTTTTGGACACCTTAAACAAACCTTTGTAATCCTTTAATCAAAAACTTAATGGAATTAAAAAGAAGAAATAGAATCAGCGCTGAATTTTCGATGGCTTCCATGACGGATATTATTTTCCTTTTGCTGATTTTCTTTATGATTACCAGTTCTGCAATTAGCCAAAGTGCTATTGAAGTAAAACTTCCCACAGCAACCAATGCAGATCCAAATGTTCAGGATCCAACAGCAGTTACGATTACCAAAGACGGCAAATATTTTGTAAACGATAAAGAAATTTTGAAAGAGCAATTGGAAAATTATTTGGTTCAAACTTTAAAAGGACAAACAAATCCAGCCTTTACCATTAGAGCAGATGAAGATACCAAACATCGTGATGTTGTTTTTGCGATGGAAATTGCAGAAACGCACCATTTTAATTTAGCAATTGCTACTACCCAAAAAGAAAATTAACAGTGAATTATACCTTAAACCATAAAGAAAAAGAACAGCAAGACCGCAGAAAATCTGCGATCATTACGGCAGTTGTTTCTTTGGCTGTTTTTTTGGTCATTTTTTTATATAAATTCACACGAATTGTTCCGCAAGAAGAAGTGGTTACTACGATGCTCATTAATTTTGGGGATAACCAAAACGGAAATCAAACAGAAGAGCCGGCAAATCAAGAAGGAAGTTTAGCTACAAACACAGAAATTGAAATTCCGGAACCTGTTTCAGAACCGAATGTAAATCCAAAACCTACAGTTCAGGAAAGAATAATTTCAGGAAAGAATGCGAAAATTTCTGCTCCAAAACCTGAAAAAGTTGAAAAAAATCTAAAAAACACAACGAAATCCACTACAAATAAAACTTCCACCACCAAAAAATCAAATAATACCGCAGCAAAAGCTCAAGGAGACGGTAAAGGAACTGCAGCAATTGGAAACTTAATTCGTGGAAGAGGCAACAATTCAGGAAATCAAGGAAATGCAGGAACTAATGGCAATGCTGGAGATCCTTTAGGAGGAGATGGAAATGGAGACAGCAAAATTGGTGTAGATCGAAAATTAATTGGTTTTATTCCTGGAACGATGGGAAGAGGTGGTTCGCAACCCAATCATAATTGTTCGGCTTCGGGAACAATTAATATTTCTTACACTGTTGATAAAGCCGGAAACGTAATTTCTGCAAGAAGATCAAGTGGCGTTTCTGATGCGTGTGTGGTTTCAACCACCGTATCTTGGGTGAAACAATTTGTAAAAGCGGAAAAAGGCAATACTTCTTCTACGGGAGTTTATAAAATTACCTTTTAAATTTCTTAATTTTTTTCGTCATTATTTTCCATTTTGTCAGGATCATTTTGATAAAATTCATGTAACAATTTTTCAGCATTTTCGAAGTCATCTTCTCGAACTTTCAACTGAACACCAACAATTGTATTATTAAACATAGGATACAAAGCGGCAGAATTAGCATTGAATATAAATCCTGCAATACCATTATTTTCCAGAAAAATCCTGAAAATTTCAGCTTCTGTTTCTGTCGTATAAACTCTTAAAGTAACTAAATTCATGATAAATAATTTTTGATTTCACCTAATCTTCCCATGACAGGAATGGAGAAAACTCCGCTTTTCTGAAGCCAAATATTATAAAATTCCTGCGCTTTTTCTGCTAAATCTTTATTTGAATTTTCTTTGAATTTGTAAAAAAACAGATTTCCCAAAAGCTCATAATAAGCTATATGATGAGGTTCGTCTTTGGATTTTACAAAATCATGAATTTCTGTAAGGGATTTTGAGGAAAGTTCTTCAAAACTCATTTTAAATATATCTTTCATTTGAGTTTCGAAAACCATCTGTTCCTCTTCAGGTCTTCCTTCATTTTTGCCCAAAAGCATATTGGCGATCATTTCAGAAAATTGTTTTACGATGCGGATAATGTAGTCTTTGTCGTGTATCATTTTTTATTTTTTTCCTTTAAATCCTGTTGCACAACCGTAAAAATATTGGGTAAACTGAACAGTAAGATTATTTTCTTTAAAAATTTCAGTGGCTTTTTCAGCATTTCTGAATTTCGAAGTGTAGCTCCAGAGCATTTTATATTCTTCAGGACTTCCCAAAAAAACTTTGCCTAAAATAGGAATGAGATTTTTAAGGTAAAATTTATAAAAAAAATTTATAAAAATATTTTTAGGCTCAGAAACATCAATAAAAGAAAGTTGTCCACCCGGTTTTAAAATCCGGTAAACTTCTTTTGCAAAAATTTGAAGCTGTTCCTCATTGAAAGTTTTCAGTCCGAAACCACAAAATACAAAATCGTAATGTATGCTTGGTAAATTGCTGTTTAAAATATCATCCTGAAGAATTTTAATAGCACCATTAAATTTTTTTTTGTTTTTTCTTTTTGCATAATGCGTCATTCCTTCCGAAAAATCAAGTGCTGTAAGCTTTGCGTTCGGGAAATTTTTTAAAATAGAATCCCAAGTTTCACCCATTCCTGACAATAAATCGATAATTTCCAAATTTTCATTATTTCTCGGGAATATTTTTACAAATTGGGATCTCCATAAAATTGAAAAACCGAAAGAGGTGATGTAATTCATCCGTTCATAAGAGCCGGACATTCTGTTGAACAAATTTTTTACAAATTGATCTTCATAGATATTTTGTTTTTCAATCATTTTTATCCAAAAAATAAATACGCCAAAATAATAGAAGTAATAATACCTACTAAATCTGCTAAAAGCATAGCACCAACGGTATATCTTGTATTTTTGATAGCTACAGCTCCAAAATAAACGGCTATAACATAAAAAGTAGTATCAGAACTTCCCTGCAATATTCCTGCTAATTTTGATGGGAAAGAATCGGGTCCAAAAGTCGTCATGGTATCCACCATCATTCCACGAGCTCCGGATCCGGAAAGTGGTTTGATGAGTGCGGTTGGAAGTCCATCCACAAATCTTGTATCCAAATTTGCTGCAGTTGCCAGCCATTTCATTCCGTCAATAATCACTTCAAAAACTCCTGAAGTTCTTAACAAAGAAATCGCAATCAACATTCCTACTAAATAAGGGATAATTTTTACCGAAGTCCAGAAACCATCTTTCGCGCCCTCAATAAAAGAACCAAAAACATCAATTTTCTTATAAATAGCGCCTAAAACAATGGCAAAAAATATAAAAAGAATAATTCCATTACTCAAAACTTTTGAAAATTCTCCCAATTCTTCCTGATTTAATCTTACTAAAAAAACAACCAAAGCCGCAATTATCGCAGAAATTCCACCAACATACGCCAAAACAACAGGTTGAAAAAGATTGATTTTCTGTTTGATAGAAACAATAATCATCGCCGCCATTGTTGCCGCAAAAGTGGCTATTAAACAAGGAAGAAAAATATCTGTTGGATTGGAAGCTTTCATGGAAGCACGAATTGCAATAATGGAAACAGGAATCAGCGTTAATCCTGAGGCGTGAAGACACAAAAACATAATTTGTGCATTGCTTGCTCTTTCTGTAGAAGGATTTAAGGTTTGCAAACTTTCCATCGCTTTCAGTCCGAAAGGTGTTGCAGCGTTGTCCAAGCCTAATAAATTCGCGGAAAAATTCAACATCATGTGTCCAAAAGAAGGATGGTTTTTCGGAATTTCCGGAAATAATTTTGAGAAAAATGGCTGAATCATTCTTGACAATAAATTAATTCCGCCCGCTTTTTCAGCAATAGTCATAAAGCCCATGAAAAGGGTCATAATCCCAATTAAACCCAAACAGATTTTTACAGCAGTGTCTGAAGTTCCAATCACACCATCTGTGGATTGTATTCTATAAATTTTTACTTTTTCTTTTAGTGAATCTGTTTTATAATGAATGGATCCGTCATCAAAATTTTCAGATTTTAAAAGAGCATCATGCGCAGAAGCAGGAATTTTAGAAATTGGCAGGTTGGCAATGGCAACGGTATCACCGCCTTTACCAACTACCATATCGTTGTAAATGCTTTTATAATTTGGCGAAAATAAATATTTAATACTTGCAACAAGAATGGCCACAATAATAAACGCCGACCAGATTCTGCTTAAAACCATTTTTTAAAATTTGAGTAAAAATAACGTTTTTGAGAAAACAATGTTAAATGTCATCCATTTTGCTTCGAAAAATATTTTCAAATCAATATAAAACTTTTGTAACTTTAAGTTCCTAAAAATCTAACGCAAGACGTTTCTTTTTTAGCACATTTCTTTAAAATAATTTAAAATCAAATAATTATGAGTGCTAAAACCCAATATTTACGTAATGTGGTGATGCTCGGACATTCCGGTTCCGGCAAAACCACGTTGATAGAAACCATGTTATTCGAAGGAGGGGCCATTAAACGCCGTGGTTCTGTGGAAGGCCACAACACGGTGAGTGATAATACCGATATCGAACACGAACGCGAAAACACGATTTTCTCACACCAAATGTTCGTGAACTGGAGAAACAACAAAATAAATGTTATTGATACGCCGGGTTTCGACGATTTTGTAGGTGAAGTGGTTTCTTCCCTTAAAGTTGCAGATACGGCTTTAATCGTTTTAAATGCGGCTTCCGGTGTGGAAGTTGGAACCGAACTCGTTTGGGAATATGTTGAAAAATATCAGACTCCAGCGATTTTTGTCATCAACCAAATGGATCATCCAAAAGCCGATTTTGAAACCACTTTGAACCAGGCTAAAGAAAGATTTGGAGCGAAATTACTTCCAATACAGTATCCTTTAAACTCTGGTGAAAATTTTAATCAGATTGTAGATGCTTTAAGAATGGTGATGTATGAATTTCCAAAAGACGGTGGAAAACCGGAGAAAAAAACAATTCCGGAAAGCGAAATGGCAAAAGCCAACGAAATGCACAATGCTTTGGTGGAAATAGCGGCCGAAAATGAGGAAGGTTTAATGGAAAAATATTTCGAAGAAGGCAATCTTTCCGAAGAAGAACTCGCAAAAGGAATTACGATTGCGTTGGCTCTTCAACAGTTTTTCCCTGTTTTTGTGACTTCGGGTGCGAAAGATATGGGTTCCGGAAGATTGATGGGTTTTATTGACGATATTGCACCATCTCCAATGGACCGACCAAAACGTGTGATGGAAGACGGAAGCGAAGTTGCTTATGATTCTGCCGATAAAACCACAATTTTTATTTACAAAACCGCTTCAGAACCACAGGTTGGATTACTTTCATACTTTAAAGTTCTTTCCGGAACCGTAAAACCGGGCGACGAATTGGTCAATGCCAACAACGGTGAAGTCGAAAGAATTTCCCAACTTTTTGTAGCGGAAGGAAAAGACAGAATACCTGTGAATCAATTAGAAGCAGGAGATTTAGGTGTTACCGTAAAACTGAAATCAGGTCACACGAATAATACACTGAACACTAAAGGTTTAAACAGAAAAGTCCGCCCAATGGAATTTCCGGAAAGCCGTATCAGAAAAGCCGTTTCTGCGGAAAGTTCTGCCGAAACGGAAAAATTATTTGCTGCTCTAAATAAAATCAAAGAAGAAGACCCCACTTTAAAAGTAGAAATCGACCACGATACGCACGAAGCGATTTTAGGTGGACAAGGTCAATTGCATATCGATTTGGTTAAGCAGCGTTTGGAAAAAGAATTCGGAGTAAAAATGAATATGAAAAACCCGAAAGTGTCTTACCGAGAAACGATTACGGGAAAAGCCAATGCCGATTATCGCCACAAAAAACAATCAGGTGGAGCCGGACAATTTGGGGAAATTCATATGCGCGTTGAAAATTATTACGAAGGAATGGAGGAACCAAAAGGTTTGAACATTCGGCAACACGAAGTTGAAGATTTACCTTGGGGTGGAAAATTTGCTTTTTATTGGTGCATTGTTGGAGGCGCGATTGATAACCGTTATATCGGTGCGATTAAAAAAGGAATTATGTCGCAGTTGAAAAACGGACCTTTAACAGGAAGTCCGTGTCAGAATGTTCGCGTTTCTGTTTATGACGGAAAAATGCACAGTGTGGATTCCAATGATATTTCTTTCCAGCTTGCGGCTTCAGGAGCTTTTAAAGAAGCTTTCCAGAATGCAAAACCGCAGCTTTTGGAACCGGTGTATCATGTAGAAATTCTTTGTCCGGATGATGCTACCGGTGATGTAATGGGCGATTTGCAAACGCGTCGCGCGATGATTACCGGAATGGATTACGAAGGACATTATCAAAAAATTATGGCGGAAGTTCCATTGGCTGAGTTGGACGATTACGGTTCTCAACTTCGTTCGATTACGGGAGGAAAAGCAAAATTTTCGATGAAGTTTTCAGATTATCAATTGGTTCCCGCAAATGTTCAGCAGGATTTGGTGAAAAAACATGCTGTTGAGGCAGTGGAAGCTTAATTTTTTAATTTTATTTATATCAGTATTGCCAAAGTAGATTTGCTTTGGCAATTTTTTGTTATTATCTTTTTTCAAATATTTTTAACCAACCTGGATTTATAATATCAAAGCATGAAACTAACCATATGCGAAAACTTACATTACTAATTTTACTTTTTATTTTCCATAATGTCTTTGCCCAACAGTCTTTGGAATTCAATATTCAAGGTCTAAAAAGGGAAGCCATTTTATATAAACCAATAAAATCATCAAAAAACACACCTGTAGTTTTTGTTTTTCACGGTCATGGTGGAAACTCAAAACATGCAAGTAATAAAATGAATTTCCAAAATTTTTATCCTGAAGCATTGGTCGTTTTCATGCAGGGAATTCCCGGAACAAGCGGTCATGTTATCGACAAAGCAGGAAAAATGAACGGTTGGCAAATGTTTCCTAATCAAAATGAAAACCGCGATGTTTTGTTTTTCGATGAGGTTTTGAAATATTTAAAGATGAATTTTAAAACAGCAGATGTTTTCGCAGCTGGTCATTCTAACGGAGCCAGATTCGTAAATGTTTTGTGGAAAGAAAGGCCGGAAGAGTTGTCTGCCATTATTTCTGTTGCAGCACAAGGTGGAATGATGATTCGTGATGCAAAGCCCATTTCAGTTTGGATGAGTATGGGCAAAAATGACCCTTTGGTTCCGTATGAAAATCAGAAAAAATCAATTCCGATTGTTCAGAAGAGTTTGAAAATCAATCCAAATACAGGAATTGTAAAGGGTGACAAAACTTACTTCAAAGGAAAATCCGGGAAAGAACTTGTTGTGGAAGAAAGAGAAGCCGGTCACGAATTTCCGGAGAAATCAATCCCGGAAATGGTGGAGTTTATGAAAAGTAACGCGGTAAAATAATTTTCAAATATTTAAAACAATAAAAAAACACTGTTTGGAGTGGCTTGTTTTATTTTCAGAACGCCGCTTTAATTCTTCAAGTTAATGTTTTATTAAAATAAATCTTTTGAATCCTGATTAAGGTAAACCAATACATTTCCGGGATTTTCATCAACAGATTTCAAAACTTTTGCGGTTTTTGTTTTTTCGAAAAGTTTATTGATAAAGAAACCGGTTTCAAAAAACTGTCGGTGTATGCCTTGAAGCATTTCCATAAACAAATTCATCCCAACTTTGTTGTTGTGTAAATCCATCTTGGTTTCTAAAGGTTTATTGGGAAAAAGTTCTTCGTGTAAATCGGTAATTTTTTTGCAAAAATCCAACGATCTTTTGGGTGAAGATATTTTGCAACAGTACATCATAATAAGGCATGTCCATAAAGCATGTCGAAATGCGTTCCCAATACCATTTGTTGAATTGGTTTCAGGAAAATATTTCTTGGCTATTAAAAAAGAGCGGATGGTTGCATAAAAACTTAATATGGAAAATAATGGATGAGGTAGCGTAACAGAAAGTAACTTCACAATTTTTTTAAAGGTGAGCGTACTTAAAGTTCGAACAAAAATCAATGCTGTTTTCCTCATAAAAAGAATCTCACCAATAAGGTGAGATTTTCATTTCTTGGTTACAAAAATTTTATTTTTTGTAAAGTAAATTTACTGTTTTAGAAACGGTTTGTTTTATTTCGGTTCTTTTTACGATAAAATCTACAAATCCTTTTTCTTGCAGAAATTCTGACGTTTGGAAGCCTTCCGGTAAATCTTTACCAATGGTTTCTCTAATAACTCTAGGTCCTGCAAATCCAATTAAAGCACCAGGTTCTGCCATAATAATATCAGCGGTCATGGCAAAAGAAGCGGTAATTCCTCCAAAAGTTGGATCACACAGATAGGCAATATAAGGAAGTCCGGCTTCAGAAAGTTGGGCTAATTTCGACTGAACTTTAGCTAATTGCATTAAAGAATAGGTAGCTTCCTGCATTCTTGCTCCTCCAGATTGACAAATGATCATGTAAGGCAGCTTTTTGTCCATACAGTAATCAATTGCTCTTCTAATTTTTTCACCCATTACAGAGCCTAAAGAACCTCCGATAAACGCAAAATCCATACAGGAAATTACCATTTCGGTTCCGTTTACTTTTCCAACTGCATTTCGGATAGAATCTTTTAATTTTGTTTTGGAAGAAACTTCTTTCAAACGGTCGGTATAAGCTTTTGTATCTTTAAAATTCAGAATATCAACACTTTCTACATTCGCGTCAAGTTCTGTGTATTGATTTCCATCAAAAAGCATTTCATAAAATTCATTACTTCCGATTCTCACATGAAAACCGTCTTCTGGAGAAACATAGTTGTTCTTTTTCAACTCCTCATGTTCTACAATTTTTCCTGAAGGTGTTTGATGCCAAAGTCCTTTTGGAACATCTTTTTTTTCCTCTGTAGCTGTAGTAATATTTTTGCCTTTTCTTTTAAACCAGTCAAATGCCATCGATGAAATTTTTATATGATGAATTTAATTTTCTAAATTTTTGTGGCTGCAAATCTAAAGTTTAGATTTTTAATTCAGAAATTATTTTAAAGTATTTACGTTATTGAGATCTTCGAAAGCCTTTACCAATCTGGTTCCGAAAGTTTCTTCTCCTTTTCTGATCCAAACTCTAGGATCGTAGAATTTCTTGTTGGGTTTATCTTCACCTTCAGGATTTCCAATTTGAGATTTTAGATATTCCAAATTATTTACCATGTAATCGCGAATTCCTTCAGTATAAGCAAATTGAAGATCGGTATCAATATTCATTTTGATAACACCATAATCAATCGCTTCACGAATTTCTTCTAATGTAGAACCAGATCCGCCGTGGAATACGAAGTTGATAGGTTTTTCACCGGTTCCAAACTTTTCCTGAACAAATTTCTGAGAATTATCCAAAATTTTCGGGGTAAGCTTTACATTTCCTGGCTTGTAAACTCCATGAACATTACCAAAAGCTGCCGCAACAGTAAAATTTGGAGAAATAGCTTTCAATCTCTCATAAGCATAAGCCACTTCTGAAGGTTGGGTATATAATTTTGAAGAATCTACATCAGAATTATCAACGCCATCTTCTTCACCTCCAGTAACTCCCAATTCAATTTCCAGCGTCATTCCCATTTTTGCCATTCTTTCAAAATATTCGCAGGAAATATCCATGTTTTCTTCCAAAGATTCTTCTGAAAGATCTAGCATGTGCGAAGAATAAAGGGATTTTCCAGTTCTTTTGAAAAAATCTTCATTAGCATCCATTAATCCGTCAATCCAAGGCAATAATTTTTTGGCACAATGATCGGTATGAAGAATTACCGTTGCTCCATAAGCTTCTGCAAGAGTGTGGATGTGTTGAGCGCCTGCAATACTTCCTAAAATTGCAGATTTTTGATTTTCTGAACTTAGTCCTTTTCCGGCATTAAAAGCAGCACCACCATTTGAAAACTGAATGATAACAGGAGAATTCAGCTTTGCGGCGGTTTCCATTGTTGCGTTTACGTTGCTGGATCCAATAACATTTACTGCTGGCAGTGCAAATTTATTTTCTTTAGCATATTGAAAAATGTCTGTAACCATTTGTCCTGTGGCAACTCCTGCCGGAAACATTCTGCTCATAATTTTGTTTTTTTTTAGATTTTTTTGTGAATTTTTTATCTCGTAAAGTTACATATTTTTTATGCAAAAAATATTAATTGCGTTTGTCTTTCCCCCAAAGTAGTCTTTCCCTTAATTTATCGAAAAAATTAATTTCTTTTGGAAGTAATAAATTCAGTTCAAAAGGGGCTTTTTTTACCCAAACTTCTTCTTCAATGTTTAAATCATAAATTCTGGAATCTAAAGAAAGGGAATATTGGGGAACTCGACTTTCAATTTTTAAGTGAATTTCAACATCGTCTTTTAAAACAATAGGTCTTACATTGAGGTTGTGAGGAGCTACAGGAGTAAGAACAAAGTTGTCATTGGTTGGTGCAATAATAGGACCTCCACAACTTAAAGAATAAGCAGTGGAACCTGTAGGTGTGGCAATTATTAATCCATCTGCCCAAAAAACGGTTAAAAAATCGTTGTTGATATAAGTATCAACGCTAATCATTGAGGTGGTTTCTTTTCTGATGATGCTTAAATCATTTAACGCAAAAGGAAAATCAATCGTGTTACCTCTTGTAAAAACCTGAATTACCGATCTTTTTCCTAAAACCAATTCATTATTCAGGATGCTGTCGATATTGTTAAAAATATCTTCTTTGCTGAAGCTGGCTAAAAAACCAAGCCTCCCGGTATTAACGCCAATAACAGGAATTTCTAAATCTTGAATGTATATCAATGCATTTAAAATGGTTCCATCTCCCCCAAAACTGAAAAAATATTTTACGTTGTGATTTTTTAAATCATCTTTTGAAGAAAAGGTTGCAAAATTTTTTGAAAATTGAAGATCTTGTGCGGTTTTTTCATGCAAAACCGCTTCAATATTTCGTTTGGCCAATTCAGAAATAAATTTGCTTAGATATAAATAAGTGTCTAAGTCCGTCTTTTGAGAGTAAATTGCTGCTTTCATGAGTACTTGAATTTAAAATTCCAAGAATTTTTGAAAAAATCCAAAACGGTCTTTTAAAAGATCATCTTTTTCATCGTTATAATGTTTGTGTACCACATTATAGCCATACCTTTCAAAGGTTTCGTCGATGGAGCTGAGGTTTTCATTGCTTATTTTTAAGGTGAGCCAAAAGTTGTCTTCGTTGATGGCACTAACATAACACCCATAAATTTTGGCATTGTTTTCTTCCACAATTTTAGAAATTTCTGTGAAAGAATAATGTACGGATGTGGTTTGCACTGTAAGGACCGCACCGTTTTCTGAAAAAAGAGGATATTTTGAAAATTCATTGAAAATATCATCACACGAAATATAGCCAAGATATTTTTCGGTTTGCCCTATAACAGGAACCACATTGGTATTGAAAATATGAAAAAGTTTTACCGTATCCAAAATATTTCCATCTTCCAGAATAGCAAATTTTTCAAAATGAATTTCTAATGAACCTAAAACACCTTCCGGACTTTCTTCTAAAAAACTTTGGCTTAATGCCCCAACATATATTCCCTTTTTCTTGATAAATATATGAGAATATCCAAATTCTTTAGCAACTTCAGAGGCTTCTTCTATAGAATCAGACCAGTTGAAAGCCGGATAATCTTTGGAAATATAATCCTTAATAAACATTAGGCTAAAATAATAAAAATTGAAAGAAAGAAAAATTTTTTAAAATTTAAAAAAAAATTGCTTGATATTGAATTTTAATTATATCTTTGTCGCCTTTCATTTTTACTTTTTATTAGATTTATTTCAAACTGCAATGTCCATCAGGGTTTTGCAGTTTTTTATTTTAAATTTCTAAAAAACTCCCACATCACAATCCCGCCACAAACAGAAACATTTAAGGAATGTTTGGTTCCCAATTGCGGAATTTCTATAAAATGATCGTAAAAAGACAGAGCTTCATCACTCAAACCATCCACTTCATTTCCCAAAACTAAAGCATATTTTTTGTTTTTTTTAATTTCAAAATTTTCAATGTTGATGCTGGTGGTCGTTTGTTCAATACCCAAAATTTCAAAATTTTCTTTTTTCAAATTTTGAAGAGCGGTAGAAATATCTTTCTCGAAAATCCAATCCACACTTTCTGTTGCACCCAATGCTGCTTTATGAATTTCGCGGTGTGGAGGTTGTGGCGTAATTCCGCAAAGAACAATTTTTTCGACAATAAAAGCATCAGCAGTTCTGAAAACAGCGCCAACATTATGCATACTTCTTACGTTGTCTAAAACCACAACCAAAGGAATTTTTGTCGTTTGTTTGAAGGTTTCAACATCTATTCTTCCCAGTTCTTCCAGTTTCAGTTTTTTGGTGGATGACATTTTCGTATTTTTGGCAAAATTAAAAAATTACGGAAAACGATGGCGAAAGCGAAGAAAGAAACTCCATTAATGACACAATACAACAGCATAAAAGCGAAATATCCGGATGCGCTTTTGTTGTTTCGTGTAGGAGATTTTTATGAAACTTTCGGTTCGGATGCGGTAAAAGCTTCCCAAGTTTTGGGCATTGTTTTAACCAAAAGAAATAATGGTGATTCGCATATTGAATTGGCAGGATTTCCGCATCATTCTGTAGATTCTTATTTGCCAAAATTGGTTCGTGCAGGACTTCGTGTTGCGATTTGTGATCAATTGGAAGATCCGAAATCCGTGAAAGGAATTGTAAAACGAGGAGTAACAGAATTGGTTACGCCAGGTGTTACGTTTAACGATCAAGTTCTGAATTCCAAAAAGAATAATTTTCTTCTATCACTTCACAAAGAAAAAGAAAAGTACGGAATTGCTTTGGTGGATATTTCCACCGGTGAGTTTTTGGTTTCAGAAGGAAATTTAGAAAAATTGCTTCACATTGTGGATACTTTTGCCCCGAGCGAAATTATTTATCAACGAAGTACACCCATTCCGGAACAGTTGAAAAACAGTAATATTTTTAAATTGGAAGATTGGGCTTATCAACACAGTTTTGCCTACGAAAAACTAACCAACCATTTCAAAAGTAATTCTTTAAAAGGATTTGGAATTGAAGAATTAAAATTAGCGATTACCGCTGCAGGAGCAATTTTTGCTTATTTGGTGGAAGATACGCATCATTCTTTATTACAGCATATTACCAAAATTCAGTTGATTCCTCAGGAAGATTTTGTCATGATGGATGGCTTTACGCTTCGAAATTTGGAAATTATTTATCCCAGCAATCCAAAAGGAAAATCTTTGTTGGATATTATTGACCGAACTTCAACACCAATGGGAGGAAGGTTGCTTAGAAGAAGAATTATTCTTCCCCTAAAATCGGTAAACGAAATCAATCGACGTCTTTCTTTAGTGGATTTTTTTAATGAACAGGATCAACTGAAATACGAAGTTTCAAATTTTCTAAAAACGATTTCGGATTTGGATCGTTTAATGGGGAAATTGGCTTCAGAGAAAATTTCACCGAAAGAACTGGGATATCTTAGACAGAGCTTAATTAATATTCATGAAATCAGAAAATTACTTTCTCCCTTTCATGATTTTTTAGCTTGGATAGAGCCTCTTTATAATTTAGAGGAATTAATCCACTTTCTGCATCACCATCTGAATGAAGAACTTCCGGTTAATATTTCAAAAGGAAAAGTTGTAAAAGAAGGAATAAGTGAAGAATTAGACCGTTTAAGAAATCTTCAAAGTAAAGGAAAAAATTTTCTGGATGAAATGTGCCAGCACGAAATTCAAAGAACAGGAATTTCTTCCCTGAAAATAGATTTTAACAATGTTTTCGGATATTATATTGAGGTTAGAAATACACATAAAGACAAAGTTCCTGAAGATTGGATTCGGAAACAAACTTTGGTAAATGCAGAACGTTATATTACGGAGGAACTAAAAGATTATGAAACCCAAATTTTAGGAGCGGAAGAAAAAATTTCGGTTTTAGAACATCAGATTTATCGTGAAATTTGTGAAAACATCATGAATTATATCGATCAAATTCAAGTAAATTCTCAGATTATTGGCAAAATTGATGTTGCAGTTGGTTTAAGCGAATTGGCTGTAAATGAAAGCTATACAAAACCGGTTTTGAACGATGGATTAGGAATTCAACTTCAGGAAGCCAGACATCCCATTATTGAAAATGCTTTACCATTGGGTGAAAAATATATTCCCAATGATATTTATTTAGACAAAGATTCTCAGCAAATTATTATGGTTACAGGACCCAATATGGCGGGTAAATCTGCAATTCTCCGTCAAACTGCCATCGTTTGTCTTTTGGCTCAAATCGGAAGTTTTGTTCCCGCAAAACATGCTGAAATAGGAGTTTTAGATAAAATTTTTACAAGAGTTGGTGCTTCCGATAATATTTCTGCAGGAGAATCGACATTTATGGTGGAAATGAATGAGACTTCCAATATTCTTAATAATATTTCGGAAAGAAGTTTGATTTTATTGGATGAAATTGGACGTGGAACCTCTACTTATGACGGAGTTTCCATAGCTTGGGCCATTGCAGAATATCTTCATCAACATCCTACACAACCGAAAACTTTGTTTGCTACCCATTATCATGAGCTCAACGAAATGACGCTCAATTTTGAACGAATTAAAAATTTTCACGTTTCCATTCAGGAGAATAAAGAAAATATAATTTTTTTAAGAAAACTGGTTTCCGGTGGAAGCGAACACAGTTTTGGAATTCACGTTGCAAAATTGGCAGGTATGCCTTCAAAAGTGGTGAATAGAGCCCATGAAATTTTGAAAACTTTAGAAGAAAGCCGTTCCCAAAGTGGTGCAAAAGACAAAATAAAGAAATTGACGGACGAAAACCTGCAGCTCTCTTTTTTTCAGTTAGATGATCCTGTTTTGGAAAATATTCGTGAAGAATTAACGAAAATAGACATCAATACTTTAACGCCCATTGAAGCGCTTATGAAGTTGAATTCCATCAAGAAAATGATTGGGAAATAGTTATTTCGCATTCAAATCTTGCGCAATCAACCAAGCTTCGCTCCAACAAGCTTGAAAATTGAAACCTCCAGTTACAGCATCAATATTAAGAACTTCACCGGCAATATAAAAATTCTCCAAAATTTTGGAGGACATATTTTTGAAATTGATCTCTTTTAAATCTATTCCTCCCGCGGTTACAAATTCTTCTTTAAACGTAGATTTTCCTTCTACCTGAAATTTCTTTTTACATAAATTTTCCAAAATGTTTTGCATTTCCTTTCCGGAAATGTTAGCGATATGTTTGTCTGGATTTACGTTAGAAATTTCCAAAATTTTGTTCCAAAAACGATTCGTCACATTGAAAATTTTTGATTGGGAAATGCTTTTCTTTGGATTCGAGTCTTTGAATTCTAAAAACAAAGCTTCCGCTTCAAAGAGGGTTTTGGCAATGAAGTTTACTTCGATTTCAAATTCATAGTTCAATTTAGCCAAATTTCTTGCTTCCCAAGCGGAAATTTTTAAAACGGCAGGCCCTGAAATTCCCCAATGCGTAATCAACAAAGGCCCATTTTCATCCGTTTTTAATTGCGGTATTTTTATTTCTGCAAATTCAAACGAAGTTCCAGAAAGGCCTTCCAACAAAGAATCTTGAATATTAAAAGTAAATAGAGAAGGAACAGATTCCACCAATTGATGTCCCATATTTTCCACCAATTTCAGAGATTTAGGGGAACTTCCGGTAGTGTAAATCACGAAATCGGCTTCAAAATCACCGTTGTTGGTTTTGATTACATATTGATCATCAATTTGCTGAATTTCTTTAACAGAAGTTTGGGTATGGATTTCAAAATTTTTCTGTTGAATTTCCTTCAGAAAGCAATCGATAATGGTTTGGGAAGAATTGCTTTCGGGAAATATCCTTCCATCATTTTCAATTTTTAGAGCGATGTTTCGGTTAAGAAACCATTCCATCGTATCACCCGGTTGAAATTTGGTAAAAATGCTTAACAATTCCTTATTTCCTCTTGGATAAAACTGAACCAATTCTTTCGGATCGAAGCAAGCGTGGGAAACATTACATCTTCCACCGCCGGAAATTTTCACTTTTTGCAAAACGTCTTTATTCTGCTCCAAAATTTTTACCGAAAATTTATTCTCGTCCAAATTTGCAGCGCAAAAAAATCCGGCTGCACCACCTCCGATGAGGACTACTTTTTTCAACATTTTACAAAAATAGAGATTTTAAGAGTAATAAATTTTTCTCTAAATTTTGGATAAAGCCAGGAGATTCTGAAATTTGGAAAGCGGGCTAAAGCCCGCCTCAATTAAATTGTTTCGAAAAAAATCTTTTTAAATTTGTTCTTTTTGAATTTCTTTATACAGTTTTGAATTGCTCCATTTTGCGTGTTTGGAAGGTTCAATTTTAAAGCCTTTTTTGTAGGTGTAAACTTTGGTGAATTCAGCACCGAAAAAAACCAACATACAGGTGTAATTCACCCACATCATAATGAGAATAATGGTTCCGGCTGCTCCAAAAGCAGAAGTAGGTTTGAAATTTTCAAAATATAAACTAAGTAAGAATTTGCCTAAAGTAAACAGTAAAGCGGTTAAAAGAGCACCTGCCCAAACGGATTTCCAGGAGATTTCTACATCCGGCAAAACCTTGAACATTAAGGCAAAGAGAATAACAATTACTGAAAAACTTAAAATCACATTGATAATTCTAACCAGTTCAAAAGTTTCCAAACCAAAATAGTAGGTAATGTAGCCATTAAGCCAGCCAATAATGGAAGATAAAACCATAGAAATCAGCAGTAAAAACGCAATAATCAAAATCATTCCCAAAGAATTGGCACGATCGAGAAGTAATTTCACAAATGCTTGTTTTGGTGCAGCTTGTACATCCCAAAGTTCATTCAGCGATTTTTGGAGTTGAAAAAATATCGTAGTTGCCCCAAAAATTAAGGTAAGAACACCAATGGTTTTCATAAAGAAATTTTCTTTATCGATGAGTGCTCCTGCAATCATATCTTCGATGCTTTTTGCGGCGTCGTGTCCCATAAAAGATTGGATTTGACGGCTAACTTCGCCACGAATAGCTTCTTCCCCAAAGAAAAAACTAAGTCCCCAAATAATAATAATCAACAATCCGGGAATTGAAAAAATTGCATAATATGCCAAACTTGCACTGTCTTTGGAAGCGTCGGAGTCGTTCCATTCGGTGAAGGTTTCTTTCAATACTTCCCAGTAAAATTTAATTCTTTTCATCATTCAAAAAAATTCAATATGATTAAAAAGGATAACCAATAGCAATATTCAAGACAAGGTTATTTCTGCGCCAATCTTTGTTTCCAAAATCTATTTTATCAAACATCCAACGGTCGTTTTTATCATAATATGGAACTCGGAAAGGCATGGCCAAATCCAAACGCAGAATTAGAATCGAAAAATCCATACGCAAACCAATTCCACCACCAATGGCTACTTCGCTGAGCCAATCTTTAGAAAATTTTGCGCCGGGACGATCAGTATCTTCATTCACGAGCCAAATATTTCCGGCATCTACAAAAACGGCAGCGTTCAAAAACTTGTAGAGATTGGCGCGATATTCTGCATTTAATTCCAATTTAATATCGCCGGCTTGGTCGAAAACATAGGAATTGGTCGCCGTTCTTGGATCGTAACTTCCGGGACCTAAAGTTCGGGCTCGGAAAGCACGAATACTATTGCTTCCACCAGCAAAAAATTGTCGGGAATAAGGTATGGTTAAAGAATTTCCATAAGGATAAGCCAAACCAGCAATTAATCGTGAGGCAAATTGCGTTTTTTCTGAAATTTTATGGTAAAAACGGAAATCGTTTTCCATCTTCACATATTGACTGAACGGAACGCCAAAAATTTCTTTTTGTTCACCTTTTTTGGCATTGGCTCCAGATAAAAGGCCAGTCAAATTTCCAGCTAAATCTAATAATCCACGGTAATAGACTGTATTTTTTTTCGGCAACATCGTAGTGGTGTAAGTATAAGTGTAGGTTGGCCCAAAAATCAACTGTTCTTCCGTAACATGTTTCAAATAGGGATAAGCATTTTGAATGCTGTCATACTCCGGCGTAATTTTCGAAGGTCGAACGTAGGAAACGTCTAAAACTTTTAATTCATGTTCTTTCCGTGCATTTTCCTTCCAATTATAGCCGAAACTGGTATTAAAAGTGTTCAAAGTGTACCATTTAATACGGCTCATAAATTCATAGCCTAAACTGATATTGGTTCTGGGAACATACGCGCTGGAAGTTTTAAAACGAAAAGGCGCTAAAATTCTGGGAATAGAAAGTTCAGCATCTCCACCGAAACGGAAAATATTTCCAGAACCTTTGGTTTCCGGTTTTGCACCACCAACTTGTACATCAAATCCGCCAAATGCAGAGAGTTTTAATTGTTCAGCTCCACGGAAAAAATTGCGGTGGGTCCAGTTTAAATTCAGCTCGCTTCCGGCGTAATTCGCAGAATTGGTTTTTCCTAATAATTCTAAACGTAAAGATTGTAGTTTTTGTGGGGTGAGAAGATAATACGCATCAAATTTTTTATTAATGGTATCCAATACAAATTCATTTTTTACAAATTTGAAAACGCCCAAACTAATCAACCGGTTCAATGTTAAATTATGATCGGAGCGATTGTACAAATCACCTTTTTCAAAATAGATGGCGCGATCAAAAATTTTTGGTTTGAATTTTTTCATCGGATCCACCACATAAATATCGTTATAATGGTGTGGTTGCAAACTGTCTTCGGACATCGGAACGTGGTACAATCCTTCCTTTTCGCCTTGAATACTGTAATCCGGAAAAACAATGGTTTTATCTATTGTGAATTGTTCTTTAGCAAGTTGTGGTGTGTTGTCTTTAAGCTTTAAAAAAGCTTCCACTCTTTGATTTTCAGAAACGGTACTATCTACTTGTAATACTAAATCATTGTCATCAAAATAATAAAAACCACGCTCTTTCAATGCGTTATCAATTCTTTGGCGTTCTGCTTTGATCACGTCCAAATCGAATGGTTCTCCGGTTTTCAGAAATGTTTTCCCACTAAGTTGCTGGATTTCAGAACTGAGGACAGAACTATCGCTCGGAAAATGAATTTCACCGAAATAATAACGTTTTCTAGGTTTTACCGTATAGTGTACTTCAGCTTTTTTATTTTTAGTCAACGTGTCGTAATTGGCTTTGGCGTTGAAATAGCCTTTGTTTTCGGAATAATTTACGATAATTTCTTTGTTGAATTCCCGATCTACATCAGAAAGCAGCACTGGTTTTTCGCCCACTTTATATTTCAGCCAATACAAAAAACCTTTTTGTTTTTTTGGTTCTTTGGTAATGTTATAGATGTAGAGTTTCGGTCTTAATCCCAAAAAGGAAGAGTTGGGTTTTGGGGTCAAGTTTTCTTCCAAACCGTCTTTCAATTCGCTTTTGTCTTTTTTGGAAATGGTGCTGTCTTCAATCTTAATTTTTGCACCGGTGTACAAAAACTGCCCTTCTTTTAAAAATTTGGTATTGCTGCAGGAGATAATTCCTGCCGAAATTCCGGTAAATAAGGCAATTTGAAAATATGTTTTTAATGAATTTTTCATTTATTTAAATTCTACCACTTGATTTTCTTTGTTCTTTTTTCTTGATCTGTTTCTTTTTGATTTTTCAAAAATCTCCTTGAATTTATCGTAGTCCAACGTAATCACAAAACCAAGCCCAGTTTCTACAATCTGACCTTGCAAAGCAATCTGATATTCATTTTTTCGGTAAGCCCTCAACATGTATCTTCCGTCACGGGAAATCATGTAATCCAGCGTTACATCACCGGCAATATTGGTCATTTGTTCGTTTTGTCTTGCATCGCCCATTACTCCAAAATTACTTCCTACTGAAACTTTTAATCGGTCATTTAGTAATTTTTTGCTGATGCCGACATTCAAATCGGTTCGTTCATTTCTGGCTCCACTAGAATAATCTTCGGAGGATTGCAAATCAAAATTTAAATCCACTCCTTGTATAAGATCGGAAGCTAAATTATTCAGCTGTTGCGATAAAATTTTGCTCACACTTTGCATCACCAAAGTGGAGGTAGACAGTCCTCCTTCGCTTTGGAACGGATTTTCGCCAATGAAACGATTTAACAACAACAACGCAAAAACCTGCTTGTTCATATCATTTTGGTCTTGCCGAATTTGGTTCAGTTTGGCTTTGGTATTGTCCAAAACCGCAGTAGGAACACCCGGATTGCTATCTTCCATCGTAATATCGAACGTGATTTCCGGTTTCATCAATTCGCCATTTAATTTTAGCAACGTGTTGAAAGGAATTTGTTGTTTGTATTGGTTCATTTCGGCGGCGGTAGTTCCGGCCATTTGTTGTTCTACCAAATCAATCGGCGCTGCTTTAGTTTTGTAAACAGCGGTAATATTCAAATTTGCAGTCGTTGGTTCGCCGGTCCAAGTGATGGTGCTTCCTTTTTCAATATCAAATCTGCGTTTCAGCATGCTTACCGAAAGTTCATAACCCCCTTTTTCCACTTCATAAACACCGACTAAAGTAGTTTTTCCGGAAGGATCAATTCCGCCGGTTAATTCGGCTTCACCTTGCAATTCCACGAAATCGCCATTTGCTTTATCGATGATTAAAGAAATTTTGGCTTCTTTATTCACCTCAATATTTACGCTCACATCCATTCCTTTGATATCGGATTGTGCGTCCAAACTATCGGTTTTAATGGTTTTGTTCATGGCAACTTGATCTTGGTCGATAAATTCCACAATTCCTTCCCGTTCCTGTAAAGTCGGCGAACTTTGTGGTAAAACAAACGTGAAATTAGTTTCATCAGTAACCGCCAATCTTCCATCTACTTTTGGTAAATCCAAATCGCCGCGAATATCCAAATCGGCATCAATCGCCAAAACTCCGTACATCATGGCATCGTTGGATTTTTCGGAATTTACGACTTTGAAATCTCGTGCTTTCGCGTCTAAATTAAAAGCAAAATCCCGATAATTTTGCGTAAGCACTTGTCCATCAATCGTCATGGAATTTCCTGTTTTATCATTGATTTTAAAATCATCAAACTCAATTCCTCGGCTGGTAAATTCAATTTCGTCGTTCATTTTTCGGAAATCGCTTCCGGTTTTGGCAATCAACATTCCTACATTATTGAATTTTACATTTCCTAAAATATTCGGATTTTCAGTAGTTCCCATAATATCGAGTTTTCCGGAAAGGTAACCTTCGGTTTCCTCAATCGCATTCATCGTGAAACCTTGCAACGTTTTCATTTGCAGTTGGTTGATGTTCAAATCCAAATCAAAAGCACTGGCTGAAGTGTTGTACGTTCCGGTAATTTTCACGTCGTTTTCGTTTCCGGAAAGTGCAATATTGGCATTCAAAATTTTGGAAGTTTGGTTGTCGACTTTTATCGTCAAATTTCCGACCGGACTTCCATACACAAACAAATCCGATACTTTGAGGTCGGAAGTAAATGTCATTTCCTTCGTTAAGTTTTTCAGTTGTGCTGTTCCGTTAATCGTTCCTTTTGCAAGTAAGCTGTCTTTTTTAATCATTTCCGTTAAACTCTCAATTTTAAAATCTTTCAACGAAACATTCAACGGACTGTTTGCAGCCGTACTTTCGGATTGCAACAAAATTTCGCTGCCTTGATTGGTTAATCGGAATTGATCCGCAAAAATTCCGTTTTTACCAATTCGGATTTGGTTGTTCGGATCCACTATCCAATCGTAATAGTTGAGTTTTAAACCGTTTGGATTTAATGAAATTTCGGTAATGTCATTCAAAGATTTGGCGTTTCCGGCAATCAAAAATTGCGTAATATCTTTTTCGTCTTTCGTGGAAATATCGTAATTGATAGTGTTATTCGCAACATCACCGTGAATATCAACTTTATTCAATGCAAAACTTGCACTTTTCAGCGAAGCAACATTCAAATTGTATTGCAGCGCATTGTTTTCGTTGGTGATTTTCAGAACGCTATTTTCAATCTCGTTTTCGCCGTATAAAACTTGTGGCATTTTTCCGTCCACCTCTAATTTTTGCGTGTCTGCATCGTAGTTTCCGCTTAAGGTGATGGTTTCAAAACTTTTCAGTTCCGGTACAAATTTTCGAATTAAATCATCGTCTTTTACGGTAGCATTAAATGTAAAATGTTGGTGCGGATCGATTTTCTGTTTGCTTTTCGGCTGAAACTGATAATATTGATTTACAGTCTGTTGCAGAGCTCCAAAAATTTGACTGAGTTTATATTTTCCGCTCATATCCAAATCAGCAATTTGAGAATTCAAGATAATCTGGTTCAAACTATCGTTAGAAACGGCTTTTACGAAAATATCTTGCAACGGAAAAACTTCTTTCGTGTCGGAAATTGCAAAATTATTTAATGAAAGTGTTCCATTCAAAAAATCGGGATTGAGGTTGGAAAAAGCACCGTCCAAATTTCCTGCAATAATCATCGGTTTAGCATAAAACCCAAGTTTTTGTAAATCGAGTTTGATGATGCTTCCGTTCACTTTTACAGACGGATTATTTTCGTTCATCACGCCGGAAGCAGCGAGTTTTAGGTTCGCATTTGGATCTTTGGAATTGAGGGTTACGACATAAGCACCACGATTGATTTTTCCATCCAAATTCATATTGGTATAGCGATAATTTTTGTAGGTGAAACTGTTGACATCGCCCTTCAAATCGGCTCTCATAGTTTTCGGGTCGAAGCCTTGTCCTTTCGCTTCAATTCTTCCGGTAAACGAACCGAGTTCTTTATTTTGAATAATTTTTCCAATTTGTAAATTTTGCAAATTGGCGTGAATGTCGTACAATTCTCGGTTTTTCTGCGTCATATTCACGTCTGCCAAGATTTTTGCATTTCCTAATGTGGAAGTGAAATTAAAATTCGTATTCACGATTTTGGTGGTTCCTCTTGCTGTTCCTTTCAACGTCATAAATGATGGAAGCGAAATATTCGACGGAATGGTTCCTTTCGGAACGAGGTTGAAAATCGTTTTGGCGGAAGTGGACAATTCGCCAATCTTTAAATCATAATACAATTTTTCGGGATCCATCGCATTTCGGATTTTTCCGGAAGCCGATAATTTCAGTTGGTCCAAACCGGAAACCTGCAAATGATCGATCAGCAAATCGTTCAACGTTCCGGTAATTTTGGTGTCCAAATTCAGTGAAGCATTGGGATATTCGTTGAACAGAGCGGTGTTTCGCAAAGTGGGAACGAATGTCAAAATATCCGAAAATCCAATTTTAGAATTCCGAATATTGGCGGCGATTTTTACAGCAGAAGGATTGGAAGAAAGTTGTTCGATGGAATTGTAATTCAACACGATTTGGTCGCGCAAAACGGTTTTAGGCGTTTGCAAATACAGGTTTTTCAAATACGCTTGATTTTGTTCATACACGAAATCCGTCGTAAATTTTTGAATGTTTAACCCGCTTTTTTCTTTTATTTCGGCAGAATTTACGGTTCCCGCGAAAGTTCCGTTTTCCATTTTGAAATCTTCCAAATCCAAATTTAGTTGCGAAAAATTAAGATGATTGAAATCCATTCCGGGCGAATTTCCTGCAGCCGTATTGTTGTAAACAACTTTTACATCGTCCAAAACCAATTCGCCGAGCAAAAATTTCATAGCTTTTTCCGCGGAAGAATTTTGCGGTTTTTCTTCGGTTTTTTGATTTGAATTTTTTGCTAGAAATAAATTGGCAGTGATGTTAGCGCCCTTTAATAAAAGGTTTTCTACGTTGTAGTCGTTGTTTTGTAAATCCAATTTTTTGATGTTGGTACTCAATTCCTGGAAGATGACTTTTGCAAAAGTTTTGGTGTTGTCATCACCATAATCAATATCGAAATTGGTGAATTTAATTCCGTTCAAATCCAGCGTCATAGGTTTCTTTTGGTTCAGAGAATCGACCTTTTTTTCTACATTTTCTGAAACTTCTTCTACCAAATCCTGTTTCAGTTTCAACTTTAAACCATCCAAATTGATGTCGCCTATTGCGTAGGAATTTTGCTCCAGATCGAATTTTTTCACTCTCGTGTCAAACGATTTGAAATAAAGATTGATATCATTCCTCGATTGTTGATCAATAAAGGAAATACCGATGTCTTTCAAATTAATTTTATCGAGAGAAATGATGAAGGGTTTACTTTCTTTTTTTTCTTCTTCTTTATTGGATGCAAAGGCATTCATGATGTAATCGAAATTGAAACTTCCGTCCGGATTTCGCACGACATTGGCTTTCACTCCTTGCAAATCGAAGGAAGTAATATCTGCTTTAGAATTTATTAAACCTAAAATATCCAATCCCACATCAAATTTTCGAACGTAAAGCAAGGTGTCTACTTTTTGTCCTTTCAGATACAGGTTTTCCATCACCAAAGAATTCGGAAAACCGACATAAACCCGATCCAATTTTACCTCGGTTTTTATTTTATCTTCCAAATAAGTGACGAGTTTGCCTTTTACAAAATTTTGTACTGCAGGAAGACGAAAACTAAAAAGCAAAACCGTTATCAGCAAAACTAATGAAAGAAAAGTAACGCCTACGATTTTTAATATTTTTTTATAATTGATTTTTCTTTTCAAGAATTGAATTTTTCTACAAAAATAAAAAGTTTACGTTTTTTGAGGTTATAGTTTATATATATTAAATTATATAATTTTTTACCAACTTTTATTACTTTAAAAGTAAAAATTTTCACTTAAATTTTTAATTTTGAAGCCAAATTTTAAAAATGTCCGTTTACTACCATCAATTTGAAGTTCGCTGGAGCGATATCGACGCCAATAGACATCTGGCTAATTCTACTTATGTAGAATACTGTGCCCAAACCAGAATGGCTTTTATGGCCAAGCATAAAATGGGTTTAAAAGAACTGAATCGTTGGGGAATTGGTCCTGTAATTTTGCATGAAAAATTTTCATTTTTTAAAGAAATTTACATGGATCAAATAGTGTATGTGAGTTTAGAAATTGGTGGATTTTCCCATGATGGAGCGATTTATCAGTTCTTGCATAAATTTTATTTACCAGATGGAACGCATTGTGCCACAGCAGAAGCTACAGGAGTTTGGATTGATATGATGCTGCGAAAATCAACGACACCGCCGGATGATATCATCGAAGTGCTGAATCAATACAAATCTATTCGCCACAAAGTTTTGACGAGGGAAGATATTAAGGCTCTACCTTTTCGCCCGGAAAATATAGCTCCGGAAAACTTTAAAATTACGAATTAGAAATTACGTACTACGATTTGTTCTAACTTTTCTAAAACCATTAACTGACAACATTCAACCCAACAAAAATGCTCGAAGATAAAAACCAAGAATTAACACCGATTTCCAAATTAGGAGAATTTGGTCTGATTAAACATTTAACTGAAAATTTTAGTTTAAAAAATTCTTCCTCGGAAATTTCCATTGGTGATGATGCTGCCGTCATTAATCCCGAAAATAAAAAAGTGGTCGTAACGACGGATGTTTTGGCAGAAGGTGTGCATTTTAATTTGGGTTATGTTCCTTTAAAACATTTAGGTTATAAAGCTGTGGTCGTCAATCTCAGCGATATTGCTGCGATGAATGCTACTCCTTCCCAAATTTTGGTTTCCATTGCGGTTTCCAACCGATTTCCGGTGGAAGCATTGGATGAAATTTATGCGGGAATTCAATTGGCTTGTGAAAAATATAAAGTTGATTTGGTTGGCGGTGATACGACGAGTTCTAACGCAGGTTTAATTATTACGATTACCGCCATTGGTTTGGAAAATTCTGAAAACCTAGTAAAAAGAAGTGGTGCTAAACCTAATGATTTATTGGTAGTTTCTGGAGATTTGGGTGCGGCTTATCTTGGACTTCAAATTTTGGAACGTGAACATGCTGTTTTTCTTGCCAATCCTAATATGCAGCCCGAAATGGAAGGTTACGATTATATCTTGGAACGCCAACTAAAACCGGAAGCCAGAACAGATGTGAAGAAAATTTTGGAGGAATTGGATATTAAGCCGACTTCGATGATGGATGTTTCGGATGGTTTGGCTTCGGAAATTTTGCATATTTCCGATCAAAGTAATGTTGGTTTTCGATTGTACGAAGAAAAAATTCCGATGGACGAATTGACGATTTCCGCATCGGATGAATTAAATTTAAATCCTGTAATGGCAGCACTTTCCGGTGGTGAAGATTATGAATTGCTATTCACGATTTCGCCACAAGATTTTGATAAAATTAAAAATCATCCGGATTTCACGATTATCGGTCATACTGTAGAAAAAGACCAAGGAAATTATATGGTTTTGCGAGGAAGTGGAGAACTTTCAGAAATTACCGCGCAAGGTTGGGATGCTTTTTTGAAGAAATAAACTTACTTTTTCTTCGTAAAAGCGCTAAAAATCTGAGGTTTAAGAAAATCATCCATATTCACAGAAATATCGTTGGGTTCAATTTTGGGAATTTCGTATTTCGATGCATCATAAAAATTGAGTGTCCATTTTCCTTTATCGTATTCCAGCCAAGAAAGATTTTCGATCCAATCTCCGGAATTCAGATAATGTGTAGAGCCGTTATCTTTGGTAACTATTCTGTCTGATGGTTGGTGGATGTGTCCGCAAATCACATAATCGTATTTGTTGTCGATCGCTAATTCAATGGCTTTTTCTTCGAAATCAGCAATGAAAGAAACCGCTTTTTTAACCGAATTTTTTATTTTTTTGGAAAGTGAAACTTTAGGCTTTCCAAATAATTCCAATAATTTATTAATTCCACGATTGAGTAAAATCAGCCAATCATAACCAATACCGCCAATTTTTGCGATAATTCTTGCGCCGCCTTTCGTCGTATGATCGAAAATATCGCCGTGGAAAATCCAATGTTTTTTTCTATCAATTTCCAGTAAATATTTATCCGTCAAAAATAAATTTCCCATTTGTAAATCGGAATATTTCCTTAAAAATTCATCGTGATTTCCTGTGATATAAATGATTTGCGTTTCGTTTTTCATCATTTTGAAAAATTCGCTGAGAACCGCCATGTGTGAATTGGGGAAATATTTTTTGGAAAAAGCCCAACCATCGATAATATCGCCGTTTAAAATCAATAATTTTGGATTTACGGATTTTAGAAAAGCAACCAATTCTGTAGCGTGACAACCGTAAGTCGCCAAATGAATATCCGAAAGAATAACGATTTCTACGTCGCGTTTTGCCATTTTTGTTTTCAACAAAATAAAAAGTTTACTGTTTCCTGAATTTTAAATTAAAATTAAATTTTTTGTTGAAAATAAAAAAGTTCTTCCACAATGGATGAAAGAACTTATATAAAATGTTTCGTTCCTACAGATTTCGCAGATTTTCAGATAAACATAAAATCTATGAAATTTGCGGAAGAAATTCTATCTTTTCTTAGTTGCGCTGGCAATATTTAAAATTACATTAATGGCTTTTTCCATGCTTTCCAGAGCAACATATTCGTAAGGGCCGTGGAAATTGATTCCGCCTGCGAAAATATTTGGGCAAGGAAGTCCCATGTAAGACAATTGTGCGCCATCTGTTCCTCCACGGATGGCTTTTATTTTAGGTTCAATTCCTGCATTTTTCATAGCTTCTGCAGCGATATCTACAATGTGCATTTTTCCTTCAAACTGCTGTTTCATGTTTCGGTATTGCTCTTTAATTTCAATTTCAGCCGTTCCTTCACCATATTTTTGGTTGAATTCCGCCACTTTATCTTGAATTAATTTTTTTCTGGCTTCAAATTTTTCTGCATCATGATCACGGATGATATATTGAATTTTCGCCTCAGAAACATCAGAATTAAAATCCGTTAAATGAAAAAAACCTTCGAAACCTTTAGTTGTTGCAGGTGTTTCGTTTTCGGGAAGCATTTTCACAAATTCTGCAGCAAGTAAACTTGCATTCACCATTTTTCCGTAAGCATAACCAGGATGCACACTCAATCCATGAATTTTTACGACTGCTCCTGCAGCATTAAAATTTTCGTATTCCAGTTCGCCAACTTCTCCGCCGTCCATGGTATAAGCCCATTCAGCACCGAATTTTTTGACGTCGAAATGATGTGCTCCTCTTCCAATTTCTTCATCAGGATTAAAACCAATGGCAATTTTTCCATGTTTGATTTCCGGATGTGACAAAAGATATTCTGCAGCGGTAACAATTTCTGCAACGCCGGCTTTATCATCAGCTGAAAGAAGAGAAGTTCCATCAGTTGTAATCAAGGTTTGACCCATATATTTTTTCAAACTTTCAAATTTTTTGGATGAAAGTGTGAAACCTGTATCCTTGTTCAAAACCAAATCTTCACCATCATAGTTTTCCCAAACTTGAGGATTAACGTTTTTTCCATTAAAATCGGGAGTAGAATCGTAATGCGCAATAAATCCAACCACAGGTTCTTCATTATTTTCTATGTTTGATGGAATATAAGCGAAAATGTAACCTTTATCATCCATGGAAACATCGCTTAAACCTAAAGTTTTCAATTCTTCGAAAAGATATTTCGCCATATCCCATTGTTGCGGTGTTGAAGGCGTGGTTTCACTTTCAGGATCGGAAGTGGAATATATTTTCACGTAATTTATAAAACGGTTGAGCAATTTGTCTTTCCACTCTTGGTTGAATTCTATTGTCTGCATTGAATTTTGATTTTTGAAGAAAACAAAGGTAGGGAAAAGCGTGAAGATGGAAGGTGGATGCGGGGAAAATTTTCTAAAATTTAGAGCAAAATAAAAGTATAAATTTGCTTTAATATCTGCTGTTTTTCAGAGTTTTATTAGCTTCTTTTTTCTAAACTTTATCTTCCATCCAAAAATATTATCTTTACGGAAATGATGACTGAACAAATTTTTTTAACGGAATGTCCTAGAGACGCCATGCAAGGTTGGGGCGAAATGATTCCGACGCAACTAAAAATTGATTACATCAACACGTTGATGGACGTTGGTTTTGATGTTTTGGATTGTGGAAGTTTTGTTTCTCCAAAGGCAATTCCGCAGATGGCAGATAGTGGCGAAGTTTTGGATAATATTGATAAATCTATTTCTGGAACACAACTTTCTGTAATTGTGGCCAACATTTCCGGTGCAGAAAATGCTTTAAAACATGAACAAGTTGATATTTTAGGATTTCCTTTTTCGATTTCGGAAACTTTTCAACATAGAAATACCAATAAAAATAGGGAAGAAGCGTTTTCACAAATTCTGAAAATTAAAGAAATGACGGATCGTTTAGGAAAAGGACTAAATGTCTATTTTTCGATGGCTTTTGGAAATCCTTATGGTGAAGTCTGGAAATGGGAAGATGTAGATTTCTGGGCGGAAAGATTTTCAGAAATTGGGATAAAAAATATTTTACTTTCCGACACAACCGGTGTTGCAACGCAGGAAAAAATTGCGTTATTGTTCAGTAAAATTCCTGTAAAATATCCTGAAATAAATTTTGGAGGTCACTTTCATAACCGTTACGAAGAATCATATCAAAAATTGAAAGCTGCTTATGATAACGGTTGCCGACATTTTGATTCTGCTATTAAAGGAATTGGGGGTTGTCCCATGGCAAAAGATGATTTGGTGGGAAATATGCCTACAGAACAGGTTTTCAATTTTATGAATTCAGAAAAAATTGAAATAAGACAAAATATGCTGAATTTTGAAAGTGCTTATAACAAAGCCAAAGATGTGTTTCATTTTTAAAAATCGGAAAAAGCATTTATTTTGAAAATCTTCACTTTTATGATAGCTTCCACTTTTTCTACTGCACAAAGCGGTTATAAAAAAATTCGGCAAGCAGGATTAATACAGAAAGATTAAAAATTTCTAAAGATTTTATTGATTTTTTTTTAAAAAATGTACTGATTAAAATTATTCCGAATTCAAAGGGTTTCATTTTTCCAAAAGAATGTATTGATTCTATAAAGAGGATTATCAAAAATCTTGTGATAAAAGTGAAAATATTACGGCAAGATTGATATTTTGAAATTTAATGCAGCGTATTAAAACAAAAGAACAGAGCATAGTGATCCTTTGGAACTGTTTGTTTATGAAGCAAAAAAAGAAAAAGATCCAAAAATAAAATATGTGAGTGTTTGGATTTATCGAGATCAAAATTATATTAACGGAATTCGGATTTCAAAAGAAAAACCGATTCTTTAAATCAATTCATAAAATACAAATATGACGTCTAAAGTGACTTATTTAGGAGATTTTCGTTGTGAAGCGGAACATTTACAGAGTGGAACCAAAATTTTGAGCGACGCTCCTACTGATAATCAGGGAAAAGGAGAAAAGTTTTCTCCCACCGATTTGTGTGCTACTTCTTTGGCAGAATGTGCATTAACTACAATAGCCATTTTAGGAAAAAATAAAATAAATATTGAAGGAACGGTTTGTAATGTTACCAAAAACATGCTTCCAGATCCCAGAAGAATTGGTGAAGTAGTTTGCGAATTCAATTTTAAGGGAACATTTTCGGATGAGGAAAGAGATTTTATTAAACAAACTGCGCATCAATGTCCAGTTGCAAAAAGCCTTCATCCGGATTTAAAACAAACGATGATTTTCAATTTTGAAAAATAAAAAAACCTGAAAATTTTCAGCTTTTTTTAAAATCTCGGGTTTTGAATTTAGCGAGTTTTATTTTTTAAAATTTTAAACTTCCATCATCTGACTTCAATCTTCCATAAAAATTAGAACATTCCGAGTTCAAATTTGGCTTCTTCACTCATCATTTCTTTATTCCAGGAAGGTTCGAAAGTGAGCTCCAAATCGACACTTTTCACATTTTCAACACCAGCCACTTTTTCCCGAACCTCCGCCGGTAAACTTTCAGCTACAGGACAATTTGGTGTCGTTAATGTCATGATTACTTTTACATCTGCATCATCGGAAACCTGTACATCATATACTAATCCTAATTCATAAATATCTACCGGAATTTCAGGATCGTAAACGGTTTTTAAAGCTTTTATAATATTTTCGCCAATTTCGGCAATTTGTTCGTCTGTATATTTCATAATTTGAAATTCTATATTTGAATTTTGAAGTTGAAGAGGGAAATTTTTCAAATCACAAATCTCAAACTTCAAATCTCAAATTTTAATTTTCGCTTCTTTTCAATAAATCTTCCTGACGCATTCGTCGGAAAATATTCGCCAAAGTTAAGACATCTTTTTCACAATATTGAACAATTCTAAATAAGTCTTTCTCCACATAATAAATTGTAGAGACCATTGAACCGTCAATATCATCTTTCGGTGTCGGAATTTCAAAAACATGAGCCAAAAGTTCCAGGGAAACAAAAGATTTGTAATCTCCGAATTTCCATAATTCCATGGTATCAATATGCGGAATTTCCCAAGGTTTTTTTCCAAACATTTGGAACGGTTGTGGCGGCATCATTCCGTTAATTAGGAATCTCCTCGCAATCCAAGGAAAATCGAATTCTTTACCGTTATGCGCACAAAGAATTACGTTTTGTAGCCGGGAAGAATTGAACATTTCACCAAATTCATTGAGCAATTTTTTTTCGTCATCATTGGCAAAACTTTTTATTTTAAGCGTGTTGTTTTTGTCGACCATTCCTACAGAAATACAAATTATTTTTCCAAATTCTGCCATAATTCCGGCTCTTTCTGAATAAAAATCGGCGGCGGAAATTTCTTCTTTTCGCTGATGAAAAGTTTTTTTATCCCAAAGTTTTTGTTCGGCTTCCGACAAGTTTTCCCAGGAAGATTGGCTGGGAACAGTTTCAATATCAAGAAAAAGGATTTTCTCAATGGGAATATTCTGTATCATAATTTGTGTTTTTTAATTTTTATTGGATTAACCAACCTGCATTCCGTTTTTTGTTGGAAATGTGGTCGTTAAAAGGGTAACCTCTTTATTTTCACCATAAACGCCCAAAACCAAACATTCACTAAAGAAATTTTTAATTTGTTTTTTGGGAAAATTAACCACAGCTAAAACCTGTTTTCCAATTAAATCATCAATGCTGTACAAATCGGTAATTTGTGCAGAGGATTTTCTTATTCCTAAATTTCCAAAATCAATTTCTACTTTGTAAGCAGGATTTCGAAGTCCGGGAAAGTCTTCTGCGGAAATGATAGTTCCGGTTCTGATGTCTATTTTCTCATAATCTTCCCAAGTAATTTCAGGTTTTATTTCCATTTTTATCAATTTTCTGTATGGGGGTTGTTTTTCGCCTCTTTTTATTAATATTTCATCTAAAATTTTTTCCACAATACTCTTTTCTTCGGCATATTTTTTTTGTAATTCAGAGTTTTCGCCCATTCTTTTGTAATATTCCAAAGCTTTCAGTGCGAACTGTTTGCGGTTAAAATCCGGCGCATCCGGAATATTCGGAAATTCTTTATGGAAAAGCATTTCGCAGTAAGCCTGCCATTCTCTTTCGTTTTTATCTTCCACTACTTGTCCCGGAGCTTTTTGACGGACATGAAGCATTTCGTGGGCAATCATATTCAGGACTAAACTCAAATCAAAATCAAATAAATTTTTGGGAATTCTCACCTTTTGTTTTCCACCCAATTCTCCTTCTGCCGTTAATAAAATTGAATTGGTAGAAAGCTCGTCCCGAAAATCAAATCCAGCAAAATTTTCGTGATTTAGATGAAAAGAATCGATTAAATAATCTGCAGCATCTAGAATTTGATGATGTTCCTTATAAGCATTAAGATGAAAATTGATTGCATGATAATCCATATCAACAAAATTATTAAAAACTAAAGATAAAAATTGTGTTCGGTTTATCACGATTAAAGTAAAGATTTTCATAGCTTTAACATGAAATTTTCCAATATGTTAGTAAAAATTTATGGAAGTGCTCTTGATGGTGTTTCTGCAAAAATTATCACCATTGAAGTAAATGTGGATTCTCCCGGAGTTGGTTATCATTTGGTTGGACTTCCCGATAATGCCATTAAAGAAAGCAGTTACCGGATTTCTGCGGCTTTGAAAAATGTAGGATTCAAAATTCCCGGAAAAAAAATTACGATTAATATGGCTCCTGCCGATTTAAGAAAGGAGGGTTCTTCTTATGATTTAAGTATTGCTGTGGGAATTTTAGCGGCTTCCAATCAAATAGTTGCAGAAAGTTTGAAAGAATTTATCATCATGGGTGAACTTTCGTTGGATGGCGGATTAATGCCGATAAAAGGAGTTTTACCAATTGCTATTAAAGCAAGAGAAGAAGGATTTAGAGGAATTATTTTACCAAAACAGAATACTAAGGAAGCAGCCATAGTCAACAATTTAGAAGTTTACGGAGTTGAAAATATTAAAGAAGTCATCGATTTTTTTAATGAAGGAATTCCACTTGAAAGAACAGAAATTGATACCCGAAAAGAATTTCAAGAAAAAATAAATGATTTTCCTTTTGATTTTTCTGAAGTAAAAGGACAGGAAACCGCAAAACGAGCCATGGAAGTTGCAGCAGCTGGTGGACACAATATTATTTTAATTGGACCTCCAGGAAGCGGAAAAACCATGTTGGCAAAAAGAGTTCCCAGTATTTTGCCTCCATTAACCTTGAAAGAAGCTTTAGAAACTACAAAAATTCATTCTGTAGCAGGAAAAATAGGAACAGAAACTTCGCTAATGACCATTCGTCCATTTAGAAGTCCGCATCATACGATTTCGGATGTTGCCTTAGTTGGTGGCGGAAGTTATCCACAACCCGGAGAAATTTCTTTAGCGCACAACGGTGTTTTGTTTTTGGATGAAATGCCGGAATTTAAAAGAACTGTGCTTGAAGTAATGCGTCAACCTTTGGAAGACCGAGTTGTTACGATTTCGAGAGCAAAATTTACGGTAAATTATCCAGCAAGTTTTATGTTAGTTGCCAGCATGAATCCTTCTCCGTCCGGATTTTTTCCCGATGATCCAAACAATACTTCTACAGTTTTTGAAATGCAGCGTTATTTGAATAAAATTTCTGGTCCTCTTTTGGACAGAATTGATATTCATGTGGAGGTTCAAAAAGTAGAATTTGAGCAACTTTCGGATAAAAGAAAAGGAGAAAATAGTTTAAATATTCGGGAAAGAGTTTTAAATGCCCGCGAAATTCAAACGGAAAGATATCAAGATTTAGAAATCAATTACAACGCGCAAATGGGACCTAAAGAAATTGAGAAATTTTGTGAATTGGATGCCACCTCTCAAAATTTGATAAAAATGGCGATGGAAAAGCTAAATCTTTCTGCAAGAGCTTATGACCGTATTTTGAAAGTTGCCAGAACTATTGCCGATTTGGAAAATTCAGAAAGAATATCATCGGATCATATTTCGGAAGCGATACAATATCGAAGTTTGGATCGTGAATTTTGGAGTGTGTAATTTCATAAAAAATTTTACGCATAAAAAAACTCGGAAGAAATTTCTTCCGAGTTTTTTGTTTGTTGAAAATTTATTTTTTCTTTTTGTAAAGTTCGGTTCCTTTTACCGGTTTTGTTGGGCTGTCTGCGGTAACGAACATCATTTCCTCTACCAATCTTCTTGCTCCTGCAAATTTATCGATAACCCACATTACATAACGAGAATCTACGTTAATGGTTTTTTGCCATTCTTCCTCGAAAACGATATCTCCGGAAAGTGCTTCAGAATTTCCATCAAAAGCAATTCCGATTAAGTTACCATCTGCATCAATAACCGGAGAACCGGAATTTCCACCTGTAATATCATTGTTGGACAAGAAATTTACCGGCATATAACCTGCAGCATCAGCATAAACTCCGTAATCTCTCATGGCATTCAAATCCATTAATCTTTTTGGAAGATCAAATTCTTCATCTCCTTTTTTATATTTTGCTACCATTCCGTCCATATCGGTGTAGAAATTATCGGAAATTCCATCATATTTTCTATCATCACGTTTTGGAAGACGATCTACTTTTCCATAAGTTAATCTCATCGTAGAATTGGCATCTGGATAGAATTTTTTGTTAGGAAAAGCTTTTCTAAGTCCATCAAGATAAATTCTGTTATTTTTTGCAAAATTGTCTTCTACTTTCACATAACGATCAACCAAAAGTTTTTGGTCCGCTACTACTTTATTAGCCAATCTGTAAAGAGGATCCGCATCTAAAGTTAAACGATCTGGTTTATTAATAAACTTCTGAACAGAAAGTTTATTAGCAAAGATGGAAGAATGTGCTTGTAAAGAAAGATTTTTAGCATCTAAATTTAGAATTGCAGGAAGTCCAACATCTGAGTTTACTCTTTGTTGATACAAATTAACTAAAGAATTTAACATTTCTCCTTCCAATTCTGCATTGAAATCTTCATACATTTCAGCGGTAGCTTTTTCAACATCCGCTTTCATCGCTAATCTTCCCTGAAGATCTTGTGCAGCATAAGTTTTTAATAAAGCGCCCAATTGATAAGCAATTCCAAAATATTGAGAATTTCTTTGAAGATTTAATCCATACATTCTTTCCACATTTCTGTTTGAAACTTGCTTGTAATAAGCACCCATATTTTCCAGGATACCGCTGTACATATCATTTCCTGGTTGTACAGCCCAAGCTCTGAATTTGTCTTCTTCAGCCATTTTTGCACTAATGGTACTGTTTTTATAAACAGCATCAATAGTCCCTTGTCTATTTTTCCAATAATTTGCAACAGAAGCGTATTGTGAAGCGTAATTCAACCTTGTGGCATCGCTTTTATCCATGTGTTTTTTCATAACATCCATGGAAAGTTTTGAAGCTTCAACCCAAGCAGGATAATCTTTGGTTACCATTTGCTCAATTCCGTAAGAAGTAAGATAACGGTTGGTTCTTCCTGGATAACCCAAAATCATTGCGAAATCTCCAGGTTTTACTCCTTTTAGAGAAACCGGTAAGAAATGTTTAGGTTTTAGTGGAACATTTTTAGGGTTGTATTCTGCAGGATTTCCATTTGCATCTCCATAAACTCTGAAAACTGAAAAATCGGCAGTATGTCTTGGCCATTCCCAGTTATCCGTATCGCCACCAAATTTCCCTAAAGAAGAAGGCGGAGCTCCTACCAAACGAACGTCTTTATAATCTTGATAAACAAAATAGTAAAATTCATTTCCATTAAAGAAATCTTTAACCACAACATTGTATTTCCCATTTTCTGAATTTTCTGCTTGAATGGCTTTTGCTTCAGCATTAATGACATCTCTTCTTTCCTGAGCAGTCATTGCATTGTTTAATTTAGAATTAATTCTTGATGTGGCATCATCCATTCTTACCAAAAATCTTACGTAAAGATCTTTAGCATTGAACTCATCACCTTGTTTCATTGCCCAGAAACCGTTAGTAAGGTAATCTTTTTCCGTTGTAGAAGCTGCAGCAATAGCGTCATATCCACAATGATGATTCGTGAAAATTAATCCTTTGTCGGAAACGATTTCTCCGGTACAAAAACCACCAAAACTAACAATGGCATCTTTCAAAGAAGATTGGTTAACAGAATAAATTTCTTCAGGGGTTAAGTGAAGTCCTTTTTTCTGCATATCAACACCATTAAGACGCTTGATAAGCATCATCAACCACATTCCTTCATCAGCTCGCATCTGTGCGAAGCTCAAAAGAAATGTAAAAAGTAAAAATATTCTTTTCATTTTCATAAATAAATTTAATGCGCTAATTTAATAATTTATAATAGATTACAATAAGTGTCATTTTTTTGGGATATGTTACGAAAAAAGTCTCCAAAAATTTCTGGAGACTTTTAATTTTAATTTTAAAAATTTTACTTTACAATCGTCATTTCATTTAATAAATGACCAGCACCTGCATATTTGTCGATAACCCAAAGTACAAATCGGGAATCTACATTGATGGTTTTTTGCCATTCTTTTTCGAAAACAATATCTCCGGAAAGTGCTTCAGAGTTTCCGTCGAAAGCAAGTCCGATTAATTCTCCTTTCCCGTTCATAATTGGCGAACCTGAATTTCCTCCGGTAATATCATTATCTGAAAGGAAATTGACTGGGAGATAACCTGCAGGATCGGCATATTGTCCATAATCCTTATTAGCGGCTAAATCTAAAAGTCTTTGCGGAAGATCAAACTCTTCATCACCTTTTTTGTATTTCGCAACCATTCCAGTCATATCTGTGTAAAAATTATTGGTAACACCGTGATAATTTCGGTCTTCGCGGATTGGTAATTTATCTACTTTTCCGAATGTAACCCTCATCGTTGAATTGGCATCAGGATAAAAATCTTGATTTGGGTGTGATTTTCTTAAACCATCGAAATACAAACGGTTATTGATAGAAAACTGATCATCCTGAGCTAAATATTTATCGCCTAAATTTTTAGAATCTGCAGAATAACCATTGGCAATTTTTAAAAGTGCATCACTTGCTAATTTGTTGCTGTCCGGATTATTCAGGAAATTCATTGCTGAAGATTTTGTAGCAAATATTGAATTTTTAGCAACTTCATCCAACAAAGAAGGATTTATCATTTGTAAAGATGGAGCAGCCGCTTCATTTCTCACTTTATCTCTGTACAATTGTACCATTGTTTTCAACATTTCCTGTTCCAATGCAGGGTTGAATTTTTCATACATGGCATCAATTCTGTCCGCAATCGTTTTTTTTGTTGCCGTTTTTTTTGCCGCATCAGTTTCATCTAGATAACCTTTAAAAGCGGAACCCAAACTAATAGCATAAGAAATATATTTTGAATTTCTGGTCATTTGTGCCGCATAATTTCTTTCAACACCTCTTGCAGAAGTTGTAAAATAATAGCCTTTCATGTCGTTAAGGACATTTCCGTAAAGTTCTTTGTTTTCAGATTTTTCCGCCCAGTTTTGGAAAGTTTGCTCTACTTTCTGTTTGTCACCAATCGTATTGTTTTTGTTTACAGATTCTATAGTTCCGGCTCTGTTTTTCCAATAATTGGCTACCGATGCATATTGTGAAGCGTAATTCAATTTTGTGGCTTGGTCACGATCCATATATTTTTTCATCACATCCATTGCGGTTTTGGAAGCTTCTACCCAACCTGGATAGTCTTTGTTCACCATTTGTGAAATTCCGTAAGAAGTCATAAAACGGTTGGTTCTTCCAGGATAACCCATAATCATCGTAAAGTCTCCTGGTTTTAATGGTTTAATCGAAACCGGAAGGTGATGTTTTGGTTTCATTGGGATGTTGTTCGGAGAATATTCTGCCGGATTTCCATTAGCATCGGTATAAACTCTGAAAACTGAAAAATCTCCGGTATGTCTTGGCCATTCCCAATTGTCGGTATCTCCACCGAATTTGCCAATAGAATTTGGAGGAGTTCCTACCAAACGAACGTCTTTAAAATCTTGATAAACAAAATAATAAAACTCATTTCCGTTGAAAAAATCTCTTACAACAACGGTATATTTTCCATTTTCAGAATTTTCGTTTTGGATCATTTTATATTCTGCATCAATGATATCTCTTCTCTCTTTTGCGGTCATTCCGTTATTCAACTTAGCGTTAATTCGGGAAGTTACATCGTCCATTCTAACTAAGAATCTTACAGAAAGTCCTTTTGCAGAAAGCTCTTCTTTATTGTTTTTTGCCCAAAAACCGTTGGTAAGATAATCGTGTTCAGGAGTTGAAAGCGCCGCAATAGAGCCATATCCACAATGGTGATTGGTGAAAATAAGTCCTTCTTTCGAAACGATTTCTGCAGTACAGCCTCCACCAAACTGAACAATAGCATCTTTTAAGCTTGAATTGTTGGCGGAATAAATTTCCTCAGCGGTAAGTTTTAACCCTTTTTTCTGAAGATCTTGTCCATTTAATCTCTTGATAAGCATCATCAACCACATGCCTTCATCTGCTCTCATTTGAACAAAACTTAGAAGAAAAGTGGATAATAAAAATAATTTTTTCATAAAATTTTAAATTAATTTGTCGCAATTTACTCATTTTTTGGCGCATTTTTGGAATTAAAAGTTTCTAAAATTTCATCATGAAAGGGTTGTTTTTAATTTCTACCATTTTTATTATGATGGGTTGCTCCCCAAAAATTCAACATCAAAGATCTATTAAAAGATCCTGGATGTTAGTTGAATTTGCGGAGTATTCCAAAGAATTTTTAATAAAAAATAAAGCAGAATTAAGTCTTTCTAATTTCCCAAATGAAAGAAACAAGGATGTGGCATTTTTGGGGTGCAACAACATTTTTTTGAAAACAAAATTTAAAGAAAATGGAATTTGCCAATTTTCAAAGATTGAAACCACAGAAAAATTTTGTGCTGATAAAATGCAATTAGAAACAGAGTTTATAAAACAACTTCCTAAAATGAGAAATTATAAAATTGAAGGTCATTTCCTCACACTTTCCGATGGAAAAGAAAATAGAATGAAATTTGTCGCTGCAGATTGGGATTAAAAAAATAAAATTATGAACCCTGAAATTATTGGATTTGTCGCAGGAGGTTTGTCTTCCGCACTTTTTATTCCGCAAATTTTAAAAATTTTAAAAGAAAAATCTGCTGAAGAAATCTCTTTAATTACCGCAATCATTGGCATTGTGAGTTCCTGTTTGTGGCTTTGGTACGGAATTTTGCAAGAACATATTTCCATGATTGTCACCAACAGTATCTCAGCAATAGCCACTATTATTTTAATTATTCTTAAATTAATTTATAAAAAACAAAAAACATAAATTTGTAAAAATCAGTAAGAAAGAACGAATTTTATGCTCGAAAAAAAAGAACATCTCTACGAAAAAGCTGTTTTGGTCGGCTTAATTACCAAAGATCAGGACGAAGAAAAACTCACCGAATATCTCGACGAACTTCAATTTTTGGCTTTTACAGCAGGAGCTGAAGTAGAAAAACGATTTACACAAAAACTGTCGCAACCCGATTCCAAAACGTTTGTCGGTAAAGGAAAAATGGAAGAAATCCGTGATTTTGTTGCTGAAAACGAAATCAATACCGTCGTTTTTGATGATGAACTTTCACCTTCCCAATTGAAAAATTTGGAAAAGGAAATTAATGTAAAAATTTTGGACAGAACAAATTTAATTCTCGACATTTTCGCACAAAGAGCCCAAACTTCCTACGCAAGAACTCAAGTTGAACTCGCTCAATACGAATATCTTTTACCACGATTAACCAGAATGTGGACGCACCTCGAAAGACAACGAGGCGGAATCGGAATGCGTGGTCCCGGAGAAACGGAAATTGAAACCGACCGAAGAATTATCCGCGACCGAATTTCTTTATTAAAGGAAAAATTGAAAACCATCGACAAACAAATGGCTACGCAACGACAAAACCGTGGAAAAACAGTTCGTGTAGCATTGGTTGGTTACACAAACGTTGGAAAATCTACGTTGATGAATGCTATTTCCAAATCTGAAGTTTTTGCCGAAAATAAATTGTTTGCAACGTTAGACACGACGGTTAGAAAGGTCGTGATCGGAAATCTCCCTTTTTTGTTGACCGACACCGTTGGTTTTATCCGAAAACTTCCCACACAATTGGTGGAGAGTTTCAAGTCAACTTTGGATGAGGTTCGTGAAGCGGATTTGTTAATTCACGTTGTCGATATTTCCCACGAAAGTTTTGAAGACCACATCGAAAGTGTAAACCAAATTTTGCAAGAAATTGATGCCCACAAAAAACCGATGATTATGGTCTTCAATAAAATAGATGATTTTTCTTATGAGAAGAAAGACGAAGACGACCTTACCCCGGAAACTCGGAAAAATATTTCTTTGGAAGAATGGAAAAAAACATGGATGGCGAAATCTAAATTTCCAACGGTTTTCATCTCGGCTTTAACGAAAGAAAATTTCCCTGAAATGAAAAAACTAATTTACGATGAAGTTCTGAAAATCCATATTTCGAGATTTCCTTACAACGACTTTTTGTTTGAGTATTATGATGATGAAGAGTAAAGTCGTTGAGGGGTAAAGAAGTAAAGAATTAATTTATGCATACTTATTATTTCGAAAAACTGGAGGTTTGGAAAGCAGCAAGAATTTTTGTCAAGGAAATTTATCTTGTCACTTAATCATTCCCTGACAAGGAAAAGTTTGGAATTACCAATCAAATTCGAAGAGCAAGTTTGAGCATAACCGCAAATTTTGAGGAAGGATTTTCCAGAAATTCCAATCTAGAAAAAGCGAGATTTATCAATATTTCGTACAGTTCTTGTGTAGAAGCGATTAATTTTCTAATATTATCAATGGATTTAAAATTAATTTCTGAAGAAAAATATGTTGAAATAAGAAAATCCACAGAATCAATAACCGCACAACTCAATGCTTTAGACAAGTCTATAATTCCCAACCATTAATCTTTACCTCTCAACCTCTTCACCAATGATTGTCAACGAAATCCAACAAGCCCTACAAGATTTATCCATTCCGGAAAAAGCAGCATTTTTCCCAAGATTTTTCAAAGCCGGAAAAGGAGAATATGCGGAGGGTGACCAATTTATAGGTGTAACGGTTCCTGATCAAAGGAAAATTGTAAAAGAATATTTCAAAAAAATTTCTTTGGACGAAATTGGAGAATTATTGTCTTCAAAAATCCATGAACATCGTCATACCGCTTGTTTAATTTTGGTGTCAAAATTTGAAAAATCAAAAGATGAAAAAGAGAAAAAAGACATCGTAAAATTCTATCTCAAAAATAAAAAGCACATCAACAATTGGGATTTGGTGGACAATTCTTGCTACAAAATTTTGGGAAGACATTGTTTTGAAAACGATGATGATTCTATTTTGCGAAAACTTTCCGAAGAAGACAATTTGTGGAGCAAAAGGATGGCAATTGTTACCACGATGTGGCATGTGAAAAATGGAAAATTTGATCTGACAAAAGAATTGGCTTTGAAAAACTTGCTTCACGAACACGATTTAATGCACAAAGCGAACGGTTGGCTTTTACGGGAAATGGGCGAAAAAAACGACCAAGAATTGTTGAATTTTCTAAAAACACATTATCAAAAAATGCCGAGAACTTCCCTTCGCTGTGCTATTGAAAAATTGGATGAAGATTTACGTCAAGATTTTTTAAAAGGAAGAATTTGATGCAAGATTTTCTGACACTGAAAAGTCTTTTTCATTATTTCTTTCACTTCATTTTCCCGGTTTTTGTTGCGCTTATTTTTTTCAAGAAAAATTGGAAAAAAGCGTATTTAATCTTGCTTGCAACGATGTTGGTGGATTTGGATCACCTCTTTGCAAATCCTATTTTCGATCCTGATAGAAACAGTATTGGTTTTCATTTTTTGCATTCGTATCCAGCGATTGCAATTTATCTTTTAGGGTTTCTTTTCACGAAAGGAAATTTCAGAATTATTTTTCTGGGGCTTTTGTTGCACATGGCAACAGATTTTGCCGATTTTCTTGTTTTTTAATGATCGTATTGTAAGGTGGAAAAACAAAAAAATCCGGAAAGTTTCCGGATTCATGATTATATTTTAATTTCTTAAAAAGTTGTCGCTAAGTTCGCTTCGTCTTTTTCTTCAGACATAATTCTTTTTGCAAATCTGAATCTTGGTGCCCAATAAGAATCATTATATAAAGAAGAAATCATAACACCTTTTGAAGTTGCAGAATGGATAAATTTAACATCTCCATCTTCAGTAACTTCTTCTACAATTCCTACATGAGAAATTCTTCCTCTACCATGCGAAAAGAAAACCAAATCCCCTTTTTGCAAATCTTCTTTTTCTACTTTTTCGCCTTCCTGTGCTTGTGCAGCAGCAACTCTTGGCAAGTCAATTCCTGTAGCAGCGCCAAAAACAGACAGAACAAATGCAGAACAGTCAATTCCATTTCTTGTGGTTCCACCGTATCTGTACGGAGTTCCTAAATAGGTTTGTGCTTCTTCCAGAATAGTGTCGATTAATTTCGCATGTTTTACTGCTCTTGCAATAGCTGCGTTTTTTACTTCTTTATTAAATGAAGCGACTTTTGCAATTTTTTCAGAAGCGAAACTGTTGATAAGATCCTTTTTATTTTGTTCTAATCTCTTAGAATCTATAGAGGCCAGTTTGGCACCTGTTTTGTATTCTTTATTGTAGATAGTTGGTTCGGAAACCGTGTAATTTGTAACGCAAGATTGTAGTGAAAATACAGAAGTAATTACAGTTAAGTAAAATAAAACTCTTTTCTTCATATATATTAATTATCCGTGTTAAATGTTGTGGTTTTGTCTCAAATGCAGAACAAAAGTAGATAAAACACCTAAAATCGCTATGAAATGCGGTGGTATGAACATTTTATTTAACACATTTTAACATAATTTTTGGTTATGTTAAAACAAAATAAACCACAAACCCTTTATTTAGGTGTTTGCGGTTTTTATTTTATTAAGGTTTTTTAACATTTTCGAGGCGAGATACTGTAAATAATACAATAGCATTTTGAAATTCTGTAATATTATTTCATTTAATTTTGTTAAACTTTAATCGGAAATTTGAAAGAATCACTTTAATGATGGGGTTTTGTCAAATATTATTTGTTAACTGTTTTTTTTCTCAATACCTTTCCCGATTAAGCTTATCCTAAGTTTTAAAATGATGGCAAAAATTAAATAAAAATTCTATGTTTTTTAAATAGACTTAAGAGAATTTCAATTGGATAATTCGGAAATATTTTAAAATATATTTTATAAAAAAACCTGCACGAAGCAGGCTTATAAATTATCTTGTAAAAAGAAGTTCTCGGTATTTGGTTAATGGCCAAAGTTCGTCATCAACCATCATTTCAAGCGAATCCGCCGCTTCTCTGATTTTTTCAAATCTCGGTTTTACCTCGTTGCAATAGCTTTCCGCTTGTTTTTGACCGTGATAACCAGAAGCTTTGTCTTTAGCTAAAAGCAATTCATCAACTCCTACTTTAATTTGATGGACGTTTTCAGAAATTAATTTTATTAATTCAATTTGTTCTTTTGCCAAAGGCTTGAAGTCTTTGTCTCCAAAAATGTCTTTCAGTCCTTTTACGTTTTCAATTAAACGGTTTTGGTAATTCAAAGAAGCAGGGATAATATGGTTTCTGGCAATATCAGAAAGAACTTTTGCTTCAATGTCGATGTTTGCAGAATATTTTTCCAGCTTTATTTCATTTCTCGCTTCAAATTCACGATGATTGAAAATTCCTAAATCTTCGTAAAGTTCTATAAATTTTTTATCTAATTCTTGTTTTAAAGCTTCTGGAGTTGTTTTTAAATTATTTAAACCACGTTTTTTAGCTTCTTTTGCCCAATCTTCGGAATAACCATCTCCTTCAAACATAATTTTTTTACATTCTTTGATGTATTCTCTCAGAATATTGAAAATTGCTTCATCTTTTTTCAAATTTTTCTTTTCCATAAGCGCATCAACTTCTTTTTTGAAAACTTTTAACTGTTTTGCAACCATAGCATTTAAGGCAGTCATCGGTTCCGCACAATTTGCCGAAGATCCTACAGCACGGAACTCGAATTTATTTCCTGTAAATGCAAACGGAGAAGTTCTGTTTCTGTCGGTGTTATCTAATAAGATTTCAGGAATTTTGCCAACCACATTTAGTTTCAGTTCTGTTTTTTCTTCCGGGGAAAGTTTTCCGTCTGTTACTTTTTCTAATTCTTCCAATACCGAAAACAACTGACTTCCGATAAAAGCAGAAATAATTGCTGGCGGAGCTTCATTAGCGCCTAATCTGTGATCGTTGCTTGCGGATGCAATACTGGCTCTTAATAAATCTGAATAATCATGAACCGCTTTTAAAGTATTTACAAAAAACGTTAAAAACTGAAGGTTTTTCTTTGGATTTTTTCCTGGACTCAACAAATTTTCACCGGTATCAGTAGCTAAACTCCAGTTGTTATGTTTTCCGCTGCCATTAACGCCTGCAAATGGTTTTTCATGAAACAAAATATGAAAATGGTGTTTGTGTGCAACTCTTGCCATAATATCCATTAATAATGAGTTGTGATCCACAGCCACATTCGTTTCTTCAAACATTGGAGCCAGCTCAAACTGGTTAGGAGCCACTTCATTATGTCTTGTAGTAACAGGAATTCCCAACTTCATACATTCAATTTCCAATTCTTTCATGAAATTCATTACTCTTGTAGGAATGGAGCCAAAATAATGGTCGTCCAATTGCTGTCCTTTTGCCGGAGAATGTCCTAAAAGCGTTCTTCCTGTAAAAATTAAATCAGGTCTGGACTGATAAAGTGCCGTATCAATCAGGAAATATTCCTGTTCCCAACCTAAAGTAGGAACAACTTTGGTGACATTTTTATCAAAATAAGATTTGCACACATCTGTTGCTGCTTCATCTACAGCGTGTAATGCTCTTAATAATGGGGTTTTATAATCTAAAGTTTCGCCCGTGTAAGAAATAAATATGGAAGGAATACAAAGTGTGGTTCCTATAATAAAAGCAGGTGAAGTTGGATCCCAAGCTGTATAGCCTCTAGCTTCAAAAGTATTTCTGATTCCTCCATTTGGGAAAGAAGAAGCGTCAGGTTCTTGTTGAATTAGCATTCCTCCATTAAATCTTTCAATGGCACGATCGCTTTCAAAAGGAGTGAAAAATGAATCGTGTTTTTCAGCTGTAGAACCTGTTAAAGGTTGAAACCAATGCGTGTAATGTGTAGCCCCTTTGGATAAAGCCCAATCTTTCATAGCCACTGCGATTTGGTCTGCGATATTTCTCGGAGTTTTTGTGCCTTTTTTAATGGCATCCTGAATAGAGGTAAAAGCTTCTTTTGTAAGATAAGCTCTCATAGTTTCTTCAGAGAATACATTTTCGCAGAATAATTCTGAAAGTTTTTTGGGAACTTCTACTGAATTGTCTTTTCTGTAATTTCTAAAAGGTAACTCAGAAAGCGCTTTAAATCGTAATGTTGACATTGTTTATTAATTTATTGGGGCAAATTTACAAAAAAATATAAAACAGATTAGTTTAACCCTAAAAATTTAGGGGGTTAAGTTTTAAAATTTTAAAATAACGTATAATAAATTTCTTAAATGATGTAAATATAAATATTGATAAGATAATGAAATTTGTTAAAAAATTACTGTGAATTTGCGAACCAGTGAGCCTTTCTGGCTTGTTAAAAATGGAATCATCCATTCTTATGCCTCATTGAAAGAGGATGTATCCACTGATATATTAATTGTAGGTGGTGGAATAACCGGAAGTCTTATAGCACATCAATTAATAAAAGACGGATTGAATGTAATTTTGATTGACAGGAGAGATATTGGAAGTGGAAGTACCTCTGCAACCACTTCTATGTTACAATATGAAATCGATATCCCTCTTTATAAATTGTCTGAAATGATAGGAAAAGAAGCTGCAGAAAAAGCCTATTGGTCTTGTTCAGATGCAATTGATAAACTTGAAAAAGTAACCCAAGAAATCCATTCCAATGCCGGTTTTGAAAAGAAGAAATCTCTTTATTTTGCTGCATATAAAAAAGATGTAGCCTGGATGGAAGAGGAATTTGAGGCACGAAAATCTGCCGGATTTCCTGTAAAATGGATGAATGCAGAAGCTATAGAAAATAAATTTGGAATTAAGACCAGTTGGGGCGGAATTCTTTCTAACCAAGGAGGAAGGGTGGATGCTTTTAAATTAACGCATGAACTACTTCAGCACAATCAAAAAAAAGGATTGAAAATTTATGATAAAACAGAGCTTGTTGAGGTTGTCTATGAAAAGAACAAAGTAAAATGCAAAACCAATTTTGGAAATTTTATCAAAGCAAAAAAAATAATTTATTGCAATGGATATGAAAGCACAGAGATGATTAAAGATCATTTTGTAAAATTAATTTCAACGTATGCCATTATTGGAGAACAGGAAGAGGATGATATCAGCAACCTAGATAAAATTTTAGTGTGGAATTCCACCGATCCTTATTTATATCTGAGAACTACAGAAGATAACAGGCTGTTGATCGGTGGAGAAGATGAAGATTTTGTGAATGCCAAAAAGCGGGATCAACTCATTTCAAAAAAAACAAAAATCCTGGAAAACAAAATAAAAAAAATCCTTCCAAAGGTGGACTTCAGAACCGATTTTTCGTGGGCGGGAACATTTGGCGAAACCAAAGACGGACTTCCTTATATCGGTAAACACCCGGAATTTCCTTCCTCTTATTTTGTTCTGGGTTTTGGAGGAAACGGAATTACGTTTTCAGTAACCGGAATGGAAATGGTTTCCAAACACCTCAAAGGTCAACAACATGAACTCGAAAAATTATTTAGATTCCGAAGATAAACTCATTTAAAACATTATTAACAGAAAATTTTGTAATTTTGTGCGTCATTCATTATAAATTTAACCCTTACACAATATAATTTATGGCAACAAACCTACGAGCAAGAGAAACTACAGAAGCAATTGAGAGACTGTACGTTACTATGCGACACCTTTTCTACAGGGGATTTTTCAAACCAGGTGGAGTTTCTGGTGAAACCATCCGAAATCTTTTAATGATAATTTCTCCCGAAATTTATGGGAGTATGAGCGTTGCCAACAAAGTGGAACTGGATGGTCTTTTATATGTTTTGGATCGTCTTCCTGAAGGAATTGAAGAAACCTCTTTTGTACACCTTACTTCTGATGAAGGTTTTGAGAAAGGAAGTTTTGAAGAAATTGTTCCTAAAAAGCGCCGAAGAAATTGCTACAGAATCGATGAACACCAAATGAACATTGAAGTTCTTTTAGGACGTTCAGAAATTTATGACATTCTTACCCATCTTACCTTTTTATATATAGAAGCCGATAAAATTCGGGAATTAGGCTATAATAAAGATGAAGATTATCGTCCAAGCAGAGCCTGGAGAATTATTGAAGAAGTGGCAAAAGGTGAAAAGAAAATGAGCCGTAAAGAAAAAGAAGTCGCCTTAATTCATCTTTCATCACTTTTAGGAAGAACTTTTGAAGAAGTTTTATCCGCTTACAATAACTTTGGAGATGACAAAAATCCGGATCGACTTTTTAAAATTATTTATTTTCTAGGAAAAAATAGTTTAAATGATTTAAAAGGAATTCGCGAAAGAGAAATTTTTTTCAGTGCCATTTTAAGAGAAAGAGTAGGACATCACCTTTTTGGCGAAAAATGGGCTAATAAAGTAAAAGAAGTTTTGGCAAATAATGGACTTCACATGAAGCCGCTTCATATTATTTCTGCCAATATGCATTCCGTAAAAAACATGCTCTATTCCAATGATGCATTAGCTGTAAAACCAAAAAAGGATATTGATTATTCACTTTACGAAGAAATTTCAAACAAAAAGCCACTTCAGGAAAAAATTCTCAACCATTCCCAACAATCAGGACTTATTTACATTAATGACGACAGTGGAAGCAATATCGATGTTCAGATTATTGATCTTAGCAAAACCAATTTAAAAAACACAGCCTTTTCTTCAATAAAATATTCAGGAGATGATGTTATTTTGGTTTTCGATTATGCTTTTGGTGAACAGGCTTTTGAGATTATGGATGAATTGCTTCGACCTTATGAACACAACAAGGAAGTTTATACCATGCATGTTAAATCGGTTTCCATTATGGGAAAAGCAGGGATTTTAACAGGCGGAAAAGGAGATATTATGATTCCAACATCACATATTTTTGAAGGAACAGCTGATAACTACGTTTTTGAAAATGCATTGAAATTGGACGATTTTAAGGACCATGAAATAAAAGCTTTTGAAGGTTCAATGATTACAGTTCTGGGAACATCACTTCAAAATAAAGATATCCTTTCTTATTTTATGAATACCACATGGAAAGCAGTTGGTTTGGAAATGGAAGGTGCACATTATCAAAAAGCGATACAAGTGGCTTCTAAAATTAGACATCATATTTCTCCGGAACTTTTTGTTTGTTATGCATATTACGCTTCAGATAATCCATTAGAAACAGGTTCTACGCTTTCTTCTGGTGGACTTGGTTTAACAGGAGTAAAACCAACTTACATGATTACAGGAAAAATAATCGAGAAAATTTTGGAAAATTCAAAACAGAAATCTTAAATAAAATAACCGTTGAAAGACGGTTTTTTTGCAAAAATTTTTTAAAAACTAATTCATTTCTCATCAAAAAACAAAAGAATTTTGTAAATCATTCAGAAACAATTAAATTTGCAATTCAATTTTTATAAAAAATGGCAAAAGATAACATTAACAAAGAAGTAGAAGGAAAAGAAACCGTCGAGTTTTTTAAAGATTTAGATAAAGAAGCATTACAAACCGAGCGTTTTCTTGAAAGAAATTCAAAACTTCTCACTATTATTTTTGGAGGTTTAATTGCTTTGGTTTTAGGATATTTTGCTTATCAACAGTTTGTAGTAGCTCCTAAAAATGAAGAAGCAGTGAAAACTTACTTAGCAGCTCAGAAAAATCTTACAGAAGGAAAAGACGCAGAAGCTTTAGGCGGAAAATCTGCTGCGAATCCAGGTTTTATAGGAACAATGAAGAAATTCAGCGGAACAAAAGTGGGGAAACTTTCTGCTTATAATGCAGGTCTTCTAAAATTCAAAGAAGGAAAATATAAAGAAGCTTATGATCTTTTGGATCAGTTTTCATCAGACAATAAAGTTTTAATGGCTCTGAAATATGGAGCTATGGCAGATTCTCAAAGTAATTTGAACAAAAATGAAGAAGCAATTTCTTTATTGGATAAAGCAATTTCCGCTTCAGATGATCCTTATACTTCTTATTATTTTACAAAAAAAGCAGGAATGATGACTTTAGCATTGAAGAAAAAAGATGCTGCAAAAAAATATTTCTCAACAATTGATGAAAAATACAAGGATTACGATAACGGAATGAGTGATTCCTACATCGAAATGGTGAAGTATTTCTAAAAAAAAATAAAAAAATGGCAACAGTTAATCTTTCTGATTACAAGCCACTTCATATTGATAATGCCGGTGATTTTCGCATCGGCATTGTCGTTTCTGAGTGGAATGATTTTGTAACCCATAATTTGCGTAACGCAGCACAGGAAATCCTGGAAAAAGAAGGCGTAAACCCGGAAAAAATTCAAATATTTTCAGTTCCTGGAGCTTTTGAACTTATTTACGCTTCCAAACAATTGTGTGATTCCAATAATTTTGATGCTATAATTGCTATAGGTTGTGTGATTAGAGGAGAAACGCCTCATTTCGATTACGTTTGTTCCGCTGTTGCACAGGGAATTAAAGATTGTAATATTCTAACAGAAGTTCCTGCAATATTTTGTGTTTTAACAGATGATACCAAAGAACAAAGCATTGCTAGAAGTGGAGGGAATTTAGGAAATAAAGGAGTTGAAGCCGCAGTTACCGCTTTAAAAATGATTGATTTCAAAAAAAATCTCTAAATTTTTCCAATGAAATTTGATCTGGTAATTTTAATTCCTTGCTATAACGAGTTTAGTCGACTAAAAACGCAGGCTTTTACCAATTTTGCAACGATAAATCCGAACTGTGCCCTTATGTTTTGCAACGACGGATCCACAGATCAAACCTTACAAAAGTTGGAAGATATAAAGGCAAAATCATCCTCAAATATTTTTATTTTCGATTCAAAAGAAAATTTCGGAAAAGCAGAAATCATTAGAAAAGGCGTTCATTACTGCTATCATATCGATACCGATTTTGAGAAAATTGCTTATTTGGATGCCGATTTATCAACTTCTTTAGAGGAATGTCATGAAATTAGTAAACTCGTAAATGATGAGGTTTTATTGGCTTTTGGATCAAGGGTTTCAAAAATTGATAATCATATAGACCGAAAATTGTACCGACATATTTTAGGAAGAATTATCGCCACTTTTATTTCAAACGCTTTAGGAATTGCGGTTTATGACACGCAGTGCGGATGTAAAATTTTCAATGGAAATTTAGCAAAAAAAGTTTTCAATGAACCTTTCATTTCAAAATGGCTTTTCGATGTGGAATTGTTTTTTAGAATGATCAAAATTCATGGAAAACAACAACTGAAAAATATTTGCCGGGAAGTTCCTTTGTACGAATGGGTGGATGTGGATGGCAGTAAAGTTAGTTTTAGCTATGGTTTAAAACTTTGGTACGATTTGTTTTTGATCAATAAAAAATACAAATGAAAAGCTTCAATAATAAAATAACAAGCGCCACATTTTTAAAATTTTCCGTTTTTGGAATTTTGCTTTTAAGGCTAATTCTAAACGCATTGGTTCCGTTAATGGACAAAACGGAAGCAAGATATTCAGAAATTGGACGTTTAATGGCGGAAACCGAAAATTGGATAACCCCGCAAATTGATTATGGCGTTCCTTTTTGGGCAAAACCGCCAATGTCCACTTGGTTTACAGCTTTTTTTATCAAAATTTTTGGAGAAAATGAGTTTGGAGCCCGGTTTTCTTCATTCTTAATTGCCATAGCGGTTATTTTATTGGTTTCCAGATTTGTTCCAAAAGATAAACCTAAATATTTAGCAGCTTTTATACTTCTAACTTTACCGGAATTTTTGCTTCATGCAGGGGTGGTTTCTACGGATATGTCTTTGCTGATTTGCATTGTATTAATGATGCTTTCTTTTTGGGAAATCATGAATAACGGAAAAAAAATCTGGGGACATCTGTTTTTTGTAGCTGCCGGATTTGGTTTTTTAGCAAAAGGTCCTATTGTTCTTTTATTAACGTTTCCACCGCTGATTATTTGGACCTTTTTATTTAAACAATGGAGTTCATTTTTCTTTAAATTTCCTTGGATTTTGGGAATTTTATTGATGATTGCAATCAGTTTACCTTGGTATTATTTTGCTGAAAAAGAAACACCGGGATTTTTGGATTATTTCTTTGTGGGTGAACATTTTAAAAGATATACAGACCCGGATTGGAAAGGCGATAAATACGGATTTCCGAAAATTCAGCCTTTAGGAATTATTTGGGCTTTTCTAGTTGCTTTTGCTTTGCCTTGGATTGTAGCCGTTTTTTATCAGCTTTGGAAAGACCGAAAAAATATTTTAAAAAATAAATGGGTTGCATTTTTGGTTTTTTGGGCTTTTTGGACCCCCGCTTTTTTTACGGTTTCTAAAAGTTTAATACACACTTATACGCTTCCTTCAATGCCAGCTTTAGCGCTAATTGTTGTTTATTATTGGGATAAAATAAATAAACCAATTTTTGTGAAATTGTCTTTGATATTGCCAATTGTTGCTGCACTTATTTTAGTAACAAGCCCTTTTACCAATGCTTTCCAAAAATTAGGAAATACCGATAAATTTTTAATTTCTTCTAGAACAGAAAGCGAAATCCCACTTTACGGATTTCAGAAAAAAGCATACTCTGCACAGTTTTATTCTCACGGAAAAATTGTTGTTGTTGATTTGCCAACATTAGAACAGAAAATAATATCAGGAGAAAAATTCCATTTAATTATCGAGAAGAAAGAGGTTGAAAATCTCTCTGAAATTGTCAAATTATCCAAAATAGTTTCAGAAAATAAGAAAAAAATGATTTTAGAGTTTGATTAAGATTTAACCGTTGAAATTCTGTAAAATATTATCAAAAATATAATCAGTTACTAAAATCAAAAAAATTGTAAATTTAGATTCAAATAAAAAATTATGAAATGGACAGACGATAGAAGCGATAATGTGGACGACCGCCGTGGAATGGGAGGTGGAGGAATGCTTGTTGGTGGAGGTTTAGGAACTTTGATTATCGCCGCAATTATATTTTTTTTGGGCGGAGATCCTTCTTCCGTTCTTTCTTCAGGAATGGGCTCTACACAACAAACGGAACAGCGGGATTTAACAAATGAAGAATTACAGGTTAGAGAATTTGTGAAAATGATTACCGCTGAAAACGAGCAAACCTGGGCGAAAATTTTTCAAGAAAATGGGATGCAATATCAACCTGCAAAAGTGGTGATGTTTGAAGGAGCAACACAATCCGGTTGTGGAACTGCACAAGCTGCAATGGGACCATTTTATTGTCCAACAGATCAAACCGTTTATATGGACATGAGCTTTTTTGCTGAACTTCAGCAGCGTTTCGGAGCAAAAGTTACCGAATTTTCGGTAGCTTATGTAATGGCTCATGAAATGGGACATCATGTTCAAAATCTTTTAGGAACTTTGCAAAAAACAGAGCAATTAAGAAGAAGTGGAAGATATTCTGAAGCCGATTTAAACCGGGTTTCTGTAGCAACAGAATTGCAGGCAGATTTTTATGCCGGACTTTGGGCGAGATATACGGACAATCGTGAAAAATTCCTGGAACCAGGGGATTTGGAAGCGGCAATTTCTGCAGCAGAAGCAGTTGGAGACGATAATATCCAAAAAAGATCACAGGGCTACGTAAACCAGGAAGGTTTTACGCACGGTTCTTCTGCGCAAAGAAAAGAATGGTTTATGAAGGGTTATCAAACAGGAGATATCAGACAAGGCGATACATTTAATGCGCTTTTGAAATAAGATTTTAAAAAAATTCCTAAATTCCATCTGTTAATTGAGATGGAATTTTTTTATGAGTTTATATTTTATTGCTATAGAGCCAACTTCTGATTTGAAAAAAAAATTAAAGAAATTCAGAGAGATTTTGCAGAGCGATTTCAATCGAAGAAAGCTTTTCAAAATTTCCCGCATATTACCATTATTCCACCTTTTATGCATGATGAAAAGAATGAAAGTGAAGTTCTTGGACATTTTTTAAAAACTGAAATTCAAACCCAACCATTTGAAATTATTTTAAAGGATTTCGCTTGTTTCAGAAATAAAAAATCACCGGTTATTTTTATTAAACCTTCCAATGCTGATTCGTTAAATCAACTTTATGAAGAAATAAATGTTTCTATGGAGAGTTTCAACTATGTTCGAAATTTTAATCCACATTTAACAGTAGCTTATCGCGATTTAACGTCCGAAAATTTTGAAAAAGCTTGGGAGGAATATGAAGATAAAGATTTTAATGAACGTTTTGATGTTCAGAAAGTGGGTCTTTACAAACATTTTAATCAAAGATGGAATTTGATTTCCACTAAAGAATTAAAAAAATCCTGAAAATTATTTTTCAGGATTTTTTATTTATTTTTCGATGGGATTGTTGAGTTTTTTTTGTTCCTCTTTCATTCTGTTTTCTCTGTCTTTCATGGTTTTTGGATCGGGCTGAACTCTCATATTCATTCCACCTCCACGACCTTCAAAACGATCTCCGCCCATATTTCCCTGATTCATAAATGAGGAAGGATCTTTCCGGAATTTTTCCATTTGTTTTTCATAATCTTTTCTTTTTAAGACTACAGTATTACCAAATCTTAGCTGAAAATCAGGGAGTTCAGCAATTTTTTTTGTTTCTTTTAAGTCAAAAATATAATCACCCTTAGAATCTTCAATTTTCACGATTAAACCGGGAAGTCCAGAAAATTTGTAGGGACCATCCATTACAGGAATATCTTGGGTAAACCATGCAATCCATTTTCTTCCTGCAAAATCGGTTTCCGCTTTCTGAACTTTGAACTCACCAATTTTTGTGGTTTCAGGGAAAATTTTCCAATTAAAAGTTCTTTCCTCATCATAGGAATATTGATCTCTTGCAATTCTGTTTTTGAAAGTTATTTTTTGAGAAGAAAGATCTTTTTCAATTTGATAACCAATTTGGGTTCTGTAATTTTCCATTTGTGATCTGTCAAAACTGAAATTTCTGGTTTCAAAAGCTCTTTTCATGATGGAATCCCGCTGCATTCTTTTTTCTCCGTAATAAACTGATTTTTCTCCTGAAACATCAAGATGGGCATTTTCCACAGTTGGAGAAGCTGTAGAATCAGTTTTCATCGAAACTTGATACACAAAACGAGTGTTTTGTGAAAATAAAATTCCGGAAACAAGTCCGAAAATTAAAGCTAAATTCTTAACCATTGAATTAATTTGGTTGTTTGATTTAAAAGTATTGCACAAAGTTAAAATAAAATCAATCACAATTATAGTTAAAAAGAAAATGCAAATTTGATATTCCCTTTTTTAAATCGTAAATTTGCAAACCCAAATCATTCTAAATAAAAATTAAGGTGATTAAAGTAACAGATACAGCAAAACAAAAAGCCGCTCAACTGATGAGTGAAGACGGCTTTAATCCGGAAACCGACTTCATAAGAGTAGGTGTAAAAAGTGGTGGATGCAGCGGTTTAGAATACGTTTTGAAATTCGACAACCAAAAAGAAGAAAACGATCAAATTTTTGAAGATAATGGTGTGAAAATCATCATCGATAAAAAATCTATTCTTTATCTCGCAGGAACCGTTTTAGAATATTCCGGAGGATTGAACGGAAAAGGATTTGTTTTTAACAATCCAAACGCATCCCGAACTTGTGGATGTGGAGAAAGTTTTTCTCTATAAATTAAAAGATTTTTCATTAAAAGATTGAAAAATTAACTAATGATCAGAGAATTTGAAAGGTTTGAAGTTTATGATTTAAACATTAATCTCACTAAAAACATTTATATTCTTCTAAACAAAGAAAAATTTAGAAAAGAATTTGAAATTTGCAATCAGCTGAAAAGAGCCGTTCTTTCCATAAGCAACAATATTGCAGAAGGTAGTGAATACAACAACAATGCTCAGTTTATAAGATTTTTGAAATACTAGAATGGAAGTTGTGCTGAAGTTAGAAACATGTTGAATTTATGTCGAATACTCTATGAAGAAGATACCGAAAATTTGATTAATGATTGTAAAGTAGTTTCTATAAAACTATCCAAGTTTATTGATTATTTATCGAAAACAGATAATAAAAAGCGAAACTAATTTTTTAATCATTTAATTTTTTTAATTATTTAATAGAAAAATGCCAAAATATACAGAAGACGATCTTCGGGAAGACCTCAAAACCAAAGAATATGAAGCCGGTTTTTATACCGACATCGAGTATGAGGATTTTCCGACAGGTCTGAATGAAGAAATTATAAAAATGATTTCGGCGAAAAAAGAAGAGCCGGAATGGATGACCAATTGGCGTTTGGAAAGTTTCCGGATTTGGCAAAAAATGGAAGAACCGGATTGGGCAAATGTAAAATATGAAAAGCCTGATTTTCAAGCGATAAGGTATTACGCTGCTCCCAAGAAAAAACCGGAATTGTCCAGTTTAGACGAAGTAGATCCTGAATTATTGAAAACTTTCGAAAAATTAGGAATCAACATCGAAGAACAAAAACGTTTAGCCGGAGTTGCGGTGGACATTGTGATGGACTCTGTTTCCGTGAAAACCACATTTCAGGAAACCTTGAAGGAAAAAGGTATTATTTTTATGTCGATTTCCGAAGCCATCAAAGAGCATCCAGAATTGGTAAAACAATACATCGGAAAAGTCGTTCCAAGAGGCGATAATTTTTATGCAGCGCTCAATTCTGCTGTTTTTTCGGACGGAAGTTTTTGCTACATTCCAAAAAATGTAAAATGTCCTATGGAACTTTCTACTTATTTTAGAATTAACCAAGCCGGAACCGGACAGTTCGAAAGAACTTTAGTTATTGCAGATGAAGGAAGTTATGTTTCCTATCTCGAAGGTTGTACTGCTCCTGCAAGAGATGAAAACCAACTTCACGCCGCAGTTGTGGAATTAATTGCACTTGATAATGCCGAAATAAAATATTCCACCGTACAAAACTGGTTTCCAGGCGATGAAAACGGAAAAGGCGGCGTTTATAATTTTGTAACGAAGAGAGGTTTGTGCGAGAAAAATGCAAAAATTTCTTGGACGCAAGTTGAAACCGGTTCTGCTGTAACATGGAAATATCCAAGTTGCATTTTGAAAGGTGACAATTCGATAGGAGAATTTTATTCAATTGCCGTCACGAATATGCATCAATACGCCGATACGGGAACGAAAATGATTCACATTGGGAAAAACACGAAATCAACCATTATTTCCAAAGGAATTTCTGCAGGAAAATCGAATAATTCGTACCGTGGACTGGTGAAAGTAATGCCTTCTGCAAAAGGAGCGAGAAATTTTTCTCAGTGTGATTCTTTGTTAATGGGAAATGAATGTGGCGCACATACGTTTCCATACATCGAAATCAAAGATCCAACAGCGCAATTGGAGCATGAAGCCACGACTTCAAAAATTGGAGAAGACCAAATTTTTTACTGTAACCAAAGAGGAATTGACACCGAAAAAGCCATTGCCTTAATCGTGAATGGTTTCAGCAAAGAAGTATTAAACAAACTCCCGATGGAATTTGCCATCGAAGCACAGAAATTATTGGAAATTTCTTTGGAAGGTTCAGTAGGATAATTTTTTAGTTTGAATGATTTGAAATGTTCGATAAAGTTCGAACGAAATCAAACAAATTCAAACCACATCAAAAAACTATTATGTTAGAAATTAAAAACTTACACGCCAAAATCAAAGACGGCGCAGAAATTTTAAAAGGAATTAACCTCGAAATAAAACCAGGCGAAGTTCATGCAATCATGGGTCCAAATGGAGCCGGAAAATCTACACTTTCCTCCGTTATTGCCGGAAAAGAACAGTATGAAGTTACTGATGGTGAAATTCTTTTCGAAGGTGAAGATATTGTGGAAGACGCTCCGGAAGAACGCTCCCACAAAGGAATTTTCATGTCATTTCAGTATCCCGTGGAAATTCCGGGTGTTTCGGTGACAAATTTTATTAAAGCGGCCCTCAACGAAACCCGAAAAGCAAAAGGTTTGGAAGATATGCCAGCAAAAGAAATGTTGGGCATGATTCGAGAAAAATCTGAAAAATTGGGAATTAAAAAAGATTTTCTTTCCCGTTCTCTTAATGAAGGTTTTTCCGGTGGTGAAAAGAAAAGAAATGAAATTTTCCAAATGATGATGCTCAATCCGAAATTGGCGATTTTGGACGAAACCGATTCAGGATTAGATATTGATGCTTTAAGAATTGTTGCAGATGGTGTAAATTCCTTTAAAAATGAAGGAAATGCCGTGCTTTTAATCACCCATTATCAACGATTGTTGGATTATATTCAACCGGATTTTGTCCATGTTTTAGCAGATGGGAAAATCATTAAAACTGGCGACAAATCGCTTGCTCTGGAACTGGAAGATAAAGGCTATGATTGGTTGCTTAATTAATTCAAGGTTGAATTATTCAAAGTTCAAACTTGATTAATCACTTAAAAAATAACGCTTGTCATTCTGAGCGAAACGAAGTAGAGTCGAAGAATCTCTTCTTACGTTTAAAAAAAGAATAAAAATATAACAGATGCAAAATCAAACCATTACCATGGCTTTATTTGATCAGATAAAAGAAAATCACATCGTTTTTTTGGAGACACTTCGTCATCGTTTTTTGGATGAGGACAGAAAAGTAGCGCTCAAAAAGTTTTTGGATTTAGGTTTTCCAACCAAGAAAGACGAAGAATATAAATACACGAATCTAAAGGAAATCACGGAAAAAGAATACAATTTTTTCCCGACTGAAGCTCACAATATTTCCAAAGAAAAATTGGATCAGTTGCATTTGGGTGAAGAAAATTTTGATTGGATTGTTTTCATTAATGGAAAATTGCACAAGGAATTTTCTAAAATTTCAATTGAAAATGTGGAATTTTTGTCCTTCAATTATGCCTTAAACGATCCAAAATATAGAGAAGTTTTCGACCAATATTTCAATACGATTACGCCGAAAGATTTGGCTTTCCCGAATTTGAATTTGGCGTATGCAAAAGTGGGCTTTTTTATGAAAGTTCCTAAAAATACGGTGATTGAAAAACCAATTCATGTATTTTATTTATCTGACAGTCAGGAATTAAACACGTTTTATAACACTCGAAATTTATTAATTGCGGAAGAAGGTTCTAAAGTTGAAATTATTGAATCTCATCATAATTTTGACCATAATTTTGTTTTAACGAACTCGGTTACAGAAATTTTTGCCCATCCAAATTCTAAAGCAGATTGGCATAAAATGCAGAACGATAACGAAACTTCGTATTTAATTGATAACACGTACGCAAAACAGGAACGTGACAGTTTAACAACCGTAAATACGTTTTCTTTTGGCGGAAAATTGGTGCGAAATAATTTGGATTTTATTCAAAATGGGGAAAATATCAACTCGTTTATGAACGGAATCACGATTATCAGCGAAAACCAATTGGTGGATCATCACACTGCAGTTCATCACAACCAACCGAATTGTGAATCTTATCAAAATTATAAAGGAATTTTTGATAAAAATGCGAAAGGTGTTTTCAATGGGAAAGTTTTCGTGCACAAAATCGCGCAAAAAACCAATGCTTATCAGCAAAATAATAACGTTTTACTTTCGGAAGGAGCATCCATTGATACCAAGCCGCAATTGGAAATTTTTGCAGACGATGTAAAATGTTCCCACGGATGTACCGTTGGTCAGTTGGATGATGACGCATTATTTTACTTGAGAGCAAGAGGAATTTCCAAAAAAGAAGCCCAAGCTTTATTGCTTTATGCTTTTGCCAACGATGCGATGCAAAATATTGATATTGAGCCTTTAAAGTTGAAAATCTCCAAACTTTTGGCGGAAAAATTGGAAGTGGATATAGCATTTTAATTGACATAAAAAAATCCGGTTCACATGAACCGGATTTTTTTATTTTACTGAATTTTTTACGCAAAAAGAATTCTTCAAAATAATTATTTCTTCAGTTTTTTAAATATAGTCATTTTGCAATAAAAGGTTTGATCACTTTTTTTCTCGTTTCTTTTTCCGTGTTTTGTGCGCCTAAATTATAAGAAAAACCGACGCCTAAAGTTTGTTTCCGCTGCAATTTCTGAATTTGATCATGATCATACATTAAATCCAAAGTTACCACCGTTGTGATAAATTTATTGAATTTTATATTTAAGGTTGAATTATAAGCTATATCCACTCTTTCTGAATGGGAAACATAATTCGAGAAAAAATTCAGATTGTTGTCCATATAAACATCCGGCATAATTTTTAAACGGTAAATAAAGTTAAGAAGTGCACCAAGCTCTGTTCTTAAACTTTGTCCGTCTCTTTCCAAACCATATTTTCCTGCTTTTTGAAGAAAAGGATCATTCACCAAAGTAAATTTGCCATTAATAGGACGTGCTATAATTTGAAAATTTTCATTAGGATTATAAGAAATACCCAAACCAGCGTTAATGTAAGCAGGAGCTAAAAATTTTGAAATTCGGTCTGAAAAATTGGGATCAGGCGTTACATCGTAATTATAACCTGCGGTAAATTGCGAAAGAAATTGGAAACCCGTAGATAAATAATAATTTTTTCCAAGATCATAACCATAATTGCTTTGAAAATTGATGATATCCTCTGTTTTTCTTTGCGATTGTCCTTTCGTGGAAAGAAATCCATACCCTAATTGCAAAATATTTTCAAGAAAATGTTTGTCTTTTCTGTAGCTCAAATTATAGTTTATTTTTCCCAAAACACCAATGTTATTATTACCACCACTGTTCCAGTTGGAAAAAGAAGCCTGGTTAAAAACCAAATTATTTTGCCCAAAGAAAAACCAACGTTTTTGAATTTTTAAATTTTTGAGATTATAAGGTGTTAAAGGAGGTTCGCTGTTAATAGCCAACATAATCATTTCATCTTTTACGATGATAGAATCTTTAAACTTGCTGTCTATTGTACTGATTTTTGAATTTTCTAAACTGTCTAAATCCAAATAAGTTTTTTCCCAATTCGCTTTGTTGATAGAATCAATTATTTTTTTGGGATTCTCTTGTGCCCTCAAAAAAAAAGAAAGAAGCAGTAAAAAAGAAATAAAAAATTTAAGCATTTGATTTTTTTTGTTTCAAATTCTTTGCAAAAATAAGACTTCAATATTAAATAAACTGATTGGATTTTTTCTAAATCGATCAAAATGTCCTGAAAATTTGTTTATTTTCACCAAAAAGAAGTCATTTTTACGGATTTTCTAAGGTGGCTTTTGTTTTGACAAACATTCAATATGTTCAAAAAAACCATTTCTTTCCGAGCCATACTTTACCCTTTTCTCATGTTGTTAGGAATGTGGGTTGGATATTTTTTGCAAATTCATGGTTTTTTCAGCAATTGTTGGGGCGCAATAATTCCTTTAGTTCCTGCAGGATTAAAAGGGATTATTTTTTCACCATTTCTCCACGGAAATTTTGAGCATCTTTTTGGAAATTCGGTTCCTATTGCTGTTTTATTGTTTTTGCTTTATCAGTTTTATCCCAAAGTCGCCGACAAAGTTTTTCTCTTAGGCTGGATTTTCACAGGATTTATGGTTTGGCTTTTACCACCAATCGATATTTTAACCGGAGAATATACTTTGTCATGTATTATTGGAGCCAGTGGAATTGTATATGTCTTAGCCTTTTTTCTTTTTTTTGGTGGTGTTTTTAAAGGCAATGTGATGTTAATGGCGATTTCTCTCGTTGTTGCATTATTTTATGGAAGCTTAATTTGGGGTGTTTTTCCGGAAGAGTTTTTTGTTCTTCCTGAGAAAACAAACAGTATTTCCTGGCAAAGTCATCTTTCAGGGGCAGTTATTGGAACTATCATGGCTTTTGTTTTTCGAAAAGTGGGTGATAAAAAAAGAAAATTTATCTGGCAATTTCCTAATTATTACAGTGAAAAAGACGATAAACTTTGGCAGGATTACCGCGAGAAACATCCTGAAGATTTTATGGAATTGCCCCAAAAAAAGAAAGATGATATTTGGAAACGTTTAGATGAAATAAGAAAAAACGAAACCTAATTTTATTATCTTTGATGAAAACACAACCATGTTTTCGGAAGAACACCTTTATTCTATTGCTTTACGTCGCTGCTATCTAATAGGAGATGTCAATTTTTATAAATTGCTTCGCTTAGAAGGTTCAGCAGAACAGGTTTGGAAATCTTCAAAAAGAATTTTAGCAAAAATTGATGGAATTGGTTCTAAAACCGTTTCCGAAATCGGAAATTCTGAACTTTTGAACTTTGCAGAAAATGAACTGAAATTTTGCAAAAAAAACAATATCGGAATTTTATTGCGCCACCAAAAAGAACTTCCTTTTTTATTGAATGAATGTGAAGATTCTCCTTCAATACTTTATTATAAAGGAAATTCGGAAATTCACGATCTGAATATAAGTATTGTGGGAACCAGAAATGTAACCCATTATGGTAAAAAATTTGTGGAAGATTTTTTAAAAGAAATTCAAAATTCTAAGGTTACTACGGTAAGCGGTTTAGCTTTGGGAGTAGATACGGAAGTTCACGAACATTCTCTGAAAAATAACATTTCAACAGTTGCTGTTCTTGCGCATGGTTTTCACACCCTTTATCCCTCAAAAAACCGAAAATTGGCGGATAAAATTTTAGAAAATAAAGGAACTCTTTTTACTGAATTCAATTCTTCACAAAAACCGGATCGCGAAAATTTTATTCAAAGAAATCGGGTAATTGCAGGATTATCAAAAGCTACCATCGTAGTGGAAACTGCTTTTGGAGGCGGTTCAATTACTACCGTAGGTTTTGCAAACGATTATAACCGAGATGTTTATGCATTACCCGGAAAAATATTTGATCAATACAGCCAAGGTTGCAACCAGTTGATTTTGAAGAACAAAGCTTCCGCAATTTCCACAATTCCGGATTTAATAAAAGATTTAGAATTCAAGAATAACAAGGAAAAAACAGGAATGCTTTTTCCGTTTAGTGAAGAAAAATTGGAACTATCTGAAAGTCAGAAATTTATTTATAAAATTATCAATGAAAACAAAACCATCACATTAGATGATCTTTCTGTAAAATCGGAAATTCCTTCGCATAAAATTCTTCCAATTTTATTGGATTTAGAACTTTCCGGCTATATCAAATCACTTTCCGGGAGACAATATATGGCAATTTAACGGTTAACCATTTTTTAATATTTCATTGTTTTTTACATAACATTTGTTTTTCCGTAAAATTTCACTAAAAATTATAGATTTAATAAAAAATTAAGCCAAAAAATATAAATTTTCCTTAAAGAATAAAACAATGCTTGCGAGTTTTGAAAAAAAAATTAAATTTGTTGATAACAATATTCAACCTTTATGGAACACTACAATGTAGAACAAAAAATTCAGGAATTTATCGCCAAAATTGAAGCGAAAAATCCAAACGAACCCGAGTTTTTGCAGGCAGTAAAAGAAGTTGCTGTTACGGTAATTCCGTTTATTGCCACCAAAAAAGAATATAATGGGATGAAGCTGCTTGAAAGAATGGCTGAAGCAGAAAGAATTATTATTTTCAGAGTTCCATGGGTGGATGATAAAGGTGAAATTCAGGTAAACAGAGGATTCAGAATTCAGATGAACTCTGCTATTGGTCCATATAAAGGAGGAATTCGTTTTCATCCTACCGTAAACCTTTCCGTTTTAAAATTTTTAGCATTTGAACAAACTTTCAAAAATTCTCTTACCACCTTACCAATGGGTGGAGGAAAAGGAGGTTCGGATTTTGATCCACAAGGAAAATCGGATATGGAAGTAATGCGTTTCTGCCAAGCATTTATGACGGAGCTTTGCAAACATATTGGTCCAGAAACTGACGTTCCGGCTGGAGATATCGGTGTGGGAGCCCGAGAAATTGGTTACCTTTTCGGACAATACAAAAAAATTAGAAATGAATTTACCGGTGTTCTTACCGGAAAAGGTTTAGCTTATGGAGGTTCATTAATCCGTCCTGAAGCTACAGGTTTTGGAGTGGTTTATTTTGCAGAACAAATGCTGAAAACCAAAGGAGAAACCATTGAAGGAAAAACGGCAACAGTTTCAGGTTTTGGAAACGTAGCTTGGGGTGTGGTAAAAAAATGGACAGAACTTGGTGGAAAAGTTCTAACAATTTCTGGTCCTGATGGTTATATTTATGATGAGGAGGGAATTTCCGGAGAAAAAATTGAATATTTATTAGAATTAAGAGCTTCCGGTAATAACAGAGCGGAAGATTATGTTTCGAAATATCCTAATGCAAAATTCTTTGCCGGAAAACGACCTTGGGATGTGAAGTGTGATGTAGCTTTCCCTTGCGCAACACAAAATGAACTTGATCTTGAAGATGCTAAACATTTGGTTGCTAATGGTTGCTATTGTGTTACAGAAGCTGCCAATATGCCATCTACTTTAGATGCTATTAATTATTTCTTGGATAATAAAGTTTTGTTTAGTCCGGGAAAAGCTTCCAATGCTGGTGGTGTAGCAACTTCCGGTTTGGAAATGACGCAAAATTCTATTCGTTTGAACTGGACTTCTGAAGAAGTGGATGCAAGATTAAAAGAAATTATGATTGGTATTCACAAAGCTTGTAGAGATTACGGAAAAGATGAAGATGGCTATGTAAATTACGTAAAAGGAGCCAATATTGCCGGCTTCGTGAAAGTAGCAGAAGCGATGCTTGCACAAGGAGTAGTATAAAAATTAAAGCCCGGAGTTTTCTGGGCTTTTTTAATAAATCCTGTCCCGGGAAAATGGGAAAAAGTAAAAAGTGAAAGGATAAAAAGCGTTGTTTTCAACGCTTTTTATTTTTGAGTTTTTTGCATCATTTTTTCAACCCAAGAAAATGTTGCGGGACAAATACCCGTGTTTTTAAGCATCAAATGATTAATCTGATAAATTTTTTTTCTGTCCGTATGTGGATATTCTCTACAAGCTTTTGGACGAACTTCATAGATAGAACACGTATTGTCTTCAGTCAGGAAAAAGCAAGGTAAATTTTGTAAAACTTTATCGTTGTCTTCATCAGTTTTCAAAAATTTTGATTCAAAATCAGCGGGTTTCATACGGAGATGCTTTGAAATTCGCTCAATATCTTTTTCGGTATAAAGTGGACCTGTGGTTTTACAGCAATTGGCACATTTAAGACAATCCACCTCATTAAAAACTTCTTCATGAATTTCTTCTGTTAGATAATCTAAATTTTTTGGTGGTTTTTTCTTAAGGCTGTCAAGAAATTTTTTGTGTTCCTTTTGTTTCTGTAAAGCTAATTTTTTATTTTGTTCTAAATTCAAATTCAAAAATTTTAACAAAAATAGAACTTCTGTTTTGAAGATGATTTTGATCATAAAAATATTTATTCATTTTCATTAAATTTGAAATTATGAAAGCATTGGAAACCAGAGAAGATATAGAAATTCTTGTCAATAAATTTTACGAAAAAGTAGAAAAGGATGAAACCATTGGTTTTTTCTTTAATGATGTTGCGAAAGTAAATTGGGATCAACATCTTCCTAAGATGTATCAATTTTGGGAAACACTGCTTTTTGGACAGGTTTCATACAAAGGAAATCCCATGGCTGTACATTTTCCTGTAAATGAAGTTATCCCAATGGAAAAAAAACATTTTGACCATTGGTTGAAATTGTGGACAACAACAATAGAAGAAAATTTTGTAGGTGAAACCGCAGAATTGGCAATTTACAAAGCGACAAACATCGCCAATTTGATGGCTTTTAAAATGGAAACCGCGACAAAACTTTCAAAATAAAAGTTTAGGGAACAATCGTAACAAAAATGTAAGCGGCTAAGTTCACTAATAAAACAGTTCCGTACAAAATATTAGTTTTTCCTCTGCTAAGTGAAAGCATTACCACAATTACTGAAAGCATTAGAAGAATTACAGATTTTATATCTATTCCCAAAACAAAAGGAATATCATAGAAGATGCAAACCGCAGAAACAGCAGGAATCGTTAATCCAACAGAAGCTAGTGCAGAACCCAAAGCAAGATTTATAGAAGATTGAATTTGATTTTTTCTGGCAGCACGAATAGCGGCCAAACCTTCTGGAAGCAAAACCATGGAAGCAATAATAACACCCACCAAAGCTCTTGGAGCGCCCATATTTTCTACAAAATCTTCAATAACCGGTGAAAGTCCTTTTGCCATGAAAATAACGACCGCAAGACAAATAAGTAGCAAACCTAAACTGAGGAAAGCTTTAAAATTGGATGGTGGATCCGCTTCATGGGTGGTTTGATCTTCTTCTGAAACAATAAAATAATTTCGGTGTCTTACCGTTTGAACCAATAGAAAAGTTCCATAAATTACCAAACAAGCAATAGAAACAAAAATGAGTTGTGAATTGGTGTAGAAAGCTCCTTTTGCACTTGTGGTATAGTTGGGCAATATTAAAGTAAGGGTAAGTATAGAAACTAAACAAACCAAATAAGTTGTTGCTGAGCTTCGGGATAAAAATTGTTCATTATATTTTACGCCTCCTACTAAAATACAAATTCCTAAAATTCCGTTTAAAATAAGCATTACCGCAGCAAATATGGTATCTCGCGCATAAGTTATGGCACCATCTCCACCAGACAACATGAAGGAAATAATTAGCCCTACTTCAAGGATAGTAATACAAACTGCAAGAATGATTGTTCCATAAGGCTCACCCACTTTATGAGCCACCACTTCTGCATGATGTACCGCTACCAAAACACTTCCGAAAAGTAAAATTCCGCCAATAATTTGGGTTATAACATTGGTATCTAGCAATCCGGATAAGTAATAGATTGCAGAAATTATAGGAATAATAATGGTATAATGAAAAAGCGAGTTTATTTTCATATTTTTTTTAAATATTTATTCAGATTAGAAAAATAATATGATTAAAGAATTAATCGAACACCACCCAAATCTTCTACTCTGTGACTAAATCTTTCGCCTGGAGAGGAAATAAACATAAAGTTTTTAGGAATATTCCATTTTTTGCTAAGTTCATCTACTTTATCGGGGGTAAAACTTCCTTCTTCAATAATATATTCCATATCAATTTCAGGATAGGCACGATCTAAAGTATCAAAATCGGTTAAAAATTTTTCATCGGGTTTTTGGTACTCATTTAAAACAGAAACAATTTTTATTTTATTGGTCACTTCATTTTCGGAAAGGTACATCATTACTTTATTCAAAGTAGCAATATCATCACCTTTGGAGAAAAAAACAAACTCCTGTTTTAGAATTTTTTTGATTGAATTATACAAAGAACGTTCACTTTTAACCGTATGTCTTCGATATTTTCCCTGTACGGATTTCAGCATTTTTGCCACAAAAATCATAATGTCTTTTCGTACGAGCATTGCAAAAATTACCAGAATGGAAGGAACAAAATAGGTAAGGAAAGTCAGCAAATATTTAGGATTTGCTTTAATGGTTCCATAAATGGCTAACACAACGGCAAAAAGTGCGACTAAAACAGAAATTGAAGAAGCATATTCCGGTCTTGGAAGTTTGGATCTGCGAATTTTCAGCATGATATTTCCAATGGCAAAAAACGCCATTACCGTAAGGAAGGAAAGTGCGTAAACTCCTGCTAAAGGACCAATTTCTCCTTTCGTTACAAACAATACGGAAATACAAAGTAAAAAGAATAAAATGAGAATTCTGAAAGTACTTCCTCTTTTATTTTCTTTCAGAAAATAATTGGGTAAAATCCGGTCTAAGGTCATTCGTTTAATTAATCCATTAACACCAACAAAAGAAGTTAGTACGGCTCCTGAAAGAACAGTTACGGCATTAATGGAAATAATCGTTGCAAGCGTTTTTCCACCCGTCAATTCAGCCATGTGTGAAAGGAAAGAGTTTTTATATTCATTCACTTCAGAAAGGGGCATGATACAAATTGCCAAAATCGCCATCAAAGGATTAAGAAATGAAACGGCAAACCACATATTTCTTAATGTTTTCGGAAAAACACCGGGTTTTTGTTCTTCCACAAAATTGGCTGAACTTTCAAATCCTGAAATTCCGAGCATAGCAGCACTGAAACCCAATAATAATGCTTTCATAATTCCAGAGGATTGTAAAGGTGCGTTCCAATTAATTTTCAACAAATCCCAGCCATTGTTGGCAATAAAAATTCCACAGAAAATTACCAAAACCAACATGGAAACCAAATGAAAAATGAAAATAACCAAAGCCACGATGGCACTTTCAGAAATTCCTAAAATGGTGAGTCCTAAAAACAGTAAAAGCAACCCAAAAGTAGCCCACAAAACATCAAAATTTGGAAAAATATGATGCAAATAATGCATTCCTTCGCTTGCAGAAATTACTGCAGTAGCCATATATGATAAAATGGTTAATGTTGCAGCAAGAGCTGCATTGCTTTTTGAGGAAGAATTGAGAAGAACGTTATAAGCCCCACCATTTAAAGGAAGCGCACCAACCACTTCACCATAAATTTTCCTGAAAAGAAAAAGGGTTCCGGCAACCATTAAAAGAGCAATCCATGCATATTGTCCGGCAACACCGATGGTTAAAGCAGAAACATAAAGTACGGAAGAAGTAATATCATTACCACAAATTGCTGTAGCATACCATTCTCCTAATTTTTTGTGAACAGACATTTTTTGAAATTGAAAATTAATTTCACTAAAGTAAAGATTAATTCAAAAAATTCAAAAAATCTGTAAATGTATTTACACTAAAGAATTTTTGTCGTTGTAATTTAATTTAAAAAAAATGAAAGTCATTATGGAAAAAGCAAGCAAAGAACTTCCGCCATAACTGAAATAAGGCAACGGAATTCCAACCGTTGGAAAAAGACCCATAACCATTCCGAGATTGATGGAAAAGTGCATCAAAAGTATTCCGCCAAAACTATAACCAAAAACGCGGTTAAAAATTGTTTTTTGATTTTCGGAGAGATAAAAAATTCTGCCGATAAATATGGCATAAAAAAGAACCAATAAAGTGCTTCCAAAAAAACCCCACTCTTCACCAACAGTACAAAAAATATAATCGGTTTCCTGTTCCGGGACAAATTTTCCCTGTGTAACAGAACCCTGTTTGTAGCCTTTTCCGAAAAATCCACCGGAACCAATAGCGGTTTTGGAGTATAACAAATTGTATCCTGAAGTATCACGAAAAGCTTTTTCTCCTTTGTAAAGAACTTCAATTCTTTCTCTTTGATGCTTGGGTAATTTTTCCAAAATTTTTGGAGCGCCAAAGGAAAGTCCTGCTACCACTGCTATTAATCCAAAAATGGAAGCAAATGTGAAAACATTCCAGGACATTTTGTTAAAATTTAGAAAAATATAAATTCCAAACAAAGCCACGATGGATAAAAATACATAAAGCGGATTTACAGCAATCGAAATCAAGAAAACAGAAGCGATAATAAGCACTACAATAAAAAACCAACCACTTAAACCTTCACGAAATAAAGCGATAAAAAAAGCGGTAAAAACCAAAAGTGAACCCACATCGGGAATCATCAAAACGACTATGGCAGGAACTCCGATAATAGCTAATGTGGTCCATAAGGATTTTTTGTATTTTAGATTGAAATCGGGTCCCGCAACATAATTAGCCAACATTAAGGCAGTTCCAATTTTGGCAAATTCTACAGGCTGCATCGTAAACCCGCCGAATTTATACCAGTTTTTCTGTCCCAAAATTTCGGTTCCAAAAGGGAAAAGACCTACCAAAAGCAAAACACCTCCGATGTAGAAAATTCCCGCCATATTTTCAAAAAATTTGGATCGCGTAAAGAAAATAACAAGTCCAACGAAAATGGAAATTATAAAGAAAATGAACTGTTTTTTTCCCAAACTTACATCTACGCTGTAAATATTAAGCACCGCAAAAGAACAGATGATAAAATATAATCCTAACCCCAATTTGTCTATTCCTTCAGCCCACTTCATTTTTTCTTGTTTTTTGAATTTTGTTCTGCTGATTTTAATTTCGCTAAAGAATCTGCTTTTTGCTTTGCTTTTTGCGCTGCAATTTTAGCAGCTACAATTATTCTAGTATTATTTTCCAAACGAACTTTCAGCGAATCTCTTCTTCTGGTTAAGTCCAACAATTTAGCTCCGTCTTTAATAATTTTCAAGCTGTCTTCGATATTGCTCAAACGAACAGAATCTTGGTTAGGTTCTTTCCACAAACCTTTTCTTTTTAAATCAGCAACCCATTGTCTTTTATATTCCGGCATAAAGCTGGAGTTCACTAGTTTTTTGTAAAGATGTTCTCTTTTTAAATCGCCGGTGATGTATTTTTCTGCAATTACCGTTGCTGCGGGTCCAGCCCAAGTTGCACCAAAACCTGCATGTTCCATTACTGCAGCAACCACAATTTTCGGATTTTCTTTCGGGGCAATTAATACAAAAATGGAATTATCCTTTCCTTGCGGAACCTGTGCTGTTCCTGTTTTGGCTAATTGGGTAAAATCTGCGGATTTCAAACCTCTTGCTGTTCCTCCCAAAACTACTTGTTCCATGCCTTTCAAAACAGGTTCGAAATGTTTTTTATCTACTAAAACTTGATGCTTTTTTCGAAATCTTGGATCGGGATTTGGTTTTCCGTCAATCGATTTTACAATATGTGGAGTATAATACCAACCTTTGTTTGCAATTGCTGCCAAAAAATTAGCCATTTGAATCGGCGTTAAAAGAACGTCTCCTTGTCCCATTCCGTTAAAAACAGCTCCTGTAGCTAAAGGATCCCAGAGTTTTGGGTCTTTTTTGCTTCCGCTGGCTTTGTATATTTGAGCCATTCTTTTTTCATAAAATTCTCCACTTGGAATTCTACCTTTTGAGCCTGTTGCTAAATCGTTATTCAGAAATTCACCAACGCCAAAGCTGTTCATTATTTTTTTCCATTCATCGACACCTTTTGATGGATTTCCCGGATATTTATTGATAATTGCTAAATAGGCATAGGAAAAATAACAGTTTGAAGAAACCTGTATTGCGGGAACTAAAGGATCTGCACCACCATGACCTTTAATCCTCAAACCTTTATAATTAAAACCACCACCACAAGGAAAAATAGTTTTATCGTTCATAACACCCATTTGCATTCCTGCAAGTGCTGTTAAAAGCTTAAAAGTTGATCCTGGAGGATATGCTGCCTGGATAGAACGGTCGAAAGTCGGTTTGTTTTCGTAAACCGTATCCATTGCCAAACGATACAAATTTTTTGATTTTTCCGGACCTGTAAAAAGATTCGGATCAATGTCCGGTCCTGTTGCCATTACTAAAATTTCTCCATTGGAGGGATCTAATGCGACAATTGCACCATGTTTATCGACCAACATTTCTTCGGCAATTCTCTGCAAATCGTAATCTATGGTTAGCGTGATATCTTTTCCGGAAATTTCTTCTTTATCCAATTCACCTCCTTTGTAAGATCCGACATCTCTTAATTTGATGTCTTTTTGGATGTATTTTAGTCCTTTTACTCCACGAAGATATTTTTCGTAGGCTTTTTCAATTCCGGATTTTCCGATAAAATCTCCAGGTCTGTAGTAAATGGAATCTTTTTTAATTTCGCGCTCATTGACTTCATTGGTGTAACCTAAAAGATTTCCTGAAGTGGAAACTTCATATTGTCTTTGGGGTCTTTTAACGATATTAAATGCAGGATATTTAAAAATAATTTCCTGAATTCTCGCCACTTCTTCTCTGCTGATGCTTTTCATAAAAGTCATCGGCGTAAGTTTGGAGTAATATTTTTCTTTTTTTAAACCTTTTATTTTTTTGATGAAATCCTGTTTGGTAATTTTCAGTAAACCACAAAACTCCAAAGTGTCAAAATCGGGACGCATTAAAGCTTGGGTAAACGAAATTTCGTAAGCAGGTTGATTGCCTACCAAGATTTTTCCATTACGATCGAAAATAACGCCTCGTTGCGGAATTACATATTCTGTTTTTATGGAAGTATTGGCAGCATTTAGCGCATAGCGATCTGTAAACAGTTGCAAATAAGCTAATCTTGCTATAAAAATTATAGCAATGACCGCAAGAACGGAAATTATTTTTAGATACTGAGGTTTCAAACTCTTTGTTTGATTTTAAATGTCAACGTGTAAATTACAATAAAAATAAAAGAAATCAAACTGGAAATGACCACATTCAGAAAAATTTCAAAAAAGCGACTGAATTTGAAAAATTCGATATATTGAATTAAAAGCTGATGAAAGAAAATACTGGAAAGTATAAACAACAAAAACTGTGGCCATTGTAATGAACTGAAGGAGAAAAAATCGGTAGTGGTATCAGTAGAAGATCTGAAAATTAAGGTTCTGAAATAAGCAACGGCTGTTGTAGCAAAAGCATTAATACCCCAAGTTCCCAAAAATGCATCAACTGCCAAACCAATAAGAAAACTTAAAATTAAAAATTGAAATTTATTCCTGAAAAAAGGGTAGAACATGACAAAAACAGGATATAAAACAGGCGTAAACTCACCGAAAATACGAATTCGGTTGAGAACAAAAATTTGCAGCGCCACAAGAAACAGAATCTGCAAAATGTCGGTAAAAAGGGTTCTGCTAATCATTTTCTCTATCTATGGTGGCTTGTAAAGTATCTTGAATTCTTTCTACTTCAGCTTTTTTTAAATTTTTTACAACATAAACCTTATTTAAGGTTCCCATTTTTTCAGAAAGTTCCACCGAAATGTCCCAATATCCGGTTTTACTATCCACTTGATAACCGGCAACGGTTCCTACAGTAATGCCCATTGGAAAAATTGCAGATTTTCCGTCAGTTATTACTGTATCACCTACTTTTACAGGAACATATTTCGGAATATCGGCTAAATGCATTAAACGGGAATTTTCGCCACGCCATGTTAAAGTTCCAAAATATCCTGAATTTTTTAAAGAAGCATTAATTTTAATTTTATTGACACTTAAAACAGATTGTACCAATGCGTAAGAATCTGTAGTATTGATAACAATTCCGGCAATTCCCTTTGGAGCGATAACGCCCATTTTAGGAAAGACACCATCTCTTTTTCCGCGATTTATAGTGAAATAATTATCCTTTCTGTTGATGGAATTAAAAACAATTTCACCATCCACAAAAGTATAAATTTGTCCGCCACCAATGGTATCATGAACTTTCCTGAATGAAGGATTTTTAGCACCTTGTTTTCCGTAAAGTTCCAGCATTAAGGCTTTATTCTGCGTTACCAATTCTTCGTTAATCTGCTTCAAACGCAAATAAGCTGTCCCTTGATCGATATATCCGGAAATCCAGGAATTGAAAGCAGCGGTTTTCGCAGCAATCCAACTTTGTTGCATCGAGTTTTTCGAGAAAATAAGCACTATTGCAATAATTTGCAACAGTAGAAAGGACATTAAAAGTCCGTTCTTAGAAAATAATCTCATCAAAAAACCCATCCCGAAAAAAAACTATTGAATTATTTAATCAAGAAATTAAATTTGTCCATATTTTTCAAAGCGATTCCTGTTCCACGAACAACCGCTCTTAAAGGATCTTCAGCTACAAATACAGGAAGTCCTGTTTTTCTGTGAAGACGATCTGCTAATCCTCTTAACAAAGCACCACCACCAGCAAGATAAATACCGGTTTTGTAAATATCGGCTGCCAATTCTGGAGGTGTTAACGATAATGTTTCCATTACTGCATCTTCAATTCTGATGATTGATTTATCCAAAGCTCTTGCGATTTCTTTGTAACCTACCATAATTTCTTTTGGCTTACCGGTAATTAAATCACGTCCTTGTACTGGAATATCTTCTACATCAACATCCAATTCTTCCACAGCAGAACCAACCTCAATTTTCACTCTTTCTGCGGTTCTTTCTCCAATGTAAAGGTTGTGATGTGTTCTTAAATAATAAGCGATATCATTGGTGAAAACATCTCCTGCAATTTTTACAGATTTGTCACAAACAATACCTCCAAGAGCAACTACAGCAATCTCTGTTGTTCCTCCACCTATATCGATAATCATATTACCTTCTGGTTTCTGAACATCAATTCCTACCCCAATTGCTGCAGCCATTGGTTCGTAAATTAAACGAACTTCTTTTGCATTCACTTTTTGTGCAGAATCTCTTACCGCTCTTTTTTCAACTTCTGTAATTCCGGAAGGAATACAGATTACAATTCTTAAAGCAGGCTGAATTAATTTCCCTTTAATTCCAGGAATTTTTTTAATAAATTCCTTGATCATATGTTCAGAAGCGTGAAAATCAGCAATTACACCATCCTTCAAAGGACGAATGGTTTTGATGTCTTCATGGGTTTTTCCTTGCATATGTTTTGCTTGTTCACCAACAGCAATTGGTTTTCCTGTTGAACGTTCAATCGCAACAATAGAAGGTTGATCAATTACGATTTTGTTATTGTGAATGATTAGTGTATTAGCTGTTCCAAGGTCAATCGCAATTTCCTGCGTGAACATATCAAATAAACCCATATTTTTTGTTTGATTTTTTTGTGAAGAAATTAAGTGCACAAAGATATGAATTTAGAGACATTCTAAAAATCTTAGTTACCTAAATTTGGTTAAATTTTTATTAAAGTTTTGATCTTCACACCACCACTTTTTTTACACTTCATTCAACTGTTCTTTTTCAAGTGATTTTGGCGATATTCATCATTGTTTTCTTCAACAAAAATTTAAAATTAAAAACCTTAAATTTGCAGCTGTTTTTATGTCTCAAAACTCTAACATACATCAAACCTCAAATTTTGCAGTTTTAAGTATTAGCTACGAAAAAGCGGATGCTGAAACACGCGGAAAATTTGCTTTTTTTGATGAAAATGTTAAAAATTTTGTGCAGAAAGTTCATCAAAAACAATTAGGAGATGCTTTTGTAGTTTCCACTTGTAACAGAACTGAAATTTATACCACCACCTCAAATTATTTACTCATAGCAGAAGAATATTGTAATACGGTAGGTGTACAACTTTCCGATTTTATGCAATTTGCCAATATTTTGAGGCGTGAAGATGCTTTAAATCATTTGTTTCGAGTTTCGGCAGGTTTGGAAAGTCAAATTTTAGGGGATTTTGAAATTATCGGACAAATTAAAAATGCCTATAATCGCTTTAAGAAAGAGAAATCAAACTCCAATCCTTATCTGGAACGTGCGATTAATTCCGCCATACAAATTTCAAAAAAAATAAAGAACGAAACCGGAATTTCCAATGGTGCAGCATCAGTTTCTTACGCTGCGGTTCATTATATTTTGAATTCAAAAAAGGAACTTTCTGATAAAAACATTTTGCTTCTCGGTGTTGGAGAAATTGGTCAAAATACAGTTGAAAATCTAGTAAAACACATTCACAAACCAAAAGTAAAAGTAGCCAACAGAACTTTGGAATACGCAGAAAAAATTGCAGAAAAATACCAAATTCCCCACATTGAATTTGAAACTTTTGAAGAAGAACTGAAACAAACCGATATTTTAATTGTAGCTACAGGAGCCGAAAAACCTATTGTGAAAAACCAGCAGATTCCTTCAGGAAAGGAAATGTTGGTTATTGATCTTTCAATTCCCAATAATGTGGAAAAAGTAATTGGAGATCGAAATGAGGTGGAGTTGGTTGATGTTGATATCCTTTCTCAACATATCAGCGAAACCATGGAACAGCGTAAAAAAGAGGTTCCAAAAGCGGAAATGATCATCAAACAAATGGCTAAGGATTTTGCTGAGTGGGAGAAAAAAAGAAAAATGGCTCCCAAAATTCATCACTTTAAAGCAGTTTTGAAAAATATGGAAAGAAACGAAATGCACAATATCCACAAAAAGCATCGCTATATTGGCGTTAATGATATGGAACTTTCCGAAAAAATGATTCAGAAAATTACCAACCGTTTTGCAAAATTTATCATTGACAACCCAATGAAGGCGGAAGAAGTAAGCAAACTAATGCATGAAATTTTTGTGGAACAGCCCAATAACGAGTTTCAGGAGAAACATTCTTAGCTTTTTCTATGTTCTAAAAAATCCGTATTTTTCACAAAATTCAGAACTTATGCAAATTCGTATCGGAACAAGAAATTCTCCATTGGCTTTATGGCAAGCCAGAGAAGTGGCAAGAAATCTACAAAACCGAAATTTTAAAACCGAAATTACACCCATACTTTCTTCCGGAGATAAAAACCTGGATCAACCTTTATATGCTATGGGAATTTCTGGAATTTTCACCAAAGATCTTGATGTCGCTCTTTTAAATAAAGAAATTGATATTGCCGTTCATTCTTTGAAAGATGTTCCGACGCAACTTCCCGAAAATCTGGAAATTATTGCCTATCTGAAACGGGATTTTCCACAAGATGTTTTGGTGAGAAATTCAAATGCTAAAACCAAGCCTTTAAACGAATTAAAAATTGCGACAAGCAGTTTAAGAAGAAGAGCCTTTTGGCTGAAAGAATTTCCCAATACCAAATTTGTAGACATCCGCGGAAATGTACAAACCCGTTTGCAAAAATTAGAAGAAGGTTTAGCGGATGCCACTATGTTTTCATTGGCAGGACCTCAAAGATTAGGATTAAAAATCGATTTCGAGGAATTGCCTTTTATGCTTTCTGCGCCTTCACAAGGTGTGGTTGCAATTGTTGGTCATAATGAAAATCCGGAAATTAATGAAGTTTTGAAATCCATAAATGATGAACAAACCCAATTTTGTGTAGAAACGGAAAGAAATTTTTTAAAAACCCTTGAAGGTGGTTGTACTGCTCCAATTGGTGCTTTTGCGGAAATTCAGGATGGTAAAATGCGTTTCGTGGGCAGACTTTGTTCATTAGATGGAAAAAACTGTATCGAAACTGACGATATTTTTGAATTTGATAAAAACAAAAATCACGGAGCTGAAATTGCAAACCAAGTTTTGAATAACGGGGGAAGAGAAATAATGAGTGAAATTCGATCAAAAATGCATTAAATTTTTCAGAATTAAGTTTCCAAAATGAAGATTCTTTACACAAAAAAAATAAATGAACAAATGATTTCCGAAAACTTAGGGAATCATTTTTCTTATGATTTTGTTGAGGTAATTCGGATTGAATTTTTGAAAATTGAAGCATTTGATTTGGAAGATAAATCCATCATTTTCACCAGCTTAAATGCAGTTCGTTCCCTTTTTCAAAATCAATTTAAAATTAAGAATAATAAAATCTATTGTGTTGGTGAAAAATCGGCAAATTTTCTAAAATCTAAAGGTTTGTCGGTTTCAAGAATTGAAAAAAACGCTGATGAATTGGCAAATTTTATTATTGAAAATTGTAAAAATGATAAATTTGTTCACTTTGCAGGAGATTTATCTTTAGATATTTTAAATGAAAAACTAAGAACTAATGGGATTTTCTATCAAAAAGAAATTATTTACAAAACAATATTATTGAATCCTAAAATGGAGGAAAATTATGATGCTTTAGTCTTTTTTTCTCCAAGTGGAGTTCGTAGTTTTGCACAGCGAAATTCTTTAGAGAATAAAATACTTTTTTCTATCGGAAAAACCACCGAAAAAGAGCTTCAAAAATTTACAAAACAAGAAATTTTCACGAGTGGAGAAAATAACCTTCAAGATCTGTTAAAGTTGATAAAATCACATGAAAAAACAGATTTTTAGAAATAGAGTTTATGATTAAAAACGATTTATACTTAAAAGCATTACGAGGAGAAACGGTTGAAAGACCACCAGTTTGGATGATGCGACAAGCGGGAAGATATTTACCGGAATTCATTGCTTTGCGTGACAAATATGATTTTTTCACGCGTTGTCAAACCCCGGAATTGGCTTCTGAAATTACAGTTCAGCCGATTCGTAGATTTCCTTTGGATGCCGCAATTTTATTTTCTGATATTTTGGTGGTTCCACAAGCGATGGGAATTGATTTTCAGATGAAAGAATCGGTGGGTCCTTGGTTGGAAAATCCTATTAGAACTTTGGGACAAGTTCAAAATATTGAAGTTCCCAATGTCGATGAAACGTTGAATTATGTTTTTGACGCCATAGAATTAACCCTGATAAAATTGGATCATGAAATTCCGCTAATTGGTTTTGCAGGTTCACCATGGACGATTTTGTGCTATTGTGTAGAAGGAAAAGGATCAAAAGCTTTTGATATTGCCAAATCGTTTTGTTTTAAAAATCCGGAAGCTGCGCATTTACTTTTACAGAAAATTACCGATACTACGATTGCTTATTTAAAAAGAAAAGTAGAAAAAGGAGTTTCTGCAGTTCAGATTTTTGATTCTTGGGGAGGAATGCTTTCTGCGGAAGATTATCAGGAATTTTCTTGGAAATATATCAAGCAAATTGTTGATGCTTTAAGTCCTTTAACGCATGTTGTCGTTTTTGGAAAAGGATGTTGGTTTGCTTTGGAAGAAATGACGATGAGTCCGGTTTCAGCACTTGGTGTAGATTGGACGATAACTCCCGAATTTGCAAGAACTTTAACCAACCATACCATGACTTTGCAGGGAAATTTTGATCCTGCAAGATTACATTCAACACCTGAAACGATTAGAAAAATGGTGGATCAAATGATTCGCAGATTTGGAAAAGACCGATATATTGCCAATCTTGGACATGGAATTTTACCCAATATCCCGGTTGAAAATGCAGAAGCTTTTATTAGAGCTGTTGTTGACTGGAAAGAATAATTTCTGAATCTAAATAAAAAAACCGCAAAAATTTTGCGGTTTTTATTTTTACATGAGCATTCTTTGTGCTTTTCTGACTCCTTCAACAAGGGTATCAATTTCCTCAAAAGTATTATAAACAGCAAAACTTGCTCTTACTGTTCCGGCAATTTTGAAATAATCCATAATAGGTTGTGTGCAATGATACCCTGTTCTTACGGCAATTCCTAATTTATCGAGAATCATTCCTACATCGGAGGAAATTCCGGCTCCTTCAAGATTAAAGGAAACAACACCTGTTCTTCTTGCATTTTCACCATAAATTTTTAATCCTTCAATTTCCAAAAGTTTTTTTTGAGCGTATTTCAAAAGATTATTTTCATGATTTTGCAGATTTTTGTGACCAATATTCTCAATAAAATCAACTGCAGCTCCTAAAGCAATATTTCCTCCAACATTGGGAGTTCCGGCTTCGAACTTAAATGGTAAATCGGCATAAGTGGTTTTTTCGAAAGAGCAAGTCGCGATCATTTCTCCACCTCCATGAAAAGGCTGTATTTTTCTCAAAATTTCTTCTTTTCCATAAAGAATTCCGGTTCCCATTGGAGCGTACATTTTATGTCCGGAGAAAACGAAAAAATCGCAATCCAGTTGTTGAACATCAATTTTGAAATGCGGTGCACTTTGCGCTCCATCAATCACAATTAAAGCATTAGAGTTATTTCGAACTTTAGAAATAATTTCTTCAATAGGATTTACAATTCCCAAAGCATTAGAAACTTGGTTTACAGAAACTATTTTTGTTTTTTCGCTTAGGTTTTTATCAAGAAAATCTAATTGAAGAATTCCATTTTCATCCATTGGAATTACTTTTAGAACAGCTCCTGTTCTTTCACAAAGCATTTGCCAAGGAACGATATTCGAATGGTGCTCCAAATAGGAAATGATGATTTCATCACCTTCTTTTAAAATTTTTGAATTTCCTAAAGAATAAGCAATTAAATTAAGAGATTCCGTTGTTCCACGAGTGAAAATAACCTCAAAATCCTCTTTAGCATTAATGAATTTTTGAATTTTTCTTCTGGAAGTTTCCATTTCTTCCGTAGCAAGCTGAGAAAGCGTATGGATTCCGCGATGAACATTGGCGTTAATTGCGGTATAATATTTTTGCAAAACTTCAAGAACTAAAGTTGGTTTTTGAGAAGTAGCGGCATTGTCCAAATAAATCAAAGGTTTTCCATTAATCTGTTGATTGAGGATGGGAAATTGACTGCGGATTGAATTGAGGTCTAACATTTTAAATTTTATAATATTTTACCTTTTCAGCTTTATAAGTCATTCAAAAGGTAATAATTTAGAAGTGTTCAAATTTAAGGATTATTTAGAGAATTTATTTTTTCTAATTTTCAAAAATGCACATAAAAAAACTCCTGACTAAAAGCCAGGAGTTATATTAATTTTTATACAGATTATTCTGCTGCCGGAGCTTCAGTTTCTGTAGCTGCACCTTCAGCCGGAGCTGCATCTGCTGCTACTTCTTCCTCATCATCGTCAGCTGCACCTGCACCACCTTTCATTGCATTTCTAGACATCTTCACAGCTGCAACAACTGCATTGTCCGGATGCATAAATGTGAATCCATCAGCTTTGATATCTCCTACATAAATTTTGTTTCCAATTTTTAGTGGGGTTACATCAACTACGATTTCATCTGGTAAGTTAGCAGGAACTGCTTTCAATTTCAATTTTCTGAAAGACTGGCGAAGAACACCACCCGCAACAACACCTTTTGCACGTCCCGTAATTCTTACAGGAACTTCCATAACTACAGGTTTGTTATCCGAAAGTTGATAAAAATCAACATGAAGGATTTTATCTGTAATTGGGTGGAACTGGATATCCTGAAGTACGGCAGGAATAGTTTCACCATCAATAACAAGCTCAGCTGTGTGTGCGTCTGGAGTATAAACCAAATTTTTGAAAGATTTCTCTTCTGTAGAGAAATTCAAAGGTTCTTTACCACCATAAACAACACAAGGAACTAGCTCAGCATCACGTAAAGCTTTTGTAGATTTTTTACCCACGCTTTCTCTTTTTGTACCTTGAATTGTAATAGATTTCATTGTAAAATGATTAAATTTTGAGAGTGCAAAAATAATAAAAAATTCCGAACTCACAATTGCGGGTTCGGAATAGTTTTTTCTAAGTTTTGTGAATATCAATTAAATAATAAACTTGTCACTAATCGATTTATGTTCGTGAACCATTTTCATCACATCTGAAAATAATTCGGCACAGCTTAAAACTTTAATTTTTGGTGATAAATCTTTAACAGGAATAGTGTCTGTTACAATCACTTCTAAAAGTTGTGAATTGTTAATATTTTCATAGGCTTTTCCTGAAAAAACACCGTGTGTTGCCATTGCTCTTACAGATTTTGCACCATTTGCCATTAGAATATCTGCGGCTTTACATAATGTTCCCCCCGTATCAATCATATCATCAATTAAAATTACATTTCGGTCTTTAACATCTCCGATAAGGAACATTTCTTCAACAACGTTGGCTTTTTTTCTTTCTTTATAAGCAATTACGACTTCTGCACCAACATGGCTTGCGTAATTTTTTGCTCTTTTCGCACCGCCCATATCTGGAGATGCAATAGTGAGATTATCGAGATTTAATGAATAAATATAATCTACAAAAATGGTTGATGCATAAAGATGATCCACAGGAATTTCAAAAAAACCTTGAATTTGATCTGCATGTAAATCCATCGTCATAATTCTTGTTGCGCCGGCTGCTGTTAATAGGTTGGCAACTAATTTAGCACCAATTGGAGCTCTGGGCTTATCTTTTCTGTCTTGTCTTGCCAATCCGTAATAAGGAATTACTACCGTGATGTTTTTTGCTGAAGCTCTTTTAGCGGCATCAATCATTAAAAGTAATTCTAAAAGATTATCAGCTGGAGGAAATGTTGAAGCGATAAGAAAAACTCTTCCACCACGAACTGATTGGTCTAAAACGGGTTCAAATTCTCCGTCGCTAAACTCCTGAAAATTTATTTTCCCAAGTTCTTGACCGTAATGCATTGCAATTTTTTCAGCCAATACTTTACTTGTTCTTGTAGAAAATAAGTAGGAAGCTTGATCTGCCATTTTTTTTATTTTTTATTAGATGCACAAATTTAAAAAAAAATAAAGCCACTAGAAAAATCAAGTGGCTTTAAAATTTATTTTCTTCCTTTATTAAGGGAAAGTAACTCCTGTATAGCTGTTTACATTTACCTGAGGTAATGTAGATCCATACTTTTTGTTAATAGCTTTAATAAATTCATTAGCTGTAATAGCATAACCTCTCCCAGTTAAATGTACTCCATCTAAAGAGAAAGTTCCACCCGTAACGAATTTTGCAGTGTAACGAACATTATCGAAAGAAATTCCTGAAGCTGAGGAAAGTTCTGCCATTTTAGTATTGGCATCAAAAAAGGCAAGATTTTTTTCTGTAGCTTTTGCTTTAATTACTTCATTAAAAGCAGTGGTTGCATCAATGGTGTTTTTAACTTCATTGGCTTCACTTCCTGATGACGGAGATGCGGTGTATTCACCTCTTAATACATGTTTGTCTTCCAAAGGAAATGTTACTCCATATTTGTTAAAAGGAGCCACTGCATATAGAGAAGTTGGTGCAGTTCCAATTACAGAACTTGTGGAAAGTAACGTTAAATCTTTATTTGTTGCATGACGTGCTTGTCCAAAAACAACACCCATTAAACCAGCTTGTTGTGCAGGAACTCCATTTGAAACTAATGCCTGGGTAATTTGTGTGGCTAAGTTAGGTAAACTTTCATCTTTTATTAATAAAGGATTGGCTGAAGTTTTGGAAATTAATTGTAATCTTCCACCATGTCCTAAAGCGGTTAAAATATTTTTCAAAACACCAAAAACCTGAGCATTTAAACCATCAATATTAGCATCTTGGTTAGAAGGTTGTCCAGCTGCAGCAGTATTAAATGCGGAAGGTGGTACCGGATTATAAGGAACTGTTGTAAAAAATGGAATAGAAGTTACATTTGGAATATTTGCAACAATTCCTTTTGCTCCATTAGATGTTAGTGTTGTTGTTAGCGCGGTATAAGCATCTGTAAAAGTTGTCAATGGGGTTATAGGATTTGTTCCGTCTCCACCACTTGTAGCATAACCTAAAACATCATTATTTCCAATCCAAAGAGAGAAGAATGTAGGGTTTTGAGCCATAGCGTCTCCAAGAACTGTAGCATTTGGTGTTGAAGCCATTCTTACAAAAAACGGATTCGCCATTCCTGCTGATAAGTTGGCAGGATTTCCGTATCCTGGAGCTAAAAGATGGTAAGATTTAGCTAAAGGAACTCCCATATTCTGAAAACCTTGCGCGGTGTAAATATTTGCTAAAGTTGATGTGCCATTTCCTGTAGCTAATGCAGGAGCAAAAGCACCAGCCGCATTTACTGTAAGCACATATTTATTAGGAAGTACGCCAGGAATTCCTCCCAAATTATCAGCCATCATCGGTTGGTTGAACATTTGTGCACCTCCAGCTTTTTGCATTTGCTTCGCAATCATTGAAGTAAATGATTCATTTTGACCATCAACATACAATGCGCCATCTCTAAAACCAGAAGTTAATGAATTCCCTAAAGCAACAAATTTTGTGAAATCAGCAGATCCGCTGGTTACTTCCGCGTCATTAACATCATTTTCAAAATCAGTTTTACAACTTTGAACCGATAGTAATGCAACGGCGGCTAAACTCGAAATTATTATTTTTTTCATGATTCAAATAAAATTAAAAAGGGTTATAGGATAAACCAAGTCCAAAATAGTAAGCTTTTGCTTTTGCTTGTCCACTAAATGAAATACTCTTATTGTTGAAAGTTCTTGCTTGCGGAAAAGCCATTGCTCCAGCAAGATCAACACCAAAACCATGACCAACTTTAAATCCTAGACCAGCCGTAACTACGTGAGAATCAAATGATGGAGTTTCCGGAATAAAGTTTTTATCGTCATAAGGGGACTCATCATAATACCAACCTAATCTACCGGCAATCATATCATTAAATAAGTACTGTGTACCAATTCTAAAAGTTTTTGCATTTTTGAAATTCTTAGGATTTGTAAGAATTGTAGCATCATTAGCTTGGTTTCCAAGATTTGCATTTTCAAAATCAAGCGTTAATTTATCATACTTTTCCCATCCGTGATAGTTGAAATCTGCAGAAACAGACCATTTTGGTGTCACTTTATAGGTAGCACCTAATGTAAATTCTTCAACTAAAGGCAATGTCGCTGTAAAATTGTCTTGTCCATTAGCATCTAATCCCAAAGTTGTAAACAAAATTTGTTGCGTAGCAGCGGAAGCATTTGGTAGTGTAACTGTAGCTTTACCATTTTCTGCTTTCATATTTACAGGAGATCTGTAAGCAACACTTAAATCCCATTTTGCATCTGGCTGAAAATAAAATCCTAAACCGGCGCCATGTCCAGAAGCTTGATCATCAAGTATATTGATGGTTCCATCAAGTTGTGTAACAGCTTTTGTCCAGTCAACTTTTCCTTTTGCATAAATATAGCTTGCACCAAAAGATGCCCAAGGCGCTAATTTTACAGAAACCATTGGTTGAAAGTAGAATGATTTTAGCTCTAATTTTTGAACAATTTCTTTTCCAGACCAATCAGCAGGATATTCGATTGTGCTTCCAAAAGGTGTAGCAAAACTAAAGCCTAATGAAACATCTTTATGTACTTTATAAGCAATAGCAGCATAAATAGGTGTTCCTGTAGGACTTATGGTTTCCGTAGATTCCAATGTGGAAGGGTTTTGGTAAGTTACTGTAGATTTAGCACCAAAACCACCGGCTGCAATACTAAGTTTAGCTGGTATAAAGGAGATACCTGCAGGATTGAAAAAAGCAACACTTGCGTCTTCAGCATGTGCGCTTGTGTGGGCTTGCGCAAGCTGTCTTACGCCTTGTAGAGAAACTCTAAAACCGCCAGCATAAGTAAAAATACCCGCTAACAAAGCCGTAGAAATTAGAATTTTTTTCATAATTGATAAGAAATAATTATCGCCAAATATAAAATTTATTTAGATTACAATGTTAAGATTTCTTAATATTTTTAAACATCCATAAAAAATTTAATTATGTTTAAAATAACAATAGATCCAATTTTATGATCAAATCTTATTTTTTGATATAAAGATTTTAATCTGTTTTATTTTAAACGCACCTCTATTTAAAATTTCTCAAAATTTGATCTCAAAGAACCTAAACCAAAAAAAATTTTAAATTTGCAGGATTAACATTGTATTAAATATATTAAAATATGAGTTGTGGATGTAAAACATCCGGCGATTCTCAGCATTCCTGCGGAACAAAATCTTCCGATGGATGCGCAAGCGTTGATACTTGTGGAAATAGTTATAAGCTCAGTGTTTTCGACTGGCTTTCTAATATAAATAATCCTGCAAAAAGCGAATGTGATTTCGTGGAAGTAAGATTTAAAAACGACCGCAAGTGTTTTTATAAAAACGTGCACAAACTTCCGTTGAATATAGGAAGTGTTGTAACTGTAGAATCAAGTCCGGGACATGATGTTGGTGTGGTTTCTCTTACGGGTGAATTGGTGAGAATTCAAATGAAAAAGAAAAAATTTTCAGAAGAATCACCGCTTAAAATATACCGACTTGCCAATCAAAAAGATATTGAAATTTGGCAAAATTCAAGAAAAAAAGAAGAAACAGTAAAAGTTGAAGCAAGAAAAATAGCTTCAAATTTACGACTGGCGATGAAAATTACCGATGTGGAATTTCAAGGAGATGGCGCAAAAGCTACCTTTTATTATACTGCGGACAATCGTATAGATTTTAGGCAATTAATCAAGGATTTTGCTGGCGCTTTTAGAACGCGGATTGATATGAAACAAATTGGTTTCCGACAAGAGGCTGCAAAAGTTGGTGGAATTGGATCTTGTGGAAGAGAACTTTGTTGTTCAACTTGGCTTACCGATTTCCGTTCCGTAAATACCAATGCAGCGAGATATCAACAATTGAGCATAAATCCACAGAAATTAGCAGGACAATGCGGAAAATTAAAATGTTGTTTAAACTATGAATTGGATAGTTATTTAGACACACTTAAAGATTTTCCGTCCTCTTCAACCAATTTGGATACTGAAAAAGGAAAAGCATTTTGTATTAAAATTGATGTCTTTAAACGGAAAATGTGGTTTGCTTATGCTGACAGTCCAGTTACTTGGTACGATTTGGATGTTTCTGAAGTAAAAAAAATGATTTCTTTGAACAAAAAAGGAGAAAAAGCACCACCTTTGGAAGAGGTAAAATCTCAAATTACTACTACTAAATCTGCAGATTTAATTCAGGAAAACAGTGTGGATCGGTTCGAGAAAAAAAACAACAACAGAAATCGAAAACCTTCGAACCGAAAACCTCAAAATTCTGAAAACAGAACAAAACAGGATCAAAACAGAAACGATAAAAGCAAAAAACCGGTCCACAATCCAAATGCATCTGTGGTAAAAGCAGAAAATCCAAATGCTGAAAATAAAAGCGAAAATCCAAAGAAGAATAATAAATTCAAAAAAAAGTTCAGTCCAAAACGTGATAATAATGCATAGATTATCCATTATAGTATTAGCTTTTGCTGCACTTTTTAGCTGTAAAAACTCCTCTGAGGAAATTAAAATGTCTTCTCTGAATGGGAAATGGCAGAAAAATCAAATTCAGAATTTCGACTTTTCTGTTAATGACGCACAAGCCTTGAAAAATATTATATTTGTTGTTAGAAACAACGATGAATATCCATACAGTAATATTAGATTTATTGTTGATTTTACGGATTTGTCCACAAAAAAAATTGAAACAGATACTTTAAATTATATTCTTGCCAAACCCAATGGAGAATGGATTGGAAGAGGTTTTGGTGATACGAAAGAAACCCTTTTTCAATATAAAATGAATTACCGTTTCAAAAATGTAGGAAAGTATCGAATCGGAATTAAACAGGCCATGAGAAAAGATGCGCTTGTAGGTATTGAGGATGTTGGCGTAAAAATTGAAAATACAAAGCCATAAAAATTATATGGAAAACCAAAAAAACACAGGAAACAGTAACCAAAAAACATTTCCGCTTCCACCAAAAAAATCTAAAAATACAGGTTGGAAAAAATGGGTGAAATTTATTTGGATGGGTTTAATAGCCTTAATACTTGGTATTGCAACACTTTTCTTTAGCGTTTCACAAGGTTTCTTAGGCGATATGCCTGATGTGAAACAGTTGGAAAATCCTGATATTTTTGTCGCCTCTGAAATTTATTCCGCAGATGGTGTTCTTTTAGGAAAGTTTGAAAAAGAAAAAACACAACCTGTTTTTTATAAAGATTTGCCACCTTATTTGGTATATGCATTACAAGCTAAAGAAGATGAACGTTTCAAAGAACATTCAGGAATTGATCTAAAATCTGTAGGACGAGCTATTTGGTTTGGTGGAGATCGTGGAGGAGGTTCCACCATTACACAACAGCTTGCCAAATTATTATTTACAGGAAATGCTGCCCAAAATAAAATTCAGAGAGCCTTTCAAAAATTGAAAGAATGGGTTGTAGCGGTAAGTTTGGAAAAAAGATATACCAAAGAAGAAATTGTAACGCTTTACTTCAATAAATTCGATTTCCTATACAATGCTAACGGAATTGAAATGGCTTCGCGAGTTTATTTCAACAAAAAAACGAATCAGCTTACCCTTCCTGAAGCAGCGATGTTCGTAGCAATGCTCGAAAATCCGGTGAAAAATAATCCAATGCGAAATCCGGAACGTGCGAAAAACCGTAGAGATGTCGTTCTGAAACAAATGTTAGATACCGGTTATCTCGATGCAGCCACTTATCAAACCGCTGTGGAAACACCAATTAGTTTGGATTATCACCCCATAAAAACAGTGGATGATGGATATTCCGCTTATTACAAATTTTATCTGCGAAAAGAAATCGATCAATACTTAAAAGAAAACGAAAAGAAAACAGGAAAACCCTTAAATCTTTTCAAAGACGGATTAAAAATTTATGTCACACTTGATTCTAAAATGCAGAAATATGCTGAAGAATCCATAAAAGAACATTTAACTGATCTTCAAAAAAGTTTTGACAGGGAGCAAAACGGAAGAAAACAAAGACCATTTTACTTAATTAACGATAAGGAAATTAATAACATTATGATGTCTGCTGTTAAAAGAACCGGACGTTATAAACAATTAAAAGCAGCCAATGTTTCAGAAGATTCTATCATGTTAGAATTCAATACGCCGGTAAAAATGTCAAGATTTTCTTGGGGCGGAGAAGAAGAAGTCGAAATGTCTCCTTGGGATTCTATTAGATATCATAAACAAATTGCACAGGCAGGCTTAATGTCTATGGTTCCGGCAACCGGAGAAATAAAAGCTTGGGTTGGTGGAATTGATTGGCAACATTTTCAGTACGACCATATTAAACAAGGAAAAAGACAGGTTGGATCCACGTTTAAACCTTTTGTTTACGCTGCAGCAATTATGAATTTAGGAATGACACCTTGTTCTACAGTTTCCAATGCCACATTCAATGAAAGAGGATATCGAGTTCCAGGAAAAGGTGGAAATCCAACTTTAAAACAAGCTTTAGGAATGTCTTTAAACCCAGTTGCTGTTCGTTTAATGGATATGACAGGAACGGATAAAGTAATTCAACTTGCCAGAGATTTAGGCGTAACCGAAGAAATACCAAGAGGTCAATTAGCCGTTGCTTTGGGAGCTTCCGATATTACCATTTTCGAAATGTTGGGAGCGTATAGCACTTTTGCGAATTACGGAAATTATGTAAAACCGGAAATGATTTGGCGTATTGAAGATGCAAACGGAAGAGTAATCAAAGAAGTAAAACCGGTGGTAAAAGAAGTAATGAATGAAAAATACGCTTACACGATGGTTGAACTGATGAAAGGCGTGGTGGAATTTGGAACCGCTTCTGGTGAATTAGGAAGAAGAGGAATTAGTAAAGGTGTAGAAATTGCCGCAAAAACAGGAACAACACAAAATAATTCCGACGGTTGGTTTATGGGAATTACCCCAAATCTTGCAACCGGAGTTTGGGTAGGTTGGGAAGACAGAGCAACCCATTTCTGGGGAACTGGGGAAGGACAAGGAGCAAAAATGGCGCTTCCAATTTGGGCAATTTTTATGAAAAAAGTTTGGGCGGATAAAACATTAAATATTTCTCCTGATGACAAATTTGTAAAACCAAGTGAATGGAGCGGAGGTTGTAACGATTTGCGCGGACTTGGCGGAGGTTATGGTGATGATGGCGGTTTGCAAACCATTGATGAACTAAAAAGTCCTACAATTAAAGAACCCGTTAACAACAATGCCAATAAGAAAAATGATGAAAACGTTAACGAAGCCATCAATAAAGGTGAAGAAATAGACTTTAATAAATAATATAAAAACCTTCCAAAAACGGAAGGTTTTTTATTTTTATAAATTTGAGGATGAATTTACAGAACATCACCCAACAATATCTCAAAATTTTCCCAGGAGATTTTTCCGGAAATCCACAACAGAGACAAACTCCCAAAGTGCTTTTTTCAACCGTTGAAACCGTAGGTTTTGATCATCCTGAAATTATTATTTTCAATGAAAAACTCTCGGACGAAATAGGTTTGGGAAAATTTCAAAAAAAAGATTTGGATTTTTTAGTGGGAAGTCATCTTCCCGAAAATATTAAAACTTATGCTACCGCTTATGCGGGACATCAGTTTGGAAATTGGGCTGGACAATTAGGTGATGGAAGAGCTATTTTTGCCGGAGAAATAAAAAATTCTGAAGGAAAAATTTTTGAAATTCAGTGGAAAGGAGCCGGTGCAACTCCATACTCCCGATTTGCGGATGGAAGAGCGGTTTTAAGATCTTCGCTTCGGGAATATTTGATGAGCGAAAGTCTTTTTCATCTTCAAATTCCAACAACCAGAGCTTTAAGTTTGGCTTTTACTGGTGAAGACGTTATTCGTGATATTTTGTACAATGGAAATCCAAAACCGGAAAAAGGAGCGGTTGTTATTAGAGTTGCTGAAAGTTTTTTAAGGTTTGGACATTTCGAATTACTTTCTGCACAGAATGAAATTCAGACCCTTCAAAAATTAGCTGATTTTTGCATTCAAAATTATTTTCCGGAAATTGTTTCTGAAGGAAAAGAAAAATACAAAGATTTTTTTTCTAAAATTTGTGAAAAAACGGCAGATTTAATGGTTCAATGGTATCGTGTCGGTTTTGTTCATGGGGTGATGAATACAGATAATATGTCGGGTTTGGGATTAACCATTGATTATGGACCTTTTTCAATGTTGGATGAATTCGATCTTAATTTTACTTCCAATACCACAGATTTGCCGGGAAGAAGATATGCTTTTGGAAAACAGGCGCAAATTTCGCAATGGAATTTATGGCAATTAGCCAATGCGTTATTTCCCTTGATTCAGGATGAAAAATTTTTAGAAGAACAACTCAATTCCTACAACGAAATTTTCTGGGATAAACACGATAAAATGTTCGCTTCGAAGTTTGGGTTTGATGAGGTTTTGCCTTCTGATCAAGAATTTTTTATGGAAGTACAAACTTTAATGCAAGAGTTAAATTTAGATTACACGCTGTTTTTCCAATCTCTCGAAAATTTTATTCAAAATGAGGAAAAATTTGAATTCTCAAAAATTTTAGAAGCCATTTCTTATGATCCAATTACTCCAGAAAACAAACTGAAATTTGAAGGATTTTTTGGAAATTTCAAAAAAAGAATTTCAAAAAATAAAATTTCAAAAGAAGAATCTCTGCGACTAATGAAACAAAATAATCCGAAATTCATTCTTAGAAACTACCTTCTTTTTGAATGTATTGAAGAACTTGAAAACGGAAAAAGAAACCTTTTAGAAAAACTTTTAACAGCACTGGAAAACCCGTATCAGGAAGTTTTTCCGGAATTTTCTGTAAAAAGACCCGAAAAATACAACGGCATTGCAGGATGCAGCATGCTTTCGTGCAGTTCTTAATAATCCAACAAAGCTTTTTCTTATTTTTGTCGCAAACTTTTGAATTTGAAAACTAAATTTTACAATTTTCTGAAAACGCTTTTTCCATCATCATGGACAGAACTGTTTCTCTTTTTATTTTTTTTAATTTTTTACGGAAGTATAGCTTGGTTGGTCTCCACAAATTACCGTATTGTTTTCGATGACAGAATTCCGTGGGATGCTTATTTCAGCTTTGATAACAGAGCCATTGTGATGACAGGAGGTGGTTTTGAAAGGCATCCTTTGGCAAATTATTTTTTTACTTGGATTAGAGAAACGGCTCTGTTTTTTTCCGGAGGTAAAAAAGAAGTGAATTTTAGACTGGCATTGTCGCTAATAAGCACGTTAACCGTAAGTTTATCTGTTTTGCAAATTTTTAAATATTTGAGAAATATTATAGGTTTACCTCTGTTTTTGAATTTGCTTCTCGTAGTGTTTTTCTCACTGTTTTCAACTTCAATTTTGCTCTCTTTCACTCCTGAAACCTATACTTATACCTTGTTTTTTTTAGTGCTTTTCAATTATTATGCAGCGTTGAAACTTAAAAAAAATGAAAAAATTTCAATGGCTGCGCTTACTTTTGCGGGAATTTCTGTGGGTGGATTAACGATTACCAATATTGTAAAAATTTATCTTCCTGTTTTATTTGAAAAAGATTTATTCAAAAGCTGGAAAAAAGTAGGAAACGCAGTTTTAAGAATTCTGTTTTCCTTTGTAGTTTTTTTGTTACTTTTTCTTTACCGAATGAACTTCGACTGGAAAAATATTTTTAATAAAACCAGTGAACAGTACGAGAAATTTTCAAAACCAAAAGTAACGCCAATTTGGGATATGATTACTTCTTGGTTTTTCGGTGGAAATATGATTTTTCCAGGCTTTGTAATCCGCGATTATCACAATAAAAAAGGCTTTGATTATAAAGCGATTTTTATGGATGTTTATCAATCTTATTTTTCTTATTTATTTGTAGGAACTGTTTTGTTTTTAATGATTTGGTCTTGTGCTAAGAACTATAAAAATAAACTAATACAGGTTTTGATTTTATCTTTTTCTGTGGATATTTTCATACATTGTGTTTTTAAATTTGGGCTTCATACCTCGTATATTTATGGAGGTCATTTCATCTTTTTGGTGCCATTGTTTTTAGGTTGGCTTTTGTTTAGTTACCGAAAATCTCCCAAAATTCTATCTCTGATTACGGTATTTATTTCGTTACTTTTTATTTATTTAGGAATCAATAATTTTTACCGACTAATGGAATTTTATGAATTTTTAGAACTGTATTATCAATAAAAAAAACGCTCAAATTTGAGCGTCTTTTTTTTTATTTTGCTTCTACACAGAAAACCCGGTATTGAACAGGTGTGGCAGATTTAAAGAACTGTCGGATTTTGGAGAGATCGCCGGAAGCGCTTTGCTTACTGAAATAACTTCCTGCTAAAACTTTATAATTGGGTCTTAAAGAAGCATCAATTTCCACTTTTAAATTTGGAAATCTTCTTCTGAAATAAGCTTTTACTTCATTGGCTTCTTCATTGCTTTTTACAACGTTTATTTGAATTTTATAACCCAAAATTCTCGGATTTTGTCGGCAAATTTCAGCCGTAGTAAGTTCACGGCTTGGCACTAAAATTCTGGAGGGTGTTTTTGTGGAATTATTATTTCCCGACTTTGTTACACGGTTGCAATTTTCTTCCAGTGCATCTAAAGCATCACTAATTTTATTATCCATAGTAAAAGTGAATGGAGTTCCAGAAAGAGTGTCGTTTTTTACAACTAATTGTGCTTGAATGTGGTAGGTAATAACACAGACAAAAAACGAAAATATAGAAATGATTTTTTTCATTAGAAAAAATTTTTTACAAATCTAACACAAATAAAAATCATTCCAAAACGAGTTATTTAGAACAGTTATAAATTAACCAAAAATGACAAAGGAGATCGCTTTAGCTTTGTTAAAATGCTGTTAAAAGTCTTATTTTTGCGGAATTGAATGAATTCTCAATTCCCGAATTTTTGTTACTAACACAAGCTTATATAAATGATTAGTTGGAAAAAGCATTACAAAAAAGGGTTGATTGCTATAGGTTTATTGCTTTCAACTGGTGCTTCTGTTTATGCACAGGGCGACGCCAAAAATGGTGAAAAGCTCTTTAAAGCAAACTGTACAGCATGTCACGCTTTAGACAAGCAACTTGTAGGTCCTGCTCTTGGAGGCGTAGTTGATCGTCTGAAAAAAGATCAGAATCTTGATGAAGCTTGGTTCCAAAAGTGGATCAAGGATAGCAAAGCACTTCGAGCTTCAGGTGACAAATATGCAAACGAAGTTTACGAAAAGTTCAACAAAACGGAAATGACGCAGTTTCCGAGTTTATCGGATCAAGACGTAAAAGATATCTTAGAATACACCACCAATCCACCAGCTCCGGAACCTGCTGCTGATGCTACAGGAACGAGCGAAGATCCTTTAGCAGCGATGGAAGCTGCAAAGAAAGAATCTGCGGGTTCTAAGATTATTTTAATTTCTTTATTAGCTATTGGTGCATTATTAATTTGGTTGTTGCTTAAACTTAGACAGCTCGTTAAATTGCAACAAACAGAGGAATTGTCTGCGCTGAATGAAACCCGAATTAAATCTTTTGGTGAGTTCTACGAAAAATACAATATGATTGGTAAGATTATACTTGCTGCTCTTGGTATTTTTGCCTTTTACGGAGTTTGGAACTGGCTGATGTGGATAGGTGTTTACAAAGGTTATAAACCGGAACAGCCCATTCATTTTTCCCATAAAATTCACGCTGGAGATAATAAAATAGACTGTCAGTTGTGTCACTCTTCTGCAAAATATGGAAAAGTTTCAGAAATTCCTTCTATGAATGTATGTATGAACTGTCACAGAAATATTTCGGAATATAACGGTAAATATTTTGAGCCAGGAAAAGATAAAGCATTTTATGATGGTGAAATTCAGAAAATTTACGCAGCAACAGGGTGGGATCCTGCTACGCAAAAATATACCGGAAAAACACAGCCTATTGAATGGACAAGAATTCACAATATGCCGGATTTTGTTTATTTTAATCACTCTCAACACGTAGTTGCTGGGGAACAGGCTATTATCAATTCACACAATAAGAAAAATCCTGATAATAAAATTGATGTGGTTTGTAAAGCTTGTCACGGTAAAGTAGATACTATGAATGTGGTTCAAATGGCAAATGATTTCACCATGGGTTGGTGTATTGAATGTCACAGAACAACAGAAGTAGATATGAGTAACGGTTACAACCAGGCTTATTTTAAAAACCTACACGATAAACTTAAAAAACAGTATCCTTCTTCAGAAGGCAAGATTACGGTTGATGCAATCGGAGGTCTTGAGTGTGGTAAGTGTCACTATTAATTCAACAAAAAACAAGAAGTATAAATGGCTTCCAATAAAATACAATTCAGAAGTATCCATGAACTCAAAGATCCGGCTTTAAATGCGAAGTTGGCTGCTAAAGAGTTTCAAAACGAAATTCCGGTTGACGAGATTGCCACTGAAGCGGATAGTAATGGCACTTCCAGACGAGATTTCTTGAAATTATTAGGATTTTCAACAGCGGCGGTTACTTTAGCTGCCTGTGAAGCGCCAGTTATTAAAACCATTCCTTATGTTGTGAAACCCCACAGCATTATTCCTGGACTCCCAAATTACTATGCATCAACCTATTTTGATGGGTTCGATTTTGCGAGTGTTTTGGTGAAAACAAGAGAAGGAAGACCGATAAAAATAGAGCCTAATCCTGCGGCAAAGGAATTGGGTAAAACTAATGCAAGAGCACAAGCAGCAGTTCTTTCGCTTTATGATAACGATAAAGTAAAACAGCCAAAACTTGACGGTAAAGATGAAACTTTCGATAAAGTTGATGATTATGTTTTAAAAGCTTTGGCTGATGCTAATGCTTCAGGAAAAAGAATCGTTCTGCTTTCTCATTCATTTGCTTCTCCTACTTTCAAAAAAGTTTTTGCAGATTTTAAATCGAAATATCCAACAGCTGAATTGGTAACCTATGATGCTTTTCCTTACACTTCTGCTTTAGATGCAGCACAGGAAGTTTTTGGTCAAAGAGCTTTGCCGGTTTACGATTTGAGTAAAACAGAATTGGTGGTTTCTTTTCAGGCAGATTTCTTAGGGGATTATAATGGTGGAGGTTTGGAAACCTCTTATGCTGTAGCTAAAACACCGGGTGAAAAGATGTTAAGACATATTCAAGTGGAATCTAATATGTCTATTACTGGAGCTAATGCAGATACAAGATTTCCTTTAAAACCTAGTGCTGTTAATAAAATTTTAATCGAAGTTTACAACGGTATTAATGGAGGGGCAACTTCAGATAAAATTGCGGCTGGAATTGTAAAAGAAATTCAATCTAAAGGATCAAATGCGGTAGTTTTTGCAGATGGTTCTAAAGCAGCTCAGGTTTTAGCACACCTCATCAACCAAAAAATTGGATCTTCAGCATTTACAGGAAAATCCAACTTATTAAAAGAATTTGATGCTAATCGGTATAATGAATTCTTAAGCTGGATGAATGCTGGCCAAGTTGGAGCATTAATTACAAACAACGTAAACCCTATTTATTCTTCCAACAGAGGAGAAGCATTCAAAAATTCTCTTTCCAAAGTTACAAATATCATTGCTGTTGCGGATAAGAAGAATGAAATGTATAAAGCGGCTAAAGCAGTTATACCTGTTGCAAATTGGCTGGAAAGTTGGGGAGATATGACTCCACAATCTGGAGTTTATACCTTGATGCAACCTACCATCCAAAAAATTTATAAATCAAGACAGATTGAAGAATCTTTATTGGTATGGACGAACGGAAAAAACAATGCTAAAAATAATTACTACGAATATCTAAAAGCAAATGCGGCATCTATGTTGGGAGGAACTACTTTCAACAAAGCACTTTATAATGGTATTACGGGTGTTACAGAAGAAACGGCAGTAAAAGAAGAATCTTCTGAAGATCAAAATAATGAAACTATTATAGCTGCTCCTGTTCAAAGATCAGGAAGTATGAACTATGGTGGCGGAAATGCAGTAAATGCGGTTTCAGAACTCAATAATTTTAAAAATTCTGAGTTAGAGTTAGTGCTTTACACTAAAACTTCAATGGGAGACGGAACCCAAGCCAATAACCCTTGGTTACAGGAACTTCCGGATCCAATTACAAGGCTTTCTTGGGATAACTATTTAACAATTTCTCCAAAAGATGCGGAAAGATTAGAAATTGAAAATGATCTTAATGCAAGAATGCAGCTTGACGGTTCAAAAGTAAATATTACAGTAAATGGAGTTGTAATTAAAGGTATTCCTGTTTTTATCCAACCAGGACAAGCAGAAGGTTCTTTAGGCCTTGCTTTGGGATACGGGAAAGTTAATTCAGGGAAAGTTGCAGAAACAGGTGTTAATGCTTATCCTTTATTTGATGGTTCAAACTTAGTGCTTTCAAATGTAAAAATTGAAAAAACAGGTGAAGAGCATGAATTTGCAGGCATGCAATTCCAAAATACCTTAATGGGACGTTATGAAATTGCTAAAGAAGTTTCTTTAAACAAATTTTTAAATGTTCCTTTTGATGACACTTCTCAGGATGCAAACGGAAATCCAAAAGGATGGAATATTCCTTTAGAATATCATACCATTAATGGTGCACTTCCTTCTGGGAAAATTGATCTTTGGGATTCTTTTGATGATACGGATGGACCACATTTTAACCTTTCTGTTGATTTAAATTCCTGCACAGGTTGTGGTGCATGTATAATTGCATGCCAAGCAGAAAATAACGTGCCTGTAGTTGGAAAAGAAGAAGTAAGAATGTCCAGAGATATGTACTGGTTGAGAATTGACCGTTACTATTCTGCAGAACAAAAACTTCTTCCTGCGGAAGCGGTTGCTAAAGGAATGGATGTTCCAGATATGTATGGAAATTACCTTATAGGAAAAAAAGGAGCGCTTTCTGAAGTCGCAGCTAATCCGGATGTGATTTTCCATCCTGTAATGTGTCAGCATTGTAACCATGCACCATGTGAAACAGTTTGTCCAGTTGCAGCAACTTCACACGGAAAACAAGGACAAAACCAAATGGCTTATAACAGATGTATTGGTACAAGATATTGTGCAAACAACTGTCCCTATAAAGTAAGAAGATTTAATTGGTTTACTTATAACCTTAATGATAAGTTCGATTTCAACATGAATAATGATTTAGGAAGAATGGTCTTAAATCCAGATGTTGTAACTAGAACTAGAGGGGTTATGGAAAAATGCTCTATGTGTATTCAAAGGACACAAAATATTATTCTGGAAGCTAAGAAAGAAGGTAGAATGGTTGCAGATGGCGAGTTCAATACCGCGTGTTCACAAGCATGTTCTACAGGAGCAATGCAATTTGGAGATATGAACAACAAAGACTCTCATGTTAGAAAATTGTTTACAAGCAACAGAAGATACCTTCTTCTGGAAGAAATTGGAACCAAACCAAATGTGTTCTATCATACAAAAGTGAGAAACAGAGTAGAAGAAAAAGAAGTTTAAATAATAATAAGGTAAAAAATGTCACATTACGAAGCCCCGATTAGGGAACCTTTAATTATTGGTCACAAAACCTATCATGATATCACAGAAGATATCGCAAGACCTATAGAGGAAAGAGCAGGAAAACTTTGGTGGATTTCACTATACGTAGCTTTAGCTCTTTTCATTTATGGATTTGGTTGTATTGCTTACACTATCGGTACGGGTATAGGAGCTTGGGGACTTAATAGAACCATTAACTGGGGTTGGGATATCACCAACTTTGTATGGTGGGTTGGTATTGGTCACGCGGGAACTTTAATTTCAGCAGTATTATTATTGTTTAGACAAAGATGGAGAATGTCTGTAAATAGATCTGCAGAAGCAATGACCATTTTCGCAGTTGTACAGGCAGCGATTTTCCCAGTAATTCACATGGGTAGAGTTTGGGTTGGTTATTGGGTTTTTCCTTTACCAAACCAATTTGGTTCTCTTTGGACGAATTTTAACTCTCCGTTACTTTGGGACGTATTTGCAATCTCAACTTATTTCTCGGTTTCAACAGTGTTCTGGTTTATGGGACTTATCCCTGACTTTGCAATGATCCGAGACCGTGCAAAAACACCTTGGACAAGAAAAATTTATACTTTCTTAGCATTTGGTTGGGGTGGTAAAGCAAAACACTGGCAAAGATTCGAAGAACTGTCTTTGGTTTTAGCAGGTTTAGCAACACCACTTGTATTCTCTGTTCACACTACGGTATCTTTTGACTTTGCTACTTCAGTAATAAAAGGGTGGCATTCAACTATTTATCCTCCTTATTTTGTTGCTGGAGCAATTTTTTCAGGATTTGCAATGGTACAAACGCTTCTTTTGGTAGCAAGAAAAGTGTGTGATTTGGAAGATTACATCACAATGTACCACATCGAAATAATGAATATTGTAATCGTGGTAACAGGTGGAATGGTAACCGTAGCCTATGCTTGTGAATATTTTATTGCCTGGTATTCCGGAAGCCGTTTTGAAGATTTTGCCTATCTTACTCATGGTGCAGCAACGGGACCTTATTGGTGGGCATTTTATGCATTAATCTTTTGTAACTTGGTGTTTCCAGCATTATTTTGGTTCAAAAAAATCAGAACCAATATCATTGCAACATTTATTCTTGCTTTAATTATCAACATAGGAATGTGGTTCGAGCGTTTCGATATCATTGTAATCAATCTTTCGAGAGATTATCTTCCAGGATCTTGGACGATGTTCAAACCGACGATTATTGACGTAGGAGTTTATTTAGGAACCATAGGATTCTTCTCTGTATTATTCCTATTGTACGCAAGAACATTCCCTGTAATTGCACAGGCAGAATTGAAATCTATTTTGAAAATCTCAGGTGAAACTTATAAAGCAAAAGAAGGAGATGAGCACCACTAAAACAATTTACGGAATTTACGCGGATGATGATGATTTGATGTCTGGCGTAAAATTACTGATGGATAAAGGAATAAATATTAACGAAGTGTATACTCCTTTTCCTGTTCACGGATTGGATAAAGCATTAAAGCTGAGAAAAACAAGAATTTCTGACGCAGCTTTTATCTATGCTGTATACGGAGTAACTATTGGAGCTTTGACGACTTGGTATATGATGAACCATGATTGGCCACAAAATATTGGTGGAAAACCAGCTTTCCAATGGGGACACAATATGCCGGCTTTTGTAGTTCCTATGTTTGAATTAATGGTTTTTTGCGCAGCACATATGATGTCTCTTACATTTTTAATTAGAAATAAAATGTATCCTGGAGCACCGGCTCAAAATCCCGATCCAAGAACAACCGATGATAAGTTTATGATGGAGTTCAAACCATCCAATGATGAAGAAATCAACCAGATTAAGCAAATCCTTATTGATACAGGTGTTGAAGAAATAACCATTAAAGATGCTTAACATGAAGAATACTATTTTAAAATTTTCAGCCATCTTTGGTTTCACAGCAGTTTTACTGAATTCTTGCGGTCCAAAAGATAATCCACCTTTGGTTTATTTTCCAGATATGTATTTTCCTGTAGCTTACGATCCACTTCAAAAAGCGGAAGATGCTTATTCTGATCATGATAATGAAATTCCAGCCTTTGTAAAACAAAATGGCGCTACCGGACTTGCTCCTGTTGATGGAACTGTTGCACAGAATAAAGACGGTGTGATCGATGAGAATTCAATGAAATCCTTGACACCAGATCAATATAATGCGGGTTATGAAGCTTCAAAATCGGAAGCAAATCCTTTGAATCCAGCAAAAGCCGCCAAAGATTTAGAAAGAGGTAAAATCCTTTACGAAAAAACTTGTGCAGCTTGTCACGGAATTGGAGGAGATGGACAAGGATCTATTGTGGCTAGCGGAGCTTATTCCGGAGTTCCAAAATTTTCGGATCGCGAAATTACGTTGGGTTCTGTTCATTATGTTTTAACTTATGGTAGAAATGCTATGGGATCTTATGCAGGACAATTGCAACCTGGTGATCGTTGGAGAGTAGCCATGTATGTGATGAATGCGTTTAAAGGTGGAGTTGTTCCGGCTGCTACTGAAACGACAACAAAAACAGATTCTACTGCCACTAAATAAAAAAAAGAATTAAAAATGTATAGTTTTTCACCAAAATTAAGATTAGTATCTATTATACTCCTCGTTGCAGGATTAGTTCTTTTTGCTGCGGGATACTTTATGAATCATGGTATTGATGATGCCAAAATCGAACATATGATGGAATCAGTTCATTTGCCAGGTCAAAAGCATGTAACTCCTATGAATTCTGCGCAAACTCATGGTCCTCAAGATCATGCTGCGCATTTAGAACACGCAAAACACCAAGTTCATAACCAGCCTTTAGCTGCTATTCATTTGGTAGCTGTATTTTTCTTTGGAGTAAGTTGTGCAGTAATGTTTTTCTACAGTATTCAACATGTTGCTCATGCAGGATGGTCTGTTATTATCACCAGAGTTATGGAAGCTATTGGAGGATATATTCCTTGGGGTGGTGCAATTTTAATTATCATCATGATTTTGAATATTACGCATAATGGTCATCTTTTCCACTGGATGGATCCGGAATTAACCGATCCAAAATCCGGACATTTTGATCCGATTATTTTCGAAAAAAGAAAATTTCTAAACATTCCTTTTTATGCCTTTAGAACGGTTCTTTATGTTGTTGGTGCATCTTTCTTTGCTTGGAAATTAAGAAGCCAATCTAAAAAAGTGGATGAAACTAAAAACGCACATGATTATCAAATCCTTTACAGATGGGCTGTTGGTTATATTGTATTTTTCGGTTTCTGTTCTGCAGCTTGGGCTTGGGATTGGTTGATGTCTATTGATCCACACTGGTATTCTACGATGTATATCTGGAATTCAATGGTTTCTACTTTAGCCAGTGCTATTGCGGTAATTATTTTAATTTCAGTTTATTTAAAAAAGAACGGTTTTTTACCACAGTTTAATGATAATCATCTTCATGATTTAGGAAAATTTCTTTTTGCCACTTCAATGCTTTGGACATATACTTGGTTTGCACAATTTATGTTGTATTGGTATGCAAACGTTCCGGAAGAAGTAAATTATTTCTTTGGTCGTTTTGAATATTATGCGCCAACTTTTCTTCCGATGTTAATCATTAACTTCCTTATTCCACTTTTGGTTTTGGTGAGTTCTAGTATTAAGAGAAATTATAAAGTAGTTACTACAATGGCTGTGGTTGTTTTCTTAGGTCACATTTTGGATTTCTTCAATTTTGTGATGCCGGGAACTGTTGGTCCTTATTGGAACACGCCTGAAGTGTTATTGTTGACTGTTGGAGCTGTATTATTCGTTTCCGGATTGTTTATCTTTACAGTAATGACAACTTTAAGTAAAATGAAGCTTATTCCTGAAGGAAATCCATTCGTACACGAATCTAAAATCTACGAATATCCTTTCTAGGACAATAACAAATAAAATTTTTAATAGACTGATTAGGAAAATCTAATCAGTCTTTTTTTATGAAAAATTTTTTGTCGGTAGTTGTTTTTTTTATTTTTTCAAATTTCTTTTTGTCACAAACCATAAATTTGATATCCTCAAATTCAGGATCTGCTTTACCTCAGGTTTTTGTTTATGATGTTTCCGGTAAAATAATTACTGAATCTGACATTGATGGAAAAATAGCTGTTGAGCAATTAAAACCATTTCAAGAAAAGTATATTCTTTATTATGAAAATTATAAAATAGGTGAGCTTACGAATAATGATTTAGATAAAGAAATTTTAAAATTAAATGATCGTGTTAAAAATCTTGAACCTCTGTCTATTATAGACAATACAAAAGCGAAGTTTATTTACCTTAAAGGAAACTTCAACACCAATGTCACCATCAACGGATATACCAACGCTTATGCTGATGGAATGGTAACCCATGTTTTCGACAATCAAAAAAAGAAATATTTATATACGGTAATTGATCAGTATCGTGTTTATAAAAGAACAGATGTAGATTATGACAACAAAATTCTTGCGGATGATGACTTTGGGAATAATTTGAGAATCTTAACACCCAAAATGCTAGCAAGTAATTTAAGTGCTTACAAGAAAAATTCAAAAGATTATACTTATAATGAAACTTCAACAACAAATAAAGATGTAATAGAATTGAAAGCCACTAGATTTGATGATAAAATAAAGAAAATTTTAGGGTATTGGTTTACACAAGCGAAAGCAGATTATATCCTTTCCTATGATAAAGAATCCAAAAGACACATCAGAGATTTTATTGATGCTAGAGTATTAATAAGTGTGAAAATAAAAAGACGGGTTGAACCAGAATTCCACCAAATGAAGGTTTATCAGAATTTTATGCAACCGATCTCTGCTATGGAAATCAGGAATTAAAACCGAAACAAAATTCAATAATGATGAAAGCTATTAAAAAGACAAATATTGGAATACCACAGATTTTCCGCAAATGACGAATGTTCTTAATAATTTTTATAAAGGCAAATTTCAAGAAAAAAAGAAAACAAATTCGGAAAATAAATTAGCGATTTATAAATAAGGTTTTTCTAAATTTGTTATAAACATCAGCCATTATGAAAAGAATCTCCCTTTTACTAATATTGTTTTTATTTACTTTAGCCAGCTGCAAAAAAGATAGCGTAGATGCTACCAATCTGAAAACTTTCCAAAGTAGTATTAATGATATGGCTACTTCATTAACAACATTGGAACAGATAAAATTTAATGAAGCTTTATACATTTTAAAAACTTTTGGTGTAGAAGCAGATGGAGATACTCATGAGTTGAACCTGCTTTCCAAAATGCTGGAAGGAAAAAAAGTTCCTGAAATTTTAGCTATGGCAGATGAAGTGGCGCAAAGAAATGGCATTGCTTGGACCAGTGGAGGGCCACCATCATTAGGTGAAATGAATATTTTTGGAAAAATTGAAGCCAAAGAAACCGATCCAAACGAAATTATAGCAAATGGTCTTTCTATTACAGTAAATCCAATTTCTTTCGACAGTATATTAGGACCAAAAGCGTTACAGGTTGTTCCAAGATTGGTGGACAGATTAGGAAAACCTATTGATTTTCGAGGCGCTGCTTTAGAAGCAATAATGGTCGTTTCCAGTAACGGAACTCCTGTTTCAACCTCAAAAAATCTGATGCAGGATAATAATTTTAAAGGTTTTACGATACGTTTTCCAGATTTAACAACGGACAAAATTGCAGATAATAAAATCGATATTTCAGTTTCTGTGGCGGCTTCCAACAAAACTTACAAAATGTCGAAAATTGGGGTTGGAGTAAATCCAAAAGCAGTTCGCCAACCTTCTGTAACACCTGTTGATCCTTATGCACATGAAGAAGATCCTGCCGTAACAACAGAAACCGGAACTGTAGATCCTACAATTCCACCAGCTACCGCTTCACCCGATCCTAAAGTTACTGTTCAAAGATTTTTAAATAATTTAAGCAGTCAGAATTTGCGCGGCGCTTACGAAAATGCACAGAATCCAAGTTGGGGATCTTATGAAACTTTTTCTAATCCTACCTCCGGATTTGGAAGTGTGAAAAATCTAAATGTAAAAAATATTAATTCTGTTTCCACATCGGCAAATTCCGCAAGCGTAAATGCCACCTATGATGTTACCGATAAAAATGGAAATACTACCGCTTTAAAGGTAACATTTGGACTTAAAAATGTGGGGGGAGAATGGAAAATTTCAAGCTATAAAATTAATTAAAATGGCAACGAAACAACTGATCGAGAATTTAGAAAAATCCATTGAAAATATTCCTGATTTTCCAATCGAAGGAATTCAGTTCAAAGACATCACTCCAATTTTTTTAGACCCGAAACTTTATGAAAGTGTTATTGAAGATTTAGCAAACTTCAGCAGAGGAAAAGTGGACGCCGTTTGCGGAATTGAAAGTAGAGGCTATCTTTTCGGAATTGCAATTGCCGTAGCATTAGAAGTTCCTTTCATTTTAATTCGTAAAAAAGGAAAACTTCCACCACCTTTTATTTCTGAAAAATATGAACTGGAGTATGGTTTTGCTGAAATTGAAATGAAAGAAGGACAAATAAAACCCGGACAAAGAATCTTGGTTCACGACGATCTTTTAGCAACAGGTGGAACAACGGAAGCTGCAGCAAAATTGGTGGAAAAACAAGGCGGAATCGTCACTCAGTTTAGTTTTTTGATTGGTCTTAAAGATTTAATGGGAAAACAAAAATTAGAAAAATTTAATGCTGAAGTTTATGAAATTCTTCAATATTAAATGTTAGTTTTTTTTAAATATAGACTCTTTCTTTGGAAGGAGTTTTTTATTTAAAAACCATTTTGCACGATTTTAGTATCTTTCGATTTCAAATTTTTACCCATATGAAACCGTATTTATTTACGTTAATTACTTTTTTCTCCTTTCAGATTTTCGCACAACAAAATCCCTATTATCAGCAGTTTGCCGATTACAAAATGGACATTGATGTAGATGCTGAAAATTTCACTTATCAGGGAAAACAAACTTTAACCTATACCAATAATTCACCGGATGAATTAAAAACTGTTTATTTTCATTTGTATTGGAATGCTTTTAAGCCGGGATCCATGATGGATCAACGTGTAGCAAGCCAAGGGAAAAATGGAGATTCCAGATTGCAAAAAGATGGAATATCAAGACTTGCTTCGATTCCAAAAAATGAAGAAGGTTCTCAAAACATTCATTGGATAAAACAGAATGGTAAAAATCTGAAATTTGAAATTCAGGAAACCATCATGAAAGTGGATTTAGCTGAAAGTTTAAAACCTAATTCTTCCACTACGTTTACCATGGGATGGGATGCGGTAATTCCTATGCAAATTCGCCGTTCCGGAAGAAATAATAAAGAGGGAATTGACATGACGATGACACAATGGTACCCGAAAATTGTAGAATACGACTATGATGGATGGGCAACTTTCGATTATGTGGGAAGAGAATTTCATGCACCTTTTTCCAATTATGATATCAACATCAAAATCGATAAAAATTATGTTATTGGTGCTGGTGGAAATTTAGAAAATCCAACAGAAGTTAAAGGTTACGTCGCAAATTCAAATGTAAAATCAGATGAAAAAGGAAAATCGACCTGGAAATGGACCGCAAAAAATATTTTAGATTTTGCTTGGGCTGCAGATCGCGATTTTGTAGTGGAAAATACGACCGTTTTAGATGGTCCAAAACTGTATTTTGTTTATCAAAAATCTGAAAAAACAGCATTTTGGGAACAGTCAAAACCTTATATTTCTAAGTTTTTTCAAATTATGAATAATGTTTTTGGACGCTATACTTATCCTTCTTACTCTTTTATACAAGGTGGAGATGGTGGAATGGAATACGGAATGTGTACCATGATTTTAGGAGAAGCAAGAGAATTGCAAGATCTTGTGGGTTTAATGGTTCATGAAGGAGGACATTCCTGGCATCAGCAAATTATGGCTTACAACGAAAGTTTAAGACCATGGATGGACGAAGGCTTTACAAGTTATTATGAAAGTTATGTGATGAATCAACTTTTTCCTCCTGCAGAACCAGTTTCAAATCCATTTAAAGGAAGTATTGATAATTATGTGAAATTTATAAAAAGGGGAATTGAAGAGCCTGCAGTTTGGTTAGGAGATCATCATCATAACGGAACTGCTTACTCGTATGCCTCTTATGTTAAAGGTGAACTTTTTCTGGTTCAGTTAGGTTATATTATGGGAGAACAAAAATTGGCTTCTGTAATGAAAGAATTTTATAATAAATGGAAATTGAAACATCCATCAGATCGTGATTTTATGCATATTGCACAAAAAAATTCTGGAATGGATCTGAAATGGTTTCAGCACTATTGGATCAATACAACTAAAACAATTGATTATGCCATTAAAAATGTTCAATATGATGAAAGTTCAACCACCATTACTTTAGTGAATAATGGACAGGTTCCTATGCCTATTGATTTTTCCATTTTGACGAAAGATAAAAAAATTGTGAATTTTCAAATTCCAATGAATATGACGCGGGTTTGGAAACAGAAAGACATCTACGGAGATTTTAAAACGCTTTCTTATTGGCCTTGGACGCAAAAAGAATATACCTTTACCGTTCCTTTCTCAAAGGCACAAATTTCAGCTTTGGGAATCGATTTTTCACAAAGATTGGCGGATGTTAATCCGGAAGATAATTATCTTGAAATGGACAACTAAAAATTGAAAGAAAGCATCCTATTTAAAAATTATGAAATCAATTGTAATCAATATCGGCAATACCAATATACGTTTTGGACTTTTTGATGAAGATAACTGCGATATTTCCTGGATCATCAATACCAAGCCTTATAAAACCAGTGATGAAATGATTTTGCAGTTTATGATGATGTATCAAACCCACCGTATTGATTCAGAAAAAATTGATAAAATAATTGTCGGTTCTGTGGTTCCACAAATTACTCAAGATGTAGTTCGTGCCATAAAGAAAATTCATGGAAAACCGCCCATTTTGGTAAGTCGAGATTCGCTATCAGAAGTGAAGCCAAAATCCAAACAGATGGGAACCGATATTTATGCAAATTTGGTAGCAGCACATACTTTATATCCCGGAAAAAAGAAAATTATTATTGATTTTGGTACGGCTTTAACGGCGAGTTGTATTGATGAAAACGGGGATACCATTGGAGTAATTATTGCGCCGGGAATAATTACTTCTTTAAATTCTTTGGTAGGAGAAACGGCACAATTACCGGAAATAGAGTTGGTGAAACCAGCAACAGTTTTAGGATTAGACACCGTAAGTTGTATGCAAAGCGGTATGGTTTACGGATTTTTAGGAATGGTGGAAGGTTTTGTGGACCGAATTAATGAAGAAGTAGAGGATGATTGTTTTGTGGTTGCTACAGGTGGCGTTTCCCATGTTTATAAACCTTTAACCAATAAAATTCATATTGCAGATCGTTTACACACCTTGAAAGGACTTTATTTTCTTGGAAAAAATCTGTAAATTATCTTTTTGATTTAAAGAAATCCACCACAATTTTTGAACATTCGTTTTCTAGAATTCCGGTAACCATTTCTGTTTTAGGATGAAGGGATAGATGTTTGTTGATAAAACCTCTCTGTTCATCTCTAGCACCAATCACAATTTTTGAAATTTGCGACCAGATTAAAGCTCCAGAACACATCACACAAGGTTCCAAAGTAACATACATCGTACAATTTTTTAAATATTTTCCGCCTAAAAAATTGGCGGCAGAAGTTATCGCCTGCATTTCTGCATGTGCGGTAACATCATTTAAAGTTTCAGTAAGATTGTGAGCCCTTGCTATAACTCGGTTGTTGGACACAATAATACAACCAATAGGAACTTCGTCTTTTTCCAAGGCGAACTCAGCTTCCTGAAGCGCCATTTTCATAAAATATTCGTCTGTAAACATCAAAAAAACCATAGGAAAACTATGGTTTAAATTTTTTTTAAATTTTAAAATCGATAACCAATTCCTAACATTACTTTTCCGGTAATGGGTTCTATATAACTGTCATCGCTTTTCAGTCTTCTTGCGATTCCCCAACTTGCTTCTAAAACAATATTTCTTTTCACGATCCATTTTCCTCCTAGTCCAACACCAAAACCAACAGTTGTGGCTTTTTCTTCTTTGGTTTCCCAACTATAAACACCATTCATATAGGTTTCATAATCAACGTATTCTGTTGTGCTGGTTATTGGTACGAAAGCTTCCACGAAAAATCCACTAGCGAACTTTTTTCCAAAGTAAAAACGGTAAAATGGGGAAAATTGCGTAAAACTTTCTAATTCTTCACCTAAACCAATTAGTGCATTAACACCAATTCCTGAATCTGCATTCAGAAGTCTTTCATAACTTACATTAATAGCGGGTACAGCAATAAGTAAAACAGGATCTGCAGTGATATCGTTTTTTTGCTCACTTGAAGGTGTTTCCTGAGCATTGGCTACCAATGAAAAAGTAGAGAACAAAAGGGCTAAAATTATTTTTTTCATGATGAATTTTTTGTGGCTCAAATATAGATGAAATTTTCAATTTAAAAGTCAACATTTTTCATACTTCCAATTTCTTCCTTTTCCTTCGGAAATCCATTCTACAGCTTGTTTCATTCTTTTATCTCTTGTCGCTTCAGTTTTAGCATCTGTAAGCCACATAATATATTCTTTGCGAAATGAAGGTGATGCTTTTTCAAAAATTTCCCACGCTTTTTTTTCCGATTTTAGTGCTTTTTCAAAATAATAGGGAGCTGACAAAGCTGTTTTTGATGGAGGCGCTTTTTTTAAAGTAACACCCATATCAATCAATTCCATAGCTTCTTTTATAGCAACTTCTAATTCTTTCCTAGAAGGTAAATCTTCGATTTTTTGAATTTTTCCTAAAGTGAACATTCCATTCTTTTCACGATTCTCGGTATATTTTTTCACGGTTTTCATTTCCTGCTCCAACCAAAATCCCATAGCACAATGTTTTTTGAAAGCACACATTGCTGCCAGAATTTTTCCTTTGTACATAAAATGAGGATAACTCCATTTCCAATCTTCAGTAACTTCTGGACAGTCTTCATGTATTATTTCTCGAATGTAAGACAAAATTGGTTTAGCAAAATTTTGAGCTTTGTCAATATAATCATCAATTCTAGAATCCGTTGTTGACATCCTTTTTCTTTTGAGCTAATTTACATTTTTTTAATTCAGATTTTTTAAAAACAAAAAATCCGGGAATTTTCCCGGATTCGAATCATTTCTTTGGATTTATATTTTCGAAAGCAACGTTCTGAAATTCACTTTTTCGTCAATAATTCTCCGTAAATCTGCCACAGCAACTCTTTCTTGTTTCATTGTATCTCTTTCTCTTAAAGTGACGGTGTTGTCGTTCAAAGAATCGTGATCAACGGTGATGCAGAAAGGTGTTCCAATAGCATCCATTCTTCTGTAGCGTTTTCCGATGGCATCTTTTTCTTCGTAATACACATTGAAATCGTATTTCAATTCATCATAAATTTTTGTAGCGAATTCTGGTAAACCGTCTTTTTTCACCAAAGGTAAAATCGCTGCTTTTACAGGAGCTAAAGCTGGTGGAAGTGAAAGAACTGTTCTTTCTGAGCCGTCTTCTAGCGTTTCGTTTTTCAGACAGTGCGACATTAACGCTAAGAACATTCTGTCCAAACCAATCGAAGTTTCTACCACATAAGGAACGTAGTTTTCGTTTCTTTCGGGATCGAAATATTGTAATTTTCTTCCGGAGAATTTTTCGTGCGCTCCCAAATCGAAATCGGTTCTGGAATGAATTCCTTCTAATTCTTTAAAACCAAAAGGAAATTTGAATTCAATATCAGCAGCTGCATTCGCATAATGTGCTAATTTTTCATGGTCGTGGAATTTATAATTTGCTTCACCTAAACCTAATGCTAAATGCCAGTTCAAACGTTTTTCTTTCCATTCTTCGTAGAATTTTAATTCTGTTCCCGGTGGAACAAAAAATTGCATTTCCATTTGCTCAAATTCCCGCATTCTAAAAATAAACTGTCTCGCAACAATTTCATTTCTAAAAGCTTTTCCGATTTGTGCAATTCCGAAAGGTAATTTATGTCTAGACGTTTTTTGAACATTTAAAAAATTCACGAAAATTCCTTGTGCGGTTTCCGGACGAAGGTACAAATCCATTGCATTGTCCGCAGAAGCACCTAATTTTGTTCCGAACATTAGATTGAATTGGCGAACATCCGTCCAATTTTTAGAACCGGTATCAGGATCGGCGATTTCTAATTCTTCAATTAAAGCTTTTACGTCAGCTAAATCCTCATTCTCAAGAGATTTCGACATTCTGGAAAGAATGGTTTTTTGTTTTTCTCTATATTCAATAACTTTAGGATTCGTGGAAACAAATTGTTCTCTATCAAACGCTTCACCGAATCTTTTCTCCGCTTTTTCGATTTCTTTTTGCGCTTTATCTTCCAATTTTGCGCAGTAATCTTCAATTAAAACATCGGCGCGGAAACGTTTTTTAGAATCTTTATTATCAATCAAAGGATCGTTGAAAGCATCCACGTGTCCGGAAGCTTTCCATGTTGTTGGATGCATCAAAATGGCAGAATCAATCCCAACAATATTTTCGTTGAGTTGCACCATTGCTTTCCACCAATATTGTTTGATGTTATTTTTGAGTTCAGCTCCGTTTTGTCCGTAATCATAAACTGCTGAAAGTCCGTCGTATATTTCGCTGGAAGGAAAAATAAAACCGTATTCTTTTGCGTGGGAAACCACGTTTTTGAACAAATCCTCCTGTTTTGCCATAGTTTTAAAATTTAAAGTGCAAAAATAGAGATTTTTACCTGAATTTTATTGGATTTTGTATAGTTAAGCTAAGGAAATTTTACTCAAAAATGATAGGAAAACGCAATTCCATTTTCTGAATTTTCAATTTTGAAGTGTGGTTTGAAAGCGGTGGTTTCACCATTTTCCAATGCCAGTGCTTTTTTGGCATTTTTTTCAGCGGATATGGCAAATGGAATTCCTATCCCAACTAATCCTGCTCCAATTCCCAGCATTCCCCAACCTTTAGCTTTTCCCACTTTTTTTGAACTTGATGTTCCTGTTGTAATATTATATGAAAATTCTTTTTTCGGACCTAATATAAGCTGTCCAATTCCAAATCCCATAGACAAGCCTCCTGCAAATCCAAAAATTTGACCAACAGATGCATTGTTTTTTGCCTTTTTAAAAGTTTCTTTTGCTTCAGAATTGGTAAAAACAGATTCGTATTTCGAAAATGGGTATTTGTTTCCCTCTTTTACCAATCGGTTTTTTTCGATGGTTACTTGGCCAAATAAAAATAAGTTAAGGCAGAAAAACAAGATTGAAAAATTTTTTTTCATAAAGTGATTTATTTTGGACTAAAATAATTAAAAAGAATAGATAATTTTAAGGGGGAATCAAATTTTTTATTTTTTTAAATTTGCAAAACTCTTTTTCAATGTACAAAAGTATTCTCCGTCCAATTTTATTCGAACTCGATCCTGAAAAAGCCCATCATTTAACCTTTTTTTTACTGAAAAATTTTGGTTTTTTTGGAAAATTATTTCTTCCAAAACCTATTGAAGACAAAAGATTGGAGCGCGAAGTTTTTGGTTTGAAATTTAAAAATCCAGTAGGTTTGGCTGCAGGTTTGGACAAAAATGCGGTCGCTTTCAAAGAATTTTCGGATTTGGGATTTGGCTTTGTGGAAATCGGAACTTTAACGCCGAAATCACAACCGGGAAACGATAAAAAACGTCTTTTTCGGTTAATTGAAGATGGTGGAATTATCAATCGAATGGGTTTTAACAACGAAGGAGTTGATGCTGCGGTTGAACGTTTGAAAAAAAATAAAAACGTTCTGATTGGCGGAAACATTGGGAAAAATAAAGTAACACCCAATGAAAACGCAGTGGATGATTACAAAATTTGTTTTGAAAAATTATTCGATTATGTCGATTATTTTGTGGTGAATGTTAGCTCGCCAAATACTCCAAATCTTAGAGAATTGCAAGACAAAGAACCGCTAACTGAGTTGTTGTTGGCGTTGCAAAAAATTAACGATCAAAAAGAAAAACCAAAACCAATTTTATTGAAAATCGCTCCCGATTTATCGAACGAACAATTATTGGACATCATCGAAATCGTTAAAGATTCCAAAATTGCGGGAGTTATCGCTACAAACACGACGATTTCCAGAGAAAATTTGAAATCTGAAAATAAAAAAGAAACAGGCGGACTTTCCGGAAAACCTTTAACGAAACGCTCAACAGAGGTTATTAAATTTCTTTCTGAAAAAAGCGGAAAAGCGTTTCCAATCATCGGTGTTGGTGGAATTCATACTGCGGAAGATGCGATAGAAAAATTGGAAGCAGGAGCGAGTTTGATACAACTTTATACCGGATTTATTTATGAAGGTCCGGAATTGATTCGGAAAATTAATCAGAAGATTTTGGAGAAAAGTTTGAAGACTGAGGACGGAAAACCGAAGTAAGCTACGATAAAAACTGTAATAAATATAATATGGGATTTAAGTTTGAGAATTTAAGAGTTTGGAAAATATCAATGGATTTCGGGGAAAAGATCAACATACTGTCCATATCTTTTCCAGATAGAGAAAAATTTAATCTTTCTTCTCAAATTTTCGGGCTTCAGATAGTGTAGCATTAAATATCGCTGAAGGATCAATAGGACAAAGCAATCCAGAGTTCAAGAAGTTTTTAGGCTACGCAATTCGTTCGTTGGCTGAGGTTGTAACGTGTCTTCATAAAGCAAAACGTAGAAATTATCTGAACGAAGAAAAATTTGCGGAACTTTATGATGAAGCTTTTCTATTGATGAATCAATTAATCGCATTGAGAAACAGCATTGTTTGATAACTTTATGGAGTGCAAACCTCCGTCTTCGGTCTCCTGTCTTCCATCTTTATATAAAAAAATGCGCAATTGTATAAATAATCAAACCAACCAAACCGCCGACTAAAGTTCCATTAACACGAATAAACTGCAAATCTTTCCCAACTTCCAATTCCAATTTGTTGCTCAATTCTTTTCCTTGCCAATTTCCAACGGTAGATGAAATCAAATCCCCGAATTGATGCGTGTTTTTCAAAATATATTTGTACGCTGTCACGCGAATCCAATGATCGATTTTGTACTGTAATTTTTCATCATTTTGCAGGTTGAAAGAAAACTCATTGAGGTTTTTCAATAAATATTTTTTTAGCGCAGAATCTTCATCATTCAACTCTTTCATCAGCGATTTTTTGATGGATTCCCAAATATCTTTAGCGTAAATTAAAATTTTTTCTTCTTTCAAAAAGCTGTCTTTTATCGTGGAAAGTTCTTTTTCCCATTTTTCATTATCTTTCAAATCTTTAGAAAAATTGAATAATTTTTGGGTAATTTCTTCACGAAGCGGATGTTCCAAATTAGTTTCAATTTCATCAAAATATTTGGATAAACCTTGAGTAATTTTATCGGCAATCTTATCATCTACAAATTTCGGAACAAGTGCAAAACTTTCTTTTTTTACACGGTCACGAACCATTTCTTGGTTGTTTAGAACGTACGTTTTTATTTGTTTTGAAAGTCCGGTCACCAATCTTTGATGGTCGTTTTTCTCCAAAATATAATCGAGACCATTTCCGAGAATAGAATTTACTTTCAAATCGTTGGTCATATCCTGCGCCTTTTTCGAAATGAAATTGATGACCGCTTCATCATCCAATTTGTTCAGAATATCCAAAATAATCGTGGAAGTTTCATTCAACAAAATTTCTTGATTTCTCTGTTTGGAAAGCCATTCTCCAACGAAATGGGAAACATTTAATTTAGAAATGTAAGGACGTATGTTTTTCGGAGAAAGAAAATTCCCCACGACAAAATTTCCCAAATTATCACCGATTTGTTCTTTTTTATTTTGAATTAAATTCGTGTGCGGAATTTTGAGACCTAAAGGATGATGAAAAAGCGCCGTAACTGCAAACCAATCCGCTAAAGCTCCCACCATTGCTGCTTCCGAAAACGCACGAACGTAGCCAATCCAATGCGAATCGTTGGTTTTTTGCAAAATGGTCATCATCACAAAAATAACCGCCATCAACAAAAAAAGTCCTGTGGCGAAAGCTTTGTATTTTCGGAGTTGTCGTTTTTTTTCTTCGTCTGTCATTTCTACAAAATTAGTAGATTTGTTTTGATAAAGGTATTAATCTTGCTACTAAAATCCTTACAGGATTTTTACTCGTAATTATAATAAAAAAGTTATGAAATTTTTCAGCGTTATTTTTCTTTTATTTTTTCTGAACGCCTGTTCACAAACCAAAACACCGATAAAAACCACCAAAACAATGGAAAACAACGATACCAAAAACAATCCGTATTATTCCCGAACCGATAAAACGAAACTGAATGTTTCCAACGCAGAATGGAAAAAAATCCTATCTCCGGATTTGTATGCAGTTGCTCGTGAAGCCGATACAGAAAGACCTTTTACCGGAAAATATAATCAATTTGATGAATTGGGAGAATATTATTGTGCAGTTTGCGGAAATCATTTGTTTCGATCTGATTCCAAATTTTCGTCAACTTGCGGTTGGCCAAGTTTTTTTGAAGCGGAAAAAGACGGCGTGATTTACAAACACGATTCTTCCCACGGAATGGAGCGGATTGAAGTTTTATGCAAACGTTGTGATTCGCATTTGGGACACGTTTTTGATGACGGACCGCCTCCAACAGGAACCCGATTTTGCATGAATTCTGTAAGTTTGGATTTTGTGGGGGATTCTGAGAAATGAATTAACTATTGATTTCCAGTAGGTTAATTTCATTAACATAGATAAACTGATGATGATTCAAATCATCATTGTTTTATGTTAAACTTTTATAAAATTTCGGTTCAATTTTACATATTCTCTTTAAAAAAATTATGTTTTAATAAATTTGCACCACCAAATTACATTTAACATAATATTTTATGAGAAATCTTCTGTTTGCACTTTTTGCTGTTTTCATTCTCACCACTTCTTATGTGGATAAAAAAGAAAAGAGTGGAGCTGATACTACAAAAACGTTGATTTCACCAACTTCAGAAAAAGACTCGGTAAGTAGAAAATCAGAAGTTGCAGAAATCAGTATATCACAAAATTTATACAACAAAATCGATTTTTCTTCAGGAACAACCTTAAAATTTGATGTATTTGAGAAAGCATTTTTAGGATTCAATAACCTTAAAAAAGCCCGAAAAATTGATGAAAAAACAAAACTTTTAACGGTTTGCGATTTTTCCCTTTCTTCCAATATCAAAAGACTTTGGGTGATAAATACGGAAACTGGAGAAATACTTTTCAATACTTTAGTTGCCCACGGAAAAAATACCGGTGAAGAGTTTGCGGTTAATTTTTCAAATACCGAAAGTTCACTACAATCAAGTCTGGGTTTTTATGTTACCGATGTTACCTATCATGGTGAAAATGGATATTCCCTAAAATTATTGGGAGTGGATAAAGGTTACAATGACAATGCTTTACAAAGAGCTGTGGTAATGCATGGTGCAGATTACGTTAGTGATGAATTCGCAAAAAAGCACAAAAGAATTGGCAGAAGTTGGGGTTGCCCTGCCGTACCAAGAGCTCTAGCAGAGTCTATTATCAATACCATAAAAGGAAAAAATGTTCTTTTTATTTATTACCCTGAAGAAAATTATCTTACATCTTCCCAATGGTTGAAATCCTAAATTGAAGAGATTTTTATTCAACAATGAACTTTTTTGTACCCAAAAAAGATTTGTCGTCTCCGTAAATCATTAGGAAATATTCACCTTTAGCCATTGTTTTTACTGAAATTTCTGAAGATGAGGTGGATAACATTTTTTGTCCAACTGTATTTATAATATCAAATTTTAATTTTGAATTTTTTGGAGATTTTACAAATAGGGTTTCTTTAACAGGATTTGGGTAGATTTCAATTTCCTTTATTTTTTTTGAAATTTCATTAACATTCAAATTTGGAGAACGGAAATCCGATACAGCGCATGCAAAACGCTGAAATCCATAAACTTCATAAGATGGTTGAGGATCCAAAAGATTTACTCCTGTTGGATCTCCATTGTAATTAAGGTTAGGGTTGGACCAACGGTTAATTTTTGGACAGCCAATTCCCGCATCTGTACATTGATCTGTATAAGCCATAATAGTTCTCCATCTTGTATTGGAAGGACTGGAAGTTCCCTGCAAAATTGCGTTTTGATTAATATAACCGTGATGATGACTGCAAGGCGTTGTAGATGAACTCACATACCAATCATGATGTAAACCCATATTATGTCCCATTTCATGAGCTACCGTATAATTTCCGACAGAACAACCCCGCAAGGAAACGGTAAATGCATAAGTATCATTATAATTACTTGGATTACTTTGTACATAGCCTAATCCGCAAGTATCAGTTGGAGTGGAAGTAATTAAAGCACATAAATCCGCAGCATAGGTATCTCTAAGTGTATGAGCATCATCCATAAATCCATCCGTTTGGTTGCGTAATCGTGATAAATCGGTACTAATATTTCCACTTTCTGTGTAAATAATTTCACCGGAATAGGATAAATTCAAACTCACATTTACAACGCCGGAATTCACTAATGAATTATTAAAATTAGTAACAATTGTGGCGCATTGTGCGTTACTTTGTGCTAAACCACTCCACTGATTTTTTACAGCAGTGGTGTAAATAATCATGACATCAATAACGGTGGGAGGACAAGTTGTTGAAGCTGCACAAACGTTTTCATTCGCCATTTTAAGTTGGTTTGAATTTTCCAAACTGGCTTCTAAAGTATCCAATACAGAATCCTGCGCATCAAGCTTACTTTGATCAAATACCGATAATGCAAAAATCTCTGGAGCCGTTTGAAAAATCATGATTTTTTCACCCGTTTCAGAACCGTACATTCCTGTGATAACAGAATCGTATTTAGATAATACCAACTCAGAAAAAGGTTCATTTTCTATTTTATAAACAAAGGACTCTGCAGTGTTGGTATAGGTATATTTTTTATCAAAAAAAGCAACGATTTTTCTTCCCGTGGGTAAATTAATTTCTAATTCTTGAGATAAATTGAACAGAGATTGATGATAATATTTTGTAATAATATAATCTTTGGAATGTTCTTCCGTAAGTTTTTCGTTGACAGAAAGATTATTGGCAACGATTTGATTATTGAAAATTCCTTGTTGTGCAAAAAAATAAGTAGAGAAAAAAATCAAAAAAATTGATATAACTGCTTTCATAAAATGAATTTAAGCAAATATATCAATTTTATTAATTCCAAAATCGAACTAAAACTTCACATCCAAACCAACATACACGTTAGCAGGCATAATCGGTGCATAAACCATTCCGCCGTCAAAATAATTTCCGAAAGGATTTTGTGCATCAATAATTGGATTTTCTTGAGTGTATGAAGTCAAGTTTTCACCGCCAAGATAAACTCGGATTTTTTCGTTGAAATTTCTTGAAATCTGTGCATTTAGAGTAGAATAGGCATCAGAATATTCCGAAAGTTGAAATTGCGATGGATTTGCATCTAAATTCGGCAATTTTTGTTTTCCTACTACATTTAAAGTCGTATCAAAAGCCCAAAATCCGCCTTTTTCATTTTTGGTTGTTGAATAAGCCAAATTCAGAAAACCGCGGTGTTTTGCCATAAAAGGAACATCTCTTCTTCCATCTGCAAAATCGGCTTGAACATCATAAAATTTGTACGCTAAACGAACATCAAAATTTTTCACCGGCGAAAAATCCCATTGTGTTTGAAAACTGTTTGACCAAGATTTTCCGGCCAAATTATAAAAAACAATTTTTTGAGCAGATTGATCCAAATCCAACAAAACCTGATCTTGGAAATCGGTTCGGAAAAAATCTGCTACAATCATTGATTTATTCCCGAAAAGTCGAAATTCCTGTTGCAAACTTGCACCGTAATTCCATGCAATTTCTGGATTTAAACCATAAATTTTTCCGCCGTTTTGCAAAATATCGATGGATCTATTGGAAGCAAAAAAGGCCTGACTTTCTGCAAAAATATTCGCCGTTCTGAAACCACGTCCTGCCGATAATCTCAAGATTGTTTTAGGTGCGATATCGTATTTAAAATTTAATCTAGGTGTAAACTGCGTTCCAGCTAAATTGTGGAAATCGGTTCGTGCACCTGCAACTAAGGTATATTTTTCGCCGGTTAAAGTATATTCGAAAAATAATCCTGGAACGGTTTCTGTCCTTTTAAAATTTTGAAATAAATAGTCTTCATCATATTTATCATACAAAAAACTCGCTCCTGTTTTGTATTTGTGATTGGTATTTCCGAAAATACTTTCAAAAATTAGATTGGAATAATACGTCGTTTGTTTTCCGAAATAATTCCTCAAACCAAAAAAACTGTCTTGTTGATGATAGGTAAATTGGTTCATCCAACCCAAACTTTGATACGGTTTTTCTTTAAATAAATACCCCGTTTTATTCCAAACCTGAAATCTAGAAATATCAATTCCAACTCCATAAGCTGATTGTTCACTTTGGTCTAAAGTTTTAACGAAATCCATTTGTCCGGCATTTCTTTTATCCTGTAAAAAATTAATCCCGAAATGCGTTCCAAATCCGGAATGTTCCAAATCTTCATAATTTAAAAGATAAGCAATATTCATTTGTGTTCCGGTTGGTTGATCCAGAAATTCGTCGTTGTTGTAATCCATTTTTGCCAAAGTTCCATTTCCGTGAAGTAATATGGTTTGCGATGTATGTTCTGAAATTGGGGAAGTGTGGGTGATATTGGCTTCTGTTCTTGCATTTAAATCAGCAAAAACATTAAGAGTAGTTTCAGATTTATCGTGAGATTTTAATAATTCGGTATTGATTTGTCCGGTAATACTTTCATAACCGTTGGTAACTGTAGAACCACCTTTTGTAAGCTGAACTCCCTGAATCCAACGTCCAGGAATGAAATTCAAACCATAAGGAGTTGCCAAACCTCTAATTTCCGGCAAAAGTTCTTTCGTTAAAGCGGTATATTTTTGATCTAAACCCAACATTTTCAACTGTTTGGTTCCGGTAACTGCGTTGGAAAAGGAAACATCAACCGTTGCATTGGTTTCAAAACTTTCGGATAAGTTGCAACAAGCCGCTTTCAGCAATTCTTTTTGACCAATATTAAACGTTAAATCTGCTGATTTTCTGCTTAATGCAGTAGCTTCTTCTACTTTGGTAATAATAACACCTTCAATAGATTTTTCGTGATTTTCGTGATTGTTAGAAGTTGAAGACGTTGTTGCTTTTTTTACAAATTTTTGAGGATTGGTTGCATGTCCGCTTTCCAGAACCACATCTTCATCAACATCCGGAAATTTTGAATTTCGATCGTACCAGCAGCATTTTGGAAGTGCATTGTACGTTTCATCAGAAGTTTTAAATATTTGGTTATCATGACCGACTTCTGCAATTTTCTTCAAAAGAGTTTCAGCCGTTAATCCGGAATTTCCCAAATCAACTGTTAAAGTTTGCGAAGCCGGTGTCCAATTTGCAGATTTTGCGCCCATTTCCAAGGCAGTATTTTCGATGCGTTCTTTGCATTCCGGACAGTTTCCTTTTACGTGAAAATGGTTTAAAGAATTATGGGAATCTAAATTTGTTTTTCCTACAGAATTTTGATTGGGGGTAGATAAAGTTCTGTCGTAATGGCAACAACCTGCAAGTTGGTTGTACACTTCATCCGGAGCTTTATACTTTTCGTTATCGTGCCCCACTTCGGCAATTTTTTTTAGAATTTGATCGAGTGAATTTTTTTCGGAATTAAATTCCAAATTAAGGATTTTTGTTTCGCTTTCCCAGTTTGCGGCAGTTGCTCCGTTCTGTTTTGCGGTGGTTTCTATTCTTTCTTTGCACATTCCGCAATCGCCATTTACCCAAACTTTTTCTGTTTTTGTTTGTGCAAAAATGAAAGTTCCTAAAAAGAGAAACAGGATGAAGAATTGTTTATGTAAATTATTCATTAGTAATAAGTTAAATTAATTTTTGTTGAATTAAATAAGCATTCAATTTCAAAGAAATTAAACACTATTCATGCTGTTAAAAATATAATTAACCTATTTTCGGCGGCTGCCAAATTTTAGAATAGACATCTGAGAAATCAGGCGTTACATAAGTGAATTTTTCCTTTTTTATAGGAATTTTCCCCATATTTTCGCTGATTTCTTTTAGATTTGGGTAAGAAAAAACGGCAAAGGTGTGACATGTTACGCAAGAATAGCAATCGTCTCCACAGCCGTCATTTTTATCTTTTTGATGATGATTTTGCGTTGATTTGTCTTTACAACAATCATCTTTCATGGAAGATATATCGCAAGCCATTTCAGCATTTTGTGCAGAAATAATTTGTTTTGGAAGAATAAATATTCCCAAACAAAAAAGCATTAAAATGACTTGTAATTTTTTCACGACGCAAATTTACAAAATTTTATTTCAATGGAGCACCAACTGCAATGTCACATCGATGTCCAGGTTCTCCATGCGCAGGATTTACAGCTAAAGCTTTTCCATTAGCATCTGGATAAGTTGTTGGTGCAGAAACTGTTGCAGGTAAAGATTTTGAAACGGCTGTATTTGTAGTTGTTGGCGTGGTTGTAGTTGTTGTTTTAGAAACCGAACTATTTAATGGAGCTCCAACTGCAATATCACATCGATGTCCCGATTCTCCATGTGGAGGATTCATTCCTGGTGCAGTTTTTTGTTTTGTAGCCGGAGCTACAGAAGTTTTCATTTCTGCAGGATTTATAGAAATTTGCTGATTTTGTTGTGGTGTAGCTTGTGTTTTTCCGGTTGCTGGTGAGTTTAAAGGCGCACCAACAGCAATATCACAACGATGTCCCGGTTTTCCATGAGGTGGATTAGTTCCTGGTGTTGTGGCAACATTTCCTTGTGGAGAAACCGTTTGTATATTGGAAACTGTACTGTTTGCATTTTGATTTACAGGCATCAACATTCTTGAAGCATTGTTTTTAGCTTGAACAGAACCTGCAGAAGTTGTTCCAACTCCATCTATATAAGTGGCTTTTTCGTCTTTTTTGCAAGAAACAGCGATCATTAAAACAGCAAAAAAGATAATATTTAAATTTTTCATTATTTTTTATTGGAAAACAAAAATAGCAAATTCAAATGAATGAAATTACTTTTGGTAAATTTTCAAAAATTTAACAGTTCATTTTTAGCAATCAGCCTGAAATCTTCAATTTGAAATTAAATGTTTCAAAAGCTTCATCTTCATTCCGTATTTTCGGAATTACAAGGCTAAATTTCTAGGTTTAGTTAAGATTTCCTTTTAGCATTTAAATTCATTATAAAAGTTTTTTTTATCTTAATTTCGGTTTTTCAAAGCAAAATAAAAGCTGTTTAAATCATTTTTTCTGAATACTGATATAATTTTTTTTAAAATGAAACTGTCTAAAGCCCGACAAAAACACTTGCTGGAAAACTATTCGGAACATAAAACACGAAAAATATTCCCGAAAAGCTATATGTTTTCGGGTGTAGAGATTGTAATACTTCGGATGAAGAACTGTTTTTTGTAACACAATATGTTACCGAAATTGAAAATCTAATTTTAGGTGGCACTTTGGTTACAAAATTGGGGTTGGAATATTTAAAAAAACTTAAAAAAGTAAATTATTTAGATTTAAAAGAAATGCCTGTTGATGATGAAAATTTAGACTGCATCCTTCATCTGAAAGACATGGAATATCTTTACATAAAGCATACAGAAATAAGCAACAAAGGCATCGCCAAAATTCTGAAATCTTTTCCCAATTTGAAAACAATTGTAGCAGATATTCCTGATGCAGACTTGGAAATTTTGAAAAAACAATATCCCAATTGCGAATTTTAAAAATATAAAATTCTACATTTATAAAAGCAAAAACCTCGGATTATTCTGAGGTTTATATGAGTTTAAAATTAATTTTTTACCAAAAGTCTGAAACCTTCTCCGTGAACATTGATAATTTCCAAACCTTCATCGTCTTTTAGAAGTTTACGCAATTTTGCAATGTAAACATCCATGCTTCTTGCAGTGAAATAATTTTCTTTTTTCCAGATTTTTCTTAATGCTAAATCTCTTGGCATAAAGTCGTTTCTGTGCTGACAAAGCAATTTTAAAAGCTCGTTTTCTTTCGGTGAAAGTTTGTATTCATTATCGCCAACTTTCAACTGACGCAACATGGAATCAAAGAAAATATTTGAAATTTTAAACTGTTCCTGTTCTTCATTTTCCAGTGTAGCGCTTCTTTGTAGGATGGCTTTTATTTTATATAAAAGTAATTCAGTATCAAAAGGTTTTGTAATATAATCATCAGCGCCAATTTGATATCCTTTCAAAATATCTTCGCGAAGATTTTTTGCTGTTAGGAAAATAATTGGCGTGTTTTTATCAATTTTTTTTACGTCTTCTGCTAATGAAAATCCGTCTTTTTTTGGCATCATCACATCGAAAATACAAATATCGAATTCGTTTTCTGTAAATTCTTTCAAGCCTTGTTCACCATCGGTAGCTAAAGTAACTTCGAAATTATTAATGGTTAAATAATCTTTTAATACTGCACCGAAACTTTGGTCGTCTTCTACTAATAAGATTCTGTTGCTCATATTTTTTGTTTTTATTTGTTTATTATTTAGTGGTTCATAGGAAGTTTAACGGTAAATACAGATCCTTTTCCTTTTTGGGATTCAACCAGGATTTGTCCTTTGTGGAGCTCGATAATTTTTTTCACATAAGATAAACCTAAACCTTGCCCTTTTACATTATGTATGTTTCCTGTTTCTTCCCGGAAGAATTTTTCAAAAATTTTCTTTTTGTTTTCGGTTTCCATTCCCATTCCTTCGTCAGAAATTTCAATGACATAGAAATGACCTTCATTTTTGGTTTTCACCTTTATTTTTGGTTCTTCAGGGGAATATTTATTGGCATTATCCAGCAAATTAATTAATGCATTAGAAATATGGAATTCATCTACTTTAAAATTGAATTTTTCGGCATCAAATTCCTGTGTTAAAGTTCCATTTCTTTGCGCCACAATTAATCCAAAAGATTCTGAGATTTTTTTGATAAGCTCTCTGACGTTGGTTTCTTTTAAGAAAAGCTGAACTTCATTTCGCTCCAGTTTACTCATGTTCAATACATTTTCCACCTGTTTTTTCATTCGGAGGTTTTCCTGTTTGATGAGTCCGGAATAATATTTTACTTTTTCAGGATTTGTGGCAATTTTATCATTCGCTAAAGAATCTGTAGCTACGGAAATTGTTGCTAAAGGTGTTTTGAATTCATGCGACATATTATTGATGAAATCGGTTTTTACTTCGGCAATTTTTTTCTGACGCATCATATAATTAATCGAAATAATATAAATTCCCAAAATCGTAAGTAGCGACATAAAGGTTCCTAAAAGCATCGGAAGGTTGTTTCTCGCTAAAGAATAATCTTTTCTCGGAAAAACTAAAGATAAATTGTATAAAGTTCGGTCTTTACTATCGGTAAAAAGAGGATAATTGTATTGTTCTCCAGAAGAGTCATTTTTATAAGTTTCGTTGGCTACCGTTGTAATTTTTTTATGTTTATCCAAAACGCCAAAACCAAATTTGGTATCGATCCCTTTTAAGGCAAGTTGTTTGGTAAGAACGGAATCCAGTTCTTTTAAATCAACGCGGCTTTTTATTGGTAAATTGTTGGCATTCAGTTTTGCAAATTCACGGAAATTGAATTCTCCGCTTTCAATAGAAGTGTTGAGTTCGGAAGTTAATGGAGCTGGAGCATCATCTTTCTTTTTAAATTTTGTAATCGCTTCATCGGTGTACATTTTGGTTACCTTCAAACTATCACCTTTAGGAGAAATAGGAATATCTTTTTTTTCTATAATATTTTTGTAAGTGGTAATTTGCCTTTTACTTGCTGAGTCTTCAACCGTTTGAATCATCGTTAAAGTAGGTTGATCACCATTTTTTATCGCTTCGGTATCAAAATTTTTGTATTGTGCGTAGTATTTTTCAACCTCAATTTCATTGATGTTTTTCGAAGTTTCTTCTAAAGCAGCATGAACTTTATTTGAAAAATCCTGCTCTAAAGCGCCATAATAACCTTTGAGCCAATAAAACTGCAAAGCGACGAAAACAATTAATGAAATCGTCATAAAAACCGATATTATAGGGATGAATTTATTGTTCATCAGTAATTTTTAATTTTGAAATGTTAAAATTAATGATTTTAAGAATCTAAAAACAAAAAATGCACCAAATTATTGTGCATTTTTTCTTAAAAAACTATTTTTTAACGAAATGTTTTTAATTTATACTATTCAATGTTTCTTCATCAAAAAGATGTTCGTCGATAAAATACTGTATAATGGCTTTTTTCATCAAGATTTGCTGTTCATTTGGTTTTAGTTCCGGTAATGGTTGAATTTCTTGAAAATGCGGAAATCCATCATCATCATATTCAGTGAATTTATAGTAACCAAAAGGTTCCAATAATCTGCAAACTGCGATATGTATTAGATTTACTTTATCGTCTTTTGTATATTTTTGTTTTCCGCTTCCTAATTCCTGAACACCAACTAAAAAAAGAATCGTTTCTACGGGAACATTTTTTTCGGTTTCAAAATTTTCTTCAAAAAACTGTTCTACTTTTTTCCAAAGTTCTGCTTCTGTCATTGCGTAATATTTTCCAGTTTAAACAAAAAAGCAAATTCTAAAGCGTCTTCTTTCAAACTTTCAAATCTTCCGCTGGCTCCACCATGTCCGGAACTCATGTCCGTTTTAAAAATCAAAATATTTTGATCTGTTTTTAGTTCGCGTAGTTTTGCGGTCCATTTTGCAGGTTCCCAATATTGTACTTGTGAATCATGAAAACCGGTAGTTATTAAAGTGTTTGGATAATTTTTAGGTTCTATATTATCGTATGGTGAATATGACTTCATGTATTGATAATATTCCAAATTTTTAGGATTTCCCCATTCTTCAAATTCTCCTGTAGTTAACGGAATGGTTTCATCTAACATGGTTGTTACCACATCCACAAAAGGAACTTGTGCTACAATTCCGTTGAAAAGCTCGGGCTCAAAATTCATTATGGTTCCCATTAACATTCCACCAGCGCTTCCTCCCATTGCATAAAGATGTTTTGTGGAAGTATAATTTTCTGAAATTAAAAATTTTGCCGCATCAATAAAATCGAAAAAAGTATTTTTTTTGAAAAGCATTTTTCCGTCTTCATACCAATCTCTTCCCAAATATTCTCCACCTCTAATATGAGCGATAGCATAAATAAAACCGCGATCTAAAAGCGATAAACGGACATTGGAAAAACTGGCATCAACGGTATGTCCATAACTTCCATAACCGTACAAAAGCAAGGGTGTTTCTGCGGTTTTTTGAGTGCTTTTATGATACACTAAAGAAACCGGAATTTTAGATTTTCCGTCTCTTGAAGGTGCCCAAATTCTTTCTGAAATATAATTTTCTGAAGAAAAAGTTCCGCCCAAAACTTCCTGTTGTTTTAATAAAATGGTGGTTTTTTCTTTCATGTCGTACTCAAAAGTAGAATTGGGTTGTGTTAATGAAGTATAGCCAAATCTTAGTTTTTGAGTGTCGAAATCCAAATTTATTCCAATATATGCGGCATAAGCCGGATCTGAAAACGGTAAATAATGTTCGTTTCCGGTTCCATTTTCAATAACTCTTATTTGGAGAAGACCTTCATTTCTTTCTTCAAGAACCAAATAATTTTCAAAAATTTCAAAACCTTCTAATAGAACCTCTTTTCGATGGGGGATAAGATCCTTCCAGTTTTCAATTCCGCAGTTCTCAATATTGGTTTTTACAATTTTAAAATTGGTGGAATCGTCTGCATTGGTAATAATGTAAAACTCATTTTTATAGTGTTCTACGGCATATTCCAAATCTTCGGTTCTTGGTTGAATCACTTTCCAATCTGCATGTACATTTTCAGCAGGAATAAAATGATGTTCATCTGAAGTAGAGCTGGAAGAAGCGATAAAAATATATTTTAAACTTTTGGTTTTAAACACATTAACGTCAAAAGCGTCGTCTTTTTCATGAAAAACGAGCTTGTCTTCTTCGGAAGAAGTTCCTAATTTGTGAAGATAAACCTGAAAAGCGCGCAAAGACTGATCTTTTCTAATATAAAAGATATGCTCGTTATCATTTGCCCAAACTATTTTTCCGGTGCAATTTGGGATGATGTCGGAATAAACTTCACCGGTTTTCAGATTTTTGAATTTAATGGTATAAATTCTTCTGCCCACTTTATCGTCGGAAAAACTTACGATTTCATTGTTTGGACTTACGCTAACGCTTCCAATTTCAAAAAATTTTTCACCTTCTGCGAGAATATTGGTGTCAATTATAATTTCTTCAGGATTTTCTAAAGTTTGAAATTTTCTGGTGAAAATAGGATATTCTTTTCCGGCTTCGTACCTAACGATATACCAATATTGATTGAAGAAATAAGGTAAAGACTCGTCGTCTTTTTTATAACGGGCTTTCATTTCTTCGAAAAGTTGTTCCTGGAAGTATTCGGTATCTTTCATCACAAAATCGCAATAAGCGTTTTCGGCTTCTAAATATTTTGTTACTTCAGGGTTTTCTCTTTCATTCATCCAGAAATAATGGTCGGTTCTTTTGTCGCCGTGTATTTCCAGGATTTTTTCTATTTTTTTTGCTTTTGGGGCTTGCATTTTTCTGTAAAAATTCAAATTTATAAATAAAAAACCATCTTTCCGTTGGAGGTAAAGATGGTTTCGTAATATTTTATGTGAAATTATTTGTTTAAACTTCTGATGTATTTTTCAATAGCCATCGTCATGGAAGGTGTTTCTTTGCTTGGAGCCATTACATCAACTCGGAAACCGGCTTCTTCAGCGGCATTTTGTGTAGTATTTCCAAAAACAGCAATTTTTGTTTCTCCTTGGTTGAATTCTTTAAAATTTTGTTGCAAAGAGCGGATTCCTTGTGGACTAAAGAAAACCAACATATCATAATCCTTCACTTTAATATCCGATAAATCTGAACAAACCGTTTTGTACATAATAGCTCTGGTCCAATCCACATTTGCTTTGTCTAAAGTTGCAGGAATATCTGGACTCATAACATCCGAAGTGGGAATAAGATATTTTTCGTTAGGATATTTTTTGAAAAGTGCTGCTAAATCACTGAAATTTTTCTCACCAAAAGCAATTTTTCTTTTTCTGTAAACAATGTGTTTTTGCAGATAATTGGCAATAGCTTCACTTTGGCAGATGTATCTCATGGTATCAGGAACGGCGAAACGCATTTCTTCCGCCAATCTGAAGTAATGATCTACAGCATTTTTACTTGTAAAAATAATTCCTGTATATTGGGTAAGATCAATCTTTTGTGTTCTCAGTTCTTTATTATCAACACCTTCCACATGAATAAAAGGACGAAAATCGATTTTGATTTTTTCTTTTTTTGCAATTTCCATGTAGGGTGAAGATTCGTTTGGAGCAGGTTGAGAAACTAATATAGACTTAATTTTCATCTTAAATAATGGTATTTTCTTATAAAAAGAATAATTTCCATAGCACTAGTAAAGGTGCAATTTGGAGGGTGCAAATATACAAAAATTTATAATACCACTGTTGGGGCAAAATCTTGTTTTGGTGTAACAAATAAAATAAAATTTTAAAAATAAATGCTGAGGTTAGAAATAAGATTAAAACGCTAAAAAGAGATTCTCGAGAAAAATTGAAATAGAAATTCAAAATACAGAAAACCAGAAGCACCAAAGAAAATATAAAGTAAAACTTAGTTCCCGTAAAGTAAAAAATGCTCCATTTTTTTGTGCTTCCAATACTTTCAAAAAAGAAAAAGGTAAGTATTGCTTTAGCGATATAAAAAAGTAAAACTGAAATAAAGACAAAGCCAAATTTGTTAAGCTGGTAGCCAAAAAGTTGCAAATCATTAACTGATTTTGGAACAAAGGGAATGTATTGTGAAATAAGAATTGATAAAGTGAATGAAGTTACCATGCCGGTAATAATCCAACTTGCAAAACCATTGCTGGAATCTTCAAAACTTTGCAACAAAAAAGATTTAATTGAAGCATCTCTTTGCAGCGAAATCATCATAAACAGATAGAGGAAAGCGCAGATAATCAGAATGAAAATTACCCAATCGTGGTTTTCGGCAAGGCGTAATTCATTTATAAAAAGTAAAGAATAAATCAATGGTTTATTTTTTGCAAAAATAGGATTATTTAAAAATAACAAAAAACCAATGCATCACCTGAAATTAAATTATCTTTGCACACTGTATGAAGAAACTTGTCATCATCCCAACCTATAATGAAAAGGAGAATATTAAGGAAATTATTTCTGCGGTTTTCAATTTGCAGCAGGATTTCCACATTCTTGTTGTGGATGATTCATCGCCGGATGGAACTTCCGAAATTGTAAAAAACCTTCAAAAAGATTTTACCCATAATTTACATTTAAGCATCCGAAAAGTAAAAGATGGTTTAGGCAAAGCTTACATTCATGGTTTTCAATGGGCACTTCTAAATGGATATGATTTCATTTTTGAAATGGATGCCGATTTTTCTCATAATCCAAACGATTTGGATAAATTATACCAAGCGTGTTTAAAAGGAGCAGATATGAGCATTGGTTCTCGATATTCCAAAGGTGTAAATGTGGTAAATTGGCCTATGGGAAGAGTTTTACTCTCGTATTTTGCCTCAAAATATGTTAGAGCAATTTTAAATGTTCCAATCCATGATACCACAGCTGGTTTTGTTTGTTTTACAAGAAAAGTTTTAGAAGAAATTAATTTGGATAAAGTGAAATTGAAAGGCTATGGTTTTCAAGTGGAAATGAAATTTCGTGCTTTTTCAAAAAAATTTAAAATTGTGGAAGTTCCTATTATTTTTACCAACAGAGTTCAGGGAGAAAGTAAAATGAACGGAGGAATTATTGGGGAAGCTGTATTTGGAATCATTAATCTAAAATGGAAATCGATAACAGGAAGATTATGAGAAGAGGAATTGTTTTTTTTCTGATTTTATCAATTTTTTCTTGCTCTAAATTTGTAGAAAAACCAAAAGTATTGGTATCTGAAGAAAAAATGGCTGAAATTTTGGTGGAATTAGCACTTAACGATCAAGCTCCTTTAACCAAAGCCAAAATGCCAAATGTGGAAGCCGGAACGAGATATATTCTGAAAAAAAATAATGTATCCGCAAAGGAATTTTCAGACAGCTACCAATATTACGCTATAACTAAAAAACTGAGTAAAATTTTAGAAAACGCTCAGGAAATTTTACTTGAAAGATATCCTGAAACAGAAGCTTATATTCTCAAAAAAAATAAAGAGAATAATAATACCCCGACTTTAAAAAAGTAATAATGTCTCCATTTTTTGAAATTAATAAAAAAACAGAAGGAAAAGCACGAGCCGGAGTTTTAACCACGGATCATGGGAAAATACAGACCCCGATTTTTATGCCTGTAGGAACGGTGGCTTCTGTAAAAACCGTACATCAAAGAGAACTGAAAGAAGATATTAAAGCCCAAATTATTTTAGGAAACACGTATCATCTTTATTTGCGTCCTACAATGGACGTGATGCAAGAAGCTGGGGGTTTACATAAATTTATGAACTGGGATTTACCAATATTGACGGATTCTGGTGGCTTTCAGGTTTTTTCGCTTTCAGATTCCAGAAAAATGACGGAGGAAGGTGTGAAATTCAAATCGCACATCGACGGAAGTTTTCATTTTATTTCTCCAGAAAAATCAATGGAAATCCAGCGCCAAATTGGAGCAGATATTTTCATGGCTTTTGATGAATGTACCCCTTATCCTTGCGAATATAACCAAGCCAAAGCTTCAATGGAAATGACGCATCGTTGGTTGAAAAGATGTATTGATTGGTGTGAAGAAAATCCTGAATTGTACGGGCACAAACAAAGACTTTTTCCTATTGTTCAAGGTTCAACCTATTCCGATTTAAGAAAAATTTCTGCAGAATTTATTTCCGAACAAAATGCAGATGGAAATGCTATTGGGGGACTTTCCGTTGGGGAACCTGAAGAAGAAATGTACCGAATTACCAATGAAGTTACCGATGTTTTACCCGTAGAAAAACCTCGATATTTGATGGGTGTTGGAACTCCGTGGAATATTTTGGAAAGTATCGGTTTAGGAATCGATATGATGGATTGTGTAATGCCAACAAGAAACGCAAGAAACGGAATGCTTTTCACTTGGCAAGGCGTCATCAACATGAAAAATGAAAAATGGAAACACGATTTTTCAGCTTTGGATGAATTTGGAACTTCTTTTGTCGATCAGGAATATTCAAAAGCGTATGTTCGACATCTTTTTGTTTCCAAAGAATATCTTGGAAAACAAATTGCTTCCATTCATAATTTATCATTTTATTTAGATTTAGTGAAAGTTGCAAGAGAACATATTGTTGCAGGAGATTTTTATGAGTGGAAAAACTCTATTGTTCCTATTTTAAGACAAAGACTTTAATTTTTTTTCAGATTATTTTTTATGATGACCATTATCGACAAATACATTATTAAAAAATACCTCGGAACTTTCGGGTTTATGTTGGTATTGTTAACGATTGTCGTTTTGGTGATTGATGTTCAGGCAAAAGCACCCAGAATTAAAGATAATGGTTTCGAAGTTTCAGAATTTTTGATCAATTTTTATCCTTATTGGATTATTTATTTGATCATGACTTTCATGTCCATTTTGGTTTTTATTTCCGTGATTTTCTTTACTTCCAGAATGGCCAATAATACGGAAATTGTTGCTATTATTAGTAGTGGGGCCAGTTTTCACCGTTTTGCAAAACCTTATTTGTTTACTTCGTTGTTTATAGCTTTTCTTTCTTTAGCGATTAATCATTTCGTTTTGCCTTGGGCAAATATTAAAAAAAATGAATTGGAAGTTTACACCATGCCTACTGCAGGTCGTGAAAAATTAATTGGAAGCGCACCCGTTTCAACTCAGCTAAGTAAAACAGAATATATTTTTATCAACAGTTATAATAAAAAAGAAAAAAGAGGTTCCGGTTTTGCATTTCAGCGATTTGATAAAAACAAAAAACTTCAGTATCAGCTTTTGGCTTCCGATTTTTTTTGGGAACCTGCCAAAAAGAAATTTATCCTGAACTCTTATTTTGAAAAAACAGTTAATAAAGACGATACAGAAAAACTCAACAACGGAACCATGATGGAAAGGAGTTTCGGATTGCCTCCGGAAGAATTATTTCCCAATCAAATTTTAGGACAGAATAAAATTACTCCGGAATTGGTTCGTTTCATTAAAAGGGAAAAAGAAAAAGGAAATGCCAACCTCAATTCCTATCTCAACGAACTTTATTTGCGAACTTCAATGCCGGTTTCTATTGTTATTTTAACATTTTTAGCACTTTCTTTAGCTTCACAAAAAAAGAGAGGAGGTTTAGGTGTTAATTTAGCTATTGGAATTGCTTTAGCGTTTTTATTTGTATTCTCTTTTGAAGCTTTAAAGGTAGTTTCTGCAAACAAAACCTTAACTCCATTTGTAGCAATGTGGCTTCCTAACATGGTTTTTGCACCAATTGCACTTTTCCTTTATATGAAGAGAGCCAATCAATAAAGCATTTCCAGTTCTTTGTGGTAAAATTTTTGTAAACGGGAGTTTTCCAAATCGATCCACAAAAAGCCTTGTTCATCACAGGATTTAATAATGCCATTTTGTATTAATCCATCAATTTCAAAAACAGAAATTTTATCTTTTTTGAACAAGTTTTTGTTATATTCATCTAATATTTCTTCGTTCGATTTTTTTTCTAAAATTTTTTCTGAAAAATAAAAATGAAACTGTTCGGCAAATTCATTTAAGTCAAATTGTAATCCGGTTTGAGTGAGAATAGAGCCTGCTTTTGGTAGATTTTCAAAATTTTCTTGAAGCACGTTGATTCCAATTCCAATAATAAAATATTTTTCTTTTCCATTGTTTTTCTTTTCAGTGAGCATTCCGCAAACCTTTTTTCCATTAATAATGATGTCATTTGGCCATTTCACTTCGGTTTTGTTCTGGGTCAAATTGTCAAGAAAATTTCTTAAAATATTGGCGGTATAAAAATTGAACAAAGTTTCGGGAATTTTAATTTCATGGGCTTTTACCGCTATGGAATAAGCAATATTGAGGTTTTCATCCGATTTCCAAGAATTTCCATACTGTCCTTTTCCTTTCGTTTGATTAAAAGTGTAAAGGGCACCGAAATCTAAATTGTTTTGAAGTAAAACATCAAGAACTTCGTCATTAGTAGAAAGACTTTTGGATTGGTAGAAAAATGGTGACATTTATGAAAACTTTATGATTCAAAAGCCTAAAAATAGGGTAATAAGTTAACAAAAAACAATAAATTTGCAGATTATACAATTTTTTAATGAGTAACAGTAAAGAAAAACAAGCATTAATAGACAAAATAATAGAGGCAATTCAGGATACAAAAGGGGAAGATGTGATGATTTTCGATCTTTCAAAAATTGAAAATTCTGTGGCAGAAACTTTCATCATTTGTAGTGCAAACTCCAATACACAAGTTTCAGCAATTGCCGGAAATATTGAAAAAAAAGTAAGAAACGAGTTGAAAGAAAGACCATGGCATGTAGAAGGTACCGATAATGCACTGTGGGTTTTGGTGGACTATGTTTCTGTTGTTGTACATGTTTTCCAGCGTCATATTCGTGAGTTTTACGAAATTGAGGAACTTTGGGGAGACGCGATAATTACAAAAATCGAAGATTAATTTACATACATTTTAGATGAACAATAAAGGATTTAACTGGTTTTTCCCGATTGCAATTCTTGGGGTAATACTGTTTTTTGGAAGCAATATGTTTTCCGATGCAGGTAAAAATGAAATTACTGAAGAAAAGTTTTTTGAACTCATGAAAGTTGGGAAAGTTCAGGATGTTACCATTTACAGAGATACGTATAAAGCAGATGTTTTTCTTACACAATCTGCGAAAACCGAGTTAATAAAAAATGCCGAAAAACCTTCCAACAATCCGTTTTTAGCAATGGATCCTGCTCCAAAAGCAGACTATTTGTTGAAATATGGCGATTTGCAGGTTTTTTTAGAGAAATTCGACAAAATAAAAGCTGAAAATCCACAAATTAAAACTACCAATGAAGTTACCTTAGCCGGAACTTTTATGGAAAGTTTCCTAATACAAATTGCAGTGGGATTAATCATTCTTTCCATTATTTATTTCGTATTTTTCAGGAAAATGGCAGGTTCCGGTGGACCGGGAGGTCAAATTTTCTCGATAGGTAAATCCCGCGCTAAACTTTTTGATGAAAAAGAAAAAATAAATGTTACTTTTAAAGATGTTGCCGGTTTAGAAGGCGCAAAAGAAGAAGTTCAGGAAGTAGTAGATTTTCTTAAAAATTCTGAAAAATATACCAAATTAGGAGGTAAAATTCCTAAAGGTGTTCTTTTGGTAGGTCCTCCCGGAACAGGAAAAACGCTTTTAGCAAAAGCAGTTGCAGGAGAAGCAAAAGTTCCATTCTTTTCACTTTCAGGTTCCGATTTTGTGGAAATGTTTGTGGGAGTTGGAGCTTCCAGAGTTCGTGATTTATTTGCGCAAGCAAAAGCAAAATCACCAGCCATTATTTTCATCGATGAAATTGATGCTATTGGTAGAGCTAGAGGAAAAGGAAATTTTACAGGAGGAAACGATGAAAGAGAAAATACTTTAAATCAGTTGCTTACAGAAATGGACGGTTTTGGAACCGATACTAATGTTATTGTAATGGCAGCGACAAACCGTGCTGATATTCTAGATAAAGCATTAATGAGAGCTGGTCGTTTCGACCGATCTATTTATGTGGATTTACCGGAATTACATGAAAGAAAACAAATTTTTGAAGTTCATCTTTCAAAAATTAAATTAGATCCTTCTGTGGATCGCGAATTTTTAGCAAAGCAAACCCCAGGTTTTTCCGGAGCGGATATTGCCAATGTTTGTAATGAAGCAGCGCTTATCGCAGCAAGAAACAATCATGAAGCGGTTAACAAACAGGATTTTCTTGATGCAGTAGATCGAATTATCGGTGGTTTGGAAAAGAAAAATAAAGCGATTAAACCTTCTGAAAAGAAAAGAGTAGCTTATCATGAAGCAGGACATGCTGCCATTTCTTGGTTGGTAGAACACGCTGCACCACTTTTGAAAGTTACCATTGTTCCAAGAGGAAGATCTTTAGGAGCAGCTTGGTATTTGCCGGAAGAAAGATCATTAACCACAACCGAACAAATGTTGGACGAAATGTGTGCAACATTAGGAGGAAGAGCTGCAGAACAAACCGCATTTGGAAATATTTCTACAGGAGCCCTTTCCGATTTGGAAAGAGTAACGAAACAAGCGCAAGCTATGGTAACGATTTATGGACTAAGCAATAATATTGGAAATATTTCTTATTATGACAGTTCAGGACAATCTGAATACAGTTTTGGAAAACCTTATTCTGAAGAAACCGCGAAAAAAATTGATGTAGAAATAAAAGATATTATCGAAAACCAATATGATCGTGCTTTGAAAATTTTAGCGGAAAACCGTCCGAAACTAGATGCTTTAGCAAGTAAACTTTTAGAAAAAGAAGTTATCTTCCGCGAAGACTTAGAGGAAATTTTTGGAAAAAGAGCTTGGGATCCTGAACTTACGGATCATCCTGTAGCCAATTCCGAGACCCCTTCCAACCAAACGGAAAACGTTGCAGCGCCGGAAAGTCCCACTCAACTTTAATATAAAAAACCCGGAATTATGAAAATTTTCATCAATTTCCGGGTTTTTTCTTTTTTCTTATACAAAAAATTCATAAATTTTTTAAATTATTTTTTACTTTTGTTCATATTATAATAACTGCTGAAATTGAGCCTTTTTAAAAGATTTGTAAGTAAAATAACCAACCAACCTTCTGAAGATGAAAATCAGAGTTTGGAAAAATTAGGAGATTCGCTGAAAAATGCTGATCTCGATTACAAGTTTGCTCAGCTCTTCACGCATTCCGGAGGTTTTTTTAATTATTGTGCTGATGAGGCTGAAGCGCTTCAAACCCTCAACAAAATTCTGAAAATTGAGGATATCAAATCCGTTTTCTGTTGTGATAAAGATTTGAAAAATTTTATGGATGTAGTGAAAGTTTCTTACACGCCAACTTTAGAGCTTTTCAATGATGCTGCATTTATTACCTGTGAATATTTAATCGCTTATGACGGAAGAATTATGTTATCGCACAACAATATTCTTCATTATCACTCATCCAGGCTTCCTGAGAAAATCATTATCATGGCGAATGTTTCTCAAATAGTTTCCAACCTTAATGAAGCGATGTCCAAAATTAAGAGAAACGGAAATATTAAAAACCTAACTTCCATTAGTGGAAACCAAAACAAATTGGATTCACCAAGTGATAATAATTCAAAGCTTTTTCTTCTGCTTTTAGAAGATTAATAACTCTTTATTTATTTTATTTTGGACAAAAATTTTATTCAGCGAAGCGTTTCTGGATTATTTTATGTAATGGTTGTGATTTTTTGCACTCATCCTATTGGTGCTGAATTTCTTTCTAAAATAGTTCCTAATATTCAGCAACATCAACTTTATTTTGGGTTTATTGTTTTGCTTCTGTTTTTTGCTGCAAAAGAATGTATGACCATAATGAAATTTGGTAAAGGTTACGAAAAATGGCTGGTTTTTCCTTTAGTGGCTTTGGTTTTCTATTTGTTTGCCAAAAGATATTTTCAACATGATTTTTATTTTGATTTCAGATTGTCTGAAATTTTAGGAATTTCTTTAATTCCGATTGCAGTAATTACACTTTTCAAATATCCCAATGAACTTTATTTTGATAACGGAAAACTAATTTTCACCGCTATTTATACTGCTTTACCTTTTGGTTTGGCTTTAGGTTTGCCGAAATATTCAAGTCTTGATCATACCTTTACTTTAGAGGTTTTCTTTCTTTTTATTTTAATTTGGAGTAGTGATACTTTTGCTTATTTAACAGGAAAATTTTTCGGGAAACATAAAATGGCGCCTAAAATTTCGCCTAAAAAAACTTGGGAAGGCTTTGCGGGAGGTGTATTTTTAACTATTGTTTTAGGTTTTTTTATTGAAAAATATTTCCCGGAATTACGCGGAAACTGGATGATTGTTGGGTTTTTAATTTCTGTTTTTGCACCTTTTGGAGATTTGGTTGAAAGCCAGTTAAAAAGAAATTTTGGTGTGAAAGACAGTGGAAATATCATTCCTGGACATGGTGGAATTTTGGATCGTTTAGACAGTTTCATTATTGCTGTTCCTGTTGTATATTTGTACTTTATTTTGGATCGATTGTAAAATTTTAAAAATATTTAATGAAACTTCATCGAGAATCGAAAGGAACCATCATTGTTGCCACTCTTTTATTGGCTATCATTGGTTTGGTGGCGGTCTATTTTTTAGAAATTTGGTCGTTATTAATTATAGTTCCGCTTTTAATCATTTATGGATTGGTGTTTTGGTTTTTCAGAGTTCCGGAACGTGAAATTTTAGATCACAAGGAAAATGTTATTGCTCCGGTTGATGGAAAAGTGGTGATGATAAAAGTGGTTGAAGAAGAGGAATTTTTAAAAGGACAGGCAATACAGGTTTCGATTTTTATGTCTCCCTTAAATGTTCATATTTGTCGTTATCCGGTTTCAGGAAAGGTAATTTATAAAAAATATCATCCCGGAAAATATTTGGTTGCATGGCACGAAAAATCTTCGACTGAAAATGAAAGAACTACAGTTGCTGTGGAAAGTTTAACCAATCATAAAGTGGTTTTTAGACAAATTGCTGGTTATGTGGCGAGAAGAATTGTTTTTTATTGTCATGAAGGAGATACTGCAAAAGCTGGACACGAATATGGATTCATAAAATTCGGTTCAAGAATGGATGTTTTTCTTCCTTTAGATTCTGAAATTGTTTGTAAAATAGGGGATAAAACAAAAGGAGGAATTGATGTAATCGCTAAGATGAAAGAATAAAAAATAATAAATATTTCAACAAAAAACCGGAAATTTTCCGGTTTTTTGTTATTCAAAATTCTGTAAATCAACTAATTTTCTGTAAACGCCGTCTTTATTGTACAGTTCATTGTGTGTTCCTTGTTCCATGATTTTCCCTTTTTCCATTACCACAATTTGATCCGCTTTTTGAATGGTGGACAAACGGTGTGCAATAACCAGAGAAGTTCGGTTTTCCATCATGTGTTCCAATGCATCTTGAACTAATCTTTCACTTTCTGTATCTAAAGCAGAAGTGGCTTCATCCAAAATCATAATCGGTGGATTTTTCAAAACTGCTCTTGCAATAGAGATTCTTTGTTTCTGTCCACCTGAAAGTTTTCCGCCAGCTTCACCAATTCCGGTATCGTAACCATGAGGTAAATCCAGAATAAAATCATTAGCATTGGCAATTTTTGCAGCATTTTGAACATCGTTTTTTCCCGCTTTTAAATTTCCTAAAGCGATGTTATTATTGATGGAATCATTAAACAAAATATTGTCTTGCGTTACCAAACCGAAAAGCTTTCTGTAGCTTGAAAGTTTGATGTTTTTGATGTTGATGCCATCAATTAAAATTTCGCCTTCCTGAACATCATAAAATCTTGTAATTAAGTTGGCAAGCGTACTTTTTCCACTTCCGCTTTGTCCAACAAGTGCCACTGATTTTCCTTTTGGAATAGTTAAAGAAAAATGATCTAAAATTTTTCGGTCTTCATAACCAAAACTGATGTTTTTAAATTCAATTTTATCTTTGAATTCATTAATTTCTACTGCATTTTCAATTTCTTTAAGCTGATAATCTGCATCTAAAATTTCAAAAACCCTTTTTGCAGAAACTTCGCCTTTCTGAAAATTGGAAATCGAATTGGAAAGTTTTTTCAAAGGATCTAAAATGGTATAAAATAAAGAAATGTAAACAATGAATTCTGCCCCAGATAAACCTTTTCCCTGTAATGCTAATTTTCCGCCGAAATAAACAATCATGCCAATAGTAAAAGCGCCCAAAAGTTCACTTACCGGAGAAGCTAAAGCTTTTTTCTTGAAAAGTTTTAAAGAAAGGTTTCTAATGGTATTTAAAGTATGATCGAAACGTTTTTGAATTTGGGAAGAAGCATCAAAAATCTTAATCACTTTCAAACCCACTAAAGTTTCATCCACATATGAATACATTTTTCCTAATTCATTTTGTGCTTCACCAGTGTCTTTTTTCAAACTTTTACCGATCATCGAAATTAAAGTTCCCATAATAGGAAAAACGATTAATGTGAAAACCGTTAACTGAAAATTTGAATACAAAAGATAACCCATAGTAAGAATGATAACGATAGGAGATCTAATAATATCAATTAAGCTGTTCAAAATATTTCCTTCTATTTCGGCAACATCGGAAGTAATTCTTGCGAAAATGTCTCCTTTTCTGGTGTCACTGAAAAATGAAACTGGCAAATCCAATATTTTTTTATGAAGTCGGCTTCTAAAATCCCGTGAAACTCCGGTTCTTGAATAGGTTAAATAAAATTCAGAAAAATAACTGAAAATATTTCGAAACAAAAACATCGAAATAAAAATGATACAGGTAATTAGAAGAACAAATTCAGGACCCTTATTTTCCTGAAGTTCCTGAATGAAAAAATTAAAACTGTCTTTTAAATAACTTCCGATACTGAAAATATCACCATTATATTCAGGCTTAATTTCAATTTTTGAAGTTTTTTTATCAAAGAGAATATTCAGAACCGGAATAAAAAATAACATCGCTACAATATTGAAAAGTGCATATAAGATGTTAAAAAAAATTCCTGCAAAAAGAGATTTATTATAAGGCAAAATGTACTGGATTGCCCTTTTGTAATAGTTCATTAAAATAAATTGAAAAGCAAAATTACGGAAATTTAATTCAGTTGCATTTTTAAGAGACGTACGAAAGATGATTTTACTTTGTAAAACAAAAAAACAGCTCCAAAATTGGAACTGTTTACACTCAGAAAAAATCGTTGTAAGGTTACCTAAGTCTGTCCACAGATTTTACGAGCCTTTCATCCCGACGAATGTAAATGTTTGCTGCAAACAAACAAAAAATCGCCACAATTGGGAAAACGGGCTCAATACCCTTCTCAGGAAAAGCAATACCTCCGGATAAATTTAGTAGCCAGTAAATCAGTAAACCAATCAACAAAGCGTTTATGAAAATGTTGAGGTTATTCAACAGAATCTGTCTTGGTCTTTTATTAAAACTAAAAATTGAAAAAATGCCGATTAAACTGGAAACCAAAGTGATACTTTCAATAATATATTTTGTGTTAAAAAGTTCCACATCCATTCCCGTAAAATGTAGCGCTACAGCACAAAGTACAGCAATAAGCATAAAAACGGTTTGGATTCTTTGCAGCATTTTTTTATTTCTAAACCCCAAAAATAATACAAATTTTGGATATTTCAAAAATAAGTGTAGATTTGCAATACACGTTATAAAGAGAAAGTCGCCTGACTTTCATTTTCTTATTTCAAATAATTAATACAATTTTTACATACATTTATGTTCAACATTGAAACGTTACGGTCGAAAACCGAAGCGGAACTTTCTGGAATTCTGAAGGAATTTGGTGTTAAAGTAACCAAAACCAGTACAGATAACGACAAAATTTTCGCAATTCTCGATTTTCAGGCCTCAAATCCAGGAATTGCAAGAAAATATTTCGTTGAAACTGAAAACGAAACTGCAACAGAAGAAACAAAGCCAGCTCCTAAAGTAGCAAAACCTAAAGCGAAAAAACCGGCTCCAAAAGTAGAAGAAACCAAAACGGAAGAGCTGAATTTTGAAGCCCCAGAAACGGAATCTACCACTACGGCTGAAACAAGCCCGCAAGATTCTCAAAAGCAACCCAAAAACAAGCGAAAGAGAATTGCACCCAAAGAGAATACTGAAGATACGGTTTCAGAATCTTCAGAAATTCAAAAAACAGAATCTGCACCTGCAGAACAAGTTGCTACAACAAATCAGGTTCAAAACCAAAATCAGAATTCAAACCCGAATTCCAATCCTAACCAAAGGCAAAAGCAACACCCAAATCAAAAAAATCAACATCCCAACCAAAACCGAAATCAGAATCAGACTAAACCAGAAGGAAATTCTGAAGAAACTGAATCAAAAAAAGAATTCAATTTCGATGGAATGGTTACTATTGAAGGGGTTTTAGAAATACTTCCGGACAATTATGGGTTCTTGCGGTCTTCGGATTTCTCTTATATTTCTTCACCAGATGATGTGTATGTTTCTACAACACAAATCAGAAATTTTGGTCTAAAAACAGGAGATACCGTAAAAGGAATTGTAAGACTTCCAAAAGAAGGAGAAAAATATTTTTCCTTGATGAAGCCTACAGAAGTTAACGGAAGAGATTTAGCATTTATCAAAGACCGTGTTGCTTTTGAATATTTAACGCCGCTTTTCCCTCAGGAAAAATTTAATCTTGCCGGAAAAGGCTCCACACTTTCTACCAGAATTGTGGATCTTTTTGCTCCAATTGGAAAAGGACAGCGTGCGATGATTGTGGCACAACCTAAAACCGGAAAAACAATGCTTCTAAAAGATATTGCCAACGCAATTTCTGCCAATCATCCTGAAGCTTATATGATGGTTCTTTTAATTGATGAAAGACCGGAAGAAGTTACAGATATGGAAAGAAGTGTAAATGCTGAAGTGATTGCTTCTACTTTTGATGAAGCCGCAGATAAACACGTAAAAGTAGCCAACTTAGTGCTTGCAAAAGCTCAAAGAATGGTAGAATGTGGACACGATGTAGTAATTTTACTGGATTCTATTACGAGGCTTGCCAGAGCTTACAATACCGTAACTCCGGCTTCGGGAAAAGTGCTTTCCGGAGGTGTTGATGCCAATGCGCTTCATAAACCGAAAAGATTTTTTGGTGCTGCAAGAAAAATTGAAGGAGGAGGAAGTTTAACCATTATTGCTACTGCCTTAATAGATACTGGATCTAAAATGGATGAGGTAATTTTTGAAGAATTTAAAGGAACCGGAAATATGGAACTTCAATTGGACAGAAAAATTGCCAACAAAAGAATTTATCCCGCCATTGATTTAGTTTCATCATCCACCAGAAGAGATGATTTGCTTCACGAAGATGTTACGCAACAAAGAATGTGGATTTTAAGAAAATATTTAGCCGATATGAATCCTATTGAAGCGATGGAATTTGTTGAAAAAAGTATGAAAACCAGCATCAGCAATGAAGAATTTTTGATGTCCATGAATCGATAGAATTCAATAAAATAAATTAAAAACCGTGCTTTTTGTACGGTTTTTTGTTTTTGTCAATCTTTTTTATAATAAAATTGAAAAAAATTGTAATTCATTATTTTTTAAGAAATACTATCTTTGGAAGACAAAAATCAAAAATTTAAAAAAAATCTAAATTATGGCATTTGAGTTACCAAAATTAGGCTACGCTTACGATGCGTTGGAACCAACTATTGATGCAAAAACAATGGAAATTCACCATTCAAAACATCACCAAGCATATATCGACAACTTAAACAAAGCAATAGAAGGAACTGACCTTGAAGGAAAAACGATTGAAGAAATTTGTAAAACAGGAACCGACAAACCTGCAGTAAGAAATAATGGCGGAGGACATTTCAATCACTCACTTTTCTGGGAAATTTTAACTCCAGGTGGAAGCAAAGCACCTGTAGGAAATGTAAAAGCGGCAATTGAAGCTTTTGGAGGAATGGAGAAATTCAAGAATGATTTTGCAGAAGCTGCCAAAACTAGATTTGGTTCAGGTTGGGCTTGGTTATGTAAAAAAGAAGATGGTTCTGTAGCGGTTTGTTCAACGCCCAATCAAGATAATCCTTTAATGCCGGTTTCTGATTGTAAGGGAATCCCAGTTTTAGGCTTAGATGTTTGGGAACATGCTTATTATCTAAATTACCAAAACAGAAGACCGGATTATGTTACTGCTTTTTTTGAGGTAATTAATTGGGATAAAGTGGAAGAACTTTTCAACAAATAATACGAGGATAAAAATAAAAAAAGGGTTCAGAAATTTTCTGAACCCTTTTTTTATTATTTAGTGTACGCTTTCTGAACGACCGAAAACGCAGGAAAGTGATCACTGTAACCACCGGTAAACCGATCTCCGTCCCAAGAACGCAAAGGATAGCCTTTCCATTGCCCTTGTGAATTTTTCAAATATTCAGGGGCATAAATTTCAGTTTTATAAACTGTATAAGTTGGGGTAAGTTTTTCAGAAGAATATAAATTTTTCGAAACAATAATTTGGTCGAAAAGATTCGGTGCATCTCTGTAAGCTAATGAAGCAACTCCAGCTTTGTAATGTTTCCACATCAAATTGTAATAAGGTGAGGAATCACTTAAATCTGATGGATTTCCTACAGCGCCTAAATGTTTTTTTAAACTTGGGCTCACCGGATCATCATTGTAATCACCCATTGAAAATATTTTTATTCCCGGATTTTCCTTAGAAATATTGTCCATTTCATTTTTAAGAACAGTAGCTGCAGCAATACGTCTTGGTAAAGAACGCGCTTCACCGCCACTTCTGGATGGCCAGTGATTCATAAAAATAGCGGTTTTTTCACCATCTAAGTAACCAATAGCTACTAAAATATCTCTGGTGTAAGATCTTTTTCCTTCATCATCAAAAATTTTAACTTCTTTTTTATAGGAATTAATTAGTGAAAAACGCCCTTTTTGGTAAATAATGGCTACGTCAATTCCTCTGGCATCAAAAGAATTATAATGAACAATTCCATAGTTGCTTTTTGCAAGCACGGGTTCTTTAATAAGATCTTCGATTACTTGTCTGTTTTCAACCTCAATAAGACCTACGATAGCAGGGTTATCATTAGTATGTTGTCGCCCAAGCTCAGAAATCACTTTTGCTTCATTGGCTAATTTAATTTTATATTTTGGAGTATTCCAATTTTTCACACTTTTGGTGGTGAAATCATCAGATAAAATTTGATATCTTATTACTTTTTTACCCTTAAGAAGTTCATCGCTCCAAGGTCCTTTATAATCTTCAGTAGTTTCCAAATATTTTACGGAGTCTAAAGGGATACTCCTGTGATAAGCCGGGTTATGAATATCTTTTGTACCATCAATATAATCCGCAGAAGGAATGGTGTCCCAAAGGTTTTCAACATTTAAAAAAGCCACTGTGGCACGACGGACTTGTGTTTTTTGTGCTGTTGACCAACACATTATCATTAAAAAAGAAAGGATTACAATTTTTTTCATTGTTTTATATTCAAGATTTGAGTTTGCTAAATTAATCAAATTTTTGATGTTTACTTAAAGCTTTTATTATTCAAAAATGTGCCAAATGCTCTTAAAGCTTTTCTAAAAACAATTACTGTGGATGTTAATAAAATTTAATAATAAAATTTTCCTTTTTAAAATGTTAAAAATGTTTAAGTTATCATAAATTTGAACTAAATTTGTCGCCCCAAATATTTTCACAAAAAAGGGAAAAAATTTAAGTTATGATAAAAAAACTATCTCTCATTTCGCTATTTACATTGTTGCCTGCGTCTTATTATTACGCTCAGACGACGGTTTATGCGTATGTTCAGGATTCGCAAGGGAAACCGGTGGAAAGTGCTGAAGTAGATTTAGCGCAATCGGTTAAGGATGTTACTGCGGACAAAATTGGATATTTTCAATTTGTCGATTTAATGCCAGGACATTATCAAATTACAATTGCAAAACCAAATTTTGAATCTAAAACGGTGGAATTTGATGTTTTGGAAGGTGAAAAAAGAAAGGACTTAGGAATTATTAAGTTGGGTGTTGCGATGTCAGATGCCGGCGTTATTGTGATTGACGATTCTGCAGGAGATATTGACGAAGGAGGATCAGCAATGCAGCCTACAGTGGGTTTACTAAGTTCGGGAAGAGATGTTTTTCAAAATGTTTCCGCTTTTGAACTCGGGGCTTATTGGTTTCGTCCAAGAGGAGTAGAAAACAGATTTGAAGATATCCTTTTTAATGGAGTTCCTATGTCTAAAAACGATGATGGAAGGGTAGATTTTAGTAACTGGGGAGGTTTGAATGATGTTACCAGATATCCTTATGAAAATGTTGACAATATTACTCCTTCAGAATATGCTTTTGGAAATTTGGGAGGTGTAGTTTATTATAATACCAGAGCTTCCAGCTACAGAAAACAAACTTCTCTTGCTTATTCTTTTACCAACAGAAGTTATTTCCATAGAGCTATGGCAACGTATTCTTCCGGTTTAACGAAAAATGGTTGGGCTTTTACTTTTTCAGGAAGTAGAAGATGGGCTGATGATGGGGTTATTGATGGAACTTATCAGGATGCTTACGCTTATTTTGGTGCTATTGAAAAGCAATTTAGCGACAGACATGCGATAAATCTTACTGCTTTTGGAGCCCCAACTTACAGAGCCGGTAATTCTCCAAATACTCAGGAAACTTTTGATATAATGGGTAAAAACTATAACGAATATTGGGGTTGGCAAGATGGTGAAAAAAGGAATTCAAGAATTAGAAAAGTTTTTGAACCGATTTTCATGATCACCGATTATTTGAAATTAGGAAAAACCTCTAACTGGACCAATACTTTATCTTACCAAGTTGGAAAAGACAGTAGAAGCAGATTGGATTGGTTTCATGCGGCAGATCCAAAACCGACGTATTACAGAAAAATGCCAGGATTTTTATATAATGACTTTTTGGATACCACTTCAGATGGAGGCGCAACGATTACTGATGCTGAACAAGCTCAATATGACGCTTATGTAAACCAATGGAGAACAGATCCTAATATCAGTCAAATCAATTGGATGTCACTTTACGACGCCAACTATCAAAATAAAGAAATAGGCGCTCGTTATACTGTAGTTGCAGACGTTAATAAAGATAAAACTTTAAATTTTGCTTCTCATTTCGATACCAAATTAGCAAGTAACTGGAAGTTGAACTTGAATTTCAATTTTCAAAATTTGAAATCAGATAATTTCCGTGAAATCGTAGATCTTTTAGGAGCGGATTATGCAAATGATCAAAATGCTTTTAATTATGACGCTCCCAATGATATCGACAATCCGAATAGAAAACTGCAAGTAGGAGATAGAACACAATATTCATACGACTTACTTAGAAATATGTATGCAATGAATGTTTCTTCGGAAGTTGATCTTCCAAAATGGAATTTCATGGCTTCTGTTTTTTCTTCTTATTCAGAATCTCAAAGAGACGGAAAATTCAATCATGCAGTTTACAATTCAAAAGGAAAAAGTGAACTTTTTGATGCTTTTGATGCTGGTTTGAAAGGAAGAATTACCTACAAAATCAACGGTAAAAACTTTATCGTTTACAACGGAGCATTTTTCAGTCTTGCGCCAACTTTAAACGAAATTTTCATCAGCCCAAGAGTAACCAATATGATTACGCCTAGTGTTCAGAACCAGATCATCAATTCTAACGATTTAAGTTATATTTTAAGAGGTCAGATTTTGAAAATCAGATTGGGAGCGTATTATACAAAGATTAATAATGCAACTGAAGTAAGTCGTTATTTTGCAGACTATACTGATTCCACCACACCTGGATCGTCAACTAGTAATAATGGAGATGCGCTTATTGCAGAAATTTTAAGTGGGGTGGATAAAGAGTATAAAGGGGTTGAACTAGGTGCAGAGGTAAAAATTACACCAACACTAACCGCAAATGCTGTTGCAAGTGTAGGAGATTATAGAATAACAAACAATCCATTAGTAAGTACTTTCAGTGATGAATTTTCATATGAAAGATGGGGAAATGCGAATATTAAAAATTATAAAATCGCGGGAACTCCCCAAAAAGCTTACTCTGCAGGTTTAAGATATAATTCAACAAAATTCTGGTGGATTGGAGCTTCAGCAAATTATCTTCAAGACCAATATTTGGATTTTTCTGCTATTAATAAAACACCAAAGATGTATACAAATCCACTTAATGGAGATAACTACGGAGGAGCAACCCCTGAAACAATTGCCAGATTAACCGCTCAACAAAAATTTGAAGATCAATTTATGTTGAACGCCAATGCAGGAAAATCTTTTCTCTTTGGAAAATACAGAGCAGGAATCAGTATTAGTGTAAATAATATTCTGAATAACAGAGATTATGTTACCGGTGGTTTTGAGCAAGGTAGAAATGTTAACTTCCCTGAAGCTATTATGGATGCTAATAGAAAATATCCTTATTTCGGACCAAAACTTTGGTATGATAGAGGTAGAACTTTCTTCGCTAATGTTTATTTAAGATTTTAATTAGAAAAACTTCAAAAAATGAAAAAATACAATTCATTTATTAATTTATTATACGTTTTTTTTGCTGCATTATTGGTAGTAGGTTGCGTTCATGATGACAAGTACGATGAACCCAATTTGGCAAATTATGAGTGCCAGGATCTTACAGCTAATATCACGATTGCTCAAGTAAAGGCTTTACATGGTTCCACCACTTATGTTTTCCCATCAGTAGATCCTAATGATCCAACTTCTGAGAAAATTTTAGAAGGTTATGTTTCTTCTTCAGACGAAACAGGAAATATTTATAAAACAATCTACATTCAGGATGATCCGACAAATCCAACTCATGGATTTACCATCAGTATAGATGCAGTTAGTACTTATACTACATTTCCACAAGGAAAGAAAATTTATATCAAATTAAATGATCTTGCTATAGGAACTTATGGAGGTTTGGTACAATTAGGAATTAAAGATGGAGCTGCAACTGGAGCAGATGCGGTTTCTCGTATTCCTGAAAGTATGGTTCCAGAACATATTTTTAGATCATGTGCTGAAAAAGTACAAATGACGCCTAAAGTTTTGAAAATTTCAGAATTTGCGGCTAATCAAAATCTATTGGGAGCATTAATTCAAATTGATAATGTTGAATTTACAAAACGCGCACTTTGTAATACTTTTGCTCCGGATGGAACTTCTGTAGACAGACAAATTGGTGCAGAAGGTTACAATGCTTCAACAGGAAATTACACAAGAACTGCAGTAGTTAGAAATAGTGGTTTTGCTTCTTTTGCAAATCAGATTTTACCTTCAGGAAATGGAAAATTTGTAGGAATTTTCAGTAAATTCAATAGTACATATCAAATGTACATTAATAGATTGGCTGATATTGATATGAATACTTTCCCAAGATTGGATGGTCTTGACACAAATCCTTGTACTTTAGATCCAACTTCACTTACCGTGAAAACCGTTGCAGATGTAAAAGCGCTTTATAATGGCTCATTAACAAAAATTACAGGAGATTTCCTTTTGAAAGCCAAAGTAACAGCTAATGATGAAACAGGAAACTTGTTTAAATATGTTTATGTTGAAGATGCTACTGGTGGACTTCGTGTTAATATTAATAAAGTAGATTTATTTTTAGATAACAGGTTTAAAGTTGGTAAAGAACTTTATATCAAATTGAAAGATCTGTATGTTGGAAATGTAAACGGCGAAATTCAATTGGGACAACCATTTAACGGAAATGTTGGACAAGTTGTTGAGGTTGATGTATATAAACATTTCTTTGATAGCAATATGCCTGTAACAGCAGTTGTTCCAACAGAAAGAACTATTACACAACTTACCGCAGGTGATGTTGGAAGATGGATTAAAATAAAGGATGTAGAATTCATTGATACAGATTTAGGAAAAGATTATGCAGGTTCTTCTACTACCAACAGAACTTTAAAAGACTGTAATGGAAATACCATTATCCTTAGAACAAGTAGTTTTGCATCATTTGCAGGAAATGAAGTTGATGGAGGAAAAGGTGATGTTTATGCAATTTTAAGTATTTTCAACGGAACATATCAGCTTTGGATTCCTAAGCAAATTCATGCAGATTTTGATAATACACGTTGTGACGGTTCTGTTTATGTAGCCCTTCCAACAATTTACGAAGATGGATTTTCTTCAGGAGGTTTCAGTTCCGACTGGAGTACAGTAAACGTTTTAGGTGCACAAGTTTGGAACACTTCAAATACTGGAACTGGAGCTAATTATTATGCTGTAATGAGTGGTTTCGCATCTGGAAATCAAAACAATGAAGATTGGCTAATTTCTAAACCTATTAGTTTGACAGGGATTTCGCAAGCCGCACTATCTTTTGAATGGGCAGCCAGATTCGCCGGAGATCCATTACAGGTTTTGGTGACCGAAAATTATACTGGAACACCCTCTACTACTAGTTGGATACCACTTACGACGATATCAGTTCCAACCCCTCTTCCAACATCGTATGTATTTGCCAATACAGGAAACATCAGTTTAAATTCTTATCTAAACAAAACTATTAGAATAGCATTTAAATATACCTCTACTACAGCTGGCGCAACCACATTTGAAATTGATGATTTTAAAGTGAAAGGACAGTAGAATATCTTTCTAATTCTTATAAACCGCTCTTTTAGGGCGGTTTTTTCGTTTATTTTGATTTTTTATGCTTCTAAAATCATCTTCATACTTCCGAGTGATTATTATAAGCTCAAATAAATCATAATAACGGCAAGGGCGTAAAAAAAGCTCCGGGAAAATCCCGAAGCCACTTTTCAATTTTTTATTTCCTTCGTCTAAAAACTAACTTCATTTACTTCTTTACCCCGTTGGAAGTTCATCGTTTTTTGTTGTCCTTTGTAAGCGATATTTACCAAATTAAACTGTTTTGGAAAGGCGCTTAAAAGGATGGTGTTTTTAATTTTCATGGAATTAATATCTGAAATCCCATTTGCTTCAAAATAAACCCAAACTGTTTCTCCTTTTACTTGGCTTCCTGTAAATGTTAGCGTTTTTGAACTTCCGTTAATGTAAAGATCAAAATTATTATTTACGTATTTCTTTACTTCGGCTTCAAAAGCTGCGGTACTAGGATTAATCTTTATTGCATCAGCAATATGATCCGTATTCATCTTGGTGGTGAATTTTAATGTTTTGCTTCCTTCAACATAATCAACTTTAGTCATTGACGAATAAAAATCCGCAGCAACAAAGCTCATCATCACAAAAACTGTTAAAATTCCGAATATTTTTAAAAAATTTTTCATCTTGTTTAAAGTATATTAAATCAAATATACGAATTACTAATCTCAAATTATATGCCAACCTAGAAATTGACGTTGATGGAGTATTTATTATAAAACGCCTTAATATGCGCTGCAGCTTCATCTGCGGTATCTACGATACGGTAAAGATTCAAATCTTCTTCGGAGATCATTCCATTCTTTAATAGCGTATTTTTAAACCAATCAATTAATCCAGACCAAAATTCTGAACCTACCAAAACAATAGGAAATCGGGCAATTTTTTGGGTTTGTATTAAAGTGATCGCTTCAGAAAGTTCATCTAAAGTTCCTAAACCACCAGGCATTACAATAAAACCTTGCGAATATTTTACAAACATTACTTTTCTTACAAAAAAGTAATTATAATCCATAGAAAAATTCTTGTCGATATACGGATTAAAATGTTGCTCAAAAGGCAGTTCAATATTCAAACCGATTGATTTTCCACCGGCATTTCTTGCGCCTCTGTTTCCGGCTTCCATAATTCCGGGACCACCACCGGTGATAATTCCGAAACCAATTTCTGTAATTTTTTCCGCAATTTCTACAGCCATTTTGTAATATTTATCGTCTTCTTTCAGTCTTGCAGATCCAAAAATCGAAACACAAGGACCAATTTTCGCCATTTTTTCGTAACCATCCACCAGTTCCGCCATAATTTTGAAAACCATCCAGCTGTCTTTGGTAATCGTTTCGTCCCAGGTTTTTTCAGCAAAATGACTTTGAATTTTTTGGTCAATTTCAAATTCGTTTCCAGCAATTACTTTGGTGAGGCCTTTTCCACGTTTTATTTTACTCATTGTTTTTTTATTTAAAATATTCTTCAGCTTTCTTTACAGATTCCGGTTTGCCCACATCAATTAAATGGGCTTGGTGTTTATAACCGTGAATTTTTTCGGAATGCATTAAATCTAAATACGCTTCCATAATGGAAAACTTGCCTTTTCTTTTAATTTTTTTGAATATGGAAGAATTAATACAATGTATTCCGCTAAAAGCCAAAGCATTAAAACCTTTATTAAATTCCGCTAATCTTTGTTCTCCAGTTTCTACATTCAGCCATCCTCTTAGAATCATTTCTTCATTAAAAAGAAGTTTTCTTGAACTTTTACGGTCAGAAACAGCTAAAGTGACGATATCTTCTTTGGTTTTATGAAATTCTACAAAATCATGAATGTTCAAGTCGGTTAAAATATCGGCATTCATGATGAGGAAATCATCTTCTTTTTCTAAAAATTTTTTTGCAAAAACCAAACCACCACCCGTTTCCAAGAGTTCTTTTTTTTCATCAGAAATCTCGATTTTACATCCAAAATTTTTATTTTTCATCAGAAAATCCACAATTTGATCTCCAAAATGATGGATGTTGATCACAAAATCAGAAATTCCGTAAGATTTTAAATATTCAATATTTCTTTGAAGCAGCGGAATTCCATTTACCGGAGCCAAAGCTTTTGGATGATGATCGGTAAAAGGTTTTAAGCGGGTACCTTTTCCTGCTGCAAAAATAAGAGCCTTCATTTTTTTGAAAATTTTTAATTTAGTTGGGGCTGTTCGTCATGGTTTACCGTCACTTTTGTTTGAGGATATTTTTCGCGGATAAATTCTGCTATTTTTTCGGCAGAATAAACAGAGCGATGTTGTCCTCCTGTGCAACCAAAATTGATTTGCAGATTTTCAAAATTTCGAGCTAAATAATCATCAATGGTTATGGAAACCAAATTTTTTATGAGATCAAGAAATCTCGGCATTTCAGTTTTGGTTTCCAAAAATTCTTGTACCGGCAAATCTTTTCCGGTTTGCGCTTTATATTCATCAATTCTTCCAGGGTTTAAAATTCCGCGGCAATCGAAAGCGAAACCACCGCCGTTTCCGGAATTGTCCTTAGGAATACCTCCTTTTTTGTACGAAAAACTATGAATTTCAATGTATAACATTTCGAAAATTTATTTTGTGTTTAAAATTTGTTGAATTTTTATTTTGGTTTCCTCCTTTCCTAGAATGTTGATTATTTTCTGAAGCTCAGAAAATTTTTGCATTTCGTCCCAATTTTTTGAAAATTCAATGAGATTTTCAATGCCTTGCTGAATGCTGGAAATAAAATGAGTTTTACGCTGAATTAACCCCCTAAAACCATACGCTCCAAGAACTTGAAGATAACGAATAAGCTGAAGAATTTCCACCGAGTTTTTTAGTTGACCTTGGTTTTTTATAGAATGTTTTGAAAGATAATACTGCCTCATTTCATCTTTAAAAAATTTTGGAAAATTGGCTTTTGCTTGATGCAAAAATGAAATGACATCATACATTAAAGGTCCTTTCATCGCACTTTGATAATCGATGAAAAATACCTTATCCTCTCTGTTCACAAGAATATTTCTGGATTGAAAATCCCGAATCATTAAACCTTTAGGTTCTAGATTTTCAATTTTTTCAACAATTTTTTTGAATTCCTGAAGCAATGAAGATTTGTGATACTCAATTTCCAAAATGTCGACAAACATTTTTTTAAAATAAAAAAGATCGTTTAAAATAGGTAGTTCATCATAACTTTCATATTCAAAGGTTTTGGAATAATCTATTTTACCTTCGGTTTCTTTTTGAAGGTTATAAAGCTGATCTAATGTTTGTTTTACCAGATTTTCAGTTCGGCTGTTTAATCCTTCTTCAGCGATAATTTCTGAAAAAGTTTTTTCACCCAAATGTTCCTGAATATAGGTTTTACGATCATCAGAAATTTTAAAAATTTTTGGAGTATTAAGATTTAAGGAAGAAAAAACTTCAGAGAAATAAAAAAATGCTTCATTTTCCCGAATGTTTTCATTTTGGGTGATTACAAATTTTCCTTTGGAGGTTTCTGCTATATAATTAATTCTTGCAGATCCACTTTGAGGTAAAGCAGTAAAAGATTCTGCTTTTTCCTGTATATAATTTTCAAAAAAAAATTGTGCTTTTTCCAATGGTAAGAGTGTTTTACAAATATAGCAATTTAAGTGTTAATTACTATATTTGCGCTATGTTCAACGACTTTAAACCTATTCTGAAAATACTTTTGAGGTTTGTCATCATTTATCTTGTGATGGTTTTTCTGTATCAGGTTTATTTGGATAGAACTGGAGGAATTTCTCTGGATCCTTTTTCGGTTTTTGTTGGGGAACAAGTTACTGCAGTTCAAAATTTTTTTGGAATTTCTTCTAAAATTGAAATTTTGGAAAATCAACAAGCTGCAAGGTTCATCGTTATTGAAAAATATGTTTCCAGAATGGTGGAAGGTTGCAACGCAATTTCGGTGATGATTCTTTTTCTGGCTTTTATTTTTGCTTTTTATAAAGGATTCAAAACTTTTGTATTTGCTATTGCTGGACTGGTTTTACTTCACATAATGAATGTTTTACGCATTGCTGGATTAAATTGGGTGCTTTACTTTTATCCACCGGAAGGAAAAATGTTTCACGATTATATTTTCCCGGCAATAATTTATGGAAGCGTCGTCGTTTTGTGGTTGGTTTGGATTAATTATTTTGCTTTAAAGAAAAGTAAAAATGCTTAGATGGTTTTTGTTTCTTTTCGGAATCTGCGGATTAATTGGTGTAAGAGTCGTTGAAGAGCAAGCTTTTTATGATCCTTTTATTGATTTTTTTCATCAGGCAAGTAAAGGAGCTGTTTTTCCAGATTTTGAATGGGGAAAATTGATTTTAAGCCATTTTTTTAGATTTTTTCTGAATCTTTTTTTCTCAGCAGTTATTGTTCAAGCGCTATTTTTAAATAAGAAATGGACAGTACAAGCTGTCGTTTTAATTGGAATTGTATTCCTAATTACTTTTCCCATTTATTTTTATTGCGTTTCTACCCAATTTGAAATTGGTTATCTTTTTTCATTTTATATCAGAAGATTTGTCATTCAACCTTTGATTTTATTGCTGATTATTCCACTGTTTTACTATAGAAGAGCTATGGCAAAGCAATATGAAAAGATTTAATTATCTTTTGTTGATACATTATGTTTGTCAATTTGGGCAATGTTTTTCACGTTCCAGTTGATTTTTTTTACAAATAAGTTTTGTCGCACTTTACAATCTGAAATTTGACAAATTTCGCAAGAAAAAGGTTTACAATCGTCCATATGAAAGTTGAACTCCACTTTTCTGTCTGTATTTTTTGCAATAAGTTTTATCATTTCTTCCATTTGCTCATGGGCTTCTCGAAGTTCAAAATACCAAGGCAAAGTGAGATGTGCATCGATGTGAAGTCGGCTTCCATGCTGCTGAATTCTTGTATTGTGAAGATCAATCCATTCCGGTTTTCGGTTTTCATTTAGAAATTTTGCAAGTCGGGAAAGCATTTCTAAATCGGCTTCGTCCATAATTCCGCTTAAAGAACTGCGTATTATTTTGTAACCGACAAACATAATATAACCGCCAAAACCTAAGGCTACAAAGGAATCGATCCAATAAATTTTAGTGAAATAAACCAAAATCAAACTCAAGACAACGCCTGCTGTGGTAATGGTATCGCTTTGCAAATGTTTCCCAGAAGAAATAAGTACGGCAGAATTTTCCTTTTTTCCTTTTTTTACCGAAATGAAACCAAGGTAAAAATTAATAACAGCAGTTATAGCCACAATCAAAATACCATAATCAAGTTCCTTTAACTGATTTCCGTAAAGAAGCGAATCTGCAGCTTCAATAATAATCATAATTCCTGCAAAAATGATCAATGCTCCTTCAACACCGGAAGTTATAAATTCAGCTTTTCCATGTCCATAAGGATGATCCAAATCCTTTGGTTTTGCAGCCAAATAAAGAGAATAAAGTCCTAAAAAAGCGGCAATAATATTGACAATGCTTTCCATGGCATCAGAAAAAACCGCATCAGAATTGGTGATGTTCCAAGCCAAAATTTTTGCAATGAAAAGGATGATTCCAACAATGGCAACATTTCTTTGGAAATTGAATTTGTTTCTTTCGGTGTTTTTTTGAACTTCCATGAATGAAATTTTCAAAGTTTGATGGTTCTAATAAAAATCCCGCATGAAGCGGGATTTTTTTTATACTAATTTGTTTTCAACCAAATATTCTGCGATTTGAACCGCATTGGTTGCGGCTCCTTTTCGGAGATTGTCTGCCACAATCCAAAGGTTTAAAGTTTTCGGTTGTGAAGGATCTCTTCGGATTCTTCCCACAAAAACCTCGTCTTTTCCTTCAGAATATAAAGGCATAGGATAAATTTTATTGGCAACATCGTCCAAAACTTTTACTCCGGAAGTTTCTGAAAGAATTTTTTTAATTTCTTCAATCTCGAAATCGTTTTCAAATTCTATATTCACCGATTCTGAATGTCCACCTTGAACAGGAACTCTAACAGCAGTTGCTGTTAAATTTAGGGAATCATCACCCATAATTTTTTTCGGTTCTCGCATCAGTTTCAGTTCCTCTTTGGTGTAATCTCCTTCGTCAAAAACGTCGCACTGTGGCAAAGCATTTTTAAAAATTTCGTAAGGATAAACTTTTGCAACAGAATCATCGCCGGAAATTTCGCCATTCAATTGATCTACAGCGGCTTTTCCGGTTCCTGTTACCGATTGATAAGTAGAAATCACCACTCTTTTTACATTATATTTTTTGTTTAGAGGATGCAGAATCATCACCAATTGTATCGTGGAACAATTGGGATTTGCGATAATTTTATCATCTGTTGTTAAAACATTGGCATTGATTTCCGGAACTACTAATTTTTTTGTAGGATCCATTCTCCAAGCGGAAGAATTGTCAATAACGGTTGTTCCAACTGCTGCGAATTTTGGCGCCCAATCTAAAGATGTTCCACCTCCTGCAGAAAAAATGGCAATTTCGGGTTTCATTTCTACTGCAGATTGCATCGAAACAATTTCAAAATCATTTCCTTTGTAAGAGATCTTATTTCCTACGGATCTTTCTGATGCTACAGGAATTAGTTCTGAAATTGGAAAATTTCTTTCTTCCAAAACTTTTAACATCACTTGTCCCACCATTCCGGTTGCACCTACAACTGCTACTTTCATTTAAAAGAAAAATTAAAAAAATTATGCAAAAAGTCTGTTCCACTGGAAAGCCCAAAGCATTAATGCAAGTGCAATAACTCCCATAATTACCCAGCTCATCTGCAACTTATCGTTGGTTTTGAATTTTTTATTCAAGATAGTTAACAAAACAGCTGCTATAATCATGGCAGTTGGATGTTCTACATAGGTGTTTCTGGAAACAGAATCACTCATCAAAGTTCCTGTTTCTTTAGCTGCCTTAAAACCTGGTGAAAAGAAAAATAACATAACAAGTCCTATTAAAGCCTGAATGTGAAAGAAAATCATCGTAAAAAGAGTAGATTTTCTTAAAAATTTTGAAATTTTCCCGGAATACCCAAACATCGTCATCAACAAAGCAATGAGGAACAGGGCAGAAGCTAAAAGAATAAGATAAGCAAATCCACGGTGTGCATTAAGCATCAAACTGAAATCCATAATTTATTTTTTTTTTATTAGTGGCACAAAGATAAAAAATCCCGACGAAAGCCGGGATTCTGTTATTTCTAAATTTTTAATTTTTTAGAATTTGTAAGAGATTGATGCAGACCAAGTTCTTCCAAAACCAAAGTAAACGGTGTTACTTGTATCAATTCCTTTGTAGAAATTTAATGGATTATTGATGTATGCATCGTATTTCTGTTCTGCTGTAGTAGTAACTCCACCAGTTGTAGTAGTTGTAAAATCTGAAACATCTTTTATGTGATTTGAAGTTCTTGCATCAGAAATGTAAGTGGTATCAAACAAGTTATATACATTTCCTGTAAGAACAACTTTGTGTCCGTTGTTAAGGTTAATTCCGTATGACAAACCAGCATCAAATAAATTGTAGCTAGGATATTCTAAAGCACCTTTTCTACCATTATTCTTAATAGATCCATCTGCATTTGTCATTGCGATATCACTGAAATTAATTAAACCATAATAGTTGTCGTAATAGTTCCAGTTTCCGAAAATACTTAAATCCTTAACCGGTTTTAGAGTAAATCCTAAGCCAGCTGTTGTTTGTGCAGCATCAGATACTTTTACATCGTTTAAAGCGAATTCAACACTTGAATTTCCGTTCAACATAATTGGCGTTCCGTTTTCGTCATAAAGGTTACCTTGTGCGTTTCCTTTATATTTCCAATCACCAATTGAAAACATTCCGTTGAAAGACAAATAATCTGTAGCTTTCAAAGTTCCTTCAAATTCAACTCCCATGTGGATTTCGTGAATCCCTGTTAAGTTAGCATAAGGTCTGTTGTAATTTTGTCCTGGTGTTGCAGGATTTGGAACGGTAAGTCCAGTAAATCTGTTATATCTGTCTTTCCAAGAAGTATAATACAAGTTTACATTAGCGTTGAAAATTCCACTTCTGAAACCATAACCTAATTCTGCAGAAGCAATTTTTTCGTTCGTTAATAATGGATTTACAACTTGTTGACTTCCTGTAGCTCTACCATCTGTTAAAGGAGAGTTGTATACAGAGTTGAACAAAGGTTGTTTTTCATAATAACCAACATTAGCAAAAACATTGTGCTTTTCGTCGATGTTATAGTTAGCTCCGGCTTTTGCATTATATCCGAAAAGGAATTTTGTGCTCGTTTCTTTGTTTACAATTTTTCCTTGTTGAATTGTTCCATCAACCAACCAGTTGTCAATTCTTTTATATCCTTGTTCTGAAATGGAACCTTGGATAAATGCAGATAATTTATCTTTAGAATATTCCAATTGTCCGAATAAACCACCCCAAAGAACTTCACCGTCATAATTTCTGTATGCAACTTGAGACTGATCTTTTAAAGCTTTAGCGAAAGGATTTGCAGAAGGTCTAGGCGCTCGAACTAAAGTTACGTCATATCCTGCAGGAATGTTTTTGTTGTCCATTTCGATATACTTTGTATTTCCCCAAAGATCGGTGATAACACCTGGGTGAAATCCATAATAATATCTCATGTCAACACCGGCAGAATAATTCCAATTTTCATTAATTTTATGTTGGAAGTTGGATAAAATTCCGTACCAGTCGTGTGAATTGATACTTGCTCTTCTAGCCAAACCATTAGTTCTTGTTACAACTCCTGGATTTGCATTTACTTTGTTGATTCCTGTGTTGTTAGCAACATTTGGATTCCAAATAACATTTTGTCCTTGGTTCCAAGCTACAATATCATCAAATCTTAAAAGTCCGTCTGTAGTTTTTGGTAAAGAATTGATGTTAGTTCCGTTTACTGAACCAATAACACCAGTTCCTCCACCTCTTCCCCAAGAAGCATAACCAACCGTAGATAATTTAGATTTTTCAGAAATTTTCCAATCCCAGTTGAAAGACATTATTGGTTTATGATAGAAGTTAATTGATTGAGACATTACTTCACCATTAAGATAACCCCAGTTTGAGTTATATCTTCTGTTTGGTTTATCTACACCGTTTCCGTATTTAATGAAATTGGCAATTGAACTTTGGAAGTTTTGCATGTGCCATTGTGGAGCTCCCGTAAAAGTAAACTGAAAATCATGTTTTTCTTTTTGATATCTCAAAGCAAGGTAATAGTTATAAACTTCAAATTCAGAAGCATCAATATAAGTACTTCCAACTGTTCTTGACATTAAGAATGAAGTAGCCCAACCTTTTGCAGATTTTCCTGTGTTGTAAGAAAACAAAGTTTTCAAATAACCATCGTTACCAACACTTACAGTTGCATTTCCTTCTCTTTTTTTGTCTGCAGCTCTGGTGATAATATTTACTGTTCCACCAACAGAGGCAATCGCTAATTTTGAAGAACCTAAACCTCTTTGGATCTGCATCGCAGAAGTTACATCAGAAAGTCCAGACCAATTACTCCAATAAACAGCACCATCTTCCATTCCGTTTACAGGAACACCATTGATCATTTCTGCAGAATTGTTGGTATCAAAGCCACGAACATTCATACGTCCGTCTCCAAAACCACCACCAACTTTAGTAGTATAGATTGAAGGTGTACTTTTCAAAATTTCGGGAAATTCTTGGTTTCCTAATTTTTCAACAATCTGTGCTTCTTTAATGGTAGAAACAGCAACCGGCGTTTTTCTGTCTTTAGCAATATCTGCTACACCAGTTAAAACAACCGCTTCAATGTCTTTTTCTCTTTGAATTGAATCATTCGTTTGAGCAAAATAAATACTCGCCGTCTAAAGTGTAATTACAGTGGAGAAAAGTGACTTCCTAAGTAAATTACTTGTCATAAATTTTTACTATTTTTTAAATTCGCCGCAAATTTCGGTTAAAAAATGTAAAAATCATTAACAAAGTGTTAAATTTTAAATATTTGTTTAAATTTTATTTTATGTGTTGATTATTAGGGTTTTATATTGCGAGATGCGGAATTAATATCAACTACTCTGATGTAAATTTGACAAAATAGTATATATTTTTTTGAATTATCAATAATGTTATTTTACCGCTTTTAAGCTAATATCTATATTTTCTGCTGAATGAGTTAATGCACCTGCAGAAATGTAAGTTACTCCTGTTGAGGCCACTTCTTTCAGCACATCTCTTGTAATTCCTCCTGAAGCTTCGCTTTCAATTCTTCCGTCGATTAATTGTACTGCTTTTTTCATGGTTGGAACATCCATGTTATCGAGCATAATTCGGTCTGCTTTAGCTTTTATGGCTTCATGAACTTCTTCTAAATTTCGGGTTTCCACCTCGATTTTTAGTTTCAGTTTATTTTTTTTGAGGTAATCTTTTGCCATTTTTACCGCATTGGTAATACTTCCGTTATAATCAATATGGTTGTCTTTCAGCATTATCATATCATACAAACCGTAACGATGATTGGTTCCACCACCAATAGCAACTGCCCATTTTTCACAAATTCTAAAATTCGGGGTTGTTTTTCGCGTATCTAAAAGTTTGGTTTTGGTTCCTACCAATCGTGAATCCCAATCGTGGGTTAAAGTGGCTATTCCGCTCATTCTTTGCATACAGTTCAAAACCAACCTTTCCGTTTGAAGAATAGATTGCGCTTTTCCACTGACAATGAATGCGATATCGCCCACTTTTGCAGTTTCACCATCTTTGATAAAAACTTCAACAGACATATTTTTATCAAAAGTTTTAAAAATAAATTCCGCTAATTCAACTCCCGCAACAATACAATCCTGTTTAATGATGCATTTTGCTTTTTGTTCTAAATCTTTAGGAATGGTAGAAAGTGTGGAATGATCTCCATCACGGATATCTTCTTCAAGTGCGGTTTTTATAAATTCTTTTAGGGCTTTATCGGTTATGTATGGTGGTCTTTTCATTTTTGAATTTTTAAAATTTTTAATCTTGAATAGTCAACGGTTTTTGTGCCAAATCCTTATTATAAAAACTTCCTTTATTTTCCTTCATTTGAAGGGAATGCTTGATAATTAAGTAAGAAATATTTACCAAATTTCTTAATTCTGAAAGTTGTGGAGAAAGAATAGAGTAGTTATACAATTCTGTTACGGCTTCAAAAATTTCCTGCTGTTTCTTTTTGGCAAGCTCTAAACGCGAATTGCTTCTTACAATGGCCACTAAATCACTCATCATTTCTTGTAATTGTCTTCTGAGATAGGAAACCATCACCATTTCATCCATCATTTTCATGCCTTCTTCGTTCCATTCAGGAACGGTTTTTAAATCTTCAAAATTAAAATCATTAATTTTCAAAAGTTCCACGGTTTTCATCGCTGCATTGTGCCCAAAAACCAAACCTTCCAATAAGGAATTTGAAGCCAATCTGTTTGCGCCATGAAGTCCGGAATTGGTACATTCTCCCACAGCAAAAAGATTTTTGATGGAGCTTTGTCCTTCTTTATCGGTTTCAATTCCCCCCATTAAATAATGACAAGCAGGAACGACAGGAATCAGTTGTTTAAAAGGATCAATACCTTCATCCAAACATTTTTGGTAAATATTTGGAAAATGTTCTTTAAATTTTTGCTGATCCATAGCTCTGCAATCCAATCCCACATAATCGTCTCCACTGATTTTCAATTCGTTATCAATCGCTCTTGCAACAATGTCACGGGAAGCTAACTCTTCGCGCTCATCATATTTATGCATAAATTTTTCACCGTTTTTCAAACGAAGTTTTGCGCCGTCTCCACGAACAGCTTCTGAAATTAAAAACAGCATTCCATCTCTTTTTGAAAACAGTGCCGTTGGATGAAATTGGTAATACTGCATATTGGAAACTTTTCCTCTTGCACGATGTACAAATGCAATTCCGTCTCCAGTTGCAATAATAGGATTGGTGGTATTTTTATAAACGTGTCCAGCTCCACCGGTTGCGACAAGAGTAATTTTTGCCGTTATTTTTTTAATTTTTTTTGTTTTTTCATCCAAAATGTAGGCTCCGTAACAGTGGATATCATCAAAATTCCATTCTTTTCCCGGAACATGATGTTGGGTAATTAAATCAATAACATAATGATGATCCAGCATTTCGATATTGGACGATTTTTTCACCGTTGCCAAAAGTGCTCTTTCGATTTCTGCGCCGGTAATATCTTTATGATGAACAATTCGGTTTTCGGTGTGTCCACCTTCTCTTCCGAGTTTAAAATCTCCGTCTTTTTCTTTATCGAATCTTGTTCCCCAATCTATCAATTCCTGAAATCTTGCCGGTCCTTCTTTAATGACCATTTCAACAATATCCAGCTTGTTTTCGCCATCACCAGCACGCATGGTATCATCGATATGTTTTTGAAAATTATCTTTGTCAAAATCGGTTACAACGGCTAAACCACCTTGCGCATATTTGGTATTGCTTTCATCTTCATTAGATTTTGTAACGATGATGATTTTCGCATCAGGCATTTTTTCGGAAATTTTGATGGCATAAGAAAGCCCTGAAATTCCGGAACCAATAACCAAAACATCTGCTTTTATCATTTTATCTATTGATTTTTTGGGTTAACTTTTTATAAAAATTTAAAAAGTAAATCGTCTGGTTTTCGTACTTTTTTAAGACTTTGAAAGGGATCTTCCTGAGAACGATATCCTAAAGCTAAAGTTACAGATGCTTTTTCGGTTTCGGGATTTATTTCTAAAATTTCAGAAAGAATTTCAGGTTTAAAACCTTCCATTGGACAACTATCAACTTGTTCCAGTGCAGCAGCAAACATCAAGGTTCCCAATAAAAGGTACCCTTGTCTTTCGTTCCAGTTCAGCATTTCATTTTCATCATGAAGATCCATGTAATAATCAACACTTTTTCTGAACGGTTGCAGATTTTCAACAGGAATCTCTCTGGTATCCGCAATATGCCCAAAGTATTTATTAATATATTCGTCTTCTATTTTTTTTCGGGTTACAATCACCAAAAGATGAGAACAGGTCGAAATTTGAGATGGATTATAAAATGCAGGTTGTAGTTTCTGCAAAACTTCGGGATTTTGGATCACCAAAACCTTATAAGGCTGTAAGCCTAAAGAACTGGCAGAAAGTTTCCCCGCTTCCAAAATGTTTTTCAAGATATTTTGATCGATTTTTTTGTCTTGATCGAATTTTTTTACAGAATATCTTTTTTTAAGTGCTTCAACATAATTCATATATCAAAGATAAAAAAAAGGCAGGAAGTGCGAAGTTGGAAATGGGAAGTTTTTACAATAACCCTATTTCTTGAGGATTTTCAAAAAAATCATCAATTTTTAAATTTTCGGATTGTGATGCTTTTACGGCAAGTTGGTCGCAAATTTCATTTTCCGGATGTCCAGCATGTCCTTTAATCCAGTGAAAAGTTGGATGATACAGTTGGTATAGTGGGTAAAAGCGTTTCCATAAATCAGGATTTTTAACTTTGGTAAACCCTTTTTTCACCCAGCCAAAAATCCATTTTTGGTTGATGGCATCAGAAACGTATTTTGAATCGGTGTAAACATGAATATCGTTTTCCGCAGATTTCAGCTTTTCTAATGCCACAATTACCGCAAGAAGTTCCATACGGTTGTTGGTGGTTTTTCTAAAACCTTGGGAAAATGTTTTTTGATAATTTTTTTCAGGAACACGCATCAAAATGCCATAACCGCCTTTTCCGGGATTTCCGCTACAGGCACCGTCTGTAAAAATTTCAATTTTTAAGCCCAAAATTTTAAAATTTAGTAATCGAAATCATCATCATCATCCAAATCATTCATCGAAGATCCGGAAAGACCAGAAAAACTTGAATTATCCGGTTTTTCGAAAGCTACACCAGGATCAATAGTCGTTTTTATTTTTTCAAAACCGCTGGGTTCATCTTGTTGTCCAAATCCTGAAGGTTGGTAACCATAAGCTCCACCAAATAAATCGAGGTCTGTAAACTTGGCAATATTTTTATGAAAAGAAAGTCTTACATCAGCAGTGGCACCATTTCGGTGTTTTGCAATAATAAGCTCGGCTTGATTTTCTGTGCTGGTTTGTGCATCTTCAGGATCGTTGTCCCATAGTGCAATTTTATAATATTCGGGACGGAAAATAAAAGAAACAATATCGGCATCCTGTTCAATAGCACCAGATTCTCTTAAATCAGAAAGTTGGGGTCTTTTTCCTGGTCTGTTTTCAACACTTCTGGAAAGCTGAGACAAGGCAATAACTGGTACATTGAGTTCTTTTGCAATGGCTTTCAAAGATCGGGAAATGGTGGCAATTTCCTGTTCGCGATTTCCGCCACCTTTTCCAGCGCTGTTTGCGGTCATTAACTGAAGATAATCCACCATAATTACTTTTACACCGTGTTGCATCACCAATCTTCTGCATTTGGCCCGAAAATCGAAAACGGAAAGTGAAGGTGTTTCATCAATATAAAGAGGAGCGTTTTCCAGTTCGGAAACATTATGGAAAAGCCGGTTCCATTCGGTATCTTCTAAAGTTCCTTTTCTTAATTTTTCAGAAGAAATTAGGGTTTCAGAAGCAATCATTCTTGTAATTAATTGCACAGAAGCCATTTCTAATGAGAATAATGCTAAAGGAATTTTATGTTCCACCGCAATATTTCTTGCCATCGAAAGCAGAAAAGCAGTTTTACCCATTGCAGGACGTGCCGCAATAATGATTAAATCTGAATTTTGCCAACCTCCGGTTTCTTTATCTAGTGCTTTAAAACCAGAAGGAATACCCGATAATCCTTCTTTATCTTTTAAAGATTTTATCGTATCGATAGCTTGTTTCACTAAAGAATTTGCAGTATCGAATCCTTTTTTGATGGTACCGTTGGTAATTTCAAAAAAACTTTGTTCAGCTTTGTCTAAAAGTTCGAAAACATCGGTTGATTCTTTGTATGAACTGTCGATAACGTTTGCTGAAACATTTATTAAACTTCTTAAAATAAATTTTTCAAGAATGACACGAACATGATACTCGATATGGGCACTGGAAGAAACGCCCATCGTGAGATCAATAATATAATGATCTCCACCGGCAAGAGAAAGTTTTGACTCTCTTTTTAGTTCATTTATTACGGTCATCATATCTACAGGATGGTTTTCCTGATACAATTTTAAGATGGCTGTAAAAATAGTTTGATGACGAGGATCATAAAAAACATCTGGAGTCAGTAAATCAATAGAATAATCCAGTCCTTTCTTATCAATTAAAAAAGTACCAATCACTAATTTTTCAAAATCCATCGCATTTGGCGGCATCTTTCCATCAGAAATGGAGAGTTCCTTAGCGAAATTTCCCTGAATTAAAGATGAAAGTGTTTCCTTTTGTGGCATGGGACAAATATAGGTTTTTTGGATTTTTTCTTCTAATATTTTAACTAACAATAATGAAGCAAAACTTTATAAAATTCTGAAAATTAGATGGATATTGTGTTAATAAAAAATCACTCCATTCTCAGGAGTGATTTTTTATTATTAAATATTTTAAAATTATTATTCTCTGTTTTTCACCAAAACCCAACCGGTGTATTTTACAGGTACGTTGGTGTTTGGTTCTACCCAGGTAATACTGTACCAATAAGTTCCTGTTGTCACTTTTTTGCCGCTAGATCTTCCATCCCATTTGTAACCGTTTGATTTATCAGCCTGGAACATTTTATTTCCGTATCTGTCATATACGTTAAGGATAAGATCTTTTTTATAGCTTAAAGCAGTATAATCTACATAATCATTAACGCCGTCACTGTTAGGTGTAATTGCATTTACCAAATTTGGAACGGTAATTTCTACCATAATTGGATCACAATCATAACTGTCTTTTACATAAACAAAGTTTTGTCCACGTGGTAATTCATTAAAAATATTAGAATCTTGCCAGGTTGTTCCATCCAATGAATATTGATAAGGCTGAGTTCCACCACTTACCGCAACAGTAGCGCTGTTATTAGTAATTTCAATATTGGTAATAACTGGAGAAGGCGACTTTATTACTTTCACTTTTTGTAAAGTTGGACAACCTTCAGTGGTTAAAATTACCCAATATTCACCAACAGAAACGTTTGTAATAGATTGGGTTGTTGCTCCTGTACTCCATAAATAAGATTCAAAACCAGAACCTGCATCTAAAGTAGTGGTATCTTCAATACAGATTATTTTATCTTTCAAAACAGTAGAATAAACAGGTGGAATTACTTCCAAATTAATTTTTGCAGTTCCCCAACATAAATTGGAGTCCGTAACTCTAACATAAATTGAGGTTGAAGTTGAAACATACCCATTAGGATTCTGAATTTGATTGTTTTGATTAATAGCATCTTGAAGAGATGGATAATAAGTATTTGTAGTTCCAAACTGTGTAGAAACTACAGCACTACCCAAATCAAATTCCGCAGTATTTGGATTTCCTTCAATAAAACAAGAGGAAATGGTTGCATTTTGGGTAACAACAACCGGATAGAATGCTAAATTAATGGCTGCGTAATTTTTACAACCTTGCGCCCCTGTAACCTCAACATAAACCTGTCCTTCTGCACTTGAGTAAATGGTAGGGTTTGTAATTTCGTTAGTGTTGTTCAATAAATCATTCACTGTCGGGAAATATTTCTTTGGCGCAGCTGGATCTGTTGGATAAACATTCGCTAGAGTTAAATTAAAACTACCAATGCCAAAATTATTATTATTACATGCGTTAATCGTAACATCGTTAACAGGTAACAAAGGAAGTAAACTTAAAGTGATAGTGGCAATATTGGTACAACCTTGGGTGGTGGTAACTTTTGCAAAAATTTGTTTTGGTGTAGTTACATAGTTGGTAAGGTTTGTAGTTATTTCATTAGTTCCAGCATTAGCATCTGCTACTGTTGGATAATATTGAACTACCGCTGTTGGATCATTATAAACATTGGGTGTTGCTGTTGTAATATCGAAAACGCCAATTCCGGTATTATTGTTATTACAGCCCATTACAGTTTGATCATTTACGACAATAGCTCCGGACTGAAAAGTTATTTCCCCGTATTCCTTACAAACGTTTGCAGGATTGTTAGGATTTGTAGGATCGGTATATGAAATAGCATAATAGTAAATATTGGTAGTATTAACATTGATAGGCGTGGTAATAGGGCTGGTTCCAGTTAAAGCATTGTTACTATTCATGTAATAACTGATACTGAAATTAGCATTTCCATTTAGAATTCCTGAGGACAAAGTAGAAAAATCAAACATTTGAGGATCAGTACAAATCAAAATTTGACCACTTTGATTAACGCCCGGTGCTATAAAAGGATTGGGCTGAATGGTTGTATTAAAAGGAGAAGTTAATGCGGCAGTTCCACCCCAAGATAAATTAAAACCGTTCAATCCATTTTGTGGAACATAGTTATCAATCAAAAGGTAATATACTTGTCCTGCCGTAACATTCAAAGCGGTATCCCAAGCTCCTGCACTGGCTCCTGCAGGTGGCGTTCCAATACCTGTTGGTCCATCAGCACCAGAAAAGTTACAACGGATGGCATTTCCAAAATCATGGGTTGCACAGTTGATGTTGGGTCCATACAATGCAAAATCGTAGTCGTCTGAATTAACATCAGGAGCAATGGTAAATTCTAAGGTACCACTGGTAGCTATTGAAAACGTGTACCAAACGGAATAATGTTCTAATGCTAAGCAACTTGCACTGGTTTGTTCTGCAATATTTCCTGCATTTTGAGGATTATAAGAAATATTGGAGTTACCACAAACAGGTAAGGCAGAAATACAATCGGATTGTGAAAAACCAAAATTGGCAATGAATATCGAAAGTATAAATAGAAATTTTTTCATACTGTTTAAATTATTTTGGTTAATAGTTATTTTAAAATTGAAACATAATATTCCGCATCATTCAATCCCCAATTTGGATCAATTTTAGATTTTGGAGAAGTTGATTTTAATTTTGACAGGGCTCCCTGGAAAAGAGATTTTACACTTTTTCCGTTGTTGAAATATTCTAATTGAGCACGAATCAAATCAAATCTCGGATTTTTTTGATCAATATTTTGAGCTAAATATAAAAGTTCACTCGCTTTTTTACCTTCTGTTGAAAATCTTTCTGTGGGATTTACCGACAATCTTAAAATATGAAGATAAGCCCTTAAAACTCTGATTTCAGAATTTGAAGATTCTAATTTTGAAAGTGAATTTAACCAGATTAAAGCATTATCCGTTAAAACATCAATTTCCGAGAATTTTTTATCTCTTCTAAGCGTTTCCGCTTCTTTCAAATTAGCTAAAGCAGCATAATAAGCATAATGCCAATCCGAATTTTCAGAAATTTGGGATTGGAATTTTTCTTTTACCAGTTTGAAATCTTCCCGGTTTTTTGCATTATTAAACTCGGTAATTAACGGGGTTAAACTCTTCTCTAATGCACTTTGTGCAAAAGTATGAAAGCCTAAGAACAGAACGCAGAGCGTAAAAAAAAGTTTTTTCATGATAAGATAAATAGTAAACAAATGTAACGATTAATAAAAAACGCAACTAAAAATTTTAAGATTATTTGCTTTTAAGATGCAAACCTAACTGAAAAGTTGCACTTTTTTTTAATAATGCATGTTTCGCAAGCGCGGAAATTTCTTGGCTACCGTTAAAGCAATCAGTAAGGTCATAGAACCTCCAAAAACGACAGATCTTACAACGCCTAATAATTTTGCCGCAACGCCGCTTTCAAATTGGCCCAATTCATTACTGGACATAATGAAAATAGAATTTACGCTCAAAACTCTTCCACGAATATTTTCTGGAGTTTTCAATTGAACAATAGTTCCTCTTATAACTACTGAAATTCCGTCTAAAATTCCACTGAGAACTAAAAAAATAAAAGAAAGCCAATACAGTTTGGAAAGTCCGAAACCAATGATGCAAATTCCAAAACCAGCTACTGCAACCAACAGAATTTTTCCTTGATTTTTCCGTAAAGGTACGAATGAAAGCACTATAATTATGAGCATAGAGCCCATATCAGAAGCAGCATTCAGTAAACCAAAACCTTGCGAACCCACTTTTAAAATATCACTTGCAAAAACAGGAATCATCGCTACAGCGCCACCAAAAAGCACTGCAAACATATCCAAAAGCAGTGCGCCAAGAATTTCTCTGGTTTTAAAAATATAATCAATACCTTCTTTCATGCTTTGCATTACTTTCAGTTCCAAACCTTTATTTTCAGAATGGTGTTTTTTGATAAACCAGAAAAAAATGGATGAAAACATCATTAACCCAACAACAATTAATAAGGTTCCAAAAATATCAAACCAATGAATGAAAAATCCACCTAAAGCATGACCTGCAACTGAAGCAGTGAGAAAAATAGCCTGATTTATCGTAATAGCATTGGCAAGCCTTTCTCTTCCTACAATTTTTGGAATCATCGATGGAATGATTGGCCCGATAAAAGCCCGGCAAATTCCGGTAAAAAAAATAGTTCCGTAGATAAAGTAAGTGATGGTTTTTGATGAAAAAAGATGTTCAATTTGCCCTTCATACGCAATAAAACATAAAAAACCAATCAAAACCACATAAGCGTAATTGCAAATTAAAAGCAATTTTTTTTTCTCAGAATTATCAATAACGTGTCCTGCATAAAGCGCAGAACTTACCGCAGGTACCACTTCAGAAAGTCCTATTAAACCAATAGCAAAAGGATCTTTGGTTAATTCATAAATCCACCAACCTAATAATGTAGCCAACATTCTAAAAGATAGAACCAGAAAAAAACGGCCGGTCATCAAATTTCGAAATTCTGAAATTTTAAGAGTTTTAATCGGTTCTAAGGAAATCATAAGGCAAATTTATAGAAAATAAGATTTTTAAAATATCTTTGAAAAATGAACTGGATCATACTAATTATTGCGGGCTTTTTTGAAACCGGATTTGCATTTTGTTTGGGTAAAGCGCAACAAACCACCGGAAAAGAAAACATTCTCTGGTGGTTTGGTTTTGGCATTTGCCTTTTTATTTCAATGTTTTTGATGTACAAATCAATTTCCGGAAACCAGGCGCTTCCTATAGGAACTGCTTATGCAGTTTGGACAGGAATTGGCGCTGTTGGAAGCGTATTGATGGGGACTTTCTTTTTTAATGAACCCGCCACTTTTTGGCGAATTTTCTTCGCCACAACTTTAGTAGCTTCAATTGTCGGATTAAAATTTGTAAGCCATTAATTGGAGGTTGCTCTTGTAGAACTCAAAATTATTGCGGCTGCTCCTGCTGCTCCAATACCAATTGCTGCAGTGGTTAAACCCGATTTTCTTAAATCTTTAGCTTCTTTTACATTCGATTTGGAAACCGAGATAATCGTAGAATCTTTTTTTCCTGCAAAACCAACAATTTCTTCACTGGTAGCATGGGAAAAATATAATTTCTGACGTTTGTTGCTGTCTTTCAGTTTCAAAGAATAAGGTCTTCCTGTTCTGAGGTTGGAATAATTATTCATCGAAGTGTCGTCTGAATATTTTGTAGTAGCGCAAGAAGATACGATAAATACCAATGCTAAAAGAGCAGACTTAACAGATAGAGAAATTTTCATTTAATTTTAATTTTCTCAAAATTATAAAAAATTTTTTATCATCATGGTTTATCGTATTATATTTTAAGTTTTTCCAAAAAATCTGCAATTTTTCTGTCATTAGCCAATCTTGGAATTTTATTTTGACCACCCAATTTACCTTCCGATTTTGCAAATTCCTGAAACGCATTTCTTTGAAGTTTTGAAATGATCAGCGGTCGCAAAATGTTACCAGTAATTAAATCATCATAATAACTGTTTCTTTTTCGCATTTCCTCGTCCAGTTTTTTTCTGAATTTCTCCAAATTTTCCGGTTCTTTTTCAAATTCAATAAACCATTCGTGGAAAGGCAATCCTTCTTCAGGATTTACATTGGGAGCTAAATGAAATTCTGTAATTTGTGCAGGAAAATTTTCAACCGTTTCTTTCATCGCTTCTTCCACTTCAAAAGCAATAACATGTTCTCCAAAAGCAGAAGTGTAATGCTTGGTTCTTCCGGAAACCAAAATTCGGTAAGGGTTTTTGGAAATAAATCTAACTACATCTCCAATAGAATAAGCCCAAAGTCCGGAATTGGTGGTTAAAATTAAAGCATAATCTGTGTGAAGTTCGACTTCTTTTAGCGTTAATCTTGGAGCTTCAGGTTTTCCATACAATTCTAGTGGAACGAATTCATAAAAAATTCCATGATTGGTCTGCAAAAGCAAGCCTTCTTTGTTAAAATCATCTTGAAATGCAAAAAATCCTTCACTTGCCGGAAATGTTTGGACGATATCTACTTTTCCACCTAGAAGTTCTTTCATTTTTTCACGGTAAGGTTCATAGTTTACACCACCTGTTACAATAAGTTGAAGATTTGGGAAAAGTTCTTTTATTTTTTTGCCATTTCTGGCGATTAATTTTTCGAAATACATGATTAACCACGGTGGAATTCCGGAAATTAAAGTCATGTTTTCTTTTTCGGTTTCTTTTACAATTTCGTCCACTTTGGTTTCCCAGTCTTCAATCATATTGGTTTGTAAACTTGGCAAACGGTTTTTCTGAAGATAATTCGGGATATGATGTGCCACAATTCCCGAAAGTCGGCCGGTTTTGATACCGTTTATTTCTTCCAGTTCCGGACTTCCCTGCAGAAAAATCATTTTTCCGTTGACAAAATCGGCATTTCCTTTTTGTGCGATGTAGTGAAATAAGGCACTTTGCGCTCCCGCAATTTGAAAAGGCATTCCTTCTTTCGAAATAGGGATGTATTTTGTGCCGCTCGTTGTTCCGGAAGTTTTTGCAAAATATTCCGGATTTCCTTCCCAAAGAATATTTCGGTCCCCATGTTTTATTTTTTCAATGTAGGGTTTTAAATCTTCGTAATCTGAAATTTTCACTTTTTCCTGAAAATCTTTTACCGATTTTATTTCTGAAAAACCATGATGCAAACCGAAAAGTGTTTTTTCTGCAGATTTTACTAAATCAAGAAGTAGTTTTTCCTGCAATGCAACCGAGTTTTTTTTGAAATTTTCAGTATCTTTTACATGTTTTTTTGCCCAAAGCAAAGCGGCTTTTTTCTTAAGGAATTTTAGCATAAAACAAAAGTATAAAAAAAGAACTGCAACTATTAAAAGTTACAGTTCTGTTTTTCTGAAAAAATTCTGCAATTATCTTGTACAGTTTGCTGTCCAAACTTTTCCGTTATCGGTATAAAAGATATCAAGATCATTATTATCAATGGTAATAATAGCATTAGCACCAGATCCAATATTAATCATGGAATTGTCTCCTGTTTTTTCGAATTCAATTCCGTTCAAATCAGGAATACCGTTAGAGAAGCTGAAATTGTATTTTGTTCCGCTTGCAATTTTGGTAACGGTCACTTTTCCATTGGCATCGCTAATGTTGTTAGAACCACCATCGGTATAACCAACTGAACCATTGTACGTTCCAACGAAGAAATCGTTGTCTGCAGGATCATCGTCTTTACTACAAGAAGTAAATGTTAAAAGTGAAAACGAGATCAACACTAATCCTAAGATTTTAAGTAAATTTTTCATAAAGTAAATTTTTTAATTTTCCGGTAGTGTTTACAAAAATGGTACTTTTTAATGCCAAAATTGGAATTATATAAATCGTCATAAATATTTTGAAAATCCTTTTGTCTATCTTTGCAACCTCACGATTTCGGAAATCCCGGAATCGCTTTTGCCGTTTCTGGCATATTGAGATTATAAAATTTATTTTTAGAGAAAATGCTTAAAAACATTCACCAAACCTTACTTCCTGAACTTTTAAAGAGAAATTTTGGAGAAGAAATTTTTAAAAATTTAGAAACGCATCCATCTATTTCTGTTAAAGGTTTTGCAGGCTCAATGCCGGCTGTTTTTGCTGCTGAATTGTTTTTGGTTCAAAAAAAAGACCTTCTTTTTATCACTGAAGACAAAGAATCTGCTCATTACATCACTACAGAATTAGAAGAAATGATCGGAGAAGAAAATGTTTTTTATTTTCCGGAAACGCATTTGGAACCCTATCAAACCGAGAAAACACAAAATGCCAATATTGTTTTAAGAACGGAGGTTCTCAACAAACTCAATCACGAAAAAAAACCAAAAATTATCGTTGCCAATGCTGCGGCGTTAAGTGAAAAAGTTTTGAAAAAAGAAGATTTCAAGGCAATTTCTCACCTGATAAAAACAGGAGATCAATTGGATTTCGATTTTACGGAAGAACTTTTGAATCAATTCAATTTCAATTTTACAGATTTTGTTTCAGAACCTGGTGAATTTTCTGTTCGTGGAGGAATTGTAGATGTTTTTTCCTATTCCAACGAGAAGCCTTATAGAATTACTTTTTTTGGAAACGAAGTGGAAAGCATCAAAGAATTTGATATTGAAACACAACTTTCGACCAAAAAAGTAGAGCAATTTGAATTGGTTTCAAATATGAATTTTTCTGTAACGGGAAGTAAAGTTTCTTTTTTTGAAATCTTATCCAAAGATACGTTGGTGATTTTTGAAAATGCTTTTCTTGCTGAAAAGAAACTCAAAAATTTTTATGAAAAAGCGGAAGAAAAATATGGAACTTTAAGCAAAGACATCAAGCACAGAAAACCGGAGGAACTTTTTATTTCCGATAAAATATTTATAGAAAATCTTAGAAATTTCAAAATACTGGATTTTACTTTGCAACCTTTGAAAAATTCAGAAATAGTCCAGCTTAATCAAACTTCTCAGCCTTCCTTTCACAAAAATTTTGAAATGCTTTTGGAAGACTTAGAACAAAAATCTGCCGAAAATTTTGAAATGTGGATTTCCTTCTCCTCAGAAAAACAAAAAGAAAGACTCGAAAGTATTTTTGCAGAACTGGAGCATTTGAAATCGAATCAACAGAAAATTCTTTTCAAATCTTTTAAATCTGAATTACATGAAGGTTTTGTGGATGCAGAAAATAAAATTGCAGTTTATACTGATCATCAGATTTTCGACCGATATCAAAGATTCAAGGCAAAAAATTCCTTCGCAAAATCAGAACAATTGACCTTGAAAGACTTAATGTCATTGAAAATTGGCGATTTCATCACGCATGTTGATCATGGTATCGGAAAATTTATGGGCTTGGTAAAACTGAACAACAATGGTATTGTTCAGGAAAGTTTTAAGCTGACTTATAAAAATGGAGATTTGCTGTATGTTTCCATTCATGCGCTTCACAAAATTTCAAAATATTCCGGTCCGGAAGGAAGAGAAATTCAGCTAAATAAATTAGGTTCACCGGCCTGGAAATCTTTAAAACAAAAAACAAAAGCGAAAGTAAAACAAATCGCATTTGATTTGATAAAGCTTTATTCACAAAGAAAATCTGCAAAAGGATTCGCTTTTTCCCCGGATTCTTATTTGCAAAACGAATTGGAGGCCAGTTTTATTTATGAAGACACTCCAGATCAGGAAAAAGCAACTGCCGATGTGAAAAAGGATATGGAAAACGACGGAATTATGGATCGTTTAATTTGTGGTGATGTTGGTTTCGGAAAAACAGAAGTTGCGATTCGTGCCGCTTTTAAAGCAGCAACAGACGGAAAACAAGTTGCGGTTTTGGTTCCCACAACAATTTTGGCTTCTCAGCATTACCGCAGCTTTAAAGAACGTTTGAAAGAATTTCCTGTAAATATCTCCTATCTCAATCGTTTTCGTACTGCAAAACAAAAATCGGAAACCAAAGAAGGTCTTAAAAATGGAAAAATAGATATCGTTATCGGAACCCATCAATTGGTAGGAAAAGATATTGAATTCAAAGATTTAGGACTTTTAATTATTGATGAAGAACACAAATTTGGCGTTAATGTAAAAGACAAATTAAAAACTTTAAAAAATAATATTGATACGTTAACGCTTACTGCAACGCCAATTCCGAGAACTTTACAATTTTCGTTGATGGCAGCAAGAGATTTATCGGTTATCAAAACGCCTCCACCAAACCGACAACCTGTGGAAACGCAAAGTATTGGTTTTGATGAAGAGATAATTCGGGATGCGGTTTCTTATGAACTTCAAAGAGATGGACAAGTTTATTTTATCAATAACCGAATCGAAAATTTAAAAGATATTGCCGGATTAATTCAACGTTTGGTTCCGGATGCAAGAGTAATTACCGGACATGGACAAATGGACGGAAAACAACTGGAGCAGAATGTTTTGGATTTTATGGAAGGAAAATACGATGTTTTGGTCTCTACAACCATTGTAGAAAGTGGAGTTGACATTCCCAATGCTAACACCATTTTTATTAACGATGCCCAAAAATTTGGAATGGCGGATCTTCACCAAATGCGCGGAAGAGTTGGGCGAAGTAACAAAAAGGCATTTTGTTATCTGATAACACCAAGTTATGATTTAATTACTTCTGATGCAAGAAAACGTTTGGAAGCAGTAGAGCAGTTTTCGGATTTGGGAAGTGGTTTTCATATTGCGATGAAAGATTTGGAAATTCGTGGAGCCGGCGATTTATTGGGCGCCGAACAAAGCGGATTTATCAACGAAATGGGCTTTGAAACCTATCAAAAAATTATGCAGGAAGCTTTAGAAGAATTACAAAACGATGAAGAACTTGAAGATTTATTTGAAAATGAAGAGGATAGAAAGAAATTATTCAAATCCGTAAAAGACGTTAATATCGATACGGATTTTGAACTGATGTTGCCGGATTCCTATATTAATTCCACCGAAGAAAGGTTGCTTTTGTATCAAAAATTGGCAGAAATTCAGGATAAACCGCATTTGCAAAAATTTGAAAATGAATTGGCAGACCGTTTTGGAAATTTACCTAAGGAAGCGCAAAATCTTTTAAAATCCGTAGAGTTGAAATGGTTAGCAGAAGACATCGGTTTTGAAAAAATTGTGATGAAAAATGGTGTTTTCTTAGGCTATTTTCCGGGAAATCCTCAGGATAAATTTTATCAAAGTGAAAAGTTTAGACATATTATAGGATACCTTACGAAATTTCCGGCCTTGGCAACAATGAAAGAAAAGAATAACCAATTGATGTTGCGTATCGAAAATGTGAAAAACGTAGATGAGGTTTCTAAAGTTTTAGAAATGATTTTGCAATAATTTCAACAGATTTAGAAAAAATACTTTTCTAATTGCAAAAAATAATTAGATTTGTCTGCAAAATTTATAATATGAAGAAACTTTTACCTCTTTTGTTTTTTTTAGCAGTTGTTTTAACGATATTTTCTTGTGTTCCACCGGATCCTAATGCCGTTTATGGTACTGGTCAAAATATTACAGGACCCAGAATTTTATATAAAGTTGATAGTGCTGATGTTAATATTGCTACTTTTTTTCATACTGGAAGTAAATTAACAGGTTCACATCAAACCCAATATAACGCACAAGGTGCTTTAAATAATACAGATATTTCTATTACCTACAACAGTGATAACAAGATTTCAAAAATTGTTTTAGAAACGGGTCCTGTTTCAAGTACAACACAATTTGAAAACTTAATTTTTACAGTTAATTTAACTTATGATGGCTCGGGAAAAGTAATTTCTTCAACTGGAATTATGGAAACTATAATCTCTGGCCAACTTGGGTTGAGAACAAAATATTTAGGTTCTTATACTTATGATGCTTCCGGAAACTTGGTTAAGGCATTGCAAAAATTTGGAGTTCAAATCCCTACGACTTCAAATTATGAAATGTTAAATTATTTTCAAGACGAATTTACTTATTCAGGACAAAATATTTCGGATGTCGTTACCAAATTAGGAAGTCTTGATTCTTCTGGAAATTTAGTAGCCAATGCGCAATTATATAATGAAGTACATTTAAGTAATTTTGATAATAAAATTAACCCATATACTACATTTCCTAAAGAATTTGCTTTTCTTCAAGGGATTTTAAGCGGTGCTGGATTTATTGTTAATAATCAAAACAATCATGGAACGATGGTTACTACCCATCACTTGACTGGATCTCCTGTTTCAAATACTCAAAATTTTGTGATGCATTATGATTTACAAAATTATCTGATTCAAGGGAATTATTACAAGTTTATTTATGATCCCATTTAATTCATTGTATCCTTTTTAATAAGAAATAACTAAATTTGTTCAAATTATTCAAAAAATGAAAAAATTCGTCTATCTTCTTTCCCTTGTTGTAGTTTCTTTTGTTATAAATTCATGTTCAACATCAGATCCTGAAGAAGTTTATGGTTCTACCTACCAAGATTTTCCTGGACCTAGATATTTGTTTAAAATGGAAGATAATTTCTTGTTAAAAGAAGAATATACAGCAAATTCAGGAGTTGTTAATAGAATAGATGAATATGATTATGACGGAACCATCATGTCGGAACATCATCGTTTTACGGTAGAACAATCCGGAGGTAAAATTTCTTCTTTGGAATATTTTGATGATTCCAGCGACTCCAATAAAAAAATAAAATACGTTCCAACGCACGATGGTTCAGGAAAAATGGTAAGCTACGTTAAAGACGCTTATACAGGAACACAACACGATTTACATGGACTTGGTGAAATTACTTATGATTTAACAGGAAGAATTACCAAAATTTTTGAAAAAACAGCGGTAGTAACAACACCTAATGTTTATAATTATACCATAAGCACAGAATCTAATATTGTTTATAACGGAGAAAGTAATATTGCAAAAGTGAGTCATATCACCAAAAATTATAATTCCAGTAACCAAGTAATCAGTACTTATACAGATGTTTATGAGTATCCAACTTTTGATGAAAAACTAAACCCTTATTTGGTGGTTCCTAAAGACTATAATATTCTTTATGCCACTTTTCATCCGGAAGCAGTAGTGCGTTTATCGCCAAACAATCCAAAATCTATGAAATTTTCCAATGCATTTTTACCGGCACCACAGGAGACCATGTATTCTTACACTTATGATCAGCAAGGATATGTTATCACCAACGGAACACAAAGATTTCTTTATAAGGAAATTAAGTAAAACGGTAAAAATAAGATTGTTAAAAAAAAATTATATTTGTAAAAATTTAAAATTTCGTCTAAAATGAAAAAAATAATATATCTGTTTACGGTTCTTCTAACGGTTTTTGCCATTAATTCTTGCGATAGAATGGAAGATCATGACGGAAATTTGCTTAATGATTTGGATGCTAACCAAGGAGGACTTACTGGAGATCGTTTTCTTTATCAAGAAGAAAGTTCTATTGACACTTTAGCACAATATCAATATAATGGAAGAAAATTAGTGGGAGTTGTTACTCCTGAAGGTGTTACTACGATTGTTTATAGTGGAGAATTAATTAACAAAATTTCTTATGTAGGTATTGAAAGTGGAACAGAAATTAAATACACTCAATTATTTACTTACGATCAAACAGGAAAAAAAATTGTAACCATTACCGAAAATCGTACAGAGCAAGACAATATCTTAAACACTACTCCTGATCCAATTGAAACTTTTAAAACCATTTATAATGTAACTTATGCCGGTTCATCTACAAACAGATTGGCTACAGTAATTGGAATGACGGGACAAGTAATTCCGCTTACTACCTTTGCATATACTTCTTATGAGAAAGCAACCTTTACTTATGATGCCAATTCCAATGTATCAAAAGTCGTTAAAGATTACGGCGGTGTTGTTGGTGGAGTTCCGGGAGCTTCTGTACAGGAAGATACCTATACTTTTTCGAATTATGATCAGATGAAAAATCCATATTTTAATTTATTGCCTTTTTCATATATTGTTTCCAATACTTTAACAGATCCTATCAGAAGTTATTGGTTTTCTAAAAATAATCCTAAAGACATCAGTTTGTCTAATATTAGTTTGCCAATTCCGATAACATATTCTACAACTTACACTTATGATCCGCAGTCGTATCCTTTGTCAGGATTTGGAACCAATTACGATTACAGACCTTTTTAAAAAACATTTAAAATAAAAACAGAAAGAGAAATGCTTAATGTGTTTCTCTTTTTTTTATCTATCTTGACATTTGATTTCAAAATTTTATTTTTGCAAAAATTTTTTTGGATGAAATACCTCATCGTTGGTTTAGGAAATAAAGGTGCAGAATACGAAAATACGCGTCATAATATTGGTTTCAAAGTGGCAGAAAAAGTGGCAGAAACTTTGGAAACTTCATTTCAGTCATCCAATTTTGGATGGCTTGCAGAAGGGAAATATAAAGGCAGAAAAGTTTTTATTCTAAAACCGGATACTTATATGAATCTTTCGGGAAAAGCAGTGAAATTTTGGATTCAAAAAGAAAATATTCCCTTAGAAAATGTACTGATTATCACCGATGATTTGGCTTTGCCTTTTGGAACTTTAAGAATGAAAATGAAAGGTTCAGATGCAGGTCACAATGGTTTGAAAAGCATTCAAAACGAATTGCAAACCCAAAATTATCCAAGATTAAGATTCGGGATTTCTGCAGATTTTTCTGAAGGAAAACAAGTGGATTATGTTTTGGGAAATTGGAATGAGGGTGAAAAAGAAAAACTTTCCGAAAGAATCCAAATTTTTTCCAGGGCTTGTCTTTCCTTTGTCTTTGCCGGAATTCAGAATACAATGACGGCTTTCAACGGCAAATAGTTTTCTAAAATGGCAACGAATGATTAATCACCAATTGCAATTGATTTCTGGAAGCATTTTTGGTGGACTGATTCATAATTCCAAATTCCAATTTTAAATTTTTGGCCACCACAAATCCTAAAGCTCCATAAATTCGGTTTCGGTCATAAATTTCTTCGTAAGGAACAAGGAAAATTTCGTTATAAGCGGACAAGTAAAAGGTTTTAGGAGCGAAATTTTTCTGGCTTAAAGAGTAATTCAAACTCAGAAAATATCTTCCACGCATTTTAAAATCATCTTCAATAATTCTTTCTTCCCAGCGTAAACGATGTTGCAAAGAGAGTTTTCCAAGGTTATGTTTGTGAATGTACTGCTGATAAATTCGATGCTCTACATTATTGATTTTCTCGGTATCAGAAATATAATTTTCAGAATAAATATAACCGTAACCCAATAAAAGATTATCATTATTCTCAGATAAATTTATCCCAATTCCGGTTCTTAAAAGCACTTGTTGAACATCACCAATGTCGTAATTCCGGAACTGTGCTTCCGTCCACCAATTCCATTTTTCATTAATAGGATGGTCGGAAAAATAAATAAACCAATTTCCCATATCGTTTTTCTGCGCAGAAAAATTTTGATTCAAAAAAAATAAAATAAAAAGTAAAAAAAGCTTCTTCATGAAATCCTGTTTTAGAAAAAAGGAACCAAGAAATATCTCAGTTCCTTTTTTATTGAAATTAAATTTGAAATTTGAAAAAATTTTATAACCAGGTTACAACGCCACTTTCTACATTATAATTGGCTCCTACAATTTTGATGCTGCCTTCTTTTTCAAGATTTCTAAGGGTAGAACTTTGGTTTCTGATGTCTGTAATTGTTTTGCGGATATTGCATTCATTCAGTCTTTCCAAAAGATCTTCATTTTTAGAGGTTCTTTCTTCTCCTTCTTTAATAATACTTTTTATACAGTCGTCGAAATGATAGATTAAATGGTTTAGGTTATCCATTCCTAAATTTTCAATTTTATCTGCATCCAAACCTCCTTTTAAGGCGCCACATTTGCTGTGTCCCATTACAACGATCAGTTTAGATCCTGCAACATTACACCCGAATTCCATAGAACCTAAAATATCCTGATTCACGAAATTTCCGGCAATTCTTACGCTGAAAATATCGCCTAAACCTTGGTCGAAAATGAGTTCTGCTGAAGTTCTGCTGTCGATACAGCTTAAAATTACAGCAAAAGGCCATTGTCCTTCTCTGGTATCATTTACCTGTTCTAAAAGATTTCTGTTTACTTTTAAGTTATTTACAAATCTAATATTTCCTTCCTTTAGAAAGGTTAACGCTTTTTCAGGAGTAATAGTAGTTTGGGTTTCTAAAGTATGTGCTTTCATATTTTTATAAATTGGGATGCTTTTATCAGCATCAAATTAATATTGTTTTCTAAATTTTAAGTTTTTTAGAGGAAAAAATTTTAAAAAAAAATTACATCGCTCTTCTGTGATTAATGGAAATATGCGAATGCTGATCTTTCGCATAATCTCTATAATTGGTTTTAAATCCGATAAGTTCCACTTCGATATCTTCTTCTTTAGCTCGAATGTTGGCGAAATCTTGAATCAATTCCAAAACATCTGTGGTGATATAAGAAGTTCCTTTTGCATCAATTATTACTTTTGAATTAGGTTGAATGTTTTTCAAAGTTTTTTTAATGGCTGCTTTGTTCAAAAAAGAAACTTCTTCTGCTAACTTTAAGGTCACTTCATCTGCATCTGAAAGTTCTTCTTTACTGAAATAATAAGCTCTTTTCATATTTCCTTGTAAAATGTAGAAAATTGCGATGGCTAATCCAATGGCAACACCTGTTAAAAGATCGGTGAAAACAACCGCTAAAATGGTAGCTAAAAATGGAATATATTGATATTTTCCTTTTGCCAAAAAATGTTTTATTTTTTCAGGACTTGCTAATTTGTAACCAACTATTAAAAGTACAGCTGCTAAAGTAGCTAGTGGAATAAGATTCAAAACCACAGGAATTGCCAAAACACAAATTAAAAGTAAAATACCATGAATTATTGTTGAAAATTTTGAAGTTGCACCAGCATTAGCGTTGGCGGAACTTCGTACCACAACGGAAGTTATAGGAAGTCCACCAATAACGGAACTGATTACATTTCCAATTCCTTGCGCTCTTAATTCTAAATTGGTGTCGGTAATTCTTCTTTGCTTATCCAATCGGTCTGAAGCTTCAATACAAAGTAAAGTTTCTATGGAAGCTACAATAGCTATGGTGGCACCAATAATCCAAACTTTCGGATTCGTAAATCCTGAAAAATCGGGTAAAGTAACCAAAGCGGCAAATTCTTCAGCACTTTGTGGTACTGGTAAAACCACCAAATGGTCGGTTTCAATGGCTAATGAGCTTCCGGAAATTTTAAAAAATTCATTGATAAGAATTCCAACAATTACAGCTACCAAAGCTCCGGGAAGAAGTTTTAGTTTTTTTAACGCAGGAATTTTATCCCATGCAATTAAGATTCCCAATGAAATTAAGGTAACGATAACAGCACCAAGGTGAATAGAAGAAAACACCCCTGAAATATATTCTAAAATAGAGTCCACATTATATCCGTTTTCAAATACTTTTTCACTACTGAAAGAATCTTTGTCGTAGCCTAATGCATGAGGAATTTGCTTTAAAATAATAATAACACCAATACCGGCAAGCATTCCTTCAATTACTGCATTAGGAAAGTAATTCGAAATACTTCCTGCTTTTAAAAATCCTAAAATTAATTGAAGAATTCCTGCAATAAGACCTGCGCAAAGAAAAAGTTCAAATGCGCCTAATTCCGTAATGGCAGAAAGAACAATGGCTGCCAAACCTGCTGCAGGTCCGGAAACAGATATATTGGAGTTAGAAATTGAACCAATGACAATACCGCCAATAATCCCGGCAATAATTCCTGATAAAGGAGGTGCTCCTGAAGCCAATGCAATTCCTAAACACAAAGGAAGTGCTACTAAAAATACAACTACACCTGAAGGAAAATTTTCTTTAATTCCTCCAAACAAGCTTTTTGCTTTTTTCATTTTTGAAAAATGTTTGAGAAGCATTCTTATAAATTGAAATCATAAAAATGCAGAATGATAAAATGGTTAACTGAAATAACAAGAGAAGATTAGCTTTTTTAGATTAAAAAAACCAAAATATCCCGAAAATTAAATACAGTTAAGCTTCCGGAGGTGGAGAAAAAATAGAAAGTAAAGGCTTTAAACGGAAAGAATCATCCGAAGAGATAAAAGCCTTTCTATGATTTTTAGTTTCGAAAAATTTGATAAAATCGTGAACACTTAAGGTGTTAGGAATGGTTTTTTCGTACATCACCACAGAAGTGTGGCATTCCTCTTCTGAAATAATGATATTAGTTTGCGGAAGATCAAAACCGGCAATAGCGGCAATGCTTGGTAAAGCCATGAAGTTTACAAAGATTACTAACACCAATATGTTCCAAAGATTTTTCAAAAAATTTCTTTTGAAGTGCAAAAATAGAAATTGATAATTATACTAACAACTTTATTATAGATTTTGTCTAAATTTTAACAAATTTTAATATTGTAAATCTATTACCGATTGAATGTTTTCCAAATTCTATAAAACATTTAATAATTATTCAGCAATTTGTTTTAAATATTCACCATAACCGCTTTTTCCGTATTTTTCTGCTGCAGCAAAAAGTTCTTCTTTATTGATAAAGCCTTTTTTATAAGCAATTTCTTCGATACATGAAATTTTAAAACCTTGTCTTTTTTCCAAAACTTTTACAAATTCTGACGCTTCATGTAAAGAATCAAAAGTTCCGGTGTCTAACCAAGCGGTTCCACGAGACATTACGCCAACTTCCAGCTGATTTTTTTCTAAATAAATTTTGTTGATATCTGTAATTTCCAATTCGCCACGAGGTGAAGGTTTTAGGTTTTTCGCATATTCCACAACGGAATTATCGTAAAAATACAAACCAGGGACTGCGAAATGCGATTTTGGATTTTCTGGTTTTTCTTCAATGGAAATGGCTTTTTGGTTTACATCAAATTCTACCACACCATATCTTTCCGGATCTGAAACTTGGTAAGCGAAAACGCAACCTCCTTTTACTTCAGTTTTGCTTTGAAGCAATTCGGGAAGTCCGGTTCCATAAAAAATGTTGTCGCCTAAAACGAGCGCAACAGCATCATCGCCAATAAATTCTTCCCCCAAAATAAAAGCTTGCGCCAAACCATCTGGAGAAGGCTGAACTTTATATTCGAATTTGCAACCGATTTGCGAACCGTCTCCCAATAATTTTTGAAAACTTTCTACATCGTGAGGTGTTGTAATGATTAAAATTTCCCGAATTCCTGCCAAAAGTAAGGTGGAAAGTGGATAATAAATCATTGGTTTGTCGTAAACTGGCATTAATTGCTTGCTTACGGCAATTGTTAATGGATAAAGTCGGGTTCCAGAACCGCCGGCTAAAATAATTCCCTTCATAATTTTTATGAATATTGTTTTGAATAATATTTCTGATAATCACCAGAAGTCACATGATCGAGCCATTCTTTATTTTCCAAAAACCAATCGATTGTTTTTGATAATCCTTCTTCGAAAGTTACACTGGGTTTCCATCCCAAATCATTGGCAAGTTTGGTTGCATCAATTGCATAACGTTTGTCATGACCAGGTCTGTCTTTTACAAAAGTGATGAGTTTTTCGCTGTAACCAACTGGATTTCCAATTTTTTCATCTACTTGTTTGATGAGTTCTTTCACCAAATTGATGTTTTGCCATTCGTTCCAACCACCGATGTTATAGGTTTCGCCGGTTTTTGCTTCATGGAATATTTGAAAAATAGCTTTGGCGTGATCAATAACATACAGCCAATCTCTTGTGTATTTTCCGTCGCCATAAATTGGAAGCGGCTTTTTATTCAAAATATTATGAATACAAAGCGGAATTAATTTTTCGGGAAAATGGTTTGGTCCGTAATTATTGGAACAATTGGAAATGATAAATGGCATTCCATAAGTGTTTCCGTAGGCTCTAACCAAATGGTCAGAAGCGGCTTTGCTTGCTGAATATGGAGATTTAGGATCATAAGACGTTTCTTCGGTGAAAAATCCTGTTTCACCCAAAGCTCCGTAAACTTCATCAGTAGAAACGTGATAAAAAAGATTCGTTCTTTTTTCATCCGGAAAATTTCCATGTTGATGGTCTGGATTAAGTGTCCAAAATTCTTTTGCTAAATTCAAAAGATTTGCTGTTCCGTTTACATTGGTATTGATGAATGCATTGGGATCGGTAATACTGCGATCAACGTGAGATTCTGCTGCGAGATGAACGATTGCATCGGGTTGATATTTCTCAAAAACTTTTTGTAGTTCTTCTGTTTTTGTAATATCGGCTTTCTCGAAAATATAATTCGGCTCGTTTTCGATGTCTTTCAAATTCTCCAAATTCCCGGCGTAAGTCAACGCATCAAGGTTGATAATATTGGTTTGCGGTAAGTTTTTTACAAACTCTCTAACTACGTGGGAGCCAATGAAACCAGCTCCTCCGGTTATAATAATATTTTTCATTTTAATTTTTTATGGTTTTTCGACCAATGGATTTGTAATAAAATCCGTTTTGTTCCGGGATTTCCAACGGATACATATTGCGTCCGTCAAAAATCACTTTATTTTTTAATTTTTCAGCCATTAAATTGAAATTCGGATTTTTGAATTCCGGCCATTCAGTAGCAATTAGTAGACAATCGGCATATTCAAGCGCAGCATACATGTCTTTTGCATACTCAATTTTATCACCTAAAATTTTTCGCACATTTTCTTCTGCAATTGAATCATAGGCAACCACTTTTGCCCCTTTTTCTAACAAAATTTTGATGTTGTCCAAAGAACTCGCTTCTCGAATGTCATCTGTATTTGCTTTGAAAGCTAGCCCCCAAAGTGCAATTTTCTTTCCTTCAAGGTTTCCAAAATATTTTTCAATTTCGTGGGTTAGAATCACTTTTTGCGAAGTGTTTACTTCTTCTGTCGCTTCTAAAATTTGAAAATTAAAATCTTCCTGTTTTCCACTTTTAATCAATGCTTTAACATCTTTCGGGAAACAACTTCCGCCGTAACCAATTCCCGGAAATAAAAATCGATGTCCAATTCTATCGTCACTTCCCATTCCTAATCTTACTTTATCAACATCAGCACCCACTTTTTCGCAATAATTGGCGATTTCGTTCATAAAAGTGATTTTCACAGCGAGAAAAGAATTTGCTGCATATTTCGTTAATTCCGAAGATTTTTCATCCATAAAAATAATAGGAACACCGGTATTGGTAAAAGGTTGATAAATTTTTGCCATAATGTTTTTGGCTTTTTCTGAACTGCATCCTACTACGACTCTTGCCGGATTCATGGAATCTTCCACAGCAAAACCTTCTCTTAAAAATTCAGGATTGGAAACTACATCGAATTCAATGTTTGTTTTTGAAGTAATAGCATCACGCACTTTATCGGCTGTTCCAACAGGAACCGTAGATTTATTCACCACCACTTTGTAATCCGTCATCATTTCACCAATGTCGTTGGCAACTTTCAAAACATAAGATAAATCGGCAGAACCGTCTTCTCCTGGAGGCGTTGGAAGTGCTAAATAAATCACTTCACATTTGTCTAATGCATCTTTTAAATTGGTGGTAAAAAAAAGTCGGTTTGCTTGGATATTTCGGTGAAACATTTCTTCCAAACCAGGTTCGTAGATGGGAACAATTCCTTGTTTCATTTTTTCAACCTTTGTAGCGTCGATATCAACACAATAGACTGAGTTTCCGAGTTCAGCAAGGGTGGTTCCTGTAACCAAACCAACATATCCAGTTCCGACGATTGTAATATTCAAAATTTTTTTATTTGAAGTTTCATGCAAATTTAATCAAAATTAGATTGTCGGTTACAAATTTGTGGAATAAAGCTTATTGTTTTGATATTTAGCTATTTTGTTGTATATTTGCACAAGATTTACGGAAAATATGGGAAGGCCTTCGGAAGAAAGCCTTTTTTCGTACCAACAATTGATATGGATTTTAGAAAGAAAGTAGAAGAATTATTATCAGAATTTTTAAAACAACGAGAAGATCTTTTTCTAATTGATTTGAAAATTTCTGCAAGTGACGACATTACGGTGATTTTAGACGGTGATAATGGAGTGTCACTTCAGGACTGTCTTGATGCAAGCCGAGCAATTGAATTCAATATGGATCGTGAAGAACACGATTTTAGCTTACAGGTGATGTCTGCTGGTTTAAGCGAACCACTTTCAACGCCAAGACAATTTCAAAAAAATGTAGGAAGAGATATTGAGGTTTTATTAAATGATTCTTCTGAAATTGAAGGAGAGTTGGTGAAAGTTGATGAAGAAAAAGTTACATTACTTTTGAGATATAGAAAACCCAAAGAAATTGGAAAAGGTAAAATGGATGTTGAAGAAGAAAGAGAAATTTCCTATTCAGAAATAAAAAAAGCATTAGTAGCAATAAAATTTTAAAAATAAGCAGTATTTTATGGCTGCAATTGAACTTAAATTAATATAGAATGAACAGTTTAGCGTTAATAGAAGCGTTTGGCGATTTTAAAGACGAAAAAAGCATCAGTAAGATTGATCTTATGGCCATTATTGAGGACTCATTAAAAACCTTGCTGAGAAAAAGATATGATTCGGATGATCATTTTGATGTGATTGTAAATCCAGATAAAGGAGATTTTCAAATTTTCTTGAATAAAACCATTGTTGAAGACGAAATGTCTGAAGATGATGATTTGGAAATTGAAATTTCAGAAGCTAAAAAAATAGACGAAAGTTTTGAAGTTGGTGAAGAATATACTGTTGAAATTCCTATCGAAAAATTAGGAAGAAGAAATATTTTAACCTTGAAACAAATCTTAGCAACAAAATTGCAGGAACATAATAATGCTTTACTATATGATCAGTTCCGCGATAGAATTGGGGAAATTGTAGTTGGTGAAGTGCATCATGTAAGAAGACAACACGCAATTTTGCTTGATGATGAAGGAAATGAATTTATCTTACCAAAGGAAAATCAAATTCCATCAGATTTCTTTAAAAAAGGAGAAAGTATTCGTGCAATTGTAGAAACCGTTGATTTTAAAGGCTCAAAACCTCAAATCGTGGTTTCAAGAACAGCGCCTAAATTTTTAGAAAAACTATTAGAATTAGAAATTCCGGAAATTCAAGACGGAACCATTATTTTGAAAAAAGTAGTAAGAATTCCTGGAGAAAAAGCGAAAATTGCAGTAGATGCTTATGATGACAGGATTGATCCGGTTGGCGCGTGTGTTGGGGTAAAAGGCTCAAGAATTCACGGGGTGGTGAGAGAACTCAAAAATGAAAATATCGATGTTATCCAATGGTCCAAAAATCCTGAAATTATGGTAAAAAGGGCATTAGGAAACGTTACTGTTAATAAAATCGATATCAATCAGGAGGAAGATTACGCATTAGTTTATACGCCGGTTGAAGAAATTTCAAAGGTTATTGGAAAACAAGGACAAAATATTAAGCTGGCATCCTGGCTTTCCGGATACGAAATTGATGTTTACAGAGAAACCAGTGAAGACGACGATGTTGAGCTGGATGAATTCAAAAATGAAGTGGAAGAATGGATTATTGATGAATTCAAAAAAGTGGGACTTAGCACTGCAAAAAGCGTATTAGATAAAGATACAGAAAGCCTTCTGAAAATGACGGATCTTGAAGAAGAAACTATTGAGGAGGTAAAACAGATTTTAAAAGAAGAATTTGAAGATTAAGATTTCGCCCATACTCTTTTAAAATTATCAAAAAAAATTAAGACAAAATTTATTTTAACAAGCAAATACAGTAAATGCCAAAAATTAGATTAAATAAAGCGGTTAAGGAATTTAATATTTCAACATCCAGGCTTGTAGAATTTCTGCAAAGCAAGGGTTTCGAAGTGGAAGCCAATCCTAACGCTCAATTAGAAGAAGCGGCATATTCTGCTTTGGAGGCCGAATTTGCAAAAGATGGAGCGCAAAGAAAGGCATCTCATGAAGTAGTGATTTCAAAAGTTCCGGAAGAAAAATTGGAAATTGAAGAAGAAAAGCCGGAAATCATCAGAGCCAAAGCCAATATTAAACCTGAAACTAAAATTTTGGGAAAAATTGACCTTGATCCCAAAAAACCGGAAGAAGCTCCTGTTCCGGAAGGGGAAGCCAAAAAGGAAACAGAGCAAGAAGAAAAGGTTATAAAGGCTCCTGAAAAACAAGAATTTAAAGTTTTAGATAAAATTGATCTTTCAAAAATTGAAAGTAACAAACCAAAACCAGCTGAAAAGAAAAAACAAGCGGAAGTTAAAAAAGAGGTTGAAAAACCTAAAGAAATTGTAAAAGACAGCACTCCACCTCCGGTTCCTGCAGAAGCAGCAAAACCAGCTTTTGAAGAGCCTGAAAAAATTGAAACTAATTACCAAAAGCTTGATGGACCAAAAATTCTAAAGCAAACAGTAGATTTGTCTCAGTTTGCACCGAAGCCTAAAAGTGCTGCAGACAAAAAGAAGAAAAGAAAAAGGATTGAAAAACCTGGAACAGGAAATCAAACCGCAGGCAACAATAATCAAAATAATGATAACCGCGGACAAAACCAAGGACAAGGTGGACAAGGTGGAAACAGACCAAATTTTGGAGGAAACAACCAAGGTGGAAATCGTGGTGGAAACAACCAAAACCGTGGTGGAAATAATAACAGAAGAGGTCCACAAAGGACAATGCCTGTTGAACTTACGGATGAACAGGTAAAAAATCAAATTAAAGAAACTTTAGAAAAACTTACTAATAAAGGTGGAAAATCTAAAGGCTCCAAATACAGAAAAGAAAAGAGAACTTACAGAAGAGAACAGGACGAGCTTCAGCAAGAAATGGAAGCAGCGGACAGAACTTTAAAAGTTACTGAATTTATTACGGTTGGTGAATTGGCAAGTTTAATGAATGTAAGTCCAACTGAAGTAATTTCTGCCTGTTTTTCGTTAGGTGTTTTTGTAACCATGAATCAGCGTTTAGAAGCTGACACGCTGTTACTTGTAGCGGACGAATTTGGATATAAAATTGAATTTCAAGATGCTGATTTGGAAGAAGCAGTGGAAGAAATAGAAGACAGCGAAGAAGATTTACAATTTAGAGCTCCAATAGTAACCGTAATGGGACACGTTGACCACGGTAAAACCTCTTTATTGGATTATATAAGAAAAACAAATGTTATTGCTGGAGAATCTGGAGGAATTACACAGCATATTGGTGCTTACAACGTAAAATTAGAAAGCGGACAGCGTATTACTTTCCTCGATACACCAGGTCACGAAGCGTTTACCGCGATGAGAGCTAGAGGAGCACAAATTACCGATATTGCCATTATTGTAATTGCTGCGGATGATGATGTGATGCCTCAAACAAAAGAAGCGATTTCTCACGCACAAGCGGCAGGAGTTCCTATGATTGTTGCTATCAATAAAGTGGATAAGCCCAATGCAAATCCGGATAAAATCCGTGAACAACTTTCCGCAATGAATATCTTGGTGGAAGAATGGGGAGGAAACGTACAGTCACAGGAAATTTCTGCAAAATTTGGTAACAATGTAGATGCGCTTCTTGAAAAAGTATTGCTTCAAGCGGAAATGTTGGAATTGAAAGCAAATCCGGATAGAGTTGCACAAGGCGTTGTTATTGAGGCTTCTTTAGATAAAGGAAGAGGTTATGTAGCCACTATTTTGGTTCAAACAGGAACATTAAGAATTGGAGATTATGTTTTGGCCGGGAAAAATCACGGAAAAGTAAAAGCAATGCTAGATGAACGTGGAAGAAATCTAAAAGAAGCCGGACCTTCTATTCCAGCGACAATTTTAGGTTTGGATGGCGCACCAACTGCGGGAGATAAATTCCGGGTTTATGCCGACGAAAGTGAAGCGAAAACAATTGCCAATAAACGTGAACAGTTACAACGTGAACTTTCCATCAGAACTAAAAAGCATACCACACTTGAAGAATTAGGAAGAAGAATTGCTCTCGGAGATTTCAAAGAATTGAATATTATCTTAAAAGGAGACGTAGATGGTTCGGTAGAAGCACTTTCTGATCAATTGCAAAGACTTTCAACAGAAGAAATTAATGTAAATATTCTTCATAAAGGAGTGGGACAAATCACGGAATCAGATGTGAATCTTGCCACTGCTTCTGATGCCATTATTATTGGATTTAATGTGAGAGCTGGAGCAAGTGCAAAGGATCTTGCAGACCGTGAAGAAATTGAAATAAGAACTTACTCGGTGATTTACAAGGCAATAGATGAGGTAAAAGAAGCGATGGAAGGAATGCTTTCGCCCGAAATTAAAGAAGAAGTAATCGGTAATGTTGAAATTAGAGAAGTTTTCAAAATTTCTAAAGTTGGAAGTATTGCAGGTTGTATGGTTTTAACAGGAAAAGTAACTAGAAATTCTAAAATCAGACTTCTGAGAGACGGAATTGTGAAATTTGATGGAGAATTGGAAAGCTTGAAACGTTTTAAAGATGATGTAAAAGAAGTTACAAAAGGTTATGAATGTGGTCTTAACTTAAAAGGATATAATGATATTGAAATCGGTGATATTCTTGAAGTTTATGAAGAAGTTGCGGTTAAGAAAAAACTAAAATAAAACTTTTGTCGTAAATATTATTGTGATATAGAAATCATATTTCAAGTAGAACGATTGTATTTAGAATAAATATAGGTTTATATAAATAATCTTGAAGTTTACTTCAGGATTATTTGTTTAATATGGAAAATGTTAAATTTTATCATAATAATTCTAATAATCTTATATTTGCATACAAACAATTTTGTAAAACTGTTAAATTTTTAAAATATTTAAAAGAAAAATGAAAAAAAGAAATTTACTCTTTTTGGTTTTAGGATTACCTATGGTTGCATTTGGGCAAACCAAGGAAGAAAGAGAAAGAATTGCATCTTTTTCAAATAAAGAAGGTAATGCAAAACTAGCGTTGGAATTGAAGCAAGAGGATGATCAGCGAAAATTAAGATTATCTAATTATCTTGCGGCAAATCCATTTGTAAAAAAAGTCATCAAAGATGATGAAAGTGGGAGGTTGGAAATTATGGATGTTTTACCTAATGGAGAATTGATTTATGCAAAAATCGATAACGCTGGAGCAGCTACAACAGCAAGAGCTACTGCTTTATATTCTGGTGGATCGCTTGGATTAAATATTCAAGGACAAAATATGCTGGCAACAGTTTGGGATGCAGGAAGTATTAGAGATACTCATCAGGAATTTATGGTTGGAGGAGTTAGTAAAATAACTTTGATGAATGGAAGTCCATATCATTCACATGCTACTCACGTTGGAGGAACAATAGCAGCACAAGGCATTGTTTCTAGTGTCCGTGGTTTAGCATTTAATTCTTCATTATTATCTTACGATTGGGATAGTGATCTTTCGGAAATTACTAATGAAGCAAGTGCGGGATTGCTTACATCAAACCATTCTTATGGGATGGGTAGTTTAGGAAGCGCTTGGTTTTACGGAGCATATGATACAAGAGCAAGACAACTGGATAATATTTGTTTTAATAATCCATATTATTTGCCTGTATTTTCAGCTGGTAATGATAGAAATGGAACTGATCAACCTGCTTCTACACAAAATGCAACAAAAGGTGGATTTGATTTGATTTTTGGACATGGTAATGCCAAAAATATTTTAACAGTTGCCGCTGTAAATCAAGTAAGTTCATATACTAGTCCTGCTAGTGTAGTAATGTCAACTTTTAGTAGTTGGGGACCATCAGATGATGGTCGAATAAAACCAGATATCTCAATGAAAGGAGTTAATGTAAGATCAACATATGAAACTTCTGATACAGCTATTGGTTTTAGTAGTGGTACTTCAATGGCTTCTCCGGGAGTTACTGGTGTGGTTTTGTTACTACAACAGTACTATAACCAGCTTTATGCTGCATGGATGAGATCAGCAACAGTGAAAGGTCTTATTCTGCATACAGCGGATGAAGCAGGTGTAGCAGACGGTCCGGATTATGAATTTGGTTGGGGGCTTATTAATGCCGAAAATTCTGCAAAGGTAATACGTGATAAATCGCTAACTACAGGAAGAAGTATCATTGAGGAGAATATATTGAATAATGGCGTACCTTTCACTAAAGTTATAAATAGTAATGGTACACAGCCCTTAAAAGTATCAATTTCGTGGACTGATAGGCAAGGCACCACTACAAACAATGGGCAAACCGATCCAACTACTACCTATTTAATTAATGATTTAGACGTAAAAGTGACGGCAGTTGGAAGCGGCACAATTTATTATCCCTGGAAATTACAAGGAATGTCTGCGCCTTCAAATGTTGCTACAAACACCTCAACTAATGATGTTGACAATTTTGAAAGAGTTGATATCATGAATCCTTCAGGTCAATATATTATTACTATTACAAATAAAGGAACTTTAACAGGTGGATCACAAAATTATTCGCTTATCATTAGTGGAGATAATGTTAGTACTTTAGCAACAAATGAAAATAATTTAACAGAAAAATATGTTAAAGTATATCCAAACCCAACTACTGATGTTTTGAAAATAAGTGGTACAGATGCTTGGAAATCTGTTAAAATTCTAGATGCCAGTGGAAGATTAATCAGAGAAATAAAAGATTTAAAAAATAATAAGATTGACGTTTCTTCACTGTCAAAAGGAACGTATCAATTAATATTATTGAATGAAAACACTAATTTAAGTACTAAATTTATAAAAAAATAATTCAATTAATTGCACATGTTAATTTTAATTAACATATTTGCGAAAAATAAAATATTAAAATTTGTTAATATGAATGTTAAATCAAAGGTTTTAAGTGCTGGTGTACTTTTCTTCTTGGGAGGGAATGTATTATTGGCACAACAGGATACCATAACAAAAACTACTGAAATTGAAGAAGTGGTTTTAACTGGTTCTTATGGTGTAAAACAAACTGCGGAGCAGGTTTCAGGAGCGTCAGTAAAAGTAAGTGGTGATGTTCTTCAAAAGCCAGCAGCTGTTTCAATTGATGGGGCACTGCAAGGTCAAGTCGCTGGTTTTATGTCTACGGCAAGTAGTGGTCAGCCAGGGGCAGCAAGCATAACTCTTATTCGAGGTATTAACTCATTGATGGGAAGTAATGATCCATTGTATATTATCGATGGAGTTCCAGTTCCTGCTGGTGATATTTCTGGTTTGTTGACCACTGCAAATGCTTTATCGAACTTAAACCCAGCAGATATTGAGAACGTTGAGGTTTTGAAAGATGGTGTAGCAACATCTATCTACGGTTCCAGAGGTGCAAATGGTGTAATATTGATTACAACTAAATCAGGAAGAAAAGGAAGATCTGATCTGAATTTTGTTAGTGAAATGGGGACATCTAAATTAGCTTATGATAAATTTGATATGCTCAATGCTGCTGAACATGTTCAGTTGATGGGTATGGCTTTATTTAATGTACCTAATCAAACCCAATATGCAACGCTTCAAGATGCGGTTAATGCTGCTGCTGGTCCTACTTTTTTTGATTGGAATGGAACAACTAACACAGATTGGTACAAAGAGGTTAGTAGAAATTCTCCATCTTTTCAAAGGTATAATTTAACTTATTCAGGAGGATTTAATAACTTTTCTATTTATAGTTCATTGGGTTACATGCAACAAGAAGGTTTGTCGCGTGACTCAGATTTCCATAGATATAATGGGATGTTAAAAGGAATTTGGGATGCGTCAGAAAAATTGAAAATGAATTTTAGTGTTAACCTGAGTAGAACTAATCAAATTGGTCCTACAGATGGCAGTTCATTTTCTAACCCGATGTTTACTGGTAGAATTTTATCACCAACACAAGCATTGTATGCGCCAAATGGTTCTTATAACTTAGATTTATTTTATTTGAATCCTACTTTTAACCCTGTAGCAATCCAAGAAGCAAATAGAGCAAGTGGAGAATTCTCGAAAATACTGACTAGCGTTGGAGCTGATTACGAGATTGTAAAAGGGCTTAGATTTAATTCAGTTTTTGGATTAGATAAAACAATTGGAGATGAAGTTGTTTTTTGGAATCCTGATTTTGGTGATGGTATTAATGCAGGTGATCCAAACGGGAATGGTAATCTTTATAGAACTTTCTCTAACAGAAATGTTTGGAACTGGTATAATTTCTTGCACTATAACAAAACATTTAATGCAAAACATGATTTATCATTATCTGCTGGTATGGAGGCAACTAGAAGAGAATTGTTTTCGGATAGTGTTTCAATGCAAGGAACTGAAGCGGGTTCAAGAAAGCCTTATTTAAGTGCATTTATTAATCCTGTTGATGCATCCAATGGAATTACTAAATCTGGTCTTGTTGGTTATGTGGGTCGTGCTTCATATACTTACAATAAATATTTAACATTAACCGGTACTTTCAGAAGAGATGGTTATTCTGGTTTTTCTGATTTTTATGGTAATTTCTTCGGAGCAGGTTTTGCTGTGGATTTCGGAAAAACAAACTTAATGCCGGATCAATTCCGTACTCTTAAGTTGAGAGGTAGTTATGGGGAAAATGGTAATACAACTGTAGGACCATACAGCAAATTTGCTACCTACAGTTCGCTAGGACAGTATATTGGTGAAAATGCCGGAAATGTTGCTAGCCCTGGAGCTGGAGGGGTAGATGGTATCTATTGGGAAACTTCACAAAAGATGAATGTTGGTTTGGATTTTGCTCTTAAGGGAAAATTGAATATTACAGGTAACATAGACTTATACAAGAACGATAATAAAGATCAGATTATTCCTGTTCCGGTACCGTCATCAAGTGGTATTGGATCCATTAGTAAAAATCAGGCTACATCTTATTCTAAGGGTATTGAAGCAAGTTTAGGCTTAGATTTGGCGAAGTCTTCAGTTTTTAATTGGTCTACTAAGTTTAACTATTCTTATAATGATACAAAAGTTACTGACTTAAGTGGTGATCCAAATCCAACAGCGAATGATGGTGTGAAAGCTTTTTTCCCTGGACATAATCCAACAGAATTTTATACTAGATTATGGGCAGGTGTTGATGCTAGTAATGGTAATCCATTATGGTACACTGATGCAACAAGAACAACCATAACTAATAACTCTACAGAAGCTCAGCTTTCATTTACAGGTAAAAAAGCCCTTCCTACACATATTGCAAGTTGGTATAATGAAATGGACTACAAAGGGTTGAAGCTTTCATTTTTGTTCAATTTCCAAGGAGACTATTCAGTGTATGACAGATGGGCATTCGTATATGATTCTGATGGTACCTATGCGAATGTTAATCAAATGAGTGCTGCACTTTATGATTCATGGACTCCTGATAATACAGATGCAACAAGGCCTAAAATTGTTAATGGTGGAAATAGAAACTCTAGTGCTAATTCAACACGTTATATTTATGATGCAGATCACATCAGACTTAAAACTTTAGAATTAGGATATAGATTTAGCAAGAATGCGCTTAATATTGAAGGATTAAAAGGTATCTATGTTTATGTTAGAGGAGTGAATTTATGGACTTATGCATTTGATAAAGATTTGTATTTTGATCCTGAATCTAACTCAAATGCATTCGGTAATACCGCTGCTAATCTTGGAGTTTTTGATCAAACTCAGCCAAATTTGAAGCAGTATATGTTAGGATTTTCAGTTGATTTTTAATAATATAATAATATGAAAAATTTAAAATATTTAATTTTATCAGGAGCTGCAATTTTATTTTCAAGTTGTAGTACTAGTGATTTCTTAGATGAAAAACCACCTTTGACAGTAATGCTTGATCAAGCTGTTACTAATGAAAGCCAGTTAAAGGTAGGTGTTAATGGTTTGTATAATGCACTTCAAAGAACTTCTACATACGGAGGTGCGATACCAACCTTAAGCGATTTATTAGCAGATCAAGCGTTTGTTAGTTTGAAAAATTCAAACAGATTTGCTCTAACTAGACAAACTACTTTAAGTTTTTACGTTCCTTTTAATGGAGACATAGGAGGAATTTGGGCAGGTTTGTATGCTACTATTATGGAAACTAATAACATATTAGCCAATGAGGGTAAAATAGTTGATGATGCTTCTGTAGATGGTACTCCTGAAGATTATTTTGCTCAAGCTAGAGCTATCAGAGCGATGTGTTATTTGGATTTAGTTACTTTCTTTGCCCAATATCCAGGTGGAGGAAATCAAGATTTGGGAGTTCCACTTCATACTGAAGTTAAGTTTGGTCTTGCTAAGCCTAGAGCTACTGTAGCTGAAGTGTATGATTTTATCTTTCAGGATTTGACAACTGCAAAGAGTAATATTTTGTCTTCTTCTACGCAAAGAAAAAAGATGACATTAGGGGCAGTTAATATTTTACTTTCAAGATATTATCTTGCAAAGAAAGATTATCTTAATGCTAATTTAGTTTCTCAGGAAGTTCTTGATGACCCTAATTCAACTTTACTTCCTTCTGCCCAAGTTATTAATTTTTGGACAGCAGCTGGAGAAGCTTCAACTGAGATAATTTTTGAAATTGATTATAATTCAGTTGATTTACCTGGAGCAAACGATGCAATTATTGCTACTTGGTGGTCTGGAGGAACTTATAAGCAAAACTTTGTAACAAAGAGTTTTTATGATTCTTTTGCAGCTAATGATGTTAGAAAAACCAGATGGTACACTAACGTTGGAACTGGGGTTGATTTGAATACTTATCCAGATAGTCCAAAACCTATTGATGTTAAAAAATACATCACAATTGATAAAGATGTAGTTTTGATGAGAAAAACGGAAGCTGTTTTCAACCAAATAGAAGCGCTTTATTATACTGATCCTGCACAAGCTTTAACAAAATTGAATACTTGGGTAAGTACTTTTAGACAGCCAGGTTATGCCTTTGCGGGTGGTACAGGTCCAGCTTTATTGACTGAAATTTTAAATCAAAAAAATAAAGAATTTATGCTTGAAGGATTTAGATATAGAGATTTAAAAAGAAATGGAATTGGATTTACTAATCCTCAGACTGGAGTAACATTGTCACCTAGTAATTATCAATTTCAGGCATTTCCGATTCCTGAAAGTGAAATGAATACGAATGATTTGATGGTTCCAAATCCAGGATACCAAAACTAAAATTTATTAATCTTTAATTTTTAAAATAATGAATAAAATAATATCAGCATTTTTTGCTTTGTTTATCTTAATCGGTCTTGTTTCATGTACTGATTCTGATGATCAGCTTTATGATGGAGCTCCATTAATTAATTTTAATAATGGAACATCTACAAAATCTCTTCTTGTTGTTGGAGAAGGTGATGTAACAAGAACTATTCAATATGGGACAGTTCGTCCTGTAACTGGTAATCATTCTGTTAGTTTAGTAGTGGATACACAAAATTCGACTGCTGTACAAGGTACAGATTTTGAAATTGTAAAAGGTACAGATGATCTAGTCTCTGGTGAGACAAATGGAAGCTTTGAAGTTAAATTTAAAGAATCTGGAGCTGTGGTAGCTGGAAAGAAAGTTGTTTTTACTTTAGCATCTTCAACTTTAGACAAAGCTGCATTTGATCAAACTTATACTGTTGAGGTAGGTTTAACTTGCCCATTGTCTTACTTCGAGGGTCCTTTTAATCTTACCGAATCTTGGTGGACTTCTCCAAATACTATTTATGATATTGAAGAGTCAACCGTTCCAAATCAAATTTTGGTAAAAGGATTTTGGGATAATGGAAGTGATATGGTTTTAAATTTTGATCCTAGTACAAATGTTATTACCATTCCTGAACAGTGGACTGGTTACAATTATCAAGGAAATCCTGCTCAACCTGTTAATGCTAGACCAGCTACTGGTGGACTTATTTCAACAATTGATCTTTGTAATAGAACTGTAACACTTAATATTAATTATTGGGTACCGGCATTAAGTGCTGGTTATGGTAACAAAGTTGAAAAGTTTGTTGGCCTTTAATTGAAATAATTAACTTTAATGATAAGTCCTGCATTTATGCAGGACTTTTTTTTTGTTGACTTTTCTTTTTATTACTTTTGCTGAGTTATTTGTTTATATGAAGTTTATACTCCTTCTATTATTGTTTACCTCAAGTTTTGGTTTGGCACAAGTTGTCAAGAAAACCGATCAAAAGAAAGTTGTCCCACAAAAAGATACCTTAGTCATTGATTCAGGAACACAAGATTCTTTGAAAATTTTTAAACCTACCATCTACGATTACCAATCTCAAACTCAATTTTCTGAAAAAGTAATTTTAGATACCCTTCTTGCACCAAATAAAACCTATATTTTTTCTCAGTGGAATAACAAAGATAACTTTGGGAAGCATCAGTTTGCTAATATAGGGTCAGGTTTTAATCCTTTGGTTTATGAATTTAATCCGGAACAAAATCTAAGTCTCTTGCCAACCAATAAATCTTTTGGAATTTTAGGGATTAATGACATTCGTTACTATGATGTGAAAACACCAACAACTTCTTTTATTTATCATAACGCAATGAGAAACGGTGCTTCTTTACATTCCACTTATACGCAGAATGTGGGCAAAAATTTTAATTTTGCAGTAGAGTATTTAGGTTTGCGTTCTCAAGGATTATATCAAAATTCTTTAGCTTCCAATAATAATACGTTATTTTCTGCGCATTATACATCAATGAACGCTCGATATGAGGCTTACGCTCATTACTTGCATCAAAATGTTAATAACCAAGAATATGGTGGAATTGCAGAAGACGATTTGTTTCAGGCAGGAACTACAGGCATCAATAATCGTTTTAATCTGGATGTAAATTTGCAAGGTTCAGATTCTAAATTTTGGTATAGAAGATATTATTTGGTTCACCAGTTTACGCCTTTTAATTCTGAAAAATTTCCTTTTAAAATAAGACATCAAATTTTTCATCAGGGAAACAAGTATCGATATAATCAAGATGCTGTGGAAAGCTTCTATTATTCTTCGGCAAATAATTTAGTAACAGGTTATCCGCTAAATTCAGGAAAATATTCAGACAATTTTAGTAATACCGTAAGTTTGGTTTTCGACAAAGAAAAATTTAAAATTGATGGTGGAGTACGATATCAAATGTTAAAAACCGGGGTTTATAATGTGATAACCGTTAATGGAGAAACCATTCCGGAAGAAATTAAAGAAAACAGAATTGGCGCTGTAGGAAATTTAGAAATTAAACTTTGGGATAAAGTTGAGCTCAATACTTTTCTTGAAATTTCTCGTGGTGGACAGTTTGGAAATTTTATTCGTTCAGCAAATAAATTCCGTTTTGAACCGATCAAAGATTACTTTGTGAATGGTAAAATTAATTTTCAATCGGCTAAACCCAGCTTCAACTATCTTTTAAACGCTTCAGTTTACAGAAATTTTAATTTTTATGTTCCCCAACTCGATAATCAAACAATTTTGGAAATTGGGGGAGATATTAATTTAAAATGGTTTAAAAGCAACCTGTTTGCAAATTATTTTAGAATAGACAATTTTACTTATTTCGATCAAACGGCAATGCCCAAACAAAGTGGTTCTTCAGTAAATATTTCACAAATTGGCGGCGATGCCACTTTTAGTTATGGAAAATTTCATTTGAATTCCAGAATTCTGTTTCAAAGTACCTTAACCAATAAATCACTTTTTCCGACACCCAATTTTGTGGGAAGAGCCAATATTTATTATCAGGGAAAAATATTTAAAAATGCGGCAGAAATTCAAACCGGTTTAAAAGCCAATTTCTTTAGTAAATTTGCTTCGCGAGATTATTTTCCGGTGCTGAATGAATATATTTTGCCATCTTCAAGTTCTTATTCTATTGGCGGAAAACCTTTTGTGGATGCCTATTTTAATATGAAAGTGAAAAGGATGTTTTTCTTTATTGAAGGCCAACATCTTAATGCAACCATTTGGAAAAATAAATCTTATACCTTTCCAAGATATCCATTTTACGATTTTCGTTTAAATATTGGTATTGTTTGGTACCTTATCCATTAAAAATTATCAATTGAAAATTATAGATAGACTTCCATTTCAAGAAATCAACAGTATTCCACAAGCCATAAAAGATTTTTTATCGGGTGAAATTTCTGGTTTTGAAACGGATACCTTTTCTTTGGATAATTTTCAAAGAAAAATAAATGCAAAAAGTGAAAGTTTCACGCAACAACAAAGAGAAAAACTTTTCAGTGCTCTGAAAAAGCAAACTTTTGAAAGAAATAGTTCCCCATTACAAGTGAAAAATCTTCATTCGCTTTTGGATGATAAAACCTTCACCATTACAACCGGACATCAGTTAAATCTCTTTACAGGTCCTGTCTTTTTTATTTATAAAATTCTGCAAACCATTAAAACAGCAGAATTTTTGAAAAATCATTTCCCGGAAAAAAAAATTGTTCCCATTTTTTGGATGGCCACTGAAGATCACGATTTTGAAGAAATTAATCATTTTCGGACAGAAAATCATTTTTATGAAATCAATGGAAAAAAAGGGGGTGCAGTAGGAAGAATAGAAATTCAGGATTCATCATTTATTTCAGAATTTGAGCAAGAATTTAAGGATTCTGTTTTTGGTACGGAACTTATTTTGCTGATGAAAGAAGCTTATAAAAAAGGTTATTCTTTAGCAGAAGCAACAAGAACAATTGTGGATAGATTGTTTTCAGAATACGGCATGCTGATAATCGACGGAGATGATCAATTGTTAAAATCGGAAATGAAGGAAATTTTCAAAAATGAAATTTTCGAAAAATCATTATATAAAAATACTGAAAAACAGGTTGAAAATCTTCGTGAAAAATATGGAAAAGTTCAGGTGAATCCTCGTGAAATTAATCTTTTTTATCTGTCCAAAACCCGAAACAGAATTGATCCAGATGGTGAAAATTTTGTAATTGATGACACAGAAAAAATTTTTTCAGCAACAGAAATAATAAAAGAATTGGAAAAAAATCCTGAAAAATTCAGTCCCAATGCTTTGCTTCGCCCGGTTTATCAGGAAAAAATATTACCAAACATCGCCTATATCGGCGGAAATGCAGAAATTATGTATTGGCTGGAGCTCAAAAATCATTTTGAAAAATTGAATTTGGTTTTTCCCGTTTTAATCCCTAGAAATTCAATGCTATTTGTTTCTGAAAAGAACATCAGGAAAATAGAGAAAAATCAACTTCATATTAAAGATTTTTTTAAAGATTTTCAGAATTTGATGAATTCAGTTTTGATCGCCAATCACGAAATTTCAAAACAACTGGAAGAAAAGCAAAAACTAATTGAAACCAATTTTGAAGAACTAAAAAAAGTTGCCGAAATAACCGATATTACTTTTGGAAATTTAGTGAAATCTGAAGAAAAAAGACAGTTGAAATCTTATGAAAAAATGAGAAAAAGACTCATAAGAGCTGAAAAAATAAAACAAAATGAAAAAGTAGAACGATTAGAGAAACTGTTTCTTCAGATTCATCCCGGAAAAAATTGGCAGGAAAGGGTTTTCAATTTTTCGGTTTTTTATGCAGATTTTGGAAAGCAATGGCTTGAAACTTGTTTAAAGGAAATGGACGTTCAGAAATCTGAACTTATTGTGATGCAGTATTAAAAGTAAACTCTTAATTTTGCAAAATATTATCAAAACAATGATTAAAAAAATATTTCTACTTGCCGGATTTCTGATGTTCATCGGCTTTTCAGCGCAGCAAAAAATACATACGGTAACTAAAGGAGATACGCCATACGCCATTTCTAAAAAATATGGAATTACCCTTGATGAATTGTTTAAACTAAATCCAACCCTTAAAAACGGAAGCCTTAATGTTGGAGATAAAGTTTTAGTAAAAGGAAATTCTACAACGGAAAAATCAAATTCTTCAGATTTAGGATTCATCATCATCAAACCCAAACAAACCCTTTACAGCATTACCAAACAATATCATATTTCGGAAACGCAAATCCGCAAACTGAATCCCAATTTAGAAATGAAAATTGGAGAGAAAGTTTACATTCCGGAAAATTTGGTAAGAAATTATGCAGATGCTGATGCAAGAAACGAAAGTTATCTTCCGGTTGTTGTAGAAGAAAATTCTTCTAAAGACAAAAAACCTGAAAATAAAGAAGAAAATAACAGTTATACTTCTACCGGCGTTTCTAATGACGATTTTATCACTTACACCGTTCAAGAAGGAGATACCACTTTCGGAATTATTAATAAATTCGGAATTTCTTTAGATGAATTAATCCGTCTGAATCCACAAATATCTTCAGGCTTTAAAAACGGAATGATCCTAAAAATTAAAAAAGCAGATTTCGGATTTGTTAAAAAAAGTGGAGATGCTCTGAATATAGTGATGATGCTGCCTTTTGGTTATGAAGCAGGAGATTCTAAATTCAGGAATATGTCTTTAGAGTTTCTTACCGGTGCAAAACTGGCTATAGAAAGAAATGTAAAATCGGGTAAAAAATTAAATATTAGGGTAGTAGATGCAGGAAGCGAAGCTACTTTTAAAAATTCACTAACCCAAATTAATCGTGATAATACCGATTTAATTATTGGTCCTCTTTTTAAATCAAGTGTTTTAGAAGTTTTGGATTATGTAAAAGACAGTAAAATTCCCGTAGTTGCACCTTTTGCCAATTCTTCTGATTTGTATGGTTACAATAACTTAATAATCGTAGAAACGACCGATCAAACTTACGCAGACCGTATTGTAAAAGAAGTAAAAGATGTTTTTTCCAATCAAAAAATCTACATTGTTGCGGATCAAACTAAAAAAAATGCCACTTATTTAAAAGAAAATCTGGAGAAAAATTTATCCAATGCCAACATTCTGATTGTGAATTCTCCGGCTGATATTCAAACAGATACCAATATGATGACCGGACAAAGCGTTCCTGTAATTGCGGTTTTAGCCAATAGTGATGATACTTTGGGAAGTGCTTTTGCAAGTAGAATGATTGATCTTTCCCAACAAACACAAGGCATCAAAGCATTTAGTATGTATTATGTTCCGGCATTTGAAAAAAAGGAGGACGAACTTTCACAGGCAAGTTTAGTGTATTTGATGGACAGAAAAATAAATATGGATGGTGCTTTTGAAAAACAAATTTTAGAAGATTATCAGGAAAAATTTTGTAAATCGCCAACAAAATATGCCGTTATTGGTTTTGATGTGGTGAATGATATGTTGAGTAGAGAAAACACAAAAGGTGAAATTTTCAGACAAATTGATAAGTCACAAACCCAATTAGCCACAAAATTTGAATTTGTTAGAGCTCAAAGAAATGGAGCTTATATTAATACAGGATATAGAGTAGTTCGACTTTCTCAATAATAAATAATAATAAAAAAGAGGCGTTTTTTCTAAAAAAAATGCCTCTTTTTTTATGTATATTTGCCTCAATATTTTTTAAAAGTATTTCATGAAAGCACTGGTATTTCCGGGTCAAGGTTCTCAGTTTGTTGGTATGGGCAAAGAACTTTATGATTCTCGAAAAGATGTTAAAGATCTTATGGATTCCGCAAATGAAATTTTGGGTTTCGATATTCTTTCGTTAATGTTCGAAGGTTCCGATGATGATCTTAAAAGAACAGAAGTTACACAACCTTCCATATTTATTCACTCTGTTGCCGCTTTAAAAACAGTAAATGGTTTAGGCGCAGAAATGGTTGCAGGACATTCTTTAGGAGAATTTTCGGCTTTGATCGCTAATGGCGTTTTATCTTTCGAAGACGGTTTGAAATTAGTTTCTGCCAGAGCAAAAGCAATGCAGGAAGCTTGTGATGCAAATCCGAGTTCTATGGCTGCCATTTTAGGTCTTGAAGACGGTAAAGTAGAAGAAATCTGTTCTTCGGTTGAAGGTATTGTTGTTCCTGCAAATTATAACTGTCCAGGTCAACTAGTGATTTCCGGGGAAACTTCAGCGGTTGAAAAAGCTTGTGAAAAATTAAAAGAAGCAGGTGCAAAACGAGCACTGATCTTACCTGTAAATGGAGCATTTCATTCACCATTAATGATGCCTGCTCAAGAAAAATTAGCCATTGCAATAGAAAATACAAAATTTAGAAAAGCTACAATTCCGGTTTATCAAAATATTACAACAACGGCGGTTTCTGATCCGGATGAAATTAAAAATAATTTAATTGCCCAACTTACAGGTCCAGTAAAGTGGACGCAAAGTGTGCAAAATATGATAAAAGACGGAGCAACACAATTTATTGAAGTAGGTCCCGGAAAAACCTTGCAAGGTTTAATTAAGAAAATTGACAGCGAAGTTTCAGCAGCTTCAGTTCTATAAAAAAATAAAGCTACTTTTAAGTGGCTTTTTTTATATTTTGAATTTTGGAAAAAAGAGGAAAAATATTTTCACCAGGAAAACTTTTATTAACTTCTGAATATGTGGTTTTGGATGGGGCAAAAGCTTTGGCAATACCAACCAAACAAGGTCAGGAATTTTTTTTTGAAGAAATTCAGGACGGTTTATCCATCGTAACATGGGAAGCCCTTCATTTAGGAAAACCATGGTTGGAAGTAAAAATAGACTATTCATCTTGGGAAATTTTATCCTTCAACTTAGATCTTCCTTCACAATTTATTCTTCAAGTTTTAAAAAATGTGCAAAAGTTATCTGAGGAAAAATTTCAAAACCAAGATTCATATCAACTAAAAACCAATTTGCAGTTTCCGCCAAATTTCGGTTTTGGAAGCAGTTCCACATTAATGAATAATTTGGCAGATTGGGCAGAAATTGATGCTTTTATTTTGAATGAATTATGTTTGGGAGGAAGTGGTTATGATATTGCTGTAGCTCAAAAAAAATCACCTATCATTTTTCAAAATAATAACGGAATTAAAAATATAGAAGTGGTAAATTTTTCGCCGACTTTTCAAAATGAACTTATTTTTTTTCATCTCAATAAAAAACAAGACTCCAGAGAAGGTATCAATCTTTACAAAAGAAAAGAGAAATCAGTAAGTTTAATTGAAGAATTCACTGAGATTACAGAAGCGGTAATTAAAACAGATGATTTGGAGGTTTTTTCAAATTTAATGGAAATTCACGAAACCAAACTTTCTCATTTTTTATCCATTCCAACACTTAAAGAATTGCACTTTAGCAATTGTCCTACATTTATAAAAAGTTTAGGAGCTTGGGGCGGCGATTTTTTTATGACATCCAAGTTTGATGGTTATAAGGACTATTTTTCGGAGAAGGGTTTTTCAACTGTTTTAGATTGGAGTGCTATAAAATATTGATATACAATAATTTACTTTTTTATTTTTTTCTTGTCATTTCTGACTTATATCATTACATTTAAAACCATTAGTTTTTTACAAAGAATTAAATTTGTATTCATAGAATAAAAAAGTAAAAACAGTTATGAAAAACATCAAAATTATTCAACAATTACACGATTTAGGAATCACCGGTTACGAAGAAGTGGTGTATAATCCTTCTTATGAGCAACTTTTTAAAGCAGAAACATCCACAAGAAATCAAGGTTATGAAAAAGGTGCTGTAACAGAATCTGGAGCCATGGCGGTAAAAACAGGTGTTTTTACAGGAAGATCTCCAAAAGATCGTTTTATTGTGAAAGATGATGTTACTAAAGATACCATTTTTTGGGACGGAAAAGTAAATCTGCCAACAACACCGGAAGTTTTTGAACATTGTAAGAAATTGGTTTTAAAACAGCTTTCTAAATCTAAGAAAATTTATGTTGTGGACGCTTTCTGCGGAACAAATCCAGATACCAGATTAAAAGTAAGGTTTATTATGGAAGTGGCATGGCAAGCTCATTTTGTGACCAATATGTTTATTCGTCCTTCATATTATGAGCTGGAAAATTTTGGAAATCCGGATTTTATCGTCATGAATGGTTCTAAAACAACCAATCCTAAATGGAAAGAACAAGGTTTGAATTCAGAAAACTTTGTCATGTTCAATCTTACTCAGAAAATGCAGATTATTGGCGGAACCTGGTATGGTGGAGAAATGAAAAAAGGAATGTTTGCGATGATGAACTATTTCTTGCCGTTAAAAGGTATGGCATCTATGCATTGCTCCGCAAATGTTGGAGATGAAGGTGATGTTGCCCTTTTCTTCGGACTTTCCGGAACTGGAAAAACCACTCTTTCTGCAGATCCTAAAAGATATCTAATTGGAGATGACGAACATGGATGGGATAATAATGGTGTTTTCAATTATGAAGGAGGTTGTTATGCCAAAGTAATCGACCTTTCTGAAGATAAAGAACCCGATATTTATAGAGCGATTAAACGTGATGCACTTTTAGAAAATGTGGTGGTAAATGAATACGGTGAAATTGATTATAAAGACGGATCCATTACAGAAAATACCAGAGTTTCTTATCCAATTTACCATATTAATAAAATTGTTTTACCATCTAAAGCAGGACACGCTAAAAAAATAGTTTATTTGTCTGCCGATGCTTTTGGAGTTTTACCTCCGGTTTCCATTTTATCCGATGAACAAGCACAATATCATTTCCTTTGTGGTTATACTTCAAAATTGGCTGGTACCGAAAGAGGAATTACAGAACCAGAACCTTCATTTTCACCAGCTTTTGGGGAAGCTTTCTTAACGTTACATCCTACCATGTATTCCAAAACTTTGATTGGTAAAATGAAAGAACATGGCGCAAAAGCATATTTGGTAAATACAGGTTGGAACGGAACAGGAAAAAGAATTTCTTTAAAAGATACCAGAGCAATTATTGATGCTATTATAGATGGATCTATTGATAATGCTCCTAAAACTGTAGTCCCAATTATGAATCTTGAAATTCCAACTTCACTTCCTAATGTATCGGAAGGAATTTTGGATCCTCGTGATACCTATAAAGATGCTTCGGAATGGGAATCTAAGGCAAAAGATTTAGCTGCGAGATATATCAAGAATTTTGAGCAATATTGTGATAATGATGAAGCAAAAAAATTAGTTACTGCAGGTCCTCAAATTTAATTTTTTTTTTAAAATACAGTAAAAAGTCCTCAAATTAGAGGACTTTTTTTATTTTAGACTTAATAAAGCAATTCTGTAAACATTCATTCCAAAGCCGGAAATTATGCCATGGCAATAAGGAGCAGTGACCGATTTTTGCCGAAACTCTTCTCTTTGATAAATATGGCTGATGTGAACTTCAATTTTTTTCTTTTGAATATTTTTTAAACAATCTGCAACAGCATAGGAATAGTGAGAAAAAGCACCGGGATTAATGATTAGTGCATTGAAGTCTTCATTCTGCAAACGGTTAATAATCTCTCCTTCAGAATGGGATTGAAAATAATCGAGGTCGAAACCCGTAAATTCAGTTTTTAGACTTTCTAAGCAATCTTCCATAGAAACGGTGCCGTAAATTTCAGGTTCTCTTTTACCAAGAAGATTAAGATTAGGGCCGTTGATAATTAAAATTTTCATAAATATTTCAATTTCTTAAATATACAAAAAACAAAAAAACCTCCAGAATTTCTGAAGGTTTTTTGTAGCCCGTAGGGGAATCGAACCCCTCTTACCAGAATGAAAATCTGAGGTCCTAACCGATAGACGAACGGGCCTTAGGTTTTTATAATTAAGCTAAACCGTTTACGTGTTTAGTTAATTTGCTTTTTAAGTTTGCCGCTTTGTTTTTGTGGATAATATTTTTCTTAGCCAATTTATCCAACAAAGAGATTACCTTAGGAAGTTGTTCAGTTGCTGCTTTTTTATCTTCTTCAGTTCTCAAAACTTTTACTGCTGTTCTTGCAGTTTTGTGATAATATCTGTTACGAAGTCTTTTAACCGCGTTTTGTCTGATTCTCTTAAGTGCTGATTTATGATTTGCCATATCGTTTCCTAAATGTGGGTGCAAAGATATATATTATTTTTTAATCTCCAAATATTTTTTAAAAAAAATCAAAAAATATTTTAGTAGCCTATAGGGGAATCGAACCCCTGTTGCAAGAATGAAAATCTTGAGTCCTTACCACTAGACGAATAGGCCGTAAAAAAGGACTGCAAAAATATTGAAATTTTGTAATCCTCAAAACTATTTTACAGTCTATTTCAGAAATTTTACAATAACGGTGTTGGAGATTTTTTTATCTTCCAAATCTTTCATCGTTTTAATGGCTTCTTCTATGGTTTTATATTTCCCATAAGTGTAAGAAAATAATCCATTTTCTTTGGTGCGGGTAACATCTTTCAAGGTGTTTAAAATCTGAGAGTTTGCGCTTAGCTTATCTTTTCCGGAATATACTTCGACAGAATAATAGCCGGAACTTAAAACTTGATTAGGGGTAAAACCTACCGCATAAGCACCTTTAAAACCTGCATCTTTGGCCGTTTTTAAATTGGAATCTCTAACGGATGCAAAATTGGTAACACCATAATAATATTTGTAAATTCCATTTTCTTTAATAGGTAAAATATAATTTAAACCTTTCAATGAAGGATCTCCAGGATTATATTTTACCGTAGTGCTCATTAAGAAAATTCTAAAATCATTTTTTAAAGGATTTTCTTTTGGTTTTTCAGCTGCTTTTTTTTCTTGTGTGGCGCCACTTCTCCTGTCATACGCTTTTTTGTAGCTTTCGATGGCATTATAAATACTTTCGGCAATTTCTTTTTGTCCTTTTTCTGAGGCGAGATAATGCGCTTCATCATAATTACTGATAAATCCTGTTTCTATTAAAACGGAGGGCATGGCATTCATCCTCAAAACGTGAAGATTCTGTTGTTTTACGCCGCGGGAAAGTCTTTTATCTTTATTGCTGAAATTGTTTTCAACAAATCCTCCAAAAATAAGACTGCTTTCTAAATATTTACTTTGCTGTAGCTTTAAGGCAATAAGTGATTCCGGTGAAGTTGGATCATAAGAAGCAAAGGTAGCTCTGTCTTCCGCATCCAGATAAATAACGTCATTTTCTGCTTTTGCAACTTCTAAATTAGTCCTGTTTTGGTCTGGACCTTGCACAAAAGTTTCGGTTCCATAAGGTGATGTTTTGGTGTTAGCATTACAGTGTATGGAAATAAATAAATCTGCTTTGCTTCTATTGGCCAAATTGGTTCTTTCGGTTAACGAAGGATATTCATCATATTTTCTGGTGTAAACAACTTTATATTCTTTACTTTTTTCCAGCATAGATCCAAGTCGCAGAACAATGGCTAAAGTAATTTCTTTTTCCGCTACTCTGCCAATATCCTCATAAGTTCTGTTGGCTCCATGATCGCTTCCACCATGTCCGGCGTCCAATACAATAGTAAACTTCTTTTGTGCGTTTATGAAAGATAACGGAATGAGAAGAAACAGTAAAAAATATTTTTTAAAACAAAATCGGTTTATCATCTTCAATTTTTAAAAATTATTTTAATTTTGACCCCTGTATATTTAAATATAAAACGAATCAAAGTCGGCTTCAAAAATAGATTACTAATTTTAATTATCCTAATTTTTAACAGTTTTTTAGCAAAAACCAATGCTCAAAATTTGTCTGAAAATAAGATAGTTAATGATACTATACGCCAATCTGATACCGTAATGGTAAAAGAAGAACCGCTTGTAGATGTGGTGAAAACTAAAGCGGAAAATATCCGAAACGATATTCCTAAAAGAATGACTTATCTGAGTAAAAAAGCCCAGATTATTTACCAAGATATGCAAATTGATGCAGATTATATCAGTATTGATTGGGATAAAGGGATGATTTATGCAAGAGGTGAAACCGATGAAAAAGGAAAAATAATTACTCCCGCAATAGCTACACAAGCCGGGAAAAGTTATGAATATAACGAAGTAAACTTCAATTATAAAACAAAACAAGCCATAGCTTATAATGCAAGAACAGAAGAAAGTGAAGGGGTTATTGTTGCCCAAAAAACAAAAAAATATAACGATTCTGTTTTCTTTATGCGTCGTGGACTTTACACAACCGACGAATATTTTCTGAAAAAGAAAGATACTTTAGCCGATTATCATCTTCTGGCGCCAAATATTAAACTTTTAAAAGGTAAAAATAAATCTTCAGTGGTTACTGGACCGGTTCAGATGTATATTGAGCAAGTTCCGACACCTTTAATTATGCCTTTTGCGATTTTGCCTTTTTCGGATAAACGTTCTGCCGGAATTTTAATTCCAAGTTTTGGGGAAAGACAGGATGTAGGTTTTTTCTTGAATAATTTTGGTTATTATCAACCAATTGGTGAACATTTTGACTTTAAAGTGCTCTTTGATATTTATACCAAAGGAAGTTGGGGCGTTCGTCCGGAAGTTAACTACACCAAAAAATACAAATTCAGCGGAAATTTTTCCGGAGATTTAGGGACAACGGTTAGAGGTATTAAAGGTTTGGATGATTATTCTAAATCACAAACTTTTAGACTTTCTTGGCGACATACACAAGATACTAAAGCAAATCCACTTTTTAATTTTTCAGCTTCTGTAGATGTTGTAAGCAGTAAGTTTTATAATAATACCATTAACAATAATTACATTTTTAACCAAAATGTCCTAAATACACAACAAAATTCCTCTCTCTCTATTACTAAAAGATTTTTGAACTTGCCGGTAACGATTACTGGAGCAGCAAGATATTCTCAAAATTTTGCAACTGGAAATGCGGATCTCAGATTGCCGGAAATGAATGTTTCTATTGCTCAATTTTATCTTTTTAAACCCAAAAATGTGGTAAGAGAAGGTTTGTTAGAAAATATTAATGTAAATACAGGTTTTAACTTAACCAATTTTGTTACCACCACAGAAAGTGAAATTTTCCGAAAAGCAATGTGGGAAAAAATGCAATCTGGATTAACCAATAATTTAGCTTTAGGAACCAATACCACCATTGCAAAATATTTTACTTTTTCCTTAGGTGCTAATGCTACCAGTGCTTTAACGACAAAAACATTAACGAAAAAATATAATCCAGTTACTAATGTTGTAGATGAAATTACTAATAAAAATGTTGCGGGATATTCCACTTTTTCTACCAGTGCAAGTTTGCAGACAATATTATACGGAACAAAATTATTTAAAAAAGGTTCTTTTATTGAAGGAATTCGTCACATGGTAACACCAAGTCTTGGATTTACGTATTCTCCGGATTTTGGCGACACCAAGTTTGGTTATTTTAGAAATTATTACGACGCTAATGGCGCTTTAACACCGTATTCTATTTTTGAAGACGGAATTGTAGGTTCTCCTTCATCAGGAATGGTAGGATCTTTAGGTTTCAATATCGGAAACAATATCGAGATGAAAGTTCGAAGCAAAAAAGATTCAACAGGCGTTAAAAAATTGAAAATTTTTGAAAGTTTGAATATTTCAGGAAATTACAATTTTGCCGCAAAATCTCATCCATGGTCTGTTTTCAATATCAATGGACAAACTTCTTTGTTTGATAATAAATTGAGCATCAATTCTTCTTTGGTCATTGATCCCTACGAAATTGTCTTTTTGCCGGGTTCAACAACTGGAACAAGAACTGAAAATTTCGGACATTTCAATATTCAAGGGTTTAATGTGCAATTGTCTTATCCATTAAGCGAAGCCATTTTTGGTGAACCTGAAGATTTATCCAAAACCTATAAACAAAAAGGTGAAATCAGAAACGAAGTCTATTATTTTGATGATGATGATTATGCCCGATTTACCCAACCCTGGAGTTTAAATATCAATGCAAATTACGGTTATACCAGAACAAATACACAGTTTGGAACTAAGGTAGCTTCCATTGGTTTGGATGGAAGTATTAAGTTGACGCCATATTGGGATATAAATGGTAGTACGCATTACGACGTAATTTCAAAAGAATTGGCTTATACACGCATCGGATTTTCCCGAGATCAGCGAAGTTTTACGATTAATTTTAACTGGGTTCCTTTCGGACAATATAAAGTGTATGATTTCTTTATCGGTATTAAAGCCAACATTTTACGAGATGCTTTAAAATATAAAGACCGAAGTTTTACACAACCTAATGCACCTTTTTAAGAAAAATTAATTTTATTTTTATATTTGCCACAAATCAAAATCATGAAGAAGATCATATCAACAACCAATGCTCCAGCAGCAATAGGACCTTATTCACAAGCCAATTTAGCTAACGGAATTTTATATATTTCCGGACAAATTCCTGTAGATCCAGCAACCGGAAAACTGGTGGAAGGAATCGACAAAGAAACGCACCAAGTAATGAAAAATTTGCAGACTATTCTTTCCGAAGCAGGAATGTCCTTTAAAAATGTTGTAAAAGCCACGATTTTTTTAAAAAATATGGATGATTTTGCAGTGATGAACGATATCTATGCTTCATATCTTGAAGAAGGAAGCTTCCCCGCAAGAGAAACAGTTCAAGTTTCTTGTCTTCCCAAAAATGTGGACATCGAAATTTCTATGATCGCTCACGAAGGATAAAATGAGTTTTCTGCGGAATACTTTTGCGGTTCTTATCGGATTGGGAATTGCCGCTTTGGTGATTACTCTTGGTATTCGTATGAATCCTAAGTGGATTACGTTTGAAAATTTTGCGCCCTTCGAAAGTTGGAGTAAATTTTTGGAAAGCAGACAAAGAGACGATCAGTTTTTTTGGTTTTTGTTATTTATTTCGGGCTTGGGAACAACCATCGGTGGAATTGTAACCGCACTTTTGGTGAAATTTGCAAAAGTTGCCTACGCCATCCTTATTGGTTTTATCATGTTGTTTTTTGCGATGTTGGATATTATTGTTTTTCCTTATCATCCCACATTCTATAAAATTTTAATTTTCCTTACTTTTTTTCCATTTTCCTGGATTGGAGGTAAAGTGGTAGAAATCATTTACGAGCGAAAGAAAAAGAAAAGAATTTCTTCCAAAATGAATAAATAAAAAACGCTGCAAATTTTGCAGCGTTTTTAGTTTTCAAAAGTTTTATTAATTAGGCATTGCAAAGCCTTTAGTGTATATTCTTCCGTATTCATCTACAAATTTAATCTGTACATTTCCTTTGTAATTTTTCAGAATATTTTCTACATCTTTTTGGGAATTCACGGCTTTTCCGTTTACTTCAATCACAATGTAATTGTCCACGACACCAATTTTAGCCATTTCACCACCTTCTTGGACATTTTTGGTAACAACACCGCTGTTCAAACCGTAGTCGGTTTTAAAACGATCACTTAAAGGTTGAAATTCGGCGCCAATTTTTTCAGTGACTGTTAAGTCTGCTCTTGTTCTTGCCGTTGTATTTCCTTTTTGATCTTTTAAGGTAACTCTGGTTGTGGTTTGCTGACCATTTCTTAAATAAGTAACGTTCACTTGATCTCCGGGACGTTTGCTTCCCACTGCTAAAGACAAATCAGCAAAATCTGAAATTTTGATATTATCAATTTGGGTAATGATATCTCCTTTTCTTAGTCCAGCAGCTTCTGCACCAAGATTTTCGGTAATTCCGGTAATATAAACACCATCTCCGGTTTTCAGGTTGGTTTTAAACTCGCTGTTGTAGGCAGCAACTTGTTGATCATTGGATAAATCTAAAGAATTCACTCCAAGATAACCTCTTTGTACTAATCCAAATTTCTTAATGTCTTCAACAATTTTTCTGGCTAAATTGGAAGGTACGGCAAATCCATAACCGGCATAGTATCCACTTGGTGAAGAAATTGCGGAATTAATTCCGATTAATTCGCCATTGGTGTTTACTAAAGCGCCTCCGGAATTTCCTGGATTAATGGCTGCATCGGTTTGTATAAAACTTTCAATGGGATTGGTAGCTCTTCCTTGGCTAGCTAAAATTCCAATTCCTCGTCCTTTTGCAGAAATAATACCTGCCGTTACTGTTGAATTTAATCCTAAAGGATTTCCCACCGCTAAAACCCATTGTCCAACTTCCACCACATCCGAATTTGCAAAATTTAAATAAGGAAGACCTTTTTCTTCAATTTTTAACAGTGAAATATCAGTATTTGGATCTGTTCCAATCAAAGTGGCAATGTAACTTTTTTTGTTACTTAAAACTACTTCAATTTTATTTGCACCAGCCACAACATGGTTATTGGAAATAATATATCCATCCGGCGAAATAATGACTCCAGAACCCATTCCTGACGGAACATTTTCCGGTTTTTGCTGTTGTTGTCTTTGGTTTCTGCTTTCAGGATTTCTAAAAAACCAATCGAAAATATCTTGCTCACTGCTTCTTCCGGCATTTCTGTTTTGGTAATTTTTTATAGTTACTACTGCTGGAACAGTGGTTTTCGAGGCTTTAACAAAATCGTCTCCAATAGCACCCTGATTAAATCCTGCAAATTGAACATCGCTTTTAGCCGTTGTGAAATAGGAATAATCTTCTGTGCTTGCATTTTGATCAAAAAAATGAATGGCGCCAAAAGTGGTAGCACCGGAAATTACGCCTACAAATGCAAAAGGAAGTAATTTTTTTAAAGTATTCTTCATCATAATAAAAAATCAGCTTTTTATTTTAAACTATTTATTTTGTTAACAAATTTAATGCTAAATGAGTAATTAATAAATAAACATTGTTTCAATTTTAACTAAAATTTAACTTGAATAGGTGAGTTTAGATGAAATATTTAGAAATTTTAAAATTTTCAACTATTTATTATAGTCAATTTGTCAGTTTTTATTTTTTTTCTGCCAACTCATAAATCGTTATCTTTGCAAAAATTTTCTCACTTAAATAGTTTATAGCATGCAACTGTACAACACTTTAAGCGCAGAAGAAAGAGCTCAACTTATCGATGAATCCGGTAAAGATCGTCTTACTTTATCTTTCTATGCGTACGCAAAAATCCAAAATCCTCAACAATTTCGTAACGAATTATTTATAGCCTGGAACAAGCTTGATGCTTTAGGCAGAATTTATGTTGCAAATGAAGGAATTAACGCACAAATGAGTATTCCTACTGAAAATTTTGAAATTTTTAGGGAAACTTTGGAAGCGTATGATTTTATGAAAGGTATTCGTTTGAATGTCGCTGTAGAACAGGACAATCATTCTTTTTTAAAATTAACCATTAAAGTTCGTAACAAAATTGTTGCAGATGGTTTAAACGATGAAACATTTGACGTTACCAATAAAGGAATTCACCTAAAAGCGCAGGAATTTAATGATATGTTGGAAAATCCGAATACCATTGTGGTGGATTTCAGAAATCATTACGAAAGTGAAGTAGGACATTTTGAAGGCGCAATTACTCCAGATGTTGAAAATTTCAGAGAAAGTTTGCCCATAATTAATGAACAGCTAAAAGATTTCAAAGAAAATAAAAACCTTTTGATGTATTGTACCGGTGGAATACGTTGTGAAAAAGCCAGTGCGTATTTTAAATATCAAGGATTTAAAAATGTTTTTCAATTAGAAGGCGGAATTATCGAATATACCCGTCAAATAAAAAAGGAAAATATTAAAAGTAAATTCATCGGAAAGAATTTTGTTTTTGATCACCGTTTAGGAGAAAGAATTACCGACGATATAATTTCGCAATGTCATCAGTGCGGAAAACCTTGCGACAATCACACCAATTGTGCTAATGATGCTTGTCATTTGTTGTTTATTCAGTGTGATGAATGTAAAGTAGCGATGGAAAATTGTTGTTCTACGGAATGTCAGGAAACCATCCATTTGCCTTGGGAAGAACAGGTAGCAAAAAGAAAAGGTTTGCAGGTGGGCAATAAAGTTTTCAGAAAGGGAAAATCTGAAGCTTTAAAATTCAAAAAATCAGGAAATTTATCTACCAACTCTTTAGCAAAGGCAGAAACAAAAGATATCAGACAAAAAATAAAAGTTAAGAAAACATTGATTGGTAAGGCAGAACATTATTTCACCAAATCAAAAATTGCACAGTTTGTAATTGAAAATGGCGAGATTAAAGTTGGTGATCAAGTTTTGATTTCCGGACCAACAACCGGAGAACAAGAATTTGAAATTACGCAACTTTTTGCGAATGGGCATTCAACCGAAAATGCAAAAAAGGGTGACCAAATTACTTTTGAAGTTCCTTTTAGAGTACGTTTGTCTGATAAATTGTATAAAATTTTATAATTTTTGATTCTTAAATCAAATGAATAAAGTTGAAATCAGAAAAAAATATTTAGCCAAAAGATTAGCCTTGTCCAAAGACGAGGTTAATTTTTTTTCAGAAAAAATATTTCAGAATTTTGTTCTTCATTTTAAACCTCAAAAAAATAAGAAAATCCACCTGTTTCTTCCTATTGAGAAATTTAATGAAATAAATACCCGTTTCTTTATTGATTATTGTTTTGATCAAAAAAATTCTGTTTTTGTTCCGAAAATCATTGGTGAAAAATTAATTTCTGTTGAATTTACTCGAGAAACAGAAATACAAACGAATTCTTGGGGGATTTCAGAGCCAAAATCTCATCAAGATTCCGGAATTTTAGATTTTGATTTTGTTTTAACTCCTTTATTATATTGCGATTCAAAAGGAAATAGAGTTGGTTATGGAAAGGGTTTTTACGATCAGCTTTTTTCTCAACTTTCTTCTATAACAAAAAAAATCGGGGTAAACTTCTTTAACCCCGATGAAAATATAGATGATCTCTGGGAAAACGATATTCCGCTGGATTATTTGGTAACACCGGAAGATATACTGTCTTTTAAGACGGGAGCAAAATCCACGAAATAAAATTTAAATTCTTTTTTAAATTTTACGGGATTTGGTTTTAAAGTATATTGCGCATTTCTTTGAAAATTTCCTATGAGTTTGCTATTTTTATCAAAATATTCCACGTGGTATTTAGCAAAATTTAAAGTGTCTTTATGAAATATTTTATCAAAAATTTCAATATTGCTCACTTTAATACTTTTTACGTTTAAGGTATCCAGTTCTCTCAAAATTGGAAATAGTTTGGTGGAATCCGGCTTTTCAAAATAATTTTGCATTTGGGTGTAAATTACAGAATCGATTTCTGTATCCTGATTTCCGGAAGTATATAGCGCAGATAAATCCAATAATTCCTGAATTTTTTGCTTCGTTATAAATTGGATCGCTTGCGCGCTGTCCATTTTTGTTGCCGGATACGATTTTTGGTTGGTGCTGTTTCTTAATTTGTCCAAATCGCTGATTTCTTCCTTATTTTTCTCACAAGAAATTGCAGAAATTAAAACAATGAAAAAACAAAAAAATAGATTATTTAGGTTCTTCATGGGATGCAATTCTAAATTTTATCATATTAATTTTTCCTTTGCTGTCATTTTGGGTTTCGATAACTTCTAAATTTTTCAAAGAAGTTGTTGGGGTCGTCATTAGTGCTATATAACGCTGTTTATCAAGCCTTTCAACACCGTAAAATTCATTATTGTAGATTTGATAAATCAAGGCATTGTCGCTTATCAAGTAATTGAGCCTTTCTTTTTTTATTTTTACTTCATCATCATCCTTTTTAGAATAATAAAAAAGCATAATGGCATAATCATTAGGGACCAATTCTATCGTTTCAGCTTCAGGAGCCGTTTCTAAATTTCTAATAATTTCCTGCGTTTTATAATATGGCGAAGAAACCGTCATTTTTAAAGATTTTGATTTTGTTGTATAAACAAACGGTTCATTAGGTTTTGCAATGTAGATAATTGGAGATTCACCTTCTTTTAGAATTTGAACCTGTAATTCCGCATTTATTTTAGAGTTTCGATCGGCATCAACAAAACTATAGTAGAATTTTTTACTAAAAATTTCATCTTTAAAACCTAACAGTCCAACTAAAACTGCTAAAACGACAGAAATACCGATTAAAAAATATTTTTTTACAATCGAAATGATGTTATTTTGTTCTTTGTTATCATAAGTTTCATAAACTTCTATATTTTGTTTATTGTTCTGATTTTCAGTATATTTTTTTTGTAAATTAACTTCTTCTTCTTGATTTTTTAGTGGAAAATTGGTGTTTTCTTCTAGTGAAACAACATTCTGAGGAATTTCCATATTTTTTTCAGAATTTTCGACCATCTGAGGTTCAGAATTTTCTGATTCTTGAAGAATTTCGTCAGCAAAAAGATGATTTTTTTTGAAATCGTACCATGACGTATAACCTGCATAAATACTCAATAAATTGAGCATATCTATTCTTGGAATTTTTGTAGTTGGTGAAGTTTTGAAATAGGTATAGAATGATTTTTCCGAGATATTACCTTTTGCAATTTTTCGCAAATCTTCCTGGAAATAGATGATATCAATACCTTTCCACTTTGCAATATTGTCGTGAGAAGGATGATGATTGGTTAAATATTGAGCCTGAACCTCATTTTTCAATTGCTCAAAATGTAAAATTTCTAAATCTTGCAAAGTTTATAATATATTTAATCGTTTGATTATCAGTGGTTATTAATTGTAAAACTGTTTTACAAAGATATTACAATTAATTTTCTCAACAAAATTTTTGTGGCAACCTACCTTTGTCCTGTTCAAAAAGATAAAAATCTTCATGAACGGTGAAACAAAGAAAACAATTTTAAAACAAAAATTAAATTTAATTATTATGAAAAAATCATTCTTCGTAGCTGCTATCGCTGCTGTTGCTCTTGTAGCTTGTAAAAAAACTGAAACTGTAGAAACTGCTAACGCTGCTGATTCTGCTGCTAACGCTGCTGTTGATTCTGCTGCTATGGTTGCTGATTCTGCTGCTATGGTTGTTGATTCTGCTGCTTCTGCAACTGTAGATGCTGCTAAAGATGCTGCTGCTGCTACAACTGCTGCTGGTGCTGAAGTTGCTAAAGATGCTGCTGCTGGTGCTGCTGATGCTGCTAAAGGAGCTGCTGATGCTGCTGCTGGTGCTGCTAAAGATGCTAAAGACGCTGTAAAAGCTGCTAACTAATCTTTAGAAGAAAAGTAAAACTAACCGTTTCTCCCAGAGAAACGGTTTTTTTTATTTTATTTTTTGACGTAAAGTTTCGTAACAAGTTATCGCAACTGCGTTACTTAAATTCAGCGAATCAATAGTTCCGGACATTGGAATAAGAATGTTTTCCGAATGATCAAGCCAAAAATCTGAAATTCCTGAATGTTCTGTTCCAAAAATAATCGCTGATTTTTCCCTAAAATTTTTAGTTGAAAGTTCTACAGAACTTTCATTCATAAATGTAGAATAGATTTTGAAATTGTTTTTTTTCAAAAAACTTAAAGTTTCTTTGTTCAAAGTTGAAAAAACATTCATCCCAAAAAAACAACCGACACTGGATCTGATAACATTCGGATTATAAAAATCGGTTTTTCCTTCGGTAACGATTAAAGCATCAATTCCAAACGCTTCGCAGCTTCTTAAAATAGCACCAAGATTTCCAGGTTTTTCCACGCCTTCAACAATAATAATCGTTGAATTTTCTTTAGGTTGAAATTCAGTAAGATTAAATTCTTTCTCCTGGTAAATTCCAATAATTCCTTCTGAAGTTCCTCTGTAAGTCAGTTTTTCATAGATTTTTTCGGAAACGAAATTTATTTTTGAATCAGGAATTTCATCCTCAAAAATAGATTCGCAAATAAAAAACTCCACCGGTTCAAAACCAAATTGAATTGCTCTATGATTTTCCTGTTTTCCTTCCACTGTAAAAACTGCAGATTTTTTCCGAAAACGGTTGTCGGAAATAAGTCGGGAAACATATTTTATTTTATCGTTTTGTAGGCTTTCAATCATTACTTTCCTCAATTTTATTGGATGTTTCGGAGCTATCAATCAAAGTTTGTGAAAGTTCTTTTTTGTTTTTGATTCCCAAATTTTTCAATTTTTGAGTTTGTAAAACTAAATTGTCATTTCCAGTGGAAAGCTGTTTGTAAGCGTCATCGTAAACATTTTTGGCTTGATCCAGATTCTTTCCTACTTTTTCTAAATTATCTACAAAACCTACAAATTTATCGTACAATTTTGCGCCGCGCTCTGCAATTTCCATCGAATTTCGGTTTTGATATTCCCGCTTCCACAAATCGGCGATAAGTTTCAGAGAAGTGATTAAATTACTTGGATTTAACAACAAAATTCGGCGATCATAAGCGTAATTCCAAAGGTTTTGTTCTGCTTGCATCGCTGCGATATAAGCCGGTTCGCTCGGAATGAACATCATCACAAAATCCAAAGATTTTCCATAATCGTCGTAGGCTTTTTGCGATAATTGTTGAATGTGGTTTTTAACGGAATTCAAATGTTGGTTCAGTTTCATTGCGTAAACATCTGCATCGCTTTCGTCCACCAATTCTGTAAAAGCCGTCAAAGAAACTTTCGAATCGATGATGACATTTCTTTCGTCGGGATATTTGATGACGGCATCAGGACGCATTTTTTTTCCCGAAAATTCGGAGAAAATGGCTTTGTTGTTTTCGTCGGTCAATTGATGTTCGAGGAAATATTCGCGACCTTTCACAAGTCCGGATTTTTCCAAAATGCTTTCCAAAATCATTTCCCCCCAATTTCCTTGCGTTTTGCTTTCGCCTTTTAAAGCTTTGGTCAGTTTTTTTGCGTCTTCGGAAATTTGTTGATTCAATTCGGCGAGTTCTTTTACTTTTTCAGCTAAGGAAAACCGTTCTTTATTTTCCTTTTCGTAGGCTTCATTGACGCGGTTTTTGAGTTCGGAAATTTTTTCCTGAAAAGGTTCAAGAATAGTTTTCAGATTATTTTGATTCAAAGTCGTGAACTTTTCGGTTTTTTCCTCTAAAATTTTGTTCGCCAAGTTTTGGAATTCACTTTTCGCCAATTCCTGCATTTTAGTGATTTCCTCTTTTTGAGAATTGAGCAATTGCTTTAAGTTTTCATTTTGGGCAGAAAGTTCAGATTTAAGAGCAATTAAATTATTTTTCTCGTTTTGAAGCTCTTTAATTTCTGAATTTTGTTGGGAATTTACTTCAACTTGCTTTTCGATTTGTTGGTTTTGTAAATGGTTTTCTGCCGAAATTTTTGCCAATTCGTTTTTTAATTGGTTAAGAGTTTCGGTTTGCGCGAAATTGGTCTGTTTTTCCTCCGAAATATGTTGAGAAAGTTCTTGAATTCTGCTTTCAGCATTCGAAAAATCGGTTTCTTTTTTAATGAAATTTTGGTTGAGTTGATCATAAATTTTCCTAGAAACTGAAGAGGATTTCAAGATAAAATAAACCAAAATACCGCCTAAAATGAATGCAAGAATTGCGTAAAGGATTTCCATTTTGCAAAAATAAGAAAAGAAAAAATCAAAAAAAATACTTCCGTTAATTAACATTTGTTTAAGACCAATTAACATCTTAAGTTTGTATATTGCAACAACTTAAGAATAAAAATTATGCACAATGTAACGTCAGAACAAGCGAGAAAAATCATCGACGCTTGTCTTCAAAAATCAGAAGAACTCAATGTAAAGATGAATATCGCCGTTGTAGATTCGGGAACAAACTTGGTCGCTTTTAATAAAATGGATGGCGCTTGGTTGGGTTCTATAGATATTGCTCAAAAGAAAGCGAAAACGGCAAGATTTTTCAACATGAATTCAGGTGAAATCGGAAAACTTTCTCAACCAGGAGGTTCCTTATATAATATAGAGCACTCCAATGGCGGGTTGATTACGTTTCCAGGAGGGGTACTCTTAAAAAATGCAGAAGGAGAAATTATCGGCGCCGTTGGCGTTAGCGGAAGCACGGTGGAAAATGACCACACCGTGGCGGAGGCAGGTGCCAACGCAATTTAAATCAAAAAAAATATTTTACTAGAAAATTCCAGATTACTCTGGAATTTTTTTATAGATTTTCTTTGGCGACTTGGTCGTGATATTTCAAATACAACGGAAGTGCAGCGGAACCGTACCAAGGAAGAATTTCGTAATCGAAAACACCGGCTTTTACCGTTGGATCTTGCTCGATGAGATTTTTGGCTTCTTCGTCGGTTTTTACATCCAAAATGAAAATCCCTCGATATTTGAGATGGTTGTCGCTGAAAGGACCTGCAACAACCAGTTTTCCTTCCTTGCTCATTTTCTCCATATTAGCAAAATGGCCTTTGAAAAGTTCGGCTCTTTTGGTCTTATCGATAATTTCTTTGTCTTTTGCTCCGGTTTTCAGGATGATAATTTTGTAGGATTTCATTCCGTAATTGTCGGCTCCCAAAGAATCGGCAAGTTTTTGGTTGAATTTTTTATTTTCCGATTTTTTTTCCTGTGCGCTGCATAAAAACAGTCCATTTATTAAACACAAAAGCGTAATTAAGATTTTCATTTTATTGTCGTTGAGATTAATTATTAATTCTCAAAAATTCTTTAGCAAGTTCGATCATTTTTGGGTCGCCGGTGTATTTTCCATGTTCGTCGGAAAGTTTTACGGTTGGAATCCAATCTCCGTTGTTGGCTTGTACGCCGATGAGTTTCATCACGATGTTCATTGGTTTTAAACCAACATCGTTTGTTAAATTCGTTCCGATACCGAAGGAAATCCCGATTCTTTCTTTGCAGGCATTGGTTATCTCTTCTACTATTTCAAGATTCAAACCGTCAGAAAAAATAATGTATTTAAATAAAGGATTGATACCGTTTTTCTCGTAATGAGCAATGGTTTTATCGGCAAATTCCAAAGGATCTCCGCTGTCATGCCGAACTCCATCAAAAAGTTTACTGAATTTTTTATCGAACTGCTGGAAAAAAACATCTGTGGTATAGGTGTCGGAAAGTGCCACTCCCAAATCGCCGCGATACACATCTACCCAATGTTCGAGCGCAATTTTGTTTGCCATTTTGAAACCGTATTCTGCTGCATGAAACATAAACCATTCGTGAGCGTGCGTTCCAATGGGTTTTATATCATATTTCATCGCAAAATGAATATTAGAAGAACCGATAAATTTTGTATTTTTATTTTTTGCCAAAGTATCAACCACGAGATCGTGAACATTATAAGAGTGTCTTCTCCTTGTACCAAATTCTGCGAAAGTAACACCGAGATTATTCAATTCTTCGGCTTTTTCCAAAGTTTTGGCAACTACCATTTCATCGGAATCTCTTTCCATATTGTTCATTTCATAATGCAATTCGGAAATTAAAGCCAAAAGCGGAACTTCCCATAATATTGTACGGTACCATTGTCCTTCAATGGTAACTTCGAGCTCGTTTCCGTTCTGTACAATCTTAACTTCGGAAGGGTCGTAATGGTATCCGTCCAAAAAATCCAAGTAGGGCAAATCGAGATAAGGGCAAGTTTCTCTCAAAAAATCCTTCTCATCTTTTGTGAGTTTTAGTTCTGCCATTGCGTTCACCGATTTTCTCAGTTCAGCATCAAAACCTTCCGGGAAATGATGTTTTCCGCGATTGATGAACTCATATTTTACTTTTTCGTTTGGGAAAAGTTTCACTACCGCATTTTGCATCGTGATTTTGTAGAAATCGTTATCGAGGATGGAATGTAAGTGTACTAAAGACATTTTTGTGAATAATTAAACTAATTTTTGCATTCACTAAATTATTTATTTTTTCTGAATATAAGGGTTGTTTTAATAATAAATGCGTTGGATTTTTTTATTTTTACGCGATGAAAAAAGCACTTATTATTGTCTTCTCTGTTTTTTTTGCCATTGTTTTGGTTTATGGAATAAATAATTACTTTCAAACGGAAAGTTTTTTTTCTTATATCTTAGATGATGCCTATATTCATTTGGCTATTGCGAAGAATTTTGCATTGTACGGAAATTGGGGGATTACAAAGTATGTTTTTTCATCGACCTCTTCTTCACCGTTGTTTACTTTGATTTTAAGTGCTTTGATTTCCGTTTTTGGTGATTTTCATTTAATTCCGTTTTGGTTTAATCTTTTGCTTTTCGTTATTATAATTGTTTTTTTAGTAAAACACTTTTCGAGATATTTTTCATCACAGAAATTAGTTATTTTTTCAATCTTATTTGCGCTTTTTTCATCGGTTTTGTATGTCCAGATTTTTTCAGGAATGGAGCATATTCTGCAAGTTTTAGTGTTGGTAGTCAATATTTTTTATTTCCAAAAATGGATTGATTCTAATTATCATGATGAGGACAGTAGATTTTGGTTCTTTTTCACTATAACTATTATGGGGCTGATTCGTTTTGAGAGCATGTTTTATTTGACTGCAGTTATTTTTGTTTTTTTATTGCTGAAAAAGTTTAAAAAATCAGCAGCTGTTTTATTAGTTGGATTTTTACCCATTGTTGCTTTTTGTTTTTACAATTATCAAAATACAGGTTATTTATTTCCTTTTTCTGTGGTTGTAAAAGGATCACAATTTAGTTTTCAAGATGATTTTTCTGAACAACTGTATCGATTTGTTTTTAATAATTTTTTGTTGAACAGGGCATTTTATAAAATTGGGTTTTTCCCATTAGTTATTTTTCTTGCATTTTTTATCAAAGATTTCAAGTTAAAAGGAATTCGTTATGCTTTAGAAAATAATTTAGCTGCATTGGTAATTTCTATAACGATGGTGTTTCATACTTTTTTTGCTGATTTGAAGGGTTTTTTCAGATATGAATCTTATTTAATGGTTGGTTTTGCGATGACCCTTTTACCAAGATTGGTTGATTATATTAAAGATAATTTTTTTCAAAAATTGAAAAAGCTTGATGTTGTTTGTTGGTCTTCAATATTCATTATTTTGATAACCATATATAAAATTGGATTTTCGCATATAATGCTGTGGTACGGTGGTAAAAATATTTATGAACAGCAAATACAGTCTGCCAAATTTTTAGAAAAATATTACCGTAATTCCAAAATTGTAGCTAACGACATTGGGGCAATTTGCTATTTTACAGAAATTCAGCTTTTTGATATTGTTGGTTTGGGATCGCAAGTTACCGTTCCTTATAATGAAAATAACCGTCCAAGAGATCTGGAATTTGGAGGTTTTGTGAAAAATTACACGGAAAAAAATAATTATGAAGTAGCTATAATTTATGATAATTGGTTAAAGCCATATATACCCTCAACTTGGAAAAAAGTGGCAAAATTACAGATTACCCATAATTGGTCTTGTGCGTATGATCATGTTTTTGTTTACGCTGTAGATTCTAAAGACTATAATAAAATTATAGGACATATCAAAAATTTCACTTGGAATAAAAATGTAAAAGTGGAGATTGTTAGGTAATAGTTTTTACTTTTCTAAACTTCTTCAATTTTCATCCTTGAAAAATTTTCTAACACCCTGCTTGTCAGTTCAAAATTAATTCTTACTTTTGCACCCTAAAATAAAAAGCATTTATGCCTACTATTCAACAATTAGTAAGAAAAGGAAGAGCCACACTTGCCAAGAAGAGCAAATCGGCTGCTCTTGATTCTTGTCCACAAAGACGCGGTGTATGTACGAGAGTATATACTACTACCCCTAAGAAACCTAACTCTGCACTTAGAAAAGTAGCAAGGGTAAGACTTTCTAATGGTAAAGAAGTCAACGCTTATATCCCGGGCGAAGGACATAATCTTCAAGAACACTCGATAGTATTGGTGCGTGGCGGAAGGGTGAAAGACCTACCGGGAGTACGTTATCACATTGTTCGTGGAGCTTTGGATACCGCAGGAGTAAACGGAAGAACTCAAAGAAGATCTAAGTATGGAGCTAAGAGACCAAAACCAGGTCAAGTAGCTGCAGCACCTGCAAAAGGTAAGAAAAAGTAATCATTAAATTTTAAGGTACAAAACAATGAGAAAAACAAAAGCGAAAAAAAGACCGTTGTTACCGGATCCAAAATTTAATGATCAATTGGTAACAAGATTTGTAAATAATTTGATGCTTGATGGTAAGAAATCAATTGCATTCAAAATTTTCTATGATGCGCTTGAAGTTGTAGAAAATAAAAAAGGAGACAATGAAAAAACGTCTCTTGAAATCTGGAAAGACGCATTAACCAATGTAATGCCTCACGTAGAAGTACGTTCAAGAAGAATTGGTGGTGCTAACTTCCAAATTCCAATGCCAATCAGAGCTGATAGAAAGATTTCTATGGCGATGAAGTGGTTAATAAAATATGCAAAAGCAAGAAATGATAAATCAATGGCATTGAAATTATCAGCTGAAATTCTTGCAGCAGCTAAAGAAGAAGGTGCTGCTTTCAAAAAGAAATCAGATACTCACAAAATGGCAGAAGCTAACAAAGCTTTCTCACACTTTAAATTCTAATCTGAAATGGGAAGAGATCTTAAATTCACAAGAAATATCGGTATCGCTGCTCACATCGACGCAGGGAAAACTACCACAACAGAAAGAATTTTGTTTTACACAGGTAAAACACACAAAATCGGTGAAGTTCACGAAGGTGCTGCAACCATGGACTGGATGGAGCAGGAAGCTGAAAGAGGGATTACAATTACTTCTGCGGCAACTACTTGTACGTGGAACTTCCCAACTGATCAGGGAAAAACACTTCCTGAAACTAAAGGATATCACTTTAACATTATCGATACACCGGGACACGTTGACTTCACAGTAGAAGTAAACCGATCTTTGAGAGTATTGGATGGATTGGTTTTCTTATTTTCTGCAGTAGATGGAGTTGAGCCACAATCAGAAACTAACTGGAGATTGGCTGATAACTACAAAGTTGCAAGAATGGGATTCGTAAACAAAATGGACAGACAAGGTGCTGACTTTTTGAACGTTGTAAACCAAGTAAAAGATATGTTAGGATCTAACGCAGTTCCAATTGTATTACCAATTGGTGCTGAAGAAGATTTTAAAGGTGTTGTTGACTTAATCAAAAACAGAGCAATTATCTGGGATGACGCAGGACAAGGTGCAACTTTCGAAGTAGTTCCAATTCCTGAAGATATGAAGGATGAAGTTTTGGAATACAGAGAAAAATTGGTTGAAGCAGTAGCTGATTATGATGAAACTTTGATGGAGAAATTCTTCGAAGATCCAGATTCAATTAGTGAAGAAGAAATCAACGAAGCGTTGAGAAAAGCGACCATTGATTTATCAATTATTCCTATGACTTGTGGTTCTTCTTTCAAAAATAAAGGAGTTCAGTTTATGTTGGATGCAGTTTGTAAATATCTTCCTTCTCCATTGGATAAAGACAATATTAAAGGTACAGATCCAAGAACTGATGCTGATATCGAAAGGAAACCATCTGTGGAAGAGCCTTTCTCTGCATTAGCTTTCAAAATTGCTACCGATCCTTTCGTAGGACGTTTAGCATTCTTTAGAGCGTATTCAGGAAGACTAGACGCTGGTTCTTATGTTTTAAACACACGTTCTGGTAACAAAGAAAGAATTTCTAGAATTTATCAGATGCACGCTAACAAGCAAAATCCTGTAGAATTTATTGAAGCAGGAGATATTGGTGCAGCTGTTGGTTTTAAAGATATCAAAACTGGAGATACTTTGTCTGATGAAAAGAATCCTATCGTTTTGGAATCCATGATTTTCCCCGATCCTGTAATTGGTATCGCTGTTGAGCCTAAAACTAAGGCTGACCAAGATAAGATGGGTAACGCTTTGGCTAAATTGGCTGAAGAAGATCCAACTTTCCAGGTTAAAACGGATGAAGCTTCAGGACAGACAATTATTTCTGGAATGGGAGAACTTCACTTAGATATCATTGTTGACCGTATGAGAAGAGAGTTCAAGGTGGAAGTAAACCAAGGACAACCTCAGGTAGAGTACAAAGAAGCGCTTACTGCAACTGCAAATCACAGAGAAGTTTACAAAAAGCAATCCGGTGGTCGTGGTAAATTTGCTGATATCGTGTTTACCATCGGTCCAGCTGATGAAGGAAAAACTGGTCTTGAGTTCATTAACGAAATCAAGGGTGGTAACATTCCAAAAGAATTTATTCCTTCAGTAGAAAAAGGTTTCAAAGAATCTATGAAAAATGGACCTTTGGCTGGTTTCGAAGTTGAAGCTATGAAAGTAACTCTAAAAGATGGTTCATTCCACGCAGTTGACTCTGACCAATTGTCCTTCGAATTGGCTGCTAAAATGGGATTCAAAGAATCTGGAAGAGCTGCAAAAGCGGTTATTATGGAACCAATTATGAAATTGGAAGTAGTAACTCCGGAAGAATATATGGGAGATATCGTAGGTGACCTTAACAGAAGAAGAGGTACTGTAAACGGTATGGATGACAGAAACAACGCTAAAGTAATCAAAGCTTTCGTTCCGCTTTCTGAAATGTTTGGATATGTAACTTCGCTTAGAACTTTATCTTCTGGTAGAGCAACTTCTTCGATGGAATTTGAAAAATATGAAGCAGCTCCTACAAATATCGCTGAAGATGTAATCGCTAAGGCTAAAGGTTAATTTTAAAAATTAGATTAAAATGTCACAAAGAATCAGAATAAAATTAAAATCTTACGATTACAATTTGGTAGATAAATCTGCTGAGAAAATCGTAAAAACGGTAAAAGCAACTGGTGCTGTTGTTAACGGACCAATTCCTTTGCCTACAAATAAGAGAATCTTCACCGTATTAAGATCTCCACACGTGAACAAGAAGGCAAGAGAACAGTTCCAGCTTTCTGCACACAAAAGATTGATGGACATCTACTCTTCATCTTCTAAAACGGTTGATGCTTTAATGAAATTAGAGCTTCCTTCAGGAGTTGACGTAGAAATTAAAGTGTGATGATGGAGCTGGAAGACGGAAGTCGAAAGATGGAAGTGTGAAGGCGCTCATACATAAATTAGTAATCCGTTCTCGAAAGAGAGCGGATTTTTTGTTTGCATTAATTCTAAATCTCACTTTAAACATGATTTTTGTCATGTAAAATTTGCATAGTTTTAGTTTTAGTTTTAGTTTGGTGTCACTAACCTTAAATTTTACAATATGAAACATTTACTATTATTTATCTTTTTTTGTTCTTTCAGTTGGTATTATAGTCAAACAATTACTATTACTGGAATGGATGAAAATAAAAAATCTGAAGTTTTATTATCTGATAATACAAAAATTGATGTGTGGTTTGATTACAATACTTTTGATATTACAAGTAAGGAGTTTAAATTCAAGGAGAGAGAAATTTTTGCACAAACAAAAATTGGAGATTATGGGATTGATGAAATTAATTTAAATGGTAAATCTAAATTAAAATATAAATTTAAAAGAAAAGAAAACAAAGTTTTTGCTTTAGATTCAGAAAATAATATTGCCTTTGAAGCAAATCTAATATTTAATACAACAAATAAAAGTTTATTGGAAGGATTTGAAATTGTTAAAAACAATTCGAATAGTACATTGGTGGAATCTTGGATAGTTTTGGCAACATTAAACAAATTATATGGATCTCAGAAAAAAGTTGCATTAAGAATGATGTTAGAGTCAGCAGTATTTGGTGGAGCTGTAGGTGTAGTTCATGGCGTTACCAAATAATTTTTTCAAATCGAATACTAAAGATCCGTCCTCAAAAGAGAATGGTTTTTTTCTTAAAGGCATAATCATTGCTGAAAAAAAATCATGAAAATGATCCAATTAAACGATGGAAATCAAATTCCAAGTATAGGATTTGGAACTTACAAAGCTGAAGAATCCGAAGGAATTGCAGCCGTAATGTCTGCCCTTCATCATGGATACCGACTTATTGACGGTGCAGCAAAATACGAAAATGAAGAAGCAGTAGGAAAAGCCATCAAAAAAAGCGAAATCCCAAGAGAAGAAATTTTCTTAACCACCAAAGTGTGGAGAGAAGAACTGGGTTATGAATCCACCAAAAAAGCTTTGGAAACTTCACTGCGAAAATTACAGATGGATGATGTAGACTTATACCTTATTCATTGGCCGGCAAATTCCAAAAATTATGAAAACTGGCAAGAAACCAATGCCGAAACTTGGCGCGCCATGGAAGATTTGCAAAAAGAAGGAAAAATAAAATCTATTGGAGTCAGCAATTTTTGGGAAGAACATTTGTTGGAATTATTAAAAACGGCCAACGTAAAACCCGCCATCAATCAAATAGAATTTCATCCCGGATATTGGCAGAAAGACCTCAAAAATTTTTGCGAAAAACAAGGAATTGTTTTGCAGGCTTGGTCTCCATTGGCAAGAGGAAGGGTTTTTAAAAATGAAATTTTAAATAATTTATCTCAAAAATATGGTAAATCAGTTTCCCAAATTTGTTTGCGTTGGATTTTACAGCATGAGGTAATTCCCATTCCGAAATCGACAACAGAAAAAAGGATAAAAGAAAATATCGATATTTTTGATTTTACTTTATCCCAAGAAGATATAAAAATAATCAATGATCTTCCCGAAATGGGTTTCAGCGGCGAACTTCCAAACATTTGGCCGGAAAGACTGCCTTTAAAAGATTAAATACAAAATCCAGTCATTTTTTGTTGATTGGATTTTATATTTTTGAATGATGAATTTTCTGCTCCTTTATTTATCCTTACTCTCAATCGCCAGTTTTGTGTTTTTTGGAGTAGATAAATATAAAGCCCAAAAAAATAAGCCCCGAATTTCTGAAAATTTTTTACTTCTAATTATTTTATTGGGTGGAAGTTTAGGAGCAATAGCAGGAATGATTATTTTTCGGCACAAGATTTCTAAATCTACATTCTTGATGAAAATTTTGGTAATTAACCTGAGTTCGGGATAAGAAATGAAATAAAATTTGCAATAAAAAGTAATAATTCGTATATTTAAGTTTCTGAAATTCAAATATTTAACGAATTATTACTTATGATTTTGAAAGACCAAATTACAACTATTTTTGTACAGATTGATGATTTTTGTAAAGAATTTGATTTGCAAATCAAAAATTT